>Ga0209942_1000003_pt1 | contig 212640 bp, 216 predicted proteins | sample SalPonR1_A_D2_MG_FD_185695 | JGI IMG/M metagenome (GOLD analysis project Ga0209942, IMG submission 185695) | Salt pond soil microbial communities from South San Francisco under conditions of wetland restoration - Salt Pond MetaG R1_A_D2_MG... ...
CCGGGGTTCGAGTCCCTGAAGGCCCACCATTTTGCCCAGATAGCTCAGTCGGTAGAGCAGGGGACTGAAAATCCCCGTGTCGGTGGTTCGATTCCGCCTCTGGGCACCATAAAAAAAACTGATTCTTATGAATCAGTTTTTTTTATGTTATGGTTCAAGTATTTTTTGTATGACTATTCTTGAAAGGTCAAGCAGATTTTTTTTGTCAATTTTTTTTTCTATCGAGAGAACCATCCTTTGCGTATTGCCGGATATGAAGGATTTGATGCTTTCACTTGCAAAAGGAATGGCTTTAACATCAATTATGGAATATTTTTTTTCACCGATGGCTTTTCTGAAAACAGGCATGTGCAAGCTAAACAAGCCTGTTTCTTTATTAAGTTCGAAAGAAAAAAGTGCGTTGTTGTAAGTGTATCCGTAATCCTGCTTTTCAAGGCAAATTCCGTTTGCTACAATGAAATCGCCGGATAAGCGGAAGTCTTTAAAACGGAAGGTCTTGTCGCCTATTTTGAATTCATTGCTGAAATCAAAAAATATTTCAGGTTTGTCTGCAAATTCGAATATTTTAAGCAATTTGTAGAGATTTGTTATATCGTCAGCGTTGTGCAAAAGAATTTTGTCTTTCAATTTTGGATTTTTGCATGAAAGGAATTTTTCATAAAGTTCAACACTTTCCTTTCCGCTTATAAGGTCAGATCTGGAAATGCCCATGTGTTTTTCAACAGTTTTAAGTTTATAGTCGGGCAATTGAAAATTGAAATGTTTTGACTTGAGCACCCGCATGAGGTCTATGTTGTAAAATGAATCAAAATGACCGATTAGGGAATTTTGATTCATTCTTGTATTCAGGAATGGCAAGTCGAAACTATTGCCGTTATAGGTCAAATAGAATCCACTGGAGGCAGCAATACGGTTAAAGACGGAAAGCATTTCAGCTTCTTCAGAAAAATCATCAATAAACAATTGATTCAGAATCAATCTGTTCTTTTTGTCGAAACGGATGAATCCTATAAGGACAACCTTGTTTCTATGGGGATTGAGCCCGGTTGTTTCTATATCAAAAATGACGGCATCCTTTTTTATTGCCTTTTTGAGAAGAGAATTATCGATTGGAAAAGGAAGTGAAAGGATTTTTTTTATGTGAAGCATATGTTTTCCCCCTTTTGTATCATACGATTATGATAAACTAAATTAAGCAAAAAAAAAAGCGAAGGCTTCGCAAAAGTACAAGGCCTTCTAAATCTTAAAAAGGGTATTGGGAATAAAAATAATATAAATTGAAGTTATCAGGGGGATAACTACAAATAAATTATAACAATATTCGACAAAATTTGCAAGCTGAATTGACAAAAAATTCATTTATTTTAATTAAAGCTTTAATGGTGTATAATTTATTAGAACTTTAAAGGAGGAAAGGATGGAAATATATCTGGACAACAGCGCAACTACAAAGCCTTCAAAGCGTGCTACTGAAGCTATGAAGAGTGCAATGGAGATAATTTACGGAAACCCTTCGTCCCTTCATCGAAAAGGTATGGATGCGGAAAAGATAGTCAGGGATGCAAGAAAGTCCGTAGCGGAATTAATTAATGCAGACCCGTCTGAAATAGTTTTCACTTCCGGTGGAAGCGAATCAAATAATTTGGGCATAAGAGGCTTTCTGGAGAGGAATCCCCGTTTGGGAAGAAAAATAGTCACAACGTCGATTGAACATCCGTCGGTATTGAATCTTTTTGATTTTTTAGAAGGGGATTATGACAAAAATATTGTTCCGGTTGATTCGAATGGTTTTTTGAAGGTAGAGGATGTCATAAGAAATATCGACTCCAATACTGCTTTGGTGAGCGTAATGGCGGTAAATAATGAAGTAGGTTCAGTCCAGCCAATTATGGAGATAGGAAAGGCTGTAAAGGAATTGAATCCAAATTCGGCGTTTCATGTTGATTGCGTGCAGGCCTTGGGCAAAATGGAAATTGACGTTAAAAAAATGAAAATAGATTTGCTTTCAGGCAGCGGGCACAAGTTCCATGGCCCCAAAGGGGTCGGATTTTTATATATAAGGAAAGGAATTAAAATCAATCCCTTGTTTTATGGGGGGAATCAGGAGGAAGGCTTAAGGAGCGGGACTGAAAATGTTCCGGCAATAGCAGGTATGGGTGCGGCTATTTGTGAAATGATGGAATCAATGGAAGCCAACTGTCGCAAAATGAAGAAGTATAAAAGCGGTCTCATAGAAGGTTTGAAAAAGAATATGACGGATTGCATGATTTTGTCTGATGGACAGGGGTATTCCCCTAATATAGTCAATGTATGTTTCAAGGATGTAAAAGCTGAGGTTTTGCTGCACTCATTGGAAAGGGACGGAATATTTGTTTCATCAGGTTCGGCGTGTTCATCTAATAAAAAGGGCAACAGCCACGTTCTTGAAGCTATAAAGGTGCCTAAGGAATATATAGGCGGAGCTATAAGGATAAGCTTCACATGGCAGAATAATTTGGATGAAATTGAAGTTCTCTTTAAGAGCCTGCAAAAAAATATCGCTGAGATACGCAAAATTATAAAAGGAAAGGGCAGATGACATAATGGAGAATATAATTGCAATAAATTACGGAGAGGTAAGCCTAAAGGGCATGAACAAGTCTATCTTCATCAGCCAGCTGATAAAGAATATAAAGCTTAAATTAAGAGATTTTGATAAGGCTGTAGTTTCAAGAGACCAAGGCCGAATTTATATTGAAGGATACCGTCCTCAAGAGGAAGAATCGATAATAGGGCTTCTTAAAGAGGTTTTCGGGATATATTCAATAATACCGGCTTTGAAGTTCGAGGGCGGCATGGAAGAAATAGAAGATGTTGTGCTTAAGGCTGCAAGGGCGCACACACAAGAAATGCCGGTAAAAAGCTTCAAGGTAGAGACGAAAAGAGTAAACAAGAAGTTCCCAATGAAATCACCGCAAGTATGTATGTCGCTCGGTGGATTGATACTTGAAAACATAGAGGGGCTTGAAGTTGATGTGCATAATCCCGACATGATGGTTTTTGTAGAGATACGATCTTACAATCTGGTTTTTACCAAAAGGATATATGCTTTGGGAGGTCTTCCCTACAAAACGGGCGGCCGTGCAATGCTCCTATTGTCCGGCGGAATTGACAGCCCTGTAGCAGGATGGATGACGGCAAAGCGAGGACTGGAAATCGAGGCGGTTCATTTCCACAGTTATCCATTCACCAGCGAAAGGGCGGAGGAAAAAGTCATGGATCTTGCAAGTCATCTTTGCAGGTATGTGAACAGCATAGTTGTCTATAGTGTCAATCTGTTGCCCATACAAAAGGCTATAAATGAAAATTGCAAGGCTGAGGAAATGACAATACTTTCAAGGCGCTTCATGATGAGAATAGCTGAAAAAATAGCAAAGCAAACAGGATGCCAGGCATTGATTACAGGAGAAAGCCTGGGGCAGGTTGCCAGCCAGACGATTGAAAGCATATCTGTAACCAATCAGTCTGTTGAATTGCCTGTTATAAGGCCACTTATAGCGGCCGACAAGGTGGACATTATGGATATTGCTCAAAAGATTGGCACATTTGAAACATCAATACTTCCATTTGAGGATTGTTGCACGGTTTTTCTTCCTAAAAAGCCTCTTACCAAACCGAAACTCAATAGAATGCTAGAAGCAGAAAAACACATTGAATCAGAGGAGCTTATAGTTAAAGCAGTCAATGAAAAAACAATAAGAAAAATAAGCATCGACTGAAAGGAGTTTTTGAATTGATGAAATTCGTTAACAGATGGATTGTTAATTCAATTTCCATATACGTCGTATCATGTTTGTTTGAAGGAGTTGACGTAAGAGGTTTTGCAACTGCCATGGGAGCCGCATTGCTGCTTAGCGTATTGAACATTATCATAAAGCCTGCTTTGATTGTTTTGACTCTTCCCATAAACATAATGACGCTTGGCATATTCACATTTTTACTGAACGGATTCATGCTGAAAGCTGTGGATTTTTTCGTAGGAGGATTCATTATAGACAGCTTTACGACAGCGGTATTGGCATCAATAATGCTTACATTTTTAAACATGGCGATAACTGGGATGACAAAATCTGAACGAAGGTGCAACTAGAAGATTAATGCAATGTTTGATTGAAAAGTGCAAAAGAAAAGATGCCGGCATTTGCCGGCATCTTTTCTTTTGTTTATTCATTTTCTTCATTGTTTTCTTTGCCATTTTCGTTAGTGTCGTTTTTGTCCCCATCTTCGTCTGAAGTATTTTCTTCTACAAGAGGCTCAATTCCAACTGGCGGCTCAGGCGGCATGAAGCCCTGGGGCGGCAGTATCTCTCCAGTTGTACTGTCGGGTGAATTTATCAAATTCGGATTGCTTTCGATGTAGTCGTTTACAGATTGTTGAGGTGGTATTATTTGACCGCTTGGTAACATGAAGGATCCGTCAAGCATAAGCAATACATTGCCTGGGAGTTGAACTGTGCCGTCAGGCATTTGTATGGCTCCTTCGGGAAGATTGTCCATGTTGTATTGGTAAAGGTATCCGTATCCGTGAACATTGCAGTATTTTTGAGGTATTTCATAAATCCAGTCCCTTGGCACTATGGCGTATTCGTTTTTATCCAAATGTTCGGATGGCACATATGGAACAGCTCTTTTCACGAAGACTCTGTTTTCAAGGGAGGTGATGGGACAATAACCAGTCGGGACAAGTCCGCTGTCTGCGCATACGGTCATTTGCACATGCACATCGTCATATTCAACAGGCTCTGTGCCTTTTGCGAAGTATTCGTTTCGAACCGTGTTTCTGGTGTCAAGGTAAGAAAGTTCGGTTGGCAACTTGCCTGATTTGGTATCTACAGCAAGGGTTATTATTCCTTCTGGTTTTTCATAGGAAGTATCCGGATAGTCTTCATGTATTTTGCTCATGAAAGATTGCCATAGAATTGCGCTTGATCGGCTTCCGCTGTCTAGTTCTACCTGTAGGTCGTTCCCAATCCATACGCTTGCAGAGTAATATGGAGTATATCCTACAAACCATGCATCGTAATTGTCACTTGTTGTGCCCGTTTTGCCCGCCACGGGCATTTTGGTGTTGCTGGATTCAAATTTAGCCCTGGCGCCCGTACCGGCTGTTACGGCTTCATGAAGCATGTCAGTCATGAGGAAGGCGGTTTTTTCATCCACCACAAATTCTTTCCAAGGGTCATTTTCGTATAGTACATTTCCGCTGTTGTCGGTTATTTTTGTGAAAGTCCTCGGCTTTATATATACCCCTTTGTTTCCAAGCGAGCCGTATGCGGCTGCCATTTCCAGAGGTGAAATTCCTTCGGTCATGCCGCCGAGGGCAAGGGCTGATAGATTGATGTCATTGTAGGTTCCCGATTCCCGTACTGTAGTTATGCCCATTTTTTTAAGGAAATCAACTGAATTTGCAAGGCCTACTTTTTCCTCGGTTTTTACTGCAACAACATTTTGGGACCAGACAATGGCTTCGCGAATAGTAGAAAGCCCCCAGTATTTTTCTTTATACCAGTTTTTAGGCCAAAGTGAACCGTCCGCTCCGTAGTGGGGAATATCGTCTATTACTGTTGCAGGCGTCATTCCCATATCTATTGCAGGTGTGTATACAGCCAAAGGTTTAATTGAAGAACCGGGCTGCCTTGGATTTATGGCTCTGTTGAATATCTTTTGACCGCTTATGTTTCGCCCGCCCATAAGAGCTTTTATGGATCCCGTAGAGTAGTCTACAACGACAGAAGCCGACTGAGGCTGAACAACACCCTTTGAGCTTATTGAAAAATTCTCTTTGTCTATAGTCAGATTTTCTGAATCGTCTTTATTGAAAAAGGTTGGGTTTGAGTCAAGAAATTCTTTGCTTATAAGCAGATTTCTGGAATCGTCATAACTTTTGCTTTCGGACGGTATTGATACCTTCTGTCCGTTGTATATCATTATCTCTGGAATCAGGTATTCGCCTGATTGCGGCAGATACTGCTCTTTGGAAGTGTCGGCCTTGTATGTGTCCTTTACCATTACTTGAATGCCGACAACCTGTCCGCTTTCGTACAGTGAAATAAAATCAAGACGTTTGTTCTTCAAAAGAACGAGATTGCCATTGTCGTCGTACTTGTAGTCTGTCTTGGGGATTATCAAATCTCCGCTTTTGTCTACTATGTTGTCGTAGCTATACAAAACAATTTTGCTGCTGACCACTTTGTTTGTTTCTGAATCTCTCCTTATGACAAGTATGTTTCCGTTTCTGTCTTTTGGATATATAAGTTTCGGGAAATTGTCGGAATCAGAGTAAACTTCCTCGAGGTGTTTTTGCATATCTAAATCGAGAGTTGAATAAATCTTGAGTCCCTGGGTGTATAATAGTTCCTGAGCCCTTTCCCTGGTTGTGTTAAGGGATTCCTGCAGAGCTGCTATGACCTCTTCTTTTAAGAGATCGGAAAAATATGATGAAATTTCGGAATTCTTGTTTTTGCTGGGGTTTAGAATTGTTTTAAGGTCGGTGTTTACAGCATCCAGGTATTCCTCTTCGGTTATATATTCTTCAAGTTTCATGAAGCCGAGGACGCTCTTGTATCTGTCCAGGCTGTTTTCATTGAATACAGTTGTGTAGAGTTCATCGTTTGAGTCTATCACGAAGTCGTTTTCGTCGACATTGGATTTTTTAACGACTTTTATGGGGGAATGTGTTGCGGGGTGTTGCGTTATTCCCGCAATAAGTGCAGCTTCTGGTATTGTCAGGTCGTCAGCATTTTTGCTGAAATAGGTCTGCGCAGCGGCGTTTACCCCATATGCTCCGCTGCCCAGATAAATTGTATTGAGGTAGGCTTCGAAAATCTGCTCTTTTCTAAGCTCATTTTCTATTTGAACAGCGTAGTAAGCTTCTTTTATTTTTCGAGAAAGAGTTCTTTTGCTTTTTATTTCTTCAAGATAGAGATTTCTTGCCAATTGTTGAGTTATAGTGCTTGTGCCGCTTATTCGACCTCCGTTTGATATACCCTGGAGTACGGCTCCCACCAATCTCTTGTAGTTGAATCCGTGATGTTCGAAGAAGGTTCTGTCTTCGGTTGCTAAAAAAGCGTTTTTGAGATCTTCGTCGATGTCATCGTAGTCGACTATGGTACGCAGACCATCACTCTGAATTTTTTCTATAACAAGACCGTTTTGGTCCAATATGAAAGAGTTTTCGTCAAGTATCTGGTTTATGCGCGAAGTGTCAACTTTTTTTATGTTTTTAAGGCTTGCAGCAACAAGTCCGGCTGTCGCGCCTGCAGCGATGAAGCCAGCAATCAGTATAATTATAAGTATTATCTTGAGAGTTCTTTTGAATATGCTCTTTTTGTTTTTGGGTTTTTGTTTTTTATGGTTCATTTTATACCTCCGAGGTTTGTTTCCATGATTATTATTGCATTTAAATGCTATAATATTATAACATAAGAAGGAAGATGATTGGCAATAATGAAGGAATTGTAACAAACATAGAACATGGGAGAGATAATTCAAATGGACAATGTTGAAAAGAAAGAGCAAAAGGCAATGCTTGTAGGTGTTGAAGGGCCGGGATTGACGGAATTGCCCATAGAACAGTCAATGGATGAACTGCAGGGCCTTTGCGAGGCCGTCGGGGCACTGGTCATAGATAGAGTTACACAAAAAAGAGAAAGGCCGGATCCCGCTTTTTTCATAGGAAAGGGAAAGGTTGATGAAATATGCAGTTTTGCCCAAGGCCTTGAAGTTGACATAATCATTTTCAACAGCGAACTCACCGGCTCACAGATAAGGAACCTCGAGGAGGCGACGGACAAGACGGTCATAGACAGGACGATTCTTATAATGGATATTTTTGCTTTGAGGGCAACAACAAGGCAGGCTAAGTTTCAGGTGGAACTTGCACAGCTCAAATATCGTTTGCCCAGGCTTAGAGGAATGGGAAAAACCCTTTCAAGAACCGGGGCAGGAATAGGCACAAGAGGTCCAGGCGAGCAGAAACTTGAAATCGACCGCCGCCATATAATGAACAGGATTGCTGAAATCAGGAGGCAACTGAGGAAAATAGATCAAGTGAGAAAGGTTCAAAAGAAAAAGAGGATGGAAAAAGAAATTCCAATTGTTGCTCTTGTAGGGTATACAAATGCAGGGAAGTCTTCTCTCATGAATAATCTTATTGGAAGAAGTTTGGATGAAGAAATGTTGGGAAGCAAGGTATACGAGGAAAATATGCTTTTTGCCACACTTGACACATCGACCAGAAGGATTGAGATGGAAAAGGGAAAGGTTTTTGTGCTTACTGACACTGTCGGATTTGTGAGCGATTTGCCACACTTGCTTGTTGAAGCGTTCAAGTCGACATTGGAGGAAGTTCTTGAGGCCGATTTGCTGGTTAATGTGGTCGACGCATCGAATCCGGATTATCTTATGCAGAAGGATACAACAAAAAGGGTTTTGAGGGAGATAGGAATTTCTGAGGAAACACCTGAAATTGTTGTATACAACAAGATGGATCTTGTTAAAGAAGGGATTTTTCCTTTAGGAGATACAAAAGCAGACATAGATGTTTCGGCGAAAACAGGCCTGGGTATTGAAAATCTTATAAAAAAGATTCACAGCGCTTTATTTAAGAACATGGTAAAGATATGGATTCTTATTCCCTATTCAAATGGGGGAGTCTATTCTGAAATGAAAGAAAGGTACAATGTCATTGAGACCCTTTACCAAGAAAATGGCATAAAGGCTTTTGTGGAGATAGGGAGAGACAAGGTAGGAAGATATAAGGAATTTATGGTCAAGGAAGAGGATATGCAATGAAAAAAGAATACAAGACATTGCTAAAGCAGGCTTCGTGGGAAGATGAAGTAAAAAAATCAAGATTCATAGCTTATGTAAAGCCGGTTGAGACGGAAGACGAGGCTAACGAATTTATAGCAGCAATAAAAAAAATGAACAAGGATGCAAGACACAATGTCCCGGTGTTTGTGTTGGGAGAGGGGCAGGAAGTTCAGCGTTACAGTGATGACGGAGAACCTAGCGGTACTGCTGGCGTTCCAATTCTTGAGATGATAAAGAATATGGGATTGACCAATTTGGCTGTTCTTGTCACTCGCTGGTTTGGAGGGATAAAGCTTGGCACGGGAGGTCTTGTGAGGGCATATACTCATGTTGCGCAAAAGGCTTTTGACGAAGCGGGGATAGTCAGCAAGACTCTGCTTTCTGTTATTTCGGTCAAAGTCGAATATTCAATGCATGGGAAAGTGCAAAATTTTCTTTACGACAGCAAGTACATGCTTGAAAAAACTGAGTTTGACCAAAGCGTCCACATGTTTATTTTTGTACGACCCGAGGATGTTGACGAATTCAAAAAGAACATAATGGACATCACGAACGGAAAGGCGCAAATGCAAGAGTCGAATGCAGGCTTCCATATAATAAAAAACGGAAAAATCATCGACAGAGGAGGGGAAAAATGAAATCCCAAGACGAACTTAAGGTAATTATGCTTAAAAAGAAAACTTGGGCTGTAATAGGCGCGAGCCACCACAAGAATAATTTCGGATACAAAATATATAAAACCCTGAAAAAATTCGGATACGATGTATATCCTGTAAATCCGGGATGCCAAACAATAGATGGGGACAAGGTGTATCCAAAGATAGGAGACTTGCCCATTGTTCCTGAATGCGTTGATATGGTGGTCAAACCCGAAATAGGGATAAGGCTTCTTGATTCGATTAATAAGGCAGGCATTTTACATGTTTGGTTTCAGCCTGGAACTATTGATGAGTCAATCACAAAAAAGACAGAAGAACTTGAGATTGAAGCGGTAAGGGAAGGTTGTGTAATGGCGGAGCTATACAAAAGGTCAGAAGAGATTATATAGAGGCGAAAGTCTATATGTGCTATAATTTTTGCATAATGAATTCAGGGAGGCAGAAATGGAAAAGACTATTGAGCAGAAGATTGATTTGACAGTTGACTGGTTGAGAGAAATGGTAAAAGAGAGCGGAACAAAGGGGCTTTTGGTAGGATTGTCCGGAGGAATCGATTCTACGGTAGTTGCAGGGCTTATAAAGAGGGCCTTTCCCAACGATTCGCTAGGGGTTATACTTCCATGTAAAAGTGGCGGAAAGGATCGAGATGATGCCATTCTTTGTGCTGAGGCTTGCGGAATACAAACTGTAGAAGTGGAGCTTTCGCAATACCATGACAATATACTCAAAAATGCCATTGAAAAACTTGGGGAGATAAAAAAGATTGATGAAAACCGAATAAAGCTTACGGACGCGAATTTGAGAGCAAGGCTAAGAATGAGCACTTTGTATGCTGTTGCGGGAGCAATGAACTACATGGTTGTGGGAACAGACAATGCTGCTGAGACCTACACTGGATATTTTACAAAATATGGTGACGGGGGCGTTGATTTGCTACCCATATCCAGGCTTGCGAAAAGGGATGTTTACAAGTGGGGAGAAGTTTTGGGCGCGCCTGAATCCGTTCTGAAAAGGGCTCCGTCTGCTGGACTTTGGGAAGGACAGACCGATGAAGCGGAGATGGGCACAAGTTATGATGTGATTGACGATTATCTTGAAGGGAAAAGCATACCGGAAAAAGACCGCAAAATAATTGAAGCCATGCATAGACGTACAGAGCATAAAAGGCAAATGCCACCTCAGGCGCCGGAATTTTAATTTTTTGCTTGGTATCTCAATAAAGAAAGAGTTGAAAACCGATTAGGTTTATATAAAAAACATGAAGAAAAACAAGGATAAGAGGTGGAATTGTGGGAAGAATAGGAAATATCATAAACAGAAAAGGCAAGCAGGACGCAAAACGAGGTAAAATTTTCACAAAACATGCAAGAGCTATAATGGTTGCAACAAGGGAAGGCGGCCCTGAAATAGAATACAACATGTCGCTTAAGAGTGCAGTCGAAAAGGCAAAAGCCGACAATATGCCCAATGATAATATAGAAAGGGCAATTAAAAAAGGTTCTGGGGAGACTGACGGAGCCCAATATGAGGAAATAACCTATGAGGGATATGGACCTTCAGGGGTTGCTGTAATGGTTGAAATCTTGACTGACAACAAGAACCGCGTAGCTGCCGATGTAAGGCACATATTTTCTAAGAATGGCGGGAACCTTGGCTCAAATGGATGTGTTTCATTCATGTTTGACAGGAAGGGAATACTTGTTCTTGCGGAGGATGACAATGAGCTTGATGAGGAAAGTCTAATGATGGAGGCGCTTGAAGCCGGAGCGGAAGACATACAGTTTGAGGACGGATTTGCAGAAATAATCACATCCATGGAGGAATTTACAGGAGTCAGGGATTTTTTGCTGCAATCAGGACACAAGCTTGCCAAGGCTGAACTGGGATACATACCCCAAACAATGACAAGGCTTGAAAATATTGACGACATTGAAAAAATGGAAAAGCTTATAGATATGCTTGAGGATAATGACGACGTGCAGAATACACACCACAATTGGGAAATGAATGAATAGTTTTTTTGAATTTTGTACTACGGGTTTAGAAAGCCATACTTTTGGTATATAAAGAATAAGACATAGGTTGCCATTCAAAAGAAGGAGGATTCTTATGAGTGTCAGGTATTCGCCAAAAGTAAAAAAGGTTTCAACAAGCTATCTTAGGTCGCATGACAAGGATTCCACAAAAACATTGAGGGAAAGTTCGAGGGAAAATTTTCTGCATGAGAAAAAAGAGATGGAGAAGGAGCTCTCGGCAAGCATTGAAACAATTTGCAAATTGCTCAATGATCGTTTCAGATATGTGGAAACAAAGAGTGTTCGTGGTAGAAATATTATGATTTTCAGGAACGATGAAAACAGGATCAAAAAAATAAAATTCGAGTATGAGGAAAACTATCACAGAGCAGAGGACAAACTAAAAGAAAAAGAGAATGAGTGGGAAGTATAGAATTGAAAAATTCAAGAAATAATAATCAGGCATATCCGCCAAAAGCGGTATTAGCCTGATTATTTATTTTGAGAGATTTACAGGAACAAGTATCCTTTGCCCTGGCTTTATAATGTGGTTTGACAAATGGTTGCTTTCAAATATTTCAAAAACAGTTTCCCTGAGATCACGGTCTTGATTTTGCGATTCGGCTATTGCCCATATTGTGTCACCAGGCTTCACGACGATTTCTTTGTACTGTTTCTCCTGCATTCCGTTTGCTTGAATAAGTTTGAAAGGCACTGAAAGAATGCAAAATGAAAGGAATAGCAAAAGGGCCGTTCTTGTTATGAATTTTTTTCGATTTACGATTTTGTAATGTTTTTTCATGCTATCACCCCGAACGTGTGTTCTATGACTTTATTATAATAGAACGTGTGTTCTTTGTAAATAGTTTTTTTGAAAAATTTATGATATAATAACAAAAAAAAGGATGAGGATAGACCTGTCTTGATATTTTAACTTGTTGTCGCTTATTATTTCTTTATTGGGACTTCGAAAGTTTGAAAAATATAAAAGCTGGAGGGAAAAGACAAAGAAGAAAAAATTGATATTTGGTGAAGAATTTGAATAAACTAAGGGGTGAAGACATGAACAGGGGAACGACTAAAATTATTGCAATAGCGATTGCTGTAGTAATGGTAATATCGGCTTTCGGTGGACTTGTATCAATTTTTGGCTGATAATTCGGGATACGGTGATTGACTGTATCCTTTTAATATGTAGTAAAGGAAGGCGGGCGAATGATGGCATGTTGATCATTGGAATTGATCCGGGATATGCAATATTGGGATATGGAGTTATTTCCTACGAGGGGAACAAGTTTGATGTAATTGAATACGGGACGGTATCGACAAGCCCGGATATGGAGTTGCCGGACAGACTTAAAAAGATTTATGAAGATCTTCATGTTATTTTTGAAAAATACAAACCTGATGCCGTGGCCATTGAAGAATTGTTTTTCAACAGGAATGTTACGACGGCCCTTATGGTTGGGCATGCAAGAGGAGCGGCGGTTGTGGCTGCAGCAAAAGCGAATCTGGAAATATTCGAATATACTCCTCTGCAGGTAAAACAGGGAGTTGTGGGTTATGGAAGAGCTGATAAAAAGCAGGTTCAAATAATGGTAAAGACTTTGCTTAACATGAAAAAGATTCCAAGACCCGATGACGCCGCAGACGCTTTGGCTGTGGGAATTTGCCATGCGCATTCGGGTATTATGGGAAAACATTTTAAAATAAGATGAGGTGAGCGCTTTGATTGACTATATAAAGGGGATTGTAAAAGATACAGGTGATAACTTTATTGTTGTTGAAAACAACGGAATAGGCTATCGCATATTTACTTCGATGAATACCAGCAGAGAAATTAGCGAGGGTGATGAACTCAAGATATACGCGGATATGGTGGTAAGGGAAGACGATATAAGCCTTTACGGATTTTATGATAAAAATGAACTGAAAATGTTCAGGATGTTGAACAAGGTTAATGGAATAGGCTCTAAATTGGCTTTGGCCGTATTGTCTACATTAGATTACAATGACCTTGCAAGAAGCATAGCTTTGGCGGACAGTGCATCCCTTACAAGTGTTTCAGGGGTAGGCAAAAAAACTGCACAGAGGATAATTTTGGATTTGAAGGACAAGGTAATCAAGGAATTCGGGGAAATGGAAATGCCAGAAAGTCCAAAAGAGAACAGGAGCATTACTTCAAAAGGGGAACACCGCGATGCGGTAGACGCCCTTATGGCCTTGGGCTATGGAAGGACAGACGCTTCGTCGGCTGTACAGACGGTTTATGAAGAAGGGATGAAGGCGCAAAAGATAATCAAAGAGGCACTAAAGACTTTGCTGAAGAGATGAGGAGGCCGAAATGATCGAAAACAACCAGAACCAAAGAATCATAACTCCAGACAAAAAAAGGGATGAATCAGAAATAGAGCTTTCGCTTAGGCCAAAATCCTTAAATGAATACATAGGACAGGAAAAGCTTAAGGAAAAAATGAAAATTTTTATAGATGCGGCTAAAATGAGGGACGAAGCTCTTGACCATGTATTGCTTTACGGTCCTCCTGGGCTTGGAAAGACTACGCTTTCATCAATAATTGCAAATGAGATGGGAGTGAACATTCGCATAACCTCAGGGCCAGCAATAGAAAGGCCGGGGGATCTGGCCGCCATATTGACAAATCTGCAGGAAAACGATGTTTTATTCATAGACGAGATTCACAGACTCAGCAGGAGCGTAGAGGAAGTGCTCTATCCTTCGATGGAGGACTATGCACTTGATATAATAATCGGCAAGGGGCCAAGCGCGAGAACGGTACGGTTGGACTTGCCGAGGTTTACATTGATTGGAGCGACAACCAGGGCGGGACTTTTAACATCTCCATTGAGAGACCGCTTCGGGGTGATATGTAAACTCGATTTGTACGAAGTGAAAAATTTAAAGAAGATAGTATTGCGATCGGCGGATATATTGGGTGTTAAGATAGACGAGGAATCCTCAGCCCTTATAGCTGCAAGGAGCAGGGGGACGCCTAGGATAGTAAACAGGCTGCTGAAAAGAGTCAGGGACTATGCCCAGGTAATGGGAGACGGTTCAATAAAAGAGGATACTGTCGCAAAAGCCATGACGCTTCTAGAAGTGGACCCTCTGGGATTGGACGGTGTGGACAGAAAAATACTTAAAACAATAATAGGCAAGTTTGATGGAGGACCGGTTGGTCTTGACACGCTTGCGGCATCAACCGGCGAAGAAAGAAATACAATAGAAGATGTATATGAGCCCTACCTTCTTCAGCTTGGATTCATAAACAGGACACCGAGGGGAAGGGTTGTCACGTCAAGGGGATACAGTCATCTGGGAATGGAGAAAAATAGTGAAGAGGAGATAACCATATGGGATTTGGAGGAAGGCCGATAATAACAATTGGAGCAATCCTAACAATAACAGGGATTCTTCTTATTGCGGGAGCCTTTTTAGGAATAGGGAAGTTACCCGGAGATTTTGTAATCAAAAAAGGAAGCGCAAGCTTTTATTTTCCATTGGTTTCAAGTATAATTGTCAGTATTGTGTTGACAATTTTACTCAATGTTTTTTTAGGAAGAAGGTAAAGGGGCTGTAGCTATGAAACAGGTGTTTACAATTATTGTATTGGTGCTATCGGTGTTCCTGTTGTCATTTTTATTTGCATATGGAGCTGAAGACATTCCGCAAACAATCAGAATAGGGTTGTCATTCAACGACCCTTGGCTTGACAGCATAGCTTTGTCTTCAGATGATGAATTCGAGTTTTTGCAGTTGAACGGAGATGAATACAAAGATATAGGATGCAGAATGGACTTTAGAAAATTGATTGTAAGAAAAGCGAACCCAAGCATCTCTGAAAATGTTTTTCTTGTTAGGGCGGGGGACGTATCGGATAATTTGCAGAGCCTTTCAGAAAAAAAATCTATGCTTGAAAATATTGACGAAAATTTTTTTGCCGTGTATGACGACGGATGGTTTTTGAGCTCCGGCCCTTATTTAGACAAATCGGAAGCGGAATCGGCATTGAAAGATTTTTCGAGCGCAAGCGAAGGTATAGAATTCAATTTGGTCAATTACGGGTCCTTGCTTCTTGTAGAGGCCGAGGGCCGGACAGTTCTCGCTTATGACTGCATGAATGGAGAGTATGTAATAAAGCCAAAGGATAAAAATGGAAAAGTTTCAACTTTTTCATACAATGGACACAAGTACAGGGGCGGCATAATGGTCAAGCGTTTTGCCGGAAGCGATTTGACAGTTATAAACCATTTGGGAATGGATGAATATCTTTACGGGGTTCTCCCGTGGGAAATGTCGAAGAACTGGCCGTTAGAGGCGCTTAAAGCTCAGGCAGTGGCGGCAAGGAATTTTGCCATTTCCAACTACGGCAAATATTCATATCTAGGGTTCAATCTTTGCAACACCCATAACTCCCAGGCCTACGTGGGCTATGATTATGAAGGCGATTCCTGCAATCTGGCAGTAGACGAGACTGAGGGACAGCTGCTGATGTGGGAAGGCAGAATAGTAAGTGCCTTTTACCATGCCAACAGCGGGGGATTCACAGAAGACAGTGAAAACATATGGTCGGCGGAAGTTCCCTACTTAAGGGGATTGAGAGATGATTATTCCATAGGTGGATCAAATTACAGCTGGAAGCTTGAGTATACGGAAGATTCCCTTTCTAGGATGCTTAATAACTCAGGATACAAAGTGGGAAAATTGATTGACATGTCGGTTGCAAGCAAAAGCGAAAACCACCATGTCCTTGAGCTTTTGATAGAATCGGAAAAAGCTGACCTTACACTGCTGAAAAACAACATGAGGACTATATTCGGATACGACAGGCTCAGAAGCACTTTTTTTGATGTGAAAAAGGACAACGACCTTTACTGTATGAACGGATCCATTTCTACAGAGAGGGTGCCGGCAAAGGGAATAGCTGTTTTGAACGGGAAAGGGAAAGTCAGTGAAACCCATTCCGGCAACTGCTTTGTACTTGGAGCTGCCGGCAAGAAGGAAAATCCTAAGCCCGAAAGTTTTGTCATAGAGGGAAGAGGTTGGGGACATGGCCTTGGCATGAGCCAGGAAGGGGCAAAGGCAATGGCTGAAAATGGTTATGACTACAGAGACATACTATCCTTTTACTACAAGGATACAACAATAGAGTAGGAGTATAAAAATGAACAAAAACGATTTTTATTATGAATTGCCGGAATCATACATCGCACAAGAGCCTTTAAGCAAGAGAGACGAATCTAAATTGATGATGCTTAACAGAAAAACTGGAGAAATAGGGCATGGCAAATTCAGTGAAGTTGTCGAGAGACTAAATCCGGGAGACTGTCTTGTCCTGAATAATACAAGAGTAATACCGGCCCGCATTTTCGGAAAGAAGACAAGCGGTGCTGAAGTAGAATTCCTTTTACTCAGAAGGCTCGACATCAACAGATGGCAGACATTGGTCAAGCCGGGCAGAAAAGCAAAACCGGGCAGCGTTTTTGAATTCGGTCAAGGTGAGCTTAAAGCTGAAGTTGTTTCTGTTGCTGAAGAGGGAACTCGAATAGTGGAATTCAAATATGAGGGTGTATTTGAGGAAATATTGGATGAATTGGGCAGAATGCCTTTGCCTCCATATATTAAGGCTAAGTTAGAAGATCAGGAAAGATATCAGACAGTTTATTCGAAAGAGAGGGGTTCCGCGGCGGCACCAACTGCAGGACTGCATTTTACAGATGACCTACTCGAAAAAATAAAAAGAAAAGGTGTTAAAATAGCATATGTGACCCTTCATGTGGGTTTGGGTACATTCAGGCCCGTAAAGGAAGAAATAATAGAAAATCACGAGATGCATTCGGAATATTACATTTTGGATGAGGAAAATGCCAATCTTATAAACACAAGCAAAAGGAGTGGGAATCGTGTAATTGCGGTCGGGACTACAGCGAATAGGGTGGTCGAAACCGTAGGGGATAAAAATGGTTTTGTACATGCAGGAAGCGGGTGGACAAATATTTTCATATATCCGGGTTATAGTTTCAAGGTTGTAGATGCTATAATAACTAATTTTCATTTGCCCGAATCGACATTGATAATGCTGGTTAGCGCTTTCGTTGACAGAAAGACAATACTTGCGGCATATGAAACAGCAAAATTGGAAGGCTACCGCTTCTTCAGTTTTGGCGATGCAATGTTTATTTACTGAAGGAGGATTTTATGTCTTTTAAATTTGAAGTTCTTAAAAAATCGAATGAGAATGCGGCACGTCTAGGCAAGATGACAACGAGCCACGGAGTGATAGAAACACCAATATTCATGCCTGTAGGAACGCAGGCGACAGTCAAGAGCATGACCCCTGAAGAGCTAAAGGAAATAAAAGCTCAAATAATCTTGAGCAACACATATCATCTTTACATGAGGCCGGGCCATGAACTTGTAAAGGAAGCCGGAGGATTGCACAAATTCATGAATTGGGACTTGCCTATATTGACAGACAGCGGAGGTTTTCAGGTTTTTAGCCTGGGACCAATGAGGAAAATAAGCGAAGAGGGGGTTGCATTCAGGTCCCATATAGACGGATCCAAACACTTCATAAGCCCTGAAAAAGCTATAGAAATACAAACAGCCCTTGGTTCCGATATAATAATGGCCTTTGATGAATGCCCGCCTTTTCCATCTGAACGGAAATATGTCAAGGATTCGCTTGAAAGAACCACTCGCTGGGCTAAAAGGTGCAAGGACGCCCATTCAAATACGAAAAATCAGACATTGTTTGGGATTGTACAGGGAGGTATGTACAAAGACCTTAGAAAACAAAGCGCGGAGGAGCTTATGGACTTGGGATTTAAAGGTTATGCGCTCGGGGGACTTAGCGTGGGCGAGCCCAAACCCGCGATGTATGAAATGCTTGAATGCACAACTCCCTTGCTTCCAAAGGACAAGCCGAGGTATCTTATGGGAGTTGGGTCGCCGGATTGTCTCTTCGAAGGTGTTGAAAGGGGAATTGACATGTTTGACTGCGTATTGCCAACGCGTCTTGCCAGAAACGGTACTGCAATGACAAGCAAAGGCAGGATTTCGATTAAACAGGCAAGGTTTACAAGGGATTTTTCGCCACTCGATCCGGAATGCGACTGCTATACTTGCAGGAATTATTCCAAGGCATATTTAAGACATTTGTACAAGTCTAATGAAATACTCTCATCCAGGCTATTTTCATATCATAATTTGCATTTTTTACTTAAGACTATGGAACGGATTAGAAAAGCCATAGAGGAAGATACATTCAAAGCCTTAAAAAAAGACTTTTTTAGGAACTATGGTTATGATAATATGATAGAGAAAGATATTATGTAAAAAATTTAAGGGGGAAGTATTGATGAATAATTCATCTGCTATTCAGCTTTTGTTTCCGTTGTTGTTCATTGGAATATTATATTTTCTTATGATAAGACCGCAACAAAAGAAGAACAAGGCAATTCAGAAAATGCGTGAAAACCTGAAAGTCGGCGACAAAGTTGTGACCATTGGAGGAATCAATGGAACAATTGTAAAAATTAATGATGAAATGCTTACAATAGAAATCGGGGCGGACAAGCTTAAATTACAGCTTAGCAAATGGGCTATAGGAACCGTCGAGGAACAGTAAGAAAGCTCTATGTATTTGTAATGGATTCTTTGTGAAAGGACGGATGAACGGAATGAAGCATATAAAAACCCTCAGCGGAGGCAAATTAAAGGAAATTAAAAACAAAGGTTGCGGAGAATGTCAGACTTCTTGCCAGTCCGCATGCAAAACCTCATGTACCGTTGGAAACCAAGTTTGTGAAAACACAAAGTAATCAAAAAAGCAGCTTGAAGGCTGCTTTTTCTCTTTGCATATTTATTGGGAGGAAAGACTATGATTCACAGCTATAGACAAAATGGAATAAACATTGTATTGGATATAAACAGTGGAGCGGTTCATGTGCTTGATGATGTGGCATTTGATCTTCTGGAAGCATATTCCGAAAAAGGACTGGACACAGAAAATGACCTTTTCAGCAAGTGTGAGCAAGTGTATGGGAAGAGACGGGTTGACGAAGCAAGAAGCGAAATTGATGCCCTTATAGAAAGGAAAGAACTTTTTTCACAAGACATATTGGGGGAAAATCCCCTGCTTTCCGCAAAACCGGTTGTAAAAGCAATGTGTCTGCATGTAGCCCACGACTGCAATCTTAGATGCGAGTATTGCTTTGCTGCCCAAGGGGATTTCAATGGAAAGAGGAGTCTCATGTCTTTGGAAACCGGGAAGAAGGCTTTGGACTATCTTATGGAAAATTCGGGAAACAGAAGGAATCTTGAGGTCGATTTTTTTGGAGGAGAGCCTTTAATGAATTTCGGCGTTGTCAAGGAACTTGTCTATTACGGAAGAGAAAGGGAAAAAGATACAGGAAAGCATTTTCGCTTTACACTTACCACAAATGGTGTTCTTATGACTGAAGAGGTAATGGGATTTCTGGACAAGTACATGGATAATGTGGTCCTTAGCATAGACGGCAAAAAAGAAAATCATGACAGATTGAGATACTATGCAAATGGTAAGGGATCTTTTGACGACATATATGAGAAATACAAGAAATTTGTTGAAATACGCGAAGATCGGCTTTATTTTGCAAGGGGAACCTTTACGTCGTATAATCTGAATTTTGTTGACGATGTCCGTTTTCTTGCCGACAGCGGCTTCGACAGCTTATCGCTTGAGCCGGTGGTGACGAAACCGACTGAACCGTATGTGCTTAAGGAAGAACATCTTCCAATAATATTTGGACAATACGAGGCATTAGCCGATGAAATAATAAAGCGACACGAGGAAGGCGAACCAATAAATTACTATCACTTTGAAATAGATTTGAACCAAGGTCCTTGCGCATACAAGCGTTTGTCCGGTTGCGGCGCGGGGATAGAGTACTTGGCAGTGACTCCGGAAGGAGAACTTTATCCCTGTCACCAGTTTGTAGGAGAAAAATCGATGGAAATGGGAACGCTTGAAGATGCATATGAGGATTTGAAAAAACCTTTGGATTTCAAGAATGCTCATGTTTATCAAAAGGAGGCTTGCAGGAACTGCTGGGCAAGATTCTATTGCGGAGGGGGCTGCCATGCCAATGCCTATTATTCAAACGGTAATATTTTTGAACCCTATGAACTGGGTTGTGAAATGGAAAAAAAACGTATCGAATGTGCTATATATGTAAAAGCTGCATTAAATGAAAAAGGGATAGAACAAAGAAAACTCATATAGGGGTGCAGATATGATAAAAAGCTACAAAGGTAGTATGCCTGAAATCCATTCGTCATGTTACTTATCGGAAACAGCTGACATTATAGGAATGGTAAAATTGGAGGAAGATGTCAATGTTTGGTTTGGAACCGTTATACGCGGGGATGAAAACTATGTGAAAGTGGGAAAAGGGACAAACATACAAGATAATTGCACATTGCACATAGCAAGGGATTTGCCGTGTATATTGGGCGAAAATGTTACAGTAGGGCATGGAGCCATAGTTCATGCATGCACAATAGGTGACAGAGTCCTTGTGGGAATGGGCGCCATTATTTTAAATGGCGCGGTCATAGAGGATGATGTTATAATAGGAGCCGGGAGCCTTGTGCCTCCTGGTCGAAGAATACCAAGCGGATCGATGGTTATGGGGACACCGGGCAAGGTTGTGCGTTCATTGACAAAAGAGGAAATGGATTATTTTGAAATTTCAGCTAGAAATTATGTAGAACTGGCGTTGGATTATAAATAAAACACAAGGAGGAAAGATGCTATGAAAACAAAGAACATCACACTTTTCATAGTCGTAGTCTTGGTTGTAATTGCAGCAGTGTTTACAGCTTTAAATGGCATCGATGCGGGGAATCTTAAAGTTGATTCCATCAGCGATTCAATGAAACTTGGACTTGACATCGAGGGTGGAGCGTACGTGGTTTTGGAAGCCGACACAGATGAAACGGGAGAGGCTTTGGCTAAGACAATGAATCAAACCCAGGAAGTTATCAGAAGGCGAGTGGATGCGATGGGTTTGACCGAACCGAATATAGTTCGTGAAGGAAGTAAAAGGATAAGGGTAGAACTCCCGGGTGTAAGCGATGCCCAGGACGCGATAGAGGCAATAGGCAAGACCGCGCAGCTTCAATTTGTAATGTATGATGGAACAGTTATTCTGACAGGCGAGCAGGTAAAAAATGCGGAATTGACTTTTGATCCAAAGACGGACAAGCCGGCAGTAGCCTTGGAATTCAATGGAGACGGGACAGAGGCTTTCAGGCTTGGGACCAAAGAAGTTGCTCAATTAGCGTCTCCGAACAATATGATGCCCATAGTTCTTGATGATGAAATAATTTCTGCGCCGAGGGTTGACAGTCAAATATCCGGCGGAACAGCTATAATAGTTGGCGAATTTACTGTTGACGAAGCCTCGAATCTTGCCGCACTGATAAGGGGAGGGGCATTGCCGGTTGATTTGGTGGAAGTGCAAACCAAGGCAATTGGTGCAACTTTGGGAATAAATTCGCTAAACACAAGTGTTAGGGCCGGGCTTATAGGTCTTTTGATGGTGTTGGTATTCATGATTTCTTATTACAGGATACCCGGACTTGTGGCGAGCATGGCACTTATGCTTTATATTGTGACTGTTCTTTATACTCTTATATTCATGAATGCTACATTGACGCTTCCAGGAGTGGCGGGGCTTGTCTTGTCCATAGGAATGGCTGTGGATGCAAACGTAATAATATTTGAACGGATTAAAGAGGAAATCAGAAACGGAAAGACCCTAAGGGCATCTGTGGATTCGGGTTTTACAAAGGCGTTGCGAACCATTGTTGATGCCAACGTGACTACATTCATAGCTGCAATTGTGCTGTATTATTTCGGATTGGGCCCGATTAAAGGTTTTGCAATCACATTGATGATAGGTATTGTAGCTAGTATGTTTACGGCTGTTGTAGTGACAAAAATGCTCCTTAGGATTTTTGTGGGCATGAATTTGACTAAGAATGTCAAGATGTATGGCGCGTATGGAGGGGAGCAAAGATGAAATTTAAAATTTGCGAAAGATACAAAATATGGTTTGGAATCTCTTCGGCAATTATTATTATGGGCTTGATAATAGCCACTGTATCAGGATTGAATTTTGGGATTGATTTCACTGGTGGAACTATGATGCAATTCGATATGGGGAGAGAGTTCAATGTAGAGGAAATACAGGCGGTTCTTGTGCCGTATGAACTCGATGCGGACATAATACATGCGGGGTCCGAAAATCACGAGGTTATAATAAAGACCAAGGTCAATCTTTCAAATGCGGAAAGAATAGAAATTTTCAATGCGGCGAAAGAGGCATTTGGAATAGATGATTCTGCATTCGGGCAAACCGAGCAGTTTGGCCCGACAATAGGGGACGAAATAAAGGACAAGGCCTTGATTTCAATATTGCTTGCATCAATCGGAATGCTTATGTATGTAACCTTCCGCTTTGAATACAAGTTTGGAGTTTCGGCAATAATTGCTCTTATGCATGATGTGCTTATAGTTATTGCTATATATTCCATTTTCAGAATACCTGTCAACAGTTCGGTGATAGCTGCAATACTTACAATTGTGGGGTATTCCATAAATGATACCATTGTAGTTTTTGACAGGCTCAGGGAAAATATAAAGTATATGAACAAAAAAAGTCACTTTGAAGTTGCCGACATAAGTATTAAACAGACACTCAGAAGGTCTTTGAACACCTCCCTGACAACTTTGCTAGTAATAGGAAGTCTTTATGTGCTGGGAGTGGAGTCAATAAAGGAATTTGCCCTGCCGCTTTTGGCGGGCGTCCTTACAGGGACATATTCATCTATTTTCATAGCTAGCCCGGTTTGGGCAAATTGGAAAAATCATGAAAGCAAGAAACACAGTTACAAAGCTGTATAGATGTTAAAATTGGATTGATCAAATGGCGGCTTATGCCGCCATTTGAATTTACATCGACTCCTAAATAAATTTTATTGATGTTGAAGGAATAGGGGTATGAATATAGAAACCATTACTATCAAATACTGGAGGGAATGCTATGCAAATCTATTTTATATTGTCGCTTTTGTTTGCGGTAGTAGTTGCGCTTTTTGCAGTTATTAATTCCGAAATGATAGAAATCAGCTATTTCATCGGGACTGTGGAAGTTGCACAATCAGTCGTAATACTTGTTTCGGCAGCATTTGGTGCGCTTATAATGGGGCTCTTTGCAATTTTCAGCAAATTAAAGAGTGGCCTAAAGGCAAGAAAGCTAAATGGCAAAATTAAAGTTCTCGAAAAAGAAATAGAGGGCTACAAAAAAGCCGAAATCAAAGCTGCGGAAGAAAAGGCGAAATTGCAAGAAGAAGAGGCTAAAAGGGCTGAAAAAGCAAAAGATGAACTTGGAGAAGACGCTATAGAGAAAAAATAAAGGTCAGGAGTTGCAATGATATTCAAAAGCAATCGATGGGACGTTAAACCGAAAGCTGATCCGGCTGATGTAGGCAGGCTTGTCACGGAGTTTAAAATAAGTGAAATGACAGCATCCCTGCTTTGCAATAGAAATATGGCGAAATCAACAGATGTGGAAGTCTATTTAAATCCTTCACTTGACAGGATGAGGAATTCTTTTAATTTGAAGGATATGAATGAGGCGGTTGAAAGAATAAAGAAAGCCATAAACAGAAATGAAACCATTTGTGTTTATGGAGATTACGATGTTGATGGGGTAACATCAACAGCCATACTGCTGTCGTATTTTAGGAATATTGGATACAATAGTGTTATCCACCATATACCGGACAGGAAAACAGAAGGATATGGCCTAAACAAAGAAGCTGTACGAGCCATATCCGAAAAGGGATGCGGATTGATGATAACTGTGGATTGCGGGATATCCTCTTTTGATGAAATCGAATATGGGAAAACGCTTGCAATGGATATTATAGTTACAGACCACCACAAGCCTGCCTTGGATTTACCGAAGGCCTGTGCTGTTGTTAATCCCAAAAGGGATGATTGCGGATTCGGATTCAGTGAGCTGGCGGGGGCAGGCATAGCCTTCAAACTGGTCCAGGCCCTCCTTGATGAAAAGGATGACCCGGGTCCTTATTTGGAATTGTCGGCGTTAGGGACAGTTGCCGACGTGGTTCCGTTGACGGATGAAAACAGAATCATCGTGAAAAAAGGCCTTGAAGTGCTTAGAAGGAGCAGAAATCCGGGCTTGATTGCTTTAAAATCTGTTTCAGGACTTTCGGACAGATTTGTCGATGCAGGGCATATTGCATTCATGTTGGCGCCTAGAATAAATGCGGCTGGAAGATTGGGCAGTGCGGACACCGCTTTAGAGCTACTTTTATCGCAAGATTCTGCCAATGCGTATAAGTTGGCGAATTGCTTAAACGATATGAACGTGCAAAGGCGGTCCATAGAAGAAAATATCTTTGCCCAAGCTGAAGCCCTGATAAATGAAGAAAAATTAAACGAGAAAAATATAATTGTTTTAGCCAAGACTGGTTGGGATTCTGGAATAATAGGAATTGTTGCATCAAAAATAAGCGAAAAATACTGCAGGCCGGTTGTTATTATTGCAATCGATGAATCGATTGGAAAAGCCTCGTGCCGTTCTTTTGGAGCGGTTGACATCTATGAGTTGCTGGATTCCTGCAGATCGCGCTTTATCAAATTTGGAGGGCATAAATATGCCGCCGGTTTTTCAATTGCCGAGAAGGATATAAGTTTATTTAAAAATGAAATTGAGGCTTTGGCAGCGGAGGATATAACGGAAGCGGAACTTGAAGCAAAGATAAATATTGATTCAGTAGTTGACGCAAAGAAAATCGATTTTAAAACAATCGATGAAATAAGCCTTATGGCACCGTTCGGATGCGGCAATCCGCGACCCAAGTTTGTTTTGAGAAATCTAAAACTGGATAGTTTTAGATATGTTGGCAAGAACGGAAAGCATCTTAAGGCTTCTTTTTCGGAAAGCAACAGGGTCTTCGACGCAATAGGCTTTAATATGGACAAATACAGCTCTTTTCTAAAAAAGAACCAAAGAATGGATGTTGCATTTAATCTGGAAAAAAATGTGTTCAGGAATGTTCAGTCAATACAGCTTAATCTGAAGGACGTCAGAATAAAAGAAACGGCATGTTACGCCGAAGGCTATTTGGGGAGAAGATATCTCAATGCTTTTCCGGCTTTTTTAAAAAATATGTCTCAAAAGGATTATATAAACTGCGCAGAGTGTTATAAAAAAGAGAAAAAATCAATTTTGGATATGTTTTGTGACGATGAAACCGTTGTTGCGGTATACACGCTGGACGGATTGCATAGACTTGTTGAATATTTGGAGGAACATTTTCCCAAGGCGTTCAATATATCTGAAAATTTTTGTTTTGGAAAGGAGCAACCGCTTGGACAGGCATTCCATATAGCGGTTTTGCCCGACAAAGAATTTTTCGCCCAAAGAAATTACAAAAGAATTATTAATTTCGACGGACACCAAATGCTTTGTGAAATGGACTGCATCGATGTTTCCGAATTGTCGGACAAAGAATCTTTTGAAAGAATGGTAAGAGAGATGATCCCGGACAGAAAGCATCTTGTCGATATTTACAAGACCCTTATGGGAAATGGTTTTGCAGGGCAAAGGGAAATAGAAAAAAAAGTGGACGCGCCATTCCTAAAGCTAAATGCGTCTCTTTGGATATTGGAAGATTGCGGCCTCATCGAATTTAAAAAAGGAAAATATGGAGTCTGCAAGACGCCTGAAGAAAAAATAGACATATTTGAAAATGCTCTCTTTAAAAAACTGAACGAATATTAGCAGACAATATGATTTGAAGGAGGAAAACATGGGATTGAAAGATAAAATAAGAGCTATTGAGGATTTTCCAAAGGAAGGAATCAGTTTCAAGGATATAACGACGCTTTTGAAAGATGGAGAGGCTTACAAAGAATCAATAGATTCCTGCATTGAAAAAGTGAAGGACATTTCTTTTGATGTTGTTGTTGCTCCCGAAGCGAGAGGATTTCTGATAGGTGCACCGATTTCCTATAAAATGAAAAAAGGATTTGTCCCTGTTAGAAAACCCGGAAAACTGCCGGCAGAAACGCTGGATTATGGATATGAACTGGAGTATGGAACGGACGTTTTGCAAATGCATACTGACGGCATAGAAAAAGGACAGAGGGTTTTGATTGTCGATGATTTGCTTGCTACTGGAGGGACAATCGCTTCTGTTGTAAAAATGGTTGAAAAATTGGGTGGACAAGTTGTCGGGATTCTATTCTTAATGGAACTCGAATTTCTGAATGGAAGGGAAATGCTTGGAAATTACAGGATTGAATCTGTTTTGAAATATTAAGTTTTTTCTCACATGCAATGCTAATAAGGAAACATTTGACATTTACCGTAACAATGCAGCGGATGCGATTTATCCGCTGCATTGTTTTAAAATGCCCTTTGGTATATAATGAATTTAAATTTTCACTGCGAGAAAAGAGGGAAATTAATGTTGGAGAATTTTATTATACAAATACAACAGCATAATCCTAATATTGAATACACCAATATTATCAAGGCCTATCACTTTGCGGAAAGTGCCCATGAGGGGCAGCTTCGCAAATCCGGAGAAAAATATTTTACGCACCCCTTGCAGGTTGCTCTTATATTGGCAGAACTTGAAATGGATGATGATACAATAGTTGCTGGTTTGCTTCATGATGTACTTGAGGACACAAAGTATGAATATGATGAAATAGCGGCCGAATTCGGAGAGGAAGTTGCCTGGCTGGTTGACGGGGTTACTAAACTTACGCGTTTGAAATATGAGTCAAAAGAAGAAAGGCAGGCAGAAAATCTTAGAAAAATGTTCCTCGCTATGGCAAAGGACATACGTGTAATAATAATAAAGCTTGCGGACAGGCTTCACAATATGAGAACCCTGGAGTATATGAATGAAGAAAAGAAAAAAGAAAAGGCCATGGAAACCATAGAAATTTATGCGCCAATCGCTGATAGGCTGGGGATATCGAAAATCAAATCGGAGCTTGAAGATACTTCGCTCAGGTTCATAGATCCGGAAGGATATTATGAACTAAACGAAAAAGTAAATAAAAAACGCGAGGAAAGGGAAGAATACATTAAGACTGTAATAAAAATGCTTGACGCATCATTGGTCGATATGGGAATGAAGTATGAAATTACCGGACGCCCAAAACATTTTTACAGCATATACAAAAAAATGGTTTACCAAAAAAAGAGTTTCGAAGAAATATTCGATTTGACTGCCATACGTGTTATTGTTGACAACATAAAAGATTGTTATGGAGTGTTGGGTATGGCCCATACTCTTTGGAAACCAATACCCGGCAGGTTTAAGGACTATATAGCAATGCCAAAGACCAATATGTATCAGTCTCTCCATACTACGGTAATAGGACCGAAAGGCGAGCCATTTGAAATACAGATAAGAACCGAAGACATGCATAAAATAGCTGAATACGGTATCGCTGCCCATTGGAAATACAAGGAAGGCCGGGTGGAAGAGGAGAACATAGATAAGAAACTCACATGGCTGAGGCAAATGCTTGAGTGGCAAAGAGACTTAAAAGATCCCAAGGAATTTGTAGAATCCCTCAAGATAGATTTGTTTACTAATCAGGTTTTTGTTTTTACGCCAAAAGGGGACGTAGTGGAGCTTCCGGTGGGTTCAACACCGGTTGACTTTGCCTATAAGATTCATTCAGGAGTCGGCAACAGTTGCATAGGAGGCAAAGTGGATGGAAGAATCGTTCCCTTGGATTACAAGCTGAAAACGGGGAATATAGTAGAGGTTATAACCAGCGCCCATTCCAACGGGCCAAGCAGAGATTGGCTAAAATTTGTAAAAAGCACCCAGGCAAAAAATAAAATAAAGCAATGGTATAAGAAAGAGCGTAAAGAGGAAAATGTCTTAAAGGGTAAGGACATGCTCGAAAAGGAAGTCAAAAGGCTTGGCTACTCCACAAAAGAGCTTCTACAGGTTGACTGGCTCAATTCGGTAGTAAAGAAACTCAGCCTAAATGCTATTGAAGATTTATATGCATCTTTGGGATATGGTGGCATTTCCCTCAACCAGGTCATGCCAAAGCTGAAGGAAAAATTCAGGTTTGAGCATAAAGACGACAAAAAAATGACTGTAGAAGAAGAATTGGCTGAAAAAACAAAAAAGAAAACGGATAAAGCGGACAAGAAAAAACGAAAACAGGACCAGGGAATAACTGTTAAGGGGATAGACAGCATATTAGTTCGTTTTGCCAAATGCTGCAGCCCGGTTCCGGGAGACGACATAATAGGTTTCATAACCCGTGGCAGGGGAATAACGATTCATCGCAAAGATTGTCCCAATATTAAGAACGAAGATAAGACAGCTGACCGCTTTATAGAGGTTGAATGGAACAGAGACAAGGATACTTCTTATGAAACAGGGATACAGATTGTGGCTCCTGACAGAAAAGGTCTGCTTTCCGAAATCACAAATATTATTGCGGAAGTAAATTTGGAAGTGGTTGGAGTTAATGCAAAGATAACAAAAGAAAAATTGGCAATAATAAATTTGACGATACTGATTTTTGATACAAGCCAATTGGAAAAACTTATAATGAAATTGAAGAACAAACCTGAAGTGATGGATGTCAAGCGTGTGACTTCGTAGGAGGATAAATATGAGAGCTGTTGTTCAAAGAGTTTCTAGATCTAGCGTTTCGGTAGATGGAGATACAAGAGGGGAAATAGAAAAAGGGCTCACGGTGCTTTTGGGTGTGGAGGAAGGCGACGGGACGAAGGATTCAAAATATATGGTGGAAAAAATAGCAAATTTGAGGATTTTCGAAGACGAGAATGAAAAAATGAATCTTTCGCTTTTGGATACGAAAGGCGAAATGCTTGTAATATCTCAGTTCACATTGCTTGCAGATTGCAGGAAAGGAAGGCGTCCGGGATTCACTGATGCTGCAAAGCCAGACAAGGCAAACGATCTCTACGAAATGTTTGTTGAAGAGGCTAAGATGCTTGGGATTCATGTTGAAACGGGTGTTTTTCAAACGCACATGATGGTGGATATACAAAATGATGGCCCTGTCACACTTCTAGTTGACAGCAATAAAAAATTTTAGGTGGTGCAAAATGAACATTGAACGTTTTGTAACAGGAATTTATGCAGCAAATTGCTATATTGTTAATAGCGGGGAATTGAATGAAGCCATGATTGTAGATCCGGGTGGCAATGTGAAAGACATAGTCCGATATTTACAAAAGCGTAAGCTTAAAGCTAAAAAAATAATTTTGACACACGGACATCTGGATCATATTGGGGCAGCCGAAGAACTAAGGCGAATAACAAATGCAGAGATACTGATTCACAAAAAAGACGCATACATGTTGCATGATGCCGAAAGAAACATGTCGGCAATGTCTGGAGGCAATATCATAAGCTTCCATGAAGACGGTTTGTTGAAAGAAGGCGATACCGTAAGGGTAGATGAAATAAATGCCCTAGTAATTCATACTCCCGGACACTCTGCGGGAGGAATATGTTTAAAAGTCGAGGACGCTCTTTTTTCGGGTGACACTCTTTTCAGAGGCTCAATTGGAAGAACGGATTTAGATAAGGGTTCGATGGGAGCATTGATGTCTTCGATAATGGATAAACTCATGAAACTTTCGGATGATACAAGGGTATTTCCTGGCCATGGACCTGAAACAACAATAGGAATTGAAAGAAAAAGCAATCCATTCATATTGCAGATGAGGAAATGATTTAATGAAGATATATATGACGGATTCAACATATCGCTACGATATAGAAGCGTTGGCAAAGGCTATTTTTAAAACAGAAGAATTAGAAGAGACAAGGGACCTGGATGCATTCGGTCCTTTTTTGGCAATTATCTACAATAGAGAAGACGATGTATTTTCTATGAGGGTGGTATGGAGGGATCCCAAAAACGAAACTTTTGAAAAACACGAAACAGTCATGCAATCGTCAGGGGACGAGCGTGAAAACAAAAGGCAAGTTCGCAGTAAGCTGAAGCATTTAATGATTAAGACCATTTTGGGGGACAAAAGCGCAAATATTCTTCCATGGGGTACGCTTACTGGAATAAAGCCTTCAAAACTTGTTCATGAAATGATTCAAAGCGGAATGAAGCGGGAAGACATAAGGCGGAAATTGAAAAACGAATATTTGATTTCAAAAGAAAAAATAAATCTGCTAATGAGGGTTGCACGTTTGGAGCAAAATTTTATTTATCCTCCCGATCCAAATAAAATTTCAGTTTATATAGGAATACCTTTTTGTCCCAGCAAATGCCTGTATTGCTCTTTTCCAACCCAGGTGAATGCAGGTAATGAAATAAAAGATAAATACGTTAAGGCTTTGGCTTTGGAAATAAGAAGCTACGCAAAAGAAATTGAACCTTATGAAATTGAAACGGTTTATATTGGCGGAGGAACACCAACGGAACTTTCAGCCAGCCATCTGAAGGAAGTTATGGATGTTTTGCATGGCACACTTGATTTAAGCAGACTGAAGGAATTTACCGTTGAAGCCGGGAGGCCGGACACCATAGATAAACACAAGTTATCTGTATTGAAGGAGTCAGGGGTGGATAGAATAAGCGTAAATCCTCAAACATTCAACAACAAGACGCTCGAAATCGTTAGAAGGGGGCATACATCGGAGGATGTCCATAAAGTTTGGGAAATGGTCAGGCAATACGGTTTTAATTCAGTCAATATGGATCTGATAGTTGGACTCCCTGGAGAAAACATCAGTGAAATGGAATTGACAATGGAAAATGTATATAAAATAAAACCCGACAACTTGACGGTCCATACACTGGCTTTGAAGAAGAATTCAGAAATGAGAAAGAGCTCGGTTTTAAAAATGCTGCCTGATGAGAATTCTGTTGCCCATATGATAAAGCTTGCGGAAAAAGGAGCAGTTTTGCTTGGGATGGAGCCGTATTATATGTACAGGCAAAAGTATATGCTGGGAAATATGGAGAATATAGGCTATGCAAAAGCAGGAAAGGCATGCATCTACAACATGCGGATGATGAACGATCTTCAAACTGTAATCGCTTTCGGAGCGGGAGTGATGACAAAATTTGTATCGCTTGAAGACAACAGAATACTGAGAGCAGCAAATTATAAGAATTCAAAGGACTATATTGATTCACCGCTTGAAATGGCGGAAAGAAAGATGAAAACCAAAAAAATCCTGGACTATAAAAACATATAGATATGATATAATATTAACGAAGCGGAGATGATATTATGGCTCAAAGATATAAAAGTAAAACAAGCAAAAGAAAGAAAAGAAGCAGAAGAGGAAGGTTTATTTTTTCAATTTTGTTTTTATGTTTAATTTCGGCATTGCTTGGTTTTTACGGAGTTAAATTTATGCTTTTGGGAAGCGAAAATCTCAATCCAGCCGAAGAGACAGGAGAAGAAATTACAAATTCTGGAGATGACGAAGAACAAGCAACGGAAGTTTCGGACATGATTAAAAAACCATTTGAAGAAATTGAAGAAGTTGATACTGCGAAACCCTTGCAAACGGATTCTGAAGATGTAAGCAAACAGTCTGAGGTGAAGTTCAAGCAAGTCAGTGTAAACTTATATGCCTATCAATTAGGCAGTTTTTCGACTAGGGAAAACGCGGAAAAGTTTTTGCTGGAATTGGAGAAAAAAGGAGAACGCGGTACTATTTTAGAGGATAAAAACTTCAAGGTTTTGAATTTCGTTTACGCAGACAGCACTCTGGGGGAATATTTTAAAAAAGATGCAAAGAATATTGCAGACGACGCTTTTTTGTACAGTGTTGAAAAGACAACTGAATTTACTTACGAGTCGGAAAAAGAGAAAAAAGCGATTGGATGCATAAATGATTACGAGAGGGCTCTTTCAATAATTGGTGAAGCGCAATCTGATTATGTGGCATATTTGAAATCAAACTTGTCTAGGGAAGAACTGGTTGAAACAAGCTCAATGAAGTTGAATGAGCTGGAAAGCATGAAAAAAAGGCTTGAGGATTTTGATTCGGGAGGCGTGTTTTTTCCAGGTTTAATAGATTGGTATGAATCGTCAATAGCAGTTCTGGCTAAAATTCCAGAAATGGAAAAGCAAGAAGGCATTAACGACTTGTCGGATATTTTTATAAATGGAATTAGAAATGTTAGTTAAAGGGGAATTGCGATGTTACTTAGAGAAGTAAAAGAAATACTTGATGCTGAAATACTGGCAGGAGAAGAGTATATGGACAGGGAAGTTGAAGCGGCTTTCTCATGTGATTTGATGAGCGATGTATTGGCTTTTGTGGATGAAAAGGTCCTTCTTCTGACAGGCCTTACTAATTTACAGGTAATAAGGACTGCGGAAATGCTCGATTTGTCCAACATTGTATTTGTAAGAGGGAAAAATCCGGATGATGATGTGTGCAAATTGGCAAAAGAAAAGAAGATGGTTTTAATGAGAGTCAGGCATACTTTATTTGAAGCAAGCGGTTTACTTTACAAGAGCAGACTTGGCGCAATAAAAATAGAAGGGGAATAATCATATGGTTGAATCGGAAAAGACTATAAAACTTGAATATGAGGTGGGTAAAGAGGAGTTTTCCAAGGCAGGCCTTGCTTCAAGCAATATCAAAAAAGTGCTAAATCAAATAGGTATCGAAGCGTCTGTGGTAAGAAGGATTGCAATAGCGGCTTACGAGTCAGAAATAAACATAGTGATTCATTCTGAAGGAGGTAAAATCACAACAGAAATCTCACACGATAAAATAATTGTAATAGCCCATGATAATGGCAATGGAATTGAAAATCTTGAAAAGGCTATGAAGAAAGGATTTTCCACGGCTTCCAATGAAGCGCGAGAAATGGGTTTTGGAGCTGGTATGGGATTGCCTAACATGAAAAGAACAAGTGACCAATTCAGTATTGAATCTTCCAAGGGAGCGGAAACGAAAGTGGAAATGATTTTTAATATTTGATGGAGGGAATTTGATGGAAAATTATTGGCATTCAGTCAATTTGGATATAACAAAGTGCAACGGATGCACTAATTGTTTGAAAAGATGTCCTACAGAGGCAATACGTTTGCGAAACGGGAAAGCGGAAATTATAAATGAACGCTGCATAGATTGTGGTGAGTGCATAAGAGTATGCCCATACCATGCGAAAAGGGCGCTGACGGATGAATTGTCGGATATGAAAAACTACAAATACAATATAGCGCTGGTTTCAATTCCTATTTATGGACAGTTTCATTTGAGCAAAAAAATCAATAAAATATTTAATTCATTTTATGATTTGGGCTTCGATGAGGTTTATGATGTGGCAAAGGCCGCTGACTATCTATCCATAGCATTGAAAGACAGATTGGAGAAAAAAGAAAAAGACGGCCCGCTTATTTCGACACTCTGCCCTGCGATAATAAGGCTTATTCAAATAAGATTTCCTTCACTGATAGATAGGATAATCAAACTTGAAACGCCAATGGAAATAGCTGCAAGGTTTGCAAAACGTGAAGCTGTAGAAAAAACCGGACTTGCTATGGAGGACATAGGGACATTTTACGTAACAGAGTGCCCAGCCAAGATAACAAGCATCAAGAATCCGGTTGGAATAAGGAAGTCATATGTCGACAAAGCCATTTCAATAGAATCGGTGTACTCAAAGATTTTGAAGATTTATCCTGATGTCGAGATAAGAAAGCAGGTACAGAATTCATCAAGTGTTGGAATCGGGTGGGCAAAAGCGAATGGACAAAGTTTCAGCATAAAAGCCAAAAATTATCTTGCTGTTGACGGCATAGAAAATGTAATTGAAGTTTTGGAGGGAATGGAACTCGGGAAGCTTAACGATGTTGATTTTTTCGAGGGCTATGCATGTGTAAACGGGTGCATAGGAGGTCCGCTTACAATGGAAAATTCATTTATTGCAAAAGCGAGAATCAGACGTATTTCTGAAGAAATCGGAGAGAGTCAAATAGAAGTGATAAATAAGGAAAAAGCAATTGAAAAAATCAATTTAGAAATGAAAGATTGGGTAGACGACATCAAACCCAAAAATGTAATGAAATTGGATTCGGACATACGTGTTGCAATCAACAAGATGGATATGATAGAAAAGATATACAAGCAATTGCCGGGAATAGATTGCGGAACATGTGGAGCCCCAAGTTGCAGAGCTTTGGCGGAGGATATTGTACGCGGAGAGGCTTCAATAGACGATTGCATAATAAGAAAAGGACAGGAGGCTGAAAATGATCATCAATGAGATTATTGAGGAATTGAAATTGGAGCAAGCCAGTGGTGAAAAAGATTCAACAAAAACCGTTGACGGAGTTTACATTTGCGATCTTTTGAGTTGGGTAATGGCTAACGGCAGCAAAGGCGATATTTGGATTACCGTTCAGACACACCTGAACATAATTGCTGTTGCATCGCTTCTTGAGATGCCCATGATAATAGTGCCTGAATCCATTGAAGTGGAGGAGGATACCTTGGCTAAAGCGGACGAAGAAAATATTGTTGTTTGCACTTCGGAACTAGACAGCTTTACATTGGCATGCAAACTCAAAGAGCTGGGAATGTAATGAAGCTTTATTATGATTTTCATATTCATTCTGCTTTGTCACCGTGTGGAGACGAGGATATGACTCCTAACAACATAATAAATATGTCTCTTTTGAAGGGGCTTGATGCGATTGCGGTAACAGACCACAACAATGCTGCAAATTGCCAAGCCTGCATGACCTTGGGCCGAAGAAATGGAATCATAGTGGTTCCGGGAATGGAAGTACAGACGAAAGAGGAAGTGCATGTCCTTTGTTTGTTTGAAACGATTGATAGCGTAAAAATGTTTGAGGATGAACTCAAGAGGCACTTTGAATGGATTCCGAATTCCGAAGAACTTTTGGGCAGGCAATTGATATTAGACGAGAATGACGAGTTGACAGGTGTGGAAAAACGCCTCTTGATACATTCGATAGATTTAAATATTTATGCATTGGTTGAATTGGCGCATAGGCACAAAGGGATTGCAGTACCAGCTCACATCGACAGAAAGGCCTTCAGCCTGATTGCCAATCTTGGCTTTTTGCCACCCGACTTGAAGGTTGATGCATTGGAGCTTTCTAAAAAGACAAGTCAAGAGAAATTTAAAGAGAAGAACCCGATGTATAAAAACTACCGCTTTCTTTTAAATTCGGATGCCCATTATCTTCACGATATTTCGGAGTGCGACAATTACTTGGAAGTTGATGAAAAAAACATTGAAAACATATTCAAAGCTTTGAGAAAAAGCAACGAGGGGGAATCATAATGAAAGAATTGTCGATGCATATATTGGATATAGCTCAAAATTCGGTTCATGCCGATTCAAAACTGGTTGAAATCGAGATTTGTGAAAACATAGAGAAGAATATTTTTTCAATACGCATAAAAGATGACGGAAAAGGCATGGATGAGGAAACTCTGAAAAAAGTGATTAATCCTTTTTACACCAGCAGGACTACAAGAAAAGTCGGATTGGGGATTCCAATGCTTAAATCCGCAGCAGAAAATTGTGATGGGAAGTTCAACATGAGATCGGAAGCAGGAAAAGGAACGGAACTTGAAGCATCATTCAGATATGACCATATAGACCGCGCGCCTCTCGGCAATATTGTAGATACTGTGGTTACCGTTGTTATATCGGATATAAACGTCGATTTCATATACAGTCATAATGTGGGCGAAAAATGCTTTACTTTGGACACAAGGGAAATAAAAAAAGTATTGGGCGATGTACCTTTGAACAATAACGATGTTATTTGTTGGATAAGAGACCACGTAAAAGAAGGCCTAGAAAAAATAAAACAGTGAATTAAAATTGTTTTTGTTTTTCGTTACGCAATTAACAATGATTGACTTTAAAATCCTTTAAAGATACTATGTTAATGGACTATATGTTTTTTTTTTGTGTTTTTTTGATCGCATGGTATTAGTTATATTGCAACTTGTTTGGCGGTATAATGAATATAAATGTGACGACTATTTATAAAGGGGTGAGTAACAATGAATCTTTTATCATTCAGGGGAGGCATTCATCCTCCACACAGTAAAGAAATGACAGAACATTTACCGGTGGAGAAAGCTTTGGAACCTGAAATCGTAGTAATTCCCCTTCAGCAACACATCGGCGCACCTTGCAAGGCAATTGTGGAAGTTGGCGAAAAAGTCAAGGTTGGGCAGAAAATTGGTGAAGCGGGCGGATTTGTATCTGCGCCAGTTCATAGCAGCATTTCCGGTACGGTAAAGAAAATTGAAAAAAGGATGATTATTAACGGGACTGGGACTTGTATTGTAATTGAATCCGACGGATTGAATGAAGTCCATGAGAGCGTTGTTCCCAAGGGGGATATAGAGACGCTTGAGGCTAAAGAAATACTCGATATAATCAATGAAGCTGGAATTGTCGGAATGGGAGGAGCAGGTTTCCCAACCAGGGTTAAATTATCGCCTCCTCCGGATAAGAAGATAGACGTACTTATTTTAAATGGAGCGGAATGCGAGCCGTACTTGACATCCGACCATCGTCTGATGCTTGAGAATCCGGAAGATGTTGTTTATGGATTAAGAACCGTAATGAAAGTTTTGGGTCTTGAAAAAGCATTTATAGCCATTGAAAACAACAAGATGGATGCTGTCCTTTCAATGAAAGAGGCTGCAAAGGAGTTTCCCGGGATTCAGGTTGTGATTGTAAAAACCAAGTATCCACAAGGATCTGAGAAACAATTGATTTACGCGTGTTCAAAAAGAGAAGTTCCGTCTGGAGCCCTTCCAATGGATGCAGGCGCAGTTGTGAGCAATGTTGCAACAATGTCGGCTATATCAAAGGCAATCAAGACTGGAATGCCGCTCATCGAAAGGATATGCACCGTTACAGGTGACGGGATTTCAGAACCCAAAAACATAATGATAAAAAATGGAACCAGAATCAGTGAAATCATTGCTCAAGCTGGAGGATACAAAGGTGAACCGGGCAAACTGATTCTTGGAGGTCCCATGATGGGTTTTGCTCAATTCACAGATGACTTGCCCTCAAACAAGACTACTTCAGGAGTATTGGTATTTACGGAAGAACAGGCAAGATTACCTGAACCTAATCCTTGCATAAGATGTGGCAAGTGCGTAGATATATGCCCTTCATTCATACAACCGTTTGCAATCAGCGCATATTCATTGAACGGAATGTTTGATATGGCTGAAAAGAATAGTGCCATGGATTGCATAGAGTGCGGTTCGTGTTCTTTCATTTGTCCTTCGAAACGGCCATTGCTACATTCTATAAGAATGGCCAAAAGGGAAATACTTTCAAAACGAAGGAAAACAAAATAAACAGGAGGGTAAAGATGGAAAGAAAATTAATAGTCACTTCATCGCCTCATATAAGGTCGAAGGAAGCGACTGATAAAACAATGAGAGATGTTGTAATAGCTCTTATTCCCGCAACTCTTGCAGGAATGTATTACTTCGGATTTCAGACTTTGATTGTCGTATTGCTGTCTGTTGCGGCGGCTATGGCGACGGAAGCAGTCATACAAAACATAAGGAAACAAGCCATTACCGTAATGGATTACAGTGCGGCAGTAACAGGACTCTTGCTGGCACTTAACCTTCCGCCAGAAGTTCCTTTCTGGATGCCGGTAGTAGGTTCGGTTTTTGCAATTGCAATTGCTAAACAGGCCTTCGGAGGTTTGGGACACAACTTTATCAATCCAGCTTTGGCAGCAAGGGTTTTTCTAATAGCTTCATGGCCGGTTGAGATGACTACATGGAAGTTTCCTGTCGATGCAGTGACAGAGGCAACTCCACTTGCACTTATAAAGGGTAGCAGGATTGTGCCTGAAAGCGTTTCCATTTTCAATCTTTTCATAGGTAGAGTTGGAGGATGCATAGGTGAAGTTTCGGCACTGGCCCTTTTGATTGGTGGAATTTATCTTGTATATCGCGGAGTGATAAGCCCAAGAATCCCCCTTGCATACATGGGGACCGTGGCTGTTTTGACATTGCTTTACGGAGGGTTTGATTTCAATTACATGATGTTCCATCTGCTTGCCGGAGGACTCGTATTGGGAGCTATTTTCATGGCCACTGACTATGTGTCATCTCCAATGACGGCAAAGGGGCAGATCATATATGCTGTTGGATGCGGTTTGATCACAGTAGTGATCAGATTGTTTGGAGGATACCCAGGAGGCGTGTCTTTCTCCATTCTCTTCATGAATGTTGTTACGCCTTTGATTGACAAGTATGTCAAATCCAATGTGTTCGGAGGTGTGAAAAAATAATGAAAGAAATCAGCAAATTAGGATTGATTCTACTTTTAATATGCGCCGTTGCGGCAGGATTGCTTTCTCTTGTTTATGATTTCACCATCGACAAGATTGTTGAGCAAAGGGAACTGACAAGCCAATTGTCCAGACAGGAAGTCTTGCCTGAAGCGGAGTCTTTTGAAATGATAGAAGCCGATATGATAGACAAAGTAAAGGCTGAAAATGAGCTGGTTGTCGAGATTTACGAAGGACTTTCAGGAGACACATTGGTTGGTTATACAGTCAAGTCCTTGCCGGGCGGATTCGGCGGAAGTGTTGAGGTTATTACAGGAATCTCGGGGGATGGGACTATTACCGGAATGAGAGTAGGCAACCATCAGGAGACACCGGGCCTGGGAGCCAATGCGCTATTGCCTGAATTTTACGGGCAGTATGCTGGTAAAAGCACTGAATCTGAATTGACGGTTGTCAAAGCGGGAGCCGCCGGAAATGAAATACAGGCAATTTCCGGAGCTACCATAACGTCCAAAGCGGTCACGGAAGGCGTCAACATGGCTGTTGAAGCTTACAAGATCGTTTCGGGCCTGTAACTTTCCGGAGGTGAATTATATTGAATTTAATGAAAATTTTCAAGAATGGACTATTGGATGAAAATCCTATATTCGTGCAATTATTAGGCATGTGTCCAACTCTGGCGGTTACAACATCGGCTATAAATGGAGTTGGAATGGGTTTGGCGGCCACCGCGGTATTGGTTGCTTCCAATGCGGCTATTTCAATGATGAGGAAAATAATACCGAGTAAAATCAGAATACCGGCCTTTATAGTTGTAATTGCCAGTTTTGTTACGATTGTCGGAATGCTGATGGAAGGATATCTGCCATCACTGTTCAAGGCTTTGGGTCTTTTTATTCCTCTTATTGTGGTTAACTGCATAATACTTGCAAGAGCCGAGGCTTTTGCATCAAAGAATACAGTAATCGATTCCATTTTCGACGGTTTGGGAATGGGACTTGGATTTACATTGGCACTGACAGTATTGGGAGCTGTGAGAGAATTGCTGGGAGCTGGAAGTTTGTTTGGATGGCAGCTTCCGTTTGCATACAAACCGGCTCTGATGATGATACTTCCTCCGGGAGCCTTCATCGCACTTGGTATTTTGTTGGCTCTTTATAATGTTGTCAAAACCAAAAAAAGTTTGTCATAAGGGGGGATTGAAATGGAAAACGCTAGTATCTTCGTTATCCTGGTCAGTTCGATTCTCGTAAACAACTTCGTCATGTCGAAATTTTTGGGAATCTGCCCTTTTCTTGGAGTTTCAAAACAGGTTGAAACTGCGACTGGAATGGGAATGGCCGTTACATTTGTAATAACATTGGCGGGTATGATTACATACCTAGTACAAAAGTACATTTTAGTTTTTTTTCATATCGAATATTTGCAGACTGTCGCATTCATACTGGTAATTGCGGCGCTTGTGCAATTTGTTGAAATAGTGCTTCAAAAATTGAGCCCGGTTTTGTATCAGGCATTGGGAGTATATCTTCCGCTTATAACTACAAACTGTGCTGTTCTTGGTTTGGCGCTATTGAACATACAATATAAATTGAATTTCGTCCAGACGATTTTTCATTCCTTTGGCGCTGCGGTAGGTTTTTCCCTGGCAATCATCTTGTTTGCCGGAATTCGTGAAAGACTTGCAATTTCGGATGTGCCCGCTCCGTTTAAAGGTTTCCCAATCGCTCTGATCACTGCAGGCCTTATGTCTATGGCATTTTTAGGCTTTGCGGGACTAGTTTAAAAGGAGAGGGTGATGAATATGAATATTAATGGTTTGATTTATTCTACCTTGAGCCTTGGTGGAATGGGATTGATTTTTGGAGCCGGTTTGGCTTATGCTTCACAGAAATTTGCAGTTGAAATAGACCCAAAGGCAGTTGCTGTAAGGGAAGTTCTTCCGGGTGCAAATTGTGGTGGATGCGGATATCCGGGGTGTGATGGTTTTGCCAATGCTGTGGCAAAAGGCGAAGCCAAGGTAAACGGATGCCCTGTAGGCGGAACGGAAACAGCAGAAAAAATTGCTGAAATCATGGGTCTTGTTGTTGAAGACAGCACAAAAATGGTTGCTCATGTCATTTGCAATGGAACATGTGACAATGCAAAAGAAAAATACGAATATATAGGAATACAGGATTGTAAAGCCGCCAATATAGTAAATGGCGGAAGTAAAAGTTGTTCATTCGGATGTCTTGGACTCGGCACTTGTGTTGATGTATGTCCATTCGATGCAATTTTTATTAATGACAAAGGCATAGCCGAAGTCATTGATGATAAATGCACAGCCTGTGGAAATTGCATTGAGGCATGCCCTAAAAATGTAATAACACTTGTTCCTTACGGGCAGGAAGTAATAGTTGACTGCAATAGCAAGGATAAAGGCAAGAATGTAAAGGTATCTTGTGATGTAGGTTGTATCGGCTGCAAGATTTGCGAAAAAAATTGTCCTTTCGACGCCATACATGTTGTAGACAATTTAGCTGTTATTGACTATACAAAATGCAAGGAATGCATGATTTGTGTTGAAAAATGTCCCACAGGTGCCATCGCAGGAAACATAGACAACAGAAAGAAAGCTGAGATTGACGAGGAAACTTGCATTGGCTGTACCCTGTGTACTAAAGTTTGCCCGGTTGACGCCATTGAGGGAGAAGTAAAAAAACCCCATAAGGTTGATGTGGAAAAATGCATCGGTTGCGGAGCTTGTGTTGAAAAATGCCCCAAAGATGCTATAAAACTCAAATAGAATTAAAAAGCGGAAGCGCTTCAGTAGGCGCTTCCGCTTTTTTTATTGCCCTAAAAATCGCTTGATATGACAAATGCTAAATGTTACACTTATTGTAGTTTAAAATATTGAAATTTCAACATTTATCAAGGATTGGGAGTGAGTGTAATGAAAAGAGGAAGCAGGTCAGTTTTAGCAATTTCGGTTGCTGTTGTCATAGGAATGATTCTCGGTAACTTGGCGGGGAATGCACTGTCTGGCATTGTTCCTTTGTTTTCCAAAGTCATTCCTTTGGGAGTGGACAATTTTTCTTTAAAATTATATGTTCTGGATTTTCATATAGGACTGCTTTTCAATGTAAATGTAATGGGACTTATTGGAGGGCTGGCCGGACTTTTGGCAGTTACTCGACGGTAGGAGTGATTTTATGAATAGAAAGCAAATAGTTTTGGCTTCTGCATCGGAGAGAAGAATCGATATTCTAAAGTCGCTTGGTATTGAATTCATTTCAATTCCGAGTGACATATCGGAAAAGATCAAAGAAGAGGACCCGGTAACAACGGTAATGTCTTTGGCTTTTGAAAAAGCATGGGATGTATTTGTTAAAAAACCGGAAAGTATTGTAATAGGAGCCGATACAGTCGTATTTCTTGACAAGGTTTTAGGTAAGCCTTCGAATGAGTCTGATGCAATGGAAATGCTTGAAAGAATAAGCGGAAAGACGCACAGGGTATATACCGGAGTGGCAATAATAAGCGAAGGCATAAAAGAGATTTATTACGAATATTCTTCCGTAAAAATAAAAGAATTAAGCAGTTCTGATATAGATCGTTATGTCGGTACGGGCGAGCCGATGGGGAAGGCTGGTGGATACGCCATTCAAGGTTTTGGTGCTTCCCTGGTGGAATCCGTAAATGGAGACTATTTCAATGTGGTCGGACTTCCTGTTGGTAGCTTGGCCTATAAGCTTAAAAAAATAGGGGGATGACATGAAAAGTTCATATGTAATGAAGGAATTGCCGGAGGATGAAAGACCAAGGGAAAAGCTTGTATCAAATGGGGCGGCAAGTCTTTCCAACCCGGAATTGTTGGCTATTTTGCTCAGAACGGGAAAGAAGGGATTGTCGGCAATCGAGCTTTCAAGAAAAATATTATGCGAGGATAGAAATGGATTGGCTTATCTCGGGAGATGCAGAGTGGATGAGTTGATTAAAATTGATGGAATAGGTAAAGCGAAAGCATGCCAACTTCTTGCGGCTTTGGAACTGGGAAAAAGAATGGACAAGCTAACGGCAACAAAAAAAGTGGATGTGCACTCTCCGAAGGGTGTTGCAAATTGCTATATGAGCGAATTGAGATTTCTTGACAGGGAGGTTTTCAAGGTTATTTATCTTAATACAAAAAACGAGATATTGCGAGATGAAAACATTTCAGTAGGAAGCCTGAATGCTTCCATAGTCCATCCGAGGGAAGTGTTCAAGCCTGCAATCGTATACAGTAGCAATTCTGTAATTCTAATGCATAATCATCCAAGCGGCAATTCTAACCCAAGCCAAGAGGACATACAGATAACAAAGCGGCTCTCTGAGGCAGGAGACCTTATAGGAATAAAGGTTCTGGATCATATAGTGATAGGGGATGGAGATTATTACAGCCTCAAGGAAAATGGTTTATTTTAAGTATTGGAAGGGGATAAAAAATGTGTTTTAAAAATTTATTTGCCAAGGATATGGGGATAGACTTGGGAACAGCAAATACCCTAGTCTATGTAAAGGGCTCGGGAATAGTGATAAGAGAACCTTCGGTTGTTGCAATTGATACGGTCACTAATGAAATACTTGCAGTGGGGAGCGAAGCAAAACTGATGATAGGCCGGACACCTGGTAATATTAAAGCAATAAGGCCATTAAAGGATGGGGTAATAGCCGATTTTGACACTACGGAAATCATGCTAAGATATTTTATAAAAAAGGCATTTTCAACAAATACTTTTATATTTGCCCCGAGGATATTGCTAGGGGTTCCATGTGGAGTGACGGAAGTGGAAAAAAGAGCTGTAATTGATGCGGCTATTTCTGCCGGCGCAAAAAAAGCATTGCTTATAGAAGAGCCAATGGCAGCGGCGATAGGCTCTGGACTTCCCGTAGGAGAACCGGTGGGAAGCATGGTTGTTGATGTAGGCGGCGGAACTACTGAAATGGCAATAATATCCATGGGAGGAATTGTGAGCAACAGGTCGGTAAGAGTAGGCGGTGATGAGATGGATATCGCTATAATAAATTTCATGAAAAAGAAATATAGCTTGATGATTGGTGAGCGTACAGCTGAAAAAATAAAAATGACAGTAGGCTCAGCATATGTGGGAAACGATATAAAGGAAATGAAAATAAGCGGCCGGGATTTGGTTACGGGGTTGCCGAAAACAATGTGCATAAATGAACTGGAAATAAAAGATGCGCTTTATGAACCGGTTAAGGTAATAGTAGAAAATATTAAGAATACGTTGGAGAGGACTCCACCGGAACTGGCTTCAGACATAATGGAGACAGGAATAATGTTGACCGGGGGCGGTGCCCTTTTGTCCGGCTTGGACGAGCTTATAAGAAGGGAAACGGAAATGCCGGCAAATATTGCGGAAAATCCATTGGATTGTGTTGCTTTGGGAACAGGAAAAGCAATCGAAACTCTGGATGAACATAAGCGTGTTTTTGTTTCAACAAAGCGAAATTATTGATATGAGTGGTGATAAGAGTGAACGAATTTAAAAAAAAGAAAATAATGGCGGGAATCGCAATTCTTTTGCTTTTATTTTTAATAATTGCAACATTTGGCGGGGGTGGCGAAATAAGTCCGATAGAAAATTTCGCCGGCAAAAATGTTGCTCTGATACAAAGAGGGTTTACAGTCGGTGCAGATTTTTTTGGCAATATATTTAATCCTGTGGCAAATATTTGGCGTCTGGATAAAATCAACAAAGAACTTGAAATTGAAAACCAGGAGCTTAGAAGAAAATTGATTGCGGCAACTCTTTCCCAAAAAGAAAAGGAAGATCTTTCCCAAATGAAAAAAGCATTGAACTATGCACAATCTAAAGGCTATGATTTTTTGACATGTGATGTTGTTTCGAAAGATCCGGGTACATGGTTTAACATGTTTATAATCAACAAAGGGACAAACGACGGTGTCTATCAAGAACAGGCTGTAATTAATGGAGATGGGCTGATAGGGATAGTTTATGAGGCAGGAAAGGACTGGGCAAAGGTAGTTTCAATAATAGACAATAAAAGCTCTGTCAGTTTCAAGCTTCTGGATGAAAAGGATTTCTCTATAGGGATAGTGGAAGGCGGAGCAGAAAGGGGATTGTCCGGATATCTTTTCAATCCCAAAGCGGAAGTACACGCAGGACAGGAAATCATAACTTCGGGTATTGGAATTTATCCCGAAGGATTGCTTATAGGCACAATAAGCGATGTGATAATTGAAAAAAACGAGTTGCTAAAGAGGATAAAAGTCGAAGAAGTGGTTGATTTTAAAACTATAAACAGGGTAATGGTGCTTTTGCCATTAAAAGAGGTGGAAGCGCAATGAAATACGGAATTACCGCTTTTACAATGTTTGCGGGATTCATACTTCAAACAACCCTATTACAGCACATAAGGGCTTTTGGGGTTATGTCCAATCTTGCTTTGGTCCTGATTGTCGTTTTTTCGGTCAGATGTATAATGCCAGTAGGTATTTTTTCGGCTGTTGTTGGCGGAGTCTTGCAGGATTTTTTCTTTAGCCCGGCTTTTGGAATGTATACACTTATTTATTTAACAGTTGCTTTTTCCATTTCGGCAATTAAAGGAAGCTTTTTAAAAGAAAGTGGAGCAACGCCTGTAGTTATGGTCGCTTTTGCAACAATCTGCCAATATTTTATGATGATTGTCATATATTATTTTGCTGGTATGCGATTTAATTTATTGGCAATATTTTTGCGCATGATATTGCCTGAATTGTTTTTGAATATAATCTTTTGTTGGATTTTGTATAAAATTTTCGGTCGGGTACTTGGCAAAATGGGCTTTGTAAACATTGGCAGGTGGTCAAATGGATGAATTCATTAAGAATAGAAGCAATCAACTTTTTATTATTGTAGCTTCAATATTTATTTTATTGCTTTTTAGGCTGGCAAGCCTAACAATAGTAGATGGTGCTGATTATGCTGAAACTTCGGAGAATGTAAGAATAAAGGAATTGCCCGTAACAGCATGGCGTGGTGAAATAACCGACAGAAACGGCCTTTTACTGGCAGGAAACATACCGTCATTTACCGTAAAGCTTATAATAAGCGAAATACCGAAAGAAAACCTTGAGAACACGGCGGTAGACCTTATGGACATACTCGACCTAAAGGGAGAGGAACATATAGAATTTCCAATAGGGCTGGGCGAAAATGGCAACTTTGAATTTTCATACGACATTGATATTGAAGAGTGGCTTGAGAACAATCAATTGCATGAAGCGAAAGATGCCAGGACAGCTTTCGCCATGCTTAGGATGCGTGAGGAAATTGATGAGGATCTCAGTGTTTATGAGGCTCAGAATCTGTTGGCCCATAAAGGGATAACACCTCCTATTTCAGTCAAGAGCATGAAGTTTATTTCACAGATGAAAAAAGAGGAATTTTTGAAATCCTATGGCTTGGATTATGATTCAAGCTCAGAAAAAGCCTATTATGCAATAAGGGAATATTATGAAATCGGAAATGAATACACGATCTCCCAATCGCTGGACATTCTTGCGGTGAGGAATGCAATAAAAAACAAGGGTTACAGAAAATATCAGCCAATTACATTGGCTGATGATATTTCAGAAGAAACAGCCATATTGATTGAGGAAAAAGGAATGCATCTCCAGGGGATAGATGTTCAGATTGAACCGATAAGATATTATCCTGAGGGCAAACTTGCGGCTCATGTGCTTGGGTATCTAGGTAAAATAAGCACAACATCCGAAATCGAAAAATATATAAGTGGAATGGGGTATTCACCCAACGCATTCATAGGGAAAACAGGAATTGAAAAAAGCTATGAAAGTGAATTGAAAGGCAATGACGGTTTAAAAAAAGTTGAAGTCGATGTATATGGTCAATTGATATCTGAAATAAGCGAAGAGAAACCGGTCCCTGGTGAAAACATTGTTCTGACGATTGATTCCAAATTGCAAAAAACAGCCGAAGATGCGCTTGAAAAAGTATTGCAGAGAATACAGACCAAAGGTGTTTATGAAAGTCCCTGGGGGGATTATTCCTTTGGTGAACAATCTCCAAACGCTGATTCGGGGGCTGCTGTTGCGGTAGATGTAAACACAGGTGAAATACTTGCTATGGCTAATTTTCCCTCATACGACCCAAATCTCTTTACAACGGGAATAAATCAAAGCGATTGGAACAGTTTGCAACCTGAAAATTCAAGAAATCCATTGGCGGCAAGGCCAATGTACAATATAGCCGCGCTGACAGCAGTACAACCAGGGTCGACATTCAAGATGATAACCGGTCTTGCTGCTCTTGAACAGGGGCTTGATCCTTACAAGCAAATATATTCCGACGGAAGGATAGAACTTTCCGACCGTGATTTTGGATGCTGGATATGGAACGATTATCGCGCCAAGCATGGGCTTACCAACCTGATAAAAGCTATAGAGGTATCTTGCAATTATTATTTCTACAGCATCTCATCCGGATATGACTATTACAGGGACAAGCCTATGGATTTTGAAATGGACGTCGAGACTATGCTCGATTACGCTAAGAAATTCGGCTTGGGGGAGAACACCGGCATTGAAATTGAAGAGGCGGCTTATGGCGTTCCTGATCCAGATAAAGAAATAGCAAATAAAAAATATTACCTCAAGCTGAAACTCAAAAGTGTTGCCGAGTATTATTTCATACAATCAATTTACGATAACGAAGAGAAATTGAATGAAACTGTTGACGAAATTGCCAAATGGGCCGATGAAAACCCGTCAAGGGGCGAAATTATAAGAAGGTTGTCCCAAATTGGCGTGAGGGATGAGAAGGTTGAAAATTCAAGGATTTCAAAAGTCGAGTCTCTTGCCGACCTTGTAAAATACAGTTACTTCAACCAGATAGCTTGGGACGTCGGTGATACTTTCAACCTTGCCATAGGGCAGGGAGGACATACCTATACAGCGATTGAAATGGCAAGATACATCTCTGCAATCGCCAACGGGGGAACGCTTTATGACTTGACACTTGACAAGGGAAACAGAGGTTATGGAGAAAGCATAGAATTAAAGAATGAGGATAATCTTTCATATATAAGAGAAGGTATGCTTGAAGTTACACAAGGGGATCAAGGGACGGCAAGAACTATTTTTGCGGATTTTCCGGAAAAGGTGGGAGCGAAAACCGGGACTGCTCAAAAGCAAGGGAAAATTCCTCCGATTGATGAAGTCATCTATTTAAAGCAACATCTGAAAGACTACAATTCATATCTTAAAAAGCTTTCGGCTTCAGGAAAATACGAAGGTGATTCAATAGAATTGGCGCGAATTGAGTCTCTTGTGAATGAAATCACTACAAAACGCAACGAGGAGATAACGGCTTTAGAAAAAGCAGGAAACACGGGTGAAATTGCTGAAAGAGTCCGCCAAGGCTACTTGGATAAAGGTTCCATATGGAGATACTCACTTGACGAGTATACAAACGGAGCCATTGATAATGAGGAAATTGACAGATACAAAGATGATTACAAAAGTTTTGCATGGTTTGTGGCGTTTGCACCTTATGAAAATCCGCAAATTGCAGTGACGGTATTGCTTTTCCAAGGGGCTCACGGAGGATACGCTGCTCCGGTAGCAAGAGATATAATAGCTGAATACCTTGATGTTGATTTACCTGTTTCAGAAAACCCCGATGCTTTGGACAATGCAAGAGGAACGGAGTGATTTAATGCTTGAAAGAAAAATGCTAAAGCATTTCGATTGGACTCTTTTTGTGACAATGGTGTCCATAATTGCCTTGGGAGTCATAATGATTGCCAGTGCGACTCATTATGCTGAAAATGGGCTTACCAGACAAATAAAAATTCAGACAATAGCTTTTTGCCTGGGTATTGCAATAATGATAGTTATGCTTATAATCGATTACAACTATTTAGGGGATTTGTACAAGGTCGTATACGTATTGTCCATATTCATGTTGCTCCTTGTTTATATTCCCGGTCTTGGCGCGGTAAGAGGCGGAGCTAGGAGTTGGATAGACATAGGACCCATAGATATACAGACGTCCGAACTTGCAAAGATAGGTTTTATATTATCTTATGGAAAATTTCTTGAAAGCCGTTATGGTAAAATCGACAATATAATGGAGATTGCGATTTCGCTTCTTTTTCCGCTTCCATTCATATTTATTATATTGTTGCAACCGGATTTGGGAACAGCGTTGGTATTCGTAGTTATAACGCTTGGCATGCTCTTTATTGCCGGAATGCCTTGGAAATATTTCATTGCAGGAGGTGCATTGGGAATTGCCATGGTTCCTGTTGCATACAGGTTTATGGGAGACCACCAAAAGAGAAGGATAGACGCTTTTCTAAATCCTTCCAATACGGACTTGCCGGGAAATTACCAAGTCAGGCAATCCAAAATCACAATAGGATCGGGTCAGCTTTCAGGGAAAGGCCTTTTCATGGGAACGCAGACAAGATATGATTTTTTGCCCGTGCAGGAAACGGATTTCATCTTTGCGGTTTTGGTTGAGGAGCTTGGTTTTGTTGGGGGAGCCTGCCTGATAATTCTTTATTTTCTTTTGCTTTACAGAATGTTCAGCGTAGCAAAGAATTCAAAAGATGTATACGGCACATTGGTTGTGTCCGGGGTAATATCGATGTTTCTTTATCAAATCATTCAAAACATAGGAATGACAATGGGAGTGATGCCTGTAACAGGTGTTACGCTTCCCTTCATGAGCTACGGAGGAAGCTCTCTCATAATAAGCATGGCGGCGATTGGCATTGTGTTGGGAATTTCAGTCAGAAGGAAGAAAATTAAATTTTAGAAAGTATTATGGAGGATGGCAATGCAAATAGATTATCTATTGAAACAGGTTGAAAAGCCGAGCCGATACATCGGCGGGGAAGTCAATTCAGTAAACAAGGAAATAACGGGAGGGCAAGTACGTTTCGGGTTTGCCTTTCCAGACGTGTATGAAGTGGGGATGTCCTTCATGGGGCTTCAGATATTGTATTTTTTGCTCAATGATATGGAAGATGTGTATTGTGAACGGCTTTTTGCTCCATGGCCAGACATGGAGAATGCTATGAAAGAAAGCAAAACGCCATTGTTTACAATGGAATCGAGGACTCCTGCCGGCGAATTGGACATTATAGGATTCACCTTGCAATATGAAATGAGTTATTCAAACATACTAAACATGATGGATTTGGCGAATTTGCCGGTTTTTGCAAAAGACAGGGACGATTCCCACCCCATCGTAATAGCCGGAGGCCCATGCGCTTTCAATCCCGAGCCTGTTGCCGACTTTGTTGATATTGTTTTTATTGGCGATGCGGAGGACATTCTGCCAGAATTCATAAAAAGGTTTAAAACCCACAAGGCTGAAAAAACATCAAAAAAAGACTTCTTGAAAAAAATCACAGACATTCCCGGCATATACCTGCCTTCCTTTTATGAGCCTGTTTACAAAGACGGTATATATATGGAGACGAAACCGATTGAAAAAGAAGCTCCTTCTGTCGTAAAAAAGAACATGGTGATGGATCTTGACGAATCGTATTTTCCGGACAGGCAGATAATGCCTTATGCCGACGCGGTTCACGACAGGGCTGTAGTAGAGATTTTCAGGGGATGTACAAGAGGATGCAGATTCTGCCATGCGGGAATGGTATATCGGCCTGTGAGGGAAAGAAGTGTAGGCAAAATCGCTGAAATAACAGAAAATATCATTAAAAACACAGGATACGAGGAGATTTCTCTCGCTTCTTTAAGCACAAGCGACCACTCCCAAATAAGGCCTCTGGTTGAAATGCTGCTTGACCATTATGAAAGGGAAAAAGTGGGGATTTCACTTCCGTCCTTGAGGCTTGACAGTTTTCCTATAGAAATCCTTGAAAGAATACAATCGGTCAGAAAAACGGGATTGACTTTTGCTCCTGAAGCCGGAACCCAAAGGATGAGGGATGTAATCAATAAGGGGATTGCCGAAAAGGACCTTATGGAATCTGTTGTAAACGCATTCGACCTTGGATGGGATACGGTAAAACTGTATTTTATGATAGGACTGCCTACAGAGACCAAGGAAGATCTGGACGGAATTTATGACCTGGCAAAAAAAGTTGTAGAGGCATATTATAGAATGCCGAAGGAGAAAAGAAGAAGGAAGCCGAGGATAACGGTAAGCGTTTCGAATTTTGTGCCAAAAGCGTTTACGCCTTTCCAGTGGGAAGGCCAGGACCAGCCTTCAGTCTTCAACGAGAAGCACATGCATTTGAAAAAAATGTTCAAACGCGAGAAGGCTATTCAATTCAACTATCACGACTCCGAAACCAGTTTCATGGAATCGGTTTTCTCAAGAGGCGACAGAAGGCTTTGTGATGTGTTGCACAGGGCTTGGCTTTCGGGATGCAAGTTCGATAGTTGGAGCGATTACTTCGATTATGACAAATGGATAAAAGCAATGAAGGAATCGGGGCTGGATCCGCTTGCATATGCAAACAGGATTTCCGATTACGGGCAAGCTCTGCCATGGGACCATATAAGCGCGGGAATAGACAAGGGATTTCTTGAATCTGAAAATGAAAAAGCCAAAAGCGGCCAATTGACACCGGATTGCAGGCAGGGATGCTGCAACTGCGGCATTTTGACAAATTACAGGGGTGCGTGCAATGTATAGGATAAGAGCGAGATATGAAAAAAAGGGCAGGGTCAAGTACCTTGGGCATTTGGAAATGATAAAGGTTTTTGAAAGGGCGTTCAGGAGAATCGAAATTCCCCTAAAATACACTGAGGGATTCAACCCCCATCCTAAAATGAGTTTTGCCCTGCCTTCTTCTGTAGGTTTTTCAAGTATGGGTGAGTATATAGATGTTGAATTGACAGAAGCTCTTGCTATTGATGAATTTATAGAAAAGATCAATTTGTCTCTCCCGGACGGGCTCAATGTAATTGCCGGAGGATATGTGAATATAAAAGCCAAATCGCTGATGAGCCTGGTTGACTATTCGGAGTTTAAAATTGATTTTCCGTTTGATGAAGTCAAAAATAAAGATTCTATTTTACAGCTTGGAAAAATACTTGAATCGGGGCCGATTCCAGCGCAAAAGCGAACAAAGTCAGGCAAGATTGTTGAAAAAAACCTTAAAGATGATATACATGACTGTGAAATAGTGAACTTTGAAAACAATCAAATAGTTCTCAAAGTTCTTTTGAGCGCAGGGAGTAGAGGAAATCTTAATCCTCTTTTTCTGCTGAAGGGGCTGGGTGAGAAAACAGGTTGGGATATTGATCCTCGCAAGGTGAATGTTTTTAGGATAGATCTTTTGTCAAATGATGAAAGCGGACCGATTTCTTTAGAAAAAACGGCTTCAGAGGGTGAGATTCAATGAATGTAATTGTTTTCAACACAATTGGCAGCATGAAGAGAGCTGCAGTTATTTTTGACGATACGGTTTACAAATTGGAGATTTCAGAAGGGCAAGAGGGTGGAATAGGCGATATTTATATGGGAAGGGTTGAAAAGGTTCTCGATTCTATGCAGGCGGCATTTGTGGATATTGGATTGAACAGAAACGGATATTTGCAAAAGGACGAAATAAAGGGCGGTTATGGCAAGGGTAGAATTTCCGAGTTGATAAAATCAGGAGATGAAATAGCTGTTCAGATAAAAAAAGGAGCTATAGGCGGAAAGGGCCCTAAATTGACAGGAAAGCTAAGCGTACAGGGGGATGGATTGGTTTTTTATGACGATGACAAGAACAGGATTGCGGTTTCAAATAAAGTTGTAAAGGCAAAATCAATAAGGCGGCTGAAGGAATTGGCTTATGAAATGCATAAAGAACCCTGCGGAATGATAATAAGGACCCATGCGGAAACACTTTCGAATGAGGCCATAAAGAAAGATTACAGAAAGTTGCAAGCTAAATGGAAAGATGTTTGTGTACAAAAGACTTATGCAAGAGCCCCCAAAAGGATATACAAGGGTGCTGATTTTGCAGTCGAAAAAGTAATAAACAATTCATACAGGGGAATAGACAAAATTGTTTTCGATTGTGTTGATGACATGGAAAATGTTTTGGGGTCGTGTTTGGGAATAAGTGGTGATATTTGCGAATTGCGGGATATCTCGGATGGATGGGACACCTTTTCGTTTTATTCTACCGGCAAGGCGCTGGAAGAATCTGTGAAGAAAAAAATATGGCTGGAAAGTGGAGGAAACATAATAATTGAAGAGACCGAGGCCCTCACATCTATAGATGTGAATTCTGCAAAAAGTGCAAGTGGAGGCTTCGTAAATATAACAAATAGTGAAGCTGCCGTTGAAGCTGCGAGGCAAATAATGCTTAGAAATCTTTCGGGCATGATACTTATCGATTTTTTGGATGCGGACAAAAGAGTTCAGGAAGAGATATGTGAAATAATGGTCGGTATTTTTGAAAAATACGACAATCGCAAATTTGATATTTATGGATTTACAAAAGCAGGTCTTCTTGAAATGTCCAGGGAGAAAAAGGGCCTTTCATCGAGAAGATTTCATATGCGGGAAGAGACGTTTGAGAAACCCGCCTATACTTTGGGAAAAATAGAGAAGGAACTGGCCAGAATAAAATCTGAAACATCAATGAAAAAATTGGAGCTTTGCACAGATTGTCAAATGGCTTCATGGCTGGAGAAAATTGATTATGAAGCTATTGCTGGAGAAAGATACGGACAGTGTGTTAAAATAAGAATAAACAAGGAAATGAAGGCGGGAGAATTTGAAATCATCTATTTATAAATGGAGAAGTTTGTGATATAATCGTTTTGTTGATTATGTGCTGAATGTATGGTATTATGCATTAGCACGGAGAACCGCACGGATCAGGTATTAAGAGCTTTTGCCACCTGACTTCGGCGAGATTGTTTAGAGGAGGTGTACAAGGAATGTATGCAATTATTGAAACAGGTGGAAAACAATACCGAGTACAGGAAGGCGATACGCTTTTCATCGAAAAACTCAATGAATTGGAAGGCGGAAAGATAAATTTCGAAAAAATTCTCGCTTTTTCCAATGAAGGCGAAGTTTCATTTGGAAAACCTTATGTTGAAGGAGTTTCGGTTGATGCAACGGTTCTTGAGCAAGGCAAGGGACCGAAAGTCATCGTTTACAAGTATAAAGCCAAAAAGGATTATAGAAAGAAGCAAGGACATAGACAGCCGTATACAAAAGTCAAAATTGACGCAATCAACGCGTAAGGAAGTTGGAACAACGTCATGATAGAAATAATGGTTTTTAGAAAAGATACTGAAATCATGGGGTTTGAAGTTTCCGGACACGCTGAAAGTGATGAATACGGCAGGGACATAGTTTGCGCAAGCGTTTCTGTTCTCGCTCAGACAGCGGTAAACGCTCTTGGAGAACTTACCGGCATTGATTTTGAATACGATGTGGCGGAAGGCTATCTTAGATGCATGGTTCCGAAGAAGTTGCCGCTTGATGAAAAGCAAAGAGTGGCGACAATAATGAAAACAGTTTATGTGGGATATGAAAGCGTTGCTGAAAGCTATCCCGATTATGTAAATATTCGTATAAGGAGGTGCGACGATTATGATGATTAAAATGAATCTCCAACTTTTCTCAAGTAAGAAGGGTGTCGGTTCTTCGAAGAACGGTAGAGACAGTGAATCAAAGAGATTAGGCGTCAAAAGGGCTGATGGACAATTTGTGAGCGCTGGAAGCATTCTGGTCAGACAGAGAGGCACTAAAATCCATGCGGGTTTGAATGTCGGCAGAGGCGGGGATGATACGCTATTTGCAAAGGCTGACGGGATTATAAAGTTCGAACGAAAAGGCAAGGATCGAAAACAGGCTAGTGTTTATCCGGCAAGTGTTGACGTTCAATAGAAAAATGGCCCATGCCCTTTATGAGGTATGGGCTTTTTATCGTTAGAGGGTGGAAATATGTTTATAGATGAGGCAAAAATTTCGGTAAGGGCAGGAAATGGTGGAAACGGAGCGGTCTCTTTCAGGCGGGAAAAATATGTTCCTGACGGAGGACCTGACGGCGGAGATGGAGGAAATGGAGGAAATATAGTATTTCAAGTCGACGACGGAATGAAAACGCTTATGGATTTTCGCTATAAGACAAAGTACAGTGCGGAAAATGGAGAAGATGGCAGGAAAAAGAAAATGTCCGGCAAGAACGGCCGCCATTTAACCTTGAATGTTCCGCCAGGAACAGTGGTCAAGGATGCGGAAACGAATCTTATAATTGCAGACCTTGTGGAAAAAGGACAATCTGTAGTAATAGCAAGAGGCGGTAATGGCGGAAACGGTAATACAAGATACAAGAGTTCGATACGCCAAGCCCCAAATTTTGCCGAAGCAGGCGATCCTGGAGATGAAAAAATTCTTCTACTAGAACTTAAGCTTCTTGCAGAGGTCGGCTTGATAGGTTTGCCAAATGTAGGGAAATCGACTATCCTTTCCAAGGTCTCGAAAGCCAAACCCAAAATAGCCAATTATCATTTTACTACGATTCATCCGAATTTGGGAGTTGTAGAAGCTGTGAAGGGTAAAAGTTTCGCATTGGCTGACATACCCGGGCTTATTGAAGGGGCCCATGAGGGCACAGGCTTGGGGCATGATTTTTTAAGGCATATAGAAAGGACCAGGCTCCTTGTCCATGTCGTAGACATATCGGGCTCTGAAGGGCGAAATCCCGTAAATGACTTCGAAATGATCAATGATGAACTTAAGTCCTATTCGATTGATTTGGCTGCCAAAAAACAGATTGTGGTAGGCAACAAGACTGATTTGGCCGATGATCCGGCCTGCATGGACACTTTCCGAAAAGAAATGGAAAGCAGGGGATACGAGGTGTTTTTCATTTCAGCTGCTTCGAGTGACGGTTTGGATGGGTTAATGAAAGCTGTAACCGGCATGTTGGACAAAATTCAAACTGTGGAAAAGGTGAACGATCAGCAAGACAAGGAAGACCACAAGGTTTACAGATATAAAAAGAGGGAACAAGACTGGAAAATAGAAAAAACAAATAAAACATTCAGGATTACGGGATATTCGGTTGAAAAACTTATGAAATCAACCAATTTCGAAGATTGGGATTCGGTACAGAGATTTCAGGGAATATTAAAAAACAAGGGCATTTTTGAAGAATTGAAAAAAATGGGAGCAGAAGACGGTTCGACAATTGAAATAGAGGGATATGAATTCGATTACATTGATTGAGGGGGTGTATGAATGACTGGCAAACAAAGAAGTTATCTTAAAGCCATGGCCAACGGGCTTGCGACAAAAGCTCAGATAGGAAAAGAAGGGATAAGCGATGCGGTTTTGCTTCAATTGGATCAAATTCTTGAAGCGAGAGAGATTGTAAAAGTGCATGTGCTTGAAAATTGCCAATTATCGGCAAAGGAAGCTGCAAATGAAGCCGCAGAAGCATTGAAAGCGGAATTCGTACAGTCGATAGGAAGGAAATTCGTTATATACAGAGAATCAAAAGATAATAAGACCATTGAACTGCCGTAGACTTTTTCATTAGAAAATTTATTTTTCGCGGAGGATTGAATGTTTAAAAATCAATTGGTGCTGGAGGACGATAAAAAATACAAAATAGGCATAATGGGTGGCACATTCGATCCCATTCATTATGGACATCTTGTTATAGCTGAACAGATTAGGCAAAACTATAATCTTGACAAGGTTATCTTCGTTCCAGTTGGGATACCCCCACACAAGAGGGGACTCAGAATAACAAAGGGAGAACATCGATATTTAATGATTTTGCTTGCCACGATGACCAATCCATACTTGGATGTTTCGCGCTTCGAGATAGACAAGAAGGAAGTTTCGTATACAATTGAGACCATGAGGCAACTAAAGAAAAAATACATCGATAAAAACGTGGAGTTTTATTTCATAATCGGGGCGGATGCAATAAATACAATCGAATCATGGAAAGAACCGGCTGAATTGCTTAAGATGTGCAAATTCATAGCAGCCACAAGACCCGGTGTGACAAATAGCAACATGTCTTTTATGATAGAGTATTATAAAAACACCTATTCCGCCGATATTCAGACCATGACGGTATCGGCTGTGGACATTTCATCCACGGACATAAGGAATAGAATCGCTTGCAACAGGCCGATAAAATATTTGCTTCCTGAAGCGGTGGAACACTATATAATGAAGAGCGGATTGTATTCGGAGAGCAAGGATGTTTAAGCGCAAAGATGTTGTAAAATGGTTAAGCGGGAATTTGAAAAAAACCAGGTTTGACCATGTTATGGGTGTTCTGAATGTGGCTGTTGAGCTGGCAGAAGTCCACGGAGTTTCGAAGGAAAAAGCAGAAACTGCTGCACTATTTCATGATTATGCTAAAAATTTTTCAGATGAAGAAATGCTAACGCATATAGAAAATGAAAATCTGTATGATGATAATCTTTCTGTATGCGATTCTTTAAATCTTTATCATGGTATAGTCGGGGCAAGAATTGCCGAGAAAGAATATGGAATAGACGATTCCGACATTCTGAACGCCATAATTAACCATACATTTGGAAGAGTCGGAATGTCCAAGCTTGAGAAGATAATATATCTGTCGGACATGATGGAAGCTTCGAGAAATTTCGAAGGTGTGGAAGAAATAAGAAAAATAGCTTTCTTGGATTTGGACAAGGCGATGATTGTGGCAATAGACAAAACGCTCATTTACCTCATAGGCAGAGGCGAGGCTATAAACATAAATACTATATGCGCAAGAAATGATTTGTTGGCGGCAAGTGAAAAAGGGACAGTTAAAAAAGGAGGCGTCTAAGATAGACAATAAAAAAATAAGAGAAATAGTGAAATCGATTGATTCTAAAAGTGGTACAGATATAGAAGTTTTGGATATTTCAAAACTTACAAGTGAAATGGAAGTTTTCATCATCGCGACGGGAAGAAGCGATAGAAACACAATGGCGATAGCCGATGAAGTGGAATACAATCTTAAAAGGATGGACATGTTTCCGTCTCACAAAGAGGGATACAGGAACGGAAGCTGGATACTTCTTGACTATGGAGATGTTGTTGTACATATATTCAAACCGGAGGAACGCATATTTTACAGTTTGGAAAAGCTTTGGAGCGGTTCCACACGATTGGATGTTGACAGTTTGCTGTAAAATAATTAAAATGGATAGTAACTGAATATGGAACAAGGGGAGCAGTAGGAAGATTCTTCTGTCAGAGAGAACCTGCGATTGCTGGAAGCAGGCACAGAAATAATCCGAACTCGCCCCATCGAAACAGGAGTGGCTTCCTTTATCAGGCTTCAAGAGGGCTTTATTGTCAAGTAGGGTGGTACCGCGAGAAAACCTCGTCCCTATGGGGAACGATTGTTTCTAGTGGTGCTTTTTTTATTGCAGATTTTAATGAGGGAGGAGTACCTTAATGGAAAGATACAACTTTAATAAAATCGAGGAAAAATGGCAGAAGGAATGGGAAGATAAGAATATTTTTAAAGTGCACGAGGATGTCGAAAAAGAAAAATACTATGTGCTTGAGATGTTTCCCTATCCTTCGGGAAAATTGCACATGGGACATGTGAGGAATTATTCAATAGGCGATGTAGTGGCTCGTTACAAGAAGATGAATGGTTTCAACATACTTCATCCCATAGGATGGGACGCTTTCGGCTTGCCTGCTGAAAACGCGGCAATAAAAAACAACATACATCCAGATATATGGACCAAGCAGAATATTGCCGAGATGAAACGACAACTGAAACAATTGGGACTGAGCTATGACTGGGACAGGGAAGTTACCACATGCAGCGAGGAATACTACAAATGGACTCAATGGATTTTTGTACAACTATATAAAAACGGACTTGCTTACAAGAAAAAATCCGCAGTCAACTGGTGTCCGTCTTGTGAAACAGTTTTGGCCAATGAACAGGTTGTAAATGGAAAATGCGAACGTTGCGAAACAACAGTTGTAAAGAAAAACCTTGATCAGTGGTACTTCAAGATTACAGATTACGCACAGAGGCTTCTGGATGATTTAAATCTGCTCGAAGGCTGGCCGGAAAAAGTCAAGACAATGCAAAAGAACTGGATTGGTAAAAGCTACGGGTCCGAAATGACCTTTGAGATTGAGGGCATGGAAGAGAGCATGGAAGTTTTTACAACAAGGCCCGATACAACATACGGAGTCACTTTTATGGTTTTTGCCCCGGAACATCCATTGGTTTATGAGATGGTAAAGGGAACAGAATACGAATCCGATTTCACTGCTTTCATGGATAAGATAAGATCTTCAAGCGAAATTGAAAGGACGTCTGAAAACATCGAAAAAGAAGGATTTTTTACCGGCAAATATTGCATAAATCCTTTAAATGGGGCAAGAATACCTATTTATGTAGCCAATTACGTTCTTATGGGTTACGGTACCGGAGCAATAATGGCTGTACCCGCCCATGATGAAAGAGACTTTGAATTCGCAAAGAAATACGGACTCAGAATAATTCCGGTAATAACTCCGGAAGACAGGCTTCTGACCGAAGAAATGGAAGAAGCTTATATAGGCAATGGAAAAATGATCAATTCTGGAAAATTCAATGGACTTGACAGCAGAGAGGCAATAGACAAAGTAAGCGAATATATGGAAGAGGCGGGCATAGGCAACAGGACAGTAAACTTCAGGCTTAGGGATTGGCTTATTTCAAGGCAAAGATACTGGGGAGCACCCATACCTATAGTATTCTGTGAAAAATGCGGAGAGGTTGCAGTTCCGGAAGAGGACCTTCCTGTAAAACTGCCTACTGATGTCGCTTTCAGCGGCAAGGGGGATTCGCCTCTTGGAACAAGCGAGACTTTTGTTGAGACCACATGTCCACTATGCGGAGGCAAGGCCCGCAGGGAAGTTGATACAATGGACACATTTGTATGTTCTTCCTGGTATTTTTTGAGATATACAGATGCGATAAACGACAAAGAAATCTTCAGCAGGGAAAATGCGAAATACTGGATGAATGTTGATCAATACATTGGTGGTGTGGAGCATGCCATACTTCATTTGCTTTATGCTCGTTTTTTTAATAAATTCCTTTACGACCAGGGATTGTCACCTGAGACCGAGCCTTTCAAAAACCTCTTAACCCAGGGAATGGTATTGAAAGACGGATCAAAAATGTCCAAGTCCAAAGGCAATGTAGTGAGCCCCGAGGAGATAATTGACAAATACGGTGCGGACACAGCAAGGCTTTTCATACTTTTTGCATCACCGCCTGAAAAAGACCTTGAGTGGAGCGATGCCGGAGTTGAAGGTTCATTCAGATTCCTAAACAGGGTTTGGAGACTTGTCCACTATTTGCTTGAAGATGTAGCGGCGCAGGGGAGACTTGTTGAAGGCCCAATGGAAAAAGAAATGCAATACCACATACATTCTACAATAAAGAAGGTTTCTGACGATATTGAGGGACGCTTCAATTTCAATACGGCAATAAGCGCAGTAATGGAGCTTGTAAATGAAACTTACAAATATATGGACATGGAATACGACCATGCAACAATGAAGGAAGCTGTTGAGACTGTATTGACCCTGCTTGCTCCGTTTGCACCTCATATGATGGAAGAGCTTTGGGAAATATCAGGGCATGAAGGCAGCGTGCATGATTTGCCTTGGCCTTCATATGATTTGGCAAAGACAGTGCGCGATGTTGTTGAGATAGTTGTGCAAATAAACGGAAAAGTCAAAGAAAGGCTTACAATTGAAAGAAAAACGGAAAAAGAAGCGGTTGAAAAACTTGTTATGGAAAGCGACAAGATAAAGACCGAGCTGGAAGGAAAGGAAATTAAGAAATTAATTTACGTTCCTGGGAAACTTGTCAATATTGTAGTAAAATAATATTGACAAGACTATTAGGAGGTAGAAAAATGAAAATCAAAATGTTTAATACTGAAAATGCGCCCGCGGCTGTAGGACCTTATTCACATGCAGTGATTGCCGGCGAAATGATTTATGTGTCCGGTCAAGTTCCTTTCGATCCAGGCAAGGGTCAATTGGTAAAGACGGGAGTTGAGGATGAGGCAAGGCAATGCCTCGAGAATTTGAAAACTATCTTGATTGACGCGGGAAGTTGCCTTGAAAATGTAGTGAAAGCTACAATTTTCATAAAGAATATGGACGATTTTGGAAAAATAAACACTGTCTACGGAACATACTTCAGCCAACATAAACCTGCAAGGGCTTGTGTTGAAGTTGCAAAGCTTCCATTGGGCGTAAATGTGGAAATTGAAGTGATTGCGGCTTTATAGAGTAAACCGAGAAAACTCCCGATGTTGGATATCATCGGGAGTTTTTGTTTTTTTGCTTCCTTTCTTTAATCCGCTTAAGTCTTTTTACTGTTACATATGTTCTACGCGCGATATAGATAAAAAGAAGGACTGAAATGCTTGCGAGCCAATTTATTCTTTCTGCCAGTTTAGACAAGGTATCCTTCCATGTTTTTTCGGGTATGGTCTTTTCGGCCATTAGAGGGATGGTTCCTATGAGTTTTTCGTCTATTGAATAGGTTACTTTGCCTACCAAGTCGCCTTTTACAACAGGGGCGTTTAGGTTTTCGTTAATATGGATTTCACTTTTGACGGCATCCGGGGGAGTTCCTGCCGGGAGGGTATGAATAAGATTTTCGCCACTTACAACTTCAAGAGTCTTTTCTTTGCCTCCGGATATATCAGCTGTTATTAATCTTTCACCCTTGTTTGAAAGGTTAATGTTTTCAAAAGAATCCAACCCAAAGTCTATCAGCTTGCGGGAGTCAGTGTAAATGTTCTTTTGCCTGGATTTGAAAACAACAGTTATTACTCTTCGACCACCCTTAGAGGCGGTTGTGACAAGGCATTGTTGTGCTGCTATAGTGTATCCGGTTTTTATTCCGTCTACAATTGGGTACTTTATGTCTATCCAGTTTCCGTCATAGTAAATTTGGTTACCGCTTCCCCGGCCCCAAAGGAAACGGTTTCCGTTTTTCAAATAACGGGATTCGGGCTGTTTTTCACTTGGATCTATAATATAGTTGACAGTATGCACAATCTCTTTAAATACATCATTTTCGTAAGCTTGGCGAGCAATCAGAGCCATGTCGCGGACAGTTGTAACATGACTTTTGTCCGGAAGGCCGTTGGGATTCGCAAAATTTGTATTGATTGCGCCAATTTCCTTTGCACGCGAGTTCATAAGATCGACAAAATTTTCAACATCGCCTGAAACAGCTTTGGCCAAAGCGACTGCCGCATCGTTTGCAGACTCAAGAAGCAAGGCATGGAGAAGATCCTTTATTGAGATTATTTCATCAGCAAACAAATATATTCGACTTCCTTCGGTGAAGGGTGTTTCATCGTCTATGACAACATTGGTGTCAAGCTCAAGGGCTTCTATGGAAAGCAGAGCGGTCATTATTTTGGTTGTGCTGGCAGGGTACATCTTCTTGTCCGGATTTTTGGAAAAAAGTATTTCTCCTGAATCGTAATCCATCACTATTGCGGATTCGCCGACTATCTCGGATGACGACAAAGCATGAGACGGAAGGGTTAATGCAATCATAATAGACAGCATCAGGGGGAAAGTCAAAAGCAGCCTTTTTAATGGAGTGTTTTTATTTGCCAACTGATCACCTCTTTCTTTTACAATTAACAATTATAGCAGAAAAAGGTCGGCTGTTCCATCAAAGACAATATACACTTGATTGGATATATGTGGTATCATTATTGTGTCACTAACTTCGGAGGTATTTGCTATGCTTGACGGAAGAGACAGCAGATTTAAAATAACAATTATTTTATTGGCTGCAGCCATAATTATTGTTGGAATCTGGGGCTTTAAATTGAAAAAGGAACGGGAATCAAAGATTCGCCAGCAGTTTTTGCAAGAAACAGAAAAGCAGACAGAACAGTCATTTGAGGATGTCGAGGATGAAATTTCGGAATTTATATATGTCGACATATGTGGAGCCGTTGTGGAAGAGGGTTTTTATGAATTGCCAGTTGACTCACGCGTATTCGATGTTGTGGAAATGGCGGGCGGACTTTTGGAAAATGCCGACAAAAAGCGCATTAACCTTGCTCAGAAGGTATATGATCAGGAAAAGATAATTATTCCTGCATTTGGTGATGACTTTACAGAGGAAGAAACAAGGGGCGGACTTGTAAATATTAATACCGCAAGCAAGTCTATGCTTGAGGACCTCCCAGGCATAGGGCCTGTTTACGCGGAACGCATAGTTGCATACAGGCAAGAATGTGGGGGTTTTAAAAGCAAGGAAGAACTAATGGAGATTAAGGGGATAGGGGAAAAAACCTATTTAGGCATGGAAGAATCTATTTGCATTTATTGAGGAGGATTGAAAATGGACGAAAGAAGCGTAAAGCGTTTGACGGAACTTTCAAAAAGTTCGGGCTGAGCGGCGAAAATAGGTCCCGAGACCTTATCGCAGGTTCTGCGAGATTTGCCGAAGTTTGATGATGAAAATCTCATAGTCGGATTTGATAAATCAGACGATGCTGCAGTATATAGAATAAACGACGACAATGCAATAATACAGACTCTGGATTTTTTTACACCGATTGTTGACGATCCGTATCTTTTTGGACAGATTGCGGCGACAAATTCCCTGAGCGATGTGTATGCAATGGGAGGAAAACCTGTCATCGCTATGAACATAGTGGGTTTTCCCAAATATCTTGACATAAAAGTATTGGGGGAAATACTAAAAGGTGGAGCGGACAAGGTCAAGGAGGCGGGTGCGCTTTTGATAGGGGGGCATTCAGTAGAAGACGACGAACCCAAATATGGTCTTTCAGTTACAGGATTCGTACATCCTGAAAAAGTGATAACAAATTCAGGGGCAAAGCCCGGTGACGTATTGATTTTGACAAAACCCCTGGGGAGCGGAATACTTTCAACTGCCATAAAGGCTGATTTGCTTGAAAAGGAAGCAGTGGACAGGGCGATAAAGGTCATGAATACGCTGAATCGTGAAGCAGCCGAAGGAATGGCGGAAGTAGGAGTAAACGCGTGTACTGATGTTACAGGATTCGGGCTTATGGGTCACGTGTTTGAAATGGCAAAGGGAAGCGGAACTACTTTTGTCATTGAGGCGAAAAAGGTTCCCATAATTGAAGGGACATTCGAAATGGCGAGTATGGGAATCATACCAGGAGGTGCTTACAAGAACATGGGATTTGTTGGCAGGGAGGTGTCTTTTGCCGAGTCTGTATCGATAGACATACAGAATGTGCTTTATGATCCGCAGACATCAGGTGGTCTTTTGATATGTCTTCCGGAAAAAGAGGCTGAGAAGTTGATGGAAAAGTATAAGTATACCCTAAACCTCGAATTCGCATTGATAGGACACGTAAAGGAAAAAGGCAGTACATTCATAGAAGTCTTTTAGAAAAGAATGAATAATGAAAAAGCAACAAATTAAAAAAGCCTGCCGGATTTCCGGCAGGCTTTTGGATTTGAACTAAGCGCTAAGCTTTTCCTTTTCCTCATACTCTTTGGTCCATTTGAAGATGGATCCGCTAAGTGCGAGAAGAGCAACAAGGTTTGGCATAGCCATAAGTCCGTTAAATGCGTCTGAAATACTCCAAACGAATCCAAGAGGAATAGTGGCGCCTACGTATGTGAGAATAACCCAAGCCCATTTGTAAGGCATTTCAGCTTTGAGGCCGAAGAGGAATTCAGCACATTTAGATCCATAGTAGTACCAACCCAAGATGGTCGAGAAAGCGAAGAACATCAGGCCGAATGACACTATGAAGGATCCGAATCCAGGCATTGCGATACCAAAGGCCCTTGAAGTAAGTGCCGCGCCTGTGAGTTCGTCAGTAACAGACATCAATCCGTTCGCGTCGAATGTAAGGAGTCCTGAAACCAATATTACCAGCGCAGTCATTGAGCATACTACTATAGTGTCAAGGAAAGAACCCAGAGAGGCAATAATTCCTTGAGTTATAGGATTATCATTTTTGGAGGCTGCGTGTGCTATAGGAGCTGAACCTAGTCCTGCTTCATTAGAGAACACACCACGAGCAACACCCATACGTATTACGGTTCCAACGAATCCGCCGCTTACAGCGTTTGCGTTGAATGCGTTAGAGAATATCATTCCGAATGCAACTCCAACTTTTCCAGCGTTCGTGAAAAGTATGAAAAGCGATCCGAGTACATATATTATGGCCATTACCGGAACAATTTTTTCGGTAACTCTTCCAATACTTTTGATTCCTCCTAGTATAACGAGTGCAGTAAGAACAGCGATGACGGCACCTGAAATGACAGGGCTTAAGCCGATTGTTTCATCCATTGCTGCAGCAACTGAATTCGATTGAACCATGTTGCCGATTCCGAAAGAAGCGATAAATCCGAATACAGCGAAAGCTCCTCCGAGCCATTTCCAGTTTCCACCGAACTTGTCTTCCATGCCTTTCCATGCATAGTACATAGGTCCACCGGATTTTTCACCTTTATCGTTTGTTTGTCTGTATTTGATGGCAAGTACGGCTTCACCGTATTTTGTTGCTCCACCAACAGCTGCAGTTATCCACATCCAGAATATGGCTCCGGGTCCACCGACTGCCAAGGCTGTTGCAACACCTGCGATGTTACCAGTACCGATTGTTGCAGCAAGTGAAGTCATAAGAGCTTGGAATGGAGTTATGTCTCCATCGCCCATTGCTTCTTTAGAAAATAAAAGTTTAAATGCGAATTTCATTCTTCTGAACTGAACAACCCTTGTTCCAATTGTGAGAACAAATCCTGTTCCTACCAAGAACACGATCATTACAGGTCCCCATGCGAATGAGCCAATTTGACCAATTAGAGCATTAAAAGCTTCCATTAAATAAGTCCCCCTTTTTTGGTTGAAATAAAAAAATCTTAAATACCTAAAAAATACTTAAGATGCTCAAATAATATTTATTCCCCCTTTACGTTGAATGTATACAGGTTTGCTAATAAAATAACAACAAGTGTGAATTTTCAAAATAATCCCTGTATCAATTAAATTATAGATATAATTCAATTATTTTTCAAGGATTTATTTTTAAAAATGCGAAATTTTGGATAATTTCAAAATTTCGGGCAAATCTAAAAATACAATTTAAAATGATAAAATAGAAAAATTGTTGTATTGTGTTATAATTTACTAGAATGAAAAGAATTTATGTGGGGTGATAAATTTGAACCGGAATGCATTGTTGAGATACCTTCCCAAGGTTGACGATCTTTTGGGGAATGATGCTATAAAGGAAAAGCTTTTAGTGACTTCAAGGACCTTGGTGTTGGAATCCATAAGGGAAGCTATCGAAAATGCCAGAAAAAACATAATTGAAGGAAATATCGAGGAATCGAATGCTAAAGATTTGAGGGAAAAGATTTTGTCCTGTGCAGTAGAAAATATTGCAAGGAAAAGCGAGTACAATTTGCGTCCAGTCATAAATTGCACGGGCGTTGTTTTGCATACAAATCTTGGAAGGGCGCTATTGAGCGAAAAAGCCGTTGATAGGATAAAGCAGGTGGCTGCAAACTATTCCACTCTCGAATACGATTTGAAATGCGGAAAGAGAGGCTTGAGGTACAGCCATATTGAGGAGATAATTTGTAAAATTACCGGGGCTGAGTCGGCTTTTGTTGTAAACAACAATGCGGCCGCTGTTTTGCTTGCGTTGAATACCTTGTCTGAAGGAAAGGAAGCGATAGTATCACGGGGACAGTTGGTGGAAATAGGAGGTTCCTTCAGAGTTCCAGATGTTATGAGGCAGAGCGGCGCCATACTGAGAGAAGTCGGGACGACCAACAAGACCCACTTGAGGGATTATGAAGAAAACATAAACGAAAATACCGGAGTATTGCTAAAGGTCCATACAAGCAATTACAGAATACTCGGATTTACAGAGGAAGTTCCTGTATGGGAATTGGCTGGAACAGGCGAAAAAACGGGTATACCAGTTTTGGAAGATATAGGAAGCGGAACTTTGATAGATTTTTCAAAATATGGAATGGTGGGAGAACCTACAGTTCAGGAAGCGGTGCGTTATGCTGATGTTGTTACTTTCAGCGGGGATAAAATGCTCGGTGGACCCCAGGCAGGGATAATAGTGGGCAAGAAGAAATATCTTGACGAAATGAAAAAGAATCCTTTTACAAGAGCCTTCAGGGTGGATAAAATGACTTTGGCCGGGCTCGAGGCGACTTTCAGGCATTATCTTGATCAGGAAGAGGCGCTTGAAAATATACCGACATTGAAGTTTTTAACCGCATCGGCGGATTCTTTAAAGTCCAGGGCGTCCAGCTTGGCTGAAATGATAAAAAGAAGTGCCCCGGATTTTGAAGTTTATGTTGAAGAGGGTCAATCACAGGTTGGAGGAGGTTCCATGCCACTTGAGAGCTTGCCCGCGCATTTGGTGTCCGTAAGAAGCGGGAAACTTTCATCGTCCAGGATTGAAAGCGGTTTGAGAAAGAACAGTCCGCCTGTAATTGCAAGGATAAATGATGAAAAAGTAGTTTTGGATGTGAGAACCATCCTAGACAGTCAATTCGATTACGTGGCAGAGGCGTTTGGAAACTTGAAAGAAGGGATTGATGTATGATGAAGCATGTCATAATAGGGACGGCAGGTCATATTGATCATGGTAAAACCACCCTTATAAAAGCTATGACAGGAAGAGACACCGATCGTCTTCAAGAAGAGAAAAAAAGAGGAATCACTATTGATTTGGGATTCACTTACTTTGATTTGCCCGGAGGCAAAAGAGCTGGCATAATTGATGTCCCAGGGCATGAAAAGTTTATTAAGAACATGCTTGCAGGTGTAATAGGAATGGACATAGTGGTTCTTGTTGTCGCAGCGGACGAGGGAATAATGCCTCAGACAAAGGAACATATGGACATACTCAGCTTTTTGGACATACCTAAAGGGTTTATTGTGCTTACAAAATGCGACATGGTAGATCAGGAATGGCTGGAACTGGTAAAGGAAGATGTGTCAAGTCAGGTTGAGGGGACACTCCTTGAGGATTCTAAGATTATGGAAGTTGATTCAATAAGCGGCAGGGGAATAGGAAACCTTGTTGAAAAGCTTGATGAAATGAGTGAGTATGTGGGGGAAAGAGATTATGCTAAGCCGGCTAGAATACCTATTGACAGGGTTTTCAGTCTTACAGGTTATGGAACTATAATAACTGGCACGCTAATGGAGGGTTCAATAAAAAAAAGTGATATGCTTGTTGTTTATCCAAGCATGAAAAAGGCAAAGGTAAGAAACATACAAGTTCACGGGGAAGATGTGGACAGGGTATATGCCGGACAGAGAGCGGCCCTCAATATCGCGGGCCTTAAGAAAAACGAATTGTACAGGGGAGAGGTAATTGCCGAAATCGATTCGATGGAAAACACCATGATGCTCGACGTAAAGCTTTCTCTTACAAAAGATGAAAAAAGAAGATTGGAAAACTGGACTAGATTGAGACTCTACCATGGATCGGCTGAAATACTTTGCCGACTTGTATTGCTCGATCGGGAAGTTCTTGAACCGGGAGAAACATGTTTCGCGCAACTCAGGCTTGAGAAGACACACGCTTTCAAGTATGGAGATCATTTTGTTGTAAGGTATTATTCTCCGCTTGAAACTGTTGGTGGAGGGGAAGTAATAGACGCCAATCCCCGAAAACATAAAAGATTCAATGAAGATACTATTGATGCCCTGGAATTAAAGAGCGGGGGAAATAAGAAGGACATAATCGAGCAGCTGATAAGAAGTGTTCCGGAGCATTTTATTGACATGCAGGAAATTCAAAAGTCCACCGGATTACAAAAGGATGAAGTTGAGTCATTCATATATGAACTGCTTGATGAAGGGTGCATATACCGCATGAATGAATCATACATGCATGTTCAAAGTTTCGAGGCCGTTGAGGAAAAGGCTCTTAGGATAGCAAATGAATACCATAGGGGAAATCCATACAGGAATGGCATCCCAAAAGAGGAATTTAAAAATAAGTTGTTGGGTGGTAGAAATGGATATATATTTGAACATCTTCTTTCAAAAATGACTGCAGGCGGGTCTTTAGTAGCTGAAGGGCATGTTGTAAGGCTTAAAAACTTCAAAATAGTATTGGGGGAAAAGGATTCAAAATTAGCCGGGAAATTGATTGAATACTATGATGGGGCGGGCCTTACACCAGACAATTTCACGACAATAAAGGCAAGGTTGGGAATAGGCAAAAAGGAAATGCCCGTTTTCGAATACTTGCTTCAGGAAGGTGCGATTGTAAAGGTTGATGAGGAATTGTACTATTCGAAGGCTACATACGACAGAATACTTGAAAAGGTTCGTGAAATACTTACGGAACAAGGGTTCATAAGCCTTAAAGAATTCAAGGAAGCTTTTAATTTATCGCGAAAATATGCGATTGCCTTGCTTGAGCATTATGACAACTCTAAAATAACCAAGAGGGACGGAAATAGAAGAATTCCTTTTTGATTAAATGGATAGAAAGGGAAAAATAATATTCCAAAAGCGATCCACTTGTGATATAATTTTGAATCGAGTCATGAATACGGGAGCGGATGGGTGCTGGTGTGCCCTCTGGTCTTCAAAACCAGTTGCGGCGTATTAGTAGTACGCTGGGTGGGTTCGATTCCCACACGTTCCCGCCATATGTTTAAAAAAAGGATTCCCTAAGGAATCCTTTTTTGATGCGCATTTTATATTGTTTTTTTCTCTTCACCTGCAAGAAGCCTTTGTATGTTCGACTTGTGCCTGTAGATGACAAAAAGAGAGGCTACAAGCGCGAACCTGAGGAAGTTGTCTGGCATTCCCATGAAGTAGCTTAATATGGGGGTAACCGCCGCGATTATTATGGAGGAAAGCGAAACAATCTTGGAAATCTTCAAAAGAATCACATAAACCGGGAAGAGATAGATAATTAGCATAGGATTCAATGCCAGCAAAACACCTGCCGACGTGGCAACGCCTTTTCCGCCTTTGAATTTCAATGTAGCAGGGTAGCAATGTCCCAATATGGCTCCTGCGCCTGCAAGTATTCCATAATCGTAGTCCCAAAGAGCCATTCCAACCAATACTGCGGCAACGCCTTTTAGGAAGTCTCCGGCAAAAGCCATTGCCGCGGCTTTTTTACCTAGGGACCTGAATACATTTGTTGCCCCTGAGTTTCCGCTTCCTGTAGTTCTTATGTCTATTTTCCCATAATATTTTCCGACAACAAACGAAAATGGGATAGCGCCCAAGACGTACCCTATTGCAATTGCATAAAAAATAGTCATTTTATCACCCTTTCCAAACTATTTTATCATGTTTGCCCGCCTTTAACCAAGTGCAATATTTAAAAATGTAATCGGGCATACTAGCTTTGTGCTATAATTTTTATTATGGAGGTGGTTTGTTTGAATAAAAGAAAAAAAGTTTTTTCAAGTCGAAAATTACCTGGAATGTCAATGGAGAGGCTAAATGAACAATTTGATTTTACATACAACCCTTTGGACAGGAATCTTACCTATGAGGAGTTGCTTGAAGAGGCAAAGGGGAAACATGGAATAATAACTATGCTTTCGGATAGGGTTGACGGAAATCTTTTGGATGCTGCGGGCGGAGTTGAAATAATAGCAAATTATGCAGTCGGATATAACAATATGGATATAGAAGCTGCTACTGAGAGGGGTGTATACCTTAGCAATACGCCCGATGTGCTTACAGACGATACGGCTGATATGGCCTTTGCACTGATTCTTGCTGTGGCCAGGCGTATTCCCGAGGCGGATAGGCTCACAAGAAACGGTCTTTACAAGGGATGGGGTCCCGAATTTATGCTGGGCAGAAGCGTTTCGGGAAAAACCTTGGGGATTATAGGGGCTGGAAGGATAGGTAAAGCTGTTGTTAAAAGGGCTGTTGGATTTGGAATGGATATTGTCTATTACAACAGAAGCAGAAAGAGAGATGTTGAAAATTTGGGGGCAAAATATCTTTCTTTTAAAAAATTACTTGCCAAATCAGATATAGTGAGTGTACATGTCCCTTTGGGAAAAGAAACATACCATATGATTGACGGCGATGCGCTTGAATCAATGAAAAAAACAAGCATACTTATAAATACATCAAGAGGACCTGTCGTAGATGAGAAAGCACTGGTCGCAGCGCTTGAAAATGCTGTTATAGCCGGCGCCGGCCTTGATGTGTATGAAGATGAGCCGAAGCTTGCAGATGGCCTTTCATTGCTCGAAAACGCAGTTCTTTGTCCCCATCTGGGAAGCGCGACCAGTGAGACAAGGAGCAGAATGGCTGACATTGCAGCTGAAAACATTATTTCTGTATTAAATGGAGGACTTCCGCTTACAGGCATAAACGGGGTGAAGAAATGAAGCTTCAGAAGATAAGTGGATTTGCCCATTATTTAAAAAGCCCTACGAATATAGGCGTTCTAATTGAAGGAAAAGAAGCGATTTTGATTGATTCCGGAAACGACACTGACAAGGCCAAAAAGATTTACAAGGCGCTTGAAGGGGAAGGATTGAATATTAAAGCTATCTGCAACACCCATTCGCATGCAGATCATTGGGGAGGCAACCATTATTTGCAGAAAAAGACCGGATGCCGGGTAATATCGTCTAAAATCGAGGCGGCCATGATAAACAACAACATAATGGAACCTTTCTACCTTTACGGCGCGGAGCCGCTGAATGTTCTTAAGAATAAGTTTTTAATGGCAAAGGAATGTTCTTGCGAAATTTTTGATTCAAGTCATCTGAATTTTGCAGGAAGAAGGGTTGAAATTGTTGACTTGAAGGGACACAGCCCGGGAATGGTTGGTTTTAAAACAGAGGAAGGAGTTTTTTTTACAGGAGATGCTTTTTTCTCCAACAAGATAATTGAAAAATACAAACTGATGTATTCATCGGATATAACGGGTCATCTGGAGACACTCGATTTTCTTGAAAATTCTAATTCCAAGTATTTTGTGCCAAGCCATGGAGATATTTGCGGAGGAGATGGGCTGAAAGATTTGATAGAAAAAAACAGGAATGCGATAAACAGGGTCAATCTGATATTGCTTGATGCAATGGCCGAGCCGGCATCATTGGAGGAACTGTTGATATCATCCATGGAAACCCTTGGCGTCTCAATGAATATAGGACAGTATTTTTTGAATAGAACGACAATATCTGCACATCTTAGCCATTTGTGCAAGCAGGGCATGGCTGTCGCTAGAATGGACAAAAATAGACTGCTTTTCAGAATAAAATAAAAAGCAACCGGTTTTCATTTCCGGTTGCTTTGGCTCAAGTCATTGACTTTGCTTGCTTTGTAATTTTTCCAATTCCAAAGCTATTTTGCTTTGCAAGATGTGAAGAAGTTGCTCAGGAGGGATTGTGCGGTCTACTATTCCCTGTGCATGGTGGGCTTTTCCGCCTCCTCTTCCTTTGTATTTTTCAAGAAGGCCGTTTAATACAATGTTGAGGTTCAATGGATTTTCTGATGGGGAAGATGCCAAAATAAGGGTTGTAAACTCCTTGTCTGGACATGCAAGAATGAGTATCGATGAAGGATCGCGTTTTAGTATTTTTGATGTCAAAACACTTGCATCTTTCAAGTTGTTGGTTTCAAAAATATTTGAAACAAGACGATGCTTATTGTGGAACCGGCTTTTTGCGAGCAAGTCTTCAATCTGATAATCAAGCAGCTTTTCAGAACTTTTTTTATTTTTGGCGGAAATTTCCTTGAGTTCGTCTTTCATTCCTGTAAACCGGGAATGCAAATCCTTTTCATTGCAGGAGAGTTCGGATTTTAGGCTTGACAACAAGGATGTTTTTTCGGCATAATCTTTTAAAGCGCGGTTTCCGCAAACAAATTCAATACGAAGCCCTTGCCGGTGCGTGGAATAATTCTTTATCTTTATTATTCCAACTTCACCGGTGTGTTTTGGATGCGTGCCGCCGCATGGTGAGAAATCGAATTGGTCAATTTCAACTATACGGGGATTAGAATAGCCTGCCGTATCTTTTCTCAAAGGAAATGAGGAAAGTTCCGATTCGCTTGAGGGATGGTGCGTTTTAACGGATAGATTGCCGAAAACTATCTGGTTAGCAAAATATTCAACACGGCCAATATCGCCTGCGTCCAATGGTTTGTCTGTGTCGATTGTGAGCTTGTCTTCTGTAAGATGGAAGCCTATTGTTTTTGCTTCAAAAAGCTTTTCAAGAGAAGCGGAAAGTATATGTTGCCCGAGATGTTGCTGCATGAAGTCGAAACGACGTTTCCAATCTATGCGGCACGATAAATTTTCGAATTGCTTTGGAATTCCGTCGATAACGTGGAAAATATCGCCACTTTCCGCAAAAACATTTTTTACTTGAAAATTACCAATGAAGCCAAGATCGCATGGCTGTCCGCCGCCTTCAGGGTAGAAGGCTGTTTGATTCAGTTTTATATGGACTTCTTTGCCCGGTTTTTGATCGATTTTTGTTATATTTGCCTGAAATTCCTTTATGTAAGGATTTTTATTATATATTTTTAAAGTTGTCATAAGTATCACTCCTTAAGAAGATGATAACATAAATAAAGAAAGAGGTGTCATATTGGATTATTATAAATTAGTTGAGATTGAAGAAAAATTGCTTGACGATGTGTATGTTTACGGTGTTGAGGCTGGCAAGGGTCAAATTGCTGATTTCCAAAGCCTTTATGAAAGGAATATAGGAAGTCTGTCAGGATTTGACAAGTGGAGCATATTCAATGTCAGGCTGGGGGAAAAAAGCTTGCTGGAAGTATTTCTTGAGGGAAACAAGGATATTTCGGAAGATGAGGATGCTGTACTTAATGGCTGGATGCATTCCGAAATGAAAGTTTGTGAAGCAATCGATGTCGCAATAGATAAAGCCTCGGTGTTAAATGATATAATAAGCGGACAAAAAATCGAGCTTAAGTCGGGAGGTAATTTAAAAAAAGGAGATATTTTAATAGGGCGCATATTTCCTATGGATGGTGGTTTTTACGCAAGCGGACACCTGTCGGCCGTAGTTGATCGAAAGATTGCAGAAACGGTCAAGGGAAAACTTAGGGAGGCGTACGAATCTTATTGCAATATAAAAGGTTATGTATCATTCAAGAATTATGCTGAAAATAACCAATGGATTTTTTACAAAATGATTGAAATTATAGACGATATTGATTTGAAGCAGGAAGAAGGGACTGTAGAAGTACATTCGGCTGTTTATGTAATTAAGGATAGAAAGCGCTTTCAGAAAAAATTAATGAAGACGGAGTCATTGATTTTGGATGACAGAGATAATGGAATTGAATATTACCTCTTGCTTGACGGAAATGATTTGTTGTGCGAAATGGAAGTTTATAAAGACAAAATCGTTCTTAACGGCAATTCATTAGATGAGCTCGATAGATCAAAAATTATGGTTGAAGGTTTTTTTGAAAATGAAGTGGTGTTTTCAAAATCGCACATCAAGAATGTTGAAGAATTGTTGGAAGAGGAGGATTGAAATGTGGGAATATAAAGTAGAACATATAAAGACCGCAGGAACTACAAATCTTGTTATGTCAAAAAATGACCAAGACTTAATGAACAGGCTTGGAGGCGAAGGCTGGGAGCTTGTAGAAGCAGTGCCGACCGTGAACGGGAGGACAATAATAATGTTTTTCAAAAGGGCTCTTTGAGATTGACAGAAATAATATTTGAGTGTAGTATTGTATTGATTGTGAAAGGAGTATGATTAAATGGAAGTTCCGCTAGCGGATAAAAGCGATAGTTCCAAGCCGGTCAAGTTTGAAAAGCTTTTAAGAGATATAAAAGAATTGATTAAAAAAGACGACAAAGGCAAACTTGAGGCTTATATAGAAGAGGTTGAGAATCTGTTGAGCTATGAAACCATAAGTTATTACGAAAAAGAGTCTGAAAAGATAGAGCATTTGATAAAAAAGCATCCTTATTTCAAAAATCCCTGCACTTACCCAATAAGATTGCTTACAATCATGAAGTATTTGAAGAAAAAAGGCATCGACACAAAAATCAAAGACATCGATTTGCTTGTGAATCGCACAGTGGAAAGCATGGATGGAGTAAGCAAGGTCGGTCCTGGAATGTATATTGTAAAAAAATCTTAGTATTGCGATACTAAGATTTTTTGATTTGAACAAGGAGAAATTATGGGCAAAAGGAAAAGGAATAAAAAAAAGGAAAAAGCATATATGAATTTTGATTCGGAAGAAGCCTACCTGGGATGGCTCAGGAATCGCTTGCTTTGCGAATTTGGAGTGGACAGGGAAGAATACAGAGAATTCATACACGCCCACTTGGGAAGGGATTATGCTTGCAAGCTTGACTTTGACATAGTTCAAAATATTGCCCCGGATTTATTCTTTAAGCAAAGGGGCGAATATCTGCATGGATTGGCATTGCAGGAATACATGGATGAATCCTTGCGCATTTCAACGGCCAGCGTATATACGCCGGAGCCTGTTGCGGCTTATTTGGTTAAAAGTGGTCTTTTCTATGCTCTTGAAAAAGACTTTGAAAAAAAAGGCGTATACGGACCAGACTGTGGAAAATTCTACGATGGCTTGGGGAGTATATTGAAGGATAACCGTGATATAGTCATAAGAACCATGGATATTTCCGCAGGGTCCGGGCTTTTTTTGCTAAAAATGCTCTCTGTAATGGAAAGAGCTTTGAAAACATGCATTTCTTCAGAAAAGGAAATAAAGGGAATATTGTTGAAACAAGTCAACAAAGGTTTTTTTGCCAACGATTTACACAAGCAGGGGCTAGAGTTGTTTCTGATTGTGCTTTTGAATCGTTTTTTGGATGGTTTTGATATTGGAAGCATTAATCCCGGGATTTTCACAGAAAATGCAGTTTCGGATTCATGGCTTGGCGATGATTATGATCTGTTTTTGGGCAATCCTCCATATCTTGGGGAGAAAGGCAACATGGGTATATTTAAGCAAGCGAGAAAGTCGGATTTCGGCGAACGTTTCTACGAAGCAAAAATGGATTATTTTTACTATTTCATTTATAAAGCTCTTGAAATGTTGAAGCCGGGGGGAGTTGTGTCATATGTAACTACAAATTATTTTACGACTGCTGATGGAGCAAGAAAACTCAGGAGATTCTTAAAAGATAATGCCTTTTTTAAAGAAATATGTATGCTTGACGATGTGGAAATTTTCAATTCGGCAAAAGGTCAGCATAATATGCTTTTTACAATTCAAAAGAAACCGGCATATGGAGAAAAAACAGTGCTTAAAATTGCAAGTGGGAAAACGGACTGTTTTGAACAAGCCATAGAAAAAGCAGAAATGCAAAATATAGATGGAGAATCCATATACGATTTTGACGGAAACATAGTATTGTATGAAAATGTTATCTTCAAGGATGCCTCAATGAGCATAAGACGAAATGCAAAGTTTTCATTGGGTGATTTTTGCCAAGTGAGGCAGGGGCTTGTATCGGGATGCGACAGAACAAACAAAAGGAACATTGAGGCGGCAAAAGGAAAAATATCATCGAATGAACCCGTGTATGTATTTGAATCAATGGGCAGTGTTCCGGAAAATCTTAGGAATTCGATATTCCTAAAGCCATTCTATAAGAATTCGGACATAGGAAGGTATTCACTTAAAGATTCTAAAAGGCTGCTACTGTATGTCACAGGCGGTAAAATGGGTAAAGAAGAAAAAGGATATGTTGATGCAGTTCTTGAACACCTCGACCCCTACAAGGATATTCTTTCAAAGAGAAGGGAAGTAATAAACGGCGCAAGGCATTGGTACGAGTTGCAATGGCCGAGAGACGAAGACATATTCATCGGATCAAAAATAATGGTTCCACACAGGGCTTTTGAAAATCGTTTCGTTTATACTGAAAAAAATTGCTACGGAAGCGCAGACATATATTTCATAAAAGGAAAGAAGGACTCAAAACACATGAAAGCGCTATGTTGTATATTGAATTCGAGTGTTGTTTACTTTTGGTTAAAGAACAATGGCAAAAGAAAAGGCAGGCAGCTTGAACTGTATCATACTCCTCTGATGAGGATACCGATTCCCCATTTAACGGAACAATCGGTTGAATGGCTTTCTTCTATGCACGATTGCAGAGAAAGGGACGAAAGTATTATTGATGATTTTATCTGCAACCTATACAAACTGCAAGGAAAGGAAAAAACCGCAATATCAGCATTTAAGAAAAAAGATTGAAATAGAAAAATGTTTTGAATCGGGGTGTCGTTTTGAGAAGACCATTGGCTTTATTCATATTTTCATATTTAATCGGTATGTTGGTTTTGCTTGATAGTTTAACAGTGTTTATGAACGGGTTTACTTTGCTGATTTTATGTCTTTTATATGTATTCGGGTGGACGAAAGAAAGTCTCAAGCGTCTTTCAATAGCTCTTGCGGGACTGTTATTGGGAATGGCATTGTCCTTTTATGTGTCGGGAGAAATGCAGAACCAGGTTTTAGGCAATGGTGAAGTTGAGGTTTATGGATACACATACGGACCTGAATACGGTAATAAGGGCAAGTTGGTTTTAAAAGTATTAGGTGTAAATGCTAAAGATGGATATCGTGATGCAGAGGCGACTATATTGCTTTTGGCGGATGCCGACCTTTCGGAATACAGGCACAGCTATGTAAAATATAAAGGCAGGCTTAATGAAGAAAGCAAACCAAAGAATCCTAATGGTTTCGATTACAGAATGTATGGCTTGTACAAGGGTTTTGAAAAAGTTAGTTTTTTAGACAAATCAAGCATTATTGAAGTGGTCCCGGCAGATGGTAATTTTGATCCTGTTGAAATTAAAGACGAAATACTTACAGGATCAAAAGAATACATTGGAGATAGAAGCTTGGCGTATTTTGCATCGTTGGTTTTTGGTGATACAAGTCTTTTAAGCGAAAAACAGGAAAAAAATATTGGTATGTCTGGACTCTCACACCTTTTTGCGGTTTCGGGTCTGCATATTGCCATATTATATGGATTTTTAATTAAATTGTTTGATTTTCTACATTTTAAAAACCGTTGGCTTAAATTAGTTGCGGTTATAGTCCTTGTTTTCGGCTTCATTTCTATAACCGGTTTTCCTGTTTCTGCAGTAAGAGCTTTTATTTTTATTTGCGTACTTGCCATTTCGAGGATTGCAATACGTAAATATGATTTGCTTAATTCTTTACTTGTTGCAGCTTTGATTGTTTTGACATTGAATCCGTATCAGCTTTATTCGCCGGGTTTTCAATTGTCATTCGGAGCTGTTGCGTCAATTCATTTCATTTATCCGGCAATCAGAAAATGGAACAATTCGCAAAACATGTTTGTCAAAGCTTTGCTTATATCTTTGGCAGTGCAGATAGGCATCGCGCCAATCATAATATGGCATTTTAATTACATATCTATTGTTTCCATTATTGCGAATGTGCCGGCAATTATATTGATGGGGCTTTGGCAGCCATTTCTGTATATTTTTGCAATAGCCGTCCGTTTTTCCATTCCGGTTGTTCCCTATGCACTGGCATTTCCAGTCGACTTGGCTATGGGGGCGCTGGATTGGTTTTCGGAGGCATCGGCAGGACTTTCCTGGGCATATTTAGAATTGCCGTCTATGGGAAAAGGTGCAATGGGACTCTATTACGGCATTTGTATATTGTTTGTGTTACAATCGAGAAAAGATTTTATTATAAGGGCAGACAGGATGAAAAGGGTGGCGTCTGTTTTTGTTGCAATTATGATAATAACGGCTGTTCCTTCAATTGCCGTTGGAAAAGATCGGATTGAAATAACCTTTTACGACGTGGGGCAGGGCGACTGCATACTTCTTAGAACCAAAGACGACAGAAAAATTTTAGTCGACAGTGGAAGTGGGGATAAAAATATTGAAGATATTTTACTGAAAGATGGAATAGGGCGAATAGATCTTGCAGTATTGACGCATTATCATGAAGATCATTACGGTGGATTTGTTGAACTGGTAGATAAGGGACGGATTGATACAATTCTATTGAAAGAAATTGCGTGGGAAAACGAAAACATAAAAAATGAAATTGTAATGAAAATGAAGGAGAAAGGGAATTCGGTAATTTTTGCAAAAGCTGGGCAGTCCCTTGAAATGGATGGCTTGACAATAAAAGTTTTAAATGTTTGTAAGGCTCTGGGAAAGTCGGATTTTCATGTAACGGAAAATGACGATTCTATTGTGCTTTTGGTGGATTACAGAGATTTTGAGCTTTTACTGACAGGAGACATAGAAAAGGAAGCCGAAAAACGTTTGGCATCTGATAACACAGAGGATATAGATTTAATTAAGGCAAGCCACCATGGAAGCAAAACATCGAATACCGAAGTTCTTTTGGAATCTTTTGCTCCGGAAACAGTAGTTGTGCAGGTTGGCAAGAATTTTTTCGGACACCCGGCCCCAAGTATTATAAAGAGATATAAAGGATATGGAATTGACATATATAGAACTGACGACGATGGGGCTATTTTAATTGAAACAAACGGCTTGGAAAAGTATATTATCAAAAGTCATTTTTCAAACAGGAGTGAAGAATATGGACTTGAATAAATTAACGGGATTGCCGGATTCTTTCGGACAAAGAGTTTTTTTTATAGAAGGAGATGAAAAATATATTGCAGATAAATTTGTCGAACATATTTCAAATAAATACTTGGACGGATGTGTGATGGAGCTAAATTTTCATAAGCTTGAACAAATAACGAATATAAGGGAAATTGAGGAAAAGGTAGTCACACTTCCATTTATGTGTGGACATAGGGTGGTTGTTGTGGAGGATTTTATTAAAATTGCCTCTGAAAGCTTTAAAAGTAAAGAAGATATGGATAATTTTATTGAAAAGGTTCCTGAATCGACGATGCTGCTTTTGCTTAATGAACGGGTAGACAAAAGAAGTTTTGTCTACAAATATTTTAAAAAAATGAAGCTTGTAATAGAAACAAAGAGGTTTTCACATGAAAGGTATGATGAATGGCTTGAAGATTTTTTTTATACAAATGGAATTTCAATTTCAAAAGCCGACAAGAGGAAGTTGATTCAGCAATTGGGATATTTTAATAAAGAAAGGCCGGGAAATCTGTATGATTCGGAAAGCAAAATAAAAAAATTGATTGGCAGACTTAATGGCAGGACGGTCATAGAAAATAATGATTTTGCCGGATTATTAAACATAAGAGAGGAAGCCAACATATTCAAGTTTACGGATAGCATTTCTGAAGGTAAAACGGCATATGCTCTTAAAAATTTGGAAATATTGTGTGAAATGGGTGAATCCGAAATAAAAATACTTTTTATGATCAGTCGGCATTTTAGACAAATAATGAAGGTCAAGAGCATGACGGGAAACGGGTTTTCAAAAAACGAAACCATGAAGACTTTGAAAATAAAGAGTGATTTTGTTTATAAAAAAACACTGAGGCAAGGTGAAAAACTTGATATGGCAACCATAGAAAAGATTATGGATTCGTGCATGAAAACGGAATTGAAATGCAAATCATTTTCAAGTCAAAAGCGAATGTCCATCGAAGTGCTTGTTTGCGAAATAGGCAATTTGATATATGAAAGAAATTATGCATAAAAACTGTCAGAAAAGCCTCTTCCGTATGGAAGAGGCTTTTTATTTGCTTAGCGAATTACAATGGGGAAAATTGTTTTTCGCGAATTATTGAACGTTTTTAAGATTGTTAAGTTTTCTTTCGAGACTTGAAACTTTTCTTGAAGCGTTGTTTTTATGAAAAACATTCTTACTTGCCGCTTGATTAATGGTTTTCTCGGCAGAAATGAATTCATTTGCTGCCAAAGTAGCGTCACCTGATTCAACAGCTTCGTTAAATTTTCTGATTGCTGTTTTTACGCTTGACCTGATGCTTTTGTTTTCCACAGATTTTCGTTTAATGACAGTAATGCGTTTCTTTGCTGATTTGATATTTGCCATTTTCATTCACCCCCTTGTAATCTAACTGACAAAGGATATTTTACCATGATAAAATACATAATGCAAGAAAGACTTTGGCGATTCTAAAACTATACGCTAAAGTTGACCTGTGTTATAATGAATGGAGCAATTTCAAGAGTATTTGAGGAGGTATTGGCATGGCTGAAGATTATAAAAAGAGAACAAGGAATTTTTCCATAATAGCGCATATAGACCACGGCAAATCCACTTTGGCGGACAGGTTGATCGAAAAGACCGGACTTATTTCTCAAAGGGAAATGAAGAACCAGGTGCTTGATAATATGGAGCTTGAAAGGGAAAGGGGAATTACAATAAAGCTGCAGAGCATACAACTGATTTATAAGCACGAGGACGGGGAAGAGTATTACTTGAATCTGATAGATACACCTGGACATGTAGACTTCAATTATGAGGTATCCAGGAGCCTGGCGGCATGCGAAGGGGCTATTTTGGTTGTTGATGCAAGTCAGGGAGTTGAGGCCCAAACATTGGCAAATGTTTATTTGGCAGTGGACCAGGACCTTGAAATACTGCCTGTAATAAATAAAATAGATTTGCCTAGCGCCAGGATTGAAGAGGTAATTGAAGAAATTGAGGAGATAGTTGGAATCGATGCATCCAGCGCCCCAAGGATTTCAGCAAAAAACGGTATAAATATTGAAGAAGTGCTTAAGGCAATCGTGGAGCAGATTCCTCCGCCTGGTGGGGATGAAGAAGAAGCTCTTAAAGCTTTGATTTTCGATTCATACTACGATAGCTACAAGGGTGCTGTTGCAAATATAAGGGTTGTTGAGGGAAAAGTAGCTCCCAAGGACATCATAATGATGGTTTCAACGGGTGAAACTTTTGAAGTTACAGATGTGGGAGTTTTTTCGCCAAATATGATTTCAAAAAAAGAGCTTAAAGCGGGAAATGTGGGATTTCTTACAGCGAGTATTAAGAATGTTGAAAATTGTCGCGTGGGAGATACTATAACCTTGTATAAAAACCCATGCGAAAAGGCATTGCCTGGCTACAAGAAAGTGACCCCAATGGTGTATTGCGGCATTTATCCCGCTGAGGGTGAGAAATATGAAAATATAGGAGACGCATTGGAAAAGCTGCAACTGAATGACGCTTCGTTGGTTTATGAACCGGAAGTTTCCGTAGCATTGGGTTTTGGATATAGATGTGGATTTCTCGGATTGCTCCACTTGGAAATAATCCAGCAAAGGTTGGAACGTGAATTCGGTCTTAACATGATAGCAACACTTCCAAGCGTAATTTACAAAATAATCAAAACAGATGGGAGCATTATTGAAATCCAGAATCCCACAGATATGCCAAAGGAAAGTGAAATCGACTTCATGGAAGAACCCCTTGTCGATGCCAGCATAATGCTTCCAAATCAATATGTTGGAAACATTATGGAGCTGTGCCAGGACCGCAGAGGAACTTTGATGAATATGGAGTATATAGACGAGCATAGAGTAATACTTCATTATGAACTTCCGCTAAATGAAGTAATATATGATTTTTTTGATGTATTGAAGTCGAAGACAAGAGGATACGGTTCTTTGGACTACAGTATAAAGGAGTACAGAAAATCCGATTTGGTGAGACTGGATATTTTGATAAACAGAGAAGTTGTGGATGCCTTTTCAATGATTGCGCATGAAAGCAAGGCTGTGCAGAGAGGAAGATCCATGTGCGAAAAGTTGAAGGATGTAATTCCCAGGCATATGTTCGTAATACCGATTCAGGCGGCAATAGGAAATAAAGTGATTGCACGTGAGAATATAAAGGCCATGAGAAAGGATGTATTGGCAAAATGTTATGGTGGGGACATATCAAGAAAGAGAAAATTGCTTGAGAAACAAAAGGAAGGCAAGAAAAAAATGAGGATGCTTGGGAATGTGGAAGTCCCGCAGGACGCATTTCTGGCCGTTTTGAAATTGAATGAAAACAAATAAGCCAAGACTGATGTGAATGTACTGTTTAATGTGAAAAAAGCTTTCCGGGGCGTTTGTTCGCCACAGAAAGCTTTTAAAGGCGTAGTTCAAACAGTGTTAGCATCGGTCTTTTATTTTTCGCGAAAATGGGTTCATGCCTGTAGTAAAGGGGGGGGTTCAATGAAAAAATTGTCAGTATATGTCCACATACCGTTTTGCATTAAAAAATGCGCATATTGTGATTTTGTTTCTTTCAAATATGACTATGATTCTGCAAATGTATACAAGAAAGCGCTCTTAAGTGAAATTGAAATATATTCGGATTTACTGTCGGATTCTGAAATAAAAAGTATTTTTGTCGGGGGAGGAACACCCAGCCTTATGAAGGAGGAATTTCATGAAGAGCTTATTTCCGCAATCAAGAGAAAGGCGACTATTGATAAGAATGCGGAAATCACAATGGAAGCAAATCCGGAATCTCTTCTGCAAAGGGATGTAAAGAGGCTGATAAGCGCGGGATACAATCGATTAAGTATAGGAATGCAGAGTTTTGACGATCATATATTAAAGACAATAGGAAGGGCGCACGAAAGCAGGCAAAGTCTTCTTGCATTCGAAAATGCAAGGAAGGGTGGCTTTAAAAACATAAACATAGATATGATTTACGGTTTGCCGGGACAGAATATGGAGATATGGAAGCGGGACCTGAAAATTGCAGTTGATGAATTATCGCCTGAGCATATATCCGCTTATGGTCTCATTGTAAACAATAATACTCCTATGAGGGAAATGCAGAAGAAAAATCCTGGATTATTTCCCAAAGACGAGCAAGAAAGAGAAATGCATCATTTTTGTACAGAGTTTCTTAAGTCTAAAGGTTATTATCAATATGAAATTTCAAATTACGCAAAAAATGGCAGAGAGTCCTTGCATAATAAAAACTATTGGGAGCGCGGAAGCTATCTTGGACTTGGGGTTGCGGCACATTCATTTGTAGGAAAAAAACGTTTTCAAAACACAAGCAGTGTTGTTGATTATGTTAAATGTGCCAAGCAGGGCAAATCATCAGTTGTTGAAAGTGAAGCGCTTACTGAAAGAGATGCTTTGTTTGAGGAAATTTTTCTTGGGCTCAGGATGACAAGCGGCATTGATATGAATATGGTAGGGGAAAGACATCAAATAAATTTTGGTACAACATTTAAAAAAACCATTATTGACTTAAAAATAAACGGACTTATTGCCTTTGAAAACGAAAGACTTTTTCTGACTAGAAAGGGGATGGATCTTTCAAATTCTGTATTTCTGGAATTTTTGAATGTTATCAATCAAAAATATTGACAAATTGTTTTTTAAGTGTTAGTTTATAGTCATGGTATTAGCACTCAACAAGACAGAGTGCTAATAACGGGAGGTGGCCACATGCAATTGACGGAGCGGCAATTGAGAATCTTCCAGGCTATTGTCGATGATTTTATACAAACGGCTCAGCCGGTCGGCTCCAGAACTCTTTCGAGAAAATACAATTTAGGTGTGAGTTCAGCTACAATCCGCAATGAGATGTCTGATTTGGAGGAATTGGGGTTTATTGAACAGCTTTACACATCATCTGGCAGGATTCCTTCGGATGAAGGATACAGGCTTTACGTTGACAATCTTATGAGATTGTATAAGATGGCAAACATACAAAAAAAATCCATAAGAGATCAACTTGTAAGCAGAATGCTTGAATCAGAAGAAATAATCAGGCATGCTTCAAAAATTCTTTCCCAGATGTCTGACCTTACATCCTTCATTTTGACACCGGATTTCAAGGCAAGCCGCTTGAGAAATCTAAAAATAATAAGGTTGAGTGAAACAAGGGCTTTGCTTGTATTGGTGTCTGAATCGGGAATAGTGAAGGATCTTGTGATAAAGACAAACAATTTGAGCCAGGAAGAATTGGATAAAATTTCTAACATGCTCAAATCCCGGTTGAAGGGCAAGGATGCAAATCGTTTGGACAGGGAAAAAATTCTCGCAATTGAAAGTGGTTTTGAGAATCATTTGAGTTTTGTGGATAATTTGATTGAATCCATAGGGATGCATATGAACAGTAATTATGCCAGCAGGATATATTTGAGCGGCATATCGAACGTATTGCACACACCTGAATTCAGCGATGTCGAAAAAGCGAAGTGTATTTTGGATGCACTGGACCAGAAAGACAAATTGTCTATTGTGCTTAGTGAAGACCTTGAAAAGGATATGTCTGTCCGAATAGGCAAAGAAAACCAATGGGATGAAATAAAGGAATGCAGCCTGGTTACTGCGACTTACAAGTTTAATGGAAGGGTGATAGGGAAGATAGGTGTAATAGGGCCTACGCGGATAAATTATTCGAAAGTGATTTCTCTAGTCGAATATATGACAGACACATTGACAGATGTTTTTTCGGGGCAGAATCAAATGAATGAAGAGGTGAATGGGGATGGAAAATAAAGAAGCAAATGAAAATTTGGAAGACATTGAGAAAGAAGAAGAAAGAGAAGACAAGAATGAAGAATCCGAGATTGCTGAAGATGTCGAGAATGAATCCGAAGAGATCGAAGATGGTTCATATGAGGCTTTGCAAAAGCAGTTCAATGAAATGAATGAAAGGTTTTTAAGAGTATCATCTGATTTTAAGAATTACAAGAAAAGAGTGGAGAAAGAAAAAAATGACATTTACAGCTATGCTAATGAAAAATTGATTTGCGATCTTCTTCCAGTTATGGACAATTTTGAAAGAGCTGTTTTGTCGGCAGAATCAGAAAACGGGACATCGGAGAAAATGCTTAAGGGGATTGAGATGGTCTATAAGCAGTTGAACGATGTTTTGAATTCGAATGGAATCAAAAAAATAGATGCAGAGGGAAAACCTTTTGATCCAAACTACCACCACGCGGTAATGATGGAGGAATCCGAGGAATTTGAGACAGAAACCGTCATTGAGGTTTTTCAAACGGGTTACAGTCTTAATGACAAAGTTATCAGGCCGAGCATGGTAAAAGTGGTCAAATAGCCAATAATATATAAATTTTCAGTAAATTAAGGAGGAATAAAAATGGGGAAAGTAATAGGAATTGACTTGGGAACAACAAACTCTTGTGTTGCGGTTTTGGAAGGTGGAGAACCTACCATTATACCTAACAGTGAAGGGAACAGAACAACTCCGTCTATAGTGGCTTTTGCCAAAAACGGAGAACGTCTGGTTGGAGAAACAGCAAAAAGGCAGGCTATAACAAATCCGGACAGGACTGTGACATCAATAAAAAGAGAAATGGGAAAAAATCACAAAGTGTCCATAGATGGAAAGGAATATGCGCCGCAGGATATTTCAGCATACGTTCTTATGAAGCTCAAAGCGGATGCGGAGGCATATCTGGGAGAAAAAGTGACTGATGCGGTAATAACAGTGCCTGCTTATTTCACAGACAGTCAGCGCCAAGCGACAAAAGATGCAGGAAGAATAGCCGGACTAAAGGTTGAAAGAATAATAAACGAACCTACTGCGGCTTCCCTTGCATACGGTCTCGACAAACCGGACCATGATCAAAAGATACTTGTATACGACCTTGGTGGAGGAACTTTTGACGTTTCAATACTTGAAATAGGAGAAGGCGTTTTCGAAGTTCTTGCGACGAAAGGTGACAACCATCTTGGAGGGGACGATTTCGACAATGCTTTGATGGACTTTATGGCCGATAGTTTCAAAAAAGAGTACGGAGTTGATCTCAAGAAGGATAGAATGGCTCTCCAAAGGCTTAAGGAAGCTGCGGAAAAGGCAAAAAAAGAATTGTCAACTGTACAAACTACAAATATTAATTTACCTTTCATAACGGCAACAGCAGAAGGTCCTTTGCATATGAATATGGATGTGACAAGAGCCAAGTTTGATCAGCTTACGTCCCATCTTGTACAAAAGACAATAGGGCCTATGCGGGATGCTATAAAGGACTCAGGCATATCGTCAAGTGAAATAGACAAGGTTATTCTTGTTGGCGGATCAACACGTATTCCTGCTGTGCAGGAAGCTGTAAAGAGAATAACGAGCAATACTCCAGACAAGGGAATAAACCCTGACGAATGTGTTGCAGTAGGTGCAGCAATACAGGCGGGGGTAATAACAGGAGAAGTTGAAGACCTTGTTCTTTTGGATGTAACGCCACTTTCACTTGGAATAGAGACTCTTGGCGGAGTCGCAACCAAACTGATAGAAAGAAATACTACAATACCGACCAAAAAGAGCCAAATATTCTCCACTGCAGCGGAAAGCCAGACTGCAGTAGATATACATGTACTTCAAGGAGAGAGGGAAATGGCTTCGGGCAATATTACGCTTGGAAGATTCCAGTTGACTGGTATTCCGCCTGCACCAAGAGGGGTTCCTCAAATAGAAGTAACATTCGATATAGACAGAAACGGAATAGTGCATGTTTCAGCAAAGGATTTGGGAACCGGCAAAGAACAGAAAATAACAATAACGGCTTCTACAAATCTTTCGGAAGATGAAATTAAGGATAAAGTAAAAGAAGCTGAATCTTTTGCTGAGGAAGACAAGAAGAAGAAAGAAGAAATTGAAACAAGAAATAAAGCTGATTCATTGATGTATGAATCGGAAAAAGCATTGAAGGAAGTTGGAGACAAAGTATCTCCTGAAGAAAAGCAAACGGTAGAAGAAAAACTAGAGGCGCTTAAGAAAACTCTTGAGGGCGATGATATTGAAGCCATCAAGACAGCCACGGAAGAAATGACGAATGCTTTCCATGCTCTTTCACAAAAAATGTATGAGGCAGCCGCGGCGGAGCAGCAGGCGGAAGAGCAAAAGGGCGAATCTGAAGATTCGAAATCTGACGACGATGTAGTGGACGCAGACTATGAGGTCGTTGACGAAGACGAGTAAAACTTGCGATGTATGCACATAGGCACCCTGTGGGGTGTCTTTGTGCGTAAAAGGAAGTGGCGTTGAATCAAAGCCTGGAATGCATTATAATGAATGGGCAGAGTATTATAGAAAAAACGGGAAGGTGGCGTAGTTTTGAGTAAAAGAGATTATTATGAAATTTTGGATATAGATAAAGGCGCCGATGAGAAGGATATAAAGAAGGCATATAGAAAAATGGCTATGAAATATCATCCTGACAGAAATCAAGGGGATTCCGAAGCGGAGGAAAAATTCAAGGAAATTAATGAAGCATATGAAGTTCTCGGTGATTCCCAAAAGAGAAGCCGTTATGATCAATTTGGCCATGAAGGAGTAGATGGAAACGGACAAGGCTTTGGAGGATTTTCAGGAGCCGGCGGAGCTGGGTTTGATGATATTTTCGGAGATATTTTTGATATGTTCGGTGGCGGTGGTACAAGAAGAAGGACCAGAGCTGCAAAAGGGCGGGACATACAGGTTGAAACCGTCATAGAATTTAAGGAAGCGGCTTTTGGAATTGAAAAGGAAATTGAAATAATAAGGAACGAGACGTGCAATACGTGCAATGGAACAGGCGCAAAACCGGGTACAAAGGTAAATACCTGTGGCAATTGTGGTGGAACAGGCGAAGTCAGATATAAGCAGAGGACTCCATTCGGGCAGTTTGTAAACGTAAAGACATGTCCAACATGCGGAGGTGAAGGGAAAACCTTTGAAGAAGCATGTCATGATTGTGGCGGAAGTGGTTTGAAGAGAGAAAAAAGGAACATAAAAATCAAAATACCTGCAGGAGTCGACAATGCTTCGGTAATGACCTTGAGGGGCGAAGGCGAACCTGGAACAAATGGGGGGCCTGCTGGCGATGTATATGTAGTAATAAGAGTCAAGGAAGATGAAACATTCAAAAGGGACGGCTTTGACATACTCAGCGAGGCACATATAAACATAGCGCAGGCGGCTCTCGGAGATGAGGTAGTCGTTCAGACATTGGACGGAAAAGTGAAATACGAAATTACGGAAGGCACCCAGCCAGGCACTGTTTTTAGGCTTAAAGGAAAGGGAGTGCCGGTGTTGAATGGTTATGGCAGAGGCGATCATTATGTGAAGGTGGTTGTTGAAACACCAAGAGATTTGGATGAGCGTCAGAGAGAGTTGTTGAGGGAGTTTTCAAAAACCTTGGGAATGGATTTATCCGCAAAAAAGAAAGATATATTTACTAAGGTGAAGGATGCATTCAACTGATTATTTGCGACAAGACCCAAGATGCTGAATCAACAGTGTCTTGGGTTTTATGAAAGGGGATTTTCTATTATGGTTTGGAATGAGATTGTACTTAAGGTCGACAATGTGATTGCGGAGATAGCCATAGGTGTTTTGGCTGAATACGGAATAGATGGGCTTGTTATTGAAGATGAATCTATTCTGGATGACTTAAGCAGAGACAGGGCTCGTTGGGACTATGTAGACGAATCCCTTATTTCGGTTGAAAAAGGGAAAACTGTTTTAAAGGGATATACAGACCAAGAAAAGGATTTGGATATATTGATGAGGAATTTAAGGTTGAGTCTTGAAAGAGCTGTAGAAAGAATTGGACAGGGAGTGTTCGAACTTAAATCTAAATCTTTGCAGAACAGGGACTGGAATACAGAATGGAAGAAATATTTCAAACCTATAAGAATAGGGGAAAAGATAATAATAAAACCGTCTTGGGAATCTTTGGACGAAAAGGATTTGATTTTTTCACAAAAAAGTATTGTAATAGAACTTGATCCGGGTCTTGCTTTTGGTACGGGAACTCACGAAACGACACGAATGTGCCTTGAATTTCTAGAAAAATATATCGAAAAAGGAATTAAGGCATACGACATAGGATGTGGAAGCGGAATATTGGCGCTGGCTTCAGCTAAACTTGGGGCCACAGAGGTTTTGGGGATAGATATGGACGGCGATGCCGTAAAAGCGGCAAAAGAAAACGTGATAAAAAATAAGGAGGAAGAAATCTGCAGTATTATGCAGGGGGATTTGCTTAAGGAATTGGATGTGCCTGCAGATCTATTGATTGCAAATATCATTTTCGATGTTGTATTAAATTTGCTGGAAACTGCAGCTCCTTATGTAAAGAAAAATGGTTTATTTATAGCATCAGGTATATTGGAGGAGAAAACAGAGGAAATGGCGGATGCGGTCGAAGAATCGGCATATTTTGATTTGATTGAAAAAAAGACGGAAAACGGTTGGACTGCCATGGTTTTGAAAAGGAGAGACTGTGATGCATAGGATATTTTTCCGCAATAGGATATTAGGAGACCGACTTGTAGTTGAGGATGCAGCAGAGATAAAGCATTTGGTGAAAGTACTAAGGGCTGAACCAGGTTATTTGTTTGAAGCATGCGATTCGGACGGGAAAGTTTTTGTGGTTGAGATTGTCTCTGTTGGAAATAATGCCATTTGCGGGAAAATCATTTCATCCATTGACCAAGCAGTTTTTAAAAAAGTCCTTATAGATTTGTTTCAGGCTATTCCAAAAAAAAACAACATGGACCTGATTGTGCAGAAGAATACAGAGCTTGGAATCAATTCAATAAAGCCGTATGTCTCAACTAGGACAATAGTTAAAACAGATGAAAAAAAATCCGCCAGGAAAACGGAACGTTGGCGTCGAATTGCAAAAGAGGCTGCGAAACAGTCAAAAAGGGTAAAAATACCAGAAGTAGCAAAGCCCCTTTCATTCAAGGAAATGCTTTTGGAATTGAAGGAATATGATCAGGTTGTCCTGCTTTATGAAAATGAAGAAGGAAATGGTTTAGAATGTCTTGATTCAAGCGAAAAAAACTTTCAAAAGATTGCACTGGTAGTAGGTCCGGAAGGCGGATTTTCACCTTGTGAAGTAGAAGAAATCGAAGACATGGGATCAATCCCAATATCATTGGGTCCCCGCATATTGAGGACAGAAACAGCGGGGTTTGCAGCACTTAGCATAATGCAATTCCTATTTGGAGATATGAGGGGAGTAAAGGATAATCAATGAAAAAAACATTTTTGATTGAAACCCTAGGATGCAAGGTTAACCAATATGAATCAGAATCATTAAGGGAAATGTTGCTTGCTGAAGGGTACGAAGAGGCGGAAGATGGACTGCTTCCGGATGTTGCCATATTCAATACATGCTGTGTTACGCATTTGGCCGAGCGCAAATCAAGGCAGACAATAAGAAAATATGCAAGAATGGTTCCCAAACCCACAATAGCTGTATTGGGTTGCTATTCGCAAATAGCAACTGGAGATATTGAAAAAATAGAAGGGGTTAATCTCATAATGGGAGCCCGAGATAAAGGAAGTCTTATTAGGCGCATAAAAATAATCGAGAACAATAAAACGCTTGTTTTCAATGATTCGATTATCGGTGAAGACAAATATGAAGATATCGGCCTAAATAATCATAGTGGTAAAACAAGGGCATTTATAAAAATACAGGATGGGTGTGACAACTTTTGCTCCTATTGCATAATACCATACACTAGGGGCAGAAGCAGAAGCAGGCCTTTTGAATCAATAAGGAAAGAGGCTGTTCTTTTGGCGAAAAGAGGATACAATGAAGTTGTCCTTATAGGCATACAATCGGCTTTTTATGGAAATGATTTGGAAGGGGATATTGAACTAATTGACGTTGTTGAATCCTTGTCGGGGATTGAAGGAATAAACCGAATCAGGCTTGGATCTTGCGAACCCACGTATTTCACAGGGGATAGATTGAGACGTTTGTCTGGCATCAAAGAATTTTGTCCGCATTTTCACCTGTCGCTTCAAAGCGGTTCGGACACAATACTGAAAGCAATGAACAGAAAATATTCAAAGACGGAATACTCAAAAATAATGAAGGATATAAGGAATATATTCGATAATCCGGCAGTTACAACCGATCTTATAGTAGGATTTCCAGGTGAGACAGATGAATTATTTGAAGAAACGCTGCTTTTTATAAAAAAAATGACGTTTAAGGATATTCACGTTTTTAGATATTCCAAAAGAAAAGGGACAGCTGCGGCTGAATTGCCCGACCATGTTAATCCTTCGGTTGTGAAATCAAGAAGCAATGCAGCCATGGAATGCGCAATCGAATGTGCAGAAGATTTTGCAAAAACGCAGATAGGCAAAAAGGAACAAGTTTTATTCGAGGGTGTATGCAAAGATGGAATATGGGAAGGGCATTGCATGAATTTTATGAAAGTCAGAGTGAAATCGAAAGAATACCTGTCGGGACAAATAAGACAAGTCAGGTTGGATTGCGCAGATGGAGATGTAACATGTGGAGAGATTGTTTAAAAATAAAGGTAATTTGATATAATAATCCAAAGGGGGTGTAAAGATGAAAGATTGTATCTTTTGTAAAATTGCAAAAGGGGAAATACCGACCAGTTTTGTGTTTGAAAGTGAAAACGTGGTGGCTTTCAATGATTTGAACCCTGTGGCTCCTGTGCATGTTCTTATTATCCCAAAAGAACATTTTGAATCGGTAAACGATTTAAACGAGTCGAAAATGTGTTTGGTTCAAGATATGACTTTAGCTGCAAAAAGTATTGCTGAAAGCCTTGGAATAAAAGAAGAAGGTTACAGATTGATTATAAACAATGGCAAGGAAGCCGGGCAGGAAATTGGACATTTGCATATGCATCTAATAGGCGGAAGACCAATGAAATGGCCTCCAGGTTAAAAACAATTGCAAAATAAGAGGATTTGATGTATAATTTTTAAGTGTTATAGTTAGTCCTCATTTATCATCGGAGGGAGGGATGTTTAATGTCTCAAGTCTTATTGGGGGAAAATGAAACCCTTGACAATGCGCTCAGAAGATTTAAGAAAGAATGTGCCAAATCTGGCGTTCTTCAAGAAGTCCGAAAAAGAGAGCATTATGAAAAGCCAAGCGTAAAGCGCAAAAAAAAGGCTGAAGCAGCAAGAAGAAAGAAAAAGAAATAATAAAGAAGGTGTGCATTTGTGTCACTGAAAAAGCAACTCATGGACGATGTTAAAACTGCCATGAAAGAGAAAGATCGACTCCGAAAAGCGACAATCACTCTATTGAGAGCTGATATAAAGCGTTTTGAGGTTGACAAACGAAAAGAAATAACAGAGGATGGCATAATCGATCTTATCTCCAAGCAGATAAAACAAAAAAAATCTGCAATCCTTGATTTTAAAAAAGGGGGCAGAGAAGATTTGGTTCAGGAAGCTGAAGCGGAAATAGATGTACTGATGAAGTATCTACCCGACCAGCTGACGGAAGAAGAGTTGAAGGAAATCATTGGAAACGCCATAAAAGAACTGAAGGCTGAATCCATGAAAGACATGGGCAAGGTTATGGGCGCTGTAAAGCCTATAATAAAAGGCAAGGCGGATGGGAAGATGGCATCTGAAATTGTCAAAGCCATGTTGTCATAGTGTAACAAAATAGACTCCCTTGGGAGTCTATTTATTTTTTATCGGTATATTGATATATAAAAAACAATAATATTATTATATAATGAAAAATAAGATTGAAAGAAGGTGGTGATTGATTTGGAAAGCGGGTACATTAGAAACATACAATTGGATAATGGAAAATTCCAGGCCCAGCTTTTTGGGGATTTGGATAATAATATAAAGGAAATTGAATCATTGACTGGCGCGGAAATCACCCTTAGAAATGATGAAATTATAGTAAATAGTGAAGATGAACAAAAATCGGATATAGCATTTAAATTGCTGAATGCATTGATTGAATTGATTGAAAAGGGTGAAATTATCGACAGACAAAAGATAAATTATGCCCTTAATTTGATAAGGGACGATGAAAATATTACCTTGTCGAATCTTTCTGACGATATAATTTGTGTTACAAACAGAGGCAAATTCATAAAACCGAAGACATTGGGACAAAAAAAATATATTGACCAAGTAAACAATAATGACATAGTTTTCAGCATTGGTCCGGCAGGAACAGGAAAAACTTATCTGGCAGTTGCAATGGCTGTTCATTCATTCAAAAATAAAAGGGTAAGCAGAATCATATTGACCAGACCGGCTGTTGAAGCCGGAGAGAGTTTGGGATTTCTTCCAGGCGACCTGCAAATGAAGATAGATCCTTACCTCAAGCCCTTGTATGATGCTCTTTATGACATTTTGGGCAGCGAGACGTATTTGAAATACAAAGAAAGAGGCTTGATTGAAGTGGCGCCTCTTGCCTATATGCGTGGAAGAACATTGGATGATTCATTCATAATATTGGATGAAGCGCAAAACACTACGCAGGCACAAATGAAAATGTTTTTAACGAGGATAGGATTCAGTTCCAAGACTATTGTAACCGGAGACGTTACCCAAATAGATTTGCCGAAGGGAAAAGCTTCGGGCTTGAAGCAAGCATCGGAGATTCTTGAGAAAATACCGGGGATTGGTTTTGTGAATCTTTCAGGTAGGGATGTTGTAAGGCATAAATTGGTTCAAAAGATAATCAAAGCTTATGATAAATACGAAAAACGAATGGAATATAAAAAAAGCAGGTGACATTATGTTGGATGTAGTGATAGAAAATAGCCAGGGAAAAAGAGGCTGCAGCGAGGCTTTGAAAAAGTTGATAAGTATTTCAGTCAAAGAGGCCCTTGATCATGAAGGAATGAATTTTATTGATGAAGTGGACGTGCTTTTGGTTGACAACGAAGCTATAAGAGTCTTGAACAAAGAATACAGGGATGTCGACAAAGAAACGGATGTATTGTCTTTTCCCATGTATGGGGGAATGGAAGAAATAATTGAGCTAAAGGGGTCTAAAAGGCCTATTCTTCTTGGTGACATAGTAATATCGCTTGAAAAAGCCGAATCGCAAGGGGCAGAGTTTGGGCACGGAACCGAACGCGAAGTTTCATACCTTACAGTTCACAGCACACTGCATTTGTTGGGATACGACCATATAAAAGAATATGAAAAAATGAAAATGAGAGAAAAAGAGAAGAGTATAATGAAACGCATGGAAATTGATAGCTAGAGAGGTGAGCACAATGAAAAGGAAAACAGCAATTCTATTCTTGATATGTATGATTACCATAATTGCATCATCTTGTGGTGAAGAGGAAATGCAAGATCCGCAGGATAAAGCCTCTCCAGCTCCGGGAGACGTTGCCTTAGAAGAACCTATTGAAGGGGAACCGGTGCAGGAAGCAGAATCTGAGCCTCTATTTCGCTCTTCCTTGACGGGTTTGCCGGTAGAAGAAGATCTTGCAGGCAAGCGTCCGATTGCCATTATGCTTGACAACCATATAGGAGCTCGTCCGCAATCAGGATTGGCACAAGCCGAGATTGTTTTCGAAATCCTTGCGGAGGGAAATATAACCCGTTATATGGCGATTATACAAGAAGCCGACATGAATTCAATCGGACCTGTAAGAAGCGCCCGTCCGTATTTCATTGACAAAGCATTGGAATATGACGCCTTATATGTGCATGTTGGAGGCAGCTTGGAGGCGCTTTCAGATATTAATGATTTAAATATGGCGGACATAGATGGAATGACTAGGGGGAAAGATACGTTTTGGAGGGTCAACCATAAAAAAATACCTCATAACATGTATACAAGTACCAAGGCGATAAGGGCCGCGGCGGACAGAAGTGGTTATAGAAAGTCTTTCGATATTGAATTTGCATCTTTCAGTGAAGAAAATCAATCTTTTTCTGAATTTGAAAATCTTGAGAGCATAAGTTTCGGATTCAGCAGATACTATAAGCCTTCGTTCATATATAATGAAGAAGACGCATTGTACGAGAGAAAGGTAAAAGGGGTGCCACAACTTGAAGAATTCAGTTCGGAGCCTGTTGTTGCGAAAAATATAATTGTCCTGAAAATGAATACAAAGGTTATCGATAATGAGGGCAGGCTTGATATTGAAACAATCGGAAAAGGATCAGGTTACTACATAACATCGGGAAAGAAAATCGACATCGAATGGGAAAAACAGGGCCGACGAGCTAAAACCGCCTATACTGTGAACGGGGAAGAACTGTTATTGAATCCCGGAAATACATGGATTGTAATTGTGCCTATTAATTTGGAAATTAATGTTAACAACTGAAGGGAGTGCGAAAATTGGATCGAAACGAATGCGAAAGATTAATTGAAATGGCTTTAGAGGCAAGGGAAAGCGCATATACGCCGTATTCGGATTTCAAGGTTGGCGCGGCCGTATTAACGGATGACGGAAAAATTTTTACGGGATGCAATATAGAAAACGCATCTTTGGGAGCGACGATTTGCGCCGAACGAACCGCATTGGTAAAGGCGATCAGCAATGGTAAAAGGGATTTTATCGCTTTAGCAATAGTAGGGAAAAAAGGTGCATATACTTACCCTTGTGGAATATGCAGGCAATTTATTGTTGAGTTTGGAAGTCATATAAAAATAATTGTGGCAAAGACACCTGGGGACTATAAAGTATTTACAATAGAAGAATTATTGCCTTATGGATTTACAGGGGAGGACTTTTAGATATGGAAACATCAAAATTCAAATCTGGATTTGTGACCGTGATCGGGCGTCCAAATGTGGGGAAATCCACATTGGTAAACGCTTTGGTCGGAGAAAAAGTTGCAATAATATCAAACAAGCCGCAAACGACAAGAAATAGAATAAGCGCAGTTTATACTGACAGTGAAAAACAAATAGTTTTTATAGACACTCCGGGAATCCACAAGCCCAAAAATAAATTGGGTGAATTCATGGTGCGTTCCGCCAAGACGACATACAATGAGGTGGATTTGATTCTATTGATGGTTGATGACTCAAAAAGCATCGGTCCGGGCGACACGCATATAATCGAATCTATAAAAGATATAAAGACGCCGGTCTTGCTTGTGGTGAACAAGCTCGATCTCATAAAGCCAGAGGAGTACAAGAAGATTTATGAAAAATATGGGAAAATGGATGGTTTTGATGGAATCATAGGAATATCGGCAAAAAATCAAATGAACCTTAAGCAATTGATAGACGCTATCGGTTCCTATATGACGGAAGGACCAAAGTATTTCCCCGAAGATATGGTTACCGACCAGCCTGAAAGGTTTATTGCTTCGGAGATAATAAGGGAAAAATTATTAAATTCACTTTATGATGAAGTTCCTCACGGAATTGCTGTTGGAATCGAAAAAATGGAGAAAAGAAAAGATGCGGAAATCACAGACGTATATGCAATAATATATTGTGAAAAAAAATCCCACAAGGGGATAATAATTGGAAAGAACGGCAAAGTCATCAAGAGGGTTGGAACAGAAGCCAGAAAGGAAATTGAAAATTTATTGGGAAACAAGGTCTTCCTTGAGATATGGGTAAAGATAAAAGAAGAGTGGAGAGACAGGGACAGTTTGCTTAATAAATTCGGATACAGATAAAGGAGGTGAAGCAAATGGACGATACATTGGAAATGGAAATACTTGAAATAATAGAAAAATTGGATCAGGACAAGTTTGTTGAGTTGAACGAATATCTGGAGGAAATACATTCTGCTGACATAGTTGAAATTATAATGGAGCTAGAAGAGGAAAATCGAAAAAAACTCATAAGTGTTTTATCGTGGAATAAAATAAGCGATGTTTTTGAAGAAGTCGAGACTCCCGTTTTTATTGATTTATTAAGTGCATTTACTAAAGAGCAGAAGCGTATGATTCTTGAAGAAATGGGGCAGGACGATGTAGTCGACCTTATTGCTTCGCTAGGCGATGATGAACAGAGGGAACTCCTTTCACTTTTGAATCGCGAAGAGGCATCCGAGCTCAAGGAACTGCTTGTATATGATGAAGATACCGCTGGCGGTATCATGACAAAGGATTACATAACCGTAAAAAAGGATATTACAGTTTATCAGGCAATTGAAGAAGTAAGGGTACAGGCATCCGAAGCGGAAACGGTTTACTATGTATATGTTGTAGATTATATGGAACGGTTAGTCGGTGTACTTTCACTTAAAGAATTGATTGTGACAAAAGCTAATAAAATCGTTGAAGAAATAATGAAAGAGCAGGTAATACATGTAAATGTAGGAACAGACCAGGAAGAAGTAGCTAAACTTGTTGCAAAATACAACCTTATCGCTATTCCAGTCGTTGATAATAACGGAATAATAAAAGGAATAATTACAGTTGATGACATAATCGACGTAATAGAGGAAGAGGCAACGGAGGATATATATAAATTTGCCGGAACGACTGAAGGCGAATACAAGATGGAAGACTCTTTCCATAAAAGGATAGGGGCGTCAGTCGGTTCAAGATTGCCTTGGCTTATAGTAACTGTTTTTGGAGGTTTGCTATCTGCAAAAATAATCGGTGGTTTTGAATCCACACTCAACAGCAATACTGCGATAGCATATTTCATACCCTTGCTAGCAGGAATGGGGGGGAATGTGGGAACCCAATCGTCTACTCTCACTGTAAGGGGTATTGCTACGGGTCAAATAGAAAGCAAGGAAGTTTTAAAAATTCTTTTACATGAATTCTCGGTTGGTTTCTCGGTAGGCTTAATATGCAGCATTATGGTTGCTTTATTGACATTTGTTTTGAATGGTGAGATGGTATTGAGCTTGGTTGTAGGTTTTGCAATGTGGGCAAATATGATAACAGCAGCGACTATTGGCACACTTGTTCCCCTGATATTCAAAAGAGTGGGAGTGGATCCTGCTGTTGCATCTGCACCATTTATTTCAACTACTATAGATATTACCGGGATTTCAATATATTTTACCCTGACGACAATTCTGATGAGCCAATTGAGCCTTTTTTAAGGGATGAGACAGAAATGTATATAAAAACTGAAGCAATAGTGCTCAGAAAAACATTCTATAATGATTCAGACGCAATATTGACGCTGTTTTCAAAAAAAATGGGAAAAATCAGTGCCTATGCAAGAGGAGCCAGAAAATCGCGGACGATGATTTCATCAGTTGCGCATCCTTTCATATACGGGGAATTCGTTTTAAGAGGCAAACCGGAAATATACAACATTTCCTCTGCTGAAATAATAGAGTCAAATTACCTGATTCGGGAGGATTTAAAAAAATTGTCGTATGCATCGTATTTTTTAGAACTCTGCAGGTATTCCATACATGAGGGGATGACCAATAATAGACTGTTTTCACTGACTGTGGGCATATTGGATATAATGAATCGTGAAGGTTGTGATTTGGATAAAATCAAACTTGCATATGAAATAAAACTGTTAAATTATTCGGGATTAAAACCAGAAGTTTCAAAGTGCCTTAAATGTGGAATAAATAATATAGAGTTATTGACTGTTTTCAGTATTGCAGATGGAGGAGTCCTTTGCAGGGACTGTGTTGATGATCGGCATAAGCAGGGGGGGATTGCTGTAAGCAAGCAGTTTATACATTTAATTAGATACTTGAGTGAAAAAGATGTTGATGTTATTTGCAGAACTAAAATCAATAATGGAATGGTCAGGCACTTGGATAAAATATTCGAACTGTATTTAAAGTATCATATGGATATAAAATCATTCAAGAGTCTGGAATTTTTAAAAACAATACAATAAAGGAGGCTTTAAAATGTCATTTACGATTGAAAATGTGGACGAGGTAATCCAAAGGACCGGAGCCAGCTACAAGGAAGCTAAAGAAGCGCTTGAAGCGGCAGAGGGAGATGTTCTTGAAGCGATAATAAAGGTGGAAGAAGGAAGAAAGCAAAAAAGCGGCAATACAGCAAAAGAAAAGGGCAACGAAGTAGTGGATAGGTTAAAAGAACTAGTAAAAAAAGGAAATATAACAAGAATAATGATTAAAAAAGAAGAACGATTGGTACTTGATATCCCGGTAACTGCTGGAGCGGTGGGAGCGATTGTATTTGCTCCGGCAACAATAGCGGCAATAATAGTGTCTTTGGCAACCGGTTGTAAGATAGAAATCCAAAAGGAAAGCGGAGAGATAATAGATGTAAACGATGTGACTGAAGAAAAGATGGAAAAGGTTATGGGAATGGCAGAAGAATTCGGAGAAACAGCAAAAGAGAAGGCTGCAGGAGCGAAAGGGAAAGCGAGAAAGGCGAAGGAAAAGGCTATGGACAAGGTTGCTGAAAAAGCAGCTGATGAAAAAGAAAAAACAACAAAAAAACAAGAAGATGAAAAAGAATAGACTTATTGGGAAATATGTTTACAAAATCTTTTGATTGTGTTAGAATTCACCTAAATGAATAGTATGTGTGATGAAGAAGAGGTCCTCGACCAAAGAATCAAAGAGAACCGGTGGTGCTGAGAACCGGTATTTGAAGTTGAAGGATGGCGCTTTCGAGCAATATGAAACAAGTGGGCATAAATATGCCAAAAAGGGTGGAACCGCGGAATGACTTTCGTCCCTTGCCTAGCGCAAGGGACGGGAGTTTTTTATTATTTAAGGAGGAAAAAAATGGCTAAAAAAGAAAAAAGCAAAATGGAAAAATTTGTGGCTTTGTCAAAATCAAGGGGATTTATTTTCCCGGGTTCTGAGATTTACGGCGGATTGGCAAACACATGGGATTACGGCCCATTGGGGGTTGAGTTCAAGAATAATGTTAAAAAAGCGTGGTGGAAAAAATTTATTCAGGAATCACCATATAATGTTGGTGTGGATGCGGCTATATTGATGAATCCACAGACATGGGTCGCTTCTGGACATGTGGGAGGATTCAATGACCCCTTAATGGACTGTAAGAATTGCAAATCGAGATTCAGAGCTGATAAGCTTATAGAGGACCATATTGCAGAAACAGGAAAAGAGCCTGAAGTTGTCGATGGATGGACAAAAAGCAAAATGGAGGATTTTATAGTTAGTGAAGGTGTAAAGTGTCCGGAATGCGGAAGCAGCGATTTTACGGAAATCCGTCAATTTAATCTTATGTTCAAGACCTTCCAAGGAGTTGTGGAGGATTCAATGTCGGAAATATATCTTCGCCCGGAAACCGCACAAGGCATATTTGTTAATTTTAGAAGTATTCAAAGGAGTTCAAGAAAAAAAATACCCTTTGGAATAGGCCAGATTGGAAAGTCGTTCAGAAACGAAATAACGCCAGGCAACTACACTTTCAGAACAAGGGAATTTGAACAGATGGAACTTGAATTCTTTTGTGCACCTGGAGAAGATTTGGAATGGTTTGATTATTGGAAGGATTATTGTAGAAATTGGTTGGATATGCTTGGAATGGACATGGACAACATAAGACTTAGAGACCATGAAAAGGAAGAATTGTCGCATTACAGCAATGCTACTACGGACTTTGAATACAAGTTTCCGTTTGGGTGGGGAGAACTTTGGGGTATCGCCGATAGAACGGATTATGATCTAAAGCAGCATATTGAGCATTCTGGCGTGGATATGAGATATCAGGATCCGATTACAAATGAAAAATACATTCCCTATTGCATAGAACCTTCTTTGGGAGCAGATCGTGTTGCTTTAGCCTTCCTTTTGGATGCCTATAACGAGGAGCAATTGGAAGATGGAAGCGATCGAGTTGTAATGAAGCTTCATCCCTTCCTTTCTCCGTTTAAGGCTGCAATATTTCCACTCTCAAAAAAATTGAGTGAAGAGGCGGAAAAGGTATTCAGAGAACTTTCCAAATACCATAATGTGGATTATGATGTGTCGGGTAGCATAGGAAAGAGATACAGAAGGCATGACGAAATAGGAACGCCTTACTGCATAACCATAGATTTTGATACGTTAGAAGACAAGTCAGTGACGGTAAGAGATAGGGATACGATGGTTCAGACTAGAATGTCCATAAGCGAATTGAAACAATTTTTGGACGATAAAACAATTTTCTAAAAAAACAGGCCATATGGCCTGTTTTTTTAGAAAAAGAGATATACTACAACGTTATTTCTGTTATAATAACAAATAGTGTAACATATAAAGACAAAAGAGGTGATTGAAATTCAATACAATGACAGGCAAAAGAAAATTATTGAAATAGTAAAAGAACATCAGCCGGTAACGAGCGAAAAAATATCCCAAATTCTTAATGTGAACAGATCAACAATAAGGCCTGACTTGTCAATACTGATAATGACCGGAATACTTGATGCAAGACCAAAGGTTGGATATCTCTATGTTGGGGATCATGAAGATAAGGTTATTGCAAACCACATACACAATGTCAAAGTTAATGACTTGAAGTCAATACCAGTTGTCGTGGATGAGAAAACAACGGTATACGATGCCATCGTTTTCATGTTCATGAAAGACGTCGGTACGATTTATGTTACTTCAAAAGGATATCTTAGCGGGGTTGTTTCAAGAAAGGATTTCCTAAAAACGGCAATAGGGGGAAATGACATCAGGGAAATACCGATAAATGTCATAATGACAAGAATGCCCAATTTGATTATTGCTTTTTCAAATGAATCGATATATGAAGCCGCTCAAAGATTGATTGATTGCGAAATAGATAGTTTGCCTGTTGTGGAGAGGTTCTTGATTGACAATTTGGAAGTATATAAAGTCGTTGGCAGGATTTCAAAAACAAACATAACCAAATTTTTCGTGGAATTGGGGACAAAAGAATTTGGAGGGTTGGAAGATGAATAATCAGATTGTTATTTTTATTGTTTCTGATTCAATTGGAGAAACGGCGGAACAAGTTGTCAGTGCGGTGCTAGGACAATTCAAGGGAAACGATTATATTTTAAAAAGATACGCATTCACCGATAATGAGGATAAAATATTCAATGTAATAGATGAAGCCGAAAAGCAAAGTGCAGTTGTCGCTTTTACAATAGTTGTGCCTGAATTGAGAAATATAATGGTTGATGAATGCTCTTCCCGTGGAGTAATCTACAATGACATACTCAGTCCGCTTTTGGGAACATTCAAAAAAGCTATTGGAAGCGAACCTCTGAATCAGCCGGGTACAATAAGAAGGCTGGACGACAAGTATTTTAAAAAAGTTGAGGCTGTGGAGTTTGCCGTAAAATACGACGACGGTAAGGATCCCAGGGGGATAAAGAAAGCGGATATCGTTCTCATAGGTGTGTCAAGGACTTCAAAGACCCCGTTAAGCATGTACTTGGCCCATAAGAACATAAAGGTGGCAAATATTCCATTGGTTCCCGAAGTTCCGGTCCCGGATGAATTGTTTGATATACCGGCAAAAAGAATCATGGGCCTTGTAACTGAACCAGAAAAGCTAAACGCAATACGTCTTGAAAGGCTTAAAAGTATGGGATTAAGCAATGGAGCCATATATGCGGATATGAACAGAATAATGCAAGAATTGGAATATGCTGAAAAGCTGATGAAAAAAATCGGATGCCCATTTATAAATGTATCAAATACAGCTATTGAAGAAAGCGCAAACACAATTATACAGATAATGAAAGAAAACAATATATATTAAAGGGAGGGTTTTTAAATGAGTGAATTCGTTTATCTTTTCAGTGATGGGAACAAGGAACTGAAAAGTCTTTTAGGGGGTAAAGGTGCAAATTTGGCCGAAATGAAAAATATTGGCTTGCCTGTACCTGAAGGTTTTACCATTACTACACAAGCATGCAATAATTATTATGAAGAAGGGAAAAAACTTAAAGACACTTTAATAAAAGAAATTTTCGGCAAAATTGAAAAGCTTGAAGAAATGACAGGAAAGAAGTTTGGAGACAATGTAAACCCCTTGCTTGTATCGGTCCGTTCAGGCGCTGTTGTTTCCATGCCTGGGATGATGGATACCGTATTAAATCTGGGGTTGAACGACATAGCGGTTGAAGGCTTGGCCAAGTTAACAGAAAACGAGCGCTTTGCCTATGATAGCTACAGGAGATTCATACAGATGTTTTCCGATGTGGTTTTAAATATACATAAATATAAATTTGATGCAGTGTTGGAAAACATAAAAGAAAAGAGTGGATATTCAAACGATACGGAATTGACAGTGGATGACTTGAAAAAAATAATCGATGAATACAAGGCCATTGTCAAAAAAGAGACGGGCGAGGATTTTTCACAGGAACCAAGGGAACAACTGCTTAAAGCTGTCGAGGCCGTTTTTGATTCATGGAACAATCAGAGGGCAATAGTATACAGAAGGATTAACGGAATCCCAGACCACTATGGTACGGCTGTGAATGTGCAATCAATGGTTTTCGGCAACATGGGGGAGGATTCCGGCACAGGTGTTGCGTTCACTAGAAATCCTGCAACGGGAGAAAACAAAGTGTTTGGTGAATTCCTTATGAATGCTCAAGGTGAAGACGTTGTTGCAGGAATAAGGACGCCAAAGTCAATAGATGAACTGAAAGATGTAATGCCTGCAGCTTACAAGGAATTCATGGAGGTATCCGAAAAACTTGAAAAACACTATAAAGAAACCCAGGATATAGAATTTACAATCGAAAAAGGCAAATTGTTTCTACTTCAGACAAGAACAGGAAAGAGAACTGCTTTTGCTGCAGTTAATATAGCTGTGGATATGGTTGATGAAGGTTTGATAGACAAGGAAGAAGCATTGCTTAGAATCAAGCCTGAGCAGATAGACCAGCTTCTCCACCCGACTTTTAATCAAAAGGAACTGGCAGAGAGCAAAGCTATCGCAAAAGGATTGCCCGCTTCACCCGGAGCTGCTTCGGGAAAGGTTTATTTTACAGCTGATGCTGTAGTTGGGGCAGTATCAAAGGGAGAAAAGGCAATACTTGTGAGGATGGAAACATCTCCAGAAGATATAGAAGGAATGGTTGCGGCCGAGGGGGTACTCACATCCAGAGGAGGAATGACATCTCATGCGGCTGTTGTGGCAAGAGGAATGGGCAAGTGCTGCATAGCAGGATGCGGGGATATCAAAGTTGATGAAAAAAACCTTATGTTCAAGGTGGACGATTTGATTTTCAGTGAAGGAGATTATATATCCCTTAATGGAAACACAGGTGACGTTTACAAGGGCGTTATAAAAACCAGCGAAGCTCATCTTACTGGAAGTTTTGCGAAAATAATGAAATTGACGGACCAAGTCAGAAGCCTTAAAATAAGAACAAATGCCGATACTCCAAGAGATGCTCAAGCAGCTGTAGATTTTGGTGCGGAGGGCATTGGTTTATGCAGAACAGAGCATATGTTTTTTGATGAAAAAAGAATCAATTATGTGAGACAAATGATTGTGGCAGATGATTTGTTGGAGCGCAAAAAAGCTCTTGGGCATCTGGAACCTTTCCAAATGGAGGACTTCGAAGGAATTTTCAAAGCTATGGAAGAGCGTCCTGTGACAATAAGGCTTTTGGATCCGCCACTTCATGAATTTCTTCCTAAGGACGAAGAGGAAATCATGGAACTTTCAGGGAAAATAGGAGTTGAATTCGAAGGACTTAAAGAAAAAGTGGAGACTTTGAAAGAAGTTAATCCTATGCTTGGGCATAGAGGCTGCAGACTTTCAATAACATATCCTGAAATTTACGAAATGCAGGTTTCTGCAATAGCAAAGGCGGCTTTGAATGTGAAAGCCGAAACCGGCTTGGAAATAAAACCTGAAATAATGATTCCTTTGGTCGGGCATGAAAACGAAATCAAATATAACAGAGAACTTGTCATAAGGACAATAGAAGCAATACTCGAAGAAAGAGGGGCTTCTTTGGAGTATATTATAGGGACAATGATAGAGGTGCCAAGAGCGGCCCTTATAGCTGATGAAATAGCCAAACACGCTGAGTTTTTCTCTTTTGGCACAAACGATCTTACGCAAATGAGTTTTGGTTTTTCAAGAGATGATGCGGGCAAATTCATTAATGAATACGTGCAAAAAAATATTTTTACAAGTGATCCTTTCGCTAAACTTGACCAAAATGGAGTAGGAAAACTTATGACCATGGCAATAGAGCTAGGAAGAAAAACACGTCCGGGCATCAAGCTTGGGATTTGCGGAGAGCATGGCGGGGAACCGGACTCAATAGAATTTTGCCACAGAATAGGTCTTGACTATGTTTCCTGTTCGCCTTTCAGAGTTCCGATTGCAAGATTATCCGCGGCTCACGCGGCAATAAAGAACCGATAATAAAAAATAGCTTAAAGCCCTTTAAGGAGAACAGAAATGTTCTTTTTAAAGGGTTTTCCATTTCATTGTTGTATAATTAATATAGGATATAAAGGAAGGGAGGCTGTGTTATGGATTTCAGACTTCAATATGAAAAAATGGAAAAGGAATGGCTTTCAAAAAAAGCATGCCTTTCATCTCAAACACTCGGAAGAAGAAAAAACGAGTTGTCATGCACAATAAGGACATCGTTTCAGAGAGACAGAGACAGGGTTATACACTCAAAATCTTTTAGAAGACTAAAGCACAAAACTCAGGTTTTTCTTTCACCGGAAGGCGACCACTATAGGACCAGACTGACTCATACATTGGAAGTGGCTCAAATTTCAAGGACGATAGCGAGGGCTTTAAAGCTTAATGAAGATCTTACAGAGGCAATAGCTCTTGCTCATGATTTGGGACATACTCCTTTCGGACATTGCGGAGAAACTGTATTGGATAAAATCCATCCGGGTGGGTTTATTCACAATGAGCAAAGCCTTAGAGTCGTTGATCTGCTCGAAGACGGCAGACACGAAGGATTCGGATTGAATTTAACTCATGAAGTCAGAGATGGCATATTGCATCACAATGGAGACGAGGAATGCAAGACACTTGAAGGTAACATTGTTCGTTTGAGTGATAGAATTGCCTATATTAACCATGACATTGATGATGCAACAAGAGCTGGAATGCTTGAAATCAAACAAATACCAAAGGCGTGCCTGGAACGATTGGGCAAGAGCCACGGAGAGCGGATTAATTCAATGGTAGTGGATGTCATAGAAAACAGTGCGCAAGTGGGTTGCATCAAAATGAGTGGAGAGGTTGAATACCATACAAACAAGTTGAGGGATTTTATGTTTGAGCATATTTATCTTAATCCCGAAGCAAAAGGTGAAGAGGGCAAGGCTCAAAAGATTATTGAACAACTTTATGATTTTTTTACGTTTCACCCTGAAGAATTACCTGAAAATATTAGAAGGAAGAGTGGAAAAGAGGAAGGAGTCAAAGATTATATAGCCGGAATGTCTGATAGATTTGCTGTTAAGAAATTCAAGAGCATATATATCCCAAAGTATTGGGCATAAGAAATTGAATATTACGACTATTTTAATTTTTGCAGGAAAAATAAGAGATTTGTAGAAATTAATAAATTCGTTAAATTTACGAGGTGTATAAAGATGCAAAAATTCTATACGGACTCATTAATTGAAGAGGTAATCAACAGATCGGATATAGTAGCCGTGGTTTCACAATATGTGAAATTAAAAAAGACCGGGAAAAATCTTAAGGGCCTTTGTCCTTTCCATAATGAAAAAACGCCATCCTTTATTGTTTCGGAGGACCGTCAAAGATATCATTGTTTTGGGTGCGGAGCTTCAGGCGATGTCATAGAGTTCATAATGAATATTGAAAAACTCGATTTTGTAGATGCATTGGAGTATCTGGCTGAACAAAACGGCATAAGGCTTGAGGATTATCTAAAGGAAGCTGACAACACAAAGGTAGTCAGGGACAAGTCTGTTCTATACGATTTGATGAGGGAAGCCGCTATTTTTTACTATAAAAATCTCAAAAAAAATGTTTTAGCTCTTGACTATCTGAAGCATAGGGAAATAAATGTTGCTACAGTAAAAACTTTTGGTTTGGGTTTTGCAAGTGAAAGTTGGGATGGCGTCATTAGTCATCTGAATAAAGTTAAAGGGTTCTCACTCAGTGATATGGAACGTTGCGGTTTGATTATTAAGAGGGATAAAAGTTCTGGATATTATGACAGATTCAGAAACAGGATCATGTTTCCTATATTTGACATAAGAGGAAGAGTTGTCGGTTTTGGCGGGAGGGTATTGGATGATAGCCTTCCCAAGTATCTGAATTCTCCTGAAACCGAACTTTTCAATAAAAGAAATCTTTTGTTTGGACTGAATTTTGCGAAAAAATATACTGGAGAAGAAAAAAAGATTGTTATTGTTGAAGGATACATGGATGTAATATCTTTATATGCAAGGGGAATAAGAAACACCGTTGCTTCACTGGGGACGGCGTTGACTGAAGATCATGCAAGTTTGCTAAAACGATACGGCAAGGAAATAATATTGTCGTATGATTCCGATTCTGCCGGTGAAAAGGCAACAATAAAAGCGATGGGGATTTTGGAAAAAACAAATTGCAAAATAAAAGTAATACATTTGCAAGGAGCTAAGGATCCGGATGAATATGTCAAAAAAAACGGAGTGGATGCCTACAGGGATAAAATGTATGAAGCTTTGCCTGTTTTGGATTACCGCATAGAATTATTGAGAAGCAGGTACGAAAGATCAAACCCCCAGGAAAGGGTTGAGTATATGGAAGAGCTTGAAAAGCTTTTTCATACTATAAATGACCCCCTGCAAAGAGAAGTTTACCAAAAGAAAATAAGAACTGAAGAACCTGAAATAGGGAGTTTGCTTATTAAAGCTTTAGCTAACAGGCAGGTTGGTAAAAAAAATAAGCGGAGCGCAGGGAACCGAATATACAAGGTTGACAAAAGAAAGAAACACCAAACAGCAAGAATACTCATAGGACTTTTGATGAGTGAAAAGGATATTTACCGCAGTATGGAGAAGATTATTGAAGAATCCGATTTCGAATTGGAAGCCCATAAAAACATTTATAATACATTAAGCCTTGAATATGGGAAGAATGATACTGTTAACCAGGGGAGAATGGCAGAGATGCTTGATATTGGAAGCATAGAAGAATTGACTGAAATTTACTCGATGGATATTTCAGCAATTATTTCAGACAAAACTCCGCGAGAAGTTATTTTTGGATGTCTTGTTTTCATGCGCATGGGAAGGATAGAAAAGCAACTTAAAGGATTCGACAAAAATAAGTTTGAAAAAGAAGGAGATTTGGTTAAGATTAAAGAACTATATAACGAGTTGAATCGTTATAAAAATTTAAGAAACCGGATGGATGAATTAAGTGAGTTTGATTTATTGCCGCCGGGGCAAAAGAAGGGAGGGGAGTCAAATTAAAAATCCAAAAGAAAAGAAAAAAAGTGACGAAAATGTATCGCTGCTTGTTCAAAAGGGAAAAGAAAAAGGGAATCTGACATACTCGGAGATTGCTGAAGCTTTTGAGGAAATTGAATTGGACAAAGACGATATTGAAGAGATTTATGACTCTTTAACTTCTTCAGGAGTTGAAATTCTTGGCAATAAAAAAGAAATTATGGGTTTGGCCGATGGAGATGAACCGAAGGCAAAAAAAGTAAAAGAAAAAGAAATCGCAGTGCCAAAGGGCGTAAACATAGATGACCCAGTGAGAATGTATTTGAAAGAAATAGGCAAAGTGCCGCTTTTGACTGCGACAGAAGAAATTGAGCTTGCGCAGTCAATGGAAGCCGGAAGTGAAGAATCCAGAAGAAAATTATGCGAAGCTAATTTAAGATTGGTTGTAAGCATAGCTAAGAGATATGTTGGAAGAGGAATGCTTTTTTTAGATCTTATTCAAGAAGGAAATTTGGGTCTTATCAAAGCGGTAGAAAAATTCGATTGGCGAAAAGGATATAAATTCAGCACTTATGCGACTTGGTGGATAAGGCAGGCAATAACAAGGGCAATTGCGGATCAGGCGAGGACTATAAGAATACCTGTGCATATGGTTGAAACTATCAATAAATTGATACGTGTTTCCAGACAATTGCTGCAGGAGCTCGGAAGAGAGCCGAAACCGGAGGAAATTGCAGAAGAAATGGACATGCCGGTAGAAAAAGTCAGGGAAATACTGAAAATAGCACAGGAGCCAGTGTCGCTTGAAACTCCCATAGGTGAAGAAGAGGACAGTCATCTTGGTGATTTCATACCGGATATTGATGCTCCGGCACCGGCAGAGGCTGCAGCTTTTTCAATGCTTAAGGAACAATTGATTGAGGTTTTGGATACATTGACGCCGAGGGAACAAAAGGTTTTGAAATTGCGTTTTGGACTTGAAGACGGAAGGGCGAGAACTCTTGAGGAAGTCGGAAAGAAATTTGATGTTACAAGAGAACGAATTCGTCAAATAGAAGCAAAAGCATTAAGGAAATTAAAACATCCAAGCAGAAGCAAAAAACTTAAAGATTATTTGGAATAGGGGTTCGCTTATGCGAATCTTTATTTTTAAGGAGGATTTAAATTGAAATTGGATCCAAGACTTCAAGCCATAGCGGAATACGTTGAAAAAGGAGAACGCGTTGCGGATATAGGAACGGATCATGGATACATACCGATTTATTTGGTTGAAAAAGGTATGAGTCCTAAAATATTTGCAACTGATGTGAATCCGGGCCCTTTGGACAATGCGAGGAGGATGCTTGAAGCTCGGGAGATGGGTAAAAGCATAGAACTAAAACTTGGATACGGACTGGAGCCCATAATTGGTGAAAGGGTAGACAAGGTAATAATTGCCGGCATGGGGGGACTCCTTATAAGGGACATTCTTCTTGAAGGCGAAAAAATCATTTCAGAAGCAAAAGCCAGACTTGTACTTCAACCTATGGTGGCACAACCGGAATTGAGGAAATGGCTGAAAGAGAACCGATACAGGATTATATCGGAACGGATAGCTAAGGAGAATGATAAGTTTTATGAGATTATGTTGGTTGAAAGAGGAAAAGAATTTTGCGATAATTTGGTGTATGATGAAATAGGGATTAAAACATTAGAGGAAAAAGATCCTCTGCTTGTTGATTTTGTAAACCACAAAATAGCGAAATACGAAAAAATACTTGAAAATATAAGGCGAAATGCAACGGAATCGGAATTGATGGATAAAAAAACCTTTGAAATAATTGATCGCATCGATAGACTTAAGGAGGTTTTGAAAGTTATATGAAAAGAAAAAAACTTTTTGATGTTTTACAAGCTGAATTCCCGAATGAATATGCAGAAGACTGGGACAATACGGGCTTCATGATTGATTGCGGGAAAACGGAATATGAATGTATTTTGACAGCGCTTGAATTGACACCTGAAGTATTGGGTGAAGCAATTGAAAAAGGAGCTGACCTTGTGATAACTCATCATCCGCTGATTTTTAAAGCAATCAGTAACCTTGACGCAAATTCCGTGGAGGACCGCTTGGTTATGGATTGCATTAAAAATGATATTTCGGTTTTTTCAATTCACACAAATTGCGATAACCTTAAGGGTGGAATCAATGACTATCTTACAGACATTATAGGGTTGGAAGGAACCGAAGCGCTCAAACCGGTGAAGGAGGCATACTTAAAGCTTGTTGTTTATGTTCCTTATGAATGCGTTTCGGAAGTTATTTGCAAGATGGGAGAAATGGGTGGAGGAAGTATTGGTTCATATAGCAATTGCACATTCTCATCAAAGGGCACAGGTACTTTTAAGCCTTTGAAAGGGGCAAATCCCTATGTTGGAGAGATAGGAAAGCAGGAAATGGTTGATGAAATGAGGATAGAGACAATTTTGCCTTTTGAAAAAATAAAATCGGCTATTTCGGAATTGAAGTCTGTCCATCCATATGAAGAGATGGCGTACGACATAATACAACTCGATAACATCAGAAAAGATTCAGGAGAGGGGAGAGTCGGTAGACTTTCCAAACCTACCGAATTGAAAGTACTTCTTGGAAAACTAAAAGAGGTCTTATCTGTAGAAATCCTGAAGTATACAGGAGATCAAACAAGAATTATAGAAAAGGTTGGACTTTGTACAGGCAGTGGGTCAGATTTTATTAGGAAAGCCTTTGAAAGTGGTGTCGAATGTTTTTTGACTGGAGATATCAAGTATCACGACGCTCAATTTGCAAGGATGAATAATCTTGCTCTTGTCGACATAGGCCATTATGAAAGTGAAGACATATTTAAGTATTTAATAAAAAATATGCTCGTTGAAGAAATGGGATCCATAGACTGCAAATGTGACATCCACGTGTCCGAAATAGACATAAATCCTTTTAATTACTATCGGTGAGAGCTTTGACAGTGATAGTTCTTTATGATATTCTTATCTGCATGAATGAGTAAGTCAGACGGTCGCATATGAAAATATGAGGAAAGTCCGAGCTCCGCAGAGCAGGGTGCTGGGTAACTCCCAGTGGAGGCAACTTCAAGGATAGTGCAACAGAAATAAACCGCTATGTAAATAGCAAGGGTGGAAAGGTGAGGTAAGAGCTCACCAGCGGCTAAGGCGACTTGTCGGCTCTGTAAACCCCATCTGGAGCAAGACCAAGCAGGGACATGAAAAGGCGATTGCTCGTTGCCGTCCCGATGGTAGGTCGCTTGAGCTCAGCGGCGACGCTGAGCCTAGATAGATGACTGTCAAATACAGAACTCGGCTTACGATTTACTTATTGTATAAAAGCACTCTCAGGAGTGCTTTTATTTTTATTTTTTTGTATAATGGTTAAGAAGGCAAATGCGAGAGGTATGAATTATGATAAATCAGCTGGGTAAATGGATTGAAGAATCAAATGAGATAGTGTTTTTTGGAGGGGCGGGAACTTCTACAGAAAGCAAAATTCCCGATTTTAGGTCTCAAACGGGATTGTATAGTTGCAAATACGGCGATTATTCTCCGGAAACAATTCTTAGCCATTCGTTTTTCTTTAGGCATCCGGATATTTTTTATGAATTTTGCAGAAAAAAAATATTTTTTAAGGATGCCAAACCCAACAAGGCTCATCTGGCTTTGGCCAAATTGGAAGACGAGGGAAGGCTTTCGGCAGTAATAACACAAAACATTGACGGACTTCATCAATTGGGAGGCAGCAAAAATGTTTTGGAGTTGCATGGGAGCATAAACAAAAACATTTGCATAAATTGCGGAAAAGCATATTCTCTTGAGTACATTGCAGACGAAAAGTTCAAGGTACCGATTTGTGATGATTGCGGGGGTATAGTGAGGCCAGATATTGTTTTGTACGAAGAGGCTTTGGACATGTCGGTTTTCCAATCCGCCGCCGATTATATAAGAAGAGCCGATTTGTTGATTGTAGGAGGAACATCTCTTTTGGTATATCCAGCGGCGGGGCTTGTATCCGAATTCGATAAAGGGAGAATGGTATTAATAAACCGCCAGGAGACACCTTTTGACAGAAAAGCTGATATGCTTGTTCACGACGGTATTGGAGATACCTTGGAAAAGGCAGTGTTCGGAGGGGAATACAATGAGATTCAACAACCTTAAATATTTTTTTAAATACATGAAGGATCCAAATGTGAGTAAATGGCAAAAGGCCTTTTTGCTAGCCTTGATGATATATGTCATTTCGCCTTTGGATTTGATACCTGAACCGATTTACGGCATTGGCATAGTTGATGACTTGATACTGCTTGCATACATTTGGAGCCATTTTTTGCCTGAAATGAACCGTTACAAGAAAGAGTCCAAGAAGGATCCCATAGTTATTGATTATGAAATTGAGGATGATGACTGAAAGAGAGGAATATAATGGAGAAAAACGTAAGAGAAGTTTTGATTTCAGAGGAAAAACTAGAAAAACGCATAGTTGAGCTTGGGAAGTCGATGACAAAGGATTACGAGGGTAAAGATCTATTCGTTGTGGGTGTGTTAAAGGGAGCTAATATTTTTATGAGTGACCTGATAAGAAAAATCGATTTACCAATGCATATTGATTTCATGGCAGTTTCAAGTTATGGCATGTCCACGGAAAGTTCGGGAACTGTGAGGATTTTGAAAGATTTGGATTTCAGTATAGAAGGAAAGGATGTTTTGATAGTAGAGGATATAATTGATTCGGGCCTTACCCTCAAATATCTGACAAGGATTTTGATGGAAAGAAGACCGTCAAGCCTTAAAATATGCACATTGCTGGACAAACCGGAAAGAAGGCGGGTTGATCTTGATATTGACTACATAGGATTCAAGATACCCGATGCTTTCATAGTTGGATACGGTATCGATTTTGCCGAATGTTACCGCAACTTGCCGTATGTGGCAATCTTGAAAGAAGAGGCCTATAATTAAGGAACTAATAAGGAGGGTTTGCAATGGAATTGAAAGACATTATTGATCACACCATGCTTAAAGCGGCAACAAAAGGTGAGGAGATAGACAATCTATGCAGTGAAGCTGTCAAATATGGGTTTTGCGCTGTATGTGTGAATCCATACTATGTTCTAAGAGCAGCCGATCAACTTAAAGGTTCAAAAGTAAAAGTTGCAACCGTTGTAGGATTTCCTTTAGGTTCCACACCTACAGCTGTAAAGGTTTTTGAAACTCAAAAGGCAATATCGGACGGAGCCGATGAGATAGATATGGTAATGAATGTAGGGGCATTTAAGAATGGCGAGTATTCATATGTGCAGGAGGACTTCAAGGCTGTAAGGTATGCTGCCGGCAAGGAGAGGATATTGAAAGTCATAATTGAAACATGCTATCTTGACGAATCGGAAATAAGGAAGGCTACGGAGCTCGTTTTAGGCAGTGGGGCGGACTTGGTAAAGACATCTACGGGTTTTGGCACTGAAGGCGCAAGAATTTCAGATATACGACTGATTAAAGGAATCGTAGGAGATAAAGTTGGAATAAAAGCTTCCGGGGGAATCAGGGACAGGGAAAAGGCTTTGAAAATGGTTGAAGCTGGGGCAACCCGCATAGGAGCGAGTGCATCGGTGAAAATTGTTGAATCGGGTGCAAACAATGAAGAATAGCGTTTTGGGATGTTTGTTAGGCGCATTGACAGGAATCCAGGCTGGAGAGAAAGATGGCAGGGAATTCTTGAACGAAGCGTACCTATCCTTTGAAAAAAGTATGAGGGCATGCATAAGATTTTATCAGCAAGGAAAAATAAAAGGCGAAGCGAGATTGATTGACTATTTTGAAAACGAGCATAATGAAATGGATTCGGCCCCTGGAATCCACGCATTGTGTGCGTCGGTTGTTCTGGGAATGTCTTTTGAAAGGGAATCATCATTTCAACGAATGATGTCACTTTGTGAGAAATGGGGAATAGAAGATTCGAAAGATAAAATTTCTTTTGCCATGATGTCCGGTATATTGTCGGGAATAACAAGGGGAGAAAAAATAAAGCAATCTGTAAATTGGGCAATGGGACAGTTTTTTGAGACAGAGGGCAATGAAGATTTGACCGAAGTAATGAAACTGGTGGTTGCTTTATATGAGAGTCAAAAGGACTTGGACAAGACTGTAAATTTTATTTCAGACGACACAAAATTTTACAAGGCACTTGGTGCTTCTATTGTGGTTGTTTTGCGCAAAGATCAAGACTTGCCAGCCGCTGTGGATTGTTCATATTCAAATTCAGCGGCAGGGGAATTTGCGGCCGTGACCACGGGGGCTATGATTGGAGCCTTTGTTGGATATGAAGGCATAAAATCGTTTGGAGATGAAAACGATTTACTGTTGGGCAGTCAAATGGATATGGCGACCGATCTGTACAACATCATTTATAATGATGCTATTTTGCCCTTTGACAAGTATGCACCATTGTAAAAAAAGCCTTCTGCTTTGAAATATCCGCAGAAGGCTTTTGAAATCATACGTTGAATCTGAAGTGAATGACGTCACCGTCTTTTACAACATAATCTTTTCCTTCAAGACGGAGAATGCCTTTTTCCTTTGCTGCATGTAGACTTCCAGCATCAAGCAGATCATAATATGACACCACTTCGGCACGAATAAAACCTTTTTCGAAATCGGTATGGATTTTTCCCGCGGCCTGCGGGGCTTTTGAGCCGTTTACTATTGTCCATGCCCGGGTTTCAGGTTCTCCTGAAGTCAGGAAAGAAATCAGACCCAGAATGGCGTATCCGGCTTGTATCAATTTGTGCAATCCTGTTTCGTCCATACCAAGTTCTTCCATATACAAAACCTTTTCATCATCTTCCAACTCTAGAAGTTCCGCCTCTAGTTTCGCCGATATTTTTATTACTTGCGCGTTTTCTCTTAAACCGATTTCTTTTACTTTTTCGTATAATGGATTTTCTCGGGAATTCAAAGCATCATCTTCCGATACATTTGCAACATAAATAACGGGTTTTGCAGTCAACAGAAAAAGACCTTTGACAAAATCGGAAAGACTATCGTCATAATCTACAGATCTTGCAGGCAATCCATCTTCCAGAGCTGAATATATCCGCTTGAGAAGTTCCATGTTTTTAATTTGACTCTTGTCGCTCTTGAGTGTTTTTTGAAGCTTTTGCATTCTTTTTTCAACCATTTCAAGATCGGATAAAATTAATTCCAAGTTAATGACATCAATATCTCTTTGTGGATCCACGGTTCCGTCTACATGAACCACGTTAGGGTCCTCGAAACATCTTACAACGTGTACTATGGCCTCAACCTCCCGGATATGTGAAAGAAATTTGTTTCCAAGACCCTCTCCATTGCTGGCCCCTTTTACAAGGCCGGCTATATCATAGAATTCTACAGCTGCGGGAATTGTTTTTTTTGATTTATGCATTTCTGTGAGGCGGTCAAGCCTTTCATCCGGCACGGAAACCACTCCCACATTCGGTTCTATTGTGCAAAATGGATAATTTGCGGATTCAGCTCCCGCTTTTGTAATGGCATTGAATAAAGTGCTTTTTCCAACATTGGGCAAGCCCACGATTCCTAGTTTCATATACAACTCCTTTTTGTACTTATTCAAATCTGATTATAAACGAAAAACCAACAATAATAAACCCGTAACTGCAAATTTGTCCGGGAGCGTGTTGATTTAATGGTATACTATATGTTAGCCTTTACAAGAGAAAAAAGATAGGACGAGGTGGAAAAATGTTCAAAGGAATAGAAGTTCATGAATTAAGCCCAAATATAAATTTATACACATTAAAAACCAAACAATTCAAAACGGATTCTGTTGGCATTTTTTTTGAAAGGCGACTTTCGAATGAAGAAGCATCAAAAAATGCCATGCTTGCTGCAGTTATGAAAAGAGGTACTCAAAAATTTCCGATGACTAGAGACCTGTACAGGGAGTTGGATAATCTCTATGGCGCTGTATATTCTTCAAATATAAGCAAATACGGGGAAAGGCAAATAATAAAGTTTCAAATGCAATTCCCAGATTGCAACTATATTGAAGATAAGAGTATTTTTGAAAAAAGTATAAGCATGCTGAATGAAATTGTCAATCATCCATTTAGGGAGGGGAATTCTTTTTCTCAAGATTATTTTGAACAGGAAAAGAAAAATCAAATTCTTAAGCTTGAAAACAGAATAAACAACAAAATGGCTTATGCATTCGACAGGTGTATTGAGGAAATGTACAAGGGCGAGCCTTTTTCTGTCAATGAAGACGGGGACATAAGAATTTTAGAGGAATTGGACGGAAAAACACTTTATGACCATTATAAAAATGTTTTGAAGACATCCAAGGTGGACATATTCATTATTTCAAGAAATGACAGAAATCATTACGCGGGAGAAATTTTAAGATCCTTTGAGTTTAAAAATCAGAAGTCAAAGCCAATTGCAAGAGAAAAACATATTTATCCGTTTGTTAAGCCTTCATTTGTAACGGAAAAAATGGACATAGCCCAAGGTAAATTGGTAATGGGATTCCGCACAAATATCCCATATGAAGATTCGTTGTATAGGCCCCTGCTTGTTTTTAATGAGATATTGGGTGGAGGAACATATTCTAAGCTTTTTCAAAACATAAGAGAAAAAGAAAGTCTTTGTTACGGTATTTTTTCAACTGTTGAAAAATTCAAGTCGGCATTGTTTGTTGCTAGTGGGATAGATTTTGACAAAAAGGACATAGTGGTCGACTTGATTCAGGAACAAGTCGAGAAAATGAAAGAAGGTTTCTTTGATGAAGAAGATTTGGAAAACGCCAAGAAATCAATAATTTCATCCATAAATTCCATAAAGGATTCACCAAACAAGATAATGAACTATTATTATTCTAGGATATTGACAAATTCATATATTGAAGCAGATGAAATAATCAAGCAATTCGAAGCAATAGACAAAGAAATGGTTTTGAAGGCTGCAGGAGGGATTTTTCTCGACACGGTCTATTTTTTAGATGAAAAGGGTGAGTTGATTGAATAAGACAAGTAAGATTGACATACCGCATTTGGATGAAAAGGTGTACAAGCACACAACCGAAGAAGGTTTGGAAATTCATATAATGGAAAAAAAAGGCTTTTCCAAAAAATACGCTTTTTTTGGTACCCGCTATGGGTCGATAGACAATAGTTTCGTTGCAGACGGGAAATATCATGATATGCCTCATGGAATTGCCCATTTTTTAGAACATAAAGTGTTTGAAGAGGAAAAAGGCGATGTATTTGAAATTTTTTCTAAAAGCGGAGCAAAATCAAATGCTTATACAAGCCATGATTCAACAAATTATCTATTCAGTTGCACCGACCGATTTTATAAGAACCTTGAAACCCTAATTGACTTTGTTCAAAAATTGAATATAGACAAAAATAGCGTTGACAAGGAAAAGGGCATAATAAAACAGGAAATAATGATGTATGAGGATAATCCCGAGTGGCGGGCATATATCAACACACTTAAACTTATGTATCCAGAGCATCCTGTTCATATAGACATAGCGGGCACGGTTGAAAGCATAAAGGAAATAGACAAGGAAAGGCTTGAGACATGCTATCGCACTTTTTACAGTCCGAATAACATGATTGTTTTTCTTATAGGAGACATAGATCGATTTAAGGCAATAGATGTTATAAAAAAAACGATTACCCAGGATTTCAAGAAGAGAAATTCAAAAATTGAAAGAATTGTTCATGAAGATCTGGGACCTGTTGATAAAGAAATCCACAGGGAATCGCTTTCTATTGCCAGTCCAATTTTTTATATGGGAATCAAATGCCACCAGGACTTTGAAGCTGAATCCGATATATTGAAAAAAGAAATTTTTGTGGATATTTTTTTAAACAGCATGCTGGGCAAAGGTTCAAACTTGTACAACGATCTTTATGAAAAGGGAATGATAGGCAAGAATTTTGGATACGACTATAATTATGGAAGCGCGTATGGATATATTTTAATAGGTGGAGAGAGTGAAAAGCCTGAAGAAACATACGATATTTTAAAAGCCAAATTTGTTGAATTTTTAGGGAAAGACCCTAAAAGAGAAGATTTTGATAGAATAAAGAAAAAATTAAAGGGAGAATCGCTGATTTACCTTAATTCCTTGGATTATATAGCCAACGCATATGTATCCGCGCATCATAAAGGAATTGATTTTTTTAATTATTTCAAGGAGTTGGAAAAATTCGATTACGAAACTTATGCGAGCATGCAGAAGAATTACAGAATTGAAGGCAAGACAGTCTTGAGTGTTGTTTATCCGAATAGTGGGGAGGTCTCATGATTATGGATCCAATAGCATTTGAAGTTTTTGGAATTGGAATCAGATGGTATGGAATACTTATAAGCATAGGATTGGTTCTTGGTGTTTTTATTGCCATGAGAGAGTCGGCAAGGTTGGGAATTGATGAAAATATGATTCTGGATTTTATAATTTTCGCAGTGCCTGTTGCGGTTGTGTGCGCCAGGGCGTATTATGTTTTATTCAATCTTTCATATTACGGTGGCGACATATTTAAAATGATTAACATAAGACAAGGAGGTTTGGCAATACATGGAGCCGTTATTGGAGGAGCCGCAACAGCTATTGTCTATTCGAAATACAAAAAAATAAAATTTTGGAAATTGGCAGATTTGTGCGCGCCGAGTCTTATTCTTGGACAGGCCATAGGAAGATGGGGGAATTTTATAAACAAAGAAGCTCACGGAGGACCGACTGATTTGCCTTGGGCCATTACCATCAATGGGGTTGGTGTCCATCCCACATTCCTTTATGAGTCATTGTGGAACCTGATGATTTTCATATTGCTTATGGGGATAAAGAAAAAGAAAAAATTTGACGGGCAATTGTTTGCATTATATATGATGCTTTATTCACTTGGAAGATTCTTTATAGAAGGTCTTAGAACTGACAGTTTGATGCTTGGGGATTTTCGCATTGCACAGCTTGTAAGCTTGGCAATGCTTGTTGCCGGAGCCGGTTTTTATATTATGAAAAACAGGGAAAAGATCTGAAAATCTTTTAAAAAATTCAACGCATATGAAGTTAAAACCGAGACTTCTATTTACAGAAGTCTTTTTTTTATGGAAAAAAACAAAAATAGAAAAAAAAAAGAAGGGATATTATTAACGGTATAGAATTAATAAAATAAGGTTTAAAGTGGTATGAAGTGGGGTAAAATCCCTTAAAATGGGGTGGAATCATGTTTATTGGGGAATTTCAACATACGATGGACAAAAAGGGCAGAGTAAATATACCGTCCAAATTCAGAGAATCCCTTGGGGAAACTTTCTATATAACAAAGGGGCTCGATTCATGTCTGTTCATTTTTCCCAAAAGCGAATTCTCCAATTTCGAAGAAAAACTTAAAGAGCTGCCATTGGCGAGCAAAGACGCAAGAGTTTTCACTAGAATGTTTTTTGCTGGGGCAGCGGAATGCCAATTCGACAAACAGGGAAGAATCATAATCCCTACGGTATTAAGACAATACGGAGAGTTGGAAAAAAATGTTGTAATAATAGGGGTCTCAACAAGAATAGAAGTGTGGAACAGAGAAAAATGGGATAAATACAATGCTGACGAAAATGTGGATTATGACGATATAGCTGAAAAAATGGCCTTGCTGGGAATTTAAAGGAGGCAACAATAATGGAGTTTTCACATGAATCGGTACTTTTGGAAGAATCAATTGAGGGTTTAAAAATAATTAAGGGCGGTATCTATGTCGACGGAACTACCGGCGGCGGAGGCCATTCAATTGAAATTGCAAAAAGGCTGGGTGACTCGGGAAGTTTGATATGCATAGATCAGGATAAAGAAGCTTTGGCGCATGCAAAAGTGCGTTTGGCTGAACATAAAGAAAAAATAAAATTTGCACATGATAATTTTTATGATTTGAAAAATATACTTAATAAAAACGGAATAGAAAGAATAAGTGGCTTGTTGCTTGATTTGGGGGTTTCCTCATATCAACTGGACAACAAGGATAGAGGTTTTTCATATATGCAGGATGCACCGCTTGACATGAGAATGGATGATTCCAAAATGCTTTCGGCATATGAAGTTGTCAATCAATACGAGAAGGGAAAACTTAAGAAAGTCATTAAAGAATTCGGTGAAGAGAATTGGGCTGCAAGAATTGTTGAATTCATCGAAAAAGAAAGACAAATCAAAGCGATTGAAACGACTGGAGAATTGGTTGAAATAATTAAAAAGGCGATTCCTTTAAAGGCCAGAAGGGATGGACCACATCCGGCTAAGAGAACTTTTCAGGCAATAAGGATTGAAGTAAACAATGAATTGGGAATTATCGAAAGAACAATAGAGGACGCGGTTTCATGCATGAATAAAAATGGAAGAATTTGTATAATAACATTCCATTCATTGGAAGATAGAATTGTAAAAAATACTTTCAAATATCTGCAAAAGGATTGCATATGTCCGCCGGAATTGCCGGTTTGCAAATGCGACAAGAGAAGGGAAATAAAAATAATTACCAGAAAACCGATAGTCCCATCTGAAAAGGAGATAGAAAAAAACCCAAGAGCCAGGAGCGCAAAGCTTCGAATAGCTGAAAGGGTGTAGAAGGAAGGAGCGGCCTTTTATGACATCAGTTGCATATAAGAAATACATAGAATATGATTTTAGAGAAACAAGTATTCCTTCATCAAGAAGGAAAAAAACAAAAAAGAAAACCTTTTATGCCACAAAACTGTTCATGACGATTGTTTTGACCGGTATTCTTTTCATAAGCATACTTTTCGGTTATGCTGCAATAAGTGAAATAAAATACCAGGTATACGAACATAGGCAAGAAATGAATGATTTGCAAGTAGAAATTACCAAACATAAAATTGAGTTGGAAGCGATGAACAAAACGAGTATAATTGAAGATAAGGCAGTCAGTGAATTGGGAATGAAAGTTCCGCAAAGACAGCAAATAGTGTATTTAAGCGCAACTGGAGAGGAAAGCGGAATAAAGCGTGTTTCAATTGCCACGCAATCGCCTGAATCGGCAGAAAGAAGTTTTATTGGAAGCATTTACTCTTCCATATTGAGTTTGGGATTTATGGAAGAATGATTTTAAGGAGGCATTTCATGTCCCTGTTTAAAACGCCAAAGCAAAGATTGAATTTTACGCTTGCAATTGTAGTAGTCGCTTTTGTATTGCTTGCAGCAAGATTGGTAAAAATACAGATAATCGACGGTGGAAAATATAGTGATATGGCAGTGGTCCAACAAACAAAGGACATCCCCATACCGGCTCAAAGAGGAGAAATACTTGACAGAAACCTGAAAAAATTGGCAGTCAATATGACTTTGTACAATATTTGGGCTGACACAAACAGGATAACAAGTCCGGAGACATCATCGAAATTGATTTCGGATATTTTAGGTACGGATCCTCAGGCCTTGCATGACAAAATAAGTTCTGGAGCAGGGCTTATTAGCGTTGGTAAGTGGGTGGACAAGGAAAAAGTTGAAGGAATCGATTCATTAAATCTTGAAGGCATCTGGTTTACAGAAGTCGAAAAGAGATATTACCCCCTTGAAGATTTGGGGGCTTTTGTAATTGGACATACTACTGATGACAATAGAGGTTTGGCTGGCGTGGAATTGCAATTAAACAGGTACCTCACCGGTTTGAGCGGTCGATGGATAAGAAATACCGACGTATTCGGACGACAGCTTCCATTTGGAACAGACAAGTATTATGGCGCGCAAGATGGGTTGAACGTAATATTGACAATTGACGAGGTGCTTCAATATTATACTGAACAGGTAATTGAAAAAGGCAGGGAAGAGTTGAATGCCAAAAGAATAATGGCGGTAATGATGGACCCGCGAACTGGAGACATCTTGTCAATGGCGGCCTATCCGGATTACAATCCAAATACTCCCAGAATGCCTATTGATGAAAGCCAGTTGATAGAATATCAAGGATTGGAAGATGTTGAAAAACAAGCTTACTGGAATAAATTATGGCGAAATCCTATTGTTAGCGACACATACGAACCGGGTTCAACTTTTAAATTGATAACTGCAGCTATGTCTCTTGAAGAGAATGTCGCCAGACCAGACACCTTGTTTTATGCAACCGGGTCTATAAATGTAGCTGGGCAAAATATAAGATGTTGGCGTTATTACAGACCTCATGGAGAGCAGACTCTTACCCAGGCCCTTGAGAATTCATGCAATCCTGTATTTGTAGAGTTGTCTCAAAAGCTTGGAGAGGAAAAATTCTACAAATATCTTGAAGCTTTTGGATTCAGAGGAAAGACAGGGGTGGAGTTGCCCGGCGAGTCGGGAGGGTTGACAATCCCAATCGGAAAGGCAGGCCCTGTAGAACTTGCCACGATGTCATTTGGCCATGGTTTGTCGATAACGCCGATTCAGCTTTTGACAGCGGTTTCAGCACTTGCAAATGACGGAAGATTCATGGAACCGAGATTGGTTTCCGGCTTGGCTGACAACGATGGAAATATAGTGGAGACATTCGATCCGGCCTTCAAGAGGCAGGTGGTTTCGCAAAGCACGTCCATGGAAGTGCGTTTGATGATGGAAAGTGTCGTTTTCAACGGATCAGGAAAAGAAGCCTACATACCGGGATATAGAGTGGGTGGAAAAACAGGAACAGCAGAAAAACTTGTTGACGGGGCTTATGATGAGGATAGGGTAATAGCTTCATTTATAGCCGTGGCGCCTGTAAATGATCCCAAACTGGCAATATTGGTAGTGATTGACGAACCTGAAAAAAGCCACTTCGGAAGTTTGACGGCAGCGCCTTTGGCTAAGGAAATAATAGAAAAAAGCTTGATACGCATGGCAGTTGAACCGGTTTTTACAGAAGCTGAACTTGAAATAATGAATAATGATTTACTTTTAGTTCCGGATTTGAATGGAATGGATGCGGAGGATGCACTCGCAAAACTTGAGTCAATGGGTTTGAGATGCGAGATAGTTCCTGAAATTGAAAATATTGACGACACACACAAGGTTTTGGAACAATATCCTTATGCAGGATTTGAAGCAAGAGAGGGGTATAGCGTTATCATATATGTGGAGTGAGCAACATTCGAATATGGTATAATGTTGAAGATGGCAATTTGAAGTTCGAATTGCCTTCTTTAATTATGAACGGGATGAAGGTGAACATGAATGAAACTTGGAGAATTAATCAAACAGGATGAATATGTTTCTTGCTCGGGAGGCAAGGGACTTAATACCATTGTCGAAAATATCGCTTGTGATTCAAGAAATGTTGTACCGGGGGCTTGTTTTATTTGCATAAAGGGTTATGAAAGTGATGGACATGATTATATTCCGCAAGCTTACAAAAATGGATCCCGACTTTTTGTTGTGGAAGAGCTTGATTGGATAATAAAAATTTCAGATGAATATCCGGATGCGGCTGTTTTGCTTGTGTATGATTCACGGAGCATGCTTTCAACAATGTCAGCCCGCTTTTTCGACAGTCCTTCAAAAAAAATAACAGTTGTGGGTGTTACCGGCACAAACGGTAAGACCTCAGTAGTTAACTATATATTCAACGCTCTTAGAAAATTGGGATTTTCAGCAGGAATGATAGGCACGATTGAAATACGCATGGATGATGAAATATGGCCGTCAAGCAGGACGACTCCCGAATCTCTTGAACTGCAGAAGATATTTAATACCATGGTCGATAAAGGGATGAAATATGTGGTGATGGAAGTTTCGTCGCATGCGCTTGCTCTTTTAAGGGTTCAGGATATTGATTTTGATATATCTGTTTTCACCAATCTTACACAAGACCATCTTGACTTCCATAAAACAATGGAAAATTATGCATATGCAAAGTATATGCTTATGGAAAAATCAAACAAGGCTTCAATTGTAAACATTGATGATAATTACGGCAAAGAATATATCGAAAAATTGACAAATAAAGGCAAGCGGGTTTTGACCTACGGCATGCAGAATAAAGGGGACTTCTTTTCGGAAAAAAGCGGAGAATATGGAATGAATTCCATAAAGACTCAGTTCGGTAAAATTCAAATTGAGTCTTCAAGCAAGTTTGAAAGCTACAACAAAATGGCGGCTTATGCTGTCCTCAAGGAATTGGGTTTCGATATTAATGAAATTCAATATGCGTTGAAGGAATTGAAGGGAGCGAAGGGTCGTTTTCAAAAACTTCCGGCTTGTGAAAAATTGGGCATTGAAATAATAGTTGATTATGCCCATACGCCGGATGCTTTGTTAAATGTAATAGGAGCAATAAATGAATATAAAAGCGGTAGATTGATAACAGTTTTTGGTTGCGGAGGGGAAAGGGATCCCTTTAAACGACCAATTATGGGCAAAATTGCATCATCGGCTTCCGAGCATGTTATTTTGACAGATGACAATCCTAGGCGTGAAGATGGAAATGAGATAATAAGGCAAATAGAGGAGGGCATGGTAAAAAACCATTACGAAATTATAAGAGACAGAAAAAAGGCGATAAGAAAAGCGATAATGTTGGCTGAATCGGGCGATGTGGTTCTTATTGCGGGAAAAGGCCATGAAAAAAACCAAATAATTGGTGATGAAAGTTTTGAACATGATGATTTTGAGGTTGCCAGCAATATATTGGAGGCGATTATATGATAGACCTGACCGTAAATCAATTGGAGACTATTCTTGGAGTTGAAAGGGAAAAAAGGACTGATGGTGCAAAAGCAATCAACCGGATTGTAATTGATTCAAGAGAAATCAAGCCCGGTGATGCATTCATTGCCTTGAAGGGTCCGAATTTTGACGGGCATGATTTCATTGAAGAGGCAATTGGAAAAGGGGCTGTGGCTCTTGTATCGGAAAAATATGTTGAAGCGGATGTGAAACCGATAGTTGTTGGTGATTGCCGTAAGGCCATGAGAATGATTGCAAAAGCTTTTCTGGAAAGGGTAAAACCTTTGGTTGTGGGTATTACTGGAAGCGTTGGGAAGACCACTACCAAGGAAATGATTTATTGCGCACTGAGTGAAAAGTACAATGTCCATAAAAACCATGGAAATTTGAATAATGACATAGGATTGCCATTGACGATTTTTGAATTGGAAAAAGAACATGAAATTGTAGTGCTGGAAATGGGAATGAACAGTAAAGGGGAAATACGCTTGCTTGCAAGTATAGCGGAGCCCGATATAGCCGTTATAACCAACATAGGCGAGTCCCATATAGGTCGACTGGGTTCAAAAGAAAATATTTTTGACGCAAAAATGGAAATATGTGAAAAAATGGACAAAAGAGGCGTATTGATTGTAAATGGTGACGATTGTATGCTTGAATCATTGAAAGAAAAAGATACCGTTTACAGAAAGAAATTTGCAGGTTATTGCAAAAAAGACGGAAACTATGTTTGTGCAAAAGACATAGAACGGCATAGCGGGGGGCTTGGATTTACAATTGCATACCGGGGAATTGAATATCCGTGTTCATTGAATGTTAATGGAAGTCACAATGTAAGCAATGCTTTGTTGGCTTTTGCGACAGCGCTTCAGGCTGGAGTTTGTCCTGAAGCAGCAATTTTGGGAATAGAAAAATACATGGGAGATGATGTGCGAGGAGCCATAACTGAAACAGGGGGAATGACACTGGTAAATGACACATATAACGCGAATCCTTCATCAATGTCCGCTGCTCTTAATGCACTTTCAAATATGACAGGAAGAAAGATAGCTGTGCTTGGGGATATGTTGGAACTGGGGATCTATTCAAATGAGATGCATATGGAAGTAGGAAAAAAGGCCGCGGAAAACGGGATCGACATACTTATGGTAACAGGGGCATATGCTGATGATTATAAAAGAGGTGCCGAGTTGAATGGCCTTGGCCGTATAAGTGTAAATGTTTATAAAAACAATGACAGTTTGACGAAAGCGTTGGCTGAATCGATGAGGGCTGGGGATTCAATTCTATTCAAGGGTTCACACAGCACAAAAATGAATGAAGTCTACAAGGAGATATTAAAACATGCATAGCATCCATATCCAATTTATTATAATACTGTTGGTTACGATAACCACAGGTAAGATAATGATACCTTATTTGGAGAAATTGAAAGTAGGACAAGAGATAAGGGAAGAGGGGCCATCTTCGCATCTTTTGAAAAGCGGGACGCCTACAATAGGAGGACTTATTTTCATTTTTCCCATTATATTGGCTTATATTGTATTTGGCGAGATGGGAAATCCTTCTTTGCAGATGTTTTTTTCTGGCTTTATATTATTTGCATTTATAGGATTCATAGATGACTATTTAAAGGTTGTAAAAAGGAGGAATCTCGGTCTAAGAGCCTATCAGAAACTCGCAATGCAAATGCTTGTTTCCGCTTTTGTAGTTTTCTGGCTGTACAAGAGCGGATTGACCGACAATAGACTGCTGGTGCATACCTTAGGGGTATCCTTAGACATTGGATGGCTTAAGGTACCGTTTTTGATGATATTCATTATTGCAACAGTAAATAGTGTTAATCTGACAGATGGTTTGGATGGCTTGGCTACAAGTGTCACGATAATTGTTTCTATTCTGTTTTTTTTCTACTCATTCTTTCTTGGCATGGATGGGTTTACGCATGTGGCGGTGTTTTTTATTGCGGCCTTGCAAGGCTTTTTGCTTTTCAATAAAAAACCGGCAAAAGTCTTCATGGGGGATACTGGATCGTTGGCTCTGGGAGCCTATGTTTGCATTTCAGCAATACTGCTTAGGATAGAATTGTTGCTTTTGCTTTACGGGTTTATATATTTCATTGAATCGCTTTCGGTAATAATACAGGTGGTAAGCTTTAAAACCAGGGGAAAGAGGGTTTTTCGCATGAGTCCAATCCACCACCACTTTGAATTGTCGGGATGGTCGGAAAGAAAGGTCGTTTTTGTATTTGCCAGTGTGACGGCTATAACAGTTCTGATATCGGGATTGATTTTGTACAAAGGGGCTATAATATGAACATTAAAAACAAACGGATACTTGTTGTTGGAATGGCGGCTTCCGGATTGGAAGCGGCAAAATATCTTTCTCATCATGAAGCGAAAGTTGTCATTTGCGATTCGAAAAAGGCAAGCGAGCTTGATGACGCTTTAATACAACTTGATGGAATCGATGTTGATATATTAACGGGCGGGAATCCCGAGTCCGCTGACGGTTTTGACATGCTTGTCCTGAGTCCGGGTGTTCCGACGGATTTGCCTTTTATCGAAGAGGCAAAAGCCAATGGAATTGACGTTATTGGAGAATTGGAACTGTCAGGGGCTGCTTCTTCCGGCAAAATAATAGCAATAACAGGGACAAACGGAAAAACGACAACAACTGCACTCACTGGAGAAATATTCAAAAATGCTGGCAAAGATGTCCGTGTGATTGGAAATATTGGTCTACCTGCGATCAGCGTGTCGGATTCTACAAATAAAAACAGTTATTTGATAACAGAAGTAAGCAGTTTTCAACTTGAATCAATAAAAAACTACAGACCGTCTACAGCGGCTATATTGAATATCACTCCAGACCACTTGAACCGTCATGGCAGCATGGAAGCATATGTTGAAGCCAAAAAACGAATTTTCATGAACATGAAAAGCGGCCATATTGTACTTAATTACGATAATAAGGTGACAAGAGAAATAGGTGAAAATGTCTTGAATGAAGGATTGGAAACAATTTATTTCTCGGCAAGAGAGGAACTTAAAGAGGGAGTATGCGTCTCAAAAGAACAAATCATAATAAATCGTTCGGGTTTGAAGAAAAGGGTTTGTGGAACAGATGAAATATTCATACCCGGAAGGCATAATGTTGAGAATGTTCTAGCAGCGGTTGCAATTGCGGATTGCCACAAAATAGACATTGAAATTATAAAACAGAGCCTTATGGATTTCAAAGGCGTAGAGCATAGAATAGAATTTGTTGACGAAATTAATGGAGCCAAGTATTATAATGATTCAAAAGGGACTAATACAGATGCTTCGATAAAGGCTATTGAAGCATTGAATGGGCCAATAGTGTTGATAGCTGGAGGAATGGATAAAGGAAGCGATTATTCTGAATTCATAGAATCATTCAATGGGAAAATCAAGGAAATGATAGTGTTGGGAGAAACGGCGGAAAAAATAATTGCTTGCGCACAAAATAAAGACTTTTTTAATATAACAAAAGCGTATGATATGAAGGCTGCCGTTAAGCGGGCGTATGAAATTGTTGAAAAAGGAGATTGCGTTTTGCTTTCTCCGGCATGCGCAAGTTGGGACATGTATAAAAGTTATGAATACAGGGGATGGGATTTTAAGGACAGAGTTAGGGAATTGAGGGATTGATTTATGAAATCAAAAAAGAAAATCGATTCTTATCTTTTGATCCTTATTCTTATCTTGGTGATCATAGGAGTTATAATGGTTTTCAGCTCGAGCTATTATTACGCGCTGGACAAAATGGACAACATTTATTATTTTCTAATAAAAGATATTATTTGGGTGGTTCTTGGACTTGCCATAATGTTTGTTTCGATGATTATTGATTATCATTTGATTGCCAAGGCGGCGCCTTTGGCATATTTCGTAGGGCTTGCACTGTTGATAACGGTGCTGACATCATTAGGGGTTGAAATAAACAATGCGAGCAGATGGATTGAAATAGCCGGATTCCGTTTTCAACCATCGGAAGTTGCAAAATTATGTCTTATTGTATTTCTGGCAAACAGCCTTTCTAAAACGAATAATAGAATCGGTCGATTCATAGAAGGGAATTTGCCGTATTTGATAATGGCGGCAATATATTCGGCCTTGATAATAAAACAACCGAACATGTCAACTTCGGTTATAATAATATTGATTGCATTCGCGATGCTTTTTGTTGCAGGAATGCTCTGGAGGCATCTTGCGGCAATCGCGGCGCTTGGAATTGGGCTTGGAATATATTTCATTAAAAGCAGTACATACAGATATGCAAGATTTTTAAGCTTCAGGGACCCTTTTGCCGATGCCGCCAAGAGCGGTTACCAGGTGATTCAATCATTGTATGCGCTGGGTTCAGGCGGTTTGCTTGGAGTCGGGCTTGGACAAGGGACACAAAACAAGCTATACATACCCGAACCGCAAAATGATTTTATTTTTGCTACAATAGGAGAAGAACTGGGCTTAGTTGGGTGTTTGATAGTTTTGGGATTATATATGGCATTGATATGGAAAGGCGTCAAAATTGCTAAAGAAGCTCCGGACCTTTTCGGTACTCTTTTGGCTACAGGAATCATATCGATGTTGGCTTTTCAAGTAATAATAAATATTGCAGTTGCAACATCTTCGATGCCGGTTACAGGAATCCCGCTGCCGTTTATCAGTTATGGAGGAAGTTCTATGATTATTCTTATGACGGAAATGGGTATATTGATGAATATTTCCATGCAAGGGAAGAGGGCTGAAAAATGAAAATAATCGTTACTGGCGGCGGAACCGGAGGGCATGTTTATCCGGCTTTGTCGATAGCCGATGAAATAAAAAAACGAGATCCGGATGCTGAAATAATTTTCGTTGGAACCCAAAGGGGAATTGAAAGCAGGGTTGTGCCTGAAGCAGGCTATGAATTGAAAATAATAGAGGCAGCCGGGATCAACAGAAGGGAAATATTTAAAAACATTAATGTTGCAAGCAAAGGATTAAGAGGCCTTAAGCAATGTATGGGCATATTGAAAAAATTCAAACCCGATCTGGTAATAGGCACGGGAGGATATGTTTCAGGACCAATGGTATTTTTGGCTTCGCTCAAGGGAATCAGGACATGCATACATGAGCAAAACGCCTATCCGGGTTTGACCAATAAATTATTGGGCTTGTCGGTTGCGGAGATAATGACTGGTTTTGAATCATCTAAAAACTATTTTATGCGAAAAAAAAGAGTCTATTATACCGGGAATCCTGTACGAAAAGAATTTTATGGAATTGAAAAGAATGAAGCCAGAAAAATATTGGATTTGCCATTGCAAGAGTTTAGGGTGCTGAGCATGGGAGGAAGCGGAGGCGCTTCTGTATTAAATGAAATAATTAAGGAAAGCATGGCAATCTTAAGAAGTGAAGAAATTTACTTTACCCATATTACAGGTAAACGGTATTTCGAAAAATTCATGTTGGGCTTAAAATATGAAAACAAAAATGAAATTCATCCTTACATTTCAGAAATGGCTCTTCATATGGCCGCATCGGACATTATAGTTTCAAGAGCCGGGGCAATAACTGTTGCAGAAATTCTTAAATTGGGAAAACCGTCAATTTTGATACCTTCACCGAATGTGACAGGCAACCACCAGTTTCATAATGCCTCAGCATTGAAAAAATCAGGTTGTGCTCTATTGATGGAAGAGAAAGACCTTACCGGTGCAAGTTTGGCTGATGTATTATTGCGCTTATATGAAAATAGAGATAGGATAGAGCGTATGGAGAAATGCGCCGCTTGTTACAATAAAAGCGATGCGACCAAATCTATAGTGGACAGGATGATGAATCTGTGAAGCGCAAAATTGTATTTAAGACAGCACTTGGCATTGCCATTATTTTAGCTGCCATTTATTCGATGGTTTTTATGACCAAGATATTTGTTGTTGAGGATTGCACTATATTGCCAAGTGAAAAGCCAATTGACGATTTTTTGATATCGGAATCGGTATTGGGGAAAAATATTTTTCTGCTTGAAGCTGAAAAAATCGAGAAAGAAATAGAGGATGACCCAACAATAAAATACGCTTCGTTAAGACGCAATTTACCAGATTCGATAACAATAGAAATTGTACCCAGAGAAAAAATAATACAAGTAGAATATATGAATGGAGCTATAGGAATATCGTCAGATGGCTATGTAATGGGATTCGAAACCTTTGAAGCAAGCGATTCACAAGACGGGTATCTCCTTGTAAAGGGTTTTGAATTTAAAAGATTCGAAATAAATTCCATTTTAGAGACAGAGGACTATGAACTTCTTGAAAATATAATCATGCTTGCCAAATTTTTGAAAAGCGACATTGAAGTAAGTACAGATTTCGTATATATTGATGGTGATAAACTAATTTTACAGATACATAAGGATTTTATTGTTGATTTTGGGCCTTTGGATGAGCCTATAGAAAATAAATTGGTTAAAATGAAATTAATTTTGCAGGATTTAAGCATCAAGAATATCAATAGAGGTATAATCAATATGAGATATGGAAACAGTCCTGTATATTATCCGATCCAATAGGAGTGATTTAATGAACAGATTCAATTATAAAACAAATATTATTATAGGTTTGATAAGCGTGGTGCTTGGAATTGTATTTTCGATTCAATACAAGGCAGTAAACAATGATTATTTGGAAGGTCTGTTTCCTAGCCAAAGAGCGATTCAGCTTGAAAATGAATTAAGCTCCACCATGGCTGAGAAGGAAAATTTGCAAGAGCAGCTTGAATACTATGAAGATGAACTTAGAAACATAAAAGAATCTGAATCAAAGGAAAGCGCAGTGATAAAAAGCTTGAATGCTGAAACACTTAAATTCAGGGTTATCGCTGGACTTGAAGATGTAGAGGGAGAAGGTGTGCAGGTTGCAATTGAGGATCCATCGGCTGAAATGGACTATTCAAGAGATGGTGGAAGTGTGATTATGTACAATTACGACTTAATTCTTTCTATGATAAATATTCTTAACGCAGCGGGTGCGGAAGCTATATCGGTAAACAATCAAAGAATTATAGCAATGACTGAAATACACTTGGCTGGAAATAATTTAAACATTAACAATGTTCCCACTGCGCCGCCTTTTGTTGTTAAGGCAATAGGTGATTCAGACACCTTGGAAGCTGCATTGAATATTAGATATGGAATAGTTTGGGAAATGCGGGAAAATTACAAGCTACAAGTTGGAATCAAGAAATTTGAAAATATAATGATTGAAAAATACAAGAATGTTATACAATTCCGATACGCCGAACCGGTTAAATGACATGGGGTGGAGGCTTATGAGAATGGGCAATAAATTTTATATATTCATGATGGCTTGCATAGTGGGATTGTTGATGGCTTTAACACTGGACAATGCATCCGCAGAATATAGAATAGTGCCATTCAAGGTAATAAACGATTTTAAAAAAGTGATTGAAAAAGAACAGGCCGAAATGCAGTCAATAAGGAATCACTTGGATGAAACAACCGAAAAAATAGAATATTTTAAAGGCAAACAGGCGGAAGGTGACGTTGGTAAGGCACTAAGAAACGAAATAGACGGATACAAGGCATCAGCGGCATTGACTGCGCTTGAAGGACCGGGAGTTCTTGTCATACTGAGTGATGGGGAAAGGGAATTGATTGACGGTGAGGATCCAAACAACTTACTTGTTCATGATATAGACGTTTTGAATATAGTAAACGATTTAAAGATCGCCGGGGCTGAAGCAATTTCGCTTAATGGGCAAAGAGTGGTTTCAAAAAGTGAAATAAATTGTGCCGGACCCACCATAAAGATTAATAATCGTGTCTTTTCGCAGCCATATATTATTAAAGCTATAGGTAATCCTGATTATTTGCGGGCTGCAATAAAAGCCCCTGGAACATATGGTAATTTATTGAAACAGGTTGGTTTGTTTGTCGAAGCAAATACCAGCGTAAGCATAACTGTGCCGGCATATGAAGAGCAGATTGAGTATAAACACTTGAAAGTGGTTGAAAGGAGTGAGAAATCATGATTATCGCATTGATTGGAATAATTGTCGGATTAGGAATAGGCTTTTATTTGCCGATAACGTTTCCGGCACAATATTCTCTATACCTTTCGATTTCCATAATTGCCGCATTTGATTCAATATTCGGAGCGGTTAGGGCGAACCTTGAAAATAAATTCGATACAGTTATATTCACAACCGGATTTTTTGGTAATGCATTTCTTGCAGGAATGCTTGCTTATATTGGAGATCAGCTGGGTGTTCCGCTATATTATGCGGCAATTGTTGCATTTGGTGTAAGATTGTTTGAAAACTTTGCCTATATTAGGAGACACTTTATATCAAAATTGCGAGAATGAGAGATATGAACATGCTTTTATGTTACAATCTATAGTGAATGAACAAACATTATTACACATATAAAATGCCAATAAGGAGGATTTCAACATGTTGGAATTTGATACTGATATAGAAAGATTTGCACAAATAAAAGTTGTAGGAGTTGGCGGCGGAGGAAACAATGCCGTGAATAGAATGATTGACGCGAATTTGAAAGGTGTTCAGTTTATTGCCGTTAACACTGATAAGCAGGCCCTGTTTTCATCAAAGGCTGAATTTAAAATACAGATAGGTGAAAAAATAACAAAAGGTTTGGGAGCAGGTGCAAATCCTGAAATAGGGAAAAAATCTGCAGAAGAAAGCCGGGATGAAATAAAACAGGCCTTAAGCGGTGCGGATATGGTTTTTGTTACAGCTGGAATGGGCGGCGGTACTGGTACCGGGGCAGCCCCAATAGTTGCAGAAATTGCCAAGGAGATGGAAATTTTAACGGTTGGGGTGGTTACAAAACCATTCGGATTTGAAGGAAAGGTAAGAAGTCAACATGCGGAAATCGGAATAGACAAATTGGGTGAAACAGTTGACACGCTTGTTACAATTCCAAATGATCGCTTGTTGCAAGTGGTAGAAAAGAAAGCGTCGATAATGCAGGCTTTTCAAGTAGCTGACGATGTACTGAGGCAAGGGGTGCAAGGAATTTCGGATCTCATATCGATACCGGGACTTGTTAATCTAGACTTTGCCGATGTAAAAACAATCATGCATGAAAAAGGATTGGCGCATATGGGGATTGGAAAGGCTGCCGGGGAGAACAGAGCCAAGGATGCCGCCCAAATGGCAATACAGAGTCCATTGCTTGAAACTACAATTAATGGATCGAAGGGTGTTTTGTTAAACATAACGGGAGGAACCGATCTTGGATTATTCGAAATAAATGAAGCTGCGGAATTGGTTTCGGAGGCAGCTGATTCTGATGCTAATATCATTTTCGGTGCCGTTATTGACGACGACATGAAAGATGAAATCAGAATAACGGTAATAGCGACCGGATTTGAAAAATATATGGGTCTTGCAACAGAGCCCATAGTGGAAGAAAAAATAGAAGAGAAAAACGAAAAACAAGAAAAAACAGAAACAGAAGTTGAAGATTCGAATGAATCTGCTTTGGTAGAAGAAGTTTGTATTGCCGGGAAAGAAGAAAAAGAGCCCGAACCGGATGAATCTGATTTTGAAAATGAGAAGGATGATGGATTTGAAGTATTAGATATTCCGACATTTCTCAGATCGAAGAGAAATCCGCAATAGCAAGTTATTGTATAAAGGAGGTAATTCATGAATTGTCCGTTTTGCAGCAACAGTGAAACAAAGGTGATTGATTCAAGACCTACAGACGAAGGAAATTCAATCAGGAGAAGGCGTGAATGCCTCGAATGCAAGAGAAGATTCACCACATATGAAAAAATCGAAGAAATTCCTCTTGTAATAGTAAAAAGGGACATGAGCAGGGAAACGTTCAACAGAGATAAAATTAGAAATGGAATTATAAAAGCATGTGAAAAAAGACCTGTTTCGATTCAAACAATTGAGCATATTGTAGAAGAATTGGAAAAGGATCTTCAAAGTTCATTGGAAAAGGAAATCGAGTCCGTCCGCATAGGGGAATTGGTTATGCAGTACCTTAAGGATACAGATGAAGTAGCATATGTGCGTTTTGCATCTGTATACAGGCAATTCAAGGATATAAACACATTTATGGATGAACTGAAGAAAATTTTAAATGAAAAGGATGCATAGGAATGGAAAAATGCGATATGATCCGATTCAGCAGGATTGACCAAGTAAAAAACGCCAGCATTGGACAGGAAGCCGGTTTTCAAAAAGGGGACAGGCTTGTTAAAATAAATGGAAAAGAAGTTAAAGACATATTGGATTATATATATTTGATAAATGACGAATACCTTTTGCTTGAAGTGGAAAAACATGATGGAGAAATATGGGAAATAGAAATTGAAAAGGAATACGATGAAGATTTGGGTCTTATTTTCGTTTCTCCTACAATGGACAGTATAATGCGTTGCCATAATAAATGCTTGTTTTGTTTTGTGGATCAAATGCCGAAAGGCATGAGATCCTCATTGTATGTAAAGGACGATGATTACAGACTTTCGGTGCTTCATGGGAATTTTGCTACATTTACGAATCTTGAGCAAGGAGACATTGATAGAATAATACAGCTCCACATAACCCCAATAAATGTTTCTGTTCATGCAACTGATCCTAAAATCAGAATTAGAATGATGGGAAACAAGCGTGCGGGCGATATAATGAAACAAATAAAAGCGATTACTGACCATAATATATCGATGAACGGACAAATAGTTCTTTGTCCCGGAATAAACGACGGAAAAGTGCTTGAAAAAACATTGGATGATCTTGAGGGCTTTTTCCCGAATATGCAGAGCATTGCGATTGTTCCGGTTGGTTTGACCAATTTCAGACAAGGACTTTTCAAGCTTGATAAAGTAGATAAGGCGAAAGCGACTGAAACCATAGAAATTGTGGAGTCTAAACAGGCGAAGTACAGGGAAAAATACGGAAAAGCATTCGTTCATCTTTCAGATGAATTTTATATAGTTGCTGAAAAGGAACTTCCTGCTTATGATGAGTATGAAGGATTTTTGCAGATTGAAAACGGTGTTGGAATTACAAGGAAATTTGAAAGTCAGATAATTGAAGCACTGGAAGGCGGGTTGCCGGATTCAAGTGGAAATTTAAAAATAGCAATGGTTACAGGAGCCCTCTCTTATGATTTCATCGTGAAAATGGCAAAAATTATTGAGAGGAAAATTGAAGGACTTTCTATCGAAATCGTTAAAATTGAAAATGACTATTTCGGCAGAGATATCACAGTAGCAGGACTCATAAGCGGCAAGGATTTATTAAATGCAATTGATAAAACTGAAGCAAAAACAGTACTTGTTCCAGCTACTATGATCAAGGAAGGCACCAGACTCACAGTTGATGATTTGAATATCGGGAAAATAGGAAAAAGTTTAATGAAAGAGATAATTCCGGTCGAGATTGACGGATTTATGCTTATTGATAAGATTATTAAAATAAAGAATCGGAGTTGATTGTATGACAAAACCAATAGTGGCTATTGTCGGAAGACCAAATGTAGGGAAATCGACGTTTTTTAATAAAATAGCGGGTAGAAGAGTTTCAATAGTTGAAGACAAACCTGGAGTTACCAGGGATAGAATTTATATAGAAGCAGAGTGGTTGACCCATAGATTCATTATGATTGATACAGGAGGCATAGAAATTATCGATGAAGACGTCATAATGGACAATATGAAGAAGCAGGCTGAATTGGCAATAGAAACTGCAGATGTTATTCTTTTTATGCTTGACGGCAGAGAAGGTTTGACTACGACTGACGAATATATTGCCGAGATGCTTAGAAAAACCAGAAAACCCGTTTTGCTTGTTGTAAACAAGGTGGATCAAATAAAATCAATCAATGATACGGTTTTGGATGCATATGCATTGGGGCTTGGAAATCCAATGGCGATATCATCTGCTAATGGTTTGAATCTAGGTGATTTGCTTGATGACATAGTAATGCATTTCCCCCAACCATCGACTTATGCAGACGATGATGAAGTAATCAAGGTTGCACTGATCGGGAAACCCAATGTTGGGAAATCGTCTATAATAAATCGAATACTTGGAGAAGATCGCGTGATCGTAAGCCATATATCCGGTACAACAAGAGATGCAATAGATACGCCTTTTGAAAAAAATGGAATACAATATATGTTGATCGATACTGCTGGAATAAGAAGAAGAAGCAGAATAAATGAAAATGTAGAAAAATACAGTGTTATAAGATCACTCAGCGCGATAGAAAGGTCGGATGCATGTTTTTTGGTTTTAGATGCAGAGGATGGCATATCGGAACAGGATAAAAGAATTGCAGGGTATGCTCATGAAGCCGGAAGAGCCATGGTGATAGTTGTAAACAAATGGGATCTTGTGGAAAAGAACAATAAGACGCATGATGAATTTGTGAAGCTTATAAGAAATGAGTTTGCTTACTTGTCATATGCGCCAATTATATTCATATCTGCAAAAACCGGAAAACGAACCGAAAAGTTGGTTGAACAGATAGACTATGTCCATAGTGAATATTGCAAAAGAGTATCAACCGGCGCATTGAATGATTTGCTGAATGAAGCAGTTATGCTTAATCAGCCCCCCTCTGACAAAGGAAAGAGACTCAAGATTTATTATATGACTCAAGTTTCCGTAAAACCGCCTAAATTTGTACTGTTTGTAAACAGAAGGGACCTTGCGCATTTTTCTTATATTAGATATCTAGAAAACAAGCTCAGGGATGCATATGGATTTGACGGAACGCCCGTAGTATTTGAAGTTAAGGAAAAAAAGAAAGGCATGTAAAAGAATCGACAAGGAGGTTTTTATGAAAAAGAAGATAGCGATAATGGGTGCCGGCAGCTGGGGAACGGCGATTGCTATGACCTTGAACGGCAAAGGACATGAAGTAGTTGTGTGGGACAGATTTTCGGAGCATGTAAACAAAATCAACAAAACAAGGGAAAATGTTTTTTCGCTTCCCGGAATAAAGATTGATGAGAAAATCATTTTTACCGACGATAAGGAGCAATGTTTGGGAAATGCAGAAATTGTAATACTGGCCGTTGCATCACAAGGTGTCAGAAGCACATTGGAAAGCATAAAACCCGAATTGATGAAAAATAAAATCATTGTGAACGTTTCAAAGGGAATTGAAACAGGAACATTAAAGAGGATGTCAGAGGTAGTTAAGGAATTCTTTCCCGATAATCCTTTTGTGGCTCTCAGCGGACCGTCGCATGCGGAAGAGGTTTCTAGAGGAATGCCGACAACACTTGTAGCCGCTTCAGATAAAATGGCATTGGCTGAAATGATTCAAGACTTATTTATAACAGATAGATTGAGAGTTTATACAAATACTGACGTTTGCGGTGTAGAGATTGGAGCTTCATTGAAAAATGTGATTGCTCTTGGTGCTGGTATCAGTGATGGACTTGGATATGGAGACAACGCTAAGGCGGCATTAATGACAAGGGGAATAGTGGAAATTGCCAGATTGGGCGAAGCTATGAATGCTGATGTAAATACATTCACTGGGCTTACAGGAATTGGGGATCTGATAGTAACATGTACCAGCATGCATAGCCGAAACAGAAGATGCGGGATACTTATTGGAGAAGGCATGAAAATGGATGATGCCGTTGAAAAAATAGGGATGGTTGTAGAAGGAATTTACACGATAAAGTCTGCATTTGAATTGGCGAAAAAATATTCGGTTGAAATGCCTATTGTTGATGAGCTTTATCGTGTTCTTTATGAAAATCATGATGTGGAAACCTCTGTGAACAATCTTATGACACGATCTAAGAGACACGAAATGGAAATGACAATGAAAATAAAATAAACACTTTGATAAAAAACTAACAAACGTGTTGAAAAATTAATTGTTTTGTGACATAATTGAATTGTCAAAAATCTACCGAAAAGAAGGGATGCAAATGCAAATTTTGGATGCAATGCTAAAAACTGCAGTTTTATTGTTGCTTGTTTCGGTGACTTGTTATTTGGCATGTTTGTTCGAAGAAAGGCGTTATTCGTGCAAAAATAAAATAATAATCAAAAGTCGCACGCTTACTGAAAACTACTTGAAACTTATAGACATGAAATGTTTTAAACTCGGAAAGTTGAGACTTTCAATAGGAGACGAAATCAAATTGCGTCTCGTTGAATCGAATAAGACATACAAGGGTAAAGTGCTCGGCATAAGGAAATATAAAGAAAAGTTATGTCTTTTGACGGATGATGACAACATTATGGAATTCAGCGTTGTACGTATAAAAAAATTAAAAATAGTATCAAGATATGGTAAAATTATATAAGGCTGCTTAGTAGCCTTATATTTGTTTTGACAGGGGATTATAATGAAAAGAGGAAATAGAAAGCATCAAGCGCTCAAATACGGCGTTTTCTTGATTATAATAATATTTTTCCTATATAAGATATTGGCGTTGGTTTTAGGCTTTAAAGAAACAAATGAGCTCTACATTGTAGAGTATGGGAGCATAGTGCAAGAAAATGAATACGACTGCTTGATAATAAGAGATGAAATTCTTGTGTTTCCAGCAGAAGCCGGTCAAGTAAAATACAAAGTGAATGAGGGCGATAAGGTAAGAAAAGGATATCTTCTTTATTATAATGAAGCTGGAGCATATCTTGAAGATAACGGGCAAAATGCGAAGAGTGTCGAAATAAGGACTTCAGGCGAATACCTTAGGGCGGCATATGAAAATCTTGATATTGAGAAACAAATTCAAGATATAAGATATTTATCCTCAAGTGGAATATATGACAGAATAGCATTGATAAAACTGGCAATTGATGAAAAAATAATGCAAACAGACAGAGAAAAAATTGAAGCAAAAGCAGTGGAACGCTACAATGAAACCACTTCGCCCATATCGGGAATTGTTTCATTCAATATTGACGGATATGAGGAAATTTTAAATAGAGAAAGCGTTACTCTTCTTGATATGGAAAAAATACTAAGTGAAAACATAAATTCAGTAAACTTAAAAGGCAGGCAAGCTGAAAATGATTCTCCAATAATGAAAGTTGTCGATAATTCGGCTTGGTATGTATATGTTTATACAGACCTTGGAAACATAGACCGTTTTAATGAAGGATCGAGTGTAAAGATTGTTTTTGAAGATGAAAATGTGGACGCAAGAGTAGTAGAAACAAATAATGAAATAGGCAACTGCTACGCAGTCTTGAGAATAAGTGAAGAGGCCAGGGTATTTTTGGGGAAAAGGTCGACAAGAATGCATATAATAAACAAAAACATAAATGGTTTGATTGTGCCCGTTGATGCGCTTGTTTATCAAGAGGATGAAATAGGTGTCCTTATTAAAAATATCAACGGGAAGGCAGTTTTCAAGCCAGTTGGTGTAAAGGGCTCAAATAAGGAATGGGCAGTTGTGAGCGATGGTATTTTTTATAGGAAGGATGAAAAAGAAAATGTCGAGGCGGTAGACACTGTCAAGGTATATGATGAGATCATTATTGATATCAGCGATTAGGAGGTTTTTATGGGAATTAAAATAAACTTGGAGGAAATAGAAAAAAAAATCCAGAACATATGCAATGAAAATAAAATTGATAGAAAGGGAATACAATTGATTGCAGTTACAAAAACAATCGATGTTGAAAAAATTAAAGAAGCTATAGATGAAGGGATTTTGACGCTTGGGGAAAACAAGGTTCAGGAGATAGTCGACAAGTACGATAAAATAGAAGAAAAAGCCAAATGGCATATGATAGGCCATTTGCAAAGAAACAAGGTTAAATACATAATTGAAAAGGTGGATATGGTCCATTCGCTTGACAGCATGAAATTAGCCCGCGAGATAGACAAGAGGGCGGCGCAGGCGGGAAAAACAATGGATTGTCTCATACAGATAAATATAGGGGAAGAGGAGAGTAAATCTGGTATTGACTATGATGATGCCGAATCGTTTTTGAATGAAGCCGGCAATCTTGAAAATGTCAGAATACGCGGATTTATGGCTATTGCACCATATATTGAAGACAAAGAAAAAGTAAGGCCATATTTCAAAAAAATGAATGAACTGTTTGAAAGAATGAAAATGAAAGGTCATGAGGATCAAATGATTTATCTTTCCATGGGAATGACACACGATTTTGAAACAGCAATAGAGGAAGGTGCCAATATGGTCAGGATAGGGACTGGGATATTTGGCGAAAGAAATTATTCAAGATAAGGAGGAATTAAAATGAGCGTAATTGATAAAATTAAATTTTTCATGGGGATTGACGAATATGATGAGGATGAATTTGATGAAGTTGAAGAGGATGATATATTTTCCGAACAAAGTATAGAGAAATCAGACGAAAAGGTCAAGGGAAACAAGATTTTGAATATACATTCAAATCAACAGATGAGGGTTATTGTTCATGAACCTAATGATTTCGAAGAGGTTCCAAGCATTGTGGACAACCTTAAAAACAACAAGCCTGTTGTAATAAATCTTGAAGAACTTGAATATGAATTGGCTAAAAAGATATTTGATTTTCTTAATGGAGCGGTATATGCTTTGGAAGGAAAAATACAAAAAATCTCCAAAGGCATATTTATAATAGCCCCAAAAAATGTTGAAATTCAAGGGGATTTCAAAACAGAGATAACTGAAAAAGGAATTTTCCCTTGGCAAAAGTAGAAGAATATGGAGGAGAACATGTGGATTATAGAGCAATCGATTTATAGATTTGTTGAAGTGGTTAACTTTTTGATTATTGCGAGAATAATATTTTCATGGTTTGCAAGAGATTATTCAAATCCTATTTTCAAAATGCTGTATGGATTGACTGAGCCGATTCTTTCGCCTTTTAGGACCCTTTTGTTTAAAATAGGCATTGGAGGGGGTACAATCGATTTTTCCCCCATTTTCGCAATTCTGACGCTTGATGTGGTCAGCAGCTTGATTGTTAGTATATTATAGAATGATTGGCAAAAGAGAAATAGAAGCTTTGCTGGACAGGCAAAAGCATATCAGTTATTCAAAAGAAGATGTTTATGAAATTTTGAACGTTTTGTCAGCATATGAATCCATTTCAATTGGCAAAACTGTTGGATTAAGCGGAATAATATCCAGGAGTCGTTTCAATCTTGTTGAAAATTTTGTGCGTTCAATTGGAGACAATGAAGTGAAGATTTGTTTTGAGGGCGGATATCCGGAGGCTGAAAGGGGAAGAGTTATTTTTTTCAAACATGCCAGACATGCGGAAGTAGCTGCTAAATCAGCCGGATTGAAAGCAATTGAACTTAAATTTAATTCAGAACCTGGACACAGGGATATTTTAGGGGCATTGCTTTCACTTGGAGTCAAACGTTCAAGGATTGGAGATATAGGAATAGAAGGACTTTTGTCATATGTGGTGGTATCGGAGGATATGGCTGGCTTTATAATAACGAATCTAAATCAAGTTGGAAGATCGCTTGTTAAATCATCTCTTGAAATTTCATGCAGTGAGTTGAATATGCCTAAAAAGCGCTTAAAAAAGAAAGAAATAGTGCTTTCGTCAATGAGGGCTGATTTGGTTTTATCCAAGGTTTTCAATATAGGCAGAAAAGAGGTTAAGGGTGATATTTCAAAAGACAAAGTAAAATTGAATGATTTTGTTCTTAATAAAGCGAATCATTGTGTTGTAGAATCAGATGTTCTTTCTTACAGAGGCAATGGTAAAATAATAATAGGTGATATTAAAGGCATGACTAAGAAAGGAAACTATGTTCTTAAGATAAAAAAATATGTGTAGTGGGGTGTAAATATGATTAATCCGTTGGAAATACAGGCTGTTGAATTTGGGAAATCGTTAAGGGGTTATCAAACCGGGGAAGTTGATAAATTTATTGATGATATTTTCGAAGACTATGAAATCATATACAAGGAGAATAAGGAACTTAAAGAGAAGATAAAACTTATGGAAGAGGAAATTGAGACATACAAGAGCATGGAAAAGACATTAAATGAAACATTGATACTTGCCAGTGATACTGCCGAAACTTTGAAAACCAACGCTGTAAAAGAAGCCGAATTTATAAATCAGAAGGCTGAAGAGGAAGCAAAAAGAATAATCGAGAAGGCAAATGGAGAAGTTATGAGGATTAAAGGCGAGTTTGACGAAGCCAAAAAACAGGTTATGATTTTCAATGAAAGATATCGCAATCTTTTAAAGTCGCAGATAGAACTGCTGAACAAGTCAGTTGAAGACATGTTAGATTGAACATGGTCAAAAAAAGCAACCCTGGCGGGTTGCTTTTAAGAATTTAAAGGAGGTAATTCCAAAATGAAGATAGGAATCATAGGAGCAATGGATGAAGAAATCCAGTGCATATTGGAATCGATGGAAATAGCGGACAAGAAAACTTACGCAGGTATGACTTTTAATAAAGGTTTTGTGCACAATAGTGAAGTTGTGCTTGTGATGTCGGGAATAGGGAAGGTTAATGCTGCACTTTGCACTCAAATACTGATAACGGAATTTAAAGTTGAAATCATCATAAATACAGGGCTTGCCGGAGCATTGGAAGAATCATTAGAAATAGGAGATGTAGTTGTTTCAAATGAATTACTTGAACACGACATGGATGCAACGGGTTTTGGATATAAAATTGGGATGATACCGAGAATGGAAAAATCGATTTTCGAGGCGGAACCAAGATTGATTGAGTTGGCTGTAGATGCCATTGGCAAAGAAAAGAAAGCATGTGTGGGCAGAATAGTATCAGGGGATGTGTTTGTTGCAGATATGGAAAAAAGAATTTACCTTAATCAAACTTTTGGCGGTTTGTGTGCGGAGATGGAAGGCGCTGCAATAGCCCACGTTTGTCATGTCAATAAAAAACCTTTTGTAATAATAAGAACAATTTCTGATAAGGCAGACAATTCGGCAACTGAAAACTTCAGTGAATTTGCTTATAAGCATGCGCATGAATCAAGTCGAGTGGTGATTGACCTTATTAAAAGAATGGAAATGGAAAAATATGAAAACAATTAAGATGCTTGTTGGAGAAGATGGTGAAGGATTAAGGATTGATGCTTATATCAATGAAAATATTGAGGAATTTTCAAGAAGTTATTTGCAAAAGTTGATTGGGGATGGAAATGTAAGGCAAGATGGAACTAAAGTGATGAAAAAGAATTACAGATTAAAGAAAGGCATGATACTGGAATTGACCGTACCGGAACCCGAAAAAATTCAGCTTGAAGCCCAAAACATAAATCTGAGCATTATTTACGAAGATGAAGGGCTTTTGGTTATAAACAAGGATAAGGGTATGGTTGTGCATCCAGCACCGGGAAACTATGATGGGACGTTAGTAAATGCTCTTTTGTACCATTGCGATTCGCTTTCTTCTATTAATGGCGTAATAAGGCCGGGTATAGTTCACAGAATAGACAAGGACACCACAGGGCTGCTCCTTGTTGCTAAAAATGACATGGTTCATAAAAATCTTTCGGAACAGTTGAAGGACCATTCCATAACGAGAGTATACTATGCTCTCGTTGAAGGAATCATAAAAGAAAAATCGGGAACAGTTGATGCCCCAATTGGCAGAGACCCGTCAAACCGCTTGAAAATGGCGGTTGTGGAAAATGGTAAAAATGCAATTACACATTTTGAAGTTTTGAGGAGCTTTAAGGACACGACCCTTGTCAAGTGCAAATTGGAAACCGGAAGAACACACCAAATAAGGGTTCATATGTCATATATAGGCCATCCTATTGTTGGCGACTCCTCATATGGATTTAAAAAGAAGAGGCATTCTTTTTCGCGACAGGCTTTGCATGCCAAGAAAATAAGCTTTTATCATCCGGTTGAAAAGAGGACCATGACTTTTACATGTCCTATGCCAGAGGACATGAAAAAACTTATAGAAAAAATGAAGGCAATGGATTAATCCATTGCCTTCATTTTTTCTATTTCTTTTTCTTTAGGGGTTATATAAAGTGTTTTTTGTTTAGAGTACGTCACAAGTCCTGGACCTGCCCCCTTTATTTTATAAACATTGCGTACTTCAGTGCAATCGACAGGTACATTTGAAGAAAGACGTCCTTTGCTGTAATATGCGGCTATTGAAGCCGCGTCTAAGAAATCTTTTTCCAATAAAGAGCCGTCATTTAAAAGCACAACATGTGAACCGGGCATGTCTTTTGCATGAAACCAAATGTCTTTGGACTTGGATTTTTTAAAAGTGACACGTTCGTTTTGTGTGCTGTTTTTGCCTGCGATTATTCTTTTTCCATTTGCTGTTAAAAATGTCATGTGAGTTTTATTGAATTTATCGATTTCTTTTGATTTCTTATGCTTTTTGTTTTGTATTAAATCTTTGCCTAAATATCCTTCTTTTTTCAATTCTTCTTTTATTGCTGCTATATTTGCGAATTCATACGAATTTTCAAGGTTAACAAGAACATTGCTTAAATATTCAATTTCGCTTTTTGCAATAAGTATTTGTTTGTGTATGTGTAATTTCGCATTTTTGTATTTGTTGTATTTTTTAAAGCATTTTTGTGCATTTTTTGATGGACTGATTTTATTATCCAGAGGTATTTTGATAGGCTTGTTTTCGTCATAGAAATTATCCAAAACTATTGACTGCATTCCGTGTTTTACTTTATGGATGTTTGCCAGAAGTATATCTCCATATATTTTGTATTTTTCATAATCAAGCGAATGAGTGTATTCTTCATGCAGCTTTTGCAGTTTGTTGCGTGAATGTGAAAGCCTGGATTTAACAAGCTTGTTTAAATTTGAGGATTTGGATGCAAGATCAGCAGCCTTGTTTTTGTCGATATAGTATCGGTCTATAGCATAGGAAATCGAATTGAAATTCTCACGTTCATAGATTTTGCTTGGGTATATTTCCAATTCGGCTGCATGAAAATCTTTTGGTAAACTTTTTTTACTAAATACAGTAGGCTTTTCACCTCCTGAATCTATTGACTTTCCAAAGGCTATTATTGTATTCCAAATTTTTTTGGTAGAGGGGCGGTCAATGTCGGATGTATTTGTTTGCGGTTCTATTCCTGCGCGATGGCAGAACTCTTTTGCCAATATCGGACTTATTCCCTTGTAGTTGCAATAAATCATTTTATAAACTTCTGTATCTTTAAATTGCATTTTTCCATAAAAATCGCTAAAAAGGCATTCTTCAATATTGAGTTTGCCCTGATCGGGTGGAAAAGAATATGAGAGGCCTGGAAGGACTTGGCGCTGTCTGCTTATGGTTGAAGGAATTCTTCTTATGCTGTCTATTATTACTCCTTGAGCATCCAAGAGAATTATATTGCTGTGTTTTCCCATTAATTCAACAACAAGCCGTTTTTTTTTCGAAAATTTCATCTCGTCATGTGTATGGAAATCGAAAAAAATTATTCTGTCGTTGTCATATTGCAAAATTTCACTTAAGAACCCGCCTTGCAAGTGTTTTCTTAAAACCATGCAGAAGAGTGGGGGGGCGCTCGGATTTGTTTTGTCCATTTCTGTCATTGCAATATATGGAAGACTGGAATTTGCAGAAATCAATAACTTATGGCTTTCCCGCCCCTTTTTGAAACGAAGAGTCAGCTGGAATTTGTCTGGCTGGTATATCTTATCTATCCTTGAATCTTTTAAAACCGTATTCAACTCGCGCTTGAGTGAGCGCGCAACATATCCGTCAAACGGCATAATATCACCCTTTCTTTTTGATATGCTCAAGTATATCATTTTTAACTGGCAAAACAAATATGACGATTGCAGCTGTAAACTTTGGTATAATAAAGAAAACAAGATAAGGAGAGTGCAAAGTGAGATTTACAAAAATGCATGGAACCGGGAATGATTTTATTTTAACTGAATATGAAGAAATAAAAAGCGGGAGTTTGAGTGTTTCGGATATTGCAAAAGGCATTTGCAATAGGCGTGTAGGAGTTGGGGCTGATGGATTTATGTTTCCCATGGAATCCCGTATAGCCGACATAAAAATGAAATATTATAATTCTGATGGAACAAAAGCGGAAATGTGCGGAAATGGAATAAGATGTTTTGCCAGATATGTATATGAAGGCGGCAAGGTTGCAAACAGAAAATTTACCATAGAAACGGATGCCGGAATCTATAGTGTTGAATTAATTAACAAATGCATGGTTGAAGTTAAAATGGGGGAAGCGTTGGTTGATGCGGCAAGCGTGCCCGCTTTAGGGGGCCGAGAAGGCAAGTTTTTAAAAGAAGAAATTGAAACGAGATTTGGCAAAATTGAAGTAAGTTCGGTCAGGATGGGAGTCCCCCACACTGTAGTATTCGAAAAGGGAGACAAATTGTTGGATGTGAAAAAATGGGGATACGAGATTGAAAAAATGAAAGAAGTATTTCCCGAAGGGACAAACGTTAATTTTGTAAAAGTCATTTCACCCAAGGATATTTCTGTTGAAACTTGGGAACGAGGAGCAGGAAAGACTTTATCATGTGGAACGGGCGTATGCGCATCAGCTTATTTGGCTCGTTTTTTTGGTGTTGTTGATGAAAACATTGACGTAAAGGTACCGGGGGGCCGTTTGTCCATTAGAATGAAAGGCGATTCTCTGTATATGAAAGGGGAAGCGGTTTTAATATGCCGAGGTGTTTTTAGTATGGAGAAATGCAATTTATAGTTTATGATATAATAAAAAATGGCGCATGTATCGAGACTAATCAATTTATTGAAAAAGGTGATTTATATGGCTAAAACAAAAAACAGAAAAAAACCAAAAGCAAATTTGAAAGTGAAAGGTGAAAAGAGACATTTGATTTTGCCATTTATAATGATTGCTGCAGGTATAATGCTTTTACTTAGCATTTACACTGAGTCTGCTGGAATACTTGGAGAATGGATGAATGATGTTTTCAAAGGCTTGTTCAATGGAAATGCAGTATACCTGGCTTTTATTTTGATTTTGTCTGGTGTGTTGCAAGTGATTGAAAAAGCTGGTTCTTTTCGAGGCATTATAGTATTTATGGATTTTATGGTTTCAGGATCAATTTTATACGGAATCACAAACGACATTTCCAAGACATTTGATGTGAAAGAAACAGCTTTCTATTTCGCAAGTGGTGTTTCAGGGGAAGCTCCAGGCCTGGTGAATAGAATAGTGTATTCCACAACGGTTAAAATGCTTGGAACCTATGGAAGCATACTTCTTTCTGCAGTACTTTTATTGATTGGAACGGCTATGGTTTTGGACAAATCCATAGCGGAAATAGTTAAATCGATTTTTGGTGGATTTCGGTTGTTTTTAAGAATCCTTAAGAAATCAGCAATAAAAATATTTACAAAAGATGAAAAAGAATACAGGGAAGGAAAAAAGAAAAAAGAAAAATACGAAAAGGAAGCTCCTAAGAAAAAACCTGAAGCAATTAAAATGCAGTCGCCGATAAAGGTGATTGATTATGCTAAAGAGTATGATGAAGGCAAAGACAATGTTGAGAACGGAAAAACTGAAGAAAACATAGGCAAGCGGGATGAAAATCTCGAAAAGAGTCAAGGAGATTCAAACCAGGGACCTATAAAAATAAATAAAGAAATAGTGAACAAGGGAGACAGTGAAAGCTATCTGCAATACAGATTGCCGGCAATTAAACTTTTGGATAAAACCCCTGAAAGCGGCAAAGAAATGGATAAAAAATCCGTATTGAAGAAAGCGAAAAACCTTGAGCGGATACTGGATGATTTTGGAGTAGATGCAAAGGTGGTTCAAGTAAGCAGGGGGCCTACAATTACCAGGTATGAAATACAACCTAAGCCTGGGGTTAAAGTAAGTAGAATCGTTTCGCTCTCGGACGATATTGCGTTGAATCTTGCAGCGAGAAATATAAGGATAGAAGCACCGATTCCAGGCAAGGCGGCAGTCGGAATAGAGGTGCCAAATGATGGAAATTCACTTGTCAGCTTGCGAGAAATAATAAACAGCAATAGTTTCAAAGAAAAAAAAGAAGGATTGAATTTTGCACTTGGGAAAGATATTTCCGGAAATCCAATTGTATCGGATCTTGCCGAAATGCCGCATTTGCTGATTGCAGGCGCAACGGGATCGGGGAAAAGCGTATGCGTCAATGCATTCATTACCAGTTTGTTGTTTTCAAAAAGACCGGACCAGGTAAAATTTTTAATGATCGATCCTAAAGTTGTTGAACTGAATCAATATAACGGAATTCCCCATCTGATAATGCCTGTTGTTACTGATCCACAAAAATCTGCAGCGGCTTTAAATTGGGTTGTAAATGAGATGAATGAAAGATATAAGATATTTGCAGAGAGCAATGTCAGGGATATTAAAAGCTATAATAAAAAACGAGATCATGAAAGCATGTATCAAATTGTTGTTATAATTGACGAGCTTTCGGATCTGATGATGGTGGCTCCGAGTCAAGTGGAGGATGCAATATGCAGAATAGCCCAAATGGCAAGAGCTGCAGGAATACATCTTATTGTTGCAACGCAAAGACCTTCTGTTGATGTAATAACGGGGATAATAAAAGCGAATATACCGTCAAGAATAGCTTTTTCGGTTTCGTCTCAAGCCGATTCCAGAACTATATTGGACATGGGTGGAGCTGAAAAGCTCTTGGGTAAAGGTGATATGCTTCATTACCCGGTGGGACAGACCAAACCTAGAAGAATTCAAGGGGTTTTTGTATCTGATAGCGAGACCAACAAGGTTTTGGATCATATTAAATCACAGGTTGACCAAGTGGAATATGAAGAAATACCCGCAGAAAATTTCATAAAAGACAGTGTTGATGAAACCGATGAGCTTTTACCTGAAATTGTCGAAACAGTGGTGGAAATGGAACAAATATCGATATCGATGCTGCAAAGAAGATACAGGATAGGTTATAATCGTGCCGCTAGAATAATTGACGAGTTGGAGAAAAGAGGCATAGTAAGCAAAAGCGACGGCAAGAAAGCAAGGAATGTTTTAATAAATAAGGAAGATTTGGAGACGGACTATGAATAGAGATATTAAAAATGAAGTTGAAACTAAAAACAAAAAGTTCTACATTGAAACTTTGGGATGTTCAAAGAACCAGGTTGATTCTGAGTTTCTCGCAGGCAGATTGATAACGGCGGGCTTGGATTTGACTTATGATTACAAAGAGGCGGATTATATAATTGTCAACACATGTGGTTTCATAGCAGACGCAATGGAAGAGTCAGTTAATACCATATTGGAATTCGGACGACTAAAAAGCGGTAATCAGGTTATTGTAGCGGCAGGATGCCTTTCTGAAAGATTTGCTGATGAAATACGGAGAGAGATGCCTGAAGTGGACATAATCATAGGGGTTGCCAAATTCTTGGAATTGCCTGAAATGTTAGAGAAATTCAGCAGTGAAGACAATAGAATTTCAAACATTGGCGATATAGACCGATATGTGGATTATCAAGAAGAGGAAAGAGTTCTTCTCGAGCAAGAACATTATGCCTATGTGAAAATATCCGAGGGGTGCGACAATAGATGCACATACTGCACCATCCCCGGATTCAAGGGAAGATACAAGAGCAGAAGAATAGAAGATCTTGTTTCAGAAGCAAATGAATTGGCAAGCAGGGGAGTAAAAGAAATAGTTCTAATAGCACAGGACACTACTAAATACGGAATAGACATATATGGTGAAATCAAGTTAGTTGGCCTTCTCGAAGAACTTGTGCTTGTAGAAGGCATCGAATGGATAAGGATATTGTATGCATATCCGGATGTTCTGGACGAGTCGTTGATTAATACAATAAGGAAGCATGAAAAAATATGCAATTATCTCGATATGCCTATTCAGCATTGCCATGACGATATCTTAAAAAAAATGAATCGCCATACAAATGAAAAAGATTTACAAAATGTTTTGGGTATGATTCGAAGATTGATTCCGGACATGTCCATAAGGACAACTCTGATGGTTGGTTTTCCGGGAGAGAGTAGGGAGGCTTTTGAAAATCTGATTGCTTTTGTTGAAAAACAAGAGTTTGACAAGCTTGGAGTATTTGAATATTCACCAGAGGAAGGAACGCCTGCAGCAAAATTTGATTGCCAAATTGATTCAATTACAAAGGCGGACAGAAAAGAAAAGATAATGATTCAACAAAAGAAAATTTCGCAAAATAAAAACAACAGTAAAATCGGAAAGACCATGAAAGCGATAATAGATGAAAAGATTGAAAACGAAGATGTTTACATGGGTAGAACACAGTATGATGCTCCTGAAGTAGATGGGGTTGTATATATCAATACGAAAAGCAAGCTTGTTCCTGGTGACTTTGTGAATGTTAAAATTACAGATGCGCTTGAATACGACTTGATTGGAGTGGTTGAAAATGAATTTACCGAATAAAATAACAGTTGCAAGGATAATAATGGTACCTGTATTTATTTGGGTTCTATTGTCTGGAATAGAGAATTCACGACTAATAGCAGCTGGGATTTTCATAATTGCTTCAATTACAGATTTTGTCGATGGTTACCTGGCTAGAAAATATGGATTGATTACAGACTTTGGAAAGTTGATGGATCCAATGGCGGATAAAATATTGGTTGCATCTGCGTTGATCGCATTGGTTCAAGTTGGGCGGATATCAGTTTGGCCTGTTGTGATTATACTTGCGAGGGAATTTTTGATAACATCCTTTAGATCTTTAGCGGCATCTAAAGGATTGGTAATAGCGGCTAGCATTTGGGGTAAAATAAAGACGAACACACAAATATTTGCGATAATATTATTACTGTTAACCAGTAGCCGGTATGCTGATGCTGTGCTTTGGGTTTCGGTGGCATCGACAATTTTATCTGCAGTTGATTATATTGGAAAAAATAAAAAAGTCATAGCGTAAAAAGGAGATATTATGGATGCGGCAATTGTAAATGTAGGGACGGAGCTGTTGATGGGAGAAATTGTTAACACAAATGCGGCATACCTGTCATGGCAAATGAAGAAGTTTGGAATAAACGTATACTATCAAATTGTTGTTGGAGACAATCATTCCCGTTTGAAAAATGTATTGGGCATCTTGGAAAAGAATGTGGATGTAATTATTTTGACCGGGGGACTTGGGCCGACAAAGGATGATATGACAAAAGAAGCGGTTGCGTCAGTATTTGGAAAGAAGTTGAAACAAAATAATGAAGCTGTAAATCAGATGGAAAGAATCATGAAAAGATATAGCAGGTCCGAAAAGGAAATAACGGAAAACAACTACAGGCAGACTTTTTTCCCGGAGGGAAGTAGAATACTCAAAAATGATATGGGTTCGGCCCCGGGATTTATTTTGGAAATGGATGAGGGAAAGAAGGTCGTGATATGTCTTCCAGGTCCTCCCCATGAAATGAAAGCTATGTTTATTTCTCACCTAAATGATTATTTTTCCGAGAGTACAGAAGTTTGCATTCATTCCAAAGTATTGAGGCTTTCAGGAATCGGGGAATCTGCGGTTGAAACCGAATTGATGGATTTGATTGAAAACCAGAATGACCCGACGATTGCGACCTATGCTAAACCTGGAGAAGTGGCTATAAGGGTGGCGACAAAGCAAAAAAATAAAGAATCGGCGGAAATTGCATTGAAACCAACTTTAAACGAAATAAAAAATCGTTTGGGCGGATATGTTTATTCGGAGGATGAAAGAGAACTTAATGAAATGGTCGTAGATTTGCTGAGGGATAAAAAATGGAAAGTATCTACAGTTGAGTCTTGCACGGGTGGTTTGCTGGCATCGAATTTTATAGATGTGCCTGGGGCGTCGGATGTTTTTGAGGAAGGTTTTATAACTTACAGCAATAAAGCTAAAGAAAAAAGGACTAATGTCGATGTTGAAATTTTGAAAAAGTATGGTGCTGTCAGTATGCAAACGGCTGAAGCCATGGCCTTGGGACTCAGACAAGAGACAGGCAGCGATGTTTGCGTATCGGTCACCGGCATAGCCGGACCAGATGGCGGAACAGAAGAAAAACCGGTTGGACTTGTATATTCTGCTGTTTTGATTGATGGAAAAATTGAAATTGAGACTTATCATGTTCGGGGAGACAGACAGAGGATAAGAGAATATACAGTAAGGAATATAATGAAAAAATTATATCAAATTTTAAAAAAGGTTGATTAATAGTAAATTGTGGGATATAATCAATTAAAAGAACAGATGTTCGATACGAAAGGTGGGTGAATCCAGTTTCGCACTGGAACAATATGGATGAAAAAAAGAAGGCTCTTGACGCAGCATTAAAACAAATCGAAAAACAATTTGGAAAGGGTTCAATAATGAGGCTCGGAGACGATGGGGCCAGAGCAAATGTGGAATCGCTTCCTACGGGCATAGTTGAGTTGGATATTGCCTTGGGCATAGGAGGAATTCCCAAAGGGAGGATTATTGAAATATATGGCCCAGAGTCTTCAGGAAAGACAACGGTTTCTCTTCATATGATTGCGGAGTGTCAAAAAATAGGAGGAAACGCAGCTTTCGTAGATGTTGAGCATGCACTCGACCCTTACTATGCCGGTAATTTGGGGGTTGATATAGATAATCTCATACTTTCTCAACCGGATACAGGAGAGCAGGCTTTGGATATAGTTGAAGCTTTGGTCAGAAGTGGAGCAATAGATATAATTGTTTTGGACTCAGTTGCGGCACTCGTGCCAAAGGCGGAGCTTACTGGAGAAATGGGAGACAGTCACATGGGCCTTCAAGCAAGGCTGATGTCACAGGCAATGAGAAAACTGACTGCAATAATAAGTCGTTCAAGGACATCTGTAGTATTCATAAATCAACTTAGAGAAAAAATAGGCGTTATGTTTGGAAATCCTGAAACCACGACAGGAGGAAGGGCTCTTAAGTTTTATTCATCAGTTAGAATGGATGTGCGCAGGATAGGAAGCATCAAACAGAAAGATCAGATTGTAGGAAACAGAACAAAAATAAAGATTGCCAAGAACAAGGTAGCCTCACCATTTAAAATCGCTGAATTCGATATAATGTACGGCGAGGGAGTTTCAAAAGAAGGAGGTATTCTTGATTGCGGAGTCAATGCCGATATAGTAAAAAAAGCAGGATCTTGGTATAGCTACAATGAAGAAAGAATAGGGCAGGGAAGAGAAAATGCAAAACAGTATCTTAAGGAACATGTTGATATGTTCCTTGAGATTGAAAAAAAGATCAGGGATTATTACGGTCTGGAAAATGAAAACGAAAAAGAAAAAAAAGAGGAATAAATTCTCAAACAATAGAATGAAATAGGGATTTTAGCAAACAAAAGGGTCGAAACATCCCCCATATGCGTTTTTTGGGGAGTTTCGGCTTTTTTTGCAAAGGGGATGTGACAAATGAAAGTAATATTTAAAGAAAGAATCAACAAGAGCGTGACAAGGCTTGTCACAGATTGCGAAGTTTTTTATTTATGTGATTCCAAGTGGCTTAAAAAAAACAGTTTTGAAAATGATTTTGCGATTGACGAGGAAATGGAAAATGAACTCAGGGAATTTACCGAGGCGTATTCTGTAGAAAGGTCTTTGAAATATATAGAATTTAAAAGAAGAACGGAAAAGGAGCTATCAAATCATCTAAAGAAAATTCCTGTGCCCGACGATACGGTCAGGGCGACAATCGCTAAAATGGTTGAATATGGGATGCTGGACGATAAATTGTATGCAAGGGACTACATTGAAGAGCTGATTGGTAAAAATCAATCTACATACGTGATAAAAATGAAATCTATAAAAAAAGGGCTTAAAGAATCTTTGGTAGAGACAATAATGTCTGAACTTTATGTTATGGAAAATGAAGGTATAAGAGCTTCGAAATTGATTGAAAAGAGATACGGAAGAAGCAATGAAAAACGTGATTTAAATAAGATGAGACAATACTTGTACAGAAAAGGGTTTTCAACAGAAGCCATAAGGAAATCAATGGAAAATCATTTTGAAGGCATTGACCAATAAGCTTGACAATAATTTGGAAAAGTTTTAAAATTACAAAGAGGATTCTATTAAACTGCCCGTTTTAGTTCCTCGTTAATTGGGTTTTAACCGAGTTGTCTCGGTTTTTATTTTTTATTATAAATTGGAGGTGTATGCATATTATCAAAATATACTATTTAGTTATTGCAGTTGTAGTACTTTCCCCCATTGTTTTTGGATTGGGATATCTATACAGGAAAAAAATTGCCGCTGAAAAAATACAAAGTGCTGAAGAGAAAGCAAGAAAAATACTTTCCGAAGCAAATAAATTGGCGACAACAGCGAAAAAAGAAGCATTAATAGATGCAAAAGAAGAAATTCATAGATTAAGAAAAGATTTAAACAAAGAAATAAGAGAAAGAAGAACAGAAGCTCAAAGAACAGAGAAGAGGCTCAATAAAAGAGAGGAATCTCTTTATACAAAGACAGAGGTTCTTGAAGAAAAAGAAAACAAACTGATTGGAAAATTAAAAGAAATAGAAGTAAAGAACCAAGAGATTGACGAACTTTTCAAGAAACAGATCGAAGAGCTCGAAAGAGTATCGGGATTTACTGCTGAGGAAGCAAAGGAAATGCTTTTGAAGGATATTGAAAAAGAAGTTCGATACGAGTCTGCAATCATGATTAAGGACATAGTTTCTGATGCGAAAGAGGAAGCCAACAAAAAAGCGAAAGAAATACTAGCTTATTCCATACAAAAATATGCTGCTGACTATGTTGCTGAAAGCACTGTATCGGTTGTCAATCTTCCGAATGATGAAATGAAGGGAAGAATTATTGGCAGGGAAGGAAGAAATATAAGAACTCTGGAGACATTAACCGGAGTTGACCTTATTATCGATGATACTCCCGAAGCGGTTATTCTATCGGCTTTTGATCCAATCAAAAGGGAAATTGCACGTGTGGCATTGGAAAAACTTATTGTTGACGGCAGGATTCATCCAGCAAGAATAGAGGAAATGGTCAATAAAGCCACAGCAGAGATAGATGAAAAAATCAAGGAAGAGGGAGAAGCCGCAACATTTGATGCGGGAATACACAATCTTCATCCAGGTTTGGTCAAATTGCTCGGAAGATTGAAATACAGAACAAGTTACGGGCAGAATGTTCTGAAGCACTCAATAGAAGTATCGTATTTGGCCGGTCTCATGGCAGCTGAGTTGGAAGTAGATATGAAGTTGGCTAAGAGAGCTGGATTGCTCCATGATATAGGAAAGGCTCTTGACCACGACATGGAGGGTACTCATGTCGAAATTGGAATGGATGTTCTTAAAAAATATGGAGAATCTAAAGAAGTGATTCATGCAATGTCTACGCACCATGGCGACTATGAACCTCAAACGATTGAGGCTATTCTTATCACAGCGGCGGATGCTGTTTCAGCAGCAAGACCGGGTGCGAGAAGAGAAACTCTAGAAACATATGTCAAAAGGCTTGAAAAACTTGAAGAAATCGCAAAATCCTATGAGCAGGTTGACAAGGCATTTGCAATACAGGCAGGACGTGAAATAAGGATAATGGTTAAGCCTGAAAGAATATCAGACACTGATATGATACTGCTTGCAAGAGAAATTTCAAAGAATGTTGAAAATGATCTTGAATATCCAGGTCAAATAAAAGTTAATCTCATAAGAGAGACAAGAACTGTTGATTACGCGAAGTAGAAATAAAGTTACATTTTAAAATTTTACACCCCCAAAGAGGAACAGGCAATCAATCTGATTGACAAATCCTCTTTGGGGGTATTTTAATATATAAAATATTTTGCTCTTTAAAAAGGATTCCAATGGATTCTGTAGAATACTAATACAGGGATTAATATGAAATATATGTAAATTAATCGTAAAAATACACATATTAAAAATCAAAAGGAGGAATCATACTAATGGATATTTTAAAAGTTTCGGCTAAATCGAGTCCTAATGCGGTTGCAGGGGCTTTGGCGGGTGTTTTGAGGGAAAATGGGCATGCTGAAATTCAAGCTATTGGAGCCGGGGCATTGAATCAAGCGGTCAAAGCGGTAGCGATAGCAAGAGGTTTTGTAGCACCAAGCGGAATGGATTTGGTTTGCATTCCTGCTTTTACAGATATTGAAATAGAAGGAGAAGAAAGAACCGCAATAAAGTTGATAATAAGCCCGAGATAATAATAAATTTATTTTGTTTTCAAACCTGTCCTTTGGATAGGTTTGTTTTTTATTTTTAAAACCGAAGATTAAACATTTATTGATAAATATTGTTCGTTATATTATAATATTACATGGTCAGTTATCAAGAGCAGATAGGAGGAATTACTATGTCTAACGAAATATACAGCAATCCCTTGACGGAAAGATACACCAGTGTGGAGATGCAGAAAATATTTTCTCCATACAATAAATTCAGAACCTGGAGGACTTTATGGATAGCTTTGGCTGAAGCCCAAAAGGAGTTGGGATTGAATATAAGCAAAGAACAAATAGCTGAAATGAAAGCCGGAGCGGATGATATTGATTTTGAAAAAGCGAAAGAATATGAAAAAAAGACGCGACATGATGTAATGTCTCATGTGCTTACATTTGGAGAAGCTTGTCCAAAAGCCAAGGCGGTAATGCATCTTGGAGCTACAAGCGCTTTTGTTGGAGACAATACCGACCTTGTAGTATACTATCAAGCACTTGAATCAATAAGAAAGAAGATAGCCGTGCTCATCATAAAACTTTCGGATTTTGCAATAGAACATAAATCGCAGCCGACCCTCGGATTCACACATTATCAGCCTGCTCAACTTACGACGGTAGGAAAAAGAGCAACCCTATGGATACAGGACTTGCATATGGATTTCATTGATTTGGAGCATCTTATGGAAAATTATAAGATAAGGGGAGTAAAGGGCACTACAGGAACCCAGGCAAGCTATTTGGAATTGTTTAATGGAGATCATGACAAGGTTATGCAGCTTGAAAAGAAAGTCGCTGAAAAAATCGGATTCAAGGATGCATTTGATGTTTCAGGTCAGACTTATTCTAGAAAATTTGATTTCAAGATACTCTCTGTATTAAGCGGTATAGCACAAACACTTCATAAAATGACAAATGACATTAGACTTCTCCAGAATCTAAAGGAAATGGAAGAGCCATTTGCAAAAAACCAAATTGGTTCATCCGCAATGGCATACAAGCGAAATCCCATGAGAAGCGAACGTATTGCATCCCTTTCACGCTATGTTATGAATAATTTGGGCAATGCTTCTGACACAGTTTCAACACAATGGTTCGAAAGAAGCTTGGATGACTCGGCTAACAGAAGGATTGTAATTCCGGAAACATTCATGGCAACCGACGCTATATTGGATATTGCATCGAATATAAGCACGGGTCTTGTAGTCAATGAAAATGTGATAATGTCTGATATCGATAAGGAACTTCCGTTCATGATGACAGAAAACATATTGATGGCGGCAGTAAAAAAAGGTGGGGATCGGCAGGAACTCCATGAAAAAATCAGGATTCACTCGATGGAGGCGTCGAAGCAGGTGAAACAATTGGGCAAGCAGAATGATCTGCTTGATAGAATCGCCGAGGATGATTCCTTCAAGTTGGATTTTGAAGACTTGAAACTGTTGATGAATCCAAATTTATATATTGGCCGCGCTCCAGAGCAGGTAGAAAATTTCATTGGAAAAATAATCGGACCCATAAAGAAAAACTATGGAAAATTTGCATATGAAGAAGTAGAAATGAAAGTTTAGTTTGAATTCATATAGAAGAATACTATGCAGGATGATATGTCTTGCATTTTCTTTTGAATTGAACTATACTTAAAATGTATATTTAGGGAATAGTTGAGAAGGAGGATATAAAATGTATGAAAAAAAATTAAAAATACACAATAAATCTTCAAAACCCACCAATGTGCTTGCTTATGAACACGGCATGATTCAGGAGTGCCTGGAAATTGAAAAGTTTCTGCCTGCTTACTTATACGATTTTTTTCTTTACTTGAAAGCATCGGTCGCTGTTTCTACCAGACTTGCTTATTTGCATGATATTAAATTCTTTTTGAAATATATGATAAACGAAAGCAATCTTTCGGATGCTTCTTCAATCGCCTCCATTCCCATTGAGGATGTAGTAAATATAACTGCAAAGGATGTAAATCGATATTTGGGCGGATATTGCTCGCGGTATTTGCTTGAAAAGGGAAATCAGCCAATAGTCATGGAAAACAATAACAGGTCGCTTTCCAGAAAAAAATCATCTCTTAGCGTGCTGTTTAAATTCCTATATCGCGAAGAAATAATGCCTAGCAATATAACAGATGCCTTCAACCCTATAAAGTTGCCAAAACCGCAACCTGATGCGATTAAAAGGCTTGATATTGATGAGGCCCGCATTATGTTCGATTGTGTAGAAAGCGGAAAAGGCTTGTCTGACAAGGAAAAGATTTATTGGAAAAAGACAAAGTACAGGGACCTTTTGATATTGATTTTGTTCACCACGTACGGTTTGCGTTTAAGAGAGCTTCAACAGCTTAATGTTTCATCGTTCAACATAAGCCGCGGCGAATTTATTGTTTATAGAAAAAGAGGTAAAGAATCTGCAATGCCGCTCAATAAATCTGTAGAGAAAGCGCTGAAGAATTATATTGAAATTGAGAGGAGCGGATATTCACCCAAAGGGGAGGATGCGCTTCTTCTCTCGATGCAAAAGAAGAGGCTTACCCAAAGGGCGATAAGGGATATTGTAAAAAAATACACAGCAATTGCACTTGGAACTACAAAGGATAACGGTTACAGTCCGCACAAGCTTAGGGCCACAGCTGCGACATCGCTTATAGAAATGGGCGCATCCATATATGAAGTAAAAAATCTTCTCGATCACGACAATGTAACCACAACACAACTATATTCAGCACATAAAAAAGATGAAAAGAGAGAAATAATTAAAAATTTCGAATGGCTTGATGAGGATTAGTCGAACCTATGTTTGCATTAAAGTGGTTTTTTATGATATAATCGTTAAAGTAAAAATTGTAAATTGGGGGGCGAGGATAAATGTATGACGATTTGACAGAAAAACAAGCTAAAATCATGAGATTTATATTGGAAGAGGTAAAAGAAAGAGGATATCCCCCTTCTGTAAGAGAAATATGCAAGGCGGTTGGATTGAAATCCACTTCTTCTGTCCATAATCATATGGTAACCCTTCAGGAATTGGGATATATAAAGCGTGATGCTACAAAACCAAGAGCCATAGAATTGAATGAGAAAAAGCTGAATATTAACGAAAAGGAAAATGAAAACGTGGTAATGGTGCCGGTCGTAGGTTCTGTTGCTGCAGGAACTCCGATTTTGGCTGTCGAGAATATTGACTGGAACTTCCCCTTGCCTGAGCAATTTGTTGAAAAAGGAAATTATTTCATGCTTGAAGTAAGTGGAGACTCCATGATTGAAGCCGGCATACATGACAGCGACTACGTGTTGGTCAAACAGACCCGGGAAGCTAAAAATGGAGACATGGTTGTTGCCTTGATAGACGATTCGGCAACTGTAAAGACTTTTTACCGCGAAAATGACCATATAAGGCTTCAACCAGAGAACAGCTCGATGAATCCTATTATTGTGAAAGAGGATTTGATGGTGATAGGAAAGATAAAAGGCGTTTTCAGATTGATGTAGAGAAAACCAAACGGTATTAACGAGCCATTGCGCTTTACAGCGCAATGGCTCGTATTTTGTTTTGATTAAATTTCAAGGTGTTTTTGATTAATAAGACTCTGTAAGGCCTTCATAATTCCTATCCTGGCGTGGTCGTATGTCAAACCTCCTTGAAAATAGGCTATATATGGAGGAGTCAAGGGAGAATCCGCGCTAAGCTCAATAGAGGAGCCTTGTACGAAAGTTCCTGCAGCCATAATAACCTCAGTTTCGTATCCGGGCATGTCCCATGGGATAGGCCGAACATGGGAATCTACGGGTGATGATGCCTGTATGGCTTCGCAAAAGCAGATCACAGCCTCTTTTGAATTAAATTTGATTGCCTGGATTATATCGCTTCTTTCATCTGTCAGTCTGGGAAAGGTGTCGAATCCGAGTTTCTCGAATATGCAGGCGCAAAGCAAAGCCCCCTTTAAAGCTTCGCTTACTGTATGCGGGGCCATAAAGAAACCTTGGAAAAAATGCCTGTTCATACCAAATGACAATCCGCATTCTTTTCCAATCCCGGGGGATGTCATTTTATGTGATATAAGATCGATTAATTTGCTCTTTCCGACTATGTATCCTCCGGTCATTGCAAGACCTCCTCCTGGATTTTTGATGAGAGATCCCGCTGCTAGGTCGAAACCGATTTCTGTAGGTTCTGTCATTTCCAGAAATTCACCGTAACAATTGTCAACCATTAATATGGTTTCATTTGATCGCTTCTTTATGAATTCGGCAAGAACCCTCATTTTATCTACGCTTATGGCTTTGCGCCAGTCGTAACCTGTCGAACGTTGAACATAAACCATTTTGGGTTTTGATTTAAGGGCTTCAGATATGGAATCGTAGTCGAAATCACCTGATGGAGTCAAATCCACCTGCTTGTAATGTATCCCTATTTCTGAAAGCGTGGATGGTCCGGGGTCGTTTATCCCAATAAGCTTTCTTATTGTGTCGTAGGGTAGGCCGGTAACAGAAATAATGCTGTCGCCTGGGCGGAGTGTTCCTGTAAGGCAAAGTGAAAGCGCATGTGTTCCGTTTACAATTATAGGTCTGACTATAGCGTCTTCAGTCCCAAAGACGTCGGAATATATTTTTTCGAGAGTGTCTCTTCCTTTTTCGTTGTATCCATATCCGCTGTTCCAGTAAAAGTCTGTGTCGCTTAGATGGTTTTTTTGCATTGCATTTAGAACTTTGTATTGATTATAGGCTCTGATGTCGCCAATCGCATCAAAATGACATTGTATTTCTTTCTCGCAGTTTTTTACAAATTGCAAGACCATTTCATCTATATCGAAAAATGTTTCTGATGGGATTTTCATTTTTTTCATTTGTTTTCACCTTCTTTCAAAAAAACGAACGGCATTTAAGCCGTTCGAACCGGAAAATCCGATATATGACTATTCTTGAATTATAAAGAAAATTATATTTGGGGAAAAGTTGCTATTCTCCATCTGAATCCGGATTGATAAACTGATTCAAGTTAACACGCTTTGAAGGAATTATTGTTGAAATTGCATGTTTATAAATCATTTGCTGGCTTCCGTCGTTTTCAATGACAATCGTGTAGAGATCGAATCCTTTTACATAGCCTTTCAACTGGAATCCATTTGTAAGAAAAATTGTGAGAAGAGTTTTGTCTTTTCTGGCTTGATTGAGTATAATATCCTGCAAGTTAATTATGTTTTTCATGACGATTCATTTCCCCCTTTTATTATTGTTATTTATAATGAATGTTTTTGTAATTCCCAATAATTTATTTGTGTTCAGATCCTCGGAGTCTTCAAGCTCAATTTGAATGGCTTCTTTATATCTTCTTAGCCATGTTATTTGACGCTTTGCGTAATGTCTGGAATTGAGCTTGATTTTGTATTTCATTTCATTTATGTCCGTTATTCCCGAAAGATGTTCCAATACTTCTTTGTAGCCTATTCCCTTCATTGCCGTATGCTTTTCTGTAAGGCCCATTTGAGTCAATTTGACCACTTCTTCTATCAAACCGTTTTCAATCATTTCATCTACCCTCAGGTTGATTCTATCATACAATAGATTTCTTTCCCTATGCAAACGAAAAAACAATATCTCATATTTCGTATTAAGTCTCAAGGCGGATGAGAATTTTTTTATTGGGAAACCTGTGCGGTGGTAGACTTCAAGAGCTCTTATGACTCTTTTGACATTGTTGGGATGAATTATTTCCGCAGAATCCGGATCTACTGATTTTAATTTATTGTGCAGATAAGAGTTTCCTTTTTCATTGGACAAGTGTTGAAGCATGTTCCTGTATTCAGGATCGTATGTGGAGTTTGAAAAGTCCATGTTGTACATTATTGAATTCAGGTAAAGGCCGGTACCTCCAGCAATCACAGGTATTTTCCCTTTACAATGAAGTTTTTGTATGACCTCTTCTGCCTGTTTTTTGTAAAGAGCAACTGAATAGTCATTTTGAAGAGGATCAGCTACATTTATCATATGATGTTTCACCCTAGCCATTTCTTGCAGGGTCGGTTTTGCAGTTCCTATATTCATATATTTGTATATTTGCATTGAGTCGGCGGATACTATATCGGTATTTAAAGCTTGAGCGAGTTTTATTGCGCTGCCTGTTTTTCCCACTGCCGTTGGTCCTGCAACTATTATTATCTTATTCATGTCTATACCCCATTTCGAATCTATCTATTGAAATATTTTTCTATCTCTGAGAGGCCAATCCGAACAACTGTCGGGCGTCCATGCGGGCACGTATAGGGATTATTTAAATCATCCATGTCCGAAAGCAGGGATTCCAATTCTATTTTTTCAAGACGATCATTTGCCTTGATGGCTGAATGACAAGCTTTTACTGCAAGCTGGTAAACCATTTCCTCGGATTTCATTGAGTCGACCGAAGATGTTTTCAACATCATATTTTTCAATTCTTCTAGAAATGATATTGATGTTTGAAGTGGGAAAATAGACGGTACCTCGCGCAAGAGCAGAGAGTTTGGGCCGAAATCATCTAAAGAAAAACCCATGGAGCAAAGGTGGCTTTCCGATTCAAACAAAATGGACTTTTCATTTTCAGGCATGTCAATAGCAAAAGGTTCAAGAAGTACTTGAGACAGAATAGCTTTATTCTTCAATTGCTTTACAAATGATTCGAAAATAACCTTTTCGTGTGCCGCATGCTGGTCTATTAGTATCATTTCAGTTGTTAATGGGTCTTCACATATTATGTAGGAATCGAAGACCTGCCCTATTATATTCAGATTTTTAAAATACTTCATTCTTCGGCTTGCTTGTGTTTCAATTGGACCTTTGTCTTTTAGTTTCTTGTCACCTGCAAGAGAATCGCTTGAAAAAAGAGCATCGAGTGATGATTGAACGCATTGCTTTTCCTTATTGTCTTCCTCTTGAGTGGAAGGAATTGCCGAATCGATTTCGCTTGTTTTTACTAAATTATCGCTGGATTCAAAATAAACATTTGGAGTTTCCTTGATTGATTGTTTATTTGTTTTTTCAAGCTCGAATCCATTCCTAACTGGATATAATTTTTCGTCAGGTATCCATGAATGGTTTTCCATAAGTTCAGAAAATGCATACTTGAAAATATTTGATATTGATTTTTCATCCTTGAATTTAACTTCAGTCTTATTAGGACTTATGTTGACATCGACAGAGGAAGGGTGGAGATCAAGGAAAAGAAAAGATATTGGATATCTTCTCTTTTCAAGTATATGAAAGAAAGCTCCATTTAAAAGCTCTGTTAAAAATGGGCTTTTAATCCATCTCTTATTTACAAAAAAAGACTGCAGGTTTCTGTTTGAGTGGCTGTTATGTAAATTTGACACAAATCCATGTAGATGTATATTTTGGTGAAAAAAGTCAATGCTTGCAAGATTGCCGGCTATATTTTTTCCATGAATAGAATAAACTGTATCCAGTAAATTCATATTGCCGGGTGTTGTATATAAATGTTTTTTTTCAGATATCAGTTGGAAGGATATGTGATTTTGTGCCGCAGCAAGTCTATTTACGACATTTACTACTCTGTTGGTTTCTACCGTGTCGGATTTTAAAAAATTCAGTCTGGCCGGTATTTTGCTGAACAAGTTTCTGCAAACCACTGTTGTCCCGTTGGCAGCCCCTATGTCGCATATTTCGATCAATCCACTGTTTTTCATTGTCGCACGTTTTCCTAAATGGTTTTGAACTGCTTTTGTAGTGATTTCCAGTTCAGATACTGCCGCTATGCTTGCAAGCGCTTCTCCTCTGAAGCCGAGGCTTTTGATTTCGAAAAGATCATTTTCCCTGTAAAGCTTGCTTGTTGCATGGCGTTCAAAAGCCAGATGAAGTTCGGAGCCGGCTATGCCTGATCCGTTGTCCGAAACCCTGATAAGTTTTTTTCCGGCTTTTTCAATTTCGACGGTTATTGAAGTCGCCCCCGAGTCGATTGAATTTTCAAGTAATTCCTTTACTACAGAGGCTGGATTTTCAACGACTTCTCCTGCTGCAATTTTTGATATAAGAGAGTCATTTAGTTTTTTTATTGTTTGCATGAATATCACTGCCTTTATAATTTTTCGGATTCTTCAACCAAATGGTTTAAAAGGTTGATTGCGTCGATAGGTGTCAAAACATTTGTATCGATATTTTTAATGGAAGTGATGAATTTGTTTCTATCGTCTGAAAAGAAATCCAACTGCCGGGTATCTTTTCCCTTGTCTTCCATCAGGCTTATCTTTGATTTGGATTTTTTGTTTATGTCGTGATTCTCAAGCTCCGATAGAATTTCATTTGCTCGCTCTACTACTTTGTAAGGTAACCCCGCCAGTTTGGCCACCTGCACTCCGTAGCTGTGGTTCGCACCGCCACGCTTTATTTTCCTGAGGAAAATTATGTCGTCTCCCATTTCATGCACAGTTATAAAGTAATTCTTGATTCCTTCCAATTTGCCTTCTAGCTCTGTCAGCTCATGGTAATGGGTGGCAAAAAGGCTTTTTGCGCCTATATGGTTCTGATTGCTTATATATTCGACAACAGACCATGCTATGCTCAATCCGTCGTATGTGCTTGTTCCTCTTCCTATTTCATCTAGGATTATGAGGCTTTTTCGAGTTGCATTTGTCAATATGTTGGATAATTCACTCATTTCAACCATGAATGTGCTTTGACCCTGCGAAAGATTGTCGGAAGCACCGACTCTGGTGAATATTCTGTCCACAACTCCAATTGAAGAACTTTCCGCTGGAACGTACGATCCGATTTGGGCCATTAATGCAATTAGCGCTACTTGTCTTAGATATGTTGATTTTCCCGCCATATTGGGACCGGTTATTATATGGAAACGGCAATGGGAATTATCCAACTCGGTATCATTTGCAATGAAGGTTTCCATATTTGAAATTTTTTCAACAACTGGGTGTCTGCCGCTCTTTATGGATATGATATCGCTGTCTGTTACATCGGGCTTGGAATATCCGTTGTGGTATGCCACGTGGGCAAAATTTGACAGAACATCGAGTTTTGCAAGAGCTTCAGCCGTGTTGAGAAGGCGGTCGACGTTTTTGAGAATTTCGTTCCTTATAGTTTGGAATATTGTGTATTCCAATTTGTTTCTTCTTTCCTCGGCATTGATTATCTTGTCTTCAAGTTCTTTTAGTTCTTGCGTTATATAACGTTCCGCATTTACAAGCGTTTGTTTTCTAATATAGTCCTCTGGAACAAGGTGCAAATTAGATTTTGTGATTTCGATATAGTATCCGAAAACCTTGTTGTATTTTATCTTCAAAGATTTTATTCCGGTTGATTCTCTCTCCCTCGCTTCTATGCTGGCAAGCCATGATTTGCCATTTGACAAAATATCCTTGAGCGAATCAAGTTCGTCATTGTAGCCATTTTTAATTACTCCTCCTTCGGTTATTGTCGCAGGGGAGTCTTCTTCTATTGCCGATTCTATCAAGCTATGGACATCAATAAGCTGATCAATCGATTCGTAAAGAGACGACAAAGGACTTGAATTTGTGTGCTTTGATAACAGGCCTATAAGTTCTGGAAGCCTTTTGATTGAAATCTTGAGTGAAATCAAATCCTTTCCGTTAAGATTTCCATAAACAACTTTTGAAGTGAGTCTTTCAAGATCGTATATAGCTTCGAGTATTTCACGGACTTCATTTCTTGTTTGCAGATTTTTCAAGAATATGTCTACAATACTTAATCTACTGTTAATTTCATCTTTGCTCAAGAGCGGTTCATGGATCCATTTGAATAGCATTCTGGACCCCATCGAGGTCTTGGTCTTGTCGAGGACCCATAACAGGGAACCTTTTTTCTTATCTCCCATGATTGTTTTTGACAATTCCAAATTTCTGACTGTGAAATCGTCGATGATCATGAAGTCTGAAGGGCTGTAGTGCTGAATGTTTCTTATATGCGGCAAATCGACTTTTTGTGTTTCGATCACATAATGTATCAAGCTACCTAAAGAAGGTATGATTTCTTTTTCTCCAGAAAGCCCCAGACTGTCTATTGAAACTATATTGAATTGTTTTAGGATTATTCTCTTTGATTCAGCATAATCCGCATGAATTCCGGCGTCTGTTACCAGGGCTTGACCTATGGCTGAATGAATAAAATCGTTTATTCTTATAGAAAGAGATGAAGAGTCGATGAGTATTTCACGCGGGTTCACCTTAAGCAATTCGTTTTCGGCGTCTTTATAGCGTGAAATCCCCTTGAATGATGTAACGCGCAGTTTCCCGGTTGTGATGTCAACATATGAAAACCCAATTGAATTTCCGCTCTCATAGATTGATAGTATATAGTTGTTGAGTGAAGATTCCAGCATTTCGGGTTCAGTTATTGTCCCCGGGGTTATAATTTTTACGACTTCCCTTTTTACTATTCCCTTTGATTTTTTAGGGTTTTCGGTTTGTTCACAAATGGCTATTTTATATCCGGCGTATACGAGCTTTCTTATATATGTGTCAGCAGAGTGGTATGGAATACCGCACATGGGTGCCCGCTCTTCAAGACCGCATGATTTTCCTGTCAGGGTTATTTCAAGCAGTTTTGAACATGTCAGTGCGTCGTCGAAAAACATTTCATAAAAATCACCGAGCCTGAAAAAAAGTATATAGTCTTCATATGTTTCTTTTATTTCAAGATATTGACGCATCATAGGTGTAAGTCCCATGAAAGACTCCTTTCAGAAAGATGTAGCGATCAACACAGTTCTCCAATTAATGTGGCTCTCCTTGCTTTAATAATGCGAACTCGAACAATTTTTCCAATCAGTGAACTATCTCCACGGAATGTCACTATTTTATTGCCCCTGCTTCTTCCGAGTATGCTTCCCGGATGTTTATCGCTTATGCCGTCTACAAGCACGGTCTCAATATTGCCGACTAAAGCAAGATTCTTTTTGTAGGCAATAGCATTAAGTTCCGAAAGAATCCTGTCGAAACGTTCATGCTTGACACTTTCGGGAATTTGGTGTGGGGATTCAGCAGCTTTTGTCCCGCTTCTTTTCGAATATAGAAAAACATAGGCATTGTCAAATGATACTTTTTTCGCAAGGGAAAGGGTTTCGAAAAAGTCTGAATCCGTTTCACCTGGAAATCCTATTATTATATCCGTTGAAAGAGTTATGTTTGGGATTTTTTTATAAAGCTTTTCTGCGAATTCAAGATATTCTTCTCTTGTGTAGTGTCTGTTCATTCTTTTAAGCACACTGTTGCTTCCCGACTGTACTGGCAAATGAAAGTTTTTGCAGATATTTTTGGAAGCGGCTATCGTATCGATAAGTTTTTCGGTTGCATCCTTGGGATGGGATGTCATAAATCTGATGCGTTTTATTCCATCAATCTTGTCAATTTCTCCAAGCAAATCCGAGAAATCGTATTCATCATACAAATCTCTCCCGTACGAATTTACATTTTGGCCCAACAATGTAAATTCCAAAACACCTTCTTTGATCAGAGATGAAATTTCTTTTATGATTGATTCCTTGCTGCGGCTTCTCTCTCTCCCCCTTGTATATGGGACAATGCAGTAAGAGCAAAAATTGTTGCAACCGTACATTATATTGACAAATGCCTTGAATTTGAATTTTCTTATGGAAGGGATTCCTTCGACTACACTTTTGGCTTGATCCCATACTTCCACCAAGGGACCCTTCGAACGTTTTTCTTTAAGTGTTTTTTCTAGCAATTGAGGGAAACGGTGAATATTGTATGTTCCAAGAATGAGATTTACAAAAGAAAGATCTTTTTTAATTGTGTCGATTACATGCGGTTGTTGCATCATGCAACCGGCAATAATAATTATTAGATTCGGCTTTTGTTTTCTGAAATGCTTAAGACGCCCGATGTTTCCCAAAACCTTTCTTTCAGCGTTTTCTCGTACGCAACACGTATTGAAAAGGACTATGTCCGCATCTTTTATTTTACTGACCTCCAAATGGCCCATTTGATTGAACATTCCCGAATATCTTTCGGAATCATGTTCATTCATTTGGCAGCCCCATGTTCTTATATAGTACTTCAATTGTTTCATATGTTTTACACTCCCTGTTAAAAAAATAGCGATACGCTCCTTGTGGACGCATCATTTACCATTATATCAATTATGATGACAAATTCCAACAGATAGAAGGCATAACTAAATTACTGCAATATTATGGCATTAATAAAGAAAATATGTTAAATCGAGTCACTATTTATGATATCATTAAGCTGGTTGACATATTATTTCAAATTTTAATAGGGGGTAGAAAAATGAAATTTTCAGGTAGAATCACAGATATGCAACAATCTCCGATAAGGAAATTGGTTCCTATCGCAGAGGCTGCAAAAAAAAGAGGCAAAAAAGTTTACCACTTGAACATCGGACAGCCGGATGTTAAAACACCAGAAGTTTTCTTTGATGCTTTGAAGGATTTTGATAAAGAAGTTTTGGCTTACAGTTTTTCTCAAGGAAGCCCTGAATTGCTTGAAAGCTTCAGCAATTATTACAAGAGTTATGGTATTGATTTTGATCCTTCGGATATACTTATAACTAACGGAGGCAGTGAGGCTCTGTTGTTTTCAATGCTGGCCATATGTGACAATGGAGATGAAGTTCTTGTTCCCGAACCTTTTTATACAAACTATAATGGATTCGGAAATGTTGCTGGAATTAATGTGGTTCCAATAACTACAAAAGCTGAAAATGGCTTTGCGCTTCCGCCTAAAGAGGAAATTCAAAAGAGCATAAACCCAAAAACAAAAGGAATACTTCTTTCCAACCCGGGGAATCCAACTGGTGCTGTATATTCAAAAGAGCAATTGAACATAGTCCGCGATTTGGCCAAGGAAAACGACTTGTACATAATTGCCGACGAGGTTTACAGAGAGTATATTTTTGATGATTTCCCATATATGAGTTTTGCGCAGTTTGACGATATTTCGGACAGAGTCATAATAATAGACAGTATTTCAAAACGATATTCTGCATGCGGAGCAAGAATCGGTTCATTGGCATCAAAGAATAAGGATCTTATTGCTCAAGTTCTTAAACTTTGCCAAGGAAGACTTTGCGTACCGACAATCGAACAACTTGGAGCAGCTGCACTGGCAAAGGTTCCAAAGGAATATTTTGAAAAAACAAAAGAGGAATATAGACAAAGAAGGGACATTGTCTTCGAAGCTCTTCAAGAAATACCCGGAGTAATTTGCGAATTACCGCATGGAGCATTTTATATTGTAGCAAAATTGCCAGTAAAGGATGCAGAAAAATTTGTAATATGGATGCTTGAAGAATTTGATGTTGATGGCGAGACTGTAATGTTTGCTCCTGCCGAAGGCTTTTATGCTACTCCCGGACTTGGTGTGGATGAAATAAGAATGGCCTACGTCCTTAACCAGGAATCCTTGAAAAAAGCCATGAACATACTGAAATTAGGTTTGGAAGCTTATCCTGACAAAAAATAATTGCTTTAGGAAAATATCTAAAAGACAAGTTTAAAACCAGAAAAGTGGAAATCCCAATAGGATTTCCACTTTTCTGGTTTTATTTGATTCAAATCATTGAATTATTGATTTTGCTTTGATTCAATCATGTCTTTGATAGTTATGGTTTCTTCTTTTACACTTTCAGGAACGTTTGTGTTGTCAACCTCTTCTTCTTCCAATTCCTTAGAAGGCTCTTCTTCGACAACATCTTCTTCTGTCGCATCTTTTATTGACAGGCTGATGCGTTGTTTTTCTTTGTCTATGCCAAGTATTTTTACTTCTACTTCTTCATTCACTTTTAGAGCGTCTGAAGTGGTCTTGACATGTTCTTTAGAAATCTGCGAAATATGAACAAGTCCCTCAAGCCCGGGCTCAATTTCTACGAATGCTCCGAAATCGGTCAAGTTTACAACTCTTCCGTTTATTACATCACCTGTGTTGTATTTTGTATTTACTAAAGACCACGGGTCCGGAAGAATTTGTTTCAGACTCAGAGAAATTTTGTTGTTTTCCTTGTCTAGGCCTATTATTACGACTTCTATGTCGTCACCGACTTTCAAAAGCTCGCCGGGGTTTTTTATTCGTCCCCAAGACAGTTCTGAAATATGAACTAATCCATCCGCACCGCCGATATCGACGAAAGCGCCGAACTTAGCAAGTCTCTTGACTTTACCCTGAAGTTTTTGTCCAACTTCAAGTTCAGCCCAAAGGGCTTCAAGTTCTTTCTTTCTACCTTGTTCTAGAACTTCCTTGCGTGAAAATACAACATTTCTTTTTTCTTTGTTGAATTCGATTATTTTGACTTCAAGTTCCTCATTGACGAAAGCGCTGAGGTTGCTTACATAGTTGAGTGAAAGGTGTGAAGCCGGAATGAATCCTCTGATATCATTAAAAAAGGCAATTATGCCGCCTTTTACAACTTCTTTCGTTGATACTTTAACCGGTTTGTCTTCATCGATAAACACCTTAAGGTCGTCCCACTGTTTGAGTGCATCCACTCTTTTTCTTGAAAGCAGGACATTTCCTTCTCCGTCGTCTGATTTCATTACCATGACTTCGATTTCATCGTCATCATTCAGTATATCTTTAAGACTAACCCCCTCTTCAGAGGTCAATTCTCTTTTCGGGATAATACCATCAGATTTATAGCCGATATTGACTACAACTTCATCATCTGAAATTTGCACAACTTTAGCTTTTAGTATCTCACCCCTCCTCGGCACTCTCAGAGACTTTTCGATCTCCTCAAGCATCTCATTCATCATGTTTTCATTTTCCATAGTTTGCCTACCTACCTTTATTTTAATTTTTTTAACAACATCGTTAATGATCCAATCCGGGGTTGATGCACCTGCCGATATGCCGACTGTTCCGGCATTTTCAACCCATTTTGAATCCAACTGTTCAGCCATTTCTATATGATGGCTTTGTGAACAGTGTTTTTTACTGAGTTCAAATAATTTTTGAGTATTTGAACTGTGATATCCGCCGACAATAAGCATTGTATCGGCAATTTTTGATAATTCAACACACGCCCTCTGCCTGTTTCTTGTTGCTGAACAAATAGTATTGAATAGCTGCATGTCTATTTGAAGGCCTTTAATAATACCAGTCAGGCAATCCCATAGCTCAATATTCAAAGTGGTTTGCGCAACTACGCTTATTTTATCATAATTTGAGATTGAATCAATGTTTGATTCATCATTTATTACAATTGCGCTATTATTGCACCATCCATTAATGCCAATTACTTCGGGATGGTTACTGTTTCCAATTATTACGACCTGTCGACCTTTATTAAATTCTGCTTTAGCTATTTCCTGAACCTTGCGGACATAAGGGCAAGTCGCATCGATTATTTCCACATGCAAATCTTTTGCCTTTTGGTAATCGGCCAAAGGTATGCCATGAGACCTTACAATCATAGGTCCTTTGCCTACTTCTTCCATGGAGCTTGCGCAAAATACATTCAAATCCTCAAGATGCTGTATTACCTGATTGTTGTGAATAAGAGGACCGAATGTGTGTATCCTTTTTTTATTTGTACGGGCCAGTTCAAGAGTTTTATCCATTGCACGCTTTACTCCGAAACAGAAGCCGGAATTTTCCGAGATGATTATTTCCATATATCCTCCGCAAATTATCATTTTAGCATTTATTTGTTCTTTGAATTCAAATTGAAATATTTCAATTCGTATATCTTGTTCATTATATCATCACTGATGGACTGGTAAGATTCTTTAGTAATTCTTTTTTCAGAATAATACTCTTGCAAACTGATTATTTCGCCTATCGTTATATTGATTCTTGAAAAAATTCTATACTTGTTATCGGATGATATGGCAACAGGCAACACATTCTTCTTGGCTTTTATTGCAATAATTGCAATACCTGCTTTTGAATTGGGTTTACCCGACAAATTCCTGGTTCCTTCCGGGAAAATACCTAAAATCTTACCTTCTTTTAGAATATTTACAGAAGTTTTTATTGCTTTTAAGTCATTGCCTTTACGGTTGACGGGGAAGGCGTTGAGTTTTCTTGCAAAAAATCCGAGCATCGGTGATTCGAACAATTCCTTTTTTGCCATAAAATAAAGAATATCCGGATAGTGGCTTCCAATAAGAAGAGGGTCGAACCAACAAGAGTGGTTAGAGCATAAAATGTAGCCACTATTTGTATCAGGTATGTTTTCATATCCATTTATCTCTATTTTATAAAAAATGTTGAATAGCAGTTTAACCAGTATTTTGGCAAAATTTATAAAATGCATTTATAAACCTTCTCTTTCATTGGGATTGGGTTTATTCAAATGAGACATAAGTAAATCTACAACGTGTCCTATATCAAGATTATCTGTATCTATCAAACATGCGTCCGGAGCCATTTTCAAAGGGCTTATTTCACGTGTTGAATCTTTATTGTCGCGTTCTACAATCTCCCTCAATATTTTTTCGACAGGTATGCAGATACCTTTTTCAATCAATTGATTGTGTCTTCTTTGGGCTCGCACTTGCGGTGAAGCTGTTAAGAAAAATTTGTATTCAGCGTCAGGAAATACTACAGTTCCAATATCCCTTCCGTCCATAACTACCGAATGCGAATTTGCATATTTTCGTTGAAGCTCTACAAGTTTTGTACGAATTTCTTTAATTGAGGAGATTGCAGAAACATTTTTGTCTATTTCTTCACTTCTTATTTTAGTTGATACATCTATTCCGTCGAGAAACAATTTTGAATTTCTAAACTCAAGATTTGTGTTTTCCAACATTGAAACAATGTCGTTTATGTTTTCAAAAGAAATATCTTCAGTCAAAACCTTCAAAGTTATAGCGCGATACATTGCTCCAGTATCTATATATGTCCAATTAAGCAATTTGGCAATTTCTTTTGCAATTGTGCTTTTGCCGGATCCTGCCGGGCCGTCTATAGCAATGCATTTAGCTTTCATAAATCTCTCCCATATTTTTATTCATATTGCATTATACCGTATTTGAAGTTTGTAAACAAGAAAATAACTACCCGAATGGGTAGTTGAATTTCTTGTTTACGTTTTACTGTATATATCGAATTCGTCCCAAACATTTTCCAATTTGCGGAAGGTTTCGGTCAAAAACTCTTTTTCCTGGAGACTTATGGAAACAATCAACAAATTTATAAGACTCATAGGTGCCACAAGCGAATCTACAAAAGAAGTAACATTGTTTTTTGCGTATAGAGTCATTTCGGAAATTGATTTCAATGGTGAAAACTGACTGTCTGTAATTGAAATTATTTTACAACCCTGTCGCCTAAGCAGTTTTGCCGATTCATAGGTTTTCCTTGAATACCTTGGAAAACTTAAAGCAATAACTACGTCTTCGCTGTTTATGTTTATGAGTTGTTCGTAAACATCGTTGTACTGAGCTTTTATAACATGAACGTCTTTTAAAATGAAATTGAGATAAAAACCCAGGTATTCCGCCAACACGGATGAACTTCTTAGTCCCAGGATATATACCCTCTTAGCGGCTAATATTTCATTTGTGACTTTATCAAGTACATCTTTATCAAGCTCTTCCATAGTTTTGCGTATGTTCTGTATATCGGAGTCCATGATTTTTTTTATTGTACTCATTTCACCGCTGTATTTATTTGTGAGTTGAAACCTTTGTACGGTTGTCAATTTCGTTTTTATTAACTCTTGTAAAGCCTTCTGCAATTCAGGATATCCCTTGAAGTCCAGGGCATTTGCAAATCTTACTATCGTTGATTCGCTTATTCCAACATGTTCTCCGAGTTTAGAAGCGGTCATGAAAGCGGCCGTGTCATAATTTTCGATTATAAAATCTGCAATTAGTTTCTGGCTTTTGCTGAAATGTTCGTATCTTCTATTAATGATTTTAAATATGTCGCGTTTTTCTTCGTTCATGACATCACTCTTTTATAAGATTGAATCCTTCCGATAATGCCTTGCGATTCAAGTCTTTGAATTTTGCGGGAACCCTGTTTAGCACAGCCTTTTCAAGAAAACCGCGTTTTACAATACCAGTCTCTTCTTGAATGGCTCCCAAGGCTACAATGTTTGAAACAATTGATTTTCCGATTTTATTTGATGCTGTATCAATAATAGGTATTCTAATTACTTTTCCAACTTTTAAGGTCTCATCGATTTTGATAGAAGAGTCCACAATCACGGTTGCTGATTCCTTCGTGGTTTTTTTGTACTTGTCATAAGCAATTTGCGTAAGAGAAAGTAAAATATCGGCTTTGTTTACCTTTGGAAAATCAATATCCTCTTCGCTGATTATGACTTCCGATTTGCTTGCGCCACCTCTTGCTTCAGGACCGTAAGATTGCGACTGTACAGCGTTATCTCCTTGAAGCAAAGCAGCTTCTGCCAATATTATACCAGCTAATATGAGCCCTTGTCCACCTGATCCTGTCAGCCTGATTTCATTTTGCGCCATCATTCGTTATCCTCTCCTTTGAGTCTTTCAATCAACTTGTCGTATTCTTCAACGTACTCAGGCGCTTCAGTGTCTTTGAATTCGCCGATGGTAAATTTTCCATCCATTTCTTCTTCAGACATTTTTGCAGCTTTTGTTGTTGTTACGGCAGAGTCTTTGAGCCATTTGATCATATCTACTGCATCGCCTTTTTTGTTCCTTCTCCCAAAACTTGTAGGACAAGTGGAAATTGCTTCAACCAGTGAAAAGCCTTTTTTTCTCAATGCATTTTCTATATAATTCGTAAGTTGAGGAACGTGGAATACAGTGGAGCGGGCAGCATATGTGGCGCCGGCTGCACCAGCAAGTTGAGCTATGTCAAAGGTTCTGTCTATGTTTCCATAAGGTGCCGTTGTTCCAAAATAGTTTGTAGGTGTTGTAGGCGAATATTGACCACCTGTCATTCCGTAAATATTGTTGTTGAATACAATTGTAGTTATGTCGATATTTCTCCTTGCCGCATGTATAAGATGATTTCCCCCAATAGCCGACGAATCTCCGTCACCTGACACGACAATTACGTGAAGGTCGGGATTTGCGAGTTTTATTCCTGTGGCAAAAGGCAATGCACGCCCATGTGTCGTATGCAATGTGTTGAAATCCATGTATCCTGGTGCTCTTGAAGAGCATCCTATTCCGGAAACTACACACACCTTGTCTTTTTCAAGCCCCAATCGATCTATTGCGTCTATAATGGATCTCATAATAATTCCATGTCCGCATCCGGGACACCACATATGTGGGAATTTGTCTGAACGTATATATTTTTCAGTCAATGCGCTTGCCATGATTAGAGGACCTCCTTTGCTTTTGCTGTTATCTCATCAGGCATAAGAACTTCTCCGTTGGCTTTTCCAACAAAGCCAAGTTTGCAATTGTTCTTAATCACTCTTTCCACTTCGAGCACATACTGTCCTAAATTCAACTCGGCTACCAGTATGGCTTTTGCTTGTTTGCTTAATTCTTTGACTCTTTCTTCAGGGAAAGGCCAAATCGTTTTAGGTCTGAACATTCCTGCTTTTATGCCTTGCTTTCTAAGAGCTTTGACAGAACTTTTTACAGATCTGGCGGTTCCACCATAACCAAGTATAATAATATCCGCATCTTCTGTCATATATTCCTCGAAATCAATAATTTCTTCTTTGTTTTCGCTGATTTTTGCCATGAGGCGTTTAATTAATTTTTCCGCATTTTCAGTGCTATTGCTTGGAAAACCGGTTTCGTCATGCATCAATCCCGTTACATGAAACCTGTAGCCATTTCCAAAGGAAGCTATTTCAGGCACGTAAGAGTCTTCATCGACTGCGTAGGGTAAATAGTTTTCATTGTTTGGGGCAGGTTCTTTTCGATTAACTACTTCAAGATCACCGGCCTTTGGCATTACAATTTTTTCTCTCATGTGTCCGACTATTTCGTCAGCCAGCAATATTACAGGAGTCCTGAATTTTTCAGCCAAATTGAAGGCTCTGACTGTAAGTTCAAACATTTCCCTTACTGAAGACGGGCTGAGTGCAATTACTGGATGGTCGCCATGGGTTCCCCACATTGCCTGCATTACATCTCCTTGAGCTGGCGATGTAGGCAGTCCTGTGCTTGGTCCACCTCTTTGTATGTTCACAACTACAAGAGGCACTTCCGTTATTGCCGCATATCCTATGTTTTCCTGTTTTAGTGAAAAACCTGGTCCGCTTGTTCCAGTCATTGACTTAAGACCAGTGAGTGAAGCTCCTATAGCTGCTGCGATTCCGCCTATCTCGTCTTCCATCTGTATGAACTTGCCGCCCTTTAGTGGTAGTCTGATAGCGGATTTTTCCATTAGCTCCGTTGAAGGAGTTATGGGATATCCTGAATAAAAACGCATGCCGGCGTAAAGGGCGCCTTCGACGCACGCTTCATTTCCTTGCATCAGTTTAAAATTATTTTCCATTTGTATCTTCTCCTTCCAAGTATATGGCAAAATCCGGACATCTTTGTTCGCAAAGCCCGCACTTTATGCATTCATCATTAACAATAGTTATTTTGCCATTTTGGACTTCTAGTACATCTTTTGGGCAAAAAGCAGCGCAAATACCGCACCCCTTGCACCATTCCTTCTTGATTCTGAGTTTTAATTTCGATTTATCATTTTTCAAGTCTCTTAGCTCCTTTCGATTCATCTATATATCAAATATAGCAAACATAAACATAGTATGCAATAAATATTTCATAAAAGCGATTATACTGCTAAATATGAATAAAATCCTGCAATTGTATGCAAATAATATTGGATAACAAATTACAAGTATACATGTAAGCAGTTATCCAATATTGTTTAGACAAAGTAACGATTGAGTTCTATAATTCTGTCATAATCGGTCATATCGGTATTTATGGGAGTCAATGAAACAAATCCGTTTTGCACGGCGTGTATGTCTGTTGAAATATTGTTTTTTACTTTATCGGATATTTCGCCAGATAGCCAGTAGTAGGTGTTTCCTCTCGGGTCTATTCGCTTATTGTATATATTGACATACTTGAGTGTTCCGAGTTCGGTTACCCTTATTTCACTGAAATCTTCTGAATCGGGGAAATTTATATTGAAAAGTCCTTTGCATTTCGCTCTTAGCAGGGGTTGAAAAATAGACTTGTTAAAAAATTCATTTATGAAACATGAACTGCTGCATGATTTTTCCGGAGAGGAAAGCGCAAGAGCGGGAATGCCATGGAACCATCCTTCCATTGCCGCTGACAGAGTTCCGGAATAGAATATGTCTGAACCCAGGTTAAGGCCCTTGTTTATCCCTGAAATTATCCAATCCGGTTTATTTTCCATTATTACTTCCAAAGCTATTTTTACGCAATCGGCAGGGGTTCCATTTATTGAATAGCAGTCGCATGAAATTTTTTGAGGCAATTTTTTTATCCTGATGGGGTCGTGCATTGTAATGGCATGGCTTACAGCGCTCATTTCGACATTAGGTGCCACAACTGTCACTTCATGACCGTATGCCTTCATGAATTCAGCCAAGTCCAGCATTGCCTTGGAATTAATTCCATCGTCGTTTGTAATAAGTAAATTCATATGATCACCTCTTTTGTATGAAATAAAATACAGGGGGATTCTTTACCTGATTTGTGAATTCGGATCTTAGGACAGACCATTTTCTTTGTTTTAATTCATTGGAAAATGAACGTATTGATTCTTCTTCGCGGCATCCGCTTTCATGTCCGGGATAACACACAATAAGTAAGCTTCCCCCTGCTTTCAAGAGCGACATGGCACTCTTGATTGAAACCATTGTATTTTCAGCTACAGTGGTCTTGGATTTGTCTCCTCCTGGAAGGTAACCCAAATTGTAGACAAACATGTCAACTGGTACATTTATATATTCGTTGAATCTGGTATGAGAATCGCAAATGAGGCTGAAATTTTCATGTCTGGCATTGCATTCCAACAAGGAGAGGGTATTGGTAATTGCGGCCTCCTGGATGTCAAAAGCAAAAACCTTTCCTTGTTCTCCGACTCTGTTTGAAAGCAAAAGGGAATCATATCCATTCCCGGCTGTAGCATCAACTGCAATTCCTCCAACCTTAAGCATTTTTTCTATAAAAAGATTTTTGATTTTCACAGCGTTGTTGAAGTCTTCATTCAATTTGCAGGCACCTCTTTCTAATTGATATTTTTAAGATATTCAACTTCTGCTTTTTTTAAATGTCGCCATTTCCCTTCTTTGAGGGAAGCGATTTCTATTTTGCCGATTGCTATACGTTGAAGGGAAACTACATTACGGCCCATAGATGCAAACATCCTTCTGATTTGCCTGTTTTTTCCTTCATAAAGGATTATTTCATAGCAAATCGATTTTTTTTGAATGATATCGCATTTCGCGGTCACATATCCCCCAATATCAATTCCGTTTTTGAAAATCTCAAGTTCTTTGAATGACAGAGGCTTGTTTATGCAAACCAGATACTTTTTTGGAATATGATGTTTGGGATGAGTAAGCTTATTGGTTAATTCTCCATCGTTTGTCATAAGGATAAGCCCCTTTGAGTCGTAATCCAACCTTCCTACTGGAAATATGCGTACTTTGACGTCTATATAGTCAGTTACAATTGGACGGTTAAAATTGTCGGACAAGGTTGTGACTACTCCCTCAGGTTTATTTAGAAGAATATATACCATTTGTTCCTGAATATGGATTATATTGCCGTTAATAGACACGAAATCTTTATCAGGGTCGACTATTACACCCATTTCTTTAACAGTCAAACCGTTTACTTTAACCTTTCCTTCCCTTATCAATTTTTCGGCTTTCCTTCGGGACGTGTATCCGGCTTTTGAAATATACTTTTGGAGTCTCATGACTAATCCTCTAGACTCATGAATAAATCAGCGTTTTGGAATGAATCTATATCAGGCAAATCATTCAGTGATGAAAATCCGAATGTTTTTAAAAAGTTGTCAGTAGTTCCATAGAGAAGAGGTCGACCGATTTTATCCAATTGACCGCTTATTTTTATTAATCCCTTTTCGATAAGTGTATTTACTACTCCTGAAGATTGGACTCCTCTTATCATTTCTATACCACCCTTTGTTATGGGTTGTTTGTATGCTACTATTGACAATACTTCCAGCGCTTGTTGCGACAGTTTTTTAATGTTTATATTTTTGCAAAAGCGTTCTATATAATAATAGTTGCAGCTGTTTGTGGAGAATTGATAAGCGTTATTTATGGAGACCAATTTTATTCCTCTCTGTTCCGAGTATGAGTTTTTCAGTTCTTCGAGGCAATCGGAAATTTGCCTTTTGTCAACTTCAAGCAGACGGCTGAATTGATTGATTGTAATCGGCTCGGTTGATATGAAAAGCACAGATTCCAAGATGGATTTTACTTCCTTGTTATTCATATTGAAATTTCACCTGCCTTAGATTTTGTAATTTGGATGCTGTCAAAAATGCGTTTTTGCAGTACTTTAATTTCTCCGGTTCTTATTAACTCCAGCAAAGCCAGAAATGTCGTTATGATTTCTCCTTTGCTGGAATCCTGATGAAACAATTTTTCGAATTCCATCGTTGTATGATTTACAAAAATATTCCGGATGTGCCTTATCTTGTCCTCAACCGTCCATGTATCAGCTTCTATCTGCTTGAAATATTTTTTTCGGTTATGGTCTATTGAATCCAATTTTGACAATAATTCAGCCAGTGCGTTAATAAGCGAGTTTTCTGTAAAATCGAATTCGATGTCCTTATGCAGTTTTGTAGTAATGTTTAAAATATCATTTGGTGTATTTCTTCTGTACAGAACTTTTGAATAGCTCTGCTCCCTTTTATCCAACAGTAATGATAAATTCTTGAATTTGCTGTATTCAATCAACTTTTGGACCAATTCATCCCTGGGATCATCTTCTGACAATAAGTCTTTGTCAGATTTTTCTGGAAGAAGCATTTTAGACTTAATTTCAAGCAAGGTTGCGGCAAGTAGCATGAATTCGCTTAGATTGTCTAAATCAATAATTTTCATTAGCTTCAAATGTTCAATATATTGAGATGTTATTTCAGATATTGGCAAATTATGAAGGTCTATCTCATTTTTTTCTATTAAGTGGAAAAGTAAATCGAAAGGGCCAGAAAATTGTTCAACTTCAATCAAATAATCCATTGCTTAAACATTCCTTCCAAGTTTTTTTTCTATGAATTCAATTTCGGCTTTGCGCTTGTTTGGTATGACTCCGTCTATCCTGCCTTCCAAAATTTCATTAAGAAGCAGGCCTATGCGTTTACCCGGCTTTATTCCCATTGAAATTAAGTCTTTGCCTGTCAAATGAGTTCGGATCCCCTTCAGCGACTTAAAATAGTGATTTATCAAAATCCATAAATCATCGCCTGGCGTGCTTGAAAAAGCAATAGCATACAAAGATTCATCTGGCACCGATTTTGCAATTCTGTAAAGTTCACTGTCCGATTTAGATAAAAGTATGCTTTTCTTCCAAGCGTTGAAATTCTTGATATGGTCTTTGAGGTGTTTTTTGTAATTGCAGGGTAAATTATACGTTAGAAATAAAGGATTCTTAAGAATCAATATTTTTAAAAGTATTATATCAGAAGGAATACAAATTTCAGCCACACTAGTATTTAAGAATTTTTCAAAACGTTTTAAGTCAGATGTGTTAAAAATGAATCCTTTGAAAAAGTTGAAATCGTTGAAAGATTTGAAAGAAAGGTACGAATAATCTTCACGAAGGCATTTTATCAATTCATTTAAAATTCTGTCATCGCTTATATGCTTCAAATAGTTTTCAGAAAGGGCTTTATTGAAAATATATTCGGTTTTCTTTTCAATATTAAAGCCAAGCCTCTCTTTGTATCTTATAAGCCTAATCAGTCTTGTCGGGTCGTCAATAAAACTTTTATCGTAAAGCATCCGGATCCTTTTATCATTCAAATCATTTATTCCGCCAGAATAAGCCAAAAGCTCTCCAAAACTGTCATTGTTTATTGACAAGGCAATTGCGTTTATGGAAAAATCTCGTCTTTGCATATCATAAAAAAGGGAATCTACCCATTTGATTTCAGGAAGACTTCCGGGGCTTGCGTAATTTTCTGTTCTTGTACGGTTTATGTCTATTGTAAAGCTTTTTTCTTTGTATTTTGCTAAAAGTTTTACCGTATTATACTTTTTATCTTCGCATATGTTTTCAACTGAAATTGCTTTTTTAAGGCATTTGGCAAATTCCGATGGTTTTCCGTAAGTTATCAATATGTCAAGGTCGCATATATTGTTTCTTTCCATAATTAAATCCCGTACAGCTCCGCCTACAAGATAAATTCGACCGTATTCAATCATATGGCAATCTGAAATTATTCTTATGACCTGAAATAGATTTTTTCTTTTTTTCAACGCGGATAAAATATTCATTAAGCGCCGCCTTCAATAATAATCAGTTGAAGATTCACTTACCCTTGCCAGAACAAGTTTTGTTGATGAAGCGGTCTTGTCCGAATTTATTGTAAAAGAATCCACGACCCTTGATTCAATGTCCGAATCGTATTTCAATGAATTAGATAGATGCAGTGTGGCGAGTGTTTGACCTTTGTCGACAAAATCTCCATTCTTTGCTTTTAAAAGTATTCCTGAAGCATAATCAAGCTTGCTTTCCTTGGTAGAGCGGCCTGCTCCCAGTCCCATAGCGCAAAGGCCCAATTCCAAAGCGTTTATTCCTGTTATATAACCGCTGGCTGGTGAAACAACATCGATTGTCTCTGTTGATGACGGCAATTTGGATGGGTTTTTTAAATAATTGACATCGCCTCCCTGGGCTTCTACGAAATCAAAAAATTCAGCCAGTGCTTTCCCTGAATTCAGGTTTGCTTCCGCTTTTCTTCTTGCCGAAACAGAATCAATTTTAAGACCAAATGATATCATTTCAGTCGCGAGTCTCAAACATATTTCCTTCAAGTCGTAAGGACCCTTGCCTCTAAGCACTTGAAGGGCTTCTTTTACTTCAAGTGCATTGCCTATTGCCAGACCAAGAGGCTGGTCCATATTTGTGACAAGAGCCAAGACCTTTCGGTTCATCCCATTTCCGATTTTGACCATAGTTTTTGCCAAGTCAACAGCATCTTCCAAGTTTTGCATGAATGCGCCATGACCGATTTTGACATCCAATACTATTGCATCGCTTCCAGAGGCTAATTTCTTGCTCATTATGCTGCTGGCTATAAGAGATATGTTTTCAACGGTGGCTGTAACATCTCTGAGTGCATATAATTTTTTGTCCGCGGGGGCCAAATTTCCGGTTTGTCCTATAAGAGCCAATTTATGGTGTTTTACTTGCTCAATAAAACTGTCAATTGAAAGTTCGACCTTGAATCCAGGTATGGACTCAAGCTTGTCTATTGTGCCTCCAGTATGGCCCAGGCCTCTACCTGACATTTTGGCAACAGGAACCCCGCAAGACGCAACAAGCGGCGCAACTATCATGGAGGTGGTGTCCCCCACTCCACCTGTGCTGTGTTTGTCCACCTTAATACCTTCTATTTCTGATAAATCGACTGTTTCCCCTGAAAAAAGCATTTCTTTAGTCAAAGAAAGAGTTTCCCTTTCATTTAAGCCTTTAAAATAAATGGCCATTAATAAAGCGGAAACTTGATAATCCGGTATTTCACCATTGGTGTAGCCCTTGATAAAGAAACGGATCTCCTTATCGTCGAGTTCAATTCCGTTTCTTTTCTTCATTATTATGTTTTGGAAATTCATACAAAATCCTCCTTCTTTCTTAAGCTCTTGGATGGGTTTTATCGTAGACATCCTTGATTTTGTCGTCTTTGAGCTGAAGATAGATTTGTGTAGTGGATATGTCCGAATGGCCAAGCATTTTTTGGACAGATTTCAAATCTGCACCGTTTTTTAAAAGATGGGCGGCAAATGAGTGTCTCAGGGTTTGGGGAGTAATGTCTTTTTCAATATTTGCCAGTCTTTTGTATTTCTTTACTATTTTCCAGAAGCCCTGTCTTGTAAGCCTGTTTCCTGTGTAATTGATGAAAAGAGCTTCTTTGTTTTTTGAAACCATTGGATTTCTGAGCTCATATATGTAATTGAGTAAAGAGATTTTCGCCAAGGTTCCAATTGGTATAATTCTGCTCTTCCTGGCATTTTTACCACTGCAGTGTATGTAGCCGAGATTGAGATTGACATTTTTTATGTCCAGAGCTATTATTTCCGATACTCTCATACCGGTTGCATACAGCAATTCGAGCATAGCCTTGTCGCGAATAGACATTCGGCTTTTGTTTAAAGAAGGTTGCTCAAGCAGTTTGTCTATTTCTTCAACAGTCAATATCTCGGGTATGTTTCTGTTTGATTTTGGCACGTTGACTTTGTAAACCGGATTGTTGCTCATAAGTCCTTCGTACATTAAAAAAGTGTAGAAGGATTTTAAAGACGAAAGGTATCTTGAGACGGTTGAAGCCGATTTATTGTTGGCGTTTAGAATGTCAACATAAGTGACAATATCCTTTCTGTTGACATTTATGAATTTTTTTTGAATATCCGATTTACAATATGAGAGAAATTTGAAAACATCAGATAGATATGATCGGATTGAGTTTTCGGATAATTCTTTCGAGTATAAATATTTTTCGAAACCTTCGACGATTTTTTCCATTTTTCTCCCTCTTGTTAATTGATTTGTATAGCATGGCGATTAGTTACTTATTCAACAACTTTATTGAAAGTCCTTTAAAAAAAATAATCCTTCTTCGTCACAAAGGATTATTTGAACTTTTTGAAATGTATAATACTCTTAATCACAGATTTGTTTGTTTGAAACATAGAGCAAGCCTATTATAGTTTTTGCATCGATTATTTCACCGCTTTTAATCATTTGAAAGGCATCCGTAAAAGGTATTTCAACGGTTTCAATATATTCATCCTCATCGGGGTTTGCACCGACAAAGGAAATGTCTTCGGCAATGAATAAATTTATCAGTTCATTTGAAAAACCCGGTGAACTGTAAAAATTGAAAAGAAATTTCATCTTGTTTGATTCATATCCTGTTTCCTCCGCAAACTCCCTTATTGCACATTCTTTTGGTGATTCAGTGGATTCAAGTTTTCCTGCAGGGAGCTCGTAGATTGATTTTTCTATAGCTTTTCTGTATTGCTTGACCAATACGATTTTCCCTTCCTTAATTGCGATTATGGCCACACCGCCTCCGTGCTCGATTATTTCCCGCTTTGAATATTTTTGATTTGGCAATTCTACAGTATCTATTCTCAAATTGATGATTTTGCCTCGATATAACTTGTCCGTCTTTACAGTTTTCTCTATGTTCATTTTATACCTCATTTCGAATATATAAACTTCAATCGTTCGGTAACTGAAGCTATGAACTTGCCGTTTGTAGGTCTTTTTGAGTCAAGGTTATAATTTTTAAGCGTATGTTTTAATCTTTTCTTTGAAACGGGGCTGTCTGTCCATGCCATGTTTATGGCATTCCTGATGGATCTTTCCACTCGGCTTGGCGTCGCTTCTTCAAAGCAGCTTGCGACATCCGGATACAGCCGCTTGGTAAGTCCCTTCAAATATGTAGAATCATGGTAAGACATTATTATGGCTTTCTTGACATATTCATATCCGTTTACATGCAAAGGGAAACCAAAATCCCTCAAAACGTCGCCGACCTTGCTGTCGATGTCAATAACAGGATTGCCTGAAAAAATAGATCGGTCAGTTGGATTCTGCATTATCTGTCGGATTCGGCTTATGAGGACTTCATAATCGAATGGCTTTACGAAATAGTAGTCAGCACCCATTTCCATAGCCTGCTGGGTTACATTGTCCTGCCCTAATGCAGAAAGGACGATTATTTTGGGGGAAGATCCCCTCTTGAAACTTTTAGCATTTTCCAGGACGCCTATACCGTCCAATTTAGGCATTATTATGTCGAGTATTACAATATCGACCACATGCCTTTTTAAATATCGGCATGCATCAAGTCCATCATTTACAATATTTACAACCTTGAAATCGTCTTGGTTGTTTATGTACTCAGAAAGTATTTCGGTGAAGTCTTCATTGTCATCAGCTAAAAGAACTTTCATTTTTTTCATATTTCGTCCTCCTTTTCAGTATCATCATGAGAGGCGATCTTTGCCTTGTTTATGGATGCAATCAATTTTTTGGCATGGTCTTCAGAAATTCCGGAATTTATGTTCCCGTCCAGCAGACGTGAAATTTCAAGAACCTTTTCACTCATTTCCAAGGATTTGACTCTCGTATTTGTTATGTTGCCTTTGGTAAACTTTTCTATAAGCATATGGTAATCTCCCATAACAGCTATTTGCGGCAGATGGGTTATGCATATCACTTGTGTGGCTTTTGAAGTTCTATACAATTTTTCGGCAACCTTTTTTGCAGTAATACCGCTAACTCCTGTATCAATCTCATCGAATATTATTGTGTTTATAGTATCGACTTTAGACATTATTACCTTTATGGCAAGCATTATACGTGAAATTTCGCCGCCGGAAGCAATTTTCGAAAGGCTTTTGACTTTTTGTCCCGGATTCATTGAAATGAGAAAGTCTGCATCTTCATAACCGGATTTTGATATTCTATTAATGTCCGTATTCAGAGATATTTCAAATGTAGCATGTTCAAGATTCAATTCTTTGAGCTCGGATAAAATGCTTTTGCTAAGGGATATGGATGCTTTGCGTCTTTTTGAGCTTACCTCGGCAGACAGTTTTTTGTATTCATCCAGCTTTTGTTTATAGATACTTTTCATTTTTTCAAGTTTTTCATCAGAATGCAAATATCCTTCAAGTTTATTAAGCAGATTTTCACGATAAAGCAAAATATCTTCAATTGTATTCCCATATTTCATTTTCATTCCATTTATGAGGTCGAGTCTGGATTCGACGTAGTCGAGCCTGTTGCGGTCATATGTGAAATTGTCGGAAAAATGCCTCAGATTTGTTGAAGCATCTTCCAGCATATAATGAATTTCGTTAAGTTTTGCATGGATATTGTTTAAATCGTTTGAAAACGACTGCACTTGTGAAATAGACGCAAGGGCTTTGTCAATTGCATCCATTGCATTGAATTCGTCTTCAAAATTTGAAGACACTAATCTTAAGGCTTCAATGCAATTATTTTTGATTGCCTCTCCGTTTTTTATATAGTCATATTCTCGTGAAAGAGTTTCGTCTTCACCTATGGACAAATCGGCATCTTCTATTTCCTTTAATTGATATTGGTAAAAATCCAACTCCCTTTCATTCTTTTGGGATTTTTCAAGAAACTTATTAATAGAAAGTTCATAAGAACGGATTTCGGAGCATATTGATGAAAGAATACGCGTTTTTTCATAATGACCAGGTGAAATGTAACGATCAAGCAATCCCAAATAGTTTTCTTTTTTAAGAAGGGACTGGTGTTCGTGTTGGCCGTGTATGTCTATCAAGCCGTTGGATATTTCCTTAATTGTTTCAACACTGCTTATGTTTCCATTGATACGGCTTACCGTTCTCCCGCTTTCAAGAATTTCGCGCTTAAAAACGATTACAGGTTCTTCTGTTAAATTTAAGCCATAATTATTTTCAAGTTTTTTTATCTCGGGTTTATCACTTAGAAAAAAAGCCAGTTCTATTTCGGATTTTTGTGATTTTTGGCGCAATAAATCCTTGCCGGCCTTGCCACCTAAAGCTATGTCTATAGCTTTGACGATTATTGATTTTCCGGCACCCGTTTCACCAGTTATTACATTAAGGCCTTTTGAGAAATCTACGCGCAATTCGTCAATCAGTACAAAATTTTTTATATGCAATTCAATAAGCATGGAATCACCCACTGTTTTAAGACATCATTTTCTTGAAAGATTCTATTATTTCATATAAATCGGACTCTTCCCTAACAAGAAGGAAAATTGTGTCATCTCCGGCAATCGAGCCAACTATATCTGTCGAATTAATAGCGTCGATAGCAGATGCAGCGGCATTTGCCGCCCCGGTAAGTGTTTTAAGAACAATCATATTCCCCGAATAGTCTATGGAAACAACAGATTCCTTGAAAAGATTTATAAGGCGGTCGGAAAGCATGTGTTCCTGTTGTTGCATGGAAGCGTATTTGTATCGCTTATTTCGAGTTAGAACCTTAATAAGCCTCAATTCTTTTATATCTCTTGAAACGGTTGCCTGTGTCACTTTGAAACCGCTTTTTTTCAGTAAGTCGGCGAGTTCCTCTTGTGTTTCAACTTCATATTCTTTGATTATTTCAAGAATTTTAATGTGTCTTGAGTATTTCATTCATCGGCCTCCTTAAAATTGATGTTTTTAAGCAATTTTTCTGTCAATTCCATATAATCCAAGTCTTCTGCTTCTTTTGATTTTGATTTGCTACAGTAGATAAGAAATTCAATATTTCCCTTTGCACCCTTTATTGGAGAATATGTTATTCCCTTTAAAAACAAAGGGTACGATTCCAAATGCTCAAGCATGGCGATGATTACCTCTTTGTGGACATCTGTGTTTCTCACAACGCCCTTTTTTCCAACCTTTTCGCGACCAGCTTCAAATTGGGGCTTGAGAAGAAATACGATTTTTCCGTTTTCCGCGAGTAGTTTGAAAGCAACTGGCAGCACGAGTTTGAGTGAAATGAAAGATACATCTATTGAAATAAAATCTATTTGGGACTCAATTGTTTCGGGTTTCAAATATCTTATATTGGTCCTTTCCATCACAAGGACCCTTGAATCCTGCCTTAGTCTATAATCAAGTTGCCCGTATCCGACATCGACTGCGTATACTTTTGATGCTCCGTTTTGTAGCATGCAGTCTGTAAATCCTCCTGTTGAAGATCCTATATCCATTGCAGTTTTGCCATCGAAATTCAAACTGAAACAATTCATTGCTTTTTCAAGTTTGAGTCCGCCCCTGCCGACATATTTGAGTTTTTTGCCCCTCAATTCGATTTTGGAGCTTTCCAAGTCAACTTTTGTTCCGGATTTATAAGCCTTTTGCCCGTTTACATATACTATTCCAGCCATAATGGCACGTTTTGCTTTTTCTCTGGAGTCAAAAAATCCTTCTTCTACCAATAGTATATCCATTCGTTTTTTCATGTTTTCACTCTTTCAGAAATTGTTCGATTTCGTTTGCCAGAGACTCAGGATCCAATGAAATGCTTTTAAGCAAATCTTTGGTTTCTCCCTGGGGTATAAAAACATCAGGATACCCTTTGTTAAGGATCCTAAAAGAAGCAGAGTTTTTGACTATAGTATTTATTTGAGTTCCCATTCCGGAATTGACTGAACCGTTTTCCAAAGTAATAATTGTTCCATGATTTTCTACGGCAGACAATATGGCATTTTTGTTTATGGGTTTTATTTGTCTCAAACTTAAGATACCGGAGTCTATATCTCTTTTTTCAAGTATTTTTGCACATTCAATTGCAGTGCTTGTTGCGCCTCCCTCAGATATTATCAGGCAGTCCTTACCCTTCTTGATAATTTCGGGTAAGCCTATCCTTGTGTCATCCATGTTGATTTCATTGCATACTCCTCTAGGATATCGTATCGCAACCGGACCATCCAATTCAAGAGAGTGAGAGAGCATTCGCTTGAGTTCGTACCCGTCTTTTGGGGATAATATTGTTAAATTGGGAATTGGCAGCAAAAATGACAAGTCAAATGAACCGTGATGAGTTTCACCGTCTGCTCCAACCAGCCCGGCACGGTCTATGCAGAATACAACAGGTAGCTTTTGAAGGCAAACATCGTGTATCAGCTGATCGTAGGCTCTTTGTAAAAAAGAAGAATACATTGCAACAAAAGGTTTTTTCCCGCTTACAGCCAAACCTGCGGCAAAAGTTATTGCGTGTTGTTCAGCTATGCCTACGTCAAAATAACGATCGGGGTGGGCCAAACCGAAAAAGGAAAGGCCGGTACCGTCAGGCATGGCTGCCGTAATTGCTACTATTGATTTATCCTTATTCGCCAATTCTGTAAGACTTGATGAAAATACTTTGGAATATGACAATCCTTTTGATTTGGATTTTGTTTTTCCTGTATTTATATCAAATGGTCCTATTCCGTGAAATTTTTCCGGATGATTCTCGGAGAATGCATACCCTTTCCCTTTTTTGGTTACTACATGCAACAAAACAGGTTTTTCAAAATTTTTCACCCTGTTTAAAACATCAATCAATTCTTCAATGTTATGACCGTCGACAGGTCCAATGTATTTAAAACCCATTTCTTCGAAAATAGTGCCGGCTACAAGCATATACTTGACTGTATCCTTTAGTTTGTCCAGTTTTTTTGTAAGGCATTCTCCTATGAAAGGCATTCTTTTGGTTGTGTTTTTTATGCCGGCCTTAGTTTTGGTATATTGTTTTGCAGTTCTTATTTTGTTCAAATGCCTGGACAGTGCCCCTGTATTTTCTGAAATGGCCATATTGTTGTCATTTAGAATCACAAGCATTCTTTTTTGTTCGTGTCCAATATGGTTCAGTGCTTCATAAGCCATACCGGCTGTAAGCGAACCGTCCCCTATGATTGGAATGACTTGGAAGCTTCTCCTATCTAAATCCCGAGCAGATGATAAACCCATTGCTGCGGAAAGAGATGTGCTGCTGTGCCCTGTTTCGAATGAATCGTGCACGCTTTCGCGCCTTTTGGGGAATCCGCTCATTCCGCCGAACTGCCTAAGATTTTCAAAATCTTCTTTCCTACCGGTTATAATCTTGTGCACGTAAGACTGGTGGCCAACATCCCAAATGATTTTATCTTTGGGACTGTCGAACACATGGTGTACAGCCAAGGTAAGCTCTACAACTCCCAGATTCGAAGCCAAATGGCCTCCTGTATTGGAGAGCGACTCAATTAAAAATTCGCGTATCTCAAATGCCAACTGTACCATTTGTTCATTATTGAGTTTTTTTATGTCTTTTGGTTTTTTTATATTATCCAATATATTCATTTTGGTCACTTTCTTTTGAATGTTAGTTTTTTATTGAAAAAATATATTATTCGACCTACTTTCAACACGATTTCTCTTGACTGAAAGATAGCTATCTCCTTGCCGAAGGCTTTGCCGCCAACCGTCAAAGAAGCGGTAGATGAAATAAGCACGACGCTTAAAATTGATGTGTTTAAAAGTGTATTAATCGAACCTATCTTTAAAATCAAAACAGCTATTGTCGACCCGCTTATTATGCCAGCTATGTCACCAACGACGTCATTGCAGAAATTAGAAACCGGTCCTGCATGGTTTATCAGCTCCAAGGCTTCTTTTGCTCCCTTTATTTTTCTTGAAGCCATTGAATTAAAGGGTTTTCTGCTGGCGGAAGCGACTGCTATGCCAATGATGTCAAAAATGATTCCAGTTATAACTATAATAAAAAGCAATAAAAATCCAAAAGCCAATCCAATATTGCCGAGAAGTGTTTCTGAAACCGAATTAAGCAAAAACGAAAAAATAAAAGTTATAAAGGAGACATGGATTATCCATTTGTACCTGATTTTACTGGTATTGATTTTCATTTTCAAACTTCCTTTAAAAAAATAATTGTGGCAACACATCGAGTAAACTTTACGGCTTAGGTCCAGTAGGGTTTCCCGTTTGGATGCTGAATCGTCGCCGAATCAGCGGTTTCCCATTAAATCCATACTTATGATGTCGCCATTCATAAAACTGGATCGCCATTGAGACCGCACTTTAATCCCCGATGTGTTTCCTTTACAGGAACAGCCTAGGAGTTTTCCTCTGCAAGCAAATCATTCTTTAGCCTCTTTTGCAAAAAAGGTTTCGGCGGCAAGACGGAGAATGCCCGGATCCTGGACGTTTCTTCGTTGAGCCCGACGTCCACCTTTCCCACTCAAGGCAGGCTACTCTGCAGTTGTTGGTTCGTGCAGGTTTATATCGGATATAATCCGATTCTCCATGAAGAGAGGGTAGAGCCCACATGCCATTGCGGATTGCCCCCTGCTTCTTATTCCCGACAAAAGCCCCCGACTGGGCGTCAGAAGCAATCATTAGGAACTTCATCGATGTGCCCTTTGACGGATTTTTAGCCCCGCCTTCAAAAATGAAAAAATTGACTAGGATACTGCGCCACATTATGTCTATATTAGCAGATTTGCTATCAATATGCCAAGGATTGCGCCGGCAAACACTTCTATGGGAGTATGTCCGACCAACTCCTTGAGTTGTTTTTCTTCAATTTGTTTTTTCTGTTGTTTATCTTTAATCATTTGGTTTAAAATCATAGCTTGTTTTCCAACAGCCCTTCTCACACCTGAAGCGTCATACATGATGATGAGCGAAAAGATTATTGAAACCGCATATTCAAGAGAATCCCAGCCCATTTTAAGGCCTATAGCAGTGGAAAGACCCATTACCATTGCAGAATGGGAACTTGGCATTCCTCCGGAACCTACAAAGCGGTAAAAATCCAGTTTTCGTTCCTTAATAAGTGTAAGAATCACTTTCAAGGCCTGAGCTGTGAACCATGACCAAAAGGAAGCGTTGAAGTATGGGTTGGAGAAGAGCGTTCTCATATATGACAAGAGTTCATCACCTTCCTAGTATTAATTAAGAGTTTCTGGACAAAAAACGGTTTGCAAGTGTTTTTAAAAAGACGGTGTCGCCGTCGATCTTTTTGAGATTGAATATTGCTTCGCCCGTGTGTTTCTCGAGAGCGAATTTAGAGGCTTTAATACCATTTATTTTAGGAAAAGTGTTTTTGTTGGCCGACCTGTCGCTTCCGACAGGTTTCCCAAGCAAGGCTTCATTTCCTTCAATATCGAGGATATCATCCTTTATCTGGAAAGCCATGCCTAAATGAAAACCGAAATTGCTGAATGCCGAAATTTCTTCTTCGCTTCCGCCAGCCAGCGTTGCGCCCATTTTGAGAGCTGCCTGAATCAATCTTGAAGTTTTGTTTCTATGGATATAGTCAAGAATATTTTTTTCTATTTGCAAACCTTCAGTCAGCACATCTACGGTTTGCCCTCCCACCATTCCTCTTAAACCGGCAGACTCTGCAAGTATTTTGGAAGCGTTGATTCCCCGATGGTTTTCAATGGATTCAAGCATTACTTCATAAGCAAGATTGAGAAGCGCATCACCGGACAAAATTGCCAAAGCTTCTCCATAGACAAGGTGATTTGTTGGCTTGCCTCTTCGGAAATCGTCATTGTCCATGGCTGGAAGATCGTCGTGTATAAGCGAATAGGTGTGTATAAGCTCTATTGCGCAAGCAAAAGGAATTGCCTTGCACTGGTCCCCACCCAAAACCCGGTTTGCTTCAAGAAGCAAGATGGGACGTAGTCGCTTTCCTCCGGAATGCAAACTGTAGTTCATAGAGTCAATCAAGTTATTTTGATAGCTGTTTGAAGAGCTTTTTAAATAAATAATGTCGCTTAGCGATTTTTCTATTGTGGTTTTGTATTCATGCATATTTTGTTCAAATGTCATCGTTTAAATCCCCTTCTTCGAAATTTCTGAAAGTTTCTTTTTTTGTTGAATCGACGAGTATTTGGACTTTTTTACGCGCTTCCGCCAAAGCCTTGTTGCATTCATTATATGCTTTGGTTCCATTCTCGTAGACTTTCAAGGCGTCTTCGAGAGATAGATCATTGTCGTCTAGTTTTTCAAGAGAGTTTTTCAATTTTTTCATGTGTTCCTCAAAAGAAACTTTTTTCTTTGTCATATTTTCTCCTTCTCGAAACAAGTGACCCTGCTCTTTATTTTACCATTTTTTACAGCGACAGTAATGGCTTCATTCAAATTAACGTCATCAATGGATGAAACAACCTTGTCCTCTTCATTATACACGATTGCATAACCCTTTTTCAGTATTGAATCGGGATTCACCCTTTTAAGCGATTCATAGCTTGCTGATGCTTCTTCTTCTAATCTGGAAAGTGAATGCTCAAGTGAAGAGTTCATTGACGCGTACATATACTGGAGGTCCTTTTTTTCGTTTTCAATTCGCCAAAAAATTTTTTTGTTCATTCTTGCAGGCGACTTTTCCTCGAGGGGCTTTTCAAGCATCGAAAATCTGCCTGATATGTTTTTATTAATGTATTTGTTAAGGGACTCTATCTTATCCATAAGGCCTACGGTCTCAGGCAGGCAAAGTTCTGCCGCTGCTGAGGGCGTTGGAGCCCTGAAGTCCGAAGTGAAATCGGAAATTGTAAAGTCGGTTTCATGTCCCACAGCTGAAACGACAGGGATATTTGAAGTGTGTATCGCATCTGCCAACACTTCCTCGTTGAAGGCCCACAATTCTTCTATTGACCCTCCGCCTCTTGCAAGTATTATCATATCGTATTTATTTGCCGATGTATTGGCCATCCCGATGTTTTTGGCTATATTTTCAGCCGCATGTATTCCCTGTACCAAGGAAGGATAAATATAAATGCTAGTGCTTTTGTTTCGTCTTTGAGCCACATTGAGGATATCTCTAAGTGCGGCCCCGCTTGCAGACGTAACAACTGCTATATTTTCAGGGAAGGGAGGCAGGTCCATTTTGATTTTTTCATCAAAATATCCTTTAGCCTGCAGTCGTTTCTTGAGTTCTTCGAATTTCCCGAACAAATCACCCGTTCCCGAAGGTTCCATATTGTTTACGTATATCTGGTATACTCCAGATTTTTCGTAAAGGGATATGTTGCCCATAACTGTTACAGCCATTCCGTTTTCAGGTGTAAAAGCCAGATTCTTCATTCTGCTTGAAAAAATCACACAAGTAATTTTGCTTTCCTTATCCTTAAGTGTGAAAAAAGCGTATCCTGCAGGATTTGGCTTGTAGTTAGAAATTTCGCCATTAACCGAAATATGATTGAGCAAAGGATCGGCTTGAATAATCCGTTTCATGTAACGGTTTACTTCAGATACGCTGAATGTCTTCATTTTCATTTTTAATCAGCTCCTGACAATTTCATTCCCATTCGCGCTATTCCTACGGCATTGTCCGTGCAAAGTTCTGCCGGTCCGAAATGAATTGAAGCGAATTTGTCGCAAAGGGTTTTTTTTAGGAAGTGGCTTGCCGAAACGCCCCCGGTCATAAGAATCGGTTTGTCTGCAATATCAAGATTGTTGAAGGATTTTGATAAGGTTTGCGATATGCATTTGAAAACCTTGCAAATTATCTCGTCTGGATTTGTTCCTCTTGAAATATCCTTTTCGTATATGTTTTCGACTCCTGAAAAATTAAAATATCCATTTTTTACAGATGTCCGGTATGAGTCCTTTGCTTTTTCCGCAGAAGCTATTTTGTCCAAAGCTCTGCCTGCTGGAAAACCGTGTCCCAATCTTACTCCCAGCCTGTCTATCAATTGACCCGCAGTTATGTCTAAAGAGCCTCCTATGATTTTTGTTGAAATCCTTCCATTTTGCGATGAAACTTTCATTATTTCGGCTGTTCCACCCGAAAGATGCACAACATAAAAAGCTGATCCACAATTAATTTTAGACTCTGGCAAAAGGGAATAAATATGCCCCTCCTGGTGTGAAAAAAAACTCAAAGGCAATGAAAGGAGGCTTGAAATTGTTTTGGCAAAAGCGGTGCCTGCATTGAAAACAGGCATATAGGAGTCTTTAATATTCCTTGGCTTTGAGCTTGCGGAAACAATAGCAATCGAGTTGGAATATATTGACGCCTTTTCAAAGAGCGCCGGAAGATTGACAACATGCTGGTAAAAAGCTTCGGATTGACGCAAACCCCTTTGTCCTGCTTTTACCTTGAGGGGTATTCTTTTATCCAAAACGATTTCGCCAGATCCATCCACAATCGCAATGGATGTGGTATAGCAGCTGGTATCAATTCCAAGACTATAGTTCTTCATCTTTGAGATTGCCCAAAAGCCCATTGATGAATTTGGAAGACTTTTCGTCACTGAATTTTTTTGCCATTTCCACAGCTTCATTAATTGATACCGAAAGCGGAATTTCCTCTCGGTAAAGTATTTCAGCCAAAGCTATTCTCAATATTGCCCTGTCTACGGCAGGCAGCCTTTCAAAGGACCAATCCTTCAGATGCCTCTTTATTATGGAATCGATTCTCTCCTTGTTTTCGTCTATATCATTGAAAAGTTTTTCTATGAAAAGATTATTTTTGAATTGTCCAATTGCTTTTGATTCCGAATTCAAGTCTTTTTCAAAGAGAACTTTTAGCAATTCTTCCCTTTCCTGTTTCCTGTTCATATTTCCTCCCTGCTTTAATGAATAAGAACTAACCAAGGTTAGTTCTTAGACGAATGATATTCATAAGTTTGTTTGTTGCAATCATTTAATCCCTTGAATGTTTATATTAATGGCGAAGACTTGCATTTCAGTCATTGTTTCTATGGATTTCTTTACATTTTTCTGTATTTTTGAACATATTTCAGGAATTATAATTCCATAGTCAATAACAAGATTAAGGTTTACAGTAATCGAATTATCAGAACCCACATCTACCTTGACGCCTTTGTTATAATTTTTCTTGCCGAAAATTTCAGATATTTCGACACCGAGACTGCTGTTCATTTCAGCCACACCGCTTACTTCTTTTGCTGCAAGTCCTGCAATAATGCCTATAACCTCGTTTGAAATGTTTACTTCTCCATATTCCAAACTGTCAAGTTGACGTTTATCTTCCATGTATATGCCTCCAAACGTTTTAAACTTCAGTATCCTCTGCTTCAACTTCTTCGTTTTCAGCGAAGTAGTCCATTTCCTCGTTAATGACAATCATTTCCCCGCAACTGGGGCAAGCGACTTTTATAAGGCTGTCATCGTCGAAAACCAAATCCGATTCGTCCAAATAGAAAATTTCATCGCAGGAAGGACATTCGATTTCATAAAATTCATCTTCATATTCTTCATCTTCAAGATCGTAGTAATCGTCTTCCAAATCTGTCAAATCGTCATCCATGGCATCCAGATATTCTTCCATGTCGTCTAGGTCTTCATTAATGTAGTTGACTTCGCGAGTCAATTCCTCTAGCGTTTCAATAATTTTTTCGAACAATTTGCCTTCTTTAGCTTCTTTATCTATGTCCAAGCCTTCCATGAGACCCTTGAGATAAGAAACTTTTTCATTAAGATTATTCATGTCGCCCTCCTTTTGAATAAGTAGCCGGGTTTTTATACCCGAGAAAGATAGTCGCCTGTTCTTGTATCTATCTTCACTGTATCGCCTTCGTTTATGAAAAGCGGTACCAGTATTTCAGCTCCAGTTTCAACAACTGCGCGTTTTGTTACATTTGAAGCTGTGTCGCCTTTTATACCTGGTTCTGTTTCAGATATTTCGAGCTCAACAAAGTTAGGAGCATCAACTTGGAAACAGTTTCCTTTGTAAAATTTTAAAGATGCATTGTCGTTTTCCTTTAGATATTTAATTGCGTTTTCAACCAGCTTTTCCTCCAGGGGGATTTGTTCGTATGTCTCGTTGTCCATGAAATAATAAAGGTCACCGTCGCTGTAAAGATATTGCATTTCCTTTGTTTCTATGTGTGCTTTGCGAAATTTTTCGCTTGGATTGAAAGCTTGTTCTCTGGTTGATCCGGATTTCAGGCTCTTATATTTTGTCCTTACGAAAGCCGCTCCTTTTCCCGGCTTTACGTGTTGGAAATCCACAACGACGAAAGGTTCACCGTCTATTTCAAAAGTAACGCCTTTTCTAAAATCACCTGCTGAAATCATTAATATACCTCCATCTTGTATTTGCTAGAATCATTATACTATAAATCACTTTAATTTCATATTTCAATTAATTCTTTGGTGGAATTGGAGAGAATTTCAAAGCCTTCATCCCTGACTACAAGCAAATCCTCAATTCTTACACCGAATTTTCCCGGCAAGTATATACCGGGCTCGTCAGTTACCACCATTCCGCTTGACAGGCTGTCATCGTTTCCGGGAGAAAGCCTTGGACTCTCGTGAACATCCAGGCCAACTCCATGTCCGAGTCCGTGGCCGAAAAAGTCTCCGTATCCATTCTCAATTATAATATCTCTGGCAATCTTGTCAACAGAACTGGCCAAGGCCCCGTTTCTTATGTATTCAAGAGCCTTTTTCTGAGCCTTGAGCACTATGCCGTAGACTGATTTTTCCTCTTTGCTTGCCGCCCCCAAATGGACGGTTCTCGTCATGTCCGAGCAATAGCCCTCATATACGCAACCGAAATCCATTGTTATGAATTCGCCTTTTTCGACAATTTTGTCGGTGGCTGTTCCGTGGGGCATGGAAGACCGTGCGCCGCTTGCAACGATTGTTTCAAATGAAAGTCCCGATGCTCCATTCCTTCGCATGAAGAACTCGAGCTCGAGTGCTATTTCATTTTCCGAGAGTCCCGGCCGTATGAATTTGATAATATGTGAGAACGCCTTGTCGGCAATTTTTGCGGCATATGATATATTTTCGATTTCAATATTGTCTTTGACAATCCTCTGGCTGGCAATAATGTCGTCAAGACCGACGAGGACGGCGTTTTTGAGGCTTTTTTCGAGTTTTACCTGGAATGCCATGGTTACATGGTTTCCTTCGACAAAAAGCCTGTTTGGACGCCTTTCGGCAAGAAAGTCGAATACCGTATGGTCATTCGATGTCTCAATAACTTCGAATCCCTTGCACTGCTTCTTTGCCTGCTCGACATACCTTGAATCGGTAAGAAAATAATCATTTCCGGAATCGGAATATATGAATCCCGAAGTTCCCGTGAATGAGGCGTAGTATCTCCTGTTGGCTTTTCCATAAATCAAAACTGAATCGCCTTCGCGATTCAAGATTCGATTAGTTAGTATTTCAATTCGTTTTGTCATACAGCGCCTCCAAAACGGCAACCCAATGGATGTAGTTTAAACCAGTAATATAAAATCACTGGTTTATGTTTATTTCCTTCCATGTTGTGCCGCATTCTGCATCAATCTTTTCAAGAATTTCTATTCCGTTATTGTCAGCTTCAATTTCTTCCTCGTCGATAATGGTGTATGAAGTAGTAATTTCAAAACAAAGCTCTATGCTTCGCTTTGCCGACTTGTACGTGGCAGCGACAGCAAGTTCGATGGTGAGTTCATCCGGAGCTTCGGAATCATCATATTCAATGCTTTTTACTGACAGTGAATAGTCTTCCGGGCTAAAATCGGTTGCAAATTTCAAATCTGTGGCTTCTATGTTTTCCAATCCATAGTCGCTGTTTTCAGAACTGCCATCTTTCACATGTTCCAGAAAAGTATCATATGCATCATCTTTCAAATCATTTTTTAATTTATAGCTTTCAGCCTCTATTTCCATAATGTATACAGAAGAATTGCCATTGATTTCATTTTCTGCCGAGTTGGCCGCGTTTTCAATTATCACCTCTACCGTTGCCGCCATTTTTTCAGCCACTCCGTCCGCCAAATAATATGCAGCATTATAATCGTTGCTGTTATTTGTAATCTTAAAATTCGTCATTGCGACTGAAATCAAAGCAGAGCCAAGTATGCTCAAAATAAAAAGAATTAGCAATGTGAAAATCAGAGCCGAACCCGACTGGTCATTATTCTTTATGATTTTCATTGTCTCACCCCGTTAGCCTTACTCTGCCCTTACCATTGTCGAAAAAGTCTCCAAAACCCTTGTGCTTCCTTCAAAGGGGTCATAGCCCCATACCCTTACGGTAAGGCTGCGCAGTCCCGAACCGCCTGATTCTCCCGAACTTACGGTTTCTTGAGAAAAATCGCCAAATTCAACATTATCATTAGGATTTTCCTTTATATATGCGTCATACTCGACTTTATTGCTGGTTAAGTCAAGGTTTACATGCGTGCATTTCACATTGATATACAAATCATTATCATTATCTGTATCATTTTCTACGGTTATTTTCCATCTCTTGCTTTTAGAACTATCCTCGTCCCATAAAATCTTGAGGAGAAAATAATCCTCGTCTGATGAATCGTCTATTATGTCGTCTCTATCGTAGGTAGCAATCTTTTGGTAGTTATTACCGTTTCCAGTCCCACTTATCCATATATAAATATGCCCGCTGTCGCTAGTGAATTTTATTCTGCAACTGTTACTGTTTGAATTTAAAACCTCAAAAACTTCGCTGCCTTCTTCCGAATACAAACCCTTGAACGAAAAAGCTTTGTCTACTTTATTACTTGACTCGGTAAACTTAATCGTTATCATTTCGTCCTCGCCACTGTATCCGTCCTCTTCCGTCTCTTCTGTCTCTTCTCCTGAATCAACCGGCAGTGAAACCTGTTCACCGTAATCAATTTCTGCTGAAAACCCATCGTACTGAGAGCCAATCAGTTCCCCCAAATCGATTGCTCCTCCCGTGGTCCATAAATCTTCCACTTCGAAAATTTGAGGATTATTTTTAATCTCGCCAACAATGTGCTCAGCTAGTCGGTTTGCGGTCATTTCGTTTTTAGAGCGTATATTTATTTTTGCCGCATTGGAAAACACTCTAAAAAAAGGCACAATCAAAATTGAAAGCACAGCTATACTTACTACCAGTTCAACCAGCGTAAAGCCTTTTTCATTTTTCATGGCGTCTCCTTGCAAGTTTTGTTTCGTTTATTTATCATTGGCCTGCAATTATTCTTACTTGCCCAGCTTTTGCCTCATAGCCGAAATATTCATTTGATCCCAAAACATTTATTATTACAGGGATTTCAGTTCCGTTTTCAATGACCAAAAAAGCTCCCGGTATTTCAGCTTGCACATCGTCTTGCCTCGGGTAAACATTTATATAAATGCCTTCATCCGATGGAGTGAAGCTTTCGTATTCATCACTTTTAAAAGGAAAAGCTGATGTTTTATTTTCCAGCCTGTAAAAATATTCACTTTGCTCTTTCTTTATTTGTATTCTCAATTCTTCAGCCTCTTTTGAATTGCTGTATATTGCTGTGTAATTATATGGTGTTTTGCCAAAGGTTACAGTTGGAAAATCGTCCCTGTCCGCATCCAGAAAAATGTAAAAATCAGACCTGTTGAATTCCTTCATATCCGGCTTATAATTGTAGATTGATGAATATTCAGGCTCATCAGCAAACAAATCCTGTTTACCATAAGCACTGGCAACATCCCAAAAAAGTTCATTAATCTTTCCGTCCTCGTAGAAAGGAAAACTCAAAGTGACTCCGCCTTGAATTATCTCATCCATTCCGTTTTCCGAATCGCCTGCAAACATTTCAAGTCCATGAATTCCAATAAGTCTCTTGTTGCTCTCTATGGAAGCCATAAATGATTTCAGGTTATTATATGTGCCTGAAAGGCTTATGTCAACATCGAACTGCTTTATCTCCAATCCCATTTCACCGCTGTTATCACCACTATCGCTTTGAATTTGAGGACCCACAAGTTGCCCGCTCTTTTCATACTCTGTCAACAAGTTTTCAATTGTAGCCCCTTTTACAGCAGCCTTATCCGAACCATCTGACAATTCCCCAACCGAGAAGCTAATATTTGTCGCCTCTATATTAAATTCCTCGAGTGCTCTTTCCAAATACAACATTATTTCCTCCTGATAAATTTGAACAGGAAGAAGCCTGTCGATTTCACTGGATTTCAGTTTCATAGCCTTTAAAACTTCCACAAACTTATCATCATTTTTGACGCTTTCGTCAATCTCTTCATAGAAATTTTTACCATTTGATATTGATTCATCAAGCTCTTCTATTTGCTCGAGCTTGGGTAGATAAACAAATCGGTATAAAAGTGAAAATATCCCAATGACAAGCAGTACTGTCAAAAGATTTTTTTCTCGTTTAGATAGAGCCATCTTCACCGCCTCCATCCATTCTGAATTTACAACTCATCGAAAAGTACACAATCCTTTTATTATCCTCGTTTTCATAGTTTTCCGATATGGATTCAACAGCAACGTATGAAAACAAATCCTCCTCTTTCAAATTGTGCAGATATTCAGCGACAGACTTCTGAGAATCTGCACTCCCAGATAAAGAAAGTTCCGAGCCATTCTTGCTTATGCTATTTAAAAAAACCTTTTTAGGCATATTGTTTTCAAGTGAATTCAACACAGGAATAACCTTGGGAGAAATCAATTCGAATCTCATCACTGCATCTGACTTTGCCTCTATTCTTGACTTTATGATGTGAATGGTTTGTTGCTCGTTCTCATCCTCGGTAATTTTATTGATTTGCGTTTCAATCAACGATTTTTCTTCCAACTTTTTAACAATAACACCATCAAGCCAAAAATTATACCCGTAAGCTCCGAAAACAAATAAGGTTATAACTAATGCATATAAAATTATTTTCAGATTTTTCTTTTTGCTAGAGACAATATCTTCAGGAAGCAGATTCATTTGTTTCTCGAGATAATCGCGAATAGAAGGCATTTTTTTCGAAACGCCGAATATCTTCAATGGCGCCCCCCCCTCAGAACAGCTCCAATAGCCGGAACAAGCTTGCCAATGTTTTTTATTGTTTCAGGAGAAACATCTTTTGGAATAACAATTTTTTCAGGCATTTTGAAATATTCCACATCAACGCCCAAAATTCCTTGCAGATAAGTATCCATTTCTTTTATCGCCGACCCTCCGCCAAGCAAAACCACCTTGTGGATTATTCCTGAAACCTTCCTGGTTCTGAAAAAATTTATTACTCTTGATATTTCCGTGCCCACAGAATCGCAAAAGTCATTCATTATGACTGGTTTTTTGAAATCAAACCCGCTCAGGCTGTCTGTGTCAAATAAGTCCTTGTTCAAAGCAAGGCTGGATTCAATCTTTTTTTGTTCAGCATCTTTCCACTCGATATGGCTTTCCATAGCGTAGGACCTTGTAGCTTCATCCCCTCCCAAATCAGAGTTGAAACTTGCAAAGTACTTGTTGTTCTTAAAAATCGTAAGATGAGACATCCTTGCGCCTATGTCAACAAACAAGACATTCTGACTAGGATACACATCGTAGTATTCCATGAATCTGCTTATGCAGTCGGAATATATTTGAACCGATTTGATGGCGAATCCGCATTTTTTCGCCGTTAAGACATAACTTTCAACTATCTCCTTGGGAACTGCAGCAACCAAAGCGTTAAGGCTTTCTTTGCTTTCATCTGTCCCAACATCCAGTATTCTGTAATCTACAACAAAATCTTCAACTGAATATGGGAGAAACTGTTCTATTTCAAATTTTGATATGTTACGCAATTCCTCAAGCCCGGCTTTTGGAAGAACTCTTTCTCGCAAAACCGTTTTGCTTGTATTTACTGACAGGCTTAAATTTTTTCTTTTAAACTTGTTTACCTTGAAAAGCTCTTTAATATACGGAGCTAAAACATTTCTGTCTATCGTGTCATTGGGTAAAAATACATTGTCTGGGGTATCAATCAAAAGGCACTTTCTAATGCTAAATTTGCCCATTGTGTAGTTGCCTGAAATCAGTTTTATTGAGTTTTTCCCTATCTCAAGACCAACAACCGTGTCCTTGAACATTCGATTATACCTCCATAATATTATATTTTATTGGTTCCTCAGGTACAACGATGTTTTTAAATCTATTGTCTCTCCATGTTTTGAACCTTCAAGCTTTAAATCAACACTGAGAAGATTCCCGGATGCAGATAATTCGACATCGAAAACTCCAATGTTTTCAGCTATCATATTTTTTGTACCATTTATTTCCTCGCTCAAGATCCCGTTATCAAGAGAATAGGCGTATGTAGCCCCGGCCAATTCAAGCTCTATGGTGTTGTTGTCCGCATCGATTTCCAAAGGCTCTTCACTTAGCCTTATCTGCTTTGTTATCCTTGAAAGGGCCAACTGGCCCGATTCCATCAATTCTATTCTTTCCTGTTCTCTGTAATAGGACCTCAAGCCACGAATGGAAATCATGGACAGGGGCGATACAAGAATTGCTATCAGGGCAATCGTCAGGACAAGCTCGATTATTGTTATGCCTTTTTTACCCAATATAACCCTGTCAATGCTTTTCAAATTCATATATCTTCACCCTTCCCGTTACCGGAAGAACAGTTATGGTATGCTTCTTTTTCCCGCATGATATGTGTATGCTTCCTCCGATTGATGGATTGCCCGAGCAACTGAACTTTATCTCGTTGCTGGTAAAACTGGTATAGTCAAGCTTTACAAAGGCCGGGTAGGGATCGCTTTTTATGATTTTTGTTCCCTGTTTTATATAAATCTTATCTGAAAAAGAACTGAAATAAAGCCGGGTTTCACGCCAATTCATCATTGACTGCCTTTGCGCATACCTTAAGTCGGAGACAATTATTCTGTCAAAGGTTTCAAGGTAATATGAATCTATAAGGTTCCTTACGCTTGGAACCGCTATGGTAAAAACTATAGACAAGACAAACACAATTACCACAAGTTCAATAATCGTATACCCATCACTGTCATTCACTTTTCTCGCCTCAACTCATCAAATTTATGTAAGCAGCTATCAGTTCATTATACCACATAATGATAATAAATGCGCTTATCGATATAAAAGGCCCAAATGGTATGTAGTCCTTCCTTGTGCGAATCCTGAAAGCAATGAGTAAAATTCCCACCACTCCGGCAAGAATAAATGTAAGAAACATGGCTGTTGCCGTCTTGTAAAGACCCAAAAAAATACCTATTACGGCAAAAAGCTTTATATCCCCACCACCCATTGCCCCTCGGCTTAGCACTGCAAGCAGAAACAAAAAACCTCCTCCAGCCAAAAATCCGTAAAAAGCGTCAAGCGGAGTCAAATCGCTTGAAATAAAAAGAAATATTATGGCCGCGGCAAGACCGAAAAGGTTGAGCCTGTCGGGTATTATTCTGTGGTCCATGTCAATGAATGCCACACAGACGAGAATGCATGAAAGAGTTGCGTACTTTGCAAATTCAACAGAAAGGCCGTAACGCCAAAAAAGGAGCACAAACAAAAAGCCTGTCAACAGCTCCACCATTGGATATCTCGCTGAAATTTTCGCCCCGCAGTGGCGGCACCTCCCCCTCAAGATGACATAACTTAAAATCGGCACCAAGTCGATGGCTCCAAGCCGGGTCCCGCAGGTCCCGCAGCTTGAGGGCGGGCTGATTATGGATTCTTCTTTTGGAATGCGAAAGATTACGACGTTTAGAAAACTGCCTATTATGAGTCCTGAAAACAATGCGTAAGGCATGGCGTCCCTCTTTTGAAATAGTATTTTTGAAACTCTAAATAATCTTTTTACCAAAGAGTCGGCCCCTTGAAGAAAGGGCCGACTCTTTGGTAATTCTTTCTTTTATTCAAAACAGATTAATCTTAGTCCGCGTCGTCCGCGTCCGTGCCCGTAATTTTTCCGTCATCATCGATAGTCGGTGCAGCAATGATTCCTGTCTCATCAATTTTCCAAGTGAGTGTGTCCAGAGCAGCATTACTTGTGAGTTGAAATTTCGCTCCATCTTCAATATAATCTTTGTCTGTAGGATTAGTTATTACGCCATCAGTGATAGTAAATGCAACATTATCAGACACACCATCATCTGCAACATCAATCGCAACGGCTGTTTGCATGGCGGCAAAGGTCGCCTTGTCTGCAGATTCTTTGGCACTTTGCGTGAAGTTTCCAAGCCTTGGTATTGCAACTGCGGATAAGATTCCAAGAACCGCTATGACCACAATAAGTTCTATAAGCGTAAAGCCTTTGTCATTGTTCATTGTCTTGTAAAAAAACTTTAACATAAATATTCCTCCCTGTATTTTGTATGTTTTCAAATGTAAACTTATATTAAATTATACCATACTCTCTTCCATTTTCAATGCATTTTTTGTTAAATTTTTATTTTTAGCCAATATATTGGTACATGTCAAACATAGGCATTACAACCGCCAATATTATCATTCCTACTATGATGGCAAGAACCACTATTATCAAAGGCTCAAGCAGTGTTGTCATGTTTTCTATGGCTGAATCAACCTCTCCATCATAGTAGTCGGCTGTCTTTGCAAGCATGGCATCCATAGAGCCGGACTCTTCGCCTATCCTGAGCATAGATATCAGCACGGGCGGGAAAACATTTAGCTCGCTTAGGGGACCTGTTATGCCCCCGCCCTTTCTTATGTTGTCCATTGAGCGGTTTATTCCCTTGGATATTACGGCATTTCCTATAACCTTATGAACTATTTCCATAGCCTCTATTATATTTATTCCGCTCATCAACAATCTTGAAAGAGTTCTAGCGAAACGGCTTGTGGCAACCTTTCTGTTTACATTTCCAAATATAGGCATTTTCAGCTTTATTGCATCTATCCTGTAGCGTCCCGCTTCTGTTCCATAATATCTTCGGTATAAGAAACCTGTCAAGAAAATGACCGCCAAAAAAACATACCAATAATTTCGAAAGGCCGAGCTGGCACCCAAAAGGATTTTGGTAGGAAGCGGAAGCTCAGCTCCAAAGCTTGAAAACATGGTTATGAATGTCGGCAATACGTAGGTAATAAGGAACCATATTACTAAAAAAGCTATTATGCATACGATCATAGGGTACATCATTGCATTTTTGATTTTATCCTGAAGCTTAGCCTCTTTTTCGTAATGGTCCGCCATTCTTCCCATAACCGCGTCAAGCTGTCCTGAAACCTCTCCCGTTTCAACCATATATACAAGCATGTCCGGAAAAACATCCTTTTTCTTTTTCATAGAGCTGGAAAGAAGGCTTCCCTTCTGAACCTCCTCACACACGAAATCCATCGCCCTTCCAAGGCGCTTGTTTGTACTCTGCTTTTTAAGAAGCTCAAGCGATTCCACTATGGGTATGCCTGCGTCGAGCATAGAATAAAACTGCCTGCAAAACAGTGCAAGTGTCTTTGTGTTAACCCTTGGCGCTAAGCGAAAGCCTATTGAAATATCCCTGTCGTTTTCAGGATTTATTTTCATAGGGTATATGTTTTGTTTTCTAAGCATTCCAGATGCAATTTCGACAGATTCAGCACTTATTACTCCCTTTAAAATCTCCCCGGAAAGCGTTTTGCCGATGTATTTGTAGTTAGGCATAAGTTTCTCCTTAAATGTGCATACTCAAAGATTTCTTGTCGACGCAATGCGCCATTGCCTCGTCATAAGTAATTAGATTTTTTTTATAGAGACCCATAATGTAATTATCCATGCTTATCATACCCTCTGCGCCACCCGTCTGTATGCTGCTCATAAGCTGATGTGTCTTTCCTTCCCTAATATTGTTGTGTATGGCCTTGTTTCCTATCATAACTTCGCAGGCAACTATCCTTCCCCCATTGTCACTTCTTTTGAGAAGCTGCTGTGACAATACTCCATTTAAAACATTTGCCAGCTGCACCTTTATTTGTTGATGTTGCGAGGACGGAAAAACATCGATTATTCTCTCAACTGTGGACGCCGCACCGTTGGTGTGGAGGGTGGAAAGCACAAGGTGTCCTGTCTCGGCAGCCGTAATTGCTATCTGCATGGTCTCAAGGTCCCTCATTTCGCCCACAAGTATTATGTCCGGATCTTGCCTCAATGCTCCCCTTAAAGCATTTGCAAATGAAAGGCTATCGTTTCCTATTTCCCTTTGGTCAATTATGCATCCCTTGTGCCTGTGGAGAAATTCTATAGGATCTTCAAGTGTTATTATATGGGCTGTCTTGTGATTGTTTATAAAATCTATCATAGATGCCAATGTGGACGACTTTCCTGAACCCGTAGGCCCTGTAACGAGAAAAAGGCCTCTCTCTTTCATAGCCATTTCCCTCAATACATCGGGAAGATTGAGTGTCTCCAAGTTCGGGGTTTCAAAGGGTATGGGTCTTATGGCAATCGATATGCTACCCCTTTGCCTGTAAGCATTTATTCTGAATCTGCCCTTTTTTTCAAGCGAATATGAAAAGTCAACCTCACCTTTTTCTTGTAGTGTTTTCTTCTGCGATTCGCCCAGTATGTTTAATGCGAAGGCCTCTGTTTCGGAAGGCTTTAATGGACTTATTCCTTCCATCTTTTGAAGAGCTCCGTTCACTCTGAATATCGGAGGCACTCCTACGGTTATATGTATGTCCGATGCTTTTTTTTCAAACGCTTTTATGAATACGTCGTTAAACACAAAATCATCCTCCAATCGAATATGCCACTTTTATATACTCATCAATCGTCGTTATGCCAGAAAGCACGAGGTTTAAAGCGTTCGTTTTAAGCATTGTCATTCCATTCGTAATGGAATAGTCAGTTATTTCATCTGTAGGCAAGCCTTTTATCACCATGTTTCTTATGACCCTGTCCATTATCATTATTTCATGTATGGCCGTTCTTCCTCTGAAACCAGTTCCGGAACAATACGAACACCCTTGTCCCCTGTAAAGCTTAAGGCTCCTATCCTTTGGTTGACCTAGAATATCCAGGTCCGTTGATTCAGCCATATATGCTTTTTTGCACATTGGGCAAATTATTTTTACAAGCCTTTGCGCTATTACCCCTGATATGGACGATGCTACAAGATAGGGAGCTATCCCCATTTCTATCAGGCGGTCTATCGTGGCTGTTGCGCTATTGGTATGAATTGTCGAAAGAACAAGATGGCCTGTTATTGCAGCCCTTATTGCAATTTCTGCAGTTTCTGAATCTCTTATTTCTCCGACCATTATCACATCTGGGTCTTGCCTTAGCATGGACCTTAGTCCCTTAGCAAAGGTCAGTCCCGCTTTATTATTGACCTGGATTTGGTTAATTCCATGAACCTTGTACTCTACAGGATCTTCTATGGTTATTATATTTCTTTTGACATCGTTAATTTCACTCAACATAGTATAGAGCGTAGTGCTCTTTCCGCTCCCTGTAGGTCCGGTCAAAAGGATTATTCCATTGTTGGTTCTTACTAGCTTTTCGAAAAGCTCCATGTTTGCGTCAGAAAAACCCAATTCGGTTTTATCCTTTAGAAAATTCGACCTGTCAAGTATTCTTATTACTATTTTTTCTCCATAAATAGTGGGGGTTGTTGATATTCTAAGATCGTATTCCTGGCTATCCAGCTTGAATTCTATACGTCCATCCTGAGGAACACGCCTTTCTGCTATATTCATGTTAGCCATTATCTTTATTCTTGCTACTATTGCTCCATGGGTTTGCTTTGCCGGTTTCATTACTTCTCTAAGATCGCCGTCAACTCTGTATCGGATAACCAAAACATTTTCTCCAGGCTCTATATGTATATCACTCGCTTTGTTCTGAACTGCTTGAAGTATTATTGAGTTCACAAGCCTTACAATCGGCGCATTGTTTATTTCGTCAAGAATCGTTTCGTCTATATCTTCCTTTACAATGTCATATTCACGCTTAAAGTCTTCAACCGCCTTCTCGACGTTTTTGTTTCCATAATGTTTTCCTATAGCATCGATTATGTCTTGTCTCGAACTTATCACAGGCTTTACTTTAAGCGATGTTATTTTCCTCATATCGTTTATGGCAACTATGTTGAATGGATCGTTCATAGCTACTACAACCGTGTCACCTTCGATTTTTATTGGAATAAGAACATTTTCCCTCGCAAAAGATTCTTCTATTATCCCGGGAACCGAAGGCTCGATAAAATGTCTTTCCAGGTCTATGTAAGGAATTCCAAGCTGATACTCCAAAACCTCGTTCATTTCTTTGCTTTTTATATATTTCAAGTCAACAAGGATTTCACCAATCCTTTTACTGCTTGTTTTTTGTATTTCTATCGCTTCGGCTAATTGCTCTTCGGTTATTTTACCTATTTGCAGAAGCAAATCACCCAAGCGGACATTTTTTCTTATCATATTAAATCCTCCGATCCGATATTGAATATGTTGATTATGCCTTAAATATTAAATGATTTAAAATTGTTCATTCCTTTTCGGCATTTATCACAAGGGAACGCACCTTTGCCGCCATAATGTCTATCGCGACCTTGTTGTATCCACCCTCAGGTATGATTATATCAGCGTATTTTTTTGAAGGCTCAACAAATTGGTTGTGGGCAGGCTTTACTGTTAAGAGGTATTGTTTTGCCACTGATTCTAAAGTTCGACCCCTGTCTCTTATATCCCTTTTTATTCTTCTCAAAATTCTGACATCGGGATCCGTGTCTACAAAAATCTTTATATCGAGCAAATCTCTGAGCCTAGAGTCCTCAAGAAGCATTATGCCCTCAAGTATTATGATTTCTCTAGGCTCTACACGTACAGTCTCTTCTTTTCTATCGTGTATTGAAAAATCGTAAATGGGTTTTTCAATGGGATCAAAGGATATGAGTCTGTTCAAATGGTCTATGAGCAGATCAGTGTCAAATGCCAGGGGGTGGTCGTAATTCGTTTTTATTCTTTTTTCCATTGTAAGATGGCTCTGTTTTTTGTAGTATGCATCCTGTTGTATTATAAGTATGTTTTTCTCGGGAAGTGACCTGAAAATTTCTTTTGCAACGGTGCTTTTGCCTGAACCAGTGCCTCCAGTTATTCCGACAACAACAGCTCTTTTCATATCAATTGTCCTCCCTTTTTTTTCTGAGTATATCAAATGCCTTTACCGGCCGGTCCATAAGCAAAAACAGTTTTTGCTTTGGATGAGGGGCCTCTTCCACCGGGTTCATTTCGGAATCAAAAAGTTTTATCACCTGTTGAGTGAATGACTTAAAGCCCGGCTGCATCACTTCTATTTCATCGCCCGTGACAAATTTATTGCGCTGCTCTATTTGGGCCAGCCTTGTTTTTTCGTCATAAGCTATTACAGCTCCAATGAAGTCGTATGGACGATCATATGAAGCTGTATCGTATATTTGGGCTTTTGCGTCGGGCCTTCCTTCATAAAAGCCTCTTTCGTATTTGCGGTGGCTTGATTTTTTTAGTTCGTCAAGCCATTTTGTTTTATATTCATAGTCTTCCATGCCCGCATAGTACTTATCGATTGCATGTCGATAAACTCTCACCACGTTTGCGACATAGTAAAGGCTTTTCATGCGCCCTTCGATTTTTAGACTTTTTACTCCAGATTCGATTATTTCCTTGAGTTCGGCTATCAGGCACAGGTCCTTTGAATTGAAAAAGTATGTGCCGTTTTCATCCTCGGATACGGGGAAATATTGGCCTTGGCGCTTTTCCTCCATCAAATGGTATTGCCATCTGCACGGATGGGCGCAGGCCCCCCTGTTTGCATCCCTATTTGCCAGATAATTGCTGAGAAGGCATCTGCCGGAGTATGAAATGCACATTGCTCCGTGTACAAACATCTCGAATTCAAGAGATGATGGACTTTTTTCAACGGTTTCCTTTATTTCGCGCATAGAAAGCTCACGAGCAAGAACTATCCTTGAAAGTCCCTGACTGTGCCAGAAGCTTGCTGTCAGATAATTGGTGGTGTTTGCCTGGGTGCTCAAGTGTATTTCCATTTTGGGATGGTTCTTTCTTATATAGGCAATTGTTCCGGGATCGGAAACTATGACTGCGTCGATATTCATTTTCTCCAATCTTGAAAGGTATTTTGGAAGATCTTTCAAATCGGAGTTGTGGGGAATAATATTGAGGGTTGCGTAGATTTTTCTGCCCCTTTCGTGAGCGAATCTTATGCCTTCCTCAATTTCATCGAGCGAAAAATTTTTGGCGGCCGCCCTAAGTCCGAATGTCTGCCCGCCTATGTAAACGGCGTCGGCTCCATAGGCGATGGCGTACTTTAATTTTTCAAGGTCTCCCGCGGGAGCGAGCAATTCAACTTTATTCATTTATAGTCTCCTTTTGGCAATGGGAAACGGCAAGCCCGTCGCCCACGGGAATCAGTGTGGTTTTCAATTCGGGGTGGTTGCACAGGAATTTTATATATCCCCTCATCCCCCGTACCATTGTCCGGTTTTTGCGGATCTTCATGTCATAGTTGAGGGTTAGTCCGTTCATGAGTATATTGTCTGAAATTA
>Ga0209942_1000006_pt1 | contig 183902 bp, 162 predicted proteins | sample SalPonR1_A_D2_MG_FD_185695 | JGI IMG/M metagenome (GOLD analysis project Ga0209942, IMG submission 185695) | Salt pond soil microbial communities from South San Francisco under conditions of wetland restoration - Salt Pond MetaG R1_A_D2_MG... ...
CTTGCCTTTCACCTGATCATCAAGAAGAAAAAAACCGCCGTAAGCTGCGTCAACATGATACCAAAGATTGTATTTGCGGGCCACGTCAGCTATGCTGTTCAGCGGATCAATAGCGCCGGTATCGGTTGTGCCGGCAGAGCCTACTACAAGCCAGGGGTTTAATTTGTTTTGAATATCTTTTTCTATCAACGAATTGAGGTGCGCCGGATCCATCCGGAAGCGGTTGTCCATCTCAACGCGTCTTATAACAGATTTGCCCAAACCTGCAATGGCCAATGCTTTATCAATACAGTGATGCGCCTGTTTGGTGAGATAGATAACAGTTTTGGATGATTCCTGAGTGGATATTCCTTTGGATTCCCGTGCGGCGACAACCGCAGTTAAATTAGCCAAACTTCCGCCTGATGAAAGATAGCCGCCGGAATTTCCGGTAAACCCGATCAGGTCTGCCATCCAGTTGCACAAACTCTTCTCAACATTTACTGCGCCGGGAGAGGCAAACCAGACGCCCGCATAGCGGTTTGACACAGCAGCAAGATAATCACCTAATGCCGCACTGTAAATTCCGCCTCCCGGTATATACCCAAAATGGTTACCGGATGCCGGATTTATCCCGCCGCGATCTACACTCTTTTCAACAGATTGTATAATTTTATGAACATCAATTCCTTCTTCAAAAAATTGTTCGGATAATAGTTTTTCATTATCCTGAACAGGAGGCTCATATGCTTTGGCCCCTGAAAGATTTTCAAGAAAACGTTCACTGTATTTAATAACAGGCTCTCTTTGGTGTTTTCGGATGTCTGAATCAGGTTCAAGCTGAGATGAAAGTTTTTCGAGTTCTAAAATCTGTTTCCTCATGAAAGGGAATTAGTTTTGTTCTGAATCATGTATGGCAACACCAATACCCGAATCACCCATTCCGTAATATAAAAAATAGCGGTTATCGATCTTTGCAAGTCCTTCAATAAAGACAACATTTGGGATTTGACCGCCGATTTCGAGCTCTATGTCAGGTTCAAGGAAATACGAATCTGAACGCGATATAATTTTTTTAGGGTCATTTATATCAAACAAAACCTGTCCTGTTCTGTAAACCAGGTCATTATCTGCTGAATTATAGAGCAGTAAAATCCCATCATCAGTGATAATGGGTGTTGGCCCCGGCTCAATGAGACCGCTGTCGAATTTTGATTCACGTGTTTTCATTACCGGTTCTTCAACAGGTGTCCAGTTAATCAGATCCTCCGACCAGGCAATCCAAATATTAGTATCACCATAGTACATCCAGTATTTATCATTTATTTTTTCGGGTACAATTGCACCGGCTTTTGTCCAGCCCAAGTCGGGAAAAACCAGCCCGTGTTTCGTCCAGTTTTTTAAATCAGGAGATGATGCAATGGCGAGACGCGCTGTTTTACCGTCATACGCGGTGTATGTGAGATAAAATGTACCTTCAATTTTGACAACACGCGGATCTTCAGTACCTCCGGGAAGTTCCCAGGGTTCTGATGGTTCAAGAACGGGGTCCGGTTCCCTGTTAAAATCGATACCGTTGGTGCTTGTTGCCAGTCCGATTCGTGATGTGCCGTTCCACTGCCCGATACCGGCAGAATCTTCAGCCCTGTATAACATGTAGATGGTTTCACCGTCAGACCATGCTGCGGGGTTGAACAGATCTTTTGATTCCCAGTTATCTCCGCGCGGGGTCATAATCGGATTTCCTTCAAATTTTTCAAAAGGCCCGAGTTGCCAGTTTTTATTCAAATGATTCTTTTCACTGCACCCGAAAACAACCAGAATTGATATAAGTGCAGAGAAAAAATAGTGAGGAAAGTTCCGGTTAATTTGCATAATCCTTTTTTGGTTAACTAATTGTTACGGATAATTTAATGATAATTTACTTCACAGTTTGAGTCGCTGCTGTAAAATATTTCAAAACGCTTATAACTCTATCATTTTAGTGAGCTTTTTAAAACGATGACCGGTTGTCTCATTTTGATCCATCCTCTTAATTTCATAAAATGTGCCTCTTGATTAAAACCTGTTTTGGAATTTTTGGGATGGAAAATAAAGCTAAACTATACTGGAGAAAGAACTTGCAGCTGCTGGCTGTTTTGCTGGGAATCTGGTTCACGGTTTCTTATGGCTTTGGTATTCTTTTGGTTGATCAGCTTGACAAGATTACTTTTTTTGGATTCGGTCTTGGGTTTTGGTTTGCGCAGCAAGGATCCCAATATGTATTTGTAGTCTTGATTTTTATCTATGTTTTCAAAATGAACAAACTGGATAAAGAGTTTGAATTTGATGAAATATGATGAACCTGTGCTGTAATACTGTAAACTGATGGATATTCAAACATGGACGTTTGTTATTGTGGGAATAACATTTGCCCTGTACATTGGGATTGCTGTATGGGCAAAAGTAATCACAACGAATGATTTTTACATCGCGGGCAGCAATGTAAATCCGCTGGCTAACGGAATGGCTACTGCTGCCGACTGGATGTCGGCCGCTTCATTTATCTCGATGGCGGGACTGATTGCTTTCATGGGATATGACGGCTCCGTTTACCTGATGGGATGGACTGGCGGCTATGTGCTGCTGGCTCTGTTACTGGCTCCCTACCTCCGGAAATTTGGCAAGTTTACCGTTCCTGACTTTGTGGGTGACCGCTATTATTCAAGCACAGCACGGATGGTTGCAGTAGTTTGTGCGGTATTTATCTCCTTTACATATGTAGCCGGACAAATGCGCGGGGTTGGTATTGTCTTTTCCCGGTTTCTGGATATTGGCATTACGGAAGGAGTGGTTGTCGGGATGGTTATTGTATTTTTCTACGCGGTAATAGGCGGGATGAAAGGAATCACCTATACACAGGTTGCACAATACTGCGTACTTATTTTTGCTTACCTGGTTCCGGCAATTTTTATCTCAATCCTGATAACCGGTAACCCGGTCCCACAGCTGGGATTTGGGAGTACCGTTACCGATGGTTCGGGCATGTACCTGCTGGATAAACTGGACGGATTGAGTACTCAGCTTGGTTTTGATGCATATACGGAAGGATCCAAATCAACAATCGATATTTTCTTTATTACGGCAGCACTGATGGTTGGTACCGCAGGACTTCCTCATGTGATCGTCCGATTTTTTACAGTCCCAAAAGTCAAAGATGCAAGAATTTCGGCAGGGTACGCACTTATCTTTATTGTTCTGCTTTACAGCACTGCACCGGCCGTTGCTGCTTTTGCAAAAACCAATCTTCTTGGCACAATTAACAATACGGAGTACAGTGAAGTGCCGGAGTGGTTTTACAATTGGGAAAATACAGGCTTGCTTACATTTAACGATATAAACAGGGACGGACGAATTCTTTACAGTGCAGATCCGGAAGAGAATGAATTGGAGATTGATCCTGATATTATGGTTCTGGCCAATCCTGAAATCGCAGATTTGCCCAACTGGGTTGTTGGCCTGGTTGCTGCAGGCGGGCTCGCTGCTGCGCTCTCAACTGCGGCGGGCCTGCTGCTGGTAATATCAACATCTATTGCACACGATTTACTGAAACGAACCCTGATTCCGGATATATCCGATAAACAGGAGCTCTTCATTGCCCGGGTTGCTGCGGCAGGAACAGTAGTGGTTGCCGGATACCTGGGGATTCATCCGCCGGGTTTTGTTGCACAGACGGTAGCATTTGCATTTGGCCTGGCAGCAGCATCTTTTTTTCCGGCTATCATGCTGGGCATTTTCTATAAAAAGATGAATAAAGAAGGAGCGATAGCCGGTATGGTTGCAGGAATCATTTTGACGGCTTCCTACATAATCTTCTTTACATTTATTCGTCCTGACCTGAACAATGCCGGAAACTGGTGGATGGGTATTTCACCGGAGGGCATAGGTACGGTTGGGATGATTGTAAACTTTATAGTTGCCCTGGCGGTATCAAAATATACAAAAACACCGCCGGCAGATATTGAAGAACTTGTAGAAAATATCAGGATACCGAGATCTGGCTAACAAATAGAACTGTCATGATGAGAAAAAGCAATGGTTTACAGATCTCGCCTAAGCTTATCTGAATTAGTTACGATCCATTGAGAGGTTAAAACAGATTTTCAGTAAATTACATATTTTGAATAGCTTACCAAAGTTGAAGTTATAAGATTCAGGGATCTATGGAAAAAGAAAACAAAAAAATTAAAATCCTGTCGGTCAGTTTTTTCAAAATTGCAGTTTTTTTCCTGTTGCTTATCACACTTATTCTCACCGGTATTCTTCTTTATCTGTCGCATTTTAACCCATCTTTTACATCATTTACCATGAAGGAAAACTGGTCGGAATTAGAGAGGTCTGAATACAGCCTTTCAGAGAACTGGGCTCCGGTCGGAGAGATTCCGGAACATTTAAAGTGGGCGGTTATTGCTTCTGAAGATCAGAGGTTTTATGATCATTTTGGACTGGATGTTCAGGCAATTGATAAAGCCATTGACGAAAGAATAAGCGGCGTGCGTCAGCGCGGAGCAAGTACCATTACTCAGCAGGTTGCCAAGAATCTTTTCTTGTGGCCGGAGCAGTCTTTTTTCAGAAAAGCAGTTGAAGCAGTAATAACGCTCTTTATTGAGATCTTTTGGACGAAGGAAAGAATCCTGGAAGTGTATTTGAATATTGCAGAATTTGGCCCCGGTATTTACGGAGTTGGCAAAGCATCTGATTTCTTTTATGGGGTTTCAGCTTCTGAATTGAAGCCCGGACAGTCAGCCCGGCTGGCAACTGTTCTCCCCAATCCTAAACGAATGAGGGTTGAACCGCCATCGCCATTTGTAAAAGAGAGAAGTCAGTGGGTATTGAAACAAATGACACAGTTAAGCGGTATCGATTATGTAAAAAAAGTACAAAAGAGTATTCGGGACAGAGACTCACTAAGTTTGCGTAATGTGCCAAAATTTAATTTTTCAGGTATTGATTCTGCAGAAGAAAACCGGTTATCAGTTGATTCCACCGGAGCGAAAAAAGATTCCGTTTTCTATGATTTTATACCGGACAGTATTTCAGAAACCGATTCCCTGGTAAAGGATAGCAATCTATGATGAGTACATTAGTCAAAAGAATTTCAGAGCATGACTGGAGGAAGGGATTCAAAAAATGGTGGTTCTCCATTTTTCTTCTTCCCTTTATCTTTTTTCATTTGCACCAGGCTTATTGGACAATTCGTTTCAATATCTTTTTTAGTATCTCTTATGAATTCCCTTTCCCGATAAACATTGAAAATTTTTTTATTCGAAACTTTCTTCTTCTTGTCCATGAAGCAGGGCACACTTTTTTTGGCTTGTTGGGAAACAGAACAGTTACCATTCTCGGAGGTTCATTGAATGAAATTTTGCTCAGTTCCCTGATCCTGGGATATTTTTGGTTTCATAAAATTCAAAAGGGAACTCAATTCGGTTTTTATCTTCTTGGTTCCGCATGGTTAAGTGTAGCTTTTTATGCGGCAGACGGCAGTGCCAGGCAATTGCCACTGATTGGTAACCTTGGGAAAGAATCTCATGACTGGTACAACCTGCTCTATCAGTGGAACCTGTTAAATTATGATAAAACCATAGCAATTCTATTTGCTTGTTTAGGTGCAGGCTGTTTCCTGTTATCCGTTTCTGCTCCTTTGTGGTTAAAAAAGTATGAAGATGTCAAAATAAATCTAAAATTGTAAATCGTTTACATTTTAATTTTGTGATAGATTTTATACTTGTTTGAGCTATTAAAATGCTACATTTATACAATAATTTTTACTTTGAAGAGTATTCTCAGTACTCCAAATATCTCAGACAGATTCAGACGGTTTGATGCGAACTTTATACCTTAAAAAAAAGTCTATTTTATTTTTTTTGTTTCTCTTCTTTATCCGGATAAATGGTGCCATTGGACAAAGCAGTGAGAGACTTACCGGCTTCGTCAGGGATAGTGCAAACGGAGAATTGCTGCCCGGCGCCAATATCAGTATCAGTGGAAGCCAAAGAGGAACAAGCACTGATAAAGACGGTTTCTACACAGTAATCCTGGAGCCCGGTGATTATACGTTGGTTGCAACTTTTATAGGGTATAAGGCTGACACTGTATCCGTATCTGTGGTGCCCGGCAGAGAGAATGTGCAGAATTTTTTCCTGGAATCAACACGGATTGAAGGTGAAGAAATAATCGTCAGGTCGGATCGCGTGCAAAGAAGAGTTAAAGAGCTGGCTCAGATAAGGGAGGAGAGAAAAAAAACTCTGAATAACTATGAAGCCACTGTACACAAACTTGCTCTTGTCTACGAAACTGAAAAAAGTAACAGAAATGTAACCCCTGATTCAGCAGAAGCTATCGCTTTTGCGGAGCGTGTGATCAGGCAGCTGTTTGTGACCCCAAAACGTTATGCAGAAAAAGTGGAGGCCCGCCGGTCATCTGAGAACTTCTTTTCCGAATACGATATTCTTGCAACAAATGGAGAACCCCTGAATCTGAACGAGGAGAAAGTTCAGCTGAACATTTTATCAGAAATAATTACAGTTATTGGTCCTGTTTCATCTGATGCAGAAAAGTTCTACGAATTGAGTGACCATCCTGCCGGTTCTGACTGGCCTGAGGGTACTACTGAAATAATTGTAAAGCCAACCTCAAATAAAATCCCGCTGTTTGAAGGTTCTGTTTTTGTGAATGACGATGCGGACGGAATTATCGGCATGGACCTGGTTCTGAACGAAGCTGCAGACGTTTTTGCCGGGCTCTATTCAATCAGTAATTTCAAATATTTTCAGCGGTTTAAAAAAACAGATGATTACTGGCTGCCGGAACGAACTGAGATTGAAGCAAGGGTTGGTATTTTGGGTCTTAATAAAAACTGGTTTTACCGGGATGTATGGAATTATACCGGGTATAAAATTAATGGCAACTCCTTTTCAAAGGATGAAATTCCCTTGTCAGGAAAAATTGTAGCAGAAGATGCAGATCAGAAAAATGAGGAGTACTGGGGTGACGCACTGAATCTTGCCACGCCGAAAGAGTCTGAAGAGTTACAAAAAGCACAATCTTATAGCAAAGAACGATCGTTGGTTAATACCGGGATGGCTTTTTTCAGAGCTTACTTAAATGCTCCGAATATATTGAGGCGGTCGTACATCACAAATATTTCAGACTTTTACAGATTAAACAGGGTTGAAGGTAATTATGTCGGAGTTGGATTGCGGACTCCCGACATCCGGGAAAATCATTTCTATAAAGGGTCAGTTGGCTACGCAACAGATCCCGGTGCTAAAGATTGGCGATACTACCTGGAGATGATGCAGTTCATTCCTGGAACGCCCCTGGCCATCGAAGGCAGCTTTTACAAAAGGCTTGCTATACAATTTGCCGATTACGAATACAATAACAATCCGCTGAATGTTGATGAGCTGCGGAACACAATGATAGTTGGTATGACCGGTACAGACATACACAATTATTTTGAGAGACAGGGCTACAGGGCCGGCATTCGTCTGCGTTTTGACAGAGACTTCTTTTTCCGGGCAGGATATATGAGGGAAGATCATCGTTTTTTGCCGGTGGTTGCACCTCATTCCTGGTTTAAAAGTTTTGATGTGGGTGGTTCTGATGAAAGGGTGGATTTTAACAGAAATACAAATATCGGAATTACCCCGGGAAATCCGAGGGAAGTGACAGGATTTAATGAAGGAGAGTTCGCCGGGTTTGAATTTCATTTACACTACGATAACAGGCCGTTTACAAGAGTTGGGGTGTTCAGAGATTATGATGTGCGCAAGTTCGGTTGGTTTACTGATCATCTGGTGTACTGGAGTGACCCGTCATTTGGAGCAGGAGATGAGATCTTTACCTATTTAAAATACCGAAGTTCGGTTGGATTCAGGCTGCCGGTATTTGCCTCTCAGTTTATTGTTACAGAGATATATATGGGCGGCTCAGATAATCCGCTGCCCGGGCAGATGCAGTTTGGGAAAAATGGCTTTATGGTAGATGATTTTAGCCGCCGAAGACCTTTTGTCTCTTTGGAGTTTAATGAATCGATCGGAAATAAAGTAAGTGTTGCCCGTTTTGAGTATCTGCTTGGCTCATCGTTTGTGAGAATGTTTCCGTTAAAAGCCATCAGGCAAAGCGGTATGCAGTTACGCTTGCACACAGCTCTTGGTTTTACCGATAATCAAAACGGTCTTTCTCCCGTAACACCGTGGAGCGACAATGTTCGCGAGCAGGTTGAAGTTGGATTTTCACTAAGCCAGATTTTTGGCATGTTTAAAATTGAGAGTGCTATTCGTCTTGCAGGTAATGACGGGGAGAGAATCGGGTTTATACTTATTTTTTAATAATACTTACTATCTTAAAAATATCAGACCTGACGGGATTTGGAACGTCCATACTCAGGGATTAAAATACTGTACCTGCAGATTCATTTAAATCTCATCACTCAGCGATAAAAAAATGTTGACTTTCATATAAAATCGATATAATATTTAGATAACGTAAGCGCTTACATCTTTGCTTGTGTAGAGCGCTAAATTTGAATGTCTAAACTATTGAGGAGCACCAGGCACATACAAAAAAGTAGCATCTCATAATCTGATCTGACTAAGGTTAAAAAAATCTAGTTTTTTTTTAAGCCAAAAAGATATAAGAGTATTAAAACAGCTAATAGGCACTGCAATCATTCACATGAATTTAATACGAATCACAAAAAAATCTGTCAAATTTTTTAAAAATGAAAATTGATACCCGTTTTTTTAACTGAGTATCAAAAGCAACCCAAAATTCTTTAGATCATGGAAAAATTTAAAACAATACTAATCACATTATTTTTGGCATTATGCATTCCTGTAGCCGGTATGACCCAAAATACTGTTTCAGGAACTGTAATTGATGCTGAAACACTCGACCCTCTGCCCGGTGTAAATATCGTGGTGAAAGGTCAACCCACAGTAGGTACAGCTACGAATCTCGATGGTGAATACTCTTTTGATGTTCCTTCACTTCAGGATACACTTATATTTTCATTCATAGGTTTCCTGAGACAGGAGGTGCCAATTCAGGGCAGAACAACCATCGACATAGAACTGGAACCCGATGTTCAAACCCTTGAAGGTGTTGTAGTAATCGGTTATGGTGTGCAACAAAAAGAGGATAATACCGGTTCAGTTAATGTTATAAATACACGTGATTTCAACCAGGGAAACGTCACATCTGCCCAGGAACTTTTCCAGGGTAAGGTTGCCGGTGTGAATGTAACATCCGGCGACGGCGCTCCCGGAAGCAGGCCGGAAGTGAGAATCCGTGGTGGTTCTTCTCTGTCAGCAAGTAACGCTCCTCTCTATGTTATAGATGGCGTGCCGCTTAGTGATGACGGAATTGCAGGCAGCAGAGATCCTCTTAATTCAATCAACCCGAATGATATTGAATCAATTTCTGTACTCAAAGATGCATCTGCTACCGCTATTTACGGTTCAAGGGCGTCCGGTGGAGTAATTATTATTACCACGAAAAAGGGCCGGAAAGGACAGCCTACCAGGATTAATTACAACTTTAAAGCATCACTAAATACCAATCACAAACAGGTAGATGTTTTATCTGCAGATCAGTTAAGAACTATAATATCAGAAGAATTTGATGAGTCTGCTTTAGAAAGACTTGGAGATCAGAACACAGATTGGCAGGATCAGATTTTTGACAACTCTATTTCCCAGGACCATAATATAAGTGTTACCGGATCAATGGATCAGATCGGTCTGCCATACAGACTTTCTGTCGGCTTTACAGGCAGTAACGGTATCCTGGAACGGTCTTCACTTGATCGTCTGACAACATCAGTTGCTCTGAATCCTACTTTCTTTGATGAACGGCTAAAGGTTGATATCAACCTGAAGGGCGTTCGCGAAGATAATTTCTTTTCAGCTGAGTCAGCTATTGGCGAAGCAATCAGGTTCGACCCGACGCAGCCGGTACGGCCAGGTGACCCGGGCGACCGGTTCGATGGTTTTTTTGCCTGGACAGATTCGCAGGGTAACCCGATTACAATCGCACCGGCTAATCCGGTAGCGCGAATACAGCAGACCAGTGACAATGCCGTGGTTTTTCGTGGAATTGGTAACGTTCAGCTGGATTTGGAAGTACCCAGGGTAGAAGGCTTACATGCAAATCTGAATCTTGGTTTTGATTACTCTGATGTTGGCACGGGTGATTTCAGAGTACCCGGAAGTGCCGCTTTTGCTGATGATGGTTCTAATGCAGTGGGTGTGCGCCGGGACTTTGACCAGACGAGGGAAAATGAGGTTCTTGAATTCTATATGAAGTACGATAAAGAACTTCCCCGGGCAAACAGCAGGTTTGATATAACAGCAGGTTACTCCTGGGAAAGAAATTATGAAACCAGTGAAACGTTCGAAACCAATTTTAATATCGATGATGTACTCCAGGTAGAACAGGATATTGATTTTATTACCGAGAGGTTCCTGGTTTCAGCATTCGGGCGGATCAATTACAGCTTTATGGATAAATACCTTCTAACTGGTACCATCCGTCGAGATGGTACTTCCAGATTTTCGAGCGAGAATCGCTGGGGGCTTTTTCCTTCAGTAGCACTGGCATGGAAAATTCATGAAGAAGGATTTTTAGCAAACAGTAATGTATTGTCGGAGTTGAAACTCCGTCTTGGTTGGGGTGAAACCGGTCAGCAAAATATAGGGGTTGGTAACTTTCCATTCCTTGCAAGGTTTACCGTCAGTGAGCCCAATGCACGTGTGCAGTTTGGAGATGAATTTGTTAATACACTCAGACCCGAAGGTTTCAACAGCGATCTGAAGTGGGAAGAAACCACAACCTACAACGCAGGCCTGGATTACGGTTTCCTGAATAACAGGCTTACCGGTACAATTGAAGGTTTCATTAAAGAAACATCTGATTTACTCAATGTAATTCCGGTACCGGCAGGAACCAACTTTACAAACAGAATCCTCACAAATATCGGTACACTTGATGTACAGGGTATTGAGTTTGGAGTAACAGGAAGAATTATTTCCAAAAGGGAAACGTTCTGGTCTATGAGTTTCAATACAACATGGACGCGCGACCGCATCAGCAAATTAACCAATGTTCAAAGTCCCGATTTTGTGGGTGTTGAAGTAGGAGGTATTTCGGGAGGAGTTGGCAATACGATTCAGGTACACAGCGTTGATTTCCCGAGGAACTCCTTCTTTGTTCTTGAACAGGTATATGATGCTGATGGTAATCCGCTTGAAGGAGTATACGTCGATCAAAATGGCGACGGTATCATTAATGATAGTGACCGGATTCGGTTTCAAAGTCCTCAGGCTGATGTACTTGTTGGTGTGTCATCACGATTCGAATATAAAAATTGGGATGCATCCTTTTCAGGAAGAGCCAGTGTTGGTAACTACGTTTATAATAACACAGATTCACAATTTTTTATCAATGAGCTGGTTTCACCGCTCGGATTTATATTCAACTCAACTACCGATATTTTGGATACAAGATTCAGAAATGCACAATTTTTCTCTGATACTTTTGTTGAAAATGCATCCTTCTTTAGAATGGATAACATAAATGTCGGTTATACGTTTGAAAATCTGCTCAATACAGAAAGCACAGTTCGACTATCTGCAACAGTTGAAAATGCATTTATTATCACAAATTACAGCGGGCTGGATCCCGAAGTGTTTGGCGGTATCGACAACAACCTTTTTCCAAGGCCACGAACCTTTATTCTGGGCCTGAATTTCAACCTCTAAACGAATTTTAACCAAAGGAGAATGATCATGTATAACAGAAAACTAAAAACATGGACGATTCCTCTCATTGGGCTTGGCCTGATGATAGCAGCATTGGTTTCTTGCACCGACTCGCTGGATGTCACACCACCGGATGAAGATGTTTTGACCTCGGCACAGGTATTTGACACACCGGCTGACTTTCGCCAGGTACTTGCGAAATTATACGCAGGCCTTTCCTTAACTGGTCAGCAAGGGCCGGCCGGGGATCCTGATATTCAGGGAATTGATGAAGGTTTTTCAAACTATATACGTCAATTGTGGGTTTCACAGCAACTGCCAACCGATGAAGCAGTAGTTGCCTGGAATGACCCCGGACTGCCTGAATTCAATACGTTAGAATGGAGTTCTTCCAATGATTTTGTGCTGGGAATGTACAGCAGGATCTTTTTTCAGATCTCGCTTACAAATGAATTTATCCGGAACGCAAAAGACAGGCCTGAAGAAGAAATTCAGGCTTTTAATGCCGAAGCCCGTTTTCTAAGAGCCCTGAGTTACTGGCATGCATTAGATCTCTACGGGGGAAATGTTCCTTTTGTGACTGAAGAAGATGGAGTTGGTGCTTTTTTACCAGAACAAACGAATCCGTCAGATCTGTTTAATTTCATAGAAAGTGAACTGCTTGAAATCGAAAATAGTCTGCCGGCTCCTCGTCAGAATCAATACGGAAGGGCCGACAGAGGTGCAGCCTGGATGTTACTGACAAAATTATATCTGAATGCTGAAGTATATACAGGTGAACAAAGGTATACCGATGCGATTACATTTGCATCGAAGATCATAGATGAAGGCGGGTATCAGCTTGATGAAGAATACGAGTACCTGTTTCTTGCGGACAATCATCTTTCAGAGGGTATTATTTTCCCTGTTCCGTTTGATGGCCTGAATACACGAACTTTTGGTGGCACGACGTTTATCACCCACGCTGCAATAGGTGGTGATATGAATGCTGCTGATTTAGGCGTGGATGTTGGATGGGCAGGACACCGTGTTACGAAAGAGTTTGTGAATAATTTTGTGAACATAGAACTGCTTGCCAAATCACAAACGCAAAGCTTTGCGGCTGCCAATGCAGCCCAGGATTACCCGGAAATTTTTGTCACCGGCAGTTTCCAGGAAGAGAGCAATTACGGTTCAAACTGGACCCCGGAAGACGCACCTGCACTGGCATCGGTTAATAGTGATGATGTCTATGAAGGGTATGTCTATTTCGGTTCGGAAAATACGGAATTTAAATTTACCGACGAGCGCAGCTTCGATGTGAACTGGGGTGACAATGATGCTGACGGAACTCTCGATCCCGATGGTGCAAATATTGTTGCTGCGGAACCGGGTTATTACCTGTTCGATGTGAATTTGAACGAACTTACATACACTCTCACCAAAACCGAATGGGGTGTTATCGGTGATGCCACAATCGGAGGATGGGAACCTCCTGACCAGGATATGGAGTATGATGCGGAAGGAAAGGTTTGGACAATCATCACCGAACTTTCAACGGGTGAAATGAAATTCCGTGCAAACGATGATTGGCTGATTAATTTCGGAGATAGCGACGGCGACGGTGTATTAGAATTGGACGGAGGAAATATTGCTATTAGTGAGGCTGGACAAACTCTGATTACCCTGGAACTTGGAACACCTCCCTATACCTTTTCAACTGAGCGAACCAGTGTGGACAGCAGGGAGATGTTCTTTACGGAAGGACAAACCCTTGAAATTGAAGATTTGAGACAATTTACACAGGGTTATGCAGTAACAAAATGGAAAAATCTTACCAGAAGCGGCCAGCAAGGTAAAGATCCGACTTTTCCGGATATTGATTTTCCAATGTTCCGATTGGCCGATGCATACCTGATGTACGCTGAAGCAGTTCTGCGCGGTGGTCAGGGTGGTGATACAGGCACTGCGCTTCAGCTTGTAAACCTGGTAAGAGAAAGAGCATTTGGCGATACATCCGGAAATATTGAAGCCGGTGAACTCACTCTCGACTTTATTCTGGATGAGCGAGCCAGGGAGCTCTACTGGGAGGCTCACAGGCGTACTGATTTAGTACGGTACGGTTTGTTTACATCCGATGATTTCGTATGGGCCTGGAAAGGCGGTGTACAGGAAGGCACCGGTATAAATGATATCCTGAATATCTACCCGATTCCTTCTTCAGAAATAAATTCAAACCCGAATCTCGTTCAAAATCCGGGATACTAATTTTGAAACAAAACCACAATGAGGTAACATTATGAAATTTATTAAACTCATTTTACCGGCTGTTTTGCTTGCACTGATATTTACTACCTGTGATTCAAGTAAAACAAACCCGGTTATTAACAGCGAAGCCGGTGCTCCGGCAATTATGTCGCCGCAGCCGGGTGAGAGCTTCACCCTTACAGAAGAGGCTGCAGAAGATACACTTCTTATAATAGAATGGACGGAACCTGATTTCGGCTTCGAGGCAGCACCTACTTATACAGTCCGAATGGATATGCCTGCTGACGATTCAGATCCTGTAAATCTCGGTTCAACGAACGGTACATCTTTTCCTATTATGACCGGTGATTTTAACAGCCGGTTGTTGTCAGCCGGAGCAGTTGGCGGCAGTCAAACAGATGTGGTGTTCACAGTAGTTTCAAAATTAGGTGATTCTATGGAGGAGGTTTCTGAACCGTTAACCGTTCAGTTTATTCCTTTTGCATTTGATCTTGATATTCCGCAAATATTTGTTCCGGGATCATACCAGTCTGCATCATTTTACGGCAATGACTGGACACCTGAAGATGCTCCGCCTCTTGCATCCGAAAATAACGATGACCTTTATGAGGGATTTGTCTATTTCGATTCGCCTGGTACAGCATTTAAGTTCACACTCGAAAGAAACTGGGATGTGAACTGGGGCGATACAGGTGCTGACGGAACTTTGAATGAAGGCGGTGATGATATTATTGAGCCCGAGGCTGGTTTCTACATGATCAACGTAGACCTCAATAATCTTACTTATTCCACAACACAAACAGATTGGGGTGTTATCGGTGATGCCACGCCCGACGGCTGGGATGCTGACCAGGATATGACTTATATCGCAGAAGATAAAGTGTGGAGAATTACACTGGATATGGTAGCGGGTGAAATGAAATTCCGTGCAAACGATGAATGGGAAATCGATTTTGGCGATGATGACCAGGATGGATTCCTCGATTTCGGCGGAGCCAATATCCCCGTTCCTGAAGCCGGTAATTACACAGTTGAAATGGATCTGAGCAACCCACCGGAATATACTTTTACGCTTCAGTTAAATTAAATTCTAATCTTTCATAACATTACCCAAACCGGGCTCCTGCAATATCAACGGGGCCCGGTTTTTTTATTTCGGAAAAACGGGGTTCTTTCTGACAATTGTTTTTTTACCATATCTGAGTAGGAAAAAATGTAATCAGTCCATTTCCTTCACTATCTTCCCGCCTCTGATTATATAGACCTGAAATTTTTATCCCGGTACTATTGCGTGCATTTGAGTTATAATAATTTTACAAAAGCAGTTCGTTATAGATTTGTGCATTGCTTGCTAATAAAACGTATCTTTTAGCATTGATTGGAATCGCTTCCATAAATAATATCATATTATGTCTAATACAGTATCGTCAAAAGAAAAAACAGTTGAAAAATCAGCTGTTGAAACCTCCAGTAACGGACAACCGGCAAATAGCAAATATATCCCAGAGAACAAAGTCAGGTTTGTAACGGCAGCCAGTCTGTTCGACGGGCACGATGCCAGCATCAATATTATGCGCCGTATTTTACAATCTACGGGTGCAGAGGTTATTCATCTTGGTCACAACCGGTCGGTAATGGAAATTGTGAATTGCGCAATTCAGGAAGATGCTCAGGGAATTGCAATAAGCTCATACCAGGGCGGTCATGTGGAGTATTTTAAATATATGGTTGATCTTCTGAATGAGAAGGGAGCTTCTCATATCCGGGTTTTTGGCGGCGGTGGTGGTGTAATTGTGGATGACGAGATTCGTGAACTGCACGATTACGGAGTGAAACGTATCTTCTCAGTAGAGGATGGAAGCAAGATGGGATTGCAGGGAATGATAAACTACATGATGGAATCCTGTGATTTTGATACCAATGAGATTGAACCCGCACCTTTTGAGGATATTTCTGTCAACCGGCCGGTTGCACTGGCCAGGGCCATATCAGCACTGGAGAATGAAAAAACTGAAATTCTCTCATTTCATGATAATCTTCTGAAAAAGGGAGACGAAACTCTGTTTGATCCGTCAAATGTAAAGAATATTCCACTGCTTGGAATCACAGGAACAGGCGGGGCGGGGAAAAGTTCACTTACGGATGAAATTATCAGGCGTTTCCTTACAGAATTTGATGATCTCACCATCGGGGTGATATCTATTGATCCATCTAAAATAAAAACGGGAGGCGCACTGCTTGGGGACCGGATTCGAATGAACAGCATTGATACCGATCGTGTTTTTATGCGAAGCATGGCTACGCGTGCATCCAATAAGGCTGTCAGTAAGGACCTGGCTGGTACAATTGCCCTCTACAAAGCAGCCGGATTTGATCTGGTTATCGTGGAGACAAGCGGCATCGGGCAGAGCGGATCAGAAATTGCGGATATCACTGACATACCTATTTATGTAATGACACATGAATACGGTGCGGCCACGCAGCTTGAAAAAATTAACATGCTGGATCTTGCAGACTTTGTGGTTCTGAACAAATTTGAGAAGAAAGGCTCACTGGATGCCCTGAGAGATATACGCAAGCAGATGCAGCGTAACAGGGGAGAGTGGCATGAAAAGCCTGAAAAAATGCCGGTTTATCCAACGATTGCTGCACAATTTAATGATGAAGGTGTTAACAGGCTATTTAAAGCAATCACAGATAAAATCAATGAAATTCATTCTCTGGATTGGGAAACAACCATTTATACAATGGCTGAGCCTGCCGATAATCTGCATATACAAGCCATTATACCCGGTAAGAGGCAGCGATATCTGTCAGAAATTTCGGAGACGATTCACGATTATCACGAATGGGCCGGGCAGCAGGTGGATATTGCCGCCAAACTTGACCAGGTAGAAGGCACTCTAAATCAATTGAAATCATGGAACCCGGAAGACAGAAAAAAGCTTGAAACCCGCCTCACCGAAATGAAAAATCATTGGAGTGATAAACTTGACAAACACTCCAAACGTGTACTTGAAGGCTGGGATGAACTGTTTAAAAAATACCGGCAGGATGAATTCGAGGTACAGATTCGGGATAAGACGATTAAGACCAAACTTTACCGTGAGTCTTTAAGTGGTACCAAAATTCCAAGAATTTCACTGCCGAAAACCAAAAATTATGGCGAGCGGCTTCGGTTTGCACTGAAAGAAAATTTACCGGGATATTTTCCATATACTGCCGGAGTATTTCCATTTAAACGTGAGGGAGAAGACCCGACCCGGATGTTTGCGGGTGAAGGAACTCCTGAAAGAACCAATAAGCGATTTCATTACGTAAGTGAGGGAATGCCGGCCGCCCGGCTCTCCACAGCTTTTGATTCAGTGACGCTTTACGGCGAAGATCCGGCCCTGAGACCGGATATCTATGGAAAAATCGGGAATTCAGGAGTCAGTATTTGTACACTGGATGATATGAAGAAGCTCTATTCGGGATTTGAGCTTACATCACCCACCACATCTGTTTCCATGACAATTAACGGTCCCGCACCCATGATTCTGGCCATGTTCATGAATACAGCCATTGACCAGGAGGTGGAGCGTTACTTAAAAGAAGAGGGCGAGTGGGAAAGTGCTAAAAAAGAGATCGCTGACTATTTTAAAGAAAAAGGTGTTGAAAAGCCCGAATATGCAATTGAATTGCCGCCTACAAATGATGGATTTGGATTGGGTCTTCTTGGTATTACCGGCGACAAACTGGTGGATGCAGATACCTATCAAAAAATTAAGTCGAACGCAATTCAGGTGGTCAGAGGTACGGTGCAGGCTGATATTCTGAAAGAAGATCAGGCACAGAATACCTGTATTTTCTCTACAGAATTTGCACTGAAGATGATGGGTGATATCCAGCAGTATTTTACAGAAAACAGGGTAAGAAACTACTACTCTGTATCTATTTCCGGTTACCATATCGCTGAAGCAGGCGCCAACCCGATTACCCAGGCTGCTTTTACACTCTCAAACGGTTTTACCTACGTAGAGTACTACCTGTCCCGGGGCTTAGATATTGACGAATTTGCCCACAATCTTTCATTCTTTTTCAGTAATGGCCTTGATCCGGAATATGCAGTCATCGGGCGGGTTGCCAGGCGAATATGGGCAATTGCCATGAAGAACAGGTACGGAGCGAATGAAAGATCACAAAAGCTGAAGTATCATATTCAGACAAGCGGCCGTTCACTGCACGCCCAGGACATACAATTCAATGATATCCGTACCACTTTACAAGCTCTGCTTGCAATTTATGACAACTGCAATTCGCTGCACACGAATGCCTATGACGAAGCTATTACCACCCCGACGGAAGAATCAGTCCGGCGTGCACTGGCCATTCAGTTAATCATCAATAAAGAGATGGGGACTACTAAAAATGAGAATATTAACCAGGGTTCCTATTTTATCGAAGAGTTAACTGATCTTGTTGAAGAAGCAATTCTTTCAGAGTTCGACCGGTTAACAGAACGGGGAGGAGTGCTTGGCGCTATGGAAAATATGTACCAGCGGGGAAAAATTCAGGACGAAAGTATCCTTTATGAATCAAAAAAACACTCCGGAGAATTACCCATTATCGGTGTTAATACATTTAAAAGTGATGAATTAACCAGTGAGGAAGAAGAACGGGAAATAGAGCTCATCAGGTCCACCGATAAGGAGAAAAAACAGCAAATTAAAAATCTTTCCGGATTTCAAAAACGTAATTCCGGTTCGGCAGAAAATGCACTGGAAAGGCTAAAACGGACAGCGAGAAACAACGGTAATATTTTTGAAGAATTAATGGAAACAGTGAAAGTTGCCTCACTTGGCGAGATATCGGAAGCACTGTATGAAGTAGGTGGTCAGTATCGCAGAAATATGTAAAATTCGAGAACAAGATCTTTCACAGCTCAGAATAAATATCAATTTTTAATAATTAACAGTAAAACAGAAGTGAAAAAAAATATTCGTATTGCATCCGGCCAGGGGTTTTGGGGAGATCTGCCCAATGCACCTGTCAACCAGGTAAAAAAGGGAAAAATAGATTATTTGGTAATGGATTACCTTGCAGAGGTAACCATGTCGATCATGCAGAAGCAGAGACAAAAAAACCCGGAACACGGCTATGCAAGAGATTTTGTTGGCGTAATTGAGGATACACTTACGGAGATCAGTGAACACGGTGTAAAGGTAATTTCTAATGCAGGGGGTGTAAATCCCAATGCGTGCAAGGATGCTATTCTTGAAGTGGCAAAAAAGAAGGGTATTTCAGGAATTAAAATTGCCGTTGTGGACGGGGATGACATCTTGCCGGATTTGGATAAAATTATTGAAAAGGGTCATCATCTGAACAATATGGAGACCGGTGAGCCAATTTCCACGGTGAAGGAAAACCTGCTGAGTGCCAATGTCTATTTTGGAAGCAAGCCTGTGGTTGAAGCACTTCAAAAAGGTGCCGATATCATAATCACAGGACGCGTTACGGATACCGGGTTAACACTTGCACCTATGATCTATGAGTTTGACTGGCCTTACAATGACTATAACAAAATGGCTGTTGGAACTATAGCAGGTCATATAATTGAGTGCGGAGGACAGGTTTCTGGCGGTAATTTTACAGATTGGGAAAAAGTGGACGATCTGGTGAATATTGGCTTTCCGATAATTGAGGCCTATCCCGATGGAACGTTTTATGTTACCAAACATGAGAATACCGGCGGACTGGTTTCCGAAATGACAGTTAAAGAGCAGCTGCTGTACGAAATTGGAGATCCCTCAAGTTACATTACTCCTGATGTGATTGCTGACTTCACATCAATTAGACTTGCCCAGGAAGGTGAAAACCGTGTACGGGTATTTGGAATTACAGGCAAGCCTGAAACCCCGACGTATAAGATATCTGCAAGTTTTAATGATGGATATAAACTCTCTTCTACATTGGTCTACTGCTGGCCTGATGCTATTAAAAAAGCAAAAAAAGCAGGTGAAATTCTCCTGAAACGTGCTGGAAACCTTGGTATTGAATTTGAAGAACAAAACATTGAGTTTGTTGGTATTAATGCCTGTAATGAAGACCCGGATGAATTGGAGAGTGCACCTGGTTCCGTGAATGAAGTTCAGCTTCGTATTTCCGTCAGCAGCCATTCCGAAAGTGATCTCAACAGGTTTGGGAAAGAGATTGCCCCGCTGATTCTGACAGGTCCCAGCGGAGTTACAGGTTTTGCAGGCGGAAGGCCAAGGGCAAGTGATGTAGTGGCTTACTGGCCGGCACTTCTGGATAAAAAAGTAGTTCAGCCTCGTGTAATATTATATGAATTGTAAGTTTTCTATCTGCAAAATTCTTATCATGCAAGCAGTTGTGATAAAGAGAAGTAAGGAGAAAGCGTTGTTTAACACTTATTGTATCTCTTTCACATTTTTTAAATTTTAATTGCTCTAACTAACTTATAATATTCAGTTATGGTCATTGGTATCATCGGAGCGGGCATTTCAGGTTTAACAGCCGGAAGGTTATTGGCTCGTGCAGGTCATGAAGTAACAATCATCGAGAAAAGCAGTGGATATGGCGGACGGCTGGCTACCCGCTATGCAGGTAAAGATCAAAACACAAAACTTGATCATGGAATCCCATATTTTCATGCTCATTCACCGGAATTCCGTTCATTTGTAGCAGAACTTATTGAAAAAAACATTGTCAAACTCTGGGGCGATAATTTTGCCTATTACAGGAAAGGTGGTTTTCAGAAAACGAACCCGACCGGTGAAAATGAAGCAAGCTATACTGCACCCGGCGGTATGAATTCGATAGGTAAATATCTTGCAAGGTGGGTTGATGTAAAACGCAATACAAAGGCAGGCGGACTTACATATATCGGTGAAGGAAGAAGAAAGAAACGACCCTGGATGATTAATCTTACCGGGGCAGACACCTTTGAAGCGGATGCTGTAATTATTGCCACACCGGCTCCCCAGGCCTACGGCGTATTACAAACCGCAAGAGATGAAACAAATACTTTAAAAATTATACGGGTAATTGATGAAATTCATTATAACCCGGGTTATACAGTGATGGCAGGGTATGGTGACCGAACTGCACCCGATTGGGATGGTATTATTTGCAGAGATTCTGATATTAAATTTATATCCAATGAGCTGTCGAAGCGTGAAACAGAACAGGAGTGTTCTTTTGTGATTCATTCTACATCTGCATTTGCAAAACAACATCGCAATTCTGATCCTGAAACTGTCACTAAAATGCTTTTGAACGAGACAGCTAAAATAACAGGCGCATGGAGTGCGGCCCCGGCCTGGAATCAGCTGCACTACTGGCGATATAAACAAGCTGTAAACTCTCTTCCGGAGCCTTATCTTGAACTGGAAAACAGTGAAGGACCGCTGGCACTGGTGGGCGACTATTTAGGAGGTAACACCATTGATGATGCGTACCAGTCAGGATATAAACTGGCCAGGCACTGGGCTGACAAATTTAATCAGTAAATGAATTTTTAGCTGGTCAGATTGGTTAAATTCTAAAAAAAGTGGAATCTATAAAGCGCCTTAATAAATTTTTATTCAAGTACAAGGGAATTATTTTTGCCGGTGCTTTCTTTTTGACAGCATCTAATTTTTTCCTGATTTGGATCCCTGTACTCATAAGGGATACAATGGACAGGGTGGCACAGCTTGGTGAAAATGTTGACCAGGAATTTGATTCTCTTTTTCAGCTTCTGTTTTCAAGTGAAGCAGGTTCAATTCTCGCCTATAATTCACTGTTGCTTATCGGAACTGTTTTGCTTTATGGTATTTTGCTTTTTGCAACCCGTCAGACACTGATTGTAAGTTCCCGGAAAATTGAATTTGACATTCGCAATCTTGTACTTGACAAACTTCTTCATCTCCCTCAAAAATATTATGTATCCCATAAATCCGGCGAAATCTATGTAAGAGCTACAGAAGACATTTCAAGGGTGCGTGAATATTTCGGACCGGTTCTGATGTACACGATTAATACACTTACAAGAGCCGGTTTTATCATTGCAATGATGCTGATTGTAAATCCGGAACTAACCCTGTGGGCTTTGATTCCGTTACCTTTTCTTTCGGTTTTTGCTTATTGGATCAGCGGGTTTATCAATAAGTATCAGACGATAATACAGGAACAGTATTCTGATATTGCAGGCAGGGCACAGGAAGCTTTTTCCAGTATTCGCCTGATAAAAGCTTTTAACAGGGAAGAGTACGAGCAGAAACTCTTTGAAGATGAAAGTGAGTCGTACAGAAAGAAAAAGCTTCGTTTAGACCTCGTTGAATCGATGTTTCACCCCACATTAAACCTTCTTATCGGGGCTGCAGTAATTATTGTAATCTGGCAGGGTGGTAAGATGGTTATTGAAGGGGTTATAACCGTTGGAAATATTGCTGAATTTGTTATTTATGTAGCTTACTTAACCTGGCCGGTTGCGTCTCTTGGTTATACCGTAAACCGGTTTCAAAAATCACTCGCATCGTGGCAGCGTATTGTCACACTCCTTGATCAGCCTGTAGAAATTAAAGATGATGGCTCGGAATTGATAAAAGACCGGGAAATGAATGGGAAAATTGAATTCAGGAATGTAGGGTTTACGTATCCGGGGAGTGATGAGTATGCCATAAAGAATATCAGTTTGGAGATCGAAGCGGGAAGTAATGTGGCAATTGTCGGCAGAACGGGAGCGGGCAAAACTACTCTTGTACAATTAATTCCCAGGCTTTTTGATCCGGTGGAGGGGAAAGTTTTGATAGATGGTACGGATACTAAATTATGGCAGATTCACTCTCTGCGCTCTCAAATAGGTTATGTGCCACAGGAAACATTTCTTTTTTCAACAACAGTTGAAGAAAATATTTCATTTGGGGTTGAAGAAGCATCCCGTGATGATATTGAAAAAGCGGCAGATAAAGCACAAATTCTTGAGAATATTTTGGAATTTGAGAAAAAATTTAAGACTATGGTAGGTGAACGTGGAATAACTCTGTCCGGTGGACAAAAGCAAAGAACAGCAATAGCAAGAGCCCTGATAAAGAAACCCAGGATTTTGATTTTTGACGACTCTCTAAGTGCCGTTGATACAAAAACAGAAAATCAAATTTTAAAACATTTACATAAAAACTATGGCTCTGTTACAACAATAATGATTAGTCACCGTATATCTACTGTTAAAAACGCCGATAAAATTTATTATCTTGAAAACGGAAAAATTGTTGAATCAGGATCACATGATGATTTAATTGAACTGGAAGGACGATATTCATCTATGTATAACAAACAACTGATCGAACAAGAACTAGCAGAAATATAAACAAAAACACAACTGGCTATTTTTGTCTGACAGGCAAAAATCCTAATTAAACTTAGCGGGAGAATTCAAAATGATCATAGTACCATTAGGTGTCGCATCTGCCACACCAACAGCAACAAGACATTTATCATCGGTTGCACTCTGGCGCGAGGGTAGTATTTATCTATTCGATTGTGGCGAGAATACTCAAATGAGAATGTTGCAGGCCGGGTTAAAACGATCCAAAATTGATTACATCTTCATATCACATTTCGATGTTGATCACTATTCCGGGCTGATCGGCCTTCTTTCAACACTTCAGCTTCAGCGTCGTGAAGTTCCTATTACACTTGTTGGTCCTGAAGGACTCAGTGAATACGTGGAATTTAATATGAAGTTTGCTGAAATTGATCTTAATTATGAAATTCACTACAAAGAGATCAATACAGATTTCAAAGAAGAGAAAGTAGTAGATGAAGAAGATTTCTACGTTGAAGCCCGACCTCTGAAACATACCACTTTTTGTATAGGATATCGTTTCCAGGAAAAAGACAAACCGGGAAAAGTTGATGCAGAAAAAGCAGAAAGCATGGGTGTTACTGAGGACGCCCAGTACAAAGCGCTCAAAGCCGGAGAAGACATTACACTTGAAGACGGAACGGTTGTAGAGTCCAGTGACATCGTTGGCCACCCGAGACCCGGTGACAGCTTTGCCTACGTAACAGATACAAGATACTGTCCGAATGCTGTGAAACTTGCCATGAATACGAATATCCTCTACCACGAAGCTACTTTTAGCGAGGGTCTGGAAGATAAAGCTGCTGAAACAGGGCACTCCACAGCTGCTGATGCGGCGAGAGTAGCGACTGAATCACAAACAAAATTACTTGTCATCTCACATTTTTCTGCACGATATACCAATCCGTTTGTGTTACTCCGGGAAGCAAGAAAAGATTTTTTCCCTACATGGCTTGCAACGGAGCTAAGACCAATTTATACGGATCCTGCGCATGAAAAAGGAATTGTGCAGGCTAAGGTATATCTCAAAGAGATTGATGATGACAAGAATAAGAAAAGCTCCAGGGGTAAAAGATCGGGCGACAAGCAGAAACGATTCAGAAAAAGAAAGAGTTATAAATCCAGGGATTCCGGTGGAGAACGGAAAAGGACCCGTCGCAGTAACGAGGACGATAAATACAACAGACGAAGCCGCGATACCGGCAGCAGGCGTGATTCTGAAAAAAGAAAAGACCGGGATAATGATAACAATGAAAAGAAACCAAAGCATATTACCCCCAGAACGCCGTTTGATGATTTTAACCGGTTCTAATTTTGGTTCTTTATTTTGAGTAATCAAGTGAATTCAAAAGCCGTCGACTCAGATCTGATTCGGCGGCTTTATTATTTTTTTAAACCATACAGATGGTGGGCTGTTCTTGCAATTATCCTGACACTATCTGCAGCCTTCCTTGGCTCGGTGCGGCCCAAACTCACCCAGATTGCTGTTGATGACTATATTGCAAATGGTGATGTTCCGGGACTTTACTCTGTAATTCTGTTGCTGGTTGCAGCACTGGTCGGAGAGTTTTTGGTTCTCGTTTTCAACACATATCTCACGAGGTGGTTTGGCCAGGGAGTTCTTTTTGATTTAAGAAATACTGTATTCAAAAAAATACAGTCTCTTCACGTTCAGTTTTTTGATAAAAATCCGATCGGAAGACTTATTACCCGCACAACAAGTGATATTGAAGCTCTCAGTGAACTTCTCTCGGACGGAATTGTGAACATGATTGGTGATATGTTCCGGATTATCTTTATCCTCTTTTTCATGCTGAGTATGAGCTGGGAATTGACAATCATATCCATTCTTGTTCTGCCAATACTTTTTTATTCTACTTTTTGGTTTAAGAGTAAAGTGAGAATAGCATTTCTGAATGTTCGTGATCAAATTGCGAGAATGAATTCGTTTATTCAGGAGAATATCAGCGGCATGGCGATCGTGCAGCTTTTTAACAGGGAGGATAAGCAGAGACAAAAATTCAAAAATATCAATGCTGAACATCGCGATGCACACATAAAGACAATATTTTATTTTTCAATTTTCTGGCCGGTGATAGAGGTTCTTGCAAGTCTTGCCATGGCACTGGTTGTATGGTATGGTGGTGCAAGAGCACTGATGGGCGGGATCACATTTGGAATACTGCTTGCCTTCATCCAATATGTGCGCCAGTTTTTTAACCCGATCAGGGGGTTGTCAGAAAAATATAATACGCTGCAGTCGGCGCTCGCATCATCCGAACGAATATTTGATGTTCTCGATACTCCCAAAGAGGTAGTTGAAGCTGAAAACCCGATCGAATTAGCCAGTTCAAATGGAAAGATAGAATTTAAAAATGTATTCTTCAGATACAATGAAGATGAAGATGATGTTGTTAAAAATTTAAATTTTAAAGCTGAACCCGGTGAAAATATAGCGATAGTAGGGGCGACAGGAGCCGGAAAAACGACGATAATCAATCTGCTACTCAGGTATTATGACATTCAGAGGGGAAGTATTTTTCTGGATGAAAACGATATAAGAGATATCAGCCTGTTTGATTTGCGATCCCATTTCGGGCTTGTACTTCAGGACAATGCACTTTTTTCAGGAACAATCATGGAAAATATTACGCTTGGAAACCCCGACATAGATGAAAAAGCAGTAATAGAGGCTGCACAAGAAGTTGAAGCTGATCATTTTATCAATAAATTACCCGGAAAATATGAATATGTACTTCGTGAAAGGGGGGCTTCTCTGTCGCTGGGTCAAAAACAATTGATCTGTTTCGTGAGAGCTATGGTATACAACCCGGAAATATTGATACTTGATGAAGCCACGTCCAGCGTTGATTCTGAAACGGAGGAATATGTAAACAGAGCATGTGAAAAGATGATGGAAGGACGTACCTCCATTGTGATTGCGCACAGGCTTTCAACCATTCACGGAGCAGATAAAATTCTTGTAATGCATAAAGGTGAAATTCGTGAGATGGGGCCGCATAATCAGCTGATGAAACAAAAAGATGGAATTTACCGCAGGTTATATGAATTACAATACAGTGAACAGCTGCTGCAGGCCTGATAATATTGCTTTCTAATTTTACGATTTGCAGATTTAGATAAGTTTTTAAGCAATTCGTATCTTAATAAGAAGTTATAATATAGTAAGTTTTATCAGTGTTAACATTTTACTAAATCATTAATGAGGTAACAATCATGGAAGAATCAAAAAAAAGTAAAGAGACAACCGGTGAACAGGAATCTGCAAGTGAATTTGAAGCTGAAAGAAAGGCTGTCGAATCTTTGTATGACGATATCATAACTACTCTTAAAAGCGAACGTGAAAACCTGGAACGTGAGATGCGGCATGAATACAGGAACGCACGCAGATATGTCCGTGCAAACCCGGAACAAGGGGTTGGAATTGCATTTGCAGGCGGAATTATTGCAGGTGTTCTTCTCGGAAAATTAATCAGCAGATAAAATAGATAATATGATAAATACGATCAGTACAAACAACATGGATAAACTGTTCGAGCGTCTGGATGAGCTCAGGAGGTATCTTTGACTATGATAAGCGAAAAATAAATATCATCGAGCTGCAGGAAAAGATTCAGGATCCGGGTTTTTGGGATAATCCTGCCGAAGCTCAAAAAATAATGCGAACACTGGACCAGGAAAAAAGCATTATTGAAAGCTGGGATGAACTCGATGAACTGCGCAGCAGTATAAATGTATATAAACAATTCCTGGAAGAGGGTGAAGATGTAAAAGAAGAACTGCAAAAAGAAAGTAATCTTTTTGCAAAGAAACTGCAGGAACTTGAGCTTCAGAATATGCTTAGCGGTGAAGATGATCACAGGGATGCCATTGTATCGTTTAATCCCGGAGCAGGCGGAACTGAAAGCCAGGACTGGGCTGAGATGCTGTTCAGAATGTATACCCGGTGGGCTGAAAAAAAGGGTTTTACTATATCAACGATTGAATATCAGCAGGGTGATGTGGCAGGTCTTAAAAGCGCAACCATTGAAGTAAGCGGAAACAATGCATATGGTTTTCTGAAAGCTGAGAGCGGGGTCCACCGGCTGGTCCGGATCTCTCCCTTCGACAGCAACGCCCGCAGGCACACATCGTTTTGTTCCGTATTTGTATCACCACTGATCGATGATACGATTGAGATAAACATAAACGAAAGTGAGGTAGAGTTGCAGCGGTTTCACGCAAGCGGGGCCGGCGGTCAGAATGTGAACAAAGTTGAAACCGGTGTACGGCTCATCTGGGCGGGCAAACTGTCAGATGGCTCAGAAGAACGAGTTGTAGCTGAGTGCCAGCAAGAGCGTTCACAGATGCAGAACCGGGAGAAAGCGATGCTGATGCTGAAATCCAAGATGTATGAACTTGAAAAAAATATTAAGGAACGGGAACAGCAATCCCTCGAAGATTCAAAAAGTAAAAACGAGTGGGGATCACAAATCAGATCCTATGTTTTTCATCCTTATAATATGGTGAAAGATCATCGCACCGAGCATGAGACTTCAGACGTACAAGGTGTTATGGATGGAGATCTTGACGATTTTATTAAATCATATCTTATGGAAAATGCCTTTTAGATACGACTTCCTGGTTCTGGGCAGCGGTAGTGCCGGACTAACTGCAGCTATTAAAGCTGCAGAGTTTGGAACTGTCGGAATTATTACAAAAGATAACAAAAGTGAAGCCAATACTGCCTATGCTCAGGGCGGCATAGCTTCCGTGCTGGCTGCAACGGATTCATTCGAAAAGCATGTTGAAGACACTCTTGTTGCAGGGGCCGGACTATGCAGAAAAGAGGCAGTAGAAACTATTGTTAAAGAAGGACCCGCAGTTATTCGTGAATTGGTTGAGATGGGTGCCATGTTTACCAAAGAAAATGGCGAATATCATCTCGGTAAAGAGGGAGGGCATTCCGCGAACAGGATCGTTCACGCAGATGATATGACCGGTAAAGAGATTGAACGGGTTTTGGTAAACAGTGCAATGGCGCACACCAATATTGAAATATTGGAACATCACTATGCACTTGAGCTGATTACAGAGCACCATTTAGGAAAAAATGTAACCCGGTACGACCGGATACGCTGTTTTGGCGCTTATGTACTGGACACGAAAACAGGCGGTGTTCACCGTGCACTTGCCAAAACCACTATTCTGGCTACTGGCGGCACCGGCCAGGTCTATTTACACTCTACAAATCCGAAGATAGCAACCGGGGACGGTATTGCAATGGCGTATCGTGCAAAAGCACGAATTTCAAATATGGAATTTATCCAGTTTCATCCTACTTCACTGTGTATTCCTGAAGCAGATTCTTTCCTGATATCGGAAGCCGTGAGAGGGCATGGAGGTATTTTACGCAACTCTGCCGGCGAAGCTTTTATGGAAAAATATGATGATCGTAAAGAGCTGGCTCCCAGGGACATTGTTGCAAGGTCTATTGATGATCAATTGAAAAAAAGGGGTGATGATTGCGTTTACCTGGATGTTACTCATCTTGATGCTGAAGATATAATCTCGAGCTTCCCGAATATCCACAGCACATGCCTTTCCTATGGAATAAATATTACAAAAGATTTAATTCCCGTTGTACCGGCAGCACATTATAACTGTGGCGGTGTTGTTACTGATCTGAATGGTCAGACAAGCATAAAAGGTCTGTTTGCCTGTGGTGAAACAGCCTGTACGGGAGTTCACGGTGCGAACAGGCTTGCCTCTAACAGCCTTCTTGAGGCGCTTGTTTTTGCCGGAAGGGCTGTGAAGAAAGCCGCACGACACATTCATGAACTGAGCTATAAAGAAAATATTCCGGAATGGGATGAAAGCAATACGGAAAACCCGGCGGAATGGATATTGATTTCTCATAATAAGCAGGAATTACAACACATAATGTGGGATTATGTAGGAATCGTACGCAGTGATTTGCGACTGGAAAGGGCAATGCGCAGATTGCGTCTTCTGGATGAAGAGGTGGAACACTTTTATCACAGGACGAAGGTAAGTGCACCTCTTTGCGAGCTGAGAAATCTGATTGGAGTTGCTTTTTTAATAGTAAGATCGGCCATGATGAGAAAAGAGAGCAGGGGGTTGCACTATACAACCGATTACCCGGATCCAAAATCTGTGGAAAAAGCAGATACGATTATTTGATTCTTTGGATTTCTCTTCTGTACTGATTAAAAAAATATCACAGGATTAACAGCAACCCAAAAGAGATAAGTAAACAGATGGTACGAGTTGGTATTACAGGCGGAATAGGCAGCGGCAAATCTACAGTGTGCAAAATATGGGATGAGATGGGCGCCTTTGTTCTCTATGCGGACGACCTTGCAAAAAAGATTATGACAGATGATCCTGAGGTAAAAGAGCAAATAGTAAAGCATTTTGGCGACCAGGCCTATGACGAAAAGGGGAATCTTAACAGACCTTACCTGGCCGATAAAGCATTCCGCGAAGGAATGGCTGATGTACTAAACAGGATCGTTCATCCGGCAGTTTACAAGGAATCTGCAAAAATTGCTAAGAAGGCAGAAAAAAAGGGATACCCGGTTTTCGTAAAAGAAGCAGCCCTTTTATTAAAAAACGGACGTCCTGAAAACCTTGACTATGTGGTGATTGTAACCGGCACTGAGGAGAAGAGGATAAAAAGAGTAGTGAAAAGAGATGATGTGGATGAAAAAAAAGTTTCTGACAGAATAAGAAACCAGCAGGATTTTAAAGAACTGATTCACCTCGCCGATTATATAATAGATAACAATGGCTCACTGGATGAATTGCATGCAAAAGCAAAAGAGATATACCGGGAAATATTAGAAAGGAATAATTTCTGAGTTAAGGGTGGTATTTACATCTAAAATTGTTCATTTTTTTATAAACATTTATAAAAATTGAGCAGGGAGCATACAGATGGATTCAAATCAAAACAGGTTGGTTACACTCGAAGAATACATTATTCAATCGCAGAACAGGTTTCCGGGTGCAACCGGTGAGCTGTCGCAGCTACTCAGAGATATCGGGCTTGCAGCAAAAATTATTTCAAGAGAAGTAAATAAAGCCGGTATTACCAACTTGCTGGGTGTTGACGGCAGTAAAAATGTACACGGAGAATCAGTTAAAAAACTGGATCTGTTTGCTGATCAGCAACTCATATCTGCTTTGAACAGGTCACTGATCACATGTATGGTTATTTCAGAAGAGAATGACGGAGCCGTTCATTTGAGCAGTGAAGGCGGCAAGTACATCGTTTATCTCGATCCGCTGGACGGATCATCCAATATTGATGTAAATGTATCGATTGGCAGTATTTTTTCAGTATACATGCGTAAACCAAGGTACGGATCAGAACTGGATGAAAAAGATGCACTGCAGCCCGGAACACGTCAAATTGCTGCAGGCTATGTTTTGTATGGCTCGAGTACTATTATGGTTTATACAACGGGGATGGGTGTTTCTGCTTTTACCCTTGACCCGGGAATTGGAGAGTTTATTCTGTCAGATGATAGTTTCGAAATTCCTGAATACGGTAAGATTTACAGTATCAATGAGGGCAGTTACAACTCATGGGACTACGGACTGAAAAAATATATAAAATATTGCCAGGAAGAAGATCCGGAAACAGGTCGACCTTATTCAGCCAGGTATATTGGCTCAATGGTTGCAGATATACACAGAACACTTATCAAAGGCGGAATATTTATATATCCTTCAAGTAAAAAATACCCGGATGGAAAGCTGCGGCTTATGTACGAATGCAATCCGCTGAGTTTTATTATTGAACAGGCGGGCGGCACCGCTCTTGACGGTAAAAAAAGAATTATGGAAATAGAACCTACAGCAATCCATCAGCGTACACCCATCTATATCGGCTCGAGGCAGAATGTATTAAAGGTAAAGTCGTTTCTTGAAAAATACCAGGAAGAGCCGGCTTGATGTAACTTGTTATATTATTAAATTAGCAACAGGGGCAGATCAAAGCTCAAATTCAATTTTGGCTGCTTCCGTAATATCATGTCTGGTAGTAAAACCTGCATTCACCTCAACCACATACATAGCGGGAAATTCTGATGCAAAATTCTTTTCGGAATAGGGCTGGGTATTTCTGTGAATCCTGACAATCTCCTTTTCAGAATTCACAAATATTATATCCAGCGATAGCGGGGTGTTTGCCATCCAAAAACTTCGGGGTTGTTCATCGTCAAAAATAAACAGCATTCCATGTTGCTTCGGAAGATTTCTGACATCCATCAAACCCGAACTTCTGGATTCCTCATCATTGGCAACTGCAATCTCTACCGAGGTGATTTCGCTGCCATCCGGTGTCAGAAAACTGAGCACCCCGGTATAAGTGAGTGTCCGGCCTTCCGGAACACGTGTTGGCTCCTTTTTCTCAGAGCCACAGGATATAAATAAAAGTGGTACCAGAAGTAATAGAATAAATAATTGAGCGTTCATATGTAACGATTACTATTATGTTTATTTATAAACGGGAAGCTGCAGATTAAGATCTGAGAACGACAATATAATCAGATATCTTCAGTTATTAAATCTGTTACGCGTATAAGTTGTTATTTTCTGTACTTTACGGTATTTTTATAATCTGCAGTGAGCGTCGAGGGGCACTCGCTTTTTTTTATTTATTGAACAAGGTAAACGATGTCTGAATCACCGGAAAAAATTATACATGAATTGGCCGAACCAATTGCTGCGCAATATGATATGTTTGTAATTGATGTTGAGATCAAACAACATCAGGGTACTGTTGTGTGGGTGAGTGTAGATTCTGAAGAGAAGACAGTGAATGTTGATAAATGCTCAAAAATCAGTCGTGAGCTTGATTTTTTACTTGATGCACATGATGTAATGCATGGTTCTTACAGGCTGAATGTTTCATCACCCGGTTTGAGCAAGCCACTGAGTGATCTTCGGCAGTACCGTAAAAATACCGGACGCTATGCCCGTGTTAAGTTTAAATCTGAAGATGAGTATAAGACAGAGGAAGGTGTTCTTTCTGCTGTAACAGATACAGATGTTGAGTTAAAACCCGGCGGCAAGGAGAATAAAATCCTGAAAATCGGTTTTAATGAGATAGTTGAAACAAAAATTTTACCAAAAATATGATCCTAATTGGGAGTTTCTCAGATGCAAAATGATATTTCAAAAATGATAATTCAGTCTTTTGCTGAAATTGCAAAAGACAAAGGTATTGACAGAGATCTATTATTAACAATTCTTGAAGATGTTTTTCGGACCATGATTCGGAAAAAATATGAATCTGATGAAGCTTTTGATGTAATTCTGAATCCGGATCGGGGTGAGATACAAATACTGCATATTAGGGAGGTTGTTCCGGCCGAAGAACTGACCGACACGGTAACGGAAATCTCATTGGAAGAAGCGAAAAAAATGGATCCTGATCTTGAGCTGTATGATGAATTTGCCCAGGAAATTTCGATCGCTGATTTTGGGCGGAGAGCAGTTACCATGGCACGGCAGCAGCTGGCTCAGCGAATCCGTGAGATTGAAAAAGAGAATATATATGATGACTATACCGAAAGAGTTAGCGAAATTGTACTTGGAGATGTGTACCAGATCAGGAATAATAAAGATATCCTGGTAAATCATAATGGTGTGGAACTTTTGCTTCCGAAAAGTGAACAGATTTATAAAGACCGTTATCGAAAAGGAGATACAATTCGTGCAGTCGTTTCTGAAGTAAAAAGATATAATGGAAATCCAACTGTGATTATTTCCAGAACATCCCCGCTTTTCCTGGAGAGACTTTTTGAAAATGAAATCCCGGAAGTGTTTGACGGTATCATTGATATCAAGCGTATTGCACGTGAACCCGGTGACAGATCCAAAGTGGCTGTGATGTCGCATGATGAACGAGTTGATCCCGTAGGTGCATGTGTTGGTATGAAAGGAATCAGAATTCATGCAATAGTCAGGGAACTGCAAAATGAAAATATCGATGTAATAAATTACACAGACGATAAGTATGAGTTTATAAAGCGTGCACTCCAGCCTGCACATGTTATGAAGGTTGAAATTAGTGAAGACGGTAAAAACGCAAATGTACTTGTACCTGCGGATGAAGTGTCTAAAGCTATAGGTAAAGGAGGCGTGAATATTCGGCTGGCATCACGGCTGACAGGTTTTGAAATTGATGTGTACAGGGAAGTTGAGGAAGAAGATGATATTGACCTGAAAGAGTTTGAAGTTGATTTTGGAGAAGAGACCATTAACATGCTTCACGATATAGGATGCGACACTGCCCGTGCTGTACTGGAACTTGATGAACAGGAAATTGTTAACCGAACCGATGGCAAAATTACTCCTGAAGAAGCTGAAAAGATTATTGATATTATTTCTTATGAATTTGAGGACGAGGAAGATTGATCGTACCTTTGAGTAGCACGTTATTAAAAGGTGTTATTTTTTTAAATCGACTGTAAACAAACTGTATGACAGACAAAAGAACAAAAAAATTATTTAAAGTAGCTTCAGAATTTAATGTGGCTACAATGACTATTGTAGATACCCTTGCGGAGAGAGGATTTGATATCGCCAATAAGCCAAATTCTAATATCACTCCAGAAATGTATGAAGTGTTAATGGATGCTTATGGCGACGACAGGGAGAAAAGCTATGAGCATGAGATGTCGGGAGAGGAGTACGAGTCAGGTAAGGAAGGCAAATCACAAAAAACTGAAAGAGCTTCTTTTGATGATTTTCTGGAGCCTATTGATGAGCTTCCGCTTGAACCGCAGGAAGAACCGTACGTAGATGAAGAAGAAGAACAGGTTATTGCTGAAGATGCTGATGATGTAGAAATTGCTGATGAACCTGAACCTGTTGATAAACCTGTTGAAGAGATAGCAGCCGTGGAAGAGCGGGAATCTGAAGATGTTGCGGAAGAGACAAAAGTTCCCGAAGAAGCTGAAGAAGAAACAGCAGAACCAGTAAAGGAAGAAGCTGTAGCCGCAAATGCCGAAGAAGAAACAGCTGAAGAACCTGAAGAGGAAGTTACCTCCGGAGAGAAAGAACCGGAAACAGAAGAACCTGAGGTAACAGAAGAACCTCTGGAAACAGAGGCGAAGAAGACCAAAACCGACGAAGAAGAAGATGAAGAAGATATTTTACGAGGCAAGGCCAATAAACTGAAAGGGACAAAAATACTCGGCAAAGTAGAGTTTGCGAAAGCAAGTGATACAAAAAAGAAGAAAAAACGTAAGCGGCGCAAAGATCGTGACACCGATGAAGAGATAGCTGCTTCTAAAAAGAAAGAGAAGAAGAAAAAGTCAGAGACCGATACAAAAGAATCCAAAAAGAAGACAACGAAAAAAGGCCGTAAATCAAAAAGCAGAAAAAGTGTAGATGAAGAAGATGTTGAACGCAAAATGCGTGAAACTATTCAGAAAATGAAAGAGGGCGGAACCGTTGGTTCAAAACGTCAAAAAAGAAGAAAACAGCGGCGAGAAGAACGGGAAGAGGAGCTTCTTGAAGAGGGCACCGAAGAGGACCAGAATGTAATTGAGGTAACAGAGTTTATAACGGTCAGTGACCTGGCCGACCTTTTGGATGTGAAACCAAACGATGTAATTACGGCCTGCATGAGTATCGGTATGATGGTTTCTATTAACCAAAGACTGGATGCCTCTACCATTGAATTGGTCGCTTCAGAGTTTGACACTGAAGTTGAATTTGTAGACGCTGAAGAAATAATCGAAGATATTGAAATAGAAGAAGACGATCCTGAAGATCTGGAGCCACGTGCACCTATTATTACCGTAATGGGCCATGTTGATCACGGTAAAACATCACTTCTGGATTATATCAGAAAAACAAAAGTAGCTGCCGGTGAAGCCGGAGGTATTACCCAGCATGTTGGAGCATACGAAGTAAAAACGGATGATGACAGGAAAATAACCTTCCTTGATACTCCGGGTCACGAAGCTTTTACAGCTATGCGAAGCAGGGGAGCACAGTCTACCGATATTGTTATTCTTGTGGTAGCGGCTGATGATTCGGTAATGCCACAAACCATTGAAGCCATTAATCACGCGAAAGCTGCAGATGTTCCGATCGTTGTTGCCATTAACAAGATGGACAAGGAAGGAGCTAATCCCGACAGAATTAAGCAGCAGCTTGCAGACCAGAATGTGATTGTTGAGGAATGGGGCGGAAAAAATCAGTGTGCTGAAGTTTCAGCCCATACCGGCCAGGGAATTGAAGAGCTGCTTGAAAAAGTGTTGATTGAAGCTGAATTAATGGAACTGAAAGCCAATCCCGACCGGCGTGCCCAGGGTATTGTTCTTGAAGCAAGAGTAGATAAGGGCAAAGGTATTGTCGCAAATATGCTGGTTCAAAATGGTAACCTGAAGATAGGTGATCCGTTTGTGGCAGGACCTTGTTTTGGACGGGTACGCGCCATGGAAAATGAACACGGGCAGCGTTTGCAAGAGGCGGGACCGTCGACACCCGTTCAGTTAACAGGTTTTGATGATATCCCGCAGGCAGGGGATAAAATGATTGTTCCCAAAGATGAAAAAACAGCAAAAGAAATTGCAAATCAGCGAAAGCAGATCAGGCGGGAACAGTCACTCAGAACCACGAAACATCTCACGCTCGATGATCTGTCGAGAAGAATGGCTCTCGGTGAAGTATCAGAACTTAACATCATCATCAAAGCAGATGTTGACGGATCGATCGAAGCTCTCTCAGGCGCTCTGCAAAAGTTAAGTACAGACGAAGTAGCTGTAAACATTATCCACACCGGATCGGGTGCAATAACAGAGTCGGATGTGTTACTTGCTTCGGCTTCTGACGCAATCATTATTGGCTTCCAGGTAAGACCTTCAGCCAATGCAAGAAAAATTGCAGAAAAAGAGAAGATTGATATTCGCCTATTCAGTGTCATTTATGATGCTGTTGATGAAGTTCATGATGCCCTTGAAGGATTGTTAAGTCCTGAAATCAGGGAGGAAATACTCGGGTATGTTGAAGTAAGAGAAGTGTTTAAGGTTTCCAAAGTTGGCACAATTGCGGGTTGTTATGTGCTTGACGGCAAAATCAACAGGAACAACCCGGTACGTGTGATTCGTGACGGAGTTGTTATTTTTGAAGGTCAGATTGACTCTTTAAAACGGTTTAAAGATGACGTAAAAGAAGTTCAGGCCGGTTATGAATGTGGTATCAGTATTTTAAATTACAATGATATCAAAGTGGGAGATGAACTTGAAAGCTTTACTGAAGTGGAAGAAAAACGCAAGCTTGAAGACGTCTCTAAATAAGAGTCCCGCAATTTATACTTCTGTTTCTGATCTCGTTTTCTGTATTTTTTCAGAAATAGCGGGAATCAATATGCAATGAAATTTCAAATCTCTTATCACCAATTATGAGTATTAGAACTGAACGACTTGGATCAGTTATTCAAAAAGATCTCGGTGAAATTTTACAAAAAGAGTACCAGCCGCCGGGATCGTTTGTTACCGTTACACGTGTACAACTGACGGATGATCTGACTATTGCAAAGGTCTATTTAAGCATTTTTGCTCCGGGCCGGGATGAAAAACCAATCTATAAAATGATTGACAACAGCCAGGATGAGATCCGTTATAAGCTTGCAAAAAAAATTAAGAACCAGGTTCGCCGGATACCGGAACTTCTGTTTTTTGAGGACGATACAGCAGAATATATCAATAAGCTCGAAAAGCTTTTTGATGAGACCAAAAAAGACCAGAATGATAAAAGCTCACCTGAGTAGAGGATAAGTAATCAGATGGCCCAGGTTATCCCGCTAAGCAAGCTTCCTGTTGCGGATGTTCGATCATCTGATTTATCCGGGTTTGAATTTGGTCAGGGTGCTGTGATTCTGATGGACAAACCTCAGCACTGGACCAGCTTTGATGTGGTTGCATTCGTGCGTAATCGCATCAAAATTAAAAAAGTGGGCCACGCAGGTACACTTGATCCCCTTGCTACAGGTTTACTCATACTCTGCTGCGGAAAAGCGACCAAATCAATTTCCCAGATCCAGGAGATGAAAAAAACGTACGTGGCAAATATCCGCTTCGGATCATCCACACCAAGTTATGATGCTGCTACAGATCCTGATGATTTTGCGAAATGGAGACACATCCGCGAATCAGACATAAAAGAAGCACTCAGCAAAAAGTTTACGGGCAAGATAGAACAGGTTCCGCCTATGTTTTCAGCCATTAAAGTAAAGGGTGAACGGCTTTATAAAAAGGCAAGAAGGGGAGAAAAACTGGAGCTGAATGCAAGAACTGTTTATATACATGATTGGTATATTGATAACTTTGTAAATGGCAATCTGCAGCTAACGGTTGAATGCAGCAAAGGGACTTACGTGCGTTCGCTCGCTCATGACCTTGGGATAGCATTGAACAGCCGTGCGCACCTTGAAAATCTCAGAAGAACGAAAATCGGCTGTTTCTCTGTTGAACATGCGTTCACACCAGCAGAATTTGAAAACCGGATGAATCACTGATATGGCAAAACTTGTATACCTGGAAGATGTAGAACGAATAGAAAATACAGTTCTTACTGTCGGAACTTTCGATGGTGTACATGCAGGCCATCGCGTACTTGTGAATAAAGTTATATCTGAGGCAAAAGAGAGAAAAGCCCGCAGTGTGATCGTAACTTTCGACCCGCATCCGAGAGAAATTATTAATCCCGGCAGTTCAGGAATTAATTTACTGACCACTTTGAAAGAAAGATGCGGACTGCTCGCCGAAATGGGTATTGATGAGATGGTGGTTATCCCGTTTGACAGAGATTTTTCACTGCTTTCATCACATGAGTTTGTAAGAGATATCATCTGGAAAAAAATTGGTGTATCCCGCTTTATTATCGGGTATGATCATCAATTTGGAAAAGATCGTGAAGGATCTATCGGAACAGTGAAAAAACTGGGAGAAGAACTTGGTTTTGATGCTTATATCGTATCAAAACATGAGGTCGGTGACAAGGCTGTAAGCAGTACCAAAATCAGGAATGCCCTTGAAGACAAAGGTGATGTCGAAGAGGCCGCCATACTACTTGAACGACATTACTTACTCTCCGGCACTGTTGTTCACGGCAACAAACAAGGTAATAAAATCGGATTTCCGACAGCAAATTTACTGCCGTCGCATCCCAGGAAAATCGTACCCAAAAATGGTGTTTATGCCGTCTGGGTGGAGTATCAAAACAACTATTACAGGGCAATGATGAATATTGGGACAAGACCTACCTACAAGGGAACCAACCGTACTATAGAGATTCACATTCTTGATTTCGACAGAGATATTTATGGTGAATCACTAAAAATTCAATTCGTAAAAAGAATCCGCAATGAAGTTAAATTTGACAGTGTTGACGAACTGAAAAATCGCTTATCTGAAGACCGTGCAATAACTGAATCAGTACTAAAAGAGAATAAACCAGATATTGCAATACTTAAAGAATAAGCCTATTTTTAAAGGATAATAGTAAGTGTATTTAAAAGTGTAAATGAAAAATTTAGAATGAGTATAACAAAAGAAAAAAAAGCCGAATTAATTGAAACCTATGGCGGTTCTGCAGAAAATGCAGGGTCAACAGAAGCCCAGATTGCCATATTAACAGAGCGTATTAATCACCTGACCAACCATCTCAAGAGCAACATGAAAGACCACTCTTCCCGTTTGGGATTGCTGAAAATGGTTGGAAAACGCCGACGGCTGTTAAATTACCTGACCAAAAAGGATATCGAAAGATACCGGTCTCTGATTAAAGAACTCGGTATCAGGAAATAGTTTAGTAAGATGAGGCACGTATAAACGTGCCTTTTTTCTATATGACTCTTGAGTCATTAGGATCTTTTCCCGCCTGATCATTTATGTACAATGCGGTTTTCATAGCACAAACTCGTAATTGTAAATAAAATATTAATAATAGGATTATCAATGAAAGAAAACTTTAAAACAGTAGAATTTGCCCCGGGTAAATCACTGTCGATTGAAACAGGAAGACTTGCAAAACAGGCTGATGGTTCTGTAGTTGTACGAATGGGAGAAACTATGGTTTTATGTACCGCTGTTTCCGCTAAAGAGCCCAGGCCCGGCCAGGATTTTTTCCCGCTAACTGTAGACCTGAGAGAGAGTTTCGCAGCCGGTGGTAAATTTCCGGGTGGATTTATGAAAAGAGAAGGGCGCCCTTCTGACGGCGAAATACTTGCAAGCCGGCTGATAGACAGAAGTCTCAGGCCATTATTCCCGAAAGGATATGTAAACGATACCCAGATTATCTGTTATATAATCTCTTCCGACGGGCAGCACGAAGCTGATGCAATCGGTGGATTTGGTGCCTCTGCAGCACTGCATATTTCAGATATCCCGTTTGGGGGACCAATGGCAGAAGTACGAATCGGCCGTGTTGATGGAAACATAATTATAAATCCAACACTCGATGAACTTAAGAAAAGCGATATCGATCTATTGATTGGCGGAACCGCCGACAGCGTTATCATGATCGAAGGTGAAATGGATGAAATCTCTGAAAAAGAGATGCTTGATGCCATCAAAGAAGGGCATATAGCAATTGTTAAGCTGTGTGAATTTCAGGAAGAACTGCGTGAGGAGTTCGGTAAAGCCAAGCGTGTATTTGTTCCTGAACCGGTGGATGAAACTCTTGAATCCAAAGTTAAAGAACTTGCTGAGTCTGCGATCAAAGATATTGTCAGCACAGGTCTTGGTAAAGAAGAGTACAATGAAAAACTGAAAGAACTGAAAAACTCTGTTATAGAGAAAATTACAGAGATTGAAGAGTACGAAGAAGCCGGTGATGATATAGGTAATATATTTTCCGGAATGGAAAAAGAGGCTCTGCGGAACCAGATTCTGGAGAGTAAACGCAGAATTGACGGAAGATCTCCTGAAGATATTCGCGATATCTGGACACAAGTAGGGTACCTGCCAAGAGCTCATGGATCGGCCATATTTTCAAGAGGTGAAACCCAGGCCCTGGCAACTGTTACTCTTGGCTCGAAGCGGGATGAGCAGATGATTGACACTCTTTTTCATGAAGATGCAAAACAGTTTTTGCTTCACTATAATTTTCCGCCCTACAGCGTTGGTGAAGCCGGATTTCTTAGAGGTCCGGGCCGGCGTGAGATCGGTCACGGCCACCTTGCAGAACGTGCTCTCAAAATGAAAATGCCAGATTTTGAAGAATTCAGTTACGTGGTCAGAGTGGTTTCTGATATCCTGGAATCAAACGGATCGTCTTCGATGGCCTCTGTTTGTGCAGGTTCAATGGCTCTGATGCAGGCCGGTGTTCCTCTCAAAAAACCGGTTGGAGGAATTGCGATGGGAATGATTGTCGGTGAAAATGACAGTGTTATTCTCTCAGATATTCGCGGTGAAGAAGATTTCATGGGCGATATGGATTTTAAAACTGCCGGAACTGCAGACGGAATTACAGCCACCCAAATGGATATGAAAGTAAAAGGTATCAGCTTTGAACTGCTCGAAAAAGCACTTGAACAAGCTCACGCCGGACGCATGCATATCCTGGAAAAAATGGCAGAAACAATTAGTGAGCCACGGAAAGAGCTTTCTGAATATGCGCCTCAGTTCCTGAAAATGGAAATTGATGGCGACCAGATTGGCGCTGTAATCGGCCCGGGCGGAAAAGTAATACAAACGCTTCAAAGAGAAACCGGAACTGAGATCATTGTTGAAGAAAATGAAAAAGGGAAAGGAATTATCACAATTTCATCTGATAATCTCGAAAAAGCCAAAGAGGCCAAGAAGCGGATCGAAGAGATTACCGGGCACCTGGAAGAAGGAGCCGTTTACAAAGGTACTGTAAAAGCTCTGAAAGACTACGGCGCATTTGTAGAGATTGCACCGGGAAAAGAAGGATTGCTCCACATATCGGAAGTAAATCACAGCCATGTGAAAAACATTGAAGATGTTCTTTCGGTCGGTGATGAGATTGATGTGAAACTCCTGAAAGTAGAACACGGCGGGAAACTCCGGCTTTCAAGAAAAGCATTAATCCCCAAAGAAGATTAATCCTCTTTGCATTTAATTTTTCAATGGGCACCGTTTTTAATAAAGCGGTGCCTTTTTATTTAACTATAATCAAAAAGAAGTGAAAGAAGAGATAAAAAAAACTGTACTTGATAACGGGTTAACCATCGTTACGGAATATATTGAGAGCGTAAAAAGTGTAACTGCCGGTATCTGGGTAAAAACCGGGAGCCGCCATGAAGATGACGGACTGGCCGGAATCACACATTTTCTGGAACACATGCTGTTCAAGGGCACCGAAAAAAGATCCTCATACGATATTGCACTTAGCATGGAATCAGTTGGCGGTTATCTGAATGCTTTTACATCCACTGAATACACCTGCTATTACTCGCGCTGCCTTGATACCAAACTTGAAACCGCTCTTGATGTGCTCACAGATATGGTCAGGAATTCCAGATTTCCTGAAGAGGAGATGCTGAAGGAAAAAAAAGTGGTGCTCGAAGAGCTTAAAATGTACAAAGACAGTCCGGATGATGTAATTTTTGAAGAGTTTGGTAGCCAGATTTTTAAAAACCATCCCATAGGACGGCCAATCATTGGGTTCGAAAATACCATTCAATCGTTTACCAGAGAAGATCTGTTTGATTATATCGGAAACCGTTACCGCCCCGATAACCTGCTCCTGGCAGTAGCCGGAAATGCAGATCATGATGAGGTGGTTCGTCTTGCCGGCGAAATGCTGGATATTCAGACTGAAAAAACGACAGAAAATCCGAAACAACCGCTTACTCCATACGAAGTCTCCAAAAAGGTAATTACCAAACAGATTGAACAGACTCATATGATTCTCGGAAGGCGCAGCCTCGATTATGATCACCCTGAAAAGTATATCCTTCTCCTTGCCAATACAATTTTAGGCGGGGGAATGAGTTCAAGATTGCATCAGAATATCAGGGAAAAGTATGGTTACTGTTACTCCATCGGCTCGTTTAACCAGACCTACTTGGATTCAGGCTTGTTCGGGGTTTATATCGGAACGGACCAGGAGTATGTGGATCATGTCCGCTCTTTAATTTTCGAAGAGTTTGACCGGATGCAATCTGAAAAGGTACCCGAAAAAGAGTTGCAGCAAGCCAAAGCACATCTGAAAGGGAAACTGCTTTTATCCCAGGAAAGCACGAGTAACAGGATGAATCGGCTGGCAAAAAGTGAACTTTACTTCAACCGTTTTATTACACTTGATGAATTGGTCGAAAAAATTGACGAAGTGTCGGCAGAAGATATAAAAGAGTTCAGCGAAGCTTTCTTCGATAAAGACTCTTATTCTGAAACACTGCTGGTTCCCGAAAAGAAACTGTAAATATACTTTTAGTAACAGGTTGGAATCGTTTTTTAAAGTTAATAAAACATGTTTAATCTTTTGACCGCCAAAAGTACCATAATATAGTTTGGGAGTGAGATACTTAATTAATTTTAAAAACCACAATATTATAGTCAGAGATTATCTTTAGCATGATGTATTATTGATAGTATCAAAAATTAAGTTTTGTGGGTTGATCACATGAGATAACTTACATATTTGGAAAAATTATATTTATCCCTGAATAGAGGCTTTGCGTTCATATCCGCAGATTTTATCTTTGTGGCATCTTTTTGCAATTTTGTTTTAAAAATCTGAGTTAAAAACTAAAAATTAACTTTTGTGACAATGGTTTACATAAAAAATCTGGAAAACTTCGAAGGTCAAACAAAAACACTGAAAGGGTGGGTCTACAACATAAGAAGCAGTAAAAATCTGCATTTCATCGAGTTGCGGGATGGAACAGGACTCTGCCAGTGTATTGTATCTGCGGATGATGTGCCGGACCAGGTTTTTGAAGATGCAGGTTCACTGAAGCAGGAGAGTTCCGTGGAAATCAGCGGCAAAGTTGTAAAAGATGATCGCAGTGTTGGCGGCTATGAATTGCATGTTGATGATTTGAAGATTATCCAGGTTGCTGAAGATTACCCGATTACTCCAAAAGAGCACGGTGTGGAGTTCCTGATGGAGAACCGCCATTTGTGGCTGCGAAGCCAGCGGCAGTGGGCGGCAATGCGGGTGCGAAGTACGATCATCTATGCCATCCATCGTTTTTTCCAGGAAAATGATTTTATCCAGATGGATGCTCCCATTTTTACAGGGAATGCGGCAGAGGGAACCACCACACTGTTTGAAACCGACTATTTTGATGAGAAAGCCTACCTGACACAATCCGGCCAGCTTTATGCTGAGGCGATGGCAATGGCTCATGGCAAGGTCTACACCTTTGGCCCAACCTTCCGTGCCGAAAAAAGTAAAACCAGGCGCCATCTCACCGAATTCTGGATGATAGAACCGGAGATGGCTTTTTATGACCTGGAGATGAATATGGACCTGGCAGAGCAGATGATCAAATTTATTGTGAAATCGGTACTGGATCAGAATGCATCGGAACTGGAGATCCTGGAGAGGGATACATCTCACCTGCAGGCAGCGGCTGACAAGCCTTTTCACAGAATATCTTACACAGAAGCTGTAGAGCTTTTGAAAAGTGATAAAACCGTAAATATGCTTGATGAGATGGAAGCCGGCAGAAAAGAGGAGAGAGAAGAGCTTGTTAAAGAGGAGAAAGAGCTGAAAAAAGAGCATGGTTCGGCCAAGAAATGGAGAAAATCCCAGATCGACCAGCGGATTAAGGAGATTCATGCACGCCTTACCCAGGTTGAAGAAGATTTAAGAAATATTCCCGGATGGAAAGAGTCTGCACAAGGGTTTGAGTGGGGTAATGACTTTGGCGGCAGTGATGAAACCATTTTAACCATGCAATTTGATGCTCCCCTGATTGTCCATCGCTATCCTGCTGAAGTGAAGGCTTTTTACATGAAACGTGACCCGGAAAACGAGAAATTGTCGCTTGCTATGGATGTACTGGCCCCGGAAGGGTTTGGTGAGATAATCGGTGGTAGCCAGCGGGAAGATAGTCTTGAAGAGCTTCAAAAACGTATTGCCGAACACGATCTGCCGGAAGAGGTGTTTAGCTGGTACCTCGATCTTCGAAGATTCGGATCTGTGCCGCATTCAGGTTATGGACTGGGACTCGAGCGGACGGTCGGCTGGTTATGCGGCCTGGCACATGTTCGGGAAACAGTTCCGTTTCCAAGAATGCTGGGAAGACTGCGGCCATAAAACCCGGTTTACGATTTTATTCTGATCTTGCTTACATTAAAATTATATGCAATGATTTTAATCAAAAGCGAAACCATCCTTATGTTTTCAGAAATTAAATTCCATTTTGTACTTCTGCCCGCTTTAATCTTGGCCTTCAGCTGTTCCTCCTCCGGAGAACAAGTAGTCGATGAATCTGCCGGTCAGAGCGAAGGATTTGCAGATGTCACTTCTGTTGGTGTGTCAGGCGATGAAGGCGACTATACTTTCCGGGTGGAAGTGAGCAGTCCGGACACCGGCTGTGATCAATATGCTGACTGGTGGGAAATTGTTTCGGAAGGGGGTGAGCTGATTTACCGAAGGGTTCTTCTTCACAGTCATGTCAATGAACAGCCATTTACCCGCAGCGGGGGACCTGTGGAAATAGAGGCGGATACCGAAGTTTGGGTGAGGGCACATATGAATAACAGCGGTTACGGTGGCGAAGCCTTTTTCGGATCCCCGGAATCGGGATTTGAAAAAATAGAATTGGATAAAGAGTTTGCAGCTGATCTTGAAAACAGTGAACCTCTGCCCGACGGCTGTGCTTTTTAAATTAATATACCCAGGGACGCTTCAGAGAGTTGCCGGTTCTGAGCCACTTGGCTCGAGATTATCTCTTCGCATATTTTATAATTTTTGAGGAGGTTTCACGCAAAGTCCGGTGAGGTTTAGACGGAGAGACCGGCTAAGAGATGTAATTGGTTTGACTAACATTCGCCTTGTATATTTTTAAACTTGAATGTTTTTTCCTTAAAAGGCAGGCAGGCAGTCGGTGAAACTGTCTTTCACTGCTTTCTTTGCAAGTCTTTTAGCTCTTACCTGCCTCTGCGTGAAACCAAAGATATTATCCAATAACTTGTTGAATATACAGCACTGTTCTGTTTATTTGTATGATACATATTTGTCCCTTCAACAGTTGGTAGCCCGCCGCAATGCAGAGGAGTTCGGGCGGCATTTGAGTGTGGATTATTGGTTATAAGGATCAACCATTTTTAGACCTTTTATTTCTTTAAAATCTTTGATATTTCTTGTAATTAAAGTCAGATCGTAAACAATTCCTGTTGCGGCTACAATGGCGTCAGCTAATTTTGTCTTATATTTTTTTCGAATCAGAATCGTCTCATCTGTAATAGGATCGGTTAAGTAAAAGATGACTGAATCTTCTATAAAGCTATTTAGTACAGTATAATGATCTTGAGATGTATTAAATCCGAGAACTTCGTTTTAATTATAATTGAGAGGTTGGGCGTCATGTCAATAACATTATCCATAAATTTTATTCCATTATCCGGAAGTTTTCTGCCCATATAGATGAGTTTTTCAAAGAAAAGGGATATGTATAAACAGGGAGATATCATAATTGTACTTTATCCATTTGCTTCGACGAATAATGAACCTTTACTCTATACCTGAGTTTTAGCTTCTGCTTTTCCAGATTTTTGGATTTCTGGAAGTAAGTGTTCAATACCGCCCTCACGGTTATCAGCTGCTCTTTTTCATCAACAGTAAAATGAATCATGTAGGGATACTTCTTCAGAGGAAGACAGTGTACATTTTCATATCTCAACTGAAAAAAGGGGGTGTGTTCAAGTCTGAGTAATTGTTGATTCAGAATTTCTTCGAATTGTTTTCCAAGACCCGGCTGCTGATTTTCATAGAAGTCAATTGCCTGTTGGATATCCTGCATTGCCCGGGGATCAACAGCAATAGAAAAAGCCATTACGATTTATCTTTAAAAGTAAATTGTTTCCGGGCTTTTTCCCAGGGAATCAGATCTTCAGGGTTCGAATTTTTTATCCGTTCCCTCACAATAGTTTTATGTTCTTCTGGAATGTACGGCTCGCTTGAAACATCGAGTCCTAACTGTTCGATAAGTTCCATCACAAAATCGACTTTATGATCCGGTACTTTGAGTGTAATCTCTTTCATAGAATTGGATATTGTAATTGGTTTTAAACAATAATAACAAATAATCACTAAAGAGAACATGCCATTCTTCGACTGGGCGAGCCAATCCATGTGCAATATTAGCCGTCCAACCCGCACAGCCACGTACGTCCCCGGTAACGTCACACCTACAACAAGCGAAACCAGCTTAAAAGCGCCACCTACAACTGGTGGAATGACTCGTCGTGGCAAAACCCGACCTCGTACAATGTTTCCGGAATTAACTACGACCGCGACGGCAACCTCGAACCGGCTGACGGGTGCCGGCAAAATGAGATAAACATGGCATGTTTTACCACTGCCATGGATTTTCTGATCTCAGTTTCGGTATCTGTTTAAATTCAGTGGTATTTCTGGTTAGTAATATCAGCTTATATTTCAGTGCGGTGGCCGCTATGATTGCATCAGGAATTTTAATGGAATGATTTATTCGCAGTTCTATAGTCCGTTCTGTAATGTTGGTATCTAAATTTAAAATATTGGCAGAATTGATAAATTTGGTGAGTTTATTATCAACAGAAGGATAACCTGAAACCTCTATTTTATTGATCACAAAAATATTAAATTCATCGTCAATAAGGTTGAAACTAATCCAAGGGATTTTTCATGAAGAAGCTTGCCGCTGAATTCAATTAAAATATTGGAATCGATCAGATATCTCTTTCCCATTCCTTACGGCTGTTTTCAACGTGTTGCAGCAGTTCATGAGCTTTTGTTTTTGATATGCATCCTGCATAGTCTGATGGTTTTTTATCCGATGGCTTCTTTTTCAGAATGGTTTCAATTCTGGTTAGCACAGACTCGCTTTCTTCTTGTAAGATTTTTTCAATGATATATAATTTCCTGGCTTTGGCTTTCATTATGTTTTTGACTTTAAAAAAATATACAAAATTAAACCAAACACTATTATTGCTGTAAAATTTTTCATTTATGTTTATTGCCTGATGTTGCAGCAAACAAATTATTATCAGCCAAATTCAGGACGAAGAGTCGTCATTCTGGTCCTGTGTATTAGTCATCGTCAGGACATTTATGAAGATAGGTAGCCTTGTTCCGGGTTTTCTTACCTGAGCGATACTTATTGACTACTTTTCGTTTGATTTGTTTTCTGAATTCACGCCGTTTCTTTAACTTTTGTGTGTTTACAACATGTCTGGTACTTTGAGCTCATTGCCTTCACGCCAAACAACCAGCAGTTTTTCAAATTACTTTCTCCAAAATCTTGCTTACCTTTGGATTGTTACACTGTAAACAATTCATGAAATCATAAAGTGGCCAGGCCTACAAGTATAGATATATATAAGAATGCTCTCTCTTTGATCCGGTCTCCAGAAGAAAGAAAACCGGTGATCTACCTGTATGGTGATGAGAATTTTTTTATTGACCGGCTTCAGGATGAGATAGAGAAACTGGTTCCGCCTGAACAGCGTGATTTCAATTTTGATCTGCTCTATGGCTCTGAAACCTCACCGAGAAAAATCCTGGATATTGCGCGCAGCTTTCCGATGATGGCCGAACAGAGAGTGGTTATTGTACGCGAATTTTTAAAAGCAGGAGAAAAGGTGCCCGATGGCGAAGGCCACCTGAATGATTTTGAGTCCTATCTGAATCAGCCCAATCCACAGACAATACTCTGTCTCATTGATGAAAAACATCCCGATAAGAGAATGGCCCTCGGAAAAGCCCTCAAAAAAAAGGGGGGAGAGGCAGCTGTTTTTAGGTTTGAATTTCTTCCCGATTATAAACTGGCTGATTGGGTAACCGGCTGGATTGATCACAAACACAATAAAAAAATCGATGCCCGTGCGGCACAGGTTCTGTCGCAGCTCGTGGGTAATAACCTGCAGCTACTGTCTATAGAAATAGATAAAGTGTGTACTTTTGTAGACAGTGGAACAGAGATCAACCTGGAGCATGTAAAAAAAATAATCGGCTCATATCGCGAATATTCGGCGATTGAGCTTAAAGACGCCCTTGTTGCCAAAGATCTGGACAAGAGCCTCCGTATTGCGGAACAGATGTTGCTTAAAAGTAATACAGAAGCGGGAGAAGTTATTCGTACCGTGGGGTTCTTTTACAGTGTGTTTGGAAATATCTGGCAAATTCGCCGCCTGGCTGAAAAAGGGTTAGGTAAACAACAGGTTCAGGCTGAACTTGGAATTACCAATAACTGGATCTTTAATCGTCAATGGCAAGACGCATCCAATTTCAGACTTGCCGAAATGCCCGGAATTTTCGAAGCCCTGCTCGACGCAGATCGCGCCGCCAAAGGCTTCACCACACTGGATACCTCTTCGATACTTCTTCTGCTGATTACACGCATCGTCGGTTAAGACGGCTGCTTAACAGCAACGAAAACTACGGGGTATCAAAATGAATACAGTGACTAATAACAGTGTGAATCTGCAATCTCTCTCTGACGAAGATGTAATGGAACAACTGCAGGCAGGGAATATGCATGCTTTTGATATTCTTGTAAGCAGGTTTAAAGATCGTCTTCACAATTTTTTATTTCGATATACTCACAACCATGAAGACTGTGAAGACCTGGTTCAGGAAACATTTCTCAGGGTTTTTAAAAGCCGCCAATCTTATACACGCATTGCGAAATTGAGTACATGGATCTATACGATAGCACTGAACCTGGCAAAGAGCATGTACAAGAAGAAGCAGAGGATGTCAACCGTTTCCATGCATGCTGACCCTTCAGATCCGGATGATTTTGAAATAGCAATCGAAGACACAACCATTTTGCAGGATGAACAGCTTCATCAAAAAATCTGTGTAGAACAGCTCGAAAAAGCACTTCATACATTGAATGATGACTTTAAAGAAGCAATTATCCTGAGGGATATTCAGCAGCTGACCTATGAAGAGATTTCCGAAATAACCGGTTCCGCCATGGGAACGGTTAAGTCGAGAATAAACAGGGGGCGCATCCAGCTGCAGGAAATTTTAGAAGAGTACTCTTTACAGGAAACATTTTAAAAAACTTGTGGTAAGAGACTTATAAATACCCAATAGTAAGTCTCTTGCCATGACAATTTATACTGATTACGACCAGGTAATTACAGATTATCTACTTGATTACTGCGAAGAAAGTTTAGACGATACAGAACTAACAGTTTTTACCGAATTGCTCTCAATTGAACCCGGTCTGCGCCGAGAGGCGCAGTCGGGTTTATTTATTTGCCGAAAGTTAAAGAGCCTGCCCCAAATTAAAGCTGCGCCCGGATTCGAAATGCGCCTTAAGAACCGGATGAAAAAAGAACTTGTCCCGAAATAAAATTCATCACATGGTTAAGGCACGGGATTAACAAAAGTTTGAAGATGTGCGATTCATCCGATGAATCCGGTGAATTTAACTATCGGTGAACATCTCTTCGGCTTCACCGGCAAGCTGTAAAACGGCTTCTGTGTAAAGAGAGCTCGGATTATATCTGAAAACAGATTTTTCAATGGTACCGGTGCGCTCCATGAAATAGGCAAGATAATTACCGATCGACATAATATTATTATCCATATCAAAAATATCGGAACCGACAAACCATTTATTCAAAGAGTAGGGGATAAACTGTGCATACGACATTGCACCTGCGTAACTTGATTTCAGGTCAAGTATATCGATCTTGTTTTTCTTTGAAAATTCGAGCAGTTCCAAAAGCTGTGCTTCGGCAAAATCCGCTCTGTAATTTTCAACATACATGGAAACATAGGCGTTAAAAGGGTTGAACGAGCCAATATTTTTCCCAAAATCCGATTCTATTCCAATGATTGCAGCAATCACATACTTCGATATTCCATAGGTCTCTTCCGCATTTTGTAATTGATCGGAATTTTCATCGATAAAATTAAAAATCTCAGCTTTTTTAGCGTCAAATCCGAGTACCCTTTTATAGTCGTCTATATGCTCTATCTTGCGTTCAGCAGATTTTTTAAATCTGTCACTGATACCATCATAAATTTTGAATCTTGGATCTTCGATCAGTTTTTTGATGTCATACCCTTTCTTTTCAAAAATTTCAATGAGAGAGGAGAGAGAAGTTTCTACAGGGTCAACAGAATCACTTGAACTTTCGATGAGGTAGTGATCCATTTCTCGATCAGAAATCCTGTTGTTTACAGAATTTGCATGAATACTGTTTAGAAAAAACACGATAATCAGGGAAAAAAACAAAGCAAATGCGTTCAGATTCAATTTCATGCTCGTATACTCTTTTTTAAAATTTGCCGTCATTTTGTAGATGATTTATAAATAATAAGTATTTAACCAATAAACAAAGTTCTTTTTCAAGAAATTCTGCTTGATTGTGAAACCTTATTTATTATCAGGATTTCAAAGGAATAATTATGTTACATTTTATTAACAATCTCCGCATTTTTCTGTTGGGTTTGTTCCGTTAAATATATTGCGTTTCAGGTGTTCAGGCTTCATCTATTATCAGCATCAATTGATTTTATTAATTCTTATCTTTTCACTCTTGTAATAAGATTCAATTTAATATTTTCTAAACCAGTTAACGCTTTTATGAATACATACGATCCGGCAAAAATCGAAGCCAAATGGCAATCGTATTGGTTAAATAACAGAACATTCAGAACAGAAAAAAATAGAGATAAACCAAAGTACTATATCCTGGATATGTTTCCCTATCCGAGCGGATCCGGTTTACATGTTGGTCACCCCGAAGGATATACCGCCACTGATATCCTGGCGCGGTACAAGCGCATGAAAGGGTTTAATGTGCTTCATCCAATTGGCTGGGATGCATTTGGTTTACCGGCTGAACAGTATGCCGTAAAAACAGGAACACATCCGCGAATAACCACAGAAAAAAATATCAAAAAATTTCGTGAGCAGCTGCGAATACTCGGTTTTTCGTACGATTGGGAGAGAGAAGTTAATACAACTGATCCTGATTATTACAAATGGACGCAATGGATCTTTCTGAAACTTTTTGAAAAGGGATTGGCTTACCAGGATGAAGTGGCCGTAAACTGGTGCCCCAAACTGGGAACCGTTCTTGCCAATGAGGAGGTGATTGACGGGAAGAGTGAAGTTGGCGGATATCCTGTTGTGAGAAAACCAATGCGCCAATGGGTCCTTAAGATTACTGCCTACGCAGACAGGCTTCTGGAAGGACTTGATGACCTTGACTGGCCGCAATCAACCAAAGAGATGCAGCGAAACTGGATCGGGCGCTCCATTGGTGCTGAGATTGATTTTGAGATTGTGGATCACCCCGAAAAAATAAAAGTTTTCACCACGCGGCCGGATACACTTTTCGGTGCCACTTACATGGTGCTTTCTCCTGAACACCACCTGGTTGATAAAGTGACCACTGAAGAACAGCGGACTGAAATTGAAAGGTACAAAGAGCAGGCAGCTAAAAAATCGGATCTTGAACGCTCTGAGTTAAATAAAGAGAAGAGCGGAGTATTTACAGGTGCATATGCACTGAACCCGGTTAATGGTAAAAAAATTCCGGTCTGGGTAGCTGATTATGTACTCATTCATTACGGTACCGGTGCCATTATGGCCGTTCCGGGACAAGATGAAAGAGACTGGGAATTTGCTGAAAAGTATGATCTGCCCATTATAAGAACCGTTCAGCCTCCTGATGATTTTGAAGGAAAAGCATATACAGGCGATGGCGTTGCTATTAACAGTGATTTTTTAGACGGACTTCAGATTGAAGAGGCCAAAAAGAAAATAATTAAATGGCTTGAGCAAAAAGGAGCCGGCAAAAAAAGTATCAATTATAAACTGAGGGATTGGCTCTTCTCCCGTCAGCGTTACTGGGGTGAACCATTTCCGATCATACACGCGGATGGCAAACCAAAGGCTGTTCGTGAAGAGGAATTGCCGGTAACTCTTCCCGAACTCAATGATTTTCAGCCAACTGAAAGCGGTGAGCCCCCTCTTGCAAAAGCAAAAGAGTGGATTGAAACGACTGATCCGGATACAGGAAAAACTGCATACAGAGAGACTAACACCATGCCTCAATGGGCGGGTTCCTGCTGGTATTACCTGCGATATATTAGTCCTGAATTTGAAGGCGGACCGGTTGAAAAAAGTTCTGAAAAATACTGGATGCCGGTTGATCTCTATGTTGGCGGTGCTGAACACAGTGTATTGCATTTGCTTTATGCCAGGTTCTGGCACAAGGTTCTCTATGATTGCGGGCTTGTATCTACAGAAGAACCATTTCAAAGATTGGTCCATCAGGGGATGATTCTGGGAGAAATGGAATTCACTGTGTTCAGGAGAGATGGCGTTTATATACCACCTGAAGAAGCCGGAGCCCTCGACAAGGTTGAAAAACTGAAACTCAGTGAAAATGATGTCGAAAAGAGGGGAGAGTCTTTCTTTATGAAAGATTCCGATGTTAAAGTTGAAGCACGAGCCTACAAAATGTCGAAATCTCGCGGCAACGTCATTAACCCGGATGATGTGGTTGATAACTATGGCGCTGACTCGCTGCGGCTTTATGAGATGTTCATGGGGCCGCTTGAGCAGGTAAAGCCGTGGAGCACCAAAGGCGTTGAAGGTGTTAACAGGTTTTTGAACAGGGTATGGAGGCTCCTGACCGATAAAGATGGAAAATTAAGTCCGTCTGTAGAGGATGTTGATCCTGACAAAAATCAACTTAAAGTTCTTCATGAAGCTATTCAGAAAGTTACAGACGATATTGAAGAGATGCGTTTCAATACTGCAATTTCAGCACTTATGATTTTTACAAATGAAGCAAATCAGTGGGAAACAGTTCCCGAAACTGTAGTCAAAGCTTTTGTTAAGTTGCTTTCGCCTTTTGCTCCGCACCTTTCCGAGGAGTTGTGGGAAATTCTCGGCAACACCCAGTCAATATCGCACGAACCATGGCCGGAACTGGTTGAAAAATATCTGAAGGAGGAAACAGTTACCTACCCGATCCAGGTAAATGGGAAAGTTCGCGGACAGCTTGAGGTAGATGCATCAAAATCAAAAGACAAAGAATTTGTACTGAATGCTGCAAAATCAGAAAGCAACGTTGAAAAGTATCTCTCAGAATCTCAAATTCTTAAAGAAATCTTTGTACCGGGGCGAATCATTAACTTTGTTGTAAAACAGTAAATATATAGTTGTTTATTTATTGTTTAGACGCGCTCTATCAGATCAGACTGAATAAAAAGTATAACCGTCGGTCTATACAAGTTGTCCGTTTACCAGTTTATATATACGATCGCACCTGTCTGCAATGGCTTTTTCGTGGGTAATAAGAACAATGGAAACGTGATCAATTTCGCGTAGCTGGAAAAGTTCGTCAAGAATGATATTGGTATTTTCCTCATCAAGATTTCCTGTCGGTTCATCAGCCAGAATAATTGAGGGATTATTCATCAGGGCTCGCGCCATCGATACACGTTGCTGTTCACCCCCGGAGAGTTGAGACGGCCTGTGATCTAACCTGTCTGACAATCCGAAACGATCGAGCAGACCAGCCGCGTGCGGTTCTGCTTCAGCAGGAGAGTCACCCCGAATGAGTGCGGGCATGAAAACATTCTCCAGTGCTGTAAACTCAGGCAGCAGATGATGAAATTGAAATACAAATCCTACATTAGTGTTTCTTTTATCTGCAAGATCATCTGATTTAAGTGAAAATATATCTGTGTCGTGCCAGTAGACATGTCCTGAATCGGCCTTATCCAAACCTCCCAGAATATGCAAGAGGGTGCTCTTTCCGCTGCCGCTGGAGCCAATAATTGAAACTACCTCGGCTTCCTGAACTTCAAGTGTTACGCCCTGTAACACACGTAATTTGCCTTTACCTGATTTGGAGGGAAAGCTTTTATGCAGATCACTACAGCGGACCACACTTTTTTTATCGGCTCTTGTCATGAATTTGTATTGTTTTTGAATTCGGGGTAAATAAGCGATTGAATAGAGGTGCACCTGGTCGTTTCAGGATCTATTTCTACAAGAACTCCGCACATCCGGTTATCACCTTTTGCAATTTTATAGCGCTGCGGTGTGCCCCGGGTAAAGCGTTTTATGGATGTCTTTTTATCCATACCAATCACTGAATCGAAGGGGCCTGTCATGCCCGCATCGGTAATATAGCCCGTACCTTCCGGTAATATTCTCGCATCATTGGTCGGGATATGGGTGTGGGTTCCGACAAATGCAGATATTTGACCGTCAAGGTTCCAGGCCATTGCGAGTTTCTCAGCTGTAGCTTCTGCGTGAAAATCAATAAATATGAGATCGGTTTCTTCTTTAATTTTAGAAATTGCCCATTCAGCAGTTGAAAACGGATCATCGATCGCCTGCATAAATGTGCGGCCCTGGAGATTTAAAACACCAATTTTATGTTCACTGCCCGGTACATCATAAATGCCATATCCGAAGCCGGCATTACCTGCAGGGTAATTTAAAGGTCTGAGCAGATTCTTGTCGGTTTTCATATAACCGAATATTTTCCACTTATCAAAAGAGTGATTTCCGCCTGTAATTACATGTACTCCGAGACCGTAAAGTGTTTTGACGATACTTTGATTTAACCCGCGGCCTTCGTGAGAATTTTCAGCATTGGCAATTACAAAATCAGGCTTGTGTTTATCGATAATACCAGGCAAAATTGTTTCAAGAAGTGTTAAACCCGGCTCACCGACAATATCAGCAATAAATAAAATTTGTATTCTTTGGCTCATAGATGAACCTTGCTTTGCAAATTAATTAAAAATGAAGCTAAAGGTACAAAATATGAGAAGATGAATGAGACTGATTTTTTAAAAAATTATTTATTGGCTGATAATTACTTCCGGTAGCTCAAAGATCCTAAGAGCTGAGGCCCTTCGCACATTTAAAAAATGTTCAGAATTTCATTCAATTGTACTTTCACCGAATCTATTGAGAGCAGTGTGTGCACTATTTAATTCCTCTTCACATTCATTGAGAATACCGTGCCTCTCTCCAAGGTACCTGGGATTATTAAAAGCCAACCACACATCTCCGTTATCATCTTCCCAGATTAATGCTTTCTGAGGAAGGTCAATTCCTGCAAGTTGTGAACACTGCATTATGGGAGTTCCTGCTTTGGGATTGCCAAAAAGAACAAGGTGAGTAGGACGAAGATCAAGATCAACCACTTCAGCCCCGGTCTGGTGATTAACCTGTGTAATAATATTCATTCCCGCATCTCGTAAAACAGTAACCAGCCGGTTTCTTGTTTCTTCAACACTGTACTCGCTTTGAAAAATTAAAAGGTCATCTCTGTCAGGCTCAGCAGGCATAAATGTTAGTAATGATATAATAAGTATAAGAGTCATTTGAATAGATTTTTATAGATTTAAAAGTGACTTATACCATTTAATATCATAAATTTTGACTACATATGTATCATAAAATTGTTGAAATTTATCTTCGGAACAGGCGAACAAAATCATTTTTATTCATTTAAAATAAAGTGGTTACCGGTGAGAGTTATTTCAGAATATGATTTACTACAATATAAAATCTTTTCATTCAACTTTAGTATCTTTGACACCGGTTAGAAAAACAGAACAAAAATATTCAGAAATAAAGTATTTAAAACACAATGCCAGAAAATGATTTTTTAGATCCTAAAGGTGATATCAAACTGAGCGACAAACAGTTAATGGAATCACCTGAAGTGGAACGTATTGCAAAACAAGTGATCGAGAGTAACAAAATGGAGTTTGGGCCGGCCCAGATAGGGTACTTTCTGATATATCCAAACATTTCAAAACAGCGGGCAGCAAAATGTATGAAAGCTTCGCGGGAAGTAAAATATTATTCCGGAAACGACTACCTGATTGAAATATCGGGCGAATTATGGGATATGCTTGATGAAGAGACTCAAAAAATGTTGCTGCACCATGAACTACTTCACATCGATCCTGTATTTAAAGCTAAAAACCAGGAGTGGAAGATGAATATTAAAAAACCTGATTTCCAGGATTATTATCAAATTAATGACAAATTCGGAAATGAGTGGTATAAAACCATCCAGGCTACGGTTTCATCACTTTATGACCTTGATCCCCGCCAGGAGAGCAAGGTATCTACTTAGTAAGCCGATGCTGCAACAGGATAGTTCAGATAAAATCTGAACCAGGTTATGCCGGTCGCTCATTTTCAAACTCATGGCCATGAAAGGTAACACTGCCTAATTTCCATGTCAGTTTTGAAAAGAGTGATTTTGGTTTGTCGAATATTACTGCATGATGAGCATACCGCCTCATGGTTGCATCTGCATTGTAGGCATCCTCTATGTCGAAGATTATAATTTTTTCGATTTCTTTAATTTTTTGCAGTAAGTAACGTTCTTGCGGAGTGGCATATCGATTGCTGGAGTAGGTGTAACCGGTATAAGCTCCGCAGAGCCTGTCTGCATTTGAGAAGAATAAGATTTTTCCTTTCCCTTTGATATTTGAGAAGAGGGCATCAATATTTTTGGTTGTTTCTGCTTCATCAACACTGATAATGTTGCGTAAATCAATATGACTTATTTTCTCATTTAGTAATTCTGATAACTTTGAAAGGAATCTTTTTTTTCCTTTTTGATATGGCCCGACCAGCAATAACAGGTAATATGATGAATCAACATTAATTTTCGAAAGTTGAGAGATATAATTATTTAAATCTTCTTCCGCAAAATTCGTTAATTCCACATCCTGAAGTATTTTTTCATAATCCATAGATAATAATCACTGATTATTAATAAGATAGCAGAATACATAAGATACCAATCCGATGCAATTTATAAATACTGCAGATTCTTTATAAACTTCACTTAAAATTACTGACCAGGTACTAAAAAGTCAGGAAATGTGATGGAAAGTTCGTCTAAAATTCTTGAAAACGACTTCTGGCTTCTTTTTCCAGGTCTTCCCGGTGATCAGGATGAGCAATTTTAATTAACTCCCTGGCTCTTTCTTTTAATCCTTTTCCGTACAGATTTGCCACGCCGTTTTCGGTTACTACATAATGAACATGAGCCCTGGTTGTAACGACACCGGCTCCCTGCTTTAAATAGGGGACAATGCGTGAAATACCTTTATTCGTGGCGGATGGCAGTGCTATAATTGGTTTGCCTCCTTTTGACAGGGACGCACCGCGAATAAAGTCCATCTGCCCGCCAACGCCTGAATATTGCTTTGTACCGATTGAATCTGCACAAACTTGTCCGGTTAAATCAATTTCTATTGCACTGTTGATAGCAGTTACCTTCGGATTTCTGCGTATTACAGCCGTATCATTCACATATGCGCAATCAAGCATTGCTATCAAAGGATTATCATCCATAAAATCGTAGAGCTTTTTTGTTCCCACGGTGAAAGAACCGACTACTTTACCGGGATGGACCCGTTTCTCTGAATTGTTAACGACTCCCGATTCAAGCAGCGGGATTAGACCGTCTGAAAACATTTCAGTGTGCACGCCAAGGTTTTTATGATTTTTGAGGGATGCTAAAACGGCATCAGGAATGCTGCCTATACCCATTTGAAGTGTGGCTCCGTCTTCAATCAGGTTGGCACAATTTCGTCCAATTGCTAACTCTGTTTCAGAAAGTTCCGGTGGAGTGATTTCGTGTATCGGTTCATCTACTTCAATAGCATAGGATATTTGACTGCTGTGAATAATGCCATCACCATGTGTACGCGGCATGTTCGGGTTGAGTTGTGCAATTACAGTATCTGCATGCAGTACCGCAGCCCGGCTGGCATCCACTGAAACACCCAGCGAACAATAACCATGTTTGTCGGGAGGACTCACCTGAATCATTGCAACATCCAGGGATAAGATGCCATTTGTGAACAGGTATGGAACTTCACTTAAAAATATCGGGATGTAATCCGCTGCTCCGGTCTGAATTGCTGAGCGTACATTTGCACCCACAAAAAAGGAGTGTGTTTTAAATGACTTGATGTAATCGGGATTTGCGTAAGGTGCCGGACCCTCTGTATGCAGATGATAAATTTGAACATCAGAAAGCTCGTTATGCCTTTCAGACATTGCATTAACAAGCTTTAGAGGAGTGGCGGCCGCCGTGTGAATAAACACATGGTCACCGGAGTTGATAGATTTTACTGCTTTTTCAGCTGTTACAATTTTCATAAGTACTCAGTTAGTTTTTTTGAAATAATCAGTTGGTTAATAATCTCAAAAATAGATGAAATCTTTATGTATTTACCAGTAAATATTTTCTGAATGTTAAATTGGTCAGTGGCCGTTTTAAAGATTAAAAATTTTTAATCAAGCTCTTATTAGAATCATAGCCTGGAATGGTTTATGTTCTATTCATAAAAATCTACAGTTAATATTGTCACAATTACTCCCGCATCTACTCTTGTCAATGAAGATATTTCAACATTAATAAGGAATATAAGGTTTTATCAAATGCCCCAATTTCGACTAAAAGCAATTTCGCAAACCGGAAAAGCTATTAAAACTGAGTTTGAAGCTATTTCAAAAAAAGAAGCTCAGAAAAAAGTAGCTAAATCATTAAATGGCAACGGCTATAAAATACAGGATATAGAACAGAAGCAGACCTACCTCTATAAAGTTCAGCGGAACGGTAAGCCGGTTGTTAAAGGAGAACAGGAAGCCTACAACAAAGAAGAACTTGAAAGGGCTCTTGTAAAACTGGGATACAAGGTTCACAGTGTTAATCGCAAATTGCTCGACTTTAAGGGCGGGGTACCCACTCAGGATATAGTAACCTTCGTCAGCCTTTCTGCAGACTTGTTAAAACAGCAGCTTCCGTATGATGAAATTCTGACTCTTCTGTACGAGGATACGCAGAATAAGAAAATGAAGGAAGTGATTAAGGAGATTCAGAAAGACCTTAAAGATGGTAAGGAAGGGTCTGAGGTTTATGGTAAGCATGAAGAGGTTTTTGGTAAGTTTGCAGCATATATGTTAAGTGTGGCATCCACATCGGGTAACATGGCACTTGTATTTGAAAGTACTGCAAAATTTTTAGAAAGAGATGCTGAGTTTAAGAAGAATTTGAGAAGGTCTTTATTAATGCCATCCGTAACCGTTCTTGCTGTTATTGCAACATGTATTTTCTATGTGGCATATATATTTCCTGCTACAGCAGAATTATTCCTGGAATTCGATATTATTTTACCACCGATGACAGCGGCGACCCTGGAAATGAGTTATTGGTTACAAGCCAACTGGATAACGCTGAGTTTACTTTTTATCATCCCGGCAGTTATGTTTTTTATGTTTATAAAAACTCCAAAGGGAAAGCTCTGGCTCGATAAGTATATAATAAAAATACCGGTGATTGGTGATCTTCTTCACAAAACCAGTATTGAAATATTTTCACGTGTATTCTATACCTTGTACAGTGGTTCCGGGCAGAATATTGAAGTAATTAAAGTGGCTGCAGAGGCTTGCAGGAATACTTATATGGAGAAACAGATTAAAGAAACAGCTATCAAAATGATGCTTAAAGAAGGAGCGGGGCTGGTGGAAGCAATCGAGGCAACCGGCGTATTTACGAATACTGCAATCAGTCGCTTCAGGCTTGGTGCAGAGTCAGGTGCTTTAAGGCAGAATGCAAAACAACTTGCAGAATATTACGAGGTGCAGACAACATATAAGATGGAATCTGTAATTGATATGATTAATTTGTTTATAAATCTTTTTATTATGATAGCACTTATAGCTATTACAGTAGTTTCATCCGAAGCTGCACTTGTTCAGCCAAACAACGGTGGATTTTAATAAAATCCAATTGCATACCGATTAATTTTGTGACAAATTTCAGCTGTCTGAAAATTGCAACTGTTTAGGTATATTGGTATCGGCAACAGCTGATTTTTAAAATTATTTATTTCATCAACCTTACACATGGGTAAAGTTAACACACGGCGACATATTGGAGATATTCTTTTAAAAAGAGGAGTGATTACTGAAGATCAGCTTCAGATGGCATTAAAAATCTTATCAAGTGAACCGGCTAATTCCAATCGCAGGCTCGGACAAATTTTATACCAGGATTTGAAGCTTGATCGCCATCAAATCATGAAAGAGATTGCCAACATTTATGCTTTTGATGAAGTTTTTATTGATAAAAATGAAATTTCCGAAGAGAAGCTGAAAGAAATTAAACAGTATATTCAGGAATTATCCAATGAATCGATTGATGAACTGATTCATCAGAAAGCTATTCCCATCCGAAGAACAGCAACCTCTCTGACAATCGCTGCGGCCGATCCTTCTAACCCTATTCTTTCAAATATTCTTTCAAAATTAAATTATACACATTTTGAATTAACCTACTGTAAATTCGAACTGCTGGATAGTATTATTACACGGGTTTACGAGCAGAAGAATGAATTTCTGGATCTTCTTGAAGAGATAGATTATGAAGAGACAGATTTAGAAGGCAAGACAGACCAGGAAATTGACGAAGAAGAGATTGAAGCTGAAATCAATCAAAGCATGCTCAACTCTCTTATAGAGGGAGTACTGATTGAAGCTGTGAGGCAGGATGTGAGTGACATTCACATTATACCCAGCGGACCATCAACCACAGATATCCGTTTTCGGGTTGACGGGAAATTACAACTATGGTATCAGCAAAAAAATGTAAAACCTGAAGCTATTTCAGCAGTAGTGAAAGATAAAACACGAAATGTTGACCGCTTCGAAAGAGATTCGTCGCAGGACGGTTTCATTCAGAGAACGGTTGATAATCATAGTATCCGATACCGGGTCTCGATTATGCCAATGGTGGGAGCACAGTTTGACAGAAAATTCGAGTCGGTAGTTATCCGGGTTTTGGATGACCGCAAAGTAATCACTGATTTGAATGTTCTTGGTTTGCAGGAAAAAGCCAAAGCTGATTTTGTAAAATCAATTGAAAAACCTTCAGGAATTGTAATTATTACCGGACCTACCGGAAGTGGTAAATCAACAACACTTGTAGCTGCTCTTTACTATGTACTGGACCCTACTAAAAATGTACTTACAGTCGAAGAACCGGTTGAGTATCTTATTAATGGCGCAAGGCAGCTTAAGATCAGTCACCATATGACGTTTGATATGGCGATCAGGGGTATTTTGCGTCATGACCCCGATATTGTGCTTGTAGGGGAAATCCGGGATTTGAAAACGGCAGAAATTGCAATTAAAATGGCTAATACCGGTCACCTTACCTTTTCAACTCTTCACACGAATGATGCACCAAGTGTCATTTCCAGGCTCTTTAAGATGGGGGTTGAACCTTTTCTCATTGCAAATGCTGTAAATCTTGTTATGGCACAGAGGCTTATAAGAACCCTCTGTAAATATTGTAAAGAAGTAGTTGATCCCCATCCCGAAACACTAAAGGGAATTGGATTTACAGGTGAAGAGATTGAATCTACAGTATTTTACGGACCTGTTGGATGTGAGAAGTGTAACAATTCGGGTTATAAGGGCAGGGCGGCGATCCATGAAGCACTTTTGTTTACCAAAGAAATTAAACGTTTGATTCTCGATTCTGGCGATGATATCGATGAAGATGTGATTAAAGAACAAGCTGTGAAAGATGGCATGCTTACGCTTCGTGCATCCGGCCGTGAAAGAATCAAAGAAGGAATTACATCTATTGAAGAAATAATTGCCATAACAATTGAAGATTAGTAAAATGGAGTACCACAATGCAATTTAAATACCGACCGCCAATGGATATGATGCCAACATATCTGCGCAAGCTGCTAAAATCGCCTCCGCACCTGTTAAAAAGCTTTCACTATGAAGATGTATTGGCATTTCTTCAGATGGGCGAAGAGCAAAGGTTTGTGAGTCACGATCTTGTTTTTGATCAAAGTGATTATATCACCTCAGCTTTTCTCGTTGCAGACGGCAAGGTTACAGTTTGGAATGATAATATTGAATTGGCTAATCTTGGTGCCGGCAGTTTTTTGGGGGAAACATTTCTATTTAGCAAGCATACCCGAATGGCAAAGGTAACTGCACATAATGATTGTATTCTCCTAAAGTTTGAGCGTTATGATGTGTTAAACTACTTTCGCAGAAGACCGGAAAAGTTGTTTAATATTTTCACAAAAAATATTATTGAAATACAGCAGGATAAAATACAAAATATGAATGTCCAGTTACTTCAATTAAAAAAAAGATTATTGGATGAACGTAAATTTTAATAATCATTTACCAGGCATTCCTCTATCGGGAAAAAATAGTTTTATTCTAAACTGGATGTAATATATTTTAACGGGATTTAAAATATTTTGTAAGTCTTAATTATGCATTGAGTCCAGACTTTATATTATTTGCATTCAGAATAGTATTAACTGCTCCATATATTAAATTTATACGTTTAAAAACTAATATGTCATTTTTGGGAATCTTTTACTATACAAGTTTAAATAAAGTTTTTTTTCCGATAATTTCAGTTTTTAATATAAATAATAGAAATTATTAGTTAATATCGGTCATTTAATGTAACATTTCTCCGTCTCGGAAGTCTTTTTTAAACACCGGAGTTCAATAAAAAATATCAGCTTAATCGGAATCAGGCTATTACAACATAATGAATGGACAAACGATTTCACTAAAACCTATTAAGGATATGGCTCAGCCAATCATTGAGCAAATTCCCAAATCAGTTCGGGGAATGGAGTATCATAAAAAAATAGGGGAAATTATTGACGCGCTTGATGATAATGAACGACAGGAACTGAAGAATCTGCTCGATATGTTCCTTGTTCAAATGCGCAGCCTGGATGCATCTGATATTGACATTGGAAGTGCCGGATGTGATGGAAAAATCTGGTACAGAATATACGGAGTGAAATCACCTTTCTCTTCAGCCATTGAATTATCAAAGACTGAAACGGATGTTCTTCTCCATAATATTATCATGCCGTCTCAAAGAGAAATGCTTATAAACGACAGAAACCTCGATTTCTCTTATTCGGTTCAGCTGGATAACGGAGAATCTCAGCGTTTTCGTGCAGATATGTATTTTGACCTGGAGCATCTTGCACTAAACATGCGTAAGATTGATGCTGAAATCCGACCATTTAAAGGATTAGGCGTTCATCCGGAAGTGGCAAAGGCACTGAGTTTAAAATATTACAAATACGGTTTAACTCTTATAACAGGAATCACCGGTTCAGGAAAATCTTCAACTCTTGATACGATTATTGATGCAAATAACCGAACCGTAGATGCTCATGTTGTTATTATCGCATCTCCAGTCGAACTCATACATAAACCCGTGCGCTCGGTTATACGTCACCGCGAAGTTGGCCGTGATGTGCCTTCCTTTAAAATGGGAGCGGTCCAGGCATTACGTCAGGATCCTGATATCATTGTTATCGGAGAGCTTCGTGATCCTGAAACAATTATGACTGCACTTGAAATCACTGATTCAGGTCACAAAACATTTGGTACATTGCACACCTCTTCAGCTATGGAAAGTATAGAACGTATTTTAGGAGAAGTACCAACAGAAGAACAAACAAGAGTTCGAACCAGACTGGCAGATGTGTTAACATGTGTAATGAGTCAGAAGCTTGTACCAACCGTAGACGGGAAACTAACCCTGGCTAAAGAAGTTCTGCTGGCTACACCTTCTGTGCGTGCTGCAATCCGCAATAATAATGTCAATGAAATTTATCAGATGCTTGCAGAAGGCAGTGATAAGGGAATGATTACGATGGAGCAAGATCTGAAACGATTGTATGATGAAGGCCGCATTTCGAAGGATGAAGCTCTTAATAATGCTAATAACAAAAAACGTATCCTCCAGTTGATGAGCGATATTGATTAATCTCTACTGAATGATTAAGAATAAAGATTACATAGGAATATCATTTGAAGGTACTGTTGTAAGATTTGCAAAAATCCAAACAACAAAATCCGGGATTGAAGTCGTTCGACTCGATAAACTAACGCTTGTTGACGAATTGTCGGAAACAAAGCAAGAGACGGAAGACATTTCATTTGATAATATGAATTATGATGCCGAATCTATATTCGGAATCGGTGAAGAAGAGACAGAAAAAGAGAGCGACGACGATATTATTAACCTGGATGATCTCGATTCGACTGAAGCCGAATCCGATAGTTTCGATCTTGTTGATGAAGCAGGGGCGCCAAGTAATAATGAAATGGTACTCTTTAACTATTTCTCCAATCTTGACGAGAAAAATCACAACATCGGAATTAATGTTCCGGCAGGAAACACCATTTTCCAGTTTGTAAAAGAAAATGATTATTCAAATTTAAAAAAGAAAGAACTTACAGAACTTGTTGAAGATAAGTTAAAAGCGATTTATGGAGAGCAACCGCATAAAAGCAATTATGAATACTATCTTCGCGATGACGGTTCTATCGTAATTGCATCGGTGGATCACGAGCCATCCAGTCTACAGCTGGTTAACCGGGTCAACGACTTATATAGTGGTAAACTTTTTATAAGCGAAGTTACCCCGGATGAAGCTGCTATGGTCGGTCTCTACAAAGATCATTATCAAACCGATGAGACACAAATTACCGCACTGCTTAAATTTGGTCCCAAGAAATGCAGAATGATTTTTATGATTGGTGATCAGATTCTCCAGGTATCACCTGTCATTAATGAAGGAACCGAGAGCAAGAGTTTTTTAAACACAATTTTCTCAAAAATACTTTTCCAGCTCGATACAGGTGAAGTTCCAGGGCTCGACAAATTAATTATTTACAATAATACCATTGGTGAGTCGGCGGTAGAATTCTTTAGAAAAAGCTTCCCGGATCTTGAAATCGATGATTTTGAATTTGATTCCGAGAAGTTTTCATGCGATGAAAACCAAAAGATTGCTCTCTCATCATATACATCTGCGATTGGAATAGCTTGTGCAGCAGCCGGGGTCAACAGAGAAGCATACCCTCAAATTTCATTTCTGCCGGAATACATCGCGGAACAGCAAAAAGTATTTCAGCTCCACTGGCATGGCTTTCTTCTGTTGTTACTGATAGGCATCAGCCCGATTATTATTAATTATTACTATCAGCAAAATGCACAAAAAATTGAAAGCCTGGGTAACGATATTACCCGGTTTGAAAGCCAGATACGTGAATTAAATCCCGTAGTAGATCAAACTAATGAATATTCTGAAAGCCTGGCACAATTGCAAGACCAGATCGTTCTGCTTGATACGCTAAGTCAGGGCACTATTCGATGGACGGTTTCACTTGATAAATTCAATAATGCCGTTAATGATATAGGTGGAATGTGGATTACAAATTTGAGGCAAGCGAATGATAATTTAATGGTTGAAGGTATCTCTTTATACAGAAACCGAATTCCGCAACTTGCCAGACAATTTTCGGAAGTTACATTATTAAATGTCCGTAAAGATGAAATTCGAGAAAGAGAAGTATTCATTTTTAATTTTATGATTAAGGAAATAGTGCCCGATCGTTCAGCATTTTCTCCTGAAAATCTGCAACAGGTACGTGAAGTTTTAAACAGAGGTGAAGAGTAATGTCATACGCAATACGAAATACACTTATTCTGCTTGTGGTGCTCTTAGCTATTCTGGGTACCGGTTTTGGATATATTCAGTACTACCAAAAAACAACTATTGAAGAAATGAGTGTGCGTGCAGATGAGCTTCAAAATGAGTATAACAACAAGAAATCTATTGCAGACCAGCTTCCGGTTATCCGTGAACAGCTTGAAGCAGCCCAGAGGTTTATCGGTAATTTTGATAAAGCCCTGTTTTCGTCCAATAATCCCGATGATGTATTTGATTTTTTAATCGATCTGTCGCCCGAAAGTGAAGACCTGGAATTTGACTACGTGTTCAGTGATTCTTCTTTAACTGAAAGGTATGGAATTATAGGTTCTTCAATCAACGGAACAGGTGGTTACAGGTCAGTATTTAACTTTATTAACAGAATTGAAAATAGTCAGGCGGTACAAAAGATAAATAATATAACTGTTACACCAATTGGTGAACCAGAGAATTACAATCGTGTCAGTTTCAATTTTGAAATGAGCAGTTTTTATAATCGCTCAGGGACTATGGATGCCACTGCAATGTTCACAAATCTCAGGCCCGTTGAAGAATTTTCTAATCCATTTTTCCCTTTGATCCGTGACTTGCCACCAAATGTTGATAATTTGACAAATATTGAAAACAGCAGGTTGGTTGGTATTTCTTCGTCAAAAGTTTTTGTAATGAATCAAAATGGCAGAATGGTCAATTTAAAAGAAAACGATCCTGTTTTTATGGGGCGTCTGGAAAGAATTGATTTAACTAACGGCCGGGCAGTTTTCCGGCTAAACAAAGGCGGAATTATTGAGATGGTTACTCTGGAGGTTCAACGATGAAAAATAAACATATGAATACAAAACAAACAATTACTACATTTTTATTGATTTTTATAATCGTTGGGAGTTCTCAAATATCCCATGCACAACAGGGTGACGTTCCGCGTGAATTTCGCGAGTATACAAATCCCCAGGAAATGGTTTCTTTTAACAGGGAAACCTCATTCCAGGATGCGATTGAAGTATTAAATCAATTTGCGCAGGAATTTCAGAATAAGATTATAGTCGACAGGTCCGATTATTCAGGACCGATTGGCATAACTCTGCCGGCTATGTACTGGAGAGATGCCCTGGATTTTATTCTTAGAGTTCAGAATCTTGTAGCACTTGAGTCAAGTGATATGATTGAAATCGTGACACGGGAACAGGCGCAGGAGATGCAGTCTCCGGGTCAGGCAAGGCAATCTGCAGGTGCAGGTATAACCGATGAGATCATTGCAAATACCAGTACAAGGGAAGTCCGAATAAATGCCACCTTTTTTGAAGGAAACAGACGCGCATTACAGGAAATTGGTGTAGATTGGTCTACGCTTACAAGCAATGTTCCTGATAATGTTCAAAGTTTTGTAGGAGATCAACAGTCCGGCGGCGGCAGTGGAGGCGGAGGTGGCGGAAGCGGTGGTGGCCAGCAAGAAGGTCAATTACCGACCACTCAATTCGATGGCAGGTTTGTATCCGTTAACTCAAAAGGTGCTCAAAGTGTTTCTCAAAATGTATTTAATTCACTTGTTAACTTTGGAGATATAGGGGCAGGAATTGAAGTGCAGGCACTGTTCAGTGCATTCGAAGCCGATAATCTGGGTCAAATACTTGCTACTCCTTCTATCAAGGTGATGGACGGTGAACAGGGCCGGATCCAGGTTGGACAGGATTTTTCTATAAAACAGCGTGATATTGCAGGTAACGTTACAGATCAATTCTTTAGCACAGGTACAATTTTGAATGTTACACCGCAGGTTATTACTCAGGATGATACAACTTTTGTTTATCTCGAAATTGATACGGAACGTTCGTCAGCTCAGCCGGATCCTGTAAGTACCATTATTAATAAGCAAACTGCAACAACACATTCTCTCTTACTGGATGGAGAGAGTACTGTAATTGCAGGTCTTTACCGAACGGAACGCACTGAAGTAAGAAGAGGTATTCCCATTTTGAAAGATCTGCCGCCATGGTTTTTCGGATTGAGGTATCTGTTTGGTTTCAATTCCATCGATAACCAGGAAGCGGAATTAATTGTGCTGCTGCAGGCCGAGCTGGAGGATACAATTCCGGAAAGAATGAGAAAGATTTTTAAATCTAAACAAGAACTTCTGAACCTGGAAAAAGAGAGGCATAGAAATGAATTTGACCAGGATACTTTTGATGATTTAAATAATGAAGAGACAGAGGAAGCCGAAACCGATTCCGTAGTAACTGAAATTATGGAAGAGGAAGCTGTTATTCCTGAAATGACAGAAAAACAACCTGAAAAATCAATTGAACCGGCTGAATCAAAAACTAAAGAGACAGAAAGCAGAGCTGTAATCTCAGAAATTTCATTGAAGCAGTCTGATGTAGGGAAAAAGAACATTTCTGAATTTGCGGATGAATGGAAGCCGGTGGAAGCTGCTAATATGAGCAACGGCTATGAGGATCTTGAATTTTACGTGATCGGTGGCTCTTTTACGGTACGTGAAAATGCATTCAGCCTCTTTGATGATCTCAAATCAAAAGGATATGAGGCGCATATGCTTTTCAACCCGGCAACCAACTACTACTTTGTGGCTTATGCAGGTTTTGAAGATTTCGGTAAAGCACTTGGTTATACCAGGCAAATACAGGACGAAGTTCAGTCTCAGGCCTGGTTGTCAAGGATAATCAGGGAGTCCAGACTTGATCTCAACAACAATGGATAACCGGCTGTATCCCGGCTATTACCTGAGTTAAATAAGCAGTCTGTAAAAGAAATTCATGTACTAACAGGAACAGATTCAGACTGTTCCTGTAAAAATTTAATCGCTATTTTATTAAATTTTTTCGGCTCTTCCACATTACATACATGCCCGCAATTCTCTACAACCGCAAGTTTACTTTTTGAAAATCCGGCTACCATTTTTTTGACAGGCGGTAAAAACATATGATCCTCGCTCCCCATCACATAAAGTGTTGGTGAATCCATCTCCTGCTCTTTGAAATATTTCAAAAGCGGATTGATATCATAAGTGAGACGAAACCATTTTAAAAATTCCTTTTGGGCAAGTTTTTTGGCATCTCTGATAAATAACATTCTTGTTTCTGAATGGTTTTTTCGTGGCATAATTATCCATGCAAATAATTTATAAAGCCACATGAAAGGGACAATTCGTTTAAATGCATGGCCGAGCCATACCAAAAAACGGGATCTTACATCCAATCTGGTAATAGCACCGCACATAACAGCTGATTGTACAATTTCCGGTTTTATGTCAGCAATCGTGCGGATTATAATTGTACCAAGTGAAACGCCAACAAAATGAGCTTTATTGATATTCTGCTCTTCCAGTACATGAAGAACATCATTGCTCACCGTCCTGAAAGTATATTTCTCTTTGTAATAGTCCTGCAGTGCACCTGCAGATTTACCATGTCCACGAAGATCTACCAACAGAACGTTAAATTGTTTTCGAAAAGCGTTAACCTGTTTAAACCAGATAGATGAGGAACCACCGGCACCGTGGATAAAGACTACCCAGTCCAAATTTTCATTTTTAAAATATTTTTTACTATATAACATAAAAGGGAATAGTCTTAGAATCTTCTGAAAAATTTAAACACAAATACATTAACGTAACATTCCCCATAAAATTTACATTTAATTAATATAGACATTAATTTTTTGCTAAACGATATACGTATAATTTCAGCAAATTATCAAATATATTTAATATCATGTTACAGCAAAAAACAAGAAGACGGAGCAACTCCATTTATACAAAAGATATATTAAAAAATAACAGGTACACAGTTCGCTTTGCCAGAAATCAGAATGAGGTGCGCGCTGCATTAGAGTTGAGATTTATAGTTTTTAATCTGGAATTGGGAGAGGGACTTCCTGAATCCTACCGGTCAGGAATGGATACAGATAAATATGACAAGCAGTGTGATCATTTGATTGTAATTGAGAACTCATCAGGTAAGGTAGTAGGAACCTATCGAATGCAGTCATCTGATCAGGCAAACGAAGGAGAAGGATTTTATACGTCAGATGAATTTTATGTAAATCAATTACCTGAAAAAGTTTTAAATAATGCAGTTGAACTCGGCAGAGCCTGCATAAAAAAAGAACACAGAAGCGGTCGGGTTTTATATATGTTGTGGAGAGGTATGGCTGCCTATATTCAGGCAATGAATAAAAGATATTTGTTTGGATGCTGCTCAGTAACAAGCCAGGATCCATGTCTTGGATTTTCGATTGAAGAGTATTTACATGAAAACAAATTTTATCACCCCAAATACTACGTTGAAACAAAAAGAGAATTTGTTTGCGAAAGACCACAACGTGCAAATTTGCATAAAATTGAATCTGCCAGGGAATTACCACCACTTTTTAAAATGTACCTTGAACTGGGAACTCTTGTATGCAGTCCGCCCGCAATGGATAAAAAGTTTAAAACCATTGATTTCCTTATTCTTCTCGACATTCAGCATTTAAATGAGAAATCAAAAGCACTCTTTTTTTAAAAAAATTGTAAATTTGACCGCATGAAGCACGTGCGGGCAACTTTAAAAATATTAGCTCTTTTTTTACACACAGGATTTATCTGTGCTGTTTATTTAATTTTGTTGGTTCCGGTTGTATTAACCAACTCTTCTTATGAACCACTGAGAAATTTCTTTATGAGCTTCTGGTCGAAAGGAATTCTCCGTTTATTTAATATTCACATCAATGTGAAGGGTAATATACCTGAACCGCCATTCTTTTTAGTCAGTAATCATCTGAGTTATCTTGACGTTATTGTATACTACAGTATTTTGAAAACAACATTTATTGCTAAGATGGATGTGAAATCATGGCCGGTTTTGGGTTTTTTGATTCAATCTATGGGGGTGATCTTCATTAACCGCAATAAAAGAAGTGATGTAAGAAGAGTTAATGATTTAATTTCTTCAAATTTGAACAGATACCAGGGCATCATCCTCTTTCCTGAAGGTACCACGTCACCCGGCGAAACAGTGCTTCCGTTTCGTGCTTCCCTGCTCGAATATCCTGCTGCAAACAATTTATCTGTCCATTATTCTTCCATACGATACCAGACAGGAAGCAGTGATCCTCCTGCTTATGAATATGTAAGCTGGTGGGGAGACACAGAGTTTTTCCGGCACTTATATCTAATGGCAACATTGAAAAGCATTAAATCTAAAGTGATTTTTGGCAGTGAAACTCTTCACGAGAACGATCGTAAGTTACTTGCTGGTTCTCTGTACAGGTATATCAGTGAATCATTCGAACCGATGGCATCACCAGGAGAAGTTGATGAATACGTACAACCTCTATTTTAATGTAAGTTATAAATGCGAGTAAATCTTTTTGATTACCGTTTTCTTATTCCGGGTCTTTACCTTGTTTTATTATCAGCATCTTATGCTCAGCAGACCTTTTTCCCGAATGTGCCAGGTGTAAATAAATATGAGAAAGCGATCTATTTTCATAGTACAGAAACAGGTACTGGTTCAGCAGGATATTATGAAGTAAAGACTACAAATTTAAATCCATCTGTTCCGCTTCTACTGTTTCCTGATATCTACTACGATGCTGAATTCCTGCTTCCACTGGCAGAGAAACTGGCATCTGATCGAACTGTAATCGTACCGTTATACCCGGGAGACCGGAATACTCCAAATGACCTTGTGGGTAGTTCAATTAAGGAAAAGTCCAATGCCGTTTCTCACTTGCTGACTGAACTGAATATTGAACAAGCTCATATTGCCGGGCAGGCTTACGGATCAGCCGTTGCTGCCAGGTTTTTACAGGAGAATCCTGATGCAGTAAAAAGCCTGACAATGATTTCGGGAATGGGTGTGCAGGAATTATACTTTATGGGAAATCATACCCTTAACAAGTTAATTTTTTCCATACTTAAACCAATTACCTGGACTTTTAAATACCTGGTACCTCATTTTGGCTGGTACTACAATCAACCTTTAGACTCCCATTTTGCATCCGGCCTTATAAACCTGGATATAAGCAGTCACAGGGATATCCTGAAAAGCATAACCGTTCCTGTCCAAATCTTACATGCGGCAGAAGACAGGTACATACCGGTGCAGACAGCAGAAGAACATCACAGAATAATACCCCAGAGCGAATTGAGTTTTATTTCCGGTTTTCATAAATCAATTTTTTATAATTCTGATAAGTGGGCTGCTGAATTTTCTCTGTTTTTAAATCATGCAGACTCCGGACTGGCAAATTCAAAATCTGATGCCCCGGAAAAGAGAATAGCAAAAAGTGAGGAACCATTTGACAGAACTCAGGTTGTGCCATTCACAGGCTGGGTCTTTTTTCTCATACTTGGCCTGATTGCATTTAGTTCTGTCTTAAATGAAGACATTGCAGGTATAGGCGGGGGGTTACTCGCAGCAAGGGGACTTATTGGTTTTTGGGATGCAGCAATTGCCTGTTTTTTTGGTATTGTCTTTTTTGATGTAATTATCTATTGGACCGGTAGGGTTTTCGGAAGCAGGGTGGTTAGAAAAGCCCCGATTAAATGGTTTATAAATGAGCAGGATATTAAAAAAGCGGAAGCCATGTTTGAGCTCAGAGGCTTAGAAATTCTCTTCGCTGCTAAATTTATTCCGGGTACCAGGTTTCCTACCTATTTTAGTGCTGGTTTGTTAAAGAGTAACTTTCTGTTTTTCATGATCTATTTTATAGCATCTGTGATCATTTGGGTCCCAATTGTGGTTGGAATTTCTATGATTACAGGGCAGACACTTCTGTCGTTTTTTCAAAAATACCAGGACTATTTTGCACTATTTGCCATATTGAGCGGCGTACTTATTTACCTGTTTGTGAAATACATTCAGCCTTTCTTCACCGTTAAAGGTAGACGTAAGCTTATTGAAAAATGGAAAAGGAAATAACTGTTTTTTTGTCTAGATACACGTAGCTGATGTAAATTCATGTGTAATGCAAAAATATTTTAGACAATCCGATTGGATTAAATTCAGGGCTGATTTTTCCTTTTTGATTTAAAAAACTCTTTTAAAAGATAAGCAGAGTCCGATTCAAGCACTCCCTGAATGATTTCAATATTGTGATTTAACTTATCGCTGTTCGTCAGGTTAAAGACTGTACCGCATGAGCCAGCTCTTTCATCAAGAGCACCGAAAACAATCCGGTCAATTTTTGACCATATCAATGCACCTGCGCACATCGGGCAGGGCTCAAGAGTGACATAAAGAGTACAACTATTCAGGTACTTATTGGAAAGGGTAGATGCAGCGGCTGAAATTGCGATCATTTCGGCGTGTGCTGTCGGATCTTTTAACCTTTCAGTTTGATTATATCCGCGGCCTATGATTCGTTCATTCTTTACAATAATTGCTCCAACCGGCACTTCTTCTTCGTCCATTGCTCTTTCGGCAAGCTTGAGAGCCTTAAGCATAAAATTTTGATGATAATTCACTTTAGTTTCCAATTTTCCATTAAACATTTACTCAGAATGTGTTATGTTTAGTTATAAGGTTTTCTAATGTATGATATATAAATAAGTTACCTGTTTATGACCATTGAAAAAATCGATGAATCGATTAAAGAACTTTTAAAAAATATGATTCGAACTATTCCTGACTATCCGAAACCGGGAATTCATTTCAAAGACATTACCCCTTTATTAGGAAACAAGGATACTCTTGAATTAACCTCTCGAATGCTGGCAGTGCCTTACAGAGGTACCAGGATTGATTATGTAGCAGGTCTTGAATCAAGAGGATTTCTGTTTGGAATTAACATGGCTCAATATTTACATGCCGGTTTTGTTCCGATAAGAAAACCTAATAAACTGCCGGCTGATACGATTTCTGTCTCTTATGAGCTCGAATATGGAACAGACAGTCTTGAAATTCATAGTGATGCAATATTTGAAGGATCGAATGTGATTATCCATGATGATTTAATTGCAACCGGAGGCACAGCTCTCGCAGCTTGCAAGCTTATTGAAAAGCTTGGCGGAAAAGTTGCCGGATTTTCTTTCGTAATGGAACTCAATGATTTAAAAGGCAAAGAAAAACTTCCTCAAAATGTTCCTTATCACACTGTTTTAGTTGTATAATGAAACATTTTTTGTAGTTTTAAATATAAATAACATTCACAAAAACAACCATAAAACCAACACCATGGCAAAAACAAACATAACTACCTTACTGATTGGTGTAGCACTGCTGCTTGGTACAGTTGCATGTGGTCCATCTCTTGTAATTCAAAATGTGGACTATTCACAGCCTGTTGAGAGTGTGCTTTCCCCTGACAACGATAACATTGTACACGATCAGCGCTACGCAGTTAAATTCAACGTGTCACCTGTCTTGAACGAAGAGGGTACAAACAGCGTCGATAATGTGCACCTGATCCGAAATGATGCCGGATTTTATTTTGTAACGGCTTCAGGCTTCCAAAATGTCTACGTTTTCGAAACGGCAGAAAGTGAACTGCAACTATCCAGTAAAATTGCAATTACAACAGAAGGTCTGGGTGAACCGGCATTCAATCAGCGACAGGATCATATTGAACTGATTGATATGGCAACCGGAGACACATACCGTTTAACTCAAGAAGGAATACAATAGGAGGCCAATTATGAATATGATAAAATATAGTATATCTGTCGTTGCAATTTTTCTGATCACAGCAAACAGTGTTCTCATTGCACAACAATCTGATTATCAAATACAAAAGGATTTTCAGAACGAATATGAAGCATTAGTGGAAAGAGTTGATAACGCAGTTTCATCAGAAGATTTGACCGAAATCAGAGAAGATATTGAGTCTCTTGAAGCCACCTATTCAGGATCTTCAGATCTGATAGATGCTGCCTTGTACCCGGAAACATTTGACGATAAAATTTCAGATTTGAGATCAAGGTTTGCAAACACAGAACAGAACATCTCTGTAATTGAACAGTTGAATGAGCGAATTGATGAACTCAATGCCGAACTTCAAACCTTCAGAGACAGATTAAGTGAATTTGAAGAAGAATCGGAGTCTCTTGAACAACAACTTGCCGAATCCAAATCAAGTGAGAGACAGGTCTCTGCGCTTGCAAGGCAGTACAGAGAGAATCTTGAAGAAAGAGATGAGTTTGTCGTAAATTTTATGAATGATTTATTGAATCGCTTCGATGAAATGGATGAAGAAGCTATATCTGAGCTTGCTGATTCGGAAGAACTTCTGGAAGAGAATCCGCTCGATGTTATTCAGACAATCATTTCTGAATACATTAACAGGGCCGATCAGGAGTCAGGTTTAGAACCGGTCGACTATCTTCAAATGAGATCACAGAATGCATACTTTCAGGATGTCTGGAATTCAACCGGGCAAGATTTAAGTGAAGTATTTGCCCCCGACAGTCCTGTTCAGGCCGAGCAGGAAATAACAGATATGATTGCTGCCTGGGAAGCCACTATAAACAATAAAATGTGGAATTCAATCTCAACAGCTTTTACTCAAACCGGAATTGAACTCCCATCTTTTAACAGCGATGAATCTTTTTATGAAGCCTTGCTTAATTATGTTGAAGATGCAACTGAAGTAAGCAGGCAGCAGAACTCTGAAGAAGATTATGAGGCATACAGTTCCTTTAATAACTTTTGGAATAACAGGGTTAAAGCAGACTGGGGTAATTACCTGGTCGACGGAGGAGTTCTTGACTTTACGGAAATATCAGCCATCGATCTGCAGGTAGATGACTGGAGCGAAGCAGCCACTCCAACTTCAAACCTGATGATGATTCTATTCATAATCAGTATTGTCGTCATTCTTGGCCTGATTGTAATGCTGGTTACAAGAAAGGGCTGAGTAATTTAGACTGTTTCTGTTTTTTTAGAAACTACATCAAATAAAAGCCGGCGGATTTCGATTCGCCGGCTTTTTTATGTTAAAGAAAAACTGTTTTATTTTTATCCGGTCTGCTGTGGATCTACAAAATAGCGAATTGCAGATTCAGGTATATATTGGAATTTCAGAGTTTTACGGAAGGGATACAGTTCTTCGCAAGATCCATTCTGCAGAGAGAGTAATCATCACTACAAAAAACCAATAGTAAAATTGGTGAAGGTAAAACAGATCCCTGCTTGTTTTTTCTACAGTCTGCATAAAGTTTTTCTCATTCATATCGGAGAAAAAAGCTTTTGCAGGTGATGACTCTGAAAGAAACTTACCACCTGTAATATTAGCAAGCTGCCGAAGGCGCTGGTCATTTCGTTTGGTGTTCAACAATTCACGGGTTGAACTGGATACAGAAAATGCACCGCTTTTATCCTCAATAACTCTGTCGCCTATTCTGGCAGTTGCAGTATACTGGTATTTTCCTGCTGGAAGAGTACCCGCACTAACCCTGTAATTTCCATTTTCCTGGTGCTGCATAGTAAATGAATTGCTTACATCAGCAGACTCTGTGTCTTCGATTTTTACCTCAATCAGGCCATTTGTTTCCGGTTGTCCGCTTTCATTTTGAAGAGCGGCACGTATTGTGATCTCTTCATTTTCATTATAAGATGATCTTAGGGTGGAAATTTGAAGATTTGACTGACCCGGAGGGGCCGAAGTCCATGACACTATATTCGTAAAGAACCGGTCTGTGAAGTTTCTTATGTCAGAGTTATTCGATTGTGAATATTTATACCAATTGAATACATTTAAAAAAAGTTTTCTCGTATTTCCGGTCTCTTCAGTCAAAAGATAAGGAATATCAGTTCTTTCATTCTGAAATAGAACCATGCCGAGAACCTGCTGAACAGGTGAGATTTCATATTTGCCAAGGCGAGTCTGTAACGGAGGAAGTCTGAGAGCTTGTATTCCGTCAATGTCAAACACCGGATGGAACTCATTGTCCTTTAATTCCGGGCTTACCCCAATAAATGACTGAGGATTGCTAATTTCAAAAAACATACCCTGCATTTTATTAAGTTTCCTATAACTTCCCGGAGTAACAATAAAAATTGAAGAGTGTAAATCCATCTTTTCAAGAAGCCAGTCAATTGATCTTTCATCTTCGGGTAAACCATGAATAACCAGGAGATCCGGTTTTGATTCACTGCTCTCTGGATCACCTTCTAAAAATTTTCCTGACCTGATCCAGGTATATGCAGAGACATCAAAAGACTGATCGCGCGCGATGATATCTCTTACTGCGCCTACATCAGGATGAATTTCGTAAGCCAGGTGCCAAATTTCTGTTTTTACGTCTTCAACGTTAACAGAAAAAAAGACAGAGTTATTCTCTTCCATTAACTCATCGTCAAACGAAGGAACACGTATCTGGTAATTTCTGATTCCGGCTTCTTCATGAATCAACTCAAAATCAATTTCATGGCTTGAAAGCGTATCCGTGAAAGAGACCCGGCGTGTATCAATAACTGCATCATCTTCAAGCAGCTCAACGGTAATAGTTTTATCACTATAGCCTTCTTGCTGAATAATTGAGTTGACTCTGAAGGTACTGTTGGTATAGGCATTTTTTAAGGATTCCAAATCGGAGACAGCTATATCTTTTGCTGCTGATGTATCCCCGACCGGAACAGTATAGAAAGGAATTGTACTATTTTGAGCGGAGAAATAGGGCTCTTGTCCCTGCGTGATAATTCCGTCTGAAAAAACAATTGCAGCAACTGCATCAGGAGCCTGCTCAAGCTGGTGTTTAAATACTTTATCAAGGTTTGTGCTGCTCCCTGAAACTTCAGGATTTGCAGAACCGGAACTTACCACATCTCCGTCAAACTGATAGAACATGAATTCTATGCCGTCTCTATTTTCAAAATCGAATTCACCGGTAATCCGTCTATAGTCGGTTAAACCTTTATAACTGCCCCTCTCAACACCTGTGCTTTCACTGTTATCAAGATAGACCAAAACTACAGGTTTTTCTTCCCAGGTACTTTCTTCAATAAAGAGAGGGTTAAGCAGCAGTGTAAGAAGAAGAAAAAGTGATACTGATCGAAGTCCGATTAACCCGTATTTTTTAACCGGTTTAATCTGACTTAAATAATTATAACTCCACCATGATATACCCGCTGATATAAAGAGTAATATAATTATGATAAAAACGGGTATAACAGGTAAGAATGCCTGGAAGCCGGACCCTGTCATGATAAAATTTTGATTAGCACATTAGAGTGCATTGATTAAACGCTTTATAATCGATACAGTATTAATTCCTTCTGCTTCTGCTGCATAATTTGTAACAATTCGGTGCCGCAATATAGGAACGGCCAGCGCCTCAATATCTTGTTCAGTTACATTAAACCTGCCACGCGAAAGTGCACGTGTTTTAGCTCCTAAAATAAGGTACTGTGATGCACGCGGCCCTGCACCCCAGCTCAGGTACTTATCAACAAAATCAGCTGAGCCATCGGTTCCCGGTCTTGTTAAGGTCACTAAACGGACTGCCATGTCAAGCACACTCTCGGGAACCGGGACTTCTCTTACAAGATTTTGCAGATCAATAATCTGGTTCTTTTCGAGAACAGACTCAATTTTCACATATTGCGGTGCCGTTGTCTGGCTCACAATTCTCTTTTCTTCATCTTGTGACGGGTAATCGAGCCATAAGTTAAACATAAACCTGTCAAGCTGAGCTTCGGGCAGGGGATATGTGCCTTCCTGTTCAATTGGATTTTGTGTTGCCAGAACAAAAAAGGGTTCATCAAGCGTAAATGTTTGCCCTGCAGCGGTTACATGATGCTCCTGCATACCTTCAAGCAGTGCAGCCTGGGTTTTTGGTGGAGTCCTGTTGATTTCATCGGCAAGGATAATATTGGCAAAAATTGGCCCCTGGATAAATCTGAATGATTTATGCCCCGACTGCTTATCATCTTCAATGATTTCTGTACCTGTTATATCACCGGGCATCAGGTCCGGAGTAAACTGTATCCTGTTAAATGTAAGATTCAGGGTCTGCGCTACTGTTCTTATAAGTAAGGTTTTTGCAAGCCCCGGAACACCAACCAGTACACAATGTCCCCTCGAGAACAACGATATCAACAAGTTATCAACAACCTCATGCTGACCTACAACAGCTTTGGATATTTCATCTTTTATTTTTTGAAATGATTGGGTAAAAAAAGCGGCTGCTTCGTCAGCTTTTTCGGGTATTGCTTGCATTGAATGGTTATTTATTTCGATTGGGTAAATTGTTCAGGGCGCTTGATTTTATATTCGATGTAAACTTCTTCCCGAAGACTATCCATCCATTCATCCATTACGCGTATCTGTTTATCCTGAAGTGCAATATCTTTTATCCTTTCATAATCATCTTTCATATTCGCTTCGTGCTCTTCGATATGTTCGTCAAGCCGCACAATCCGGTATGCAATACTTTGACCAGGATTTGGCGGGTTATATGAGCGCGGTTCAGAAATTTGTCCCTCTTCTTCAAGCAATAAGACTATCCTGTACATGGAAGGGTCAAGACTGTTGATGGGAAAGAGCCGTTCGCGTGTTTGGGGATTAAAAACTCTGCCACCAGTTGATTTGGAAAATGAATCTTCGGAGTATTTTCTTGCCATATCCCTGAATGATTTGTCATGAATCAAAACACTGTCCCGGATAGCATTCAATTTATCGATAGCGGCTTGCTCATCCAATTCGGAATTGTCTACCTGAATTAAAATATGATTGGTTTCTATATTATCACCCACACGCTTATTTAAGCGAATTACATGAAATCCAAAAGTTGTTTCAACAACCTGGGATATCTCTCCCGGCTCAAGTGCAGTTGCTGCGGCTGAATAAGGTGAAACAAGATCGTTGATTGGCATCATCGGTAATAAGCCGCCATTTGGTGCAGACGGTCCGTCACTGTATTTCCTGGCAAGTTCCTCAAAATTTTTACCGTGAACTACAATTGAGTCTCTCAGATTTGAAGCGAGCTCGAACGCTTCCTGTTTTGCATCTTCCAGAGGTTCCGGTATAACAGCAATCTGGGATACCGCAACCATTTCTGGAATTACAGGTATTGAATCCCCGGTTATACTGTCAAAAAACTCCTGAACCTCGGGCCGGGTTATATTAATGCTCATTATCTTTTCCCGACGTACACGCTGGGTTACGAGCTGTTCTCTGAAATCTTCACGAAAATCTGCCCTGAGTTGTATCAGGCTTTTACCAAAAGTCTCTTCGAGTGCCTGCTCGCTGCCGGCTTGCCTTACAAGCTGATTAATTCTTTGGTCCATTTGGCGGTTAACCTGCTCATCCGTAACCACAATAGAATCTCTCCTTGCTTTTTCCAGTAACACTTCATTATCAATCATGGATTCCAAAGCATCAAACCATAATTTTTCGGAAAATTCAATTTCCCGGCCCTGTAATTGAGACTGGGTCATAAAATCAGCTACCTCTTTGTCGACTCCTGATTTTAATATAATTCTGTCGTTTATAATCGCCACAACTTTGTCAGCCAGCTTTACATTCTGCGAAAAAGCGGTATTCGATATAAAAAGTAGAAAAAGCAGTATCACACCAGATAATTGTTTAGTCATTCGATTACTTTTGTTGGTTCAAATATTGATTTAGCTTTTCTTCAATAGAAGCAACGTTCGATATCTCAATTTCATTATTCGCTTCCGCCTGAAGGTACAAATTTCTAATGTGGGTATTTATGAATCGGCGTGATTTTTCAAGAAAAAGCCATTCACGAATCTGCTCTATCAGCCAGTCAAGATCTGGATGAGTTCCTGCCGCTTTTTCTTCCATCAGCTGTACGAAGTGAAAATACCCGCCCCGGTTAGCTATAGGCGAAATTTCAGTTCTGCCAATCGCTTGCAGATAGCGGTTTAAAATTTGTATATCGGCAACAGCCATCGACATCGGGAAAAACTTTTCTGAATTATGTAACTGTTTATCCGGTTCGATACTGTAATTTTTTACAACGTCATCCCATTCTCGTCCGCTTAAAAGATCTCTTCTTGCATTATCAGCTTCAACTCTTGTGCGAGTTGTAAGATGTCTGAACCGCACATATTTCTCATCCAGAACGAACCTGTCTTTATTCGCCTGGTAGTAATTTTGTGCCTCTTCCATAGATACCGAAAGATCATCCCCGATTTCGGTTAAGAGAAACTCCTTGTATATATCGATCAATAATTGGTTTTGAATTCTTTCAACTCTTTTTTTGTAGTCGGGGGAGAGATGAATTTTATTTTGATATGCTTCACGTTCAACCGTCTTATCTTCTACCCAGGAATCACGAAACTCCAGTATTGCTGATACAGTATCCTGCTTGAGAACATGATCCGGTATTTCGTTGAGAAGCATTTCAATCGTCAGTTTGTTATTTCCAACCCTGGCAATTGCATCATTCTGCAATGAGTTTGATGTTTTGTTACACGCTGCAAACCCTGTAACAGATAATATAATTATTATCAATAATATTTTTAATTTATTACGCAACAGTATATTACTTAATCCGATTCGGGTAAATTTTACTTTTGTATTTTTTCCTGAGTTTATCTAAAAACTCTTGTTCTCTTCTCGGCTGATAATCATTCATCACCATGTAAAAAGCCTCATTGAAATCCATATTTCTTGCAGGCAATATACCTGAAAGATAAATAACAGCATTTCTGTCATGGTATTCAAATATGTTGCTGGTTTGTCCGGCCTTCATTTCCGGCAGAAGTGTAAATGGGTGTTCATTTATATTGTCTGTTGAATCGCTTATTACAGCTACCTCAGGGTACTCAGATTGCAAACTATCAATTAACAACCCGCTGTTTAACCGAGTTTTAAAGGATTCAAGCAATGAGTCTTCGCGAGCGGCTATTATATGATAGGCAAATCGCCTGGAAAACCTGTATTTACTTCGATCTTTTTCAAATATGCTTCTTAGTGCGGTCGAATCTACTGTAGAAGCACTCCACATGTTTTCATCACTTAGCTTATAAACAATCAACCCATCCCGGAAGTGCTGAATCTGTTCACTGAAAGAAGGAAAACGATTTTTTGTAATTTCTACCATTTCGGATTCATAAACTGATTCAAGAAAAAAATCAAACCATTCGGATTGATGCCTTCCGGCATCTGCCCGCGGGTGTTCTTCTTTAAGCCATTGCAGATAATTCCGGCCGCTATAGTCTTTATTTCTGAAAGTGAGAAGCGCAGAGTTAGTCAAAACGGAATCAGTGCCCGGGTTCAAATTTTTGATATCTGTGGTATCACTGTTCTGAATAAATGCTTCAAACGTTTCAAGGTTTTTGTGGTAAATGGTTGCCTCACCGATTTTAGCAATTTCCTGCAATACCAGATCTTTCTTGTTTTCAAACCATGGTAAATTTTCAAGTTTCTTTCTGAGCTCTTCATCACGCTGGGATTCTGACTTGTAGCTGCGCACGGAATCAATTTTGAAGATGTGCAGGCCGTACCCGGTTTCAACCGGTTTGCTGTAATCTTTAGAGGGGTCTGTCTTCATAATTGTATCAATGAAATTTTCATCAAACTGCATTCCATAGCCAATCCATCCGATATCACCACCTCTGTTCCTGGAACTTCCATCCTCCGTATTTGCAACCGTTAAAGAGTCCCAGTCTGCTCCATCATTCAACATTTCCCAGATTTTGTCTGCTTTGGCCTTTTTTTCTTCAGAATCAGCGTCACGGAAAAAGATATGTCTGACTTTGCGATCGTTTGTTTTTTCCCGAATATCCTGTACGTAGATAAGGTGGTACCCAAATTGTGTTCTGACAGGATCTGACATTGTCCCCGGTTCTGTTGAGTACAAAGCATCCTCAAATGGTTTAACTGTAGAACCAGCTGATATCCAGGGCAGCTGGCCTCCCGCTGACTGTCGTTGTAATTGTGTGGAATAACGCTGATCCAATTCTTCAAGAGTTGCTCCGTTTAAAAACTCCTTTTTTGCTTCTTTTATTTTTTTATAAGCGTACAGGGTATCTGAAGGGGAGGCCGATTCTGTTAGTCGCTGCAGTATATGAAATGATTTTATTTCAAAACGGGATCGCTCTTTAAATTCATTGAATAACCTTTCCGTAATTTCTTCTTCTGTCCAATACCTGTAAGCAGCCTGAACAGAGTAAATTTGAAGCTCACTGAGAATATCCTGGTGGCTATCCATATCCTGGTTCAGACCTTCTTTAAGTTTTAGCTTATAATCAAGGTAGTAAGGCAGAAATTCACGCAGTTTAGCTGCAGACAGATTGCTGCCAGTAGAATTTTTTTCATAGTAATTGATCAATTCTTCGAGATATAATTTCTCACTGCTGATTTTTCCCACAACGGTATCATCGGATGACTTCACCTGGCCAAATATATTTCCAGGATAAAACAGCAGACATACCAGGAGAGTGGATAAAATAATATTCGTTTTAAAAATTTGCTTCATATCGAATAATATAATTGCGGTTAAAATAACATCCCTGCTATTGTTGCCGTCATCAAGTTGGCCATGGTTCCGGCAAAAACTGCAAGTATTCCAAACTTTGCCAATTCTGATTTTCTGTTTGGTGCGAGTCCGCCAATACCACCAATTTGTATAGCAATTGAGGAAAAATTAGCAAAGCCGCACAATGCAAATGTTGCCATGGTAATTGTTTTTGGTGTTAACATATCTCCGGACACCATATCTGCAAGCTGCAGATATGCCACAAACTCGTTAAGAACTACTTTTGTTCCCAGGAGCGACCCCAGGTTAACAGCGTCTGCCCAGGGAACGCCAATAATAAATGCAATGGGAGCCAGTGTCCATCCAAGTATAGTTTCAATCCTCAATTCAGAATCCGGTAAAAGTAAATTGATCCCGGTAATATCTCCGAAGTACGCCAAAAAATAATTTCCCATTGCAAGAAGGGCAATAAATGCAAGCAGCATTGCACCAACATTTGCAGCAAGTTTTAGCCCGACAGCAGCTCCGCTGGCAGCTGCATCAATTCCATTTGCATCTGTTTTTTCTACAGATATATCAATTTTTTTCTCTTCTCCCATAGTTTCCGGTGTCTGGGTTTCGGGAAACAGAATTTTAGCTATCACAAGTGCAGCAGGAGCTGCCATTAAACTTGCACTTAATAACTGTTCGGCAAACATCTGGCGTCCTACATCCAGTTCTACGCCCTGTGCGAGTGAATAGGAATTACCCAGCATCTGCACGTAAGCAGCCATAACACCCCCGGCAATAGTTGCCATGCCACCTGTCATTACGGCAAGCAGTTCGGAAGGAGTCATATTTTTAATGTATGGCTTTACAACAAGCGGTGCTTCTGTCTGGCCTACAAAAATATTAGAAACAACAGAAAGAGATTCTGCGCCGGAAGTTCCGAGTATTTTTTGCATACCAATTGCCATGTATTTAACAACTCTTTGCAGAATTCCGTAGTGATATAAAATTGTAGTCAGTGATGCGAAAAATATGATTGTGGGAAGCACCTGAAAAGCAAAGAAGTGTCCGAGACTTCCTTCCATACCGGGACTTTTGGCAAGGTCTCCAAAGATAAATTCAGCACCGGCTGTTGTAAAATCTAAAACGATCACAAAGAAAGATGATATCCAGCTAAAAAAAGCTTTTGGCCAGCCAAGCGGGGCCCATGTCTCAGACAATTCGTTTCCTTTTAAAATTATTACAGCAAGAAAAAATTGTATACCCAAGCCGCTGCCAACAAGTTTCCAATTAATCGCCTTTCGATTTTTACTGAAACTGATGGCAATAAGTAAAAGGGCAGTCATCCCAATGATACCACGTAAAATATCCATTAATTTTTTTCTTTAGGTTTTTCAGATGCAGAATCGCTGCTCATATCATCGGGTTTGTCGTAGTATCCCCGTTTTTTATCAGAAGGCGGCCGGAAGCAGTGCCTTGCCCTTGGTTCATAGGATTCGGTTTCGCCAACCAGAACCCTGTTGCTGCTCTCAACTATTCGCTGTGAAAAGTGTGCCATCATGCCGCTTTCAGAACAAATGGCGTGTAATTTTGTTACATACTCTGCAATTGCAAGAAGTTGTGGCATAGGTTCAAAAGGTTTGCCCAGGTAGTCCATATCAAGACCTGCTATGATTACACGTTTACCGTCATTTGCAAGAGTATTGGCAACATCAACAATACGATTGTCGAAAAACTGAGCTTCATCAATGCAAACTACACGGGCATCTGAAGTCAGCAGTATAATCTGATCGGCTGTATCTACTTTTATGCCGGGAAGAGTTTGTTCATTATGTGACACAATCTCGTCTTCACTGTAGCGGTTATCAACTACGGGTTTAACAATAACTACTTTTTGGTTGGCGATTTGTGCTCTTCTGGCACGGCGTATCAGCTCTTCGGTTTTGCCACTGAACATGCCGCCGCAAACAACTTCGATCCACCCAACATGTTGAGGTACGAACCAGGGCTCGTTAATCATAAACGGTTAACTGATCTCTTTAAAAATTTCCTAAGCGTTGAATATATACCTGATCTGTTAAAAGAAAAAATTTTTGAACGACTTTTGAACTTAGTGTATTGGGTAATTTCATACATATGCGATCTGCGTTTATTCTTTAGTATAAACAATGTTCTGTTCATTGAATACCGGGCGTTTTATTATTCACAATTGCAGGTTCTAAAAATTGCTTTACCTTAAGGGCATTATTCTCTTCGAGCGGAATCGTGCGGCCATTGATTTCATTCAGATAAATCCATCCGCTGTCCTTTCGCTTGATTTGTAAACAACGGTCAGACCGGATCAAATCATTGTAAAAAGAGCGGTTTGGTAGCGGGGATATTTTAATATCTGAAATATCTGAAAAATTAAAAATTTCCTCTTCTATTTGGTGATTCTTCTGATAGTATTCAACTGTGAGGACGTGGTTTTCAACTGTAAACTTCATATTGATCTTGCCATCGCGCAGTTTAAATAAACTCAGCAGGAAAATGGCAAAAAATACAAAAGCAGCAAGTCGTAAATAACCTTCCAGTAACACGTTATCGAAATAGAGAAAAGCAATACCGCTCAATATTGCTGCAATACTACTGATACCTGTTATCAACGGCCAGTATTTGGAATATTTTTCAGAAATGGTTAGAGTTTTGCTCATGAAAGAACTCTTTTTTCAATTGTTTTGCCGTTAAATGTTTGGTAGCTATTGAAAAGGTTTGCAGAGAGACAGGAGTGGACAGGAGAAATCAAAACCGTTTCACCTGCTGATCTGAAGTCCATTTTTTTAAAAGTTTCCGGGAACTGAACCGTACCGTGTTCCTGAGAGAGGCTTCGCAGATGAACGCGATCAGCTGCATCCAGCTCAGGAGCAGCAGAAAACCGGGACACAAGACCGTAGGAGGAGCTTCCATCTGCCTGAATGGAATCTTTTGATAAATGAACAGCACCTCCATGGATAATCAACTTCTTTCTCAATTGATTGTATTCTGCAACCGGACATGCAACAAAATAGGCAATATCATCCATTGAACAGCTGCCGATATAAAATTGCATGAGGTCATAAAAAACAAAATTGCCGGGTGAAATCTCATCTATGCCTTCAAATTTATCGACAACGCTGCAGGAAGGGGTATCACCTAAAGAGCAAACAGCATTAGGATATTGATTTTTTAGTTTTTTTAGTGAATCGAGTGAAGGCTGAATTTCACGTTTAATTTCAGCATGGCTCCGCGCATTATATGTTCGTCCGTCGTGTATGTAGAAACCATGAAATCTGCACTTAGAACTATTTTGAATTGTCTTTACAATCTGTTCAATTGCGGAAAGATTGTGAGCAGGTACGCCTGTTCGTCCATAGCCGGCGTCAATTTCAATATAAATTGAAACCGGCCGTAAGAGATTTTTATCGAGAAATGTGATTATCTCTTTTTGATTAGCAAATAAACGAAGATCACATGTTTCCGTTAAGGCGTTTACAGCACTCAATTGCCCCGGGAAAAACGGAAATGCAATTGTTATATCTTCCCAGCCACCGGCAGCGAAATAACCGGCCATCTCCGGTGAAGATACAGTTATTCCATCAATCTTATGGTCTTTAAACCAGTTACCAATTTCAATAGATTGGTGAGTCTTAAAATGCGGACGAAATCTAAGATGCAAATTTTCGGCTTTTGAACTCATTCGTTCAATATTTTTTTTACAGCGCTTTTCGTCAACCATTGCTACAGGACGCGGAAGATTTTTAAACATAGGCTCTGATATATATCGTAATTTAATTTCAGAATCCATTATACAGTTTTCATTTGTGGTATTAAACAATTTTCAAACTAAAATATCGATACAATTTTTTTTAAATGATCTTAAACTCCATTTTGTTGTTATAATAACTTGAAAAAATCGCGCTAAACGTTAAATTTGAGTTTTAGGAATGATTTATAATCTTATGATGGATGCAGATTTCTTCTGTTTGTGTCAGATCGATTAGATTAACTGAAATTTTAAAAGGAGAAAATATGTACAAAGATTTAGCTCATGCAATTGAAGACCTGAAAGAAAAGGGCATTGAAAATATTTTAAAAGAGGGAGATGAAGAGATCCTGAACGAATATCTTTCCAAGGTTGATGAAATGAAAATTCTTGATACCTTTTGTTTTGATGCCGGCACAAATCCTGGTGACGAATCAACTGTGTATGTAATAAAAACACCGGAGAATGAAAAAAAATACCTTGTTGCCAGTTACGGATCTTATGTCAGCCCTCTTAAAACAAAATTACTCTGTGCACTCCTGCCGCAAGAAAAAGAACAGAAAAATTAGTTAAGGGTTTCTAAATGATCTAACCAGCGATCTTTTTTCTCCTGTGCGGAGACAGATTCAAAGTTAACAAGAGCCTGTTCCCAGGAACCATAAACCGGGTTAGGTAAAACGTACCATTTATACCCCCATTTATCTATGTGCTCCTGAATCATATTATCCCGTTCAGTTAATGTCTTGTTTTTGGCATATATAAAATCATTAAGATCATCACCAAACATCATCAGTATACGATACCTGCCGGCAATCCATTTACGTCGTTCAGTTTTTGCACTTGTCCAGTCCCCGCGGGCACCGTTTGTTAACACAGTTCCAATATTGTCAGATAGCGGAAAACCCAGCTTTCGTAAATTTTCAATAGTCTCCTGTTCTGTTGAAAAATCCCTGTTAGTGACATAGAATACTTTAATTCCGAGAGAATCTGCCAGGGTGGTCAGAGTAAGGGCACCTTCAATAGCAGTTGCTTTTGTCTCTTTAACCCATTGATTCCAGGTACCGGATGAAAAAGAATCACCTTTCAGGATAAGCCTGGCTTGGTAATAGGAGTTGTCCAGAACTGTTTCATCCACATCCAAAACAATCGCAGGAGGGAGGTTTTCGTAATTTTTCTCCTGTTCAAGAGATGCGGTCCACTGTTTATCATCCAGTGCATACGGCAAAAAACGCTCTGCAGTATTGTAAGCCTGAATGGACAATGCCTTATATTCTGCTGCGTTTTGAACCCACAAAGTGGATAACATAGATGCATTGTCTGCTTTATGAGAAACAGTATCGGATTGAATTAAAAAACCAATGGCAATAAGGGGTATAGATAGATAGAAATGTTTCATTTTCAGTAAACTAATTCGGAATTATTATCAGTCAGCGTATAAAATAGTGAAAGCTTATCAATTGGAAAGAAATTTTATTGTTATCTTCTTTGCCTGATGAAAAAAAGTAAAAAGTCATTTGCAAGCAAGATTATCGGAAGGCTTGAACATATAGATTTTCCGGTATGGAATATCTGTAATCTGGACGCCAAAATAGATACCGGTGCATACACCTCCAGTCTTCATTGCCATCATGTCGAACAATTCCTGGAGAATAAAATTCATATGGTTAAATTTTATTTATTAGACCCGGATCACCCCGAATACGAAAAAAGACTCTATTCATGTGCCGTTAATTCTGTACGAAAAGTAAAAAGCTCAAACGGAATTATTGAGGAACGGGTATCTGTAAAAACCAAGATGAATTTGTATCATCGCACCTACACAATTGAATTAACTCTTGCTGACAGATCTAATATGAAATACCCGGTACTGATTGGCCGTAAATTTTTGCAAAACAAATTCATTGTAGACGTTTCAAAAAAATATTTAACTGATTAATATATTTATATGCCTGACAACAATTTAAAAATATTAATATTATCCAGAAATAAAACACTTTACTCAACCGAACGCTTAATTGAAACAATTGAAGCTAGGGGCCACGAGGCGCTTGTGCTGGATCATTTGAAATGTGACATCGTAATAGAACAAGATAATCCGTGCATATATTTCCACGGAGAGAAGGTAGAAAATGTTGATGCTGTTATCCCGAGAATCGGCGCATCCGTCACATTTTATGGTGCGTCTGTTGTACGTCAATTTGAGATGATGAATGTATTTGCAGCTGTGGAATCTCAGGCTCTTGTGCGGTCCAGAGATAAGCTCAGAAGTCTTCAAATACTTGCGAGAGCCAATGTAGGACTTCCAAAAACTGTATTCACAAATTATTCAAAGGAAGTTAAAAAGATTATAGAGAGTGTAGGCGGAGCACCGCTAATCGTAAAATTGCTTGAAGGCACTCAGGGCTATGGCGTTGTGCTTGCACCTACCCGAAAAGCTGCTGAATCGATTATTGACGCATTTCACAGTATGAAAGCTCGTATTATTGTCCAGGAATTTATTGAAGAGGCAAAAGGAGCGGATATCAGGGCATTTATTGTAGATAATAAAGTAGTTGGTGCTATGAAAAGGCAGGGTAAAGAAGGTGAGTTCAGATCAAATCTTCACCAGGGTGGATCTGGTGAGATTATCAAACTTAGTAAAAATGAACGAGAGGTTGCTCTGCGCGCATCAAAAGCAATGGGGCTTTCAATTGCCGGGGTAGATTTATTACAGTCAAAAAGAGGGCCGCTGGTACTTGAGGTAAACTCATCACCCGGCCTTGAAGGAATTGAAAAGTCAACCGGTAAAAATATTGCTGCTGAAATTATCGACTATGTCGAAAAAAAGGTGATATCGCTTAGGCAGCGTAAAAGGCGAAAAAAAATCAACACAAATGCCTGATATCATAAAAATAAACAGTACCAAAATTGGTTTGGGTGAAACGGTAAACCTAAATCTTAATATTGCCCGCCTGCCAACCCATACGATTATTGATCTGCCGGTCAAAATAGTAAGAGCGGCCACAGACGGACCGGTTTTACTTTTAACCGGAGGCCTGCACGGTGATGAAATTAACGGCATCGAAATTATCAGGAGAATTCTTACTCATAATTTTAATGTCCTTGAGAAAGGAACAATTATTGCTGTTCCGCTCGTGAATATTTACGGATTTATTCAGAATGTCCGCGGTGTGCCGGATGGCAAAGATATAAACAGGAGCTTTCCGGGCAAAAAAACGGGTTCACTTGCAAATCTTGTAGCTTATACATTGATGGCAGAAATTATACCTCATATAGATATTGGTATAGATTTTCATACCGGGGGAGCCAGCCGTGCAAACTACCCGCAGCTTAGATGTACGTTTGATATTGAGAAGAATATTGAACTTGCAAATGCCTTTTCACCACCTGTAATTTTGCATTCAACTTTAATTGAAAAATCTTTCCGTAAAGCAGCTTTCAAAAAGAAAAAGCATATACTTGTATATGAGACCGGAGAATCACTGAGATTCGATGAATTTGGTATTGATCTTGGTGTAAAAGGCACCCTGCGACTAATGAAGCACCTTGACATGATAAAGAGTGCCCAGGAACCGGAATATGTAACAGATGTATATGATAAAAGCAGCTGGCTCAGGGCCAAATATGCCGGCCTTTTTAAGCCGAAAATTAAACTGGGTGATATAGTAGAAAAGCGACAATTGCTTGGCTGGATTACTGACCCATTCGGTCAGGAGAATTTTAAAGTAATTTCAATCGGCAGGGGAAGGGTAATCGGATTGAATAATAACCCTATTATTCACAAAGGAGATGCTCTGATTCACCTGGCAATTAATCAATAAAAACATTAAACATGACTCCTGAATTATTATTTTATCTTGTTACCAAAAGAAAATGGATGGAGAATAATCAGAATGGAAGATTTAAACCGGATGATTTTAGTACAAACGGAATCATTCAGTTAATCTCTCCTGAGATTATAGAAACAGCTGCAAACTCTAATTTTACAGGCAGAAAAAAAGTTCTGTTACTGGTCATTGATACAAACAGAGTTTCCGGTAAAATTCGTAGAGGTGATGAAAGGGGGATATATATATTAGACGAACCATTAAACAGTGACGCTATTCTTGACAAAATTGAACTTAATCCTGATTCAAATGGACAATTTGAGATTGATATTGAGTTATAAACATTCATTTTAAAACTGTTCAGAAGGGTGCGGTTAAAATATTAATTTGACGGCAATATCATTTTAATTTGGTCAATTGAAAAGCAATAGACCATTTAGAAGTTTATATAAGACAGCATACTCTTTTAAAGCTTATATAATACATACAAAAGACAAATTTATCTTATTTAAATGTTTACCTTTATCTTATAATGTGTTAAATTATAAATAAAGGAAGTCATAAAAGTCTATTGATCCGCTAAAAAAAGGAGGGTGTTATGAAATCTCCAATTCGGTATTTTCGCAATCAAAATCTTCTCAAAAAATACTATTTTGTGAACATTGAGATTGGGTTAATCTTATCTTTGTTAATCTTTACCGTAGTTTTCAGAATCGATTTCTATCCGGAACAAGAAGAAATCGAATACAAAGTTACTGATGAAATTGTTCAGGTAGAAGAAATTGAACAAACGCGCCAGGAAACTGCACCACCACCGCCGCCAAGGCCGCCTGTACCTGTTGAAGTTCCCAATGATGAGATATTAATGGATGAGCAAATCGATTTTGACACAGAGTTAAACTTCTCAGACAGGCTGGATGTACCTCCGCCGCCAGCTGCCAAAAAAGAGAAAAAAGAAGAGGAAGTTGAAGAAGAGATATTTGTAGTAGTTGAACAGATGCCGGAATTAATTGGCGGAATCTCTTCTGTAATGGAAAACCTGCAATATCCGGAAATGGCTCGTATGGCCGGAATTGAGGGACGAGTTATAGTTCAGTTTATTATAGATGAAAAAGGTAATGTTGTTGATCCCTTTGTGGTTAGAGGTATTGGGGGCGGATGTGATAAAGAAGCGGTCAGAGCAGTAAGGCAGGCTAAATTTTCGCCGGGTATACAGCGTGGCAGACCTGTTAAAGTTCGCTACAGTATTCCGGTTACATTTAACCTGGCAAAATCTGAAAATAGCAAATGACACCAAACAACGATGCGGGTGTGAAAATCCGCATCGTTATTATTGTATTAAGTTTACTAACATTTGTTGAAAACATTGGTGTTTATCATGAAAAAAATAAGAGATAATATTCGCAAAGCTAATGATCTTCGAAAATTCTATTATATAAATGTAGAAGTTGGTCTGATTCTTTCGCTTTTAATAGTTACAACACTGTTTAAAATCGATTTTTACCCGGAGCAGGAAGAGATCGAATATACAGTTACTGATGAAATTGTTCAGGTTGAGGAAATTGAGCAAACCCGCCAGGAATCTGCACCGCCGCCGCCGCCGAGGCCGCCTGTACCCGTTGAGGTTCCGAATGATGAAATTATTGCTGATATAGATATTGATCTTGATACTGAGTTAAATTTAACTCAAAAACTGGATGTTCCTGTCAGGCCACCAGAGAAAGAGACCGGAAACGATGACGAATCCAAAGAGGATGAAATTTTTGTAAGTGTAGAGCAGATGCCGGAAATGATCGGCGGTATATCTACTTTATATCAGAATCTGAGATATCCGGATAAGGCACTAAAGAATAATGTTGAGGGGAAGGTTACTCTTCAATTTGTGATTAATGAAAAAGGTGAAGTTACAAATCCCGTTGTTTTGCGTGGTATTGGTTATGGCTGTGATGAAGAAGCATTGAGAGTAATTCGCCAGGTAAGATTTACACCAGGATTACAGCGCGGCAGACCTGTAAAAGTAAGGGCATCAATACAGGTGATATTCTCACTGCTTAATAAATAGCGTATAATATATATTATGTAAAGTTGATATAATACAATAAATTGTGCGACCGTGATTTTCTACCCTGCTGTCACTTTTTTACCAGGCATCTACTTATCGGATATTGATTCTGCAATTGAATCGAAATCAGGTAGTTTGCCTGCATCTTCCAGGATTTCCAAATGTTTTACAAGCCCATCTGCTCCTACTACAAATGCTGATCGTTTTGAAACTCCTTTCATCCCGAAAAAATCTTCATAAATTGTATTATATGCAGCAGATACTTCCTTATTAAAATCACTTAAGAGAGGAAAATTTATATTTTGCGATTTTTTAAACTCTTTGAGTGTAAAAAAACTATCTACACTAATGCCCGCAACGTTGGCATTAAAGGATTGATAAAGCTTCATGTTATCGCGAACGTGGCACATTTCATCAGTGCACACACTTGTAAATGCAAGAGGAAAAAACAGAAGTACGGCACTTCCATCTTTTCGTAATTCACGTAATGAAATGTCATTTCCGTCTGTATCTTTTAATGTGAAATCGGGTGCTTTGTCGCCTATTTGAATTGGCATTAGTTTCCTGCTTTTTTTGAATTATGATGTTTTAAAATCTCACTAACAGGTACTGACACAAAAAACATTCCTAAAGCAAATGGAACATCTGTAATCCAGGAATCAGCAACAGTATATAGATTTCGAAATATCTGAAAAATATATGCTACAGAAAGCAAAAGAATACCTGTTAATAAAAATCCGTTTGATTCTATCCTTTGCATTAACCCCGGTAAAAGCAAATAAGAGACAATAAGCGCTCCCCCACCAAGTATTACGGCTGTTACCATATATAAATTTGTTGTAGCAAACATAAATGGAACGGTTGCAAATGCAAGATATGGTGCAAAAACAAAGGGATAAGGAAATTGCGAATGTACCGGACGCAAAGACCGGATGATGATCAATTCAAGTGCGAGAATACTGCAAAGAATAAATATCTGAATATAATTTTCTGCTTTTGAATAGAGAGCATTTTGATCTCCCAAGTTCAAAAATAAGAGAAACACGAATATCAGGGTAATAAAAATCATCAGATACTCTGCAGTAAACTTATTTTTTAGTTTAAGAGTAATATATACAAGAGATAGAAAGGCACACACTAAAACAAGAATCTGGCTCCACACGTATTATTCCGTAAACTATTTAGTTTTTCTGTTTATTTTCGAGTTCCTTTCTTGTCTGTTTTTCATTTTCAAAAATCATAACAAGATCAGCTATTTTTTTAAGAATATGGCGATCACTTTTGATCATGGCTTCGGCAAATTCGAATAGAGTAATCGGGTGATTATTTACATCATATAAATTCTTTTCCCAGTCAATAAGAGGTATTTTATTAAACAGGTTTAAAATTGCCGCCCTGTGGGTACCGATCTTATCCAATAATTTATGAATCGATAAATCCTTGTCTGCCGAAAAAGAATCTTCAAAATGTTCAAATTTGCCGAGGTAAATAGGTCTCTTTTCTTTAATGACCCGTTCAATGATCGGTCTGAAATAGTTTTTTTGAGCATGATCCAGCAATTGAAGGCTCTCTTTTACCGATAACTGATCTGGCGGCGATTCATCGTAAGGAACAGTGTCAATCACATACTTTAAAGCTTCAGCTTCGTCCTGAATGTAAGATGCATCTTCCACCAGCTGCTCATATTTTTCCTGCGTTACTTCTCTTTTAGTCATTACAGAGTAATAATTCTATCCGGATCAAAATTTTTAACGTTTCCAGTCTGATTTCGCATGAGTTGCATCATTTTTTTTCTGCTGTTCAAGCATGTCGACCAATGAAAGTCCAGTATTCCACTCTCTGTCACGATCTCTTACAGAATGGATATTATTTTCTTCCTGGAAATCCCAGAACTGCCCAAACTGCCTGTTGCGGTACTCTTTCAGATAATCAAGGCGTTCTTTTAAATCTTCTTTTGGTACCAGTAAGCGTTCCTTATCATAGACAGCTTCATCCCTTGATTCAAATACAATGTCGTAATCTTTACTCATAACAATTGCTTCTTCGGGGCAAACCTCTTCACAATAACCGCAATAAATACACCTTAGCATATTTATTTCAAAGAAATCAGGATATCTCTCTTTTGGATCTTCAATATTCTCGTCAGCCTGCATACTTATTGCCAGCGGCGGACACGCCCTGGCACACAAACCACAAGCAACACATCGTTCTTTTCCGTCGTCTTCTACAAGTACCGGCCGGCCGCGGAATATGGCCGGCGGATCCCACTTCTCTTCAGGATAATTCATAGTAAACTTGGGCGCAAACAACTCTTTTAAAGAATACCAGAGCCCCTTAAATATTTCTGGAAGATATAAATTCTCTAAAAATGAAAGTTTACGTTCCCGTCTGTAATCTTCATTTAATGCATTGACTACCGGCTGTTCAAGATTATCTTGCATTGTTGTTAATTTTTAAAATTTATCTGTAAATTTTTATTTAAAATAAACCTTATATGGTTACTGTTCAAAGGTATTTCTCTGATTTTTAAATTACTTTTGTCGGAATGTCATTGTAACAGGTACACCTTCAAACCCGAAATACTCCCGCAACTTGTTCTCTATAAACCGCCTGTAGTTGGCAGGAAGTTCCTGAGGGTTATTCATAAAAAATTTGAAGACCGGCGGATTTGATTTTACCTGGGTGGCATATTGAATTTTTAACTGTTTTCCTCGTTTAACAGGTAACGGCCGTTCTTTCAGAATTGAACTGATTGTATTGTTAAGTTTCGGAGTAGATATTTTCTTTTTCCTTTCTTCCATTACCTTCAGGGCAAGTTTTAAAACTTTTTCAACTCTCTGACCGGTTTTTGCTGAAATGGATATAACCGGCACATAACTCATAGTAGGCACCTTTGCATATATGTACTCTTTAAATTCTTTTAACAGGTTAGTCTCTTTATCAGTAACAAGGTCCCATTTGTTAAGGGCAATGATAATTCCTTTGTTATATCTTTCAGCTTCTCTGAGTATTCGCTTATCCTGTACATCAAATCCCATATTTGCATCAAGCATCAAAACAGCAACGTCGCACTCTCTTAAAGCTCTGTCGGTGCGTACTGTGCTAAAGAACTCAATATTCTCTTTTACTTTTGCACGTTTTCTAAGTCCGGCTGTATCAACAATCGTTAACTCCTGACCTTCAAACCGGATAACACTGTTAATGGAATCTCTTGTTGTACCCGGTATTTCTGTAACAATGCAGCGGTCGCTTTTTAAAAGAGAATTCATCAAACTGCTTTTGCCTACGTTTGGACGGCCAAGGAAAGCGATTTTCGGCTGTTTATCTTCAGGTTCTTCCACTGTATCGGGCAGCAATTCAACAACACGGTCAAGTAGTTCGCCAGTGCCGGTGCCGCTAATCGAAGATACAGGATAAACATCATCGAATCCCAGGTTATAGAACTCAGTTGAATCCATTTTTCTCCGCTCATTATCGCTTTTATTTGCAACTACGATCACAGGCTTGCTTTGTCTTCTTAAAATCTCGGCAACTGATTCATCAAGAGTATTTATTCCATCTGTGGTATCCACAACAAAAAGTATCACATCCGATTCAGAAATGGCTATATGTACTTGTTCACGAATACCTGAAACAATTACATTCATCTCATCCGGCAAGTAACCTCCGGTATCAATAACCTGGAAAGATTTACCATTCCAAAAACTTTCACCATAGTGGCGATCTCTCGTAACACCATACTCATCGTGAACAATAGCTTGCCTTTGACCGATTAACCGGTTAAAAAGCGTGGATTTGCCGACATTTGGACGGCCTACAATTGAAACTGTTGGCAACATTTTATTTTTTGTTTGATTAACTTCTATCAATAAATGAAATATAAGTTAATGAATTTTAAGATCAGCTAATGCTTGAGTCTTTTTACAATACATTTGGATTTATCGGCTCACTACTGGTATCTATCACTATTTTTTCACTTGCCGTGTTGTGGATTACTGGCCTTGCCGGTATGTGTGGTGATGATTTTCAACATTCCAAAAAGAACCTGATTATTTTTATAGCCGTTATATTTCCGCCTTTGCCTCTTTTTTGGATGCTTAAAGAGATCATCCGGCAGCATCGCCTCCTCAATCAGCTCGATGAGGATTGAATCTTCTTTTGAGACTCATCTGTGTTTGATTCCTCCATTAATATCCATGGTTCTATCAACTCATCCGGGATCTCTTCTAAAAACCTTGACGGATTCGTAAAATAATCTCTATACCCTCCCTGGTGTAATACCGGGTAGGTAAAAAAGAGTTGTTCTTTAGCTCTTGTGGAAGCAACATAGAGCAACCGGATTTCTTCATCCAATTTATCAGGATCTTCCACTGAGTAACCGGATGGAATAATTCCATCAAGACACTGGATCACAAAAACGGTATTCCACTCCATCCCTTTTGCAGAATGGATCGTACTCAGAACAAGTGGTGATTCATCTTTAACAGCATTTTCTGTCTCAATGGCAGTTGATTCGATCGGGTCCAATGCTATCTCTTCCAACATGACCGAAAGGCTGGAGTAACTGCCGGAAATATCTATAAATGTTTCCAGATCTTTCAGCCGCTTAGGATAATCGTCAAATCGTTTTTTGCAAAAGCTTCTGTAATATCCAACGATTAATTCAAGAACTTGTTTTACATCATCCTTAACCCTGTTTAAACCGGCAAACAGCCTCGCTACTGCTTGCAGCTGTTCGATATACCGGGTACTGGTTACATTTGCTTGATCCACACGAAACGGCTGATCACTATTCCTGATCCACTCAAACAGATCATGTGCAGTTTTAGGACCTATACCCTCAATAAGCATCAGTACTCTGTTCCACGCAATTGTATCAAGCGGATTTACCAAAACACGAACGTGGGCAAGCACATCTTTAACATGTGCTGCTTCAGTAAATTTCTGTCCACCATACTTCACAAATGGTATATTTTTTTTATTCAGAGCCACTTCAAGGTCAAAAGAGTCTCTCCCATTTCGGAAGAGAACCGCCATTTCACTTAGTTCCAGTCCCTGTTCACGCAAATTTAAAATCATTTGCGTCAGGAAACGACTCTGATCGTTCAAATTAGCTGCTTTTACTAATCCGGGCAGCTCTCCCCTTTCATTATCTGTGAATAACTTTTTATCAAATTTTTCAGTGGCTTGTCCAAGTACCCTGTTAGATAAATCCAGAATAGCGCCTGTTGATCGATAATTTTTTTCCAGCCTTATTAACTTCGTGTTGCGGAAACGATCGGGGAATTGCATAATATTTTTATGATCGGCACCTCTGAATGAATAGATACTCTGGGCGTCATCACCCACGCCCATCACATTATTGTGAAAACTGCTAAACAGTTCAGTCAGTTCAGCCTGAAGATAATTTGTATCCTGGTATTCATCTACCATAACAAATCTGTTCTCCGCAGCTACTTTCTCACAAATGTCGCTATTTTCCTGCAACAGAATCTTCGTATTCACAAGAAGATCATCAAAATCCATTACATGATTTAACCTTTTGTACTGCTTATATTTATTATTTATAATCAAGATATTTTCAAGGTGTTGTAAGAATTGCGGATACTCCTCAGAAAGAATTTTTTCAATTGTTAACTGACGATTTACGCTGCTGCTGAAAATTGAATACAACGTTCGTTTGTCCGGAAACCTCTTTTTATTTTTTTGTGCATCAATTTGTGAACGCATTAACTGGATCGTATCCATTGAATCGGTTGTATCGATAATGGTAAAATTGGGTGGATAACCTGTATAATCAGCATACCTGTGAAGCAATTGACTGCAGTAGAAGTGAAACGTACCCCCTTTCACCCTTGAACATCTTTCATCCAGAATAAGAGACGCTCTGCGAAGCATTTCACTGGCTGCTTTCCGGGTAAAAGTAAGTAATAGTATCTCTTTCGGTGATACGCCGCTCTCAATTAATCTGGCAACCCTGTAAACCAGTGTCCTGGTTTTTCCGGTTCCTGCACCTGCTACAACCAGGGCTGGTCCCGCGGTATGAAATACAGCCTCATACTGGGCTTTGTTTAGCAGCTGCCTGTAATCCAGGCGATACTCCTCCTCTCCCTTTTGTTCATAATCATTACTTAAAACGAATTTTTTCATGTATTCAATTTAACGATTTTGCGGACTCTATGTAAATAATATGTGCGAAATTAAATCCGGTTTGTGAACTTGGTTTAAAGATAAAACAGTGATAATTTATTAGTCTGTCAACACATTAAAATAAACTTTATAAATTTTCATGAGTAAAAGACTTTCTAAAGAAGAAATGGAGCAGGATCTGCTGATCGAATACAGCTCACGATTCATGCACTTCTATCAAAACAATAAATCAGCAGTCATCGGTGGCAGTATTGGTTTTGTACTTGTAATCGGACTGGTAATAGGGTATTTCATGTACTCAGCCCAGCAAGAAGAGGAAGCTCGTAATCTGATGGGTATAGCTGAAACATATTATTCACAGGGAGAACTGGATAAAGCTTTGTATGGTGATGACGAAGAGCTCACTGCCGGATTTATTCAGATTGCAAATAATTACTCAAATACCGATGCAGGAAACCTCGCAAATTATTATGCAGCTGTCGTACATTTCGAAATGGAAAATTACGAATCCGCACTTGAGTTTATCAACCGTTTTTCTCCCCCCGATGGAATTCTTGGAGTTGCTCCTATAGCCTTTCATGCAGTGGTTTTAATGGAAATTGAAGATTTTGAAAATAGTGCAGAGAAATATGAGGACGCAGCAGAGTGGAATGTAAATGATGTCACCACGCCCGAAAATTACTATTTTGCAGCAGAGGCGTACCTGGAAGCCGGTAACAGTGAAAAAGCTGATCAGTTGCTTTCAACGATTCTTGATGAATACCCGGGAAGTCAATATGCGGTTGAGGCTCAGCGATTAAAAGGATTTTTAGCCGTTAACAGCTGAATTATATGGAAAAATCTATCTATGGCATAGTAGGCGGTCTCTCTTCAGTAATTGCACTTGATGCTTTTATGCGTCTTATTATTGCATTATATTTTAAAACTGAAATCATGTTTATTGGTTACAGCTCCTTTCCCGGGTTTTGGTGGCCGCTGTTTCTGGTCTTAAGCACGGCTTTTACTTCATTTTTCGGGGGCATGATGGCCGGCTCTATCGGGCGTGCTCACATTTATGGAGTCATGATCACATATACTCTTCTCCTTTTTATACTGCGGGTAACCCAGTTGCAATATCTTATGAATACAGAATCACCTTTCTATGCATCTTCTGCCCTGGTCTTGTCAATGCTGGGTGTCGCAGGAAGCTGGATGATCTTGCGTAAAAATAATCACAAATCAACGAATTCAGAGGCTGATAACACTACTATGGATAGTTCTGATACTTCCGGTTCTGACCCCGCCAAATAAAACCGGAATTGGCGGTAAGGAGTAGTTAACGATTATTATTTTTGAAAAAATCTGTCTCAAATTATCTCTCTTTTAGTTCCTTCAGCGTATTATCTACGGATTCAACAGGTTCTTTTCTCCATTCAGACAGCTGATTACGGATTTTCATCCGAACATATTCAGAAAATTTCGCAGCCTCCTTTTCGGAAAATGAACCACTTGAAACAGGATCCAGGATCTTTAACCTGACGTGTACATCCGGCTTAAATTTCCACGATTTTTTGGGCAGACAATCTTTCGTTCCGTCAATAACCAGCGGAAGTACATCAATATTTTTTCGGATAGCAAGGTCAAATGCCCCGTTGGTAAAACGGTTAAGATTACCGTCCCTGGATCGGGTTCCCTCAGGGAAAAAAATTACTGAACAATTTCTTTCCAGGTAATATATGCATCTCTTTAGAGTTATTGCCCTTCTGTCTTTGGCCTGACGATCAACAGATATATCACCGGCAAGCCTCATCAGCCAGCCGATTACCGGGACCTCAAACAGCTCTTTTTTTGCGACCCATTTCATCTCCCATGGCAGATTTGAAATCAATGGAATATCTGCATTCGACATATGGTTGGATACAACGATATACGGTTTGCGATCATCGATTTCCGTATTTCCTTCAATTTCAATTTTCCAGTTTGGATTAATTTTGGAAATTACATGTCCCAGTTGTCTGAATAGTTTTCCCGTATGATAGAGAGCAGGATCCCTGTCAAATACTCTTCTGATGGCTAAAACCGGAACCCATATTAAGATCAACAGAAATATGCCAAACCATAACAGAACAGAACTGAAAGATTTCATACTGCTAGTTTTTTTTACCGAATTTTGGAAGTAACGATTTTATTAACCCCCATAATCCCTTCGTCGGTTTTCTTACATTTCTGTTGCGTGCTGTCGCTTTTTCAATGATTGGTGGTATCGGCACAGCAGGTTCTTGTGTTCGTTTTGTCTCCTTTCCTTGCGCTTTTTTTGACTCTTCCTTACCGTGTGTACGGCCTGAAACTTTCTTACCGGGAACATTCGCTGATCTTTGACTTTCACGCTTTTCGGAAGTAGCTTCTTTTGCTTTTGGCGAACGTTTTTCTTTTACATTTTCTTCTTTCTTTCTGTCTCTTTCCCTCTTGCTTTTGGATGTGTACTTTCTTTTTGGCTTCTCTTGCTTTTGTTCAGCTTTTCCTGAAGTATCTTTGTCTGATACTCTTTTTCCGGCCGGTTTACTCTCAGATTTCCGGCTTTCTGCTGGTGCAGAAGTTTTAAAGTCATCATCCCACGAAAATTGCGATTTTTCATTGAAATTTTCTGGTACGGTAATTTTTTTGATCTTATTGCCTTTAATATTATCGATGCTCCCAAACAACCGGTTGTCTCTTTTTGTAATAAAAGTAACTGCTATACCTGTCTGATCGTACCTGCCTGATCTGCCAATCCTGTGAATATAATCATCAGAGGTTTTAGGAACATCGTAGTTCACGATCATTGAAACCCCCTTAATATCAATCCCGCGGGCAAGAACATCAGTAGCTACAATTACAGGATATGTACCGTTTTTAAAATCCTGCAAGGCTTTATTTCTCTCATCCTGTGTTCTGTCGCCATGAATGCTCGCTGCCCGGATACCCTCTTTTTTGAGCAATCTCTGAAGCTCATCCGTCCCCTTTTTTGTTGAAGTAAATATGATACAGGAGTCCCATTTAATGGAATCAAAGATCTTTTTGATCAGTGGAACTTTTTGATTACTTCTTAAGAAATAAGCACGTTGTTCTACACTCTCCGTAGGCTTTTGGCGCTCAGTCTCTACATTAACCGGGTTGTTCATTATATCTTTAGACAGTTTTCTAATCTCAGCCGGCATGGTCGCTGAAAAAAGCAGGGTCTGACGGTCATCAGGCAGCCAGGATATAATTTTTTTCATATCCGGCAAGAACCCCATATCAAGCATGCGGTCGGCTTCATCGAGAACTAAAAACTGAATTTTTGAAAAATCAATGTTTAGAACTTTTTTTTGATCAATCAGCCTTCCGGGTGTTGCAACAATAATATCTACACCGGCTTTCAGAGCTTTTGCCTGCTGAGAGAAATCGCTCCCTCCTATTACAGTTGCAGAAGAGATTCCTGAATGGTATCCGATGGCAAATATCTCTTCGTCAATTTGCTTAGCCAGCTCTCTTGTTGGTGAAAGAATCAGGGCTTTTATGCCATCTCTGTCACTGCTTAATATTTTTTCCATGAGTGGAATTACGAAGGCCCCGGTTTTCCCTGTGCCTGTTTGGGCAGTGCCTATCAAGTCTTTACCCTCGAGAATCGGTGGAATTGATTTTTCCTGAATGGCTGTAGGCTCGGTAAAATTAACATCTCTCAATCCCGCCTGGATGGATTCAGATAGCTTTAAATCAGTAAATTTCAAGAATTATTGTATATCTGTTTAAGTTTTTATGAACTGTATGCATTATGATAACGATTTATACAGTGGGAACAATATAACAAGATCCTGTTAGTTTTTAATCATTGAAATTTGCAGAAAACTATGTTTTCCAAACAAGAACAAAAGTGATACCTTACAGATTAAAATCTAAACTCAAATTGTAACAAACAATCAATGAATACAACAAAATTACTCAGTTTTTGCGCTGCTGCATTTCTGATTGTTACCGGATGTAATAATGAATTTAATGCTGATCAAGAAGCAGATCTTACTACAAAATTAGACTCACTTAGCTATAGTCTTGGCTATTTATATGGAGACAATCTTTCTAACGAAGGTGTTGATGAGATAAATTTCAATAACTTTATTGCCGGTTTCAACCGTGCGCTAAAAGAGGAAGATGCCGAAATAAATGATTTTGAAATGCAGATGGCACTGCAGCGATTCCAGCAGGAACTACAGGAAAAACAAGCTGTGCTCCGCGAAGAACAGTCTGAAGTTAATAAAGAAGAGGGTGATAAATTTCTCGAAGAAAATGCTACCAAAGAGAATGTCCAGGTAACGGATTCCGGTTTACAGTACCGGGTTATTGAAGAAGGCAGCGGTGACAGACCAACTGAAGAATCTGAGGTTGAGGTTCACTATCGGGGCAAACTGCTTGATGGGCGCGAGTTCGACAGCTCTTATGAACGCGGTGAACCGGCAACTTTCCCACTCAACAGAGTTATTCCCGGCTGGACCGAAGGTCTTCAGCTAATGCGGGAAGGTGCTACTTACGAATTCTTTATCCCTGCTGAATTGGCATACGGAAGTAATCCGCCCCGTGGAAGTATTATTGAACCCGGAGCAGTACTCGTTTTTGAAGTAGAACTGATTGATGTGAAAAGTTAAGCTTCAACAGTATAATTGCTTATCACTCAGTTTTAGAAAGCGCATGACACAACTGTTGTGCGCTTTTTTTATAATTTGGAGTCATCCCCTATTATTATACTTTTAAAGATTATTAGAGTTCAAAAATCGTATTGAATCTCTATAAACAACCATCTGTAAGACATTTTAAAAACAAGAATGAATCACAAATATCTAAAATCCGGGATCAGAAGAAAAGCCCTGGAGCTGGGGTTTGATGCGTGTGGTTTTGCAAAAGTTCAATTCCTGGATACAGAAGCAAGAAGGCTTGAACAGTGGTTAAAGGAGAAACGGCATGGTACAATGCACTGGATGGAAAACCACTTTGACAAACGTGTAGATCCGGCAAAGCTGGTTCCGGGTGCAAAAAGTGTGATAAGCGTAATAGCCAGTTATCATTTCAGTGAAAACCTTCAGTATGATAAAAAAAATGTTCCAAAAATAGCTAAATATGCGCGGGGACGAGACTATCACAAGGTATTTAAAAAAAGATTGAAACAGCTCTTTTCATTTATTCAGGATTCGGCCGGTGATATTGATGGCAGAATATTTGTTGATTCGGCACCCGTACTTGATAAAACCTGGGCCGAAAAATCGGGGCTGGGCTGGATCGGCAAGAACAGTAATTTGTTAAATAAAAGATTAGGATCCTTCTTTTTAATCGGTGAGTTGATTTGTGATCTCGATTTAGAGTATGATAAACCCGTATCGGACCATTGCGGATCCTGCACAAAATGTATTGATGCTTGTCCTACTGATGCAATTTATGAACCATGGAGGGTCGATAGCAATCGCTGTATCAGTTACCTGACAATTGAGCTGAAAGAGTCAATCGACAAAATGTATCATGAAAACATGAAAGACTGGGTTTTTGGATGCGATATATGTCAGGATGTGTGCCCCTGGAACAATAATGCTCTGAACGGTCACATTTCTGATTTAAAACCAAGAAAGATTGCACTTACAGGTTCTATTAATAACTGGCTGGAATTAGACAGAGAGGAGTTCAACAAGGTATTTGAGGGCAGCCCGGTACGAAGAGCCGGGTATGATCATTTTATAGAAAGTGCAAAAATTGTAGCTAAAAATATCGGAAATTGTTAATCTTGTTCTTTACTTATTTCCGAAAAGAGTCTGCTTAAGATGAAATCAAATTCTGCTGACAAAACACTTAAAGAAATTCGAATACGAAATACCCTTCAACCTGGTGATATAGGTTATTTAATCTATTTACACGGCAAACTTTACAGTGAAGAGTATGGATTCAACCTGTTTTTTGAATCATTTGTTGCCGAAAGTTTTTCTGAATTTTACAGCAATCATAATCCTCAACAAGACAGGATCTGGATTTGTGAAGACAACGGAAAAATTATTGGTTCTCTTTTTCTGGTAGACCGGAATGAGGCGGCTCAGCTTCGATATTTTTTAATACAAAAAGAGTACCGGGGGTTGGGTCTTGGAAAACTTTTAATGAAGAACTATATGAAGTCGTTCAGAGACGGCGGATATACCTCATCCTACCTGTGGACAGTAGATATTTTAGACTCAGCAACTTCACTATACCAAAGATATGGTTTTAAATTGTCAGAGGAGTTTGCGTCAACGCGATTTGGTGTATCTCTTAAAGAACAGAAATATGAACTTCATACCGACTTGTAAAAGTCACATAAAAATTAAGAAGAGCCACACCAGTAACTGAATTATCTTTTACAGGTGTGACTCAATACTTACAATAGAATAAGTGAGAAATCTATTTGGTCCACTTTCTTTCACTAAAAACATCATCTACGGGAGTTTCCGCGATATGATTCATGTAATTGCTCATTGTTTTTACCCCCACACCGGTAATCACGCCAAATACATGTTTTTTTTCATATCCTGCATCAAGAAATTCCTGGATTGCTTGCTGGCTGACAAAACCACGATCCTCAACAACTTTTTTCGTAAACTTGCTTAATGCTTTTAATTTTGCATCAGGTATTTCTTTACCATCACGGATTGCATCGGTTACTTCAGCCGGTACATTCGACATCTTATCAGCAACAAAGCTGTGAGCTGCCATGCAGTAGTCGCACTCATTCACGTAGCTAATCGAAAGGAGAACAACTTCCTGTTCCTGTGGCGTAAATCCTGACTCTTCGCGAAAAGCATTGTAGCTTGATATGTAGGATGTTAACAAAGAGGGATTAATCGCCATAAATTCATACATATTCGGAACGAAGCCAAGATTATTTTTAGCTTCTTGTAATGTACTTTTCGCAGGCTCTTCAGCTGATTCTAATGTAACAGGTTCAAATGTAAGTTTTGTTTGTACGCTCATAATCGGTTTATCTGGTTTTAATTAATGGTTTATAAATTTGTGATTGAAAAATAGAGTATTGATATCTCTTTTCAAAGCGTATGCTTAGTTTGTTATAAAGATGTTAAGAAATCTTCTCCTTTTTTTGTTCCGGGGATTTCTGTATTGCTCGATACTATGCAGAGATCTTATGAACTTCTATTCTATTCAAATGAACTAATCACAGTTTCAATGAATGCCGACATGTCGTCACTGCTCAATATTTTGGCTGTTACAGCCATACCCTGCGTTGATGTGACCAGGAATTTCGCTGAACGTCTGATATCAACAGAAGACGAAATTTCTTTTTTAGAAGCGGCACGTGTAAGAAGTGCTGAAAAAAGATCTTCAAGCATCAGGTAGTAATCATTCAATTCATCCTTAACCTGTTTATTAGAATTACCGAATTCTGCAGCAGTATTGGCAATTAAACACCCTGAAGGTGAATTGCCTGATTTTACAGATTGAACAAAACGATTCATAAATTCGCGAATATCATTGAGGGAACCGTCCGATTCAATCAGGATTTTAAGCAGACCGGCACGTACTTGTTGCTTATATTTTCGCAGGCATTCAATAAATAGATTCAGTTTGCTCTTGAAACTTGAGTATATTGAAAATTGATTAATCCCCATCTCCTTTTCAAGCATACGCATTGAAGTAGCTCTATAGCCATTTTTCCAGAAAACCATCATTGCTTTTCCGGTTACATTGTCAGCGTCATAGTTTTTTGTGCGTGCCATAGATATTTTTTCTAAACAAATGCTTTGTTATCATATAATATACTTATTTAATCAGACTTTCAACTTCCTGAACAGCTTGTTAAACTACGGTGTATTCTTTTTTATATTTGATATGAAGTTAATTATCAGGTAATTGAAACCGGTATGCTAAAAGAGTACAGGAACAGTAAACTAGGCAGCTCTCTTATACTGACAGATGAAAACGTTTTTTTCGATAAACGTTTTTCGTCCGACAGTTTTTATAAAATTTTATACAACCGGTCTGATCTGTTTGTTATATGCGTTGACGGATTTACCAGGCATATTAAGAAGAATCAAATTGTCTGCCTTACCCCTTTTCAAAAAGTAAGTCTCCAGGTGAATCCATATGATTACAATCTTCTGATGTTCAACAGAGAGTTTTATTGCATTCATGAAAATGATGAAGAAGTTTCATGTAATGGTGTCCTTTTTTTCGGATCAACAGAAGTTCCTGTATTATCTTTGGAGAAGGAAGAACAGGATAAATTTCAGACATTATTCAGTGTATTCCGGGATGAATTGAATACGATAGATGATATTCAGGGCGAAATGCTTCGGATGCTTTTAAAAAGGCTTATTATAAAATGTACACGGCTTGCTAAAAAGCAGTATGTGCCGGGTAAATTAGAGGAACATGAAAGGGACTTGATACGAAATTTTAATATCCTTGTTGAGAAACATTACAAGGAGAAAAAGCAGGTTTCTGATTATGCCAGAATGCTAAACAAGGCCCCAAAAACACTTTCAAATATTTTCTCATCTGCCGATCACAAATCACCACTCAAAGTAATACACAATCGGATTCTTCTTGAAGCTAAGCGCTATCTGCTTTTTAGCGACATGATTTTAAAAGAAATTGCCTATGAAATCGGTTTTGACGATCAATCACAATTCAGCCGTTTTTTTAAAAATGAAACAGGTTTAGCACCCAGTGACTTTAGAAATTCCTATACGAAAACACAGGAAAGGAAGAATTGACAAATATAAGGGAAGTGCTGCTATTATCATTGGTTCATATATATCGCATTTTTAAAATGAATTAAAACAAAAAATAAAATCACTTTAACCTATGTTTAAATTAAACTGGACAAAAGCAATCATTGCAGGAATTATCGGTACAATACTTTTCGATATCGTTGGATTCCTGTTCACCGGTCAATGGTGGGACATTCCCGGTATACTTGGAGAAAAAACAGGACTTGGAATGGCCTACGGTGTTGTCGGTCACTTCGGAAATGGTATTTTACTGGCAATACTTTACGCCGCGCTGGCACCACACCTTTGGGGTCCCTACTGGATCCGCCCGTTTATTTTTATTATTGCTGAAACAATTGCACTCGTTTGGTTATTTATGTTGCCTCTTCTTGGTGCCGGTGTTGCCGGTATTGATGCAAACCCAATGATGCCTGTGATAACACTTTTACGGCATCTTGTATTTGTTATACCTTTTATTTTTCTTATTAACAAAGAATATGAGAATCTTCAGGCATAAACAGATCGCCTTGGTTTTCTATTTTCAAAAACCGGCTGCAACCACAGCCGGTTTTTTTGTTGATATGACTGTTGGTTTTTACTTAATTCCGGCTTATTCTCCTCAGCTAATACAAAACTTTACAACGAATTCTTGATATTTTTTTTTCTGTTTATCACTGACAAACAGTTTATCTGCCTAAAATTATGAATAAGCCAAACCGGATAAATAAAATCAGTGCTAAAACAACAGGTCTGTTATCCGGATTCCGTAAGCTCTACCTGTTTGATCAGCTGATCATAATTTTTTTGATTCTCACTGCTCTCATCTCTTTTTTAAGTATCGGCAACAGCCTTATTTATTTGCAAATTGGCTTGCTGCATACAGGGCTCTCTTTATTTATCTGGTGGATGAATACCAGGAATTTCAGGAATGGGTTTTGGGGCATTTTAAGGTTCTGCTATCCTGTTCTCATAATTGGACTAATTCATTATGAGGTGGAGCCTTTTTTACACCTTTTTTATGGCCCGGGGTTTAGTTTTGATTCGATTGTAAGGAACTGGGATGCTGCAATATTCGGAAATCCCCACTTAACCTTTCATAAAGTATTTACATCCCCTTTCTGGGTTGAGCTCTTTCACTTTTTCTATATGACCTATTACCCGATATTGATTGGATCCATTATTTGGGTTTGGAAAAAGAGAAATTGGGATTTTGAAAGGTTTGCATTTATTTACACAGGAATATTTATCAACTTTATTATAATCTATTTGATCTTTCCTGTATTTGGGCCTCTCGATTTTCGAACCACGCTTTTTAATGAGGCCGGCTATTTACCGGAAGTAGTGGATTTTTTATTCGCGGTAGGAGCCCCTGACGGCGCCGCATTCCCAAGCTCTCATGTTGGACAAAGTATAGGTATATTTCTTTTGCTCAGGCCTTTAAAAAGAGAAATGGCAATTCTGCTATCAATTTGCATAACAGGAATTGCCATATCAATGGTCTATATGTCTATCCATTATGCCATTGATGCAGCGGCTGGTTTTATAACCGGATGGATATTTTATCATGTTTGGTCGTACATATATGTAAGACTGAAAGAATAAGTGATAAGCAGTTTATAAATTTTGTTGGTTCATCTATTTACTGCATCACGATCAAGAAATTCTTCATAGAGTTGGGTATGCCTGCTTATCATTGGAATTTTTAACCCTTTTATGAACACATGTTCAATCTGTGTTCCGGGTTCGAAAGGATCACCATCGGCAATAAACAGGTTCGCCTGTTTTCCCTCTTCAATGCTGCCGAGACGATCATCCACTCCCCAAACCTCAGCGGCATACAGGGTTAATCCTTTGAATGCCTCAATCCGGTCCATTCCGTAAGCAGTTGCGAATCCGGCATTATAAACTACATTTCTGACATTTTCAGTTTCACCTGTTCCAAAAATAACTTTTACACCCGCTTCAGCAAGTAAACCGGGATTTTGATAGGGCCGCTGATAATTATCATAAGGTCTTCTCGGGGTATAAAGTGTACTTACTATAACAGGTACTCCGGCATCTGCAATTTCTTCTGCTACACGCCACCCCTCCGAAACACCTGATAAAACAAATCTTACTCTCTCTTTTTCCTGAATCCATTTAAGTGCATTTAAAATATCTTTTTCACGATCAACACTGAGAATTACAGGAATTTCTCCATTCAGAACATCACGCATTGCATCCAGTTTTTGATTTTTATCAGGCTGCTTTTTATTAGCGGGATCAAGATTGAATTCAGTCATCATCCTGTGATAGGTTTCAGATTTACTCCAAAACTCATTCAGTTCTTTTAGATCTTTTTCGTACTGTTCTTTTATCTCTTTTTCGCTCCTGCTGTCAAATCTTCCAAAACCCATTACAGATGGCCAGTTTAACTGAAGTGCCGAGATTTTTTGAACAGCCATTGAATCAGGAGTGTACCCCCACAGATCCAAAAGGGTGGCTTTACCCGATATTCTTCCCGAAGCGGGAAGTGATATCACGTTTGTAACACCCTCAACCCTGGCAACAGGTATAGCGGCAGAGTGCGGATTTATTGCTGTAAAAGCAGTCATCTCAGGATTAAATGAGCCAACTTCCCGGTGATCAATCGTAACGGGTATAGCACTGATTTCCCGTAAACCGAGATATGTCCGTGAGTCTATAAATCCGGGATAGATGTGTTTGTCTGTTGCATCAATTACACGATAGTCATCCGAGATTTTTACATTTTTTCCAACAAATGCAATTTTATCATTTTCGATTAGTACCACTCCATTTTCAATCAATCCATTCGACACTGTGTGAATGGTTACATTTGTAATAGCAAAATTGCCGTATTCCGGTTTGTCAGTAATCTGAGAAGCAGCAGAGTCAGGCTGAACGAACAGAAGCAGTAAACATGTAATAATAATATTGAGTAATTTCATCGGGCTATTCATTATTAATGATTGTGAATATTAGAATTTCCGTTCATTGAGAGCTCTTTATCTGATTCAAAAAGAAAAAAGACATCCTGCATGCAGGCATCTGAAGATCTGCCGTCTGAGGTTTCAAACAAAAACTGCCTGGACCTTTCAAATGTTAACTCAGGTTCAACAGCTCTGTCGAGCCGCATGTCATCTGCATCTTCTTCCCTGTTAAAATAAACCACGCCATCTACAAGCGTCATTTCATTGATACTGTAAATACTAAGCGGATGAGCACTCCATATACCGATATCTGCATGTTTTCCAACTTCAATACTTCCCGCTTTATCATCAATACCCAATTGTGTAGCCGGATTGATGGTAATCATTCTGAGTGCGTCATTTTCGGAAGTTTGTCCATAGCGCATGGTTTTTGCAGCCTCGTGATTGAGATGACGGATTAATTCGCCGCTGTCCGAATTAATACTGGTAAGTACGCCATTCGCATTTAAGATAGATGCATTGAAAGCAGTTGAATAGTAAACTTCAAATTTATAAGCCCACCAGTCAGCAAAAACTGACGCATATGCATTATTCTTTGCAAGTTCAGGTGCAACCTTAAAAGCCTCATTTGCGTGCTGCATCGTGTAGTTTTTAATGCCGTAGTCAGAAAAAACACGATTCAACATCACTATTTCATCAGCTCTGTACGAATGTGTATGCACCAGTATTTTTCCATCAATAATGTCAGCAAGAACTTCAAGCCTGAGATTTTTTGCAACGGGAACAGGTGGATTTCCCCTCTTTCTGCGGTCATATTGTTCTTTGGCTTCAATGTACTCTTTTCGATTACGGCGATAGTCAAGAGCCGCGTCAAAATGATCGCGAATTACTTGTTCAACTCCCATCCTGGTTCTGGGCTGTATTCCGCTTCCCTGGCCATGAACGCGGGTTGGATTTTCACCGAGTGCAAATTTTATGGTTTGGGGAGCATCCTCAAACTTCATATTATCCTGACTCTGCCCATACCTTAACTTCAGGGTCGCATTTCTTCCGCCAATCACATTCGCTGAACCGTGCATAAGGTTTATAGTTGTAACACCGCCGGCAAGTGCGCGGTAAATAGAAACTGAGTTGGGATCTATCGATTCGTACATGGTTACTTCTGAAGTAACAGGGTTTGTAGCCTCGTTAACACCTATTGCGTTCAAATGAGAATGTGCATCAATAATCCCAGGCATAACGTATTTTCCTGTCGCATCAATGACTTCTGTATTTTCAGGCGCCGTTAAATTTTTTCCGATTTCCCTGATTATACCGTCAAGAATCAATATATCGGTATTTTGAAGATCATCTCCTGTTACTGTAATTACTGTTCCATTTTTTATCAGCTTATCTCCTTTTGGCTGTGCCTGGATTGACATTGTTGCAAACAGAACTAAAACTGAGGCTATAACTAATTTATACATAGAGGTTCCTTTTCTGTTAAAATTCATAAATCTGTCCATTTGAAACTGTTTTGAAAACTTTAGATTTCTCTTCACCAAATGGTTCAGTGCGTATTGAAAAACTTGCAATGTTGCCCGGTTTTATATCGCCTGTCTTATCTGAGATTTGCAGTATTTCAGCTGTGTTAGCTGTCAGAATTTTTATCAAATCATTTTGATTGAGCTCACCTTCGTCCATCAAAACTTTGAAATGATCTCCGAATTTATCCGGATCCAATCCGCCGCCCGAAAATCCGACCGATACACCGGCTTTCATCAAGCTGCTGATATTCCTCACTGTCTGCAAATAAGATTTCAGCTGACGCTCACGGAACAGCTCTTCCTCTGTAGTCAAGTCATCCTCCGGTTCCTCATCAGTTTCTGTATCCTCTTCATTTTCAGAATTCTCTTCTTCCTTCTCTTTTTTATACCAATTTGGCATCTTCGGCAACTCGACTGATGCCAATACCGGAATATTTTTGTCTGCAAGTGCATCAGCCTTATGCCAGATATTTTTTCCTGAGACAACCACAGCAGAAAAACCGAACTCATCTTGCAATGCAAAAAATCGTTCTAAATCTTCCGGAGAATCTGTTACGAAATATAGAGGAATATGCTTATCCAGTATTGGAAAAAGAGACTCTAAAACTTCATCTCGTTCCGGTGCAGGGATCCCACCTTCAGCTGATGCGAAATAATCAATATGGTCTTTCAGGGCTTCAGCGTCATACATTAGCTGTCTGAATTTAGCCATTACTCCCATCGTTGTGTTTGGGTATGCTCTGTTGCTAAAACCCCCGCGGGCTCCTTCAAACTGAAATACCACTCCTTTATCTTGTTCAAAAAGTCCTGATTCGGTTTTTTCTCCATGCAGGAAAAAGATATCAGACCGTCCGGGAAGCATTTCGCCCTTCAAACTCAGCATGGCAGTCGTAATACCGTACTTCAGGCCTTCTTCAAGATTTTTATCATCTGCTTTCAAAAGTTCTCCCGGTGACCTGTCAGGCTGAATACCAGCGCGTTCATAACCGGGATTTCCCGGGTCGTCTGCACTTTCAAGGTCTCCCCTGTCAGGGCTGCCCCAGGTAGTTAAACCGTTAATAAAACCGGGATAAACATGCAGACTGTCTCCACCGTCCATAACATGGGCATCAAATGGGATTTCTGCATCCTCACCGACAGCTTCAATCACACCATTACGCCAAACGATGGTACCGCTATTTACTACAGAACCGTCTGACAGGTGTATCATAACATTTTCAACGGCATTTGCCGGTAATTCCTGCGCAAATGAAGGAATAGTGAAAAGCAGCATCGATAAAAGGAGAATACCGCATTTGAATAATTTGATCATGGTAAAATTTTATTTTTTGTTCAATTGAATTAAAGCCAAATTGATAAGAACTAAAATTGGAAGAGGATTAAAAAATGTAAATTCATAAAATGCTTAATACCTTAATCCCGGTTATAAAAATTTTGCACCCCTTTACACCTGGATCACACCTGTTTTAAATTCAGGTATTTCCGGGTTGTGATTTGCGCACTTTATTGCACTCGAAATTCTGCTTCTGGTTTCAGCCGGGTCAATAATCTCATCTACCCACAATCTCGCTGCTGCATAACGCACATCCGTTTGATGATCGTACCGGGATTTAATTTTTTCAAGCATTTCAGCTTTATCCTCGTCACTCAGCTCTTCTCCTTTCTTCTCAAGGGTAGAAACTTGTATCTGAGTAAGAACCTTTGCCGCTTGTGTTCCGCCCATAACGGCAATCTGTGCAGTAGGCCATGCATAGATAAAACGAGGATCATAAGCCCGGCCGCACATCGCGTAGTTACCTGCTCCATAACTGTTCCCAAGAACAATAGTAATTTTCGGAACTGTTGAATTAGCCACTGCATTTACCATTTTTGCACCATCTTTAATAATGCCGCCGTGCTCACTTCGTTTGCCGATCATGAACCCGGTTACATCCTGTAAAAATATGATAGGTACTTTTTTCTGATTGCAATTCATTATAAATCTGGAGGCTTTATCTGCACTATCAGAGTATATTACCCCTCCTATCTGCATTTCACCCTGTTTGTTACGAACAACTTTTCGCTGATTTGCAATGATTCCTACATTCCATCCATCAATTCTGGCATAACCTGTAATCAATGTTTGCCCGTATCCTTTTTTATACTCTGTAAAACTGTTGCTGTCAATAAGTCCCTTTATTATCTGGTTCATGTCGTACGGACGATTACGATCGGCAGGAAATTTTTGAATCATCTCTGCAGGGTCAATCTCCGGTTCAAGCGGCTCTTTTCTTTCAAAACCTGCCATTTTTAAAGGGCCAAACTTATCTACCAGATTTCGTATAGTTTCAAGACACTCCACATCATCCTTCATCTTATAATCTGTTACACCGCTGATCTCGGTGTGTGTGGTAGCTCCTCCGAGTGTTTCATTATCTACCTCTTCACCGATTGCGGCTTTCACAAGATAGCTTCCGGCAAGAAAAACACTTCCTGTTCCATCTACAATGAGTGCTTCATCACTCATAATCGGCAGATAGGCTCCGCCGGCTACACAGCTTCCCATAATAGCAGCTATTTGCGGAATCCCTTTAGCACTGATTACTGCATTGTTTCTGAAAATCCGGCCAAAATGCTCTTTATCCGGAAATATCTCATCCTGCATTGGTAAAAACACGCCGGCTGAATCAACCAGGTAAATAATCGGCAGGTGATTTTCAATGGCGATTTCCTGGGCTCGCAGATTTTTTTTGGCCGTAATCGGAAACCAGGCTCCTGCTTTTACGGTAGCATCATTGGCAACAATCATGCAAGTTCTGTCACAAATTGTACCAACGCCCGCAATCACACCTCCTGCAGGACATCCTCCAACATCGTCATACATTTCAAACCCTGCCCAAATTCCCAATTCAAAAAAATCAGTTCCCGGATCTAATAAAAATTTCACTCTTTCCCGGGCGGTCATTTTACCTTTTTTATGCTCTTTTTCTGCTCTTTTTGTACCTCCTCCCTTTTTAATAATTTCTTTCTGGTCACTGATTTCCTGTCTTAGTTTCTCAATCCAGTTGTTAGACATATACTAATCTGTTCCTTTTCAAGTTAATTTATATAATTTAATTTTTGATATATTGATAATAGCGTTCTAAACGTAACGTTGAAAATAAAGAAAAACTGCAAATTGAGAACAAAGTAATTTTTTTTCTAATTTCATACACAAATTTACAATGAGATTTCTTTTCTGCCTGTTAATCATTTCCATATCCATTCTGCCAGCATCTTCGTTAGCCCAGCGAAATATTACCTATCAGTCTCTTTTACAACGTGCTGACCAGCCTAAAGTTTATATCAGTGAACTCACCCTTCCGTCTGATGAAGAGTTGGTAAACTTCAGTGTAGCATTCAGAATGGACCATGATTTCATTCCATTCATCAAAGTGAATGAAGATCAAAATCTACCCAGCACTGACTACCAGTATTTTTCCAATATACGAATGGGGCTTGAACTCTATTCAGGTTCGCATGAAGAGAGTTCAAGGAAAAAGGTGAGAAATTTGGACCCTGTGGTTCGAAGCAGCTGGCAGGATACAGCATGGGCAGAAACTTTTCAGGCTACCAGGTCAAACGCTGATTTTGCGCAGGGGGCGATTAGTGTAAATGCTAAACCGGGTGAGTATACATACATGCTGCAACTTCGCAGAGGTGAGTCCGTTACCGAACAAAATTCCAGGATGCAAAATGTGACTTTGCCCGACTATACAGAACGGAATAAAATATCACTCATTGAACTATCAGATTTTGTTGAAAAAGAAGATGGCAGCTATGAAGGCACACTTTTAAATTATGGTGAGAATGCTCTCTATGGTGAAGATTTTCAATTAATGATACTCAATCCCGCAAAAATTTCATCCGATGAGCTGAGAATTGAAATTTACCGGCTTCTGCCCGGTGAAGATGAAAATGTATCAGACGAAATGCTGTTCAGCGCTGAACTCAATAACCAGGAAGATATCAGGGGAACCGGGTTTACAATTAAACCCCAGATAGAAAGTGTATCATTAAATTTTGATGATAGTGATGAAGGCTACCCGGTTTCAGTAGTTTCTATTCCAAACGGCCGGTTTCCAAATTCAGGATTCAAAATTTTTCTAAAAGATGTAAAACAAGACACCACCATAGCTGAAAAAACTATGGGCTCGTTATGGCCCGATATTCCTGTGAGTCTTCTTAATTTAAACATTGCAATTGACATGCTGCGCTTCATGGTAAGTGATAAAAAAATAGAAGAGATTAAATCGGGCAGCTCTGCAGAGAAGGAGAGAAAATTCAGAGAGTTCTGGAAAGAGAGAGATCCCACTCCGGATACTGAATTTAATGAACTTATGACTGAATACTACGACAGAATTGATTACGCTTACCGTGAATTTACGACCCCGCAAAATCCAGGTTTTGAAACGGATCGCGGGAAAGCCTACATTTTATACGGGCCGCCAAATGAGAAAGAAAGGCGATTACCTACCGATGCTCCTGCAAGAGAAATCTGGTATTATGATAACCGTACACTTGTTTTTGAAGCCACCACCGGTTTTGGAGATTTTAAATTGGTTGCTGAGCAGTAAATGAATATCCGGCACTTAAAGTGTTTTAATAAATTTTTTATTTGAAAGCGAGTATTAGTTCATCTACTTTTCAGGCTATGAAACCTCGAATATTACTTTCAATGGGTGATTACAACGGCATTGGCCCGGAAATAATCATGAAATCGTTTTCAGAAAAACCGGATGATTCGTCTGTTATCATTGCAGCCGGACATGAAAAAATATTTGAATTCTACAGAAAAAACCTATCGATTGACACAGAGTTAAACCTCATTAAAAACATAAAAGAGGCAAAATCAGGAGCTCTCAATATTTTCAATACCATCAGTGCTGATGACATTGATATACAGCCGGGCAGTTTAACTAAACACGCCGGTAAATCATCTATGAAAACAATAAAAAAAATCTTAAACCTCTGTCTTGATGGTCAGGCCGATGCTATGGTTACAGCCCCAATATCCAAAGAGGCCATTCACCTGGGCGGATACAATTACCCGGGACATACTGAATTTTTAGCTGAATTATCCGGTTCTGCCGACTATTTAATGATGCTTGTAAGCGGGGACTTACGTGTGGCACTTACTACTATTCATGTACCTGTTTCCGAGGTACCAAGATTGATATCAGAGTCTTTAATCTTGCAAAAACTTCGCATCCTGCATGAGAGTTTAAAATTTGATTTTAAAATATCCAAACCAAAAATATCAGTTTTGGGTCTGAATCCGCATGCCGGTGATGGCGGCGTGATCGGCCGTGAAGAACTTGACATAATAGCCCCAGCCCTGCAAAAAGCAAATTTGAATGATATAGATGCTTCCGGCCCGCATTCTGCCGACAGTTTCTTTGGCAGCGGTGAGTACAAAAAATATGACGCAATTCTTGCCATGTATCACGACCAGGGGCTGATTCCTTTCAAAACCCTCAGTTTTGGAAGCGGCGTAAATTTTACTGCCGGATTGCCAGTGGTAAGAACTTCTCCCGATCACGGAACTGCATATAATATCGCAGGACAGAATAAAGCTGATTACCGTTCATTTACTGCAGCTCTTGAGCTTGCAATATTACTGGCAGAAAATAAAATCAGGAGCTCAATAATTCATGCCTGAGATCTCAACATCTGAAACCCAAATTTATTCTGTTCTTGCTGAAGTTTATGATGTGCTGATGGACGATGTAAACTATGAATTATGGGCTGACTTTATTGATGAAATCATGATTGAACATCATCCGGAACCTACAGAAGTTTTGGAATTGGCATGCGGTACCGGTACAATGGCATTATCTCTCGAAGAGTTTGACTGCTATAATATTACAGCTACCGATGCTTCACCTCAGATGATTAACAAAGCCCGTGAAAAAGCATCAAAAACAGACTCAAAGATTGATTTCCGAACAATGGATTTTCTCTCTATTGATCTTGATAAACGTTATGATGTTATCTACATGGTGTTTGACAGCATAAATTATCTGCTTTCTGATGATGATATACATAAATTTTTTGGCGAAATTAAAAAGGTTTTAAATTCGAATGGTATCTTCATCTTTGATTTTACAACTCCCAGGAATTCTGTTAAATCAATTAAATATTTAAATAATGAAACCGGTACCGCTAAAACCGGCTATAAATACTACAGAACTACCCGTTTTGACCGGAAAGAGAATATGCATTACAATGATTTCAGGATTCACAAGCTGGACAACAATCAAAAAATTATGCAAAACTACAGGGAAATCCACAAGCAAAGGATCCACACATTACATGAAATGAAATCCTTTATTGGAAAATCCGAATTAGATTTAGTAACCGCCTACGACGGGTTTCAGTTAAAACCGGCTCATAAAAACAGTTTACGTATAACCATGGTATTACAATGAGTGAACAAGCAGTTATCGAGATGAATAACGTTTCGGTTAATTATGACAACAATGTTGTACTTGACCAGCTCTCTTTCAGACTTGGAAACGGTGAGTTTTGTTATTTAACCGGGAAAACCGGGGCGGGAAAAAGCTCATTTCTGAAACTTTTATACAGAGATATTAAACCAGACGAAGGAACAGTGCATGTAGCCGACTTTGATGTATCATCACTTCCCGACCGGAAAGTGCCACATCTCCGAAGACGTTTGGGAGTAGTATTTCAGGATTTTCAGCTACTGCCGGATAGAACTGTTTTTGAAAACATTGCTTTTGCTCTTGAAGTTACCGGCAAAAAGAAATCGTTTATTAAACAACGTGTTCTGGAGATACTTGGTTTGGTTGGTTTAAGTCACAAACGAAAAGCGATGCCTGATGATCTTTCAGGCGGGGAGCAACAGCGTGTGGTAATAGCAAGAGCACTTGCCAATGAACCGCGAATTCTGCTTGCGGATGAACCCACCGGCAATCTTGATCCCGAAGCAAGCAGCGAAATAATGGATCTGCTGAAAGTAATAAATAATAGAGGTATGGCTGTTCTGATGGTTACTCACGATTATGAAGTCATAAAAAAACATCCGTTCAGAACAATTAGAATCCACAATGGAAAACTTGAAGAAATTTCTATCGAAAGTTTAGCATAAATGCTGCACTGCAATTTTTCCGGCTGAATTTGCTTCTGTTCTCTAAGAAAGAAACCCGGGATCAACCGGGTTTCTCTACTACGTTGGCTTTTTCGGGGTACAAATATTCACACAACAAAGTTGCATGAATATTATGCTAACGTAGCAATATTTATTTTGTTCCCGGATTTTGAGCTGATGTAACTGATATTCTGTTGTGGCAGGAGTTGTTGAGGAATTCAGTCGTTGAGAAGTTTATCAGTGAGACCGGAAAATCTGTGAATATCATTTGATACAGCATCAATAAATGTGCGTTTATCCCCATGAAACATAAATTTGTTTCGCGCCCTTGTAACTGCAGTATAAATGAGTTCCCTGGATAATATAGGTGAGTTTCCTTCAGGAAGCATAAGGTGTACGGTATCAAATTCGGAGCCCTGGCTCTTGTGAACAGTCCAAAACCATGCAGCTTCATGATGAACAATCTGTGAGGGATGTACGACCTTCAAACTTCCGTCCGGTTTTTTAAAGTATGCCCTCGTCATTTCATTTTCTTTTTTAATAACGCCAAGATCACCGTTAAACAGATTCAGCTGATAATCATTTTTAGTAATTAATACAGGTTTACAGTCAAAAAGAAGATTTTTAATTGGCAACCTTTTACGAGATGAAAGATATCTTTCAAATTCACGATTTAACTGATTAACACCCGGGCTTTTATATCTGAATGGTGTGAGCCATACAGAATTTTGCCAGTGATCAATCAGGCTTGAAGGTGCTGAAATATGTTTTGCCTGCTGATATTTCTCATATAACTCTTCAAATATTGATTCATAGTCACTTTCCGAACATAAGTTATACCCAATGCTTACATCAGTAAATTGATCTTCAGTAAGGAGCTTCCAGGCACTTTCACTATTTCCCTGCCTGACTAACTCAGCCAGGTTCCCAATTCCGCTTTCGTTACCGAACCTGTAATTTTTTTCAAGGTAGATTATTGAATCATTTATTTTGCTTCCCTGATCAGAACTGCTCTCAATTTTAATACCCGGAAAATCAATGCGAATTATTTGTGAAAACTGCTCTGAAAAGCCATTGGATTTTTTTACACAAATATCACCCATCACAGCACCGGCTTCAACAGACGCCAATTGGTTTTTGTCGCCCACAAATATTAATGAAGTGTTACTGTCAATATTTCGAAGAAGCTTCTGAGCCAGGTTAAGATCCATCATGGATGCTTCATCGATAATAATCATATCGTAAGGCAGCGGGTCATGAATCTCAGGAAGCAGTCCGTTGCGGTTGTAAGGTTGTAAAAGCCTGTGAAGAGTTACCGCTTCATTTGGAAACATACCGGAAAGTTCGCCGGGCAAATCTAAAAAACTTTTGGCGCTATTTAAGGCCTCACTCATTCTTGCAGTAGCCTTACCGGTTGGTGCTGCCAGGGCAACCCTGAAAGTTTTTCCAAAGCGTTTGAAATTGAGTGCCAGAATCTTCGCAATAGTTGTCGTTTTACCTGTTCCGGGACCGCCTGAAAGGACGATCAGTTTTTTGTAGAGAGAAGCAATTGCAGCTACTTTTTGATAATCTGTCTCTTGTTCAGAACTATCGGCAGAGAAAAACGCGGTTACAAATTCACGGAGCTCAGGCTGTAGTGGTTCATCGTTTGTTTGGGCTGATATCTCTTTAAGTTTTTGTGATACTAGCAGTTCAAAAGACCATGATTTGTGCATATAAAACCGATTCCGGGCATCAATAATAAACGGTTTTAATTCGCCGGGGCCACCCGTGATAACCGAGTTTTTTAAAACAGATATGTTGGCCGACTGCGGCAGTTTGCGGATGATTGAACTATCCAATTCAAGATAAGAACCGAGTGTATTGTACGATAAGTTAAGTGGCAGGCAAATGTGCCCCGCTTTTTTGAATAAATTTAAAAAAACAATTGCGAAAATAACTTCTTTTTCAATCTGTCCATACATCGATTCCAGGAACAGAATCATCTCTTTTCCATGGATATCGAAATCAATATCATTCAGAAATCTGTCATCATCATTTGAATAAATGTTATTACAGCTTTGAAAATCTAAATTTGTCTGCATCCGCTCCTCATTCGCTCAGCACTTCTTTGACAATTGATTTCGCTTCGTCCTGAATCATTTTAAGGTGTTCTTTTCCTTTAAAGCTCTCTGTATAAATTTTATAAATATCTTCCGTACCCGAAGGCCTGGCAGCAAACCAGCCATTTTCTGTCACAACTTTTAAACCTCCGATCGGGGCATTGTTGCCCGGGGCATGAGTGAGTTTTTGAATAATCTCTTCGCCTGCCATTTCGCTTGCTGCAACCTGTTCCGGGGATAAATTTGCAAGTTTCTTTTTTTCATCCGGGGTTGCAGGTGCATCAAGGCGCTCGTAAACCGGACTCCCAAACTCACTTTCAAGTGTACGGTAATGTTCTGCGGGGTCCTTGCCGGTTTTTGCCGTTATTTCTGCGGCAAGCAGATTCAGAATAATTCCGTCTTTATCGGTAGACCATACTGTGCCATCTTTTCTCAAAAAGGAAGCTCCTGCACTCTCCTCTCCGCCAAAACCATATGTACCCTCCAAAAGTCCATCCACAAACCATTTAAAACCCACCGGTACTTCTGCAAGATCTCTGTTCATCGACTTCGCCACTCGGTCAATCATACTGCTCGAAACAAGGGTTTTCCCTATTTTTATTTCATTTGACCATTCCGGCCTGTTTTGAAAGAGATATTGAATTGCCACGGCAAGATAGTGATTCGGATTCATCAGCCCGGCTGACCTTGTAACAATTCCATGCCGGTCAAAATCGGGATCATTTCCAAAAGCAATATCATACCTGTCTTTTAATTTGATCAGGCTTGCCATTGCGTAAGGAGAAGAACAGTCCATCCGGATTTTTCCATCTTTATCAACCGTCATAAAACTGAATGTCGGATCAATCCGGGGATTTACAATGTCAATATCAAGACCATAGGTCTCAGCGATTGGTTTCCAGTAATGAACACCTGATCCACCCATAGGATCTGCCCCGATTTTAAGTCCTGACTCTTTGATTACATCCAGATCAACCACGTATTTAAGATCGTCCACATAAGGCTGCACAAAATCATACGCATGTGTATTCTCTTTGTGAAATGCACTTTTAAGGCTTATTCGTTTAACTCCCTCCAGGTTGTTACGGAGATACTGATTGGCTTGCATTTCAATTGCATTTGTAATAGATGTGTTTGCCGGTCCCCCATTAACTGAGTTATATTTAAATCCACCGTCTGAAGGCGGGTTATGTGAAGGAGTTATGACAATGCCATCTGCCTTATGGATATCGTTTGCATGATTGAATTTTAATATAGCATGAGAAATAACAGGTGTTGGTGTATAACCCATTTCTCTCTGAAAACGAATATGAACTCCATTGGCTGCAAGCACTTCAATAGCAGTGATTAGTGCCGGTTCAGATAGTGCATGGGTATCCATTCCAATAAAAAGCGGCCCGTTTATTTTGTTTTCTATACGATAGTCGGCGACAGCCTGACTAATTGCAAGGATATGATTTTCATTAAATGTATCATCCAGTGAGGTGCCTCGATGTCCCGATGTACCAAAATTTATTTCATGAAGCGGATTTTCTGGATCAGGCTGTCTCTGGTAGTAGTTTACAATGAGTCCGGGGATGTTTTCAAGAATCGTATAAGGTGCCTTTTTTCCGGCAAGTTTGTCAATAGCCACAGCAGTTAGTTTTTAGTTAAAAATCCATTGCACAATATAAAGATGTTTTAGTTTAGCTATAAAAACAAGCTTGTTCATATCTTTAGCTGAAAATTTCATCAAAATCTATCAATTTGTTGGAGCCTGAAAGTAAAAGTTGTCATTAACTTTATAAGGCCGGTTTAACAAGCACACGTTTAAGTGTTTCAATTATCTCTTTTTGGGGTTTGTGAAAATAGATCCCTGTCTCATTCCCGGGTTTTATGCCTCTTACAAAAAGATAAAAAACCCCGCCAAAATTCAGATCATAATCATAGTTATCTATTCTGTTTTCAAGATATTCTGACAGTGCAAGTGTATAAAAGTGATACTGTACATCGTAGGATTTCTCCCTGATCTCATCCGTTAATTTTATTTTGCTGTAATCGGCGAATGAATCTCCCAGGTAGTTGGACTTATAGTCAACTATATATGCTTTACCGTTTTGCCAAACCACAAGATCAATAAATCCTTTCATAAAAGACTTTGCAGCAGTTCTGTTGATCGCTTTTACCTCTCTCCCACCGCGTATCAGCAACTCAGCTTCTTTTTGACCGGGCTCATCACTCATTAGCTGGAACTCCATTTCAGACAACTGATCCGCAGAATCCAGTTTATTCAATTTCAAAATTTCACTCCCTTCAGCGCATAAGTCCAGGCAACTTACATCTTCCACCATTTTCAAAAGGCAATGTGCCCATTCCGGATCCAATCTGTTGCGTTCAAGCAATGAATCAATCTCTTTCATTAATTCAGAACGATTCTGATCTCCGAATACCTGTTCTTCGAATACTTTGTGAATGATTGTACCCGCTTCAGCTCCACGCGGAAAGTCAAACAGAGAATATTTATGAACCTCCGTCAGTTTTTTCTCCGGTATGATTCCTGCAGTCCACTCATCATAATCAGGTTGATAGACAGATCCTCGGTCACTGCTTATTAGTGACGAAAAGCTGAACATATTTTTGGATGAATGTAACCTTTTAAAGGCATGAAATTTTTGAGGAACTATTTTTCTGTTTTTGATCACATCAAATTTTATTCCATCAAGTGATTGATCATTAAGTTCAGAAACAGAGAAAAGTGAAGGATTTTCTGCAGCCAGTTCTTCGATGCATTTTGAATAATATACTGCATCCAAACTCCCATCTCCTTTTTTCAGGTTACTGAGAGTATTAAAATAGGGTTCCAGCCTCTTTCTTCCAGAGAGAATAGCTCCAAGACCGCTAAAGCAGGTGTCCTGTGATACTCCTAAATAAACATAATTGGCATAGCGTGCCCTGGTGATTGCCACGTAAGCTTTTCTGACTTCTTCAGCTGTTTTCTCAACCAGATTTTCTCGCAGAGCAATATCTTTTTGATCAGAATTGGAATATGAAAAATCCATTATCTGCTTATAATTTTCACCTTCTTTTCGGTGATAGGTAACCGGAAGATCTGAATTCATTGTTGTATTCCATAAGAAAGGAGAAAATACGACTGGAAAACTCAGTCCTTTGCTATTGTGTACAGTGGTGATTCTGACCAAACCTGAATCATTTTCAAGACGGAGCTGATCTTCATCACGTTTTGTATTTTCCTCTTTTCGCTTCCCTGTAAGCCAGTTGAGCAATCCTTCTATCTGTAGTGAATACTCCAGTTCTGCTTTGCTGCAGAGATCCGCTACCTGGAAAATATTACTGATTACGCGGTCTGTATTGTCAAGTTCTGAAATAGATAATAATCCTTCCCTTTCGAAAAAAAGCCACCGAAAAGCCGGGTAAAAGCCATTATCTTCAAAATTTTTCCGGAAAAGCTGCAGCTCTTCAAGCAGTTTGTCTGTTCTCTCTTCATCTTCATCAGATGGAAAATCAGACATATTCAGTCCCCGAAACCCGGACATCATCAATTTACGAACAGAATTTCTGCTGCCGGCATCAGTTACACTTTCAAGCAGCAGCTGAACTCTATAGGCTTCGGGTGTAGTAAATACATTCTGTCTGCTAATTTTTACAGACTTTATGTTTAACTTTTTTAACTCTTCCTGTATATTTTCACCTTCTTTATGACTGTTTACCAAAACTGCAATATCACCGGCTGCCAATGGTTTATCCCGGATCTTCAATAAACCGTCAGCCCCTTGTTTTAGTAGTTTGGTGATACGATGTGCCACATCTCTGTAAACGTTTTTTCGAAGCTGATTTTTATTTTGATATTCCGATTCATTCTTTCTGTTTATGATCACTTGCATGGGGGATACTTTTTTACCGTTTTCCGTCAAATAATCATCAATATTTCCATACCCGGCAGGATAAAAATCAAACTCGTCAATAATAAAAGCATCCTTCTTCTTTGAAAATAGTTTATTGACAGAATCGATAACCATCGGGTTGCTTCGGTAGTTATTATTAAGTGTAAATCGTGATTTCGCAGCGGCTTCATTCCTGGCTTGCATGTAAGCAAATACATCAGCACCTCTGAACTCGTAAATTGCTTGTTTTGGATCACCAATCATTATCAGGGAGACCGATTTCTCATTTACAGGATAAATGTGGCTGAATATTTCGTACTGTACGGGGTCAGTGTCCTGAAATTCATCTACGAGTGCTATGGGAAATTTTTGGCGCAGTTTTTCAGCAAAATAGACTCCGTTGATTCCCTTAAGACTTTCTGACATGAAATGTAAAAGATCATCATAGGTAACAGAAGACCATGTTTTTCTCTTCCTATTATAATTTTTCTGCAGATTGTCGAGCATATCCAGCAGAAAAGCTGTTTTTATATCCGCGAATTTTTCTGACAGGTTTATCAAATCATCACACAGATTATAAAAATCTCTATCAAAAAAAAATTTTCTGCCGGCCTTCTTATAGTTGTCAGGATTATCATGATACGATTTGCAAAATTTTTCGACGTATGTATAATTTAGTGAGTGAAAACTGTCCATATCTGCCAGTTTATCAATCTCAGCAGACCATCTGTCAAGATTTCTTTGAGTAAATCCTTTCAAATTTGTTTTGATCAACTCATTACGGATACTTTCTTTATCCTCTTCCCATGCCAGGCTGATATCTTTTTTTAAAGAAATGAATTTTTCAAGAACCGGCCTCGGTTCAGGCAGTGAATCCTTGTCAGGCTCGATCCCGGAATATGGTTTGGAAATAACAGAGTCTGCAAGATTGAAAAAATGATCAGGAGATTTTGCAGTTATTTTAAATAGTTCAGACATTAAATCATGGAGATCTGAATGGTGATTTGAAGACATGAAACTGCGCCAATAATCCTGTACTTCCTTTTCGAGTAGAATGTTGGTCTCTTCTATTTCCCAGTCAACAGGAATTCCAGAAAGCAATATGTGTTCATTCAAAACGGACTGACAAAATCCATGAATCGTTGAAATAGATACATCATCGAAATTGGTGATAGCCTCCTGAACTCTTGAGAGTGCATCCGGATCGTTTTTAAAATAATTCAAAAATTCTTGTCCAAAATTATCCGTTGTTTCCCTTTCAGGATAGACAAGAAGTTCCCTGCAATCCCTTAATCTCTCGTAAATCCTCGCTTTCAACTCTTTTGTAGCTGCTTTTGTGAAGGTCACGACAAGAAGCTCATCCACTTTCGCTTTTCCTTCTGCAATAAACCTGGCAAATAAACCGGCGATAGTAAATGTTTTCCCGGTACCCGCGCTTGCTTCAATCAATACACGAGGGCTTGGATTAAGACCGAATATTTCAACAGGTTTCATATACTATTCAAGATTCTTTATTAAATCTTTAAAAACACGATCAGAGTTTTCACGAAATTCAGGTAACTCAAGAGGATTCGTGCGTCCAAACCATAACTGGTAAACCGGATCACTATTTTCAGCTATTACAAAATTACCAAACCATTCTGATTCGCCCCGTTGAATTGCCTTCTCAAAAGTTTCTTCGTAGTTAGATTTTGAAAATGAAAATGACGTTTTAGGTGCAAAGAGAAAAGGCCTTTGGATTCCCTTGAGATAAATCTCAGCAAGGTTTTCAAGTGTTTCAACAGGATCATCAACGGGCGAAAAAGAGAACCATTCACCTCCGTCTTTTTTTGCATTTAACAGGATCCTGTTTTCAACAAAATTTTTCTTGAAGTGATTCAGTATATGCAGGTATCGGAGCCATGCAACAATCAGGTTTTTCCCGCTCTTTGAAGAGAGAAAAATGTCATAGTATTTATTTGTAGAATAGCTCTTAACATAACCTTCTATAGTACTGCTGTTCAGTTGATAAGAGATATTTATCTGATTTTTTTTATATGACCCTGTCTCTTCAGAGATTATTTTAAGAATCTTCTGATCTTGTTCAATTATTCTATCTGTTTCTTGGTGACCAAGAAAATCGTCCGGAACCATACCACTCTTTATCAGCAGGTTCTTTGATGGCTCTTTACCTGTTTCAGTTTCCATCCATCCAAGAACTGTTCCGGTTAGCTTGTATGATAAGAGAGCATCAGGTACAAATATCTCTTCTCCCAGCCGGTCATCAAAATCAGAAAGCCAAACACCGAAATTATCTTTTAAATAAAATTTAACCGGGTTTCTGAAGAAGGATTCTAAATCCTTAATCCGAATAACTTCCCCAAATATTTCGATGCTTTCAGCTGTAGCTGAGTAGTTTCCGCTTTTTTTATCATCCGTGTTTAGTGATTCTGCTACTTCTGCATAAATATTCGAATATGATTTATTGCATTTAAACTGATTTTCAGAAAAACCGTTTAAAGACTCTTCCTCGATCAAATTATACATATTTACACCAGTAATATGTTCAATTCTGTCTATCCATTTTTCTAAAATAACAGAAGGTTGAATTTTCTCATTATCTACAATGCTTCTTCCTACATAACTGATAAAAAGTTTTTCGGTTGGTGCCATAACATACTGCAGAAAAAGATGCCTGTCTTCATCTTTAACAGTTGTTTCTCTTGAAGTGGGCGAATTTTGAATAAGATCAAATTCTGGTGCGCTTATTTTTCTCGGAAATTCTTCTTCGTTTAATCCAATCAGGGCAACGATTTTAAAGGGTATATTTCTCATGGGTACCATTGAACTGAATACAACTCCTGTTGCCAGGGATGCTGTGGTTGAGCGACTCTCCTTAATCGCGGATAAAATTTCTTTCTTGAAAACCCGGTATGGTACTTTTTCCTTAAAACCGCTAAGCCTGCTCTGTTCAAGCAGAGACCTCATAAACTCAATAATATCATGCAAACGATATTCTGAAGAGTTCACAGGAAATAGACTCTCAATCCAGTAAATACCTTTTTCACGCCAGTCATCCAGAGTTCGATCCTCGGTTGAATCAATTCGAATCTCGTTTAACAAGTTGATACATGATGAAAAACGGCTGAGTATATCCTCTTTTTCAGTAGTGTCAATACCTTGATAAGCAGGTATATCATCAATCATTACGAAATCAGGAAGGTCAAAGAGATGCCCCAGCCAAAGACTGTTAAGAGCAGAACGATACGTAGTGGTTCTGTTTTCCGGCTGCTCTTCGATCTTTCGATGATCCGAATCCATGCCCCAGGTGATATGATTATCTGTAATCCATCTTCGGATCAGGCTGATATCTGCCTCACTCAGATTAAACTTCTCCATAATCGGACCACTGTGCAATATGTCCATAAAATTGGACGGAAACCACCTGCTCTCAGTAAATTCTAAAATTTGTTCCAAGAGGATGTAGATAGAATTTTTATTGCTGATATTTTTTTCTCCAATCGTAAAGGGAATTTTGGGCAGATCACGATCTTTCGTTCCAAATACGGCCCGGATGTAAGAAGTATATTTATCCATATCGGGTGAAACGACTAGAATGTCATCAGGATAAACTGTATCTGAAATTTCAATGCAATTCAGTATGTAATTGTGCAGGGTTTCGATTTCACGCAATTTGGAGTGACACGAATGTATTGATACCGTTTGATCGGGAGGAGCTGATGATCTGCCGGACTGGTTTTTATCTGTGGTCAACAGTCGATTTTGAATAAGATGCAGAAATGAAGACCCGCTCCTTTTTTCATAATGAGTATTCTGCTCAAAATCAGCCTTGTATTCTGATATAAAAAACTGGAGCGACTTTTCTGCAGATATCTCTTCATCTAACATATCAATCAGAAAATCATTTTTTTTATGAACTATAGTTTTTAAATCCAGCAGCTGATGGTTAAACATGTGAACAGGTATTTGTGCAGAGTATGCCACAAGTATTTCAACAAGCGGTTCGGGCAGTTTTCCTGAGTGAAACACCCAAAGATTCCTGGCAGGATCCGTTCTTACTTTTCCATTTAAAATTTTCTGCAGAATGTCGTTCCAGAGTACCGGGCTGTGGTATTGCAATTTTGAACTGTAATAACTATCCCAAATTTTGATTAAACGATTCCAAAGATTCATCTGCCACACTTCGTGTCTGTTACCGGATACCTCATTGCCCTTATCCCATTCCAGGATCATATCAGGCCGGTGAACCATATACTTATCGTACACGGAAGCAATTAAATCACTCAGCTGAATATATCGCTCCACCCTGTTTCCTTTTGCGGAGTTTGATATATAATTTTCTATCAATTTTGCATTTTCCGGAATATCCCCGTTCATTAGCAAGTTCAAAATCGCCCATTTCAACGGATTTTTATCTGTGGCCAGCTCCTTGGGAGTATCGGGATGTAAACGCCTGATCTCATTCCACATCCACTCAGCAGGCAAAAGATATTGTATATTTGCACTGATCACATTCTGTTCAGCAATCTTGAATTGAAGCCAGCGGGCATTATCCCGATTGGGCACTATTATCGTATCACTCTGAAGCGGATGCATATTGCCTGAAAAATGTAAAGATTTACTCAGTTTTTCAGCCAGCCATTCAAGCCTGTTACTTTTATAAAGATGGAGCATACATTCATTAGGATTGTATTTTGAATTAGATCAGTATAGAAAAAAATATATGCAGGGCAAATAATATTTTGCGACCCAATTTCCCCGATTGTTTAAAATTGATTTTGATATTTCATTACAAATTTTGAGCCTTATAGAAACAGCCAGATATTAGATCCGAGGATTAAACAATGGAGCTGGTTTACGGCACGGCGCTGACCGCTAAGAGCTAAATGCAAATAAGCAATTTGATGGAATTACTGGGCATTGAATTAAGAGATAAAGAAAGGGATGCAGATGAGATAAAAACGTACAAACTTATTTTAAAAAGATTTGGAGACGGCAATCTTGCAGCAAAAGCACGCGATAAAATTGGAATTACGTATCAGGTTCAAATAAATATAATGATTTATGATACTTACCTGCCTAAGATGAGAGAATAAAATTAAATGACTTCTTTTACTTTAGTATCCCTTACTCTCCACATACTCTTTAATTGCGTCTGTAGCAGCTGCCGAGTAGCTTGAATTGTGATCACTTGCATATTCTCTTAGCCGGTCAGTAATAGTTTCTTCAATGTAATAGCTGACAATTTTTTTACCTTTGAGATCCTCCGGATGAATATCATTCTTTTTGCTGCGGTATGAATCCTTTCCGGGTTCTGCCTCCGGATCATTTCCAAAACTTTCAGTACTCTCAGACTCAATCAGGGCGTTATAATCAGGGATAAAGTCAAAATTTGAATTTTCGATTACATCGTAGCCGAGCGGGGAGTGGCCAAGACTTTTTTTATTTGACATAAATTAGTATCCGTTTCGTATTTCTTTAGCAAGTGCAAAATAATCCTGAGCTCCATTACTGCTGCCATCGTACTCAAATATTGTTTTGTGATGACTCGGAGCTTCAGCAAGAGCCACATTATCACGTATTACAGTGCCATAAACTTTTGCTCCGAAATAGTCTCTGATATGGCCTACAACTTCTCTGTTGAGGTTTTTTCGATGGTCATACAATGTACAAACAATTCCTTCAACCTTTAAATTTTTATTGAGCCGTTTCTGAACAACTTTGACCAGATCCATTAATTTGGACAAGCCGTGCAGCGCTAAATATTCTGATTGCAATACAATCACAATTTCATTAACAGCAGTAAATGCATTGAGTGTAAGTAATCCAAGATTTGGCGGACAATCAACTAAAATAAAATCGTAGTCCTGTTGTACCTGAACAAGAGCATCTCGCAAGAGACATTCACGGGCAGGTTCATTCACAAGTTCCATTTCTGCACCTGATAAATCTATAGAAGATGGCAGTATTTGAAATTTTTCATAATCTATGATAACATCTTTTATATCTGCCTCTCCCCGCAAAACATGATATACATTCGTATTCAGTTTTTGGGAATGCATTTTCAGGGAATACGTAAGATTAGCCTGTGGATCCATATCGATCAACAGGACCTTAAAACCCATCCGGCTTAATCCGGCTCCGACATTGATGGTTGTTGTTGTTTTTCCTACCCCACCCTTTTGATTTGTAAACGCTATAGATCTTGTTGCCATATTCCGGAATTCAATTTTTAATTTATCACCAGTGAGTACTATAAGAGATAAACTTCTAATAGAGTTGTTACAACTTATGCGAATATTTTAATAAATAAAAACCGGATAAATACCAATTTATCAGTTAGTTTTACCTATTTAAAATGAAATCATTAATATTAACTGGTTATTATCTTTCAAATTACAATTCACAAAATGAATTTCATTTAATAACTGATCATTTCTTATTTTGAATAGGTTGAAATCAAAAATATCTGAATTCGTCACTATATAAGTATTGAGTTATGGGTAAAAATATTCCCGGCATGAGATTTTTTAGCCGAAAGCTGATTAAGCCCCAGGATTTGAATGCGCACGGGACTCTGTTTGGGGGATCTGTATTAAGCTGGATTGATGAAGAGGCGGCTATCTATGTAATATGTCAGCTTGGAAAAGGAAACATCGCTACTAAATTTATGTCTGAAATTGATTTTGTAAGTTCTGCCAAGCTCGGAGATATTATTGAGATAGGTATGGAAACTGTAAAATTTGGCAAAACCTCAATTACTGTAAAGTGCGAGGTAAGGCACAAATTTACTCTCAAAACAATCATTCGAATTGATAAAATTGTTTTTGTACATCTTGACGAAAAAGGACACCCGGTTCCTCATTATGTAACCGAACCGGCAAATGAATAAAAAACGAAAGAGATACTATGAGCTCAGGCAATCAGAAAGTTGACCGCCAAATGATAGAAAAGATGATGTATGGTGAAGAAAAATACATTAAGGAATTTGCTGAAGCATCGATCAGTTCATTTTCTGAATTCAAGGAGCAATTTTCGAATCACTTGTTAAGCAGGGACATTGAGAATCTTAGACGTGCAGGCCATAAAATAAAGCCTGCCGCACTAATGCTTAATCTGAAAGAGCTAATGGAGCTGTACAGTTTTTCAAAAGAGCAACTGGAAAACAGTGCCGATCAATCCGAATTGAAAGATACTGCTGAAAAGGTAGATGCGTTTTGTGAGCAGGTAATTCAGGATTTCGAAAATATAATTGAAAACTAAATGTTATGAATATGTGATGATTCTCAAATGAATATCATTAAATTTAAATAAAAAAAATTACCACATGCCCAACGATCAAAATCAAAAAGTACTCATTGTAGAAGACGATCACGATCTTGCAGATCTTGTTAAAATAAATTTGACAGATCAGGGGTATTCCGTTCTGCATGCTGATAACGGGTTAGCAGGAGTCGAAACATTTCAAAAAGAGAATCCATCAATTGTGATTCTGGACATTATGCTTCCAAGACTGGATGGATTTGAAGTTTGTAAACGCATTCGAAAAGAAAACCGTCAAGTTCCCATCCTTATGCTTACTGCCAAAGCTGAAGAGGTGGATAAGGTACTTGGTCTTGAGTTAGGGGCCGATGACTATATGACAAAACCGTTCAGTATCAGAGAGTTAATGGCAAGAGTTAAAGCAATATTCAGAAGAATTGAAGTTGATAATGAGAGTAAGGATGATATGCCGGAAGTAATCGAATTTGATGATCTCGAAATCTATCCCGATAAAAGGAAAGTGGTTATGAATAATGAGGCAATTGAACTGACCACCAAAGAGTTTGAGCTTCTGCTTCTATTCGCATCCAATCCTGGCAAGGCATATAGCAGGCAGCAGTTACTAAACCTTGTATGGGGCTATCAATATGACGGATATAGCCATACTGTTAATTCACATATTAACAGGCTCAGAAGTAAAATAGAATCAGATCCATCCCAGCCAAAATATATACGAACTGTGTGGGGTATGGGATATCGCTTTTCTGATTTAAAAGAGTTACAAGAGCATGCGTAGTTTTTACCTGAAATTAGCTGTTATTTTTTCCGGTTTGCTGATTGCATTCGGTATGCTTGTTGCATATACCAGCACAAATGCTTCTCTAGGATATGTTCAGGAAACCACACAAAAAAGCAACGCAAATCTTGCACGGACACTTGCACAGGAATTCCGGCCGCTTCTGAAGGATACAATTGATCACAAAGCAATCAGGGATAAAATTCAACAGCTTAGCGGTACAAATCCGCAATTTGATATTTATCTTTTAAACAGGCAGGGTGTAATTAAGGGATCTTATCCCGGTTCTGGTGATAATCAACGAACACCGGTAACCCAGGTAGTAGATACCAGGCCCATTGATCAGTATCTGAGTGGTGACCCTCTTCCTATTCTTGGCCAGGATCCTTTGCAAAATAACCGTTCAAAACCATTTAGTGCAGCGCCTATTAGCATAAAGGATTCCTCAGGTTGTTATCTATACATTATCCTTGAAGGACAACAATATGACCAGACTGCAGCTTTGGTTTCTGACAGCTATATTATAAGTAATACCATGTGGATATTGGGAATAATTTTCTTAATCACACTCTTCATCGGCCTGTTCCTGTTTAAAATGATCACCCAGCGGCTTCAAACGATTAAACAAACAGTTACTGCATTTGAGAGAGGCCAGTTACACAGAAGAATTCCGCGGCGGGGTAATGATGAACTGTCGGACCTCTCCTACTGTTTCAATCAAATGGCTGATACAATTGTTCAAAACATGGATGATCTGAAAAAAACAGACAAGCTTCGCCGCGAACTTGTTGCAAATATCTCCCATGACCTTCGCAGTCCTTTATCTTCAATACAGGGCTACCTTGAAACAATTCAGATCAAAGGCCAGAGTATCGGAAAAGATGAGTATCAAAAGTATTTTGATATCGTTCTTAAAAATACGCAGAAATTAAACAGGCTTATCAGCGATCTTTTTGAACTTTCGAAACTTGATGCTGAAGATGTTAAGCCCGAGCTTGAATATGTTTCTATGGCCGAACTCGTACAAGACCTTGTCATTCAGTTCAAACCGATTGCTGAAGAGAAGCATGTAAAGCTTGAAGCAAGTTTCCCAAATGAACCAACCTCATTGGTTTATGCAGATCTCGGGTTGATGGAACGTGCCCTCTCTAACTTGATTGATAACGCGATAAAGCACACTGAACCTGGCGGAAGTGTTTCGATTGCCTCTGCGAAAGATGGTAAGGATGTAATGGTTGAGATCAAAGATAGCGGAAAGGGAATTCCGGAAAAAGACTTACCACACATTTTCGATCGGTTCTATCAGGTTGATAAAAGCCGAAGCCCCGGTGCAGGTGCCGGTTTAGGTCTCTCAATAGCCCAAAAAATATTACACCTGCACGGAGCTAAGGTATCGATCGAAAGCATGATCAATAAAGGCACTACATTCAGAATTTTCATCCCCGGATATCCTGTCTGAAGTAACTGTTTGTTTACTCTATATAGCAGTATTACAAATATCTCCTGTAAAAGTTTATCTCCACGCGGCAGCCTGCCCTTACTGAAATACACCATTTCTTTGAAATCGGAATATTAAAGTTTAGTAATAAACTGGTTTCTGGAAAGTTTCTGTTGACGCTAATCTCAATTATACTCATTTTCGATAGGAAAATTTCTAAAAGTAATAATTATGGATAAAATACTTGTGACCGGTGGAACCGGATATATCGGAAGTCATACAGTTCTTGAGCTTCTGAATGATGGGTTTGAGGTAGTTGTGATGGACAATTTGATCAACAGCAGCAGTGAATCATTAAAAAGAGTTGAAAATATAACCGGGAAAAGTGTTGATTTTTATCAATTAGATCTTCTTGATAAAGAAGGACTTAATAACTTGTTTGGTAAATATGAATTTGACGCAGTTATTCACTTTGCAGGCTTAAAAGCCGTAGGTGAATCCGTTGAAAAACCACTTTTCTACTATCAAAATAATGTGACCGGTACTCTCAACCTGTGCGAAATCATGCAAAAGCATGAAGTTTATAACATGGTTTTTAGCTCATCATGTACTGTATACGGTGAGCCCGATGTAGTACCCATTACTGAAGATGAGTCGTTATCCGCAGTTAATCCGTACGGTCAAACGAAACTGACTATCGAGTATATTCTTAAAGATCTCTATAGATCAGACAACCGCTTTAATATATCCCTGTTGCGTTATTTTAATCCTGTCGGAGCTCATAAAAGCGGGGAGATAGGTGAAGATCCGAATGGTATCCCAAACAACCTTATGCCCTATGTAACCCAGGTTGCGATTGGCAATCTGAAAAAACTCCGGGTTTTTGGCGATGACTATCCCACGCACGATGGCAGTGGTGTTCGTGATTATATTCACGTGGTAGATTTGGCTCATGGTCATTTGAAAGCGCTGGAAAAGCTTAAGGAGAATCCGGGAATTGATGTTTACAATCTTGGAACCGGAACCGGGTACAGTGTATTGGATGTAATAAAAGCCTTTGAAGACGCCACGGGGGAAAATGTGCCTTATGAAATAGTAGATCGTCGGCCAGGAGATGCTGCAGCCGTTTACGCCGATCCATCCAAAGCAAAGAATGAACTAAATTGGGAAGCCCAAAAAGACCTGGTAGAGATGTGCAGAGACGCTTGGAACTGGCAGTTAAAAAATCCCGGGGGATATAACTAATAGTTGAAAAATGATCAATTATATCTATCGTAAGATATCCATTTAATCAAAATTTCAGAGAAAAAATAACCAGGTTTTGTAACACGATATCTGTCCGCCAATCATCTTCTGATTTGCACAATGGTAGTACTTACCAGTGCTGCTGTAGAAACTATCGCAGTTAAAATACTGATTCTTTCTTGAGGTGACAATTCACGCTCTTCCGGTTGCTGCGGCACAATAATTGTTGCCCCGGGTCTTACCCTGGGATTATTTCTGAAAAATAAAAATCTTTTGGTCCGGTCTACTTCGCCGTTGGCATATACAATAAAGGCTTTTTTACTTTTACCTCTTTCTGTAGTTCCGCCGGCTTCGTCAATGTATTTTTTTAATGTTTTGCCCTTTTCATACCGTATACTCACCGGCGATAGTACTTCACCTTCTACTCTTACAGTCTGAAGCTCTTTTGGTATCGTTAAAACGTCACCATCTCTTAAAATTAAATCAAAATTACTTCCCGGAGAGCTTAATATTTCATCCAGTTCAATTCCTACATTAGTTGTACGTCTCTCCTGCTGAGTTTCGACAAGTAGTGTATCCAGTATATCAATGTCCCCAAGGTCCGTCTCTTCGCTTAATCTCCGCTCCAGTGATGCACCCTGAGGGAATGCATACGAGCTAAGTCCTCCGGCTTTTTCAATAATTTCAGAAATCCTGGTATTTCGCTCATCCAAAACATATTCTCCCGGAAACTGAACTTCCCCCTCGATTCTTATTACTTGCTGAGTTTCATAATTAGGTTCAGACCGTACAAACACCTGGTCAAAAGGTTTGAGTTTGAAATCACCGTCACCATTTGTAAAATCAAGATTGCGATTAACCTCAAATTGATAGATCTCTGCTATACGATTTGCTTTCAGTCTGTTGTTTTCGTCAGAAATGCGCCTTGCGACATCTACTCTGTAGGGTGCTGCCGATTCACGAAAACCATCGGCCATCAAAATAGCATCTTCAACTGTAGTTCCATCAGCAAATTCGAATTCACCACCGCTGTTAACTGCACCTCTTACATTAATTGTATATTCCTGCCGCATGTCAAAAATGGATGTTATCCGGACCAGGTCATCTCTCTTCAGCTCAATGTCATATGTTTCGGGCTGGCTGATAACCTGCCCGGCGTGAAATGAAACAGTCTCCATTGTCAGATCATCTTTTAATCTGAATATGATCCCTCTTGACAGAAATGCATCCTCACGTAGTCCGTCTGCTTTCATAATTAAGTCACGGAGAGTCATACCATCATTAAGTTCGTAATCACCCTCACGAAAAACAGCACCTTCAATTTCTACCCTGTTCTCAAAACGTTCCAAAATTTGTCCGACAACGAGTCTGTCACCATTGCTTAATTCCAAATCTGCACCTTCAGGATAGTTGACATCTGATATACTTTTTTGAGTAGGTGTATTTCTTCTCAAGACAATTCTCTGTGTATAAGCCTGATCTGTAAATCCCCCGGCAAAATTGATCAAATCTCCAAGTGTCTCTCCGGGTTTCACTTCAAAAATTCCGTTTCGTTTTAATTCACCTTCTACGGTAATACGGTTTAAATATGGGTCAATTTTTATTATGTCCTGGTCTTTAAGACGAATATTGTCCGATAAATCTCCGTAGATTAAAAAATCATATATATCAAGATCCGAAATAATTTCCTGGCCTCTTATTAATTTAACACTTCGATATGTTCCGGATTCATTTGGACCACCAGCTGAGTAAAGTGCATTAAATATCGTTGAAAGTGAACTTACCGTATATGTCCCCGGTTGTTTTGTCTCTCCCAGAACCGTAACCTTTATACTTCTAATATTTCCAAGACTAATTTGAGCATAAGTATTGGCCTCCTGAGGTCGACTGGGATCCAGCCCGGAATAAATATTTTTTAACCTGTTTATAATTTTTTCTCTTGCGCTTTCAATAGTTAAACCATTGACAAATACAGGGCCAATATTTTGAATGTTAATTGCACCTTCTGTATTAACTGTTAACCGGTAATTTGCTTCTGCCGCACCCCATATATCAATGACAAGTTCGTCACCTGCTCCCAGAACATAACCCTCTGGAGTTGGAATATTGAATGATGGCTGAAACGTTCTGGAAACTCTTGAAAAAAGTGAAGCACCGAATATTTCATCATCTTTTGCCACTAAGGAATCGACGGATACAGTATCTCCCCGAATAACTATAAAATCATCTTCAGCCAGGTCAACCACACGTCTTAAATCTGTTCCTGGCGCCTCGGCGGTATCAGCTTCTTCATCATCTTCTGTCTGTAGTCTGATCTCATTTATTCTTGTTCTTAATTTACGAACTTCAGACTGAGACATTCCCCGTGCAAGAGCCATCGACTGAACTTCGTTAAGCGACATCCCTTCACTTTGAGCTCTGTCCCAGATCTGACGAATTTGTGAATCTGACAATTCATCAACTCGTATAGAACGAAAATCTATATTGCCAACGTCCTGTGCTATAATTGATTGGGCAAAAAGAGATATAAAAACTACAACTGTGAATTGAATAAGGCCGCGCTGTATAAAATGAAGCATATTTAAAATTCTTTTGTATAGATAGATTGATAAAAACGTGTAGGGATATTTCAATACCGCAAAAGTAAGAAAATTTCATGTATATCTAAGCAATAAAACACAACTAAATTCCATCTTTGTATTTTCAAATCACTGGAAAGTGTTCAAAAATATCAAACAAACAACTAATCTGTAGCTTTTATTCTAAGAGGTTCAAATAAGTCAGTTTTTTGATATCTTAGGAAGATGATTTTATAACAAATTCAAAAAAAATAATTAATCAATGGACAATCAAAATAAAAAAGAAAAATCACGCCTCATTGTACGCCTTGGCAGTAAAGCTCTTTGGGCTTTTGAAAAAATCATTGCAAAATATTCAAAGATCCCCACAACACCCTTTTTGGACCCATACCAGTTTGACTGGGTAGATGACCTGGAAGCAAACTGGGATAAAATCAGAACCGAAGTTGATGAAATTCTGAAGCAGAAAGATTCTATACCGAGTTTTCATGAAATATCAAAGGATCAGAAATCAATAACGCAGGATAACAAATGGAAAACCTACTTCCTGTACGGATTTGGTTACAAAGCAGAGAAAAACTGTGAACGCTGTCCCGAAACCACAAAACTGGTTGAGCAGATACCCGGAATGAAAACTGCTTTCTTTTCCATTCTTGCTCCCGGCAAACATATTCCCGCACACCGTGGTGTATATAACGGGGTGATCCGGTGCCATTTGGGTATCAAGGTACCTGAGCCAAAAGAAAAATGCCGGATACGTGTGGATGACCAGTATGCTAACTGGGAAGAGGGTAAAACAATGATGTTTGATGATACCTATGATCACGAAGTATGGAACGACACGGATGGTGAACGGGTAGTTCTTTTTATGGATATCGACCGACCTTTAAAATTCCCGGCAACCGTGCTCAATTCCATTTTGATCAATGCTGTTCAGAAATCCTCATTTATCCAGGATGCCAAGAAAAACCAGGAACTGTGGGAAGAAAAGTTTGATCAGGACATCGAAAAAGAGACAGTTTAACTTTACAGATAATTAGTATTTAGAAACATGCAGAAAGTTGCATTTGAAACACTCGGCTGCAAACTAAACTTTTCTGAGACTTCCTCCATCAAAAAAGATTTCTCAGATTCAGGTTATAAAATTGTTGAATTCGATACATCAGCGGATATATACATTATTAATACCTGTTCGGTAACTCAAAATGCCAATAGTACCTGCAGAAAAACTGTCAGGCGTGCCCGTCAGAAAAATCCTGACGCTTTTATAGCCGTCATTGGCTGTTATGCGCAGCTCGAGCCGGAAGAAATAGCTTCTGTTGAAGGTGTGGATGCGGTTCTTGGGGCCAAACACAAATTCAGGCTACTTGAACTTTTTGATGATTTCGTTAAGCAGGATAAGACTATTATTTACAATACTGATGTTAATGAAGCAACCGATTTTCATAACTCGTTGTCTTCAAGCGACAGAACAAGAGCATTTTTGAAAGTCCAGGACGGCTGTGATTATAAATGTTCTTTTTGCACGATCCCACTTGCACGGGGAAAAAGCAGAAGCCCGAGAATTCATACAGTTATTCGAAATGCAGAACACCTCGTAAGAAAGGGGTTCAAAGAAATTGTGATAACAGGAGTAAATACTGGTGATTTTGGATCCGGCAGAAGTGAAAACTTTATTAAGCTTTTAAGCAAGTTACAAAAAGTCAACGGCCTTCGGAGAATCCGGGTCTCCTCCATCGAACCAAATTTATTGGGTGATGATATCATTAAGCTTGCCGCCGATTCTGATGTAATTCAGCCCCATTTTCATATACCGCTGCAAAGCGGAAGTAACAGAATACTGAGACTGATGCGGAGAAGGTATACGGCAAGCCAATACCGGGAAAGAGTAGAGCTGATTAACGAGCTGCTTCCGGATGCGTGTATCGGTGTTGATGTTATAACTGGTCATCCGGGAGAAACCGATGAATTATTTGAAGAATCTTTTAACTTTATTGAAAATCTGAATGTATCCTATCTTCACGTTTTCACATATTCAGAACGTCCCGGTACTCATGCTTTAACAATCAAACCGGTTGTTCCGCATCATATTCGGAAAAAACGAACTCATAAACTGAGGCGTTTATCGGCTAAGAAGCGCTTCGAATTTGACATCCGTCATTACGATCAGGTGAGACCTGTGCTATTTGAATCTGAAGACAAGGATGGCTGGCGGCAGGGATGGACTGACAATTACATCCGGGTTAAACACCCTGCAGATTCAGTTTTTGAAAACAGCATTAAGCAGGTAAAAATCGGTAGTCGTTTAAAAGATGGTACCCATTTAAGTAAGTTAAATAAGCATGTTGTTAACAATGAAGATAAACTTGAAATGGTAATTGCCGAATTAACAGCATAGACATTATGAATGATTCCTCATCACTGCTTAACGAAATTCTTCTCTTTTTAAAAAATGAAAGAGAGATGTATGGTGATTTCACCGTGACCCATCCAAACAATCAAAAAGTAAATACTTTACAGGTTAATAATTCGCCTGACACCTCAAATAAGGTGGAACAAAGCGTTGCCGTTTCAGATAAAAAAGACTACGGAATTTCTACGACAGATACTTTAGATAACTTTGAGAATATTTCTGTAACTAATTCTGGCGCAGAGAATTTGTATGAAATATTATCCGCTTGTAATACGCTTGAACAGTTGCATAAGATCTGTTTGAAATCTGACGAGCTGAAGACAGATCTCCCAAATACAAATCTTGTTTTTGGAACGGGAAATCCCGATGCCGACCTGATGCTCATTGGTGAAGCGCCCGGAGAGCAAGAGGACAATAAAGGCGAGCCTTTTGTAGGCAGGGCCGGTCAGCTTCTAACGAAAATATTAGATGCGATCAATTTTAAACGTTCCGATGTCTATATAACAAATATACTAAAGCATCGTCCGCCCGGAAACAGAGACCCCCTTCCGGAAGAAAGAGAGCGCAGCCTGCCCTATCTCTACCGCCAAATTGATATCATTTCTCCAAAACTGATTCTATGTCTTGGAAAGGTCGCTGCAACCACATTACTGGAGCGTGATGAAAACCTGAGGGATTTACGGGGAAAATTTCATTCTTTCCGGGGTAGCCTGTTAATGGTAACATATCACCCTGCAGCACTTTTGAGAAATCAACAATGGAAACGGCCGGTTTGGGAAGATGTTCAATTACTCAGAGAAAAATATGATGAACTGGGTCGCTCCCCGGAGTAACTAAATTTGTTCCTCCCCTTTTGCACTTGCCAAAAATATGAGGCAGAGAAAAATTCCCCATATTTTACAAGTTCATTTACGAATTCGACATCAATTTTAGTATCTTCATAATATTAATTTTTTACCTCTTACAGTTCTGTATTTGTTTCCTGATGAATACAAGATATAGACGGCAAATCACTTTTTTTAACTCATAATTCAGAATGAATGCCCGATCACAACGGCTATAATTCCGGCAATCAGAAGCGACAAGTTATGGTTGATTCTCTCGATAAGGAAGGCAGGGTTCCACCTCAGGCTATCGAAGTTGAAGAAGCAGTTTTGGGATCAATGCTTATAGAACATGAAGCAGCAACTATTGCCCTTCAAATGCTGAAACCGGACGATTTTTACAAACCGGCACATCGTCATATTTTTGAGACACTTTACGAGCTCTACGAGCGTGACAATCCATTAGACATACTGACTGTTGAAAATGAGTTAAGGGATAAAAATCTATTGGATTCAGTTGGAGGAGCTTCTTACCTGGCGGATTTAACTCGATCTGTAAGCTCAGCTGCCAATATTGACTATCATGCTCAGATTATCAGCGAAAAAGCAATCAAACGAAATCTGATTCTGAATTGCAATGATATCATAAAAACAGCTTATGATTCTACAACTGATGCATTTGATGTGCTGGATGGCGCCGAACAGCGTATTTTTGACATTTCAAATACCAAAAGCAGGGCAAATGCCCAGCCAATTGGCGATGTTTTGAAAGATACACTCGCCTACCTTGAAGAAATAAGAGGCAAGCCTGCCGGGGTAACCGGTGTTCCATCTGGACTCGATGTTGATAAATATACATCAGGCTGGCAGCCGGGTGATTTGATTATAATAGCTGCTCGTCCGTCCATGGGAAAAACCGCATTTGTTTTGAGCTGTGCGAGAAATGCTGCTTTACACCACAATGAAAAACTTCAGTCGAATGTTGCTCTTTTCAGTCTTGAGATGTCAAGTCAGCAGCTTGTTCAGCGATTCCTGACCATGGAAGCCCGTATCGATGCGCAGACGGCCCGTACCGGAAGACTCAAGGATGAAGAGTTTAAACGTTTGATTGATGCAGCCAGCCGCCTGTTTACTGCGAAAATATTCATTGATGATACACCGGGTTTAAATGTGATGGAGCTGAGAACCAAATGTCGCAGGCTTAAGAGTGAACACGATATAGGCCTTGTAGTTGTGGATTATCTTCAGCTTATGAGCGCCAATATGCGTGATAACAGTAACCGAGAGCAGGAGATTGCAACAATTTCGCGGGGATTGAAATCCCTTGCCAAAGAATTGAAAGTACCCGTAATCGCACTCTCACAGCTCAGCCGCCAGGTGGAACAGCGCAGTGGTGATAAACGGCCAATGCTTAGTGATCTGCGTGAATCCGGATCCATTGAACAGGATGCCGATGTTGTCTGCTTTTTATACCGGCCGGAATATTACGGGATCACAACAACGCCGGAAGGACAATCCACTAAAGGAATTGCTGAACTGATTATTGGAAAACAGCGTAACGGTCCGGTTGGAAGTGTGGATCTCTATTTTGTGGAGCAGTATGCCCGGTTTGAAAATCTGACCCGTTCTTCGGCTCCGGATTCTTTTCCCGGTGACTCAGATAATTACCTGGAAGAAAATGATAAAAATTCTTCATTGCCACCAACTCCCCACTCTCCCGGAGAAGATGACGAAGAAGACGCACCGTTTTAGAGTTAATACCTTCAATCGGATGACTCAGACGATCGATAAGCATAGTGAAATTCCAGGGTACCAGTCATCCAATGAATCATCTTAAGCAAGATCCTCTGCCCTGACCATTTATCAGATAACTCTATTCAATCTAAAAAAGCTTCAAAAAGATCATCATACTCGTTTATTTTTTTGGGCCAGTCGAGATGCTGATTAATATTTTGCAGGGACGCTTTTGGAAGTGGCTTTGTTTCACCGGTCAGAAGGTTTTTCATCTGTTTAAACAGTAAATCTTCGGTTTCATACAAAACCGGGGCATGTAGAAGCGGATAATGCAGAGAATCCGGTATCAGTTCCGGGTAGTGGAGGCGTTTAGGCACAAGAGGATGACACCCACAATAGATCGCTTCCATAATGGCCACACAAAAGAATTCATAGGTAGCAGTGGATACAACAATATCCCCCGAATGCAGTAATTTGCTGTAACGCTCTACGTCATCAACGTAGCCGAAATGTGTGATATGAGCACCATAACGTTTCCAGGCTTTCTCAAACTCTTCCGGTTTCTGATGGGAGCTGTCGCCCGCCAGTATTAAATCAAACTTCAGGTCTATATCATTCAGCCTGTTTAAAACACGAAAAAACATAGCCGGATTTCGGTCGAACTGCCATCTTTGATTCCAGACAATCACCGGCCGCTCATTTTTTGTACGAGTGTCTTTCTCTTTGTCAAAAACGCTTAGATTCAGGCCCGGATACATCACAATGCTTTTATCTGCTATCTTGTCAATAGTGTTAAAGTGTTTGTCATCCGGAAAGTTGTCGAGAAAAGAAGGCAATGAATTCAGCAGATCCCTGAGGTGAAATTCTGAAGAAAATACCAGCTTATCAGCAGAAAGCATACTCAGATAGTTTATATAGCAGTACGTAACATCCCGTTCTACCCCTTCAGGCATCGGCTGAGATAGTTGATTTTCGTGCATATACATCACTTTGGGCACATGAGCAAAACGTGGATTCGTAAGAGCTAAAAAAGCCGGAAGGTTTGTCATGCTGCTAACAAGCAGCAGATCAATTTTTTCTTTGATGTGATTCGTCATCTCTGCCAGTTTCACTGAATCTCCGTGCATCCGCCATTTCCATCCCTTGTAATTTAACCTGACAGGAATCACTTTGTGGCGTGAGTTATTCTGCAATCCCTGCAAAAATGCTTTGTGAGAGCCGGTATAAAATGGTTCAACGGCAAGTATATTCATTATCAGGAAAGTTTTCGCTTCACTTCGTCCAGGGGAACATAAAGAAGCGAGGGTTTTTTAAGCGGATCATGATATGGATCTTCGCAAGCAAAAAGCTGATCAATCATTAATTCCATCTCCACATTGGTAAGTTTTTTACCACGCGGTATTGCTGTTCTTGATGCGAAAGCAACCGCCACCTTTTTTCTGGCATCGAGTGATACCTTCCGATTCAGTTCCCGGTATTGCTGAAGCATTTCCATTACAACTTTTCGTTCATCTCCAATGTCAATATCTGCGGGAACGCCATTGATGATCGCAGTATTTCCGCTTAGCAACTGAATTCCAAAACCCATCCTCTGAATGATTGGAAGCAGCTCTTTTAAAAGAGAAAAATCAGTAGCTGATAATTCAATCGTCTGGGCAAACAGAAGCTGCTGTGTTCCTGGGATTGATTTTTCCGTCGCATCAAGAGCCTTTTCATAAATGATCCGTTTGTGAGCTGCGTGCTGATCAATGATACAATACCCTGATCTTGTTTGAGTAAATATATAGCAGTCATGTAATTGCCAAAATCCCCTGTCAACAGGTGCAGCACTTTCTTCAGCTTGCCTGCTTTCCCGGCCGCTATCTTTTTCATGAAGAGGCGGTGTATCTGTTTCATACAACTTTTTTCCCCATTCTAATCCATCCGGATTCTTATCATTGAAATTAATGCGTGAAGGAATGGGATATTGATTTTCATTTTTTTGAAATGAGCCCCGGTTGTTAAATCCTGAAAAATTTTCGAATGAATTTCCCATCTGACTCTCGGTACCATATTTTTCATCAAGATCCGGAATTACAAAATATTCATTCAAAGCTTTTTTAACGACAGACCTGGTTAGTTGTATAACACTTCTCTCATCTTCAAACTTTACTTCCTGTTTTGCCGGATGGACATTCACGTCCAGTGTAGACGGATCAACTTCAATAAAAATACAGTAAAATGGGTATTCTCCCTGTTTCGTCCAGGAGTCAAACAGGCTTAAGATTACATATGACAAATACCGGTGTTGAACCGGCCGGCCGTTCACAAAAAGAAACTGTTCTCCCCTGCTTTTTTTCGCAAGTTTCGGATCAGCTGCCAGACCGTGAATTTTCACAAAAGTGGTTTCTTCCGAAAAGGGAATAAGACTCGCCCGGTACTGTTTTCCAAAAAGATCTGTGATGCGTTGCTGGATATCCTGGACGGGTAATTTGTAAATAGTATCCATATCAGCAACCAGTTCAAATGCGATATCTGCATTTGCAAGAGCTGCATGTTGAACAGTGCGAAGTATATGCCGGAATTCTGTGGCATCTGTCTTCAGAAATTGCCTTCGGGCAGGAATATTGTAAAAGAGATTTCTGACAGCAACAGAAGTACCATCATCTGTTGCAACCGGTTCAAATTTCTTTTCTTCCCCGCCCCAAATTTCAAACAATGTACCCGAGCTGTCTTCAACTCTTTTGGTTTTTACTTCTACCTGTGATACCGAAGCAATTGAAGCCATTGCTTCTCCCCGGAAGCCCATGGTTTGAATCCGGAACAAATCGTCAATAGTATGAATCTTTGACGTAGCATGCTGTTCAAAACAGGGCCGTACATCGGATGAACTCATTCCGCTGCCATCATCAATCACCTGGATCAGTGTGCGTCCAGCCTGCTCAATAATTATTTTAATATACTCAGCACCGGCGTCAATAGAGTTGTCTAGAAGTTCTTTCACGACAGATGCCGGTCGTTGAATCACTTCACCGGCCGCTATTTTATTAGCCAGTTCCGGGGGCATTTTTTGGATAACAGATTCTTCTGCTTCAAATGTGTTTTTCAATCGATCAAATGCTTCTGGTTAAATATTCTTTTAAATCAATGTTAATTATAATACAGATATAAGCCAAACCACCAATGCAAGACCAACTGCATACAAAACGATTTTTATCCCCTGTTTGTCTTTTCGGCGTCTCATCTTAATATGAATTCTTTTTCTTCTTCGATCGTCATCTTTGGGATCGTAATAACGCAACGGCATCTCAAATTTTCTGGGCTTGGGCCGATGGCCGAACATGGGCTTTAGCATTGGTGTACTCCTGTAACTGAATTGTGAAAATTATTTATAACAGATATTAATAATACGTTTCAATATAATCAGAATTGTATAGAATGTGCAGTTTTAAAGCGAATTGAATTACTCAATTGTGATGCACCAAGTCAAAATTTTTGCTATACTTTAGCATAACTAAATAACCTCAAATTATACTATTTTTTTATGAGCTATTCGAAAATTAAGCCGCCTGAAAGCGGTAACACTATTGAGAAAAAAAGTGATGGCACTCTGAATGTCGGAGATAATCCGATTATCCCGTTTATTGAAGGTGACGGGATTGGCGTTGACATTACCCCGGCTATGAAACATGTACTCGACAGTGCAATTGAAAAAGCATATTCCGGCAAGAAAAAAATTAACTGGTTTGAAATTTATGCCGGAGAGAAAGCGCTGGACGTTTACGGGGATGATGAGTGGCTTCCCGAAGATACCCTTGAAGCAATCAAAGAGTTTAAAGTTGGCATTAAAGGTCCGCTGACCACACCTGTAGGTGGCGGTATCCGTTCTCTGAATGTAGCAATTCGTCAAAAACTCGACCTTTATGCTTGTGTCAGGCCGGTTAAATATTACCAGGGAACTCCCAGTCCGGTAAAACATCCCGAAAAGACCGATATGGTTATCTACCGGGAAAATACTGAAGATATATATGCAGGTATCGAGTACCAGACCGGCACATCCGAGAATGATCAGCTAAAAGATTTTTTAATCAACCAGCTGGGAGCAACAAATATTCGTTTTCCAAAAACTTCATCACTTGGAATCAAACCCATCTCGATTGAAGGAACGAAACGGCTTGTCCGCTCTGCTATTCGGTACGCCATCGACCAGAAACGTGACAGTGTAACGCTGGTTCACAAAGGCAATATTATGAAGTTCACGGAAGGAAGTTTTAAAAACTGGGGCTATGAAGTTGCCAAAGAAGAATTTGATGCCAAGGAGATAGGTGAGGGCCCATGGTGTGAACTGCCGAACGGTATTGTCATAAAAGATGTAATTGCAGATGCATTTCTGCAGCAAATCTTAACACGCCCGGATGAGTACGCAGTTATTGCAACTATGAATCTGAATGGTGATTACATATCAGATGCGTTGGCAGCCTGTGTGGGAGGTATCGGTATTGCACCCGGGGCAAATATCAATTATGAAACAGGATACTCTGTTTTTGAAGCCACACATGGTACTGCACCCAAATATGCAGGTCAGGATAAGGTAAACCCCGGCTCTTTAATATTGTCCGGAGTTATGATGCTGCGTTATATGGGGTGGAATGAAGCTGCCGATCTTATAGAAAAAGGTCTTGAGACATCCATCAGTAACAAACGTGTAACCTATGATTTTGAAAGGCAAATGGAGGGAGCCACTTTGCTCAAATGTTCTGAGTTTGGCGATGAAATCGTAAAAAATATGTGAAATTTTTTTACGAACTTAATAAAAGTAAAAAAAGCCGCTTATGTATTGCGGCTTTTTTTTCAACTGAAGAATTAGCTAAAAAGAAGATAATTTACAGTGCTCAATATTAGTTCAAAACTTCCGTATTAAGAAGCAAATCTATATTTTTGTGCTCTTGCATTTGTATACGCACATTATTTATTACCTTGTTTTTGGTAAGAGTTTTAAGGACATAGGCAAAAACTGCATCAGTATCAGTTTTGCGGGTTTCGATTTGAATGTCTGCATTGCTAAGGTCAATTTTTTGAATCGTATTTCGAAGTGTTCTGATAAAATCGGGTGTATCGGCATCAGATTCATTATTTTCAACAAGCTCGATCCGGGCTTCTTCAAATAAGTAATCAACCTGTGCCCGCAAATTTGCATCTGACTGACGAATAGCCAGTTTACGTGCTTCGTCTTCATTTGCAGCAGAAGCTATTCCAAAAGAGTAGATTTGATTGTTTTCAACATAACCGGCCCTGGACTCATTAAACCAATCCGGAACCTTGTTTTCACTCTCTGCAGGTATTTCAGGTTCTTCGGGTTGTTGTACTGTTTGTTCGGCTGTGGAACAAGAAACAAATATAAAAAGTGCAATTATAGCGCAGTAATAGATGTTCAGGTTCATTATTTCTGTATTTAATATTATTGATTAATTTGGAAGTATCCTGTCACATTATTCTGATCTTCAGCTTTCAGGACAACAAAACCATTTTCGATAAGCGAATCCTGCAATAAGTCTCTGAATTTTAAAATATCTGAAACTTCCTGTCCATCAACTTCCAGTATTTTCATTCCGTTATCTAAACCTGATTTCCAGGCAGGTGTATTACGCTGAATTTCCAAAATGTAGAGATCAAATTTTTGATGATCTTCGGGAGTAGCCAGTGCCCGTAACTTAAAACCAACATTAAAATCTTCTTCAATTACTCCTTTATCATCACCGGGTTCATTTTCTTCCCGGAAGTAATCATCATCGGGCTCTATGAATTCTCTTTCATTAAATTCAACCGGTTCTGCTGTGCGCTGAAGTTCTTTTAATTGAACTGATTTTTGAATTACACTGCCATTTCGCCACAATTTCAATTCAACCGTGTCTCCGGGTCTGAACATTGCAATTTTTTCCTGAAGCTGATTTACTTCATTTACCTGGAGGCCCTCAACTTCCAATATTATATCAGCAAATTTAATGCCGGCAACCTTTGCGGCCCCGTCATCTGTTGTTCCCGAAATAAAAACTCCCCTGATTTCATTAAGGTTTGCTTCGTCTGCTATCTCGTTTGTTACACTTTCAATGGTTACCCCAAGCATACCTCTTTTTGGTTCTCCAAATTCAATAATATCCCGTGCGATTTTTAAAGCCAGGTTACTGGGAACCGCAAAGCCATATCCCTGATAGTTGCCGCTCTGAGTAGCAATCGCGGTATTAATTCCAATCAGCTCACCACTTGTATTTACGAGAGCTCCTCCGCTGTTACCGCGGTTGATTGCTGCATCTGTCTGGATAAAGCTTTCAATTCTCATCAGGTCATCAATAATATCAACATCCCTGCTGAGTGCACTAACGATGCCTGCTGTTACTGTAGATCTCAGCCTGAAGGGGTTCCCGATTGCAAGCACCCACTCTCCTACTTCGATCAAATCTGAATTACCAATAGTTAGAAAAGGCAGGTTTTCTGAATCAATTTTTAAAACAGCAAGATCTGTACTCGGATCAGCACCAACAATTCTGGCTTTCAATATTTTTTTATCATCCAATACGACAGATATGCCATCAGTAATGGCTTCATCAATTACATGATTATTTGTCAGAATGTATCCATCCGAAGAAATGATAACACCTGAACCTACAGTTCTTGCACGTGGCGGCAGAAAACGATCCCAGAACTGGTTCGACTCCTCCCCCTCATCAGATTCAGTAAATGACCGGTTATTGACAGGAACGATAGTTTCAATATAAACAACTGCCGGTTTTACATTTTTTGCTATTGTTTTGAATAAAAACCTGGCATCCATTTTTTCCAGGTCAGAGTTATCCCAAAGCGGGGTATCGCTCCTTTTTACTTCAGTCACTTTTACTTCAGCAAGGTCTAAAGGCCAGCCATTGGATCTGAATAGTGACAGAATAAGACCCAGCAACACTCCAATTAGAATTAATAAAACACCCGATAACAGATAATCTCTTTTTTTCATTTCAGTAATCAAACAGTTGGTCAAAAATATGATCTGATTTCCGCTCTTTAATTCCTTCAATATGGTAACGGAAGTACATATCTAAATGGTGAATTAAATCTTTTAGTTCATTTTTTGACATGTTAATATCAAAAATTGAATTTTTCTTTACATCAACAGCCATTTTAATAAAGGTATACTGATCATACGTAAGTTTTATTGTACTGTTTCCTTTTGGAGACTCAGTTATTTCACCATTTGAAATATTAAGATAAACATTGCTCCTGTCAGTTTCATTAAGCTGTAATCCTATTCCGGATAAATCTGCTAACTGGATCTGAACATACGGCAAAATAAGTTTTGATGGTTTGCTATAGTCGTTCAGCCAGGGTAAAAACCGAATTAAAAAATTAAAAACCGGAATATTGATCTCATTTTCGTGTGTCAACTGGTTCACAAGTTCAAGCACGGATAAAGCCAGACTCATTTTAAATACATCTGTTCGCAATTTAAAAAGCTTATGTAAATAAGCGGCCTCAGTTAATGTTTGCACATTTCTTGTGTTCTTGTAATAGTAAACTACCTCAAGAATTTCTCCGGGAGAAAGCAAACCGGACAGTTTGTTTTTTGGTTTTCGGGCTCCTTTGGCAATAACTGCTATTTTACCATGCTCTCTTGTCATCATTGTAACGATCAGGCTTGATTCGCTAAAATTTATGACCTTAAGAACTATTGCGGATGTTTTTGCTATCAAAATTAAAACCTGATTTTATTAGTGTCTTCAAGATATTGTACCAGGGACGGTAAAAATGTAAGCGCAGTAAAAAGAGCCATCCCGATTCCGATTACAGCCATAATACCGATAGACTGCAGCCCCGGGTGATTGGTAAACAGAAGTCCGGCAAATCCAAGCATTGTGGTAAAAGAACCAACTGTTATATGCTGGCCTGTACTCGATATCACGCTCCACATACTATTCATTCCTTCGTCATGGTACCTGTGAGCAAGATGAGCACCATTATCCACACCAATTCCCAGGATGGCCGGCAATACTACAAGATTGTAGAAGTTAAATTTCATGCCAAACACGAGCATGATCCCGAATAATATAGTTAAACCGATCAGTAAAGGTGATAAGGCGATAGCTGTCCACCTAAAAGAATTAAATGAGAAATACATCAATATAAATATTATCAGAAATGTTGCTGAAATCATATAAGGACTTTCAGTTATCATCAAGTCAATCATCTCAGCCGCTACCAAAGATGTGCTTGCCGCGTAATATGTCTTTCCGCCTGAAATTGTGATTTTGCCAATCTCATCTTTAAATGCCATTGAACGCCGGGCGTCCGACATATTACTCTTTGGGTAGATAATAACAAATTTACCCACTTCACCTTCTTTCGTAAGAAAACGGTTTTTCAGGTAATCCGGAATTTCTTCTACATCCAGTGGCTCCATGGTGCCCGAGGCCCGCCTCAGGATTTCAAGATCTTCGTTTTCCTGGTCTTTTAAAAAAGGATCTTGTAAAAGTGTTCTTACACTATCTATATATTCAAGTTTTCGCTGCTGCATTTCTCCGGTAGGTGGAATGCGTTCTTGCAGTGCCTCAAAGCTGTGAATTAAAGTTTCCGGATTTTGTTCCTTTTTTATTTCTAAAGTATCCAGTATTTCGAAAACATCTTCGTTTGAATCTGCAATTATATAAGCCGGATTCCTTCTCTCAGACTCATCAATGCCTTCTGTAAATTCTCTGAATTCCTGGTATTCTTCAAATTCGGGTTCCAGATTTCCAAAATCATATTCAAATTTGAGGCTGTCGGCATTGATCAACACTGCAACAGACAAAACTGTACATCCCAATATTACAGAGCGTGCGTACGGATATCTCTTAAAAAAATTAATGCTTTCCTTATCAGCAGAACGTTTATTGAATAAGATCAGGTTATATCTTTCGAAAATGGTTAAGAGTGCCGGAAGAATATATAACATGGCTGCGAGAGCAAGAAGAATTCCCAATCCGGCTATGAACCCAAACTCGGAGAAACCGCGAAAATCTGCAAATATCAACACAAAAAGAGCACTTGCAGTTGTGATTGCGCTTACAAAAATTGCAATTCCGGTTCTCTCATATGCATTTAGAATCGAGTCATAGACATTCATTCCTGCAGAACGCAATTCAATATAACGGGCGTAATAGTGTATCCCATAATCGATCCCTAAACCAAAAAGAATTACGAACAGAACTGATGTCATTGTGTTCAGATTTTCCAAGAAAATATGAGTGATACCAAATGTCCATGTCAGGCTTATAACGAGGGGTATTCCTATAACAAATGCAGGAATCGGAGATCGTATCAGATGGCTCCAGAAAGAGTATTGCTGATCCTGTTTTCTCCCTCTTTTATAGTGTATGTACTTTTTAAAGAAAAAATAGAGCAATACCAGCAGTATCACACTTGAAATTCCCAATGAAAAACTGCTGAAAACATCATTCATTATGGATTCAAACTCATTCAAATGGCGTTTCAGTCTGCCACCGTATCTTACTTCCATTTCGGGGTGGTAAGAACTTGGCTGCATTGCCACTACAAGTGAATCGTAGGCACTGAACATATCTTCAAGATAGCTTATGTTGCTTTTAGACCCGCTTGGGAAAAACTTTATTGTAACGAGTGTGCTGTCATCATTTACAGGGTACTTTGACGGGATTAAATCATTATAGGTTTGCTCGAAATTTGAAAAGTTATCTTCAGCGTCATCCTCTTCTTCTTCGAAATCAATAAAAAAAGGATTTGCTTCTTCCTTTGCAGTTTGAATTTCATCCTTTAAAAAATTGATGACATTCTCAAGTTCCTCAAAAGTAGCCAGGTAAAGAGCATTGTCTTTTAAAACATCTGTTTCTCTTTTGAATTCAGCCCGTTTAAAAAAATTATCCTGTATACCCGGGTCATACAATTTTAAACTCTGTTGAATCAGGTCATTGGCAAATCGTTTGTTCGCTTCAAAACTTGGTGATTTTATAGCAACCTGCATTTCTGTTTCAGAACCGGCAGTTTCCTGCAGCTTATCAAGAGCCTGTACCGTTGGATTGGAAGGCGGCAGCAGATTCGCTATATCGGTATCTATGCCAAGCTTCAAAGCATAGCTTGCAGCGGCAATTGAAATGAGAAGGCTTACAAAAAGAACACTGTATGGATGTTTATAACAAGCCTCAACAAGAGGTCGAAAGAAACGAAGAATTTTAAGCATTTCTAAAATTTAAATCTCTAAGGTAATATAATTCGTCTTTGTTCTGTGGACAAAATTAAAGCAGAGTGATATAGTGAACAGATTGTAGATTAATAAATTTGTTTGTTCATTTCGTTGAACAATTTTTTACTTACGGAATCCCAGTTTGCATTTTCAATGACCCTTTCAAAACCTTGTTCACCAAGTTTTTTGGCATAGGATTCATCTGATAAGATAGTATTCAACGCCTTTATCAGTTCATCAACATTTTCTTCTTCAACAAGTAAACCAGTTTTTTTATGCAGAACTGCACTTGGAATACCGGCGGAATTACTCCCAATTACAGGCTTTTTACAAGCATTTGCCTCCAGGTATACTATACCAAACCCTTCTACTTCCGTTTCATCAGATCTTGGTACCATAACGAATAGATCACACATGTTGTAGAACGGATTTAACTCCTCATATGGTACTTTACCTGTAAAATGCACGTAATCATCCAGGTTCAGTTCTTTTACTAGCTCTTTGCACTTTTCCAATTCAGGTCCGTCACCAACAACCACATAAATAATATCAGGAATCTCATTTTTTAGTTTGTTTACGGCTTCAATAACCAGATCGACACCTTTTCTGCGTATTATGCGTGTAACAGTGAGAATAATTTTTTTTCCTTGCAGTCTCATTTCAGATATTAATTTCTGTGCATCCACTGGAAAAAATTGATCCGGATCAGTACCATTAATTACTACTGTTTTCCGTTCTTTGGGTACACCAAGCTCTCCCATCATTTCAGAATTGTAATCACTCACAGGGTAGTTATGATCTGTTTCCTGTAAGCATTTTTTCCTGGTTTTCTCAAACAAGGAATCCAATGCAGGGACATTTTTGTATGGGTTAAAAATCAGTTCCCTGCCGTGGCCTGAACAAAATACTTTTTTTAAATCTCCTTTTCTTCTCAGCTTAATTGCAGGCCAGGTTGTGTGCCATTGCGCATGAAAAGTTGCATCCGCATCATGTTTTTCAATTATTTCTTCAAGATTTTTAAAAAGTGAGAAAACCAAGTGTGAATTTTTAATATTTAAACGATAGACAGGAAAATCAAGAACGCAATCAATTCTTTCTGCATTTGGCTTATCCGGGCAAATAATGGCGAAATCATCACAAAATTCATTCAGACGTTTGGCGTGTTCCAGGCAATAAGTTTGAATTCCACCAAAATCGGGAGGAAAATCCTGAGTTATTAAGATTAGTCGCATTAAATCTGTTGATTGATCAAAAGTGTGCCTGAAGAAGAAGTATATTTACTGTTATATTCCTTTGCCAAAAATAAATTGATTTATATAAGCTTGAAAGTAAAATACAGATATCTGCGTAAACAAGTTAGTAGCTTTTTTCGCAGTGAAAAAGGAAAAAAAACGGGAATCTGGACCCGAAGAATGATCAATACCGGCGTTGTTTTGTGGCTGGTTTATGAGCTCTCTTTGGTTGGGTGGTTTAATGTGTGGCAGTCGTTACCAACTCAACCTTTATTCTACCTTATCTTTTTCTTTCTCTATTTTCAACTGCCCTTTTTTGAAATACTTATTTACAGGATAAACTGGTCATTTGATTCAGTGCGTTCCATTCCTGTATTTCTTATGAAAAATATCTACAACAAAGATGTTCTTGGCTACTCGGGAGAGGTCTATTTTTATCTTTGGGCTCAAAAAACACTCCAATATAAAAAACTCGATGTCTTCAAAATTATCAAAGATAACAATATCATTTCCTCTATCTCCTCAACGCTTGTGGCATTCTCGCTTCTTTCGATATTCTTTTTCACAGACCAGATAAAAATACTGGACTGGGTTATGCAAGATTCCGGAAATTACATATGGGGCGGTACTGCACTGCTTTTTGTAGTGGTAATTGTTGTTATAAAATTCCGCCGTTTTGTAATATCAATGCCTTTAAAAAATGCGTATAAAATTTTTGGAATACATGCTGCCAGGTTAACCCTGAACTTATTTCTGGTTGTTCTAATGTACGATATTGTTATACCTGATACGCCCATGTACATTTGGTTTACACTACTTTCGGTTGAGATTATACTAAGCCGTATACCATTTTTGCCAAACAGAGATTTAATCTTTACCGGAATGGGAATTGGATTGGCTGAAGGACTGCAAATTTCAACATCTGCAATTGCAGCTATTTTACTGACAAGAACGGTACTGGGAAAAGTTATGAATCTCAGCTTTTTTGCTTTTAGTTCAATTATCAAAGATAAATCTGCGATTACTGATCAGAATGGTAAAGAAAATGACCAGATAAAGTATCAGAATAGTTCATCTAAATAAAGTAAAAAAAGATAGATTTTCAATAATCAACTGCTCGTTTCGGGGCTATATCTTTCCAATAAAAACTGCACAGGCTGTTTTTGTTCATACTTTTCAAGCAGATAATCAAAAAATTTATGCCAGCTATACCCAAGGATAATCATGATGTAGACATATTTTGGAAAATTAATATTCATCGACAACAAAATTCCTATATGCATGCTTATCAAAAGTGTTGCGGCATACGGCCTTGTTTTTCGAAACCAGAATAGCCACCCAAACAACTCAACAAGTAATCCAAAAATAAGAATAATCGTTGCCAGCCAGTGATACTGAACAATGTATTGCTGCAATAAATTTAATTCGAAATGGCCGTGTTGCGACAGCATATCAGTACTTCTTTCTCCAATCCAGAGCCATAAATGACTGCCGTCTGCCCATGCAGGGCCTGTTCCAATTAATTTGCTGAATGCGGCTGTCACATAGCCAAGTCCGATAAAAAAGATAAGCACTCCCACGGCAAATTTTCTGCGTTCAGCTGAATCTGAAAAAGCTATTTGTGCAATTGCCAGTGAGAAAAGTGCTGCTCCTACCATATTCGATCCATGTGATATTTCTCCCTGCGAAAAGCGGGCAGCGTAGTGAAAATGAAAAAGAACCATAGCTATCAGGTAGGCAAATTTATTCATCCGCAAGTATCCTGCAATCACAAAAAGTGTAATCAGAATTGCGTTTCCAATACCCATTATATCACTGAACAAAAATGATATATCTACGTAGTTGGCAATGCCAAGCGGAAGCAAAACTTCACCAAGATTTGGTATATAAACGCCCCAAAACCAGGCGAACCAGATAACAAAGTAAGCAATGAAGAATTCAAATAACCTGAAGAAAAGAACTTGACCTGCTGTTTCTGTTTCCCCGAGTCTGAATAAATCTTTTTTCAGCTGTTCAATAACTTTCATCGGCTGATCTCCATTTCAGGATTAAAAATCGTCGTATCCGATTTCATCAGCATGAAAGGTGTATAATCGATGATCACCGTATCTTTTTCTTTTGTCAGACTGCCTGTCACTTTCATTAGCAGAAGATCTCTCCGATTTAACTCGGTTCTGAACAAATGGCGCATTCCTCTTATTTTACGTTCATTCCATCTGCCTGCTTTCTGAGAAAAATTGGCAACGTCATTTTGATTGATATTAACTTCATTCATAGCAAAAGAGGTGCCCTGAAGATTTCCGACAGAATGTACGGTTTCCCAGATTTTCTGATCCGGAACATCCGATACATCCCTGACAAGAGAGCGCTCCCACTCTTTTCCGGCTTGTGAAAACATCGGGTAGATACTGAACGGCCAAAATTCACCAAGATGTGTAGATAAAAGAAATGCTACCGAAACAAAAATGGTAATCAGCAATTTAATTGCTCGTTTGCCAAATTTACTGCTTTTATGCATCCTATTCTCTTTTTGAACTATTTATTTACTCAACCGGAAAAATAAAATTTTAGTTCAAAAATATTATAACGTGAGTCTAATAAATGTGACACAGGATTGCATCTTCATTTAAAATCAATGGAAATTCAACTGTTTAAATTTTTCAACCAATCAATATCTATGGTAAGATAAGCGGTTTTGAAACAATCGAATCAAAGGATAGCAGGTAAAAAAAGTAAAATGGCTTCAGGATGTGGGGACACGTGCAGCTCGTTTCTCCAGGCTCTGTTTTAAAGCGTCGTATCCGCGTTTTCTGATAATGCTTTGAAATTGACGGTTGTATGACTCAGCAGTCGAGACATCATCAATAATCATATCCGTAATCACCCATTCTGATTCCTCTTTTTCCATTTCATAATAAACCGGGGTTCGCACATCTTCAAGCTGCGCTATGGTTTCAACTCTTGCATTTCCGTCGGTCACATTTATTTTCTCATAAGAAACATCTGCACGGTAAATATCAAGTTTGTTTAAAGAATTATCTCTTACAATTGTAGAAAACAGAGAGACAAATTCATTTCTCTCCTCTTCAGAGAGTTCATTGTAAGTATCACCCAGTGCATAAGATGCCATTGCTTCAAAATCAATGACACCGTTGATTATATCTTTCAAGCGGTCTCTTTGATCCTGTGTATATTCTTTTCCTTCCGGACCCAAAATTTCTTTTATCTCTGCATCTCTGGATTCAAGCATTTGTTTGATTTCTTCACTCGCTGTCTGTGCAGATAAAGCAGTTATTATCAAAAAAAAGATTTGAAATAAGATAAAAAGCTGTTTCAACATATATTTCATCATAGTCTAATTTAGTTCAGTTATAGGCATGCCAGATGCCTTATACAAATCTGCAATCTTTTTATTCAATTCGAACACACTTTGTTTCATTGTAACACGCAATTCTAATTCTTGTCTTATAGCTTCAATGAGATTTTCAGAGTTTCCGAAACCAATATCATAATTTAATTGCTCATGCCGTACCCAGTTTTTTGATTTTGTTAAAGCTATATCGGTTTGTTTAACTTTTGTATCAGCAATAACGGCGTCCTTATATGCATTATTGAGCTCAAGCATGATGCCGTCAGTTACCGCATCCTTTAAATCAATCATTCGTTTGTATTCTATTTTACTTTTTTGCACATCAGATTTAAGCTGAAGAAAATTCAGATTCTGACGTATGCCAAAACCAAACGCAGCAGAGAAAAAATTCGTATTGTTTATAATAAAGGGATTGGATTGACGGGGCCTGTTTGGCGTTGTGGCATAGCTCACATTTAATCCAAGAAACAGAACGGGTAAATTTTGAGCCTTTCTTGCTTCTAATGCGTCATTTGTTGCGTTGATCCCGGCTTCAACACCTTGCAATTCTGCACGTTCAGTTAATGCCCTGCTTCTGTATTCATCAAAAGAGAGTAATTCCGCTGAAACCGGGTCGAGAAAATTATCTTCCGGCTCATATACAACAGCAGCATCACCTCTTAAAACATAATCCCAAATTCTGCGGACAAAATTCGTATTCTGTTCAACTTCTGTTTTTCGCGTCTGGAATTCAGCTTCAAATATCTCGAACTTAAACATATCAGCTTCTTCGAATTCTGGATCTCCCTCCTCTCTCATCTCTTCAAGTACATCTCCTATCCGATCAAGTTCTTTTTGTGAATCCTGCAAAATACGATCTGTTTCCAGTGCAAGAAGATAACTTTGATAGAGTTCAAAAAGCTGAATTTCAAGGCCTGATTGTTTTGCGCTTAACTCTTTTTGAGCGGCAATGGCACCAGATCTTGCAGCAGAAATGGATTTATTTATGGCCCCCCACGAATAAATCGGCTGTACTGCATTAACATCAATTCTTGTAAATATTCCGAAATCGTTAAAATCATTCTCCAGGTCAGGATCGAGAAACAATTCGTCACGCGGAAGTGGCTGTCCGTTTGGCAAAATACTGTCACTTTTAACACCCGGAACCAGGCCGTGTAAGCTTCTTAAGTCAAAAGAAGGTAGAAACCGATTTGCTTTTGCACTGCTTATTCTGTTTTCGGCAAGTTCAACAGCCTGCTGCTCAAAACTCAGCTGGCCGGAATTTTCAAGACCAATCTCAATAAATTCTTTCAAACTTATCTTGAGTGTATCCTGGGCATCAGAATGTATTATTGATAAATTGATAAAAAGACAAAGAAAAAAAGATAGTTTGAACAGCTGCATAGTTCTAATCAATCAGTCTGTAAAAAAGAATTTAAAAAGGCATCAATAGAGTCAGGTTAAAAATAAAAAACCCCTTACCGGGGTTTTTTATTGTGCGGAGGGAGAGGGATTCGAACCCCCGGAGACTTGCGCCTCAACGGTTTTCAAGACCGCCGCATTCGACCACTCTGCCATCCCTCCGGTTATGTTTCTTCAAGTGCCTGGGCACCGGATACAATTTCCGAAATTTCAGTAGTAATAGCACTTTGCCGTGCCTGGTTATATTTAAGCTGTAAATCTTCCTTTAATTCTTTTGCATTTTCAGTTGCATTATCCATGGCAGCCATCCTGGCACCCTGCTCAGATGCATTCGACTCCAAAACTGCCTTCCAAAGCTGAATATTTAAATGCTTTGGCAAAATTTCATTCAAAATTGATTCAGTATCAGGCTCAAAAATATACTCAATATGTGATTCAATTTCATCATCCGAATCAAGTAACGTTTCCGGATTGATGGGAAGAATTCGATCAATCACCCTTTTTTGTGATATGACAGATTTAAATTCGTTAAAAGCCAAAAATACACCATCATATATTCCATCTTTAAATGAACGCGTAAAATCCCCCGATATATTCTTTGTTTTTTCAAATCTCAAATCATCAAAAAAACCGGGATAGGATTTTATTACTGAATATTTTCTTTTTTTGAAATAGGATTCCGCCTTTCTTCCAATTGCAATGATATCTATTTTATCATCGGATAAATAATCCTGGTAGTCACTTTTTAAAACAGTTTCTACCTCTTTAAAAAGATTATTATTAAAAGCACCACACAGGCCTTTATCGGACCCTACCACAACAAATAGAAAGCGTTTTTCTATTTCAGGTTTTCTTAAAAGTTCCTGTTCACCGGATGAATTGGCAACTAAGCGTGCCACTACTTTATTCAATTCAAAAGCATAAGGCCTGGTTTCATTCATTCGGTCCTGAGCTTTTCTCAATTTGGCGGCAGCAACCATTTTCATGGCTTTAGTTATCTGCTGAGTATTATTAATCGAAGAGATTCGGTTTCGTATATCCCGAAGATTTGGCATAATTTTATACTTCTTCTTCTACAGTTGAAAGAATTTGATCAATAATTACTTTAGCTGTTTCGATGAGCTCATCACCAAATTCATCCTCAAGGATACCTTTTTTTCCAAGATCTTCCATCTTCTGGCTGAATTTAGCATTTACAGTTTCAAGATATGATTCTTCAAACTCGGAAATCATCTCAACATCAAGTTTATCAAGCAAACCTTCATTATTAATTTTCAGAAGAGCAATCTGATCCTGAACCGGCAGCGGATTGTATTCACCCTGCTTCATAAGCTCTACTGTGCGCTCACCCCTTTTAATTTGTCTTTGAGTAGCAGGATCCAGATCCGAACCGAATTTGGCAAAAGCTTCAAGTTCACGATACTGAGCAAGATCAAGCTTCAATGTGCCTGAAAGCTTTTTCATAGATTTAACCTGTGCAGCGCCACCAACCCGGGACACCGAAATACCCACATCAATTGCAGGTCTCACTCCGGAATTAAAAAGATCCGTATCCAGGAAAATCTGGCCGTCAGTAATTGAGATAACATTTGTTGGAATATAAGCTGATACGTCACCGGCCTGTGTCTCAATGATTGGCAGTGCAGTCAGTGATCCGCCGCCTTTTATTTTTGGTTTAAGCGGCTCGGGAATATTATTCATTTGTGAAGCAACAGCATCATTGTCGATAATCTTTGCAGCTCTCTCAAGGAGACGACTGTGCAGGTAAAACACATCACCGGGATATGCTTCACGTCCTGGTGGCCTTTTCAAAAGAAGAGATAATTCGCGGTAAGCGACAGCCTGTTTTGAAAGATCATCATAAATAACAAGTGCGTGTCGCCCGGTATCCCGAAAATACTCTCCAATAGCCGCACCTGCAAACGGTGCGATGTATCGCAAAGGTGCTGAACTACTCGCAGGAGCTGAAACTACAATAGTGTAATCCATTGCACCGTGTTCCTTTAATGTATTGACGATTCCTGCAACGGTTGATCCTTTCTGGCCTACAGCTACGTAGATACAAAAAACAGGTTTATCTGTATTATGCGTCTCTTTTTGGTTAATTATGGTATCCAGTACAACAGCACTTTTCCCTGTCTGACGATCTCCGATAATCAATTCACGCTGTCCGCGTCCAATTGGTATCAGTGCATCGATCGCTTTGATACCTGTTTGCAGAGGTTCACTAACAGGTTCCCTGTAGATTACACCTGGTGCTTTTCTTTCAAGTGGTAATGTCATTGTTTCACCTGTGATTGATCCCTGTCCGTCGATCGGCCTGCCGAGAGGATCAACAACCCTGCCGGTCAGATTATCGCCAACATCAATGGAGGCAATCGATTTTGTGCGTTTAACTTGATGGCCCTCCTCAACGGCATTTGGGGATCCGAACAGAACAATACCCACGTTGTCTTCTTGCAGATCCAGAACCATACCGCGAACCGGATTGCCGTCTGTATCCAGGGATTCCGGTAACAGAACAAGTTCACCGGCCTGTACTTTAGAAAGACCGTAAACACGGGCAATTCCATCACCTACCTCCAGAATTGTTCCTACATCATAAGTATCTGTCTCACTATCGAAGCCCGACAGTTGTTTACGCAGTATTGCTGATACTTCATCAGGTCTTACTTGACTCATTTTCTAAATATTCTAAAAATTTTTAATTGATTAAACTGTTGTTCCAAAAAATGTCTCTTTTAACTGGTCGAGCTTGTGTTTTACCGTGCCGTCAATAATAGTATCTTCGATTCTGACAGCAATCCCGCCCATTAGCTCCGGATTTTCAGTAATCGATAAAATAACTGATTTGCCTGTATAAGAATTAAGAGAATCGTTCAGATTTTTTTCCTGGGTTTTACTCAGTTTTTGAGCGGTAAAAACATCAACTTCAAGAATCCCTTTGTATTCATTATATAGTTCGATAAAGCTTTTCACTATATCCGGAAGCAGTGATTCCCTGTCATTTTCAATAACAAGAGTTATAAACCGAAATGTCTCTTTGCTGACGTTGCTTTTAAAAAGCTCCTCCAGAACAGCTCTCTTTTTCTTTTGAGATATGATCGAATTTTTTAAGAAACGCCGCAACTCATCCGAACCGGTAAACGTATTGTGTATATCCCGGATATCTTCGAAAACTTTGCTTAGAATATCATTTTCTACAGCGAACTGAAGAAATGATTTTGCGTATCTGTATGCAGCTTTTGAAATCATATTCGATCTTAATTCCTGGGCAGTTCGCTGATAAATTTGTCAACAAGTTTTTTGTTTTTCTCTTTATCAAGTTCTGAATCAAGGATAATTGAAGCAGATTTAATTGCCAGTTCAGCTACCTCTTTTCTCAGTTCCGATAAAGCGCGTTTCTTTTCCTGCTCAATAGAATTTTTGGCATCTTCCAGAATTTTAGAAGCCTCATCCTTGGCTTTTTCAATACGCTCTTCGCGCAGCAACTCAGCATCTGCTATTGCCTGCTTGCGTATTTTTTGAGCCTTTACTTCAGCTTCTTTCATAGCCTTTTCATTATCTTTCGATATTTTTTCGGCTTTCTCAAGAGCATTTTCCGCGGATTCGAGAGATTCTTTGATCTTCTTTTCTCTCTCATCCAAAGCTCTCATTATAGGTGGTACAGCATATTTATACATTATAAATAGGAATACAACCATTGATATGGCCACCCATATTGCAAAACCGCTGCTAAAAGAGAGAATACCCCCGCCTGCTAAAATGTACATAATTGCCACCTCTTGTGATCTTTTAGATTAAAGAACCACAAGAAGAAGACATACAATAGCTCCAATCAAAGCCACACCTTCGATAAAAGCAGCAGTAAGAATCATGGCTCCTCTGATATCGCCTGAGGCTTCAGGTTGACGTGCGATACTTTCCGTAGCGCCTTTACCAATCATTCCAATGCCAATACCTGCGCCAATCGCAATTATCCCGGCTCCGATACCAGCTGCTAATAATCCCAATTCCATAGTTTTTCCTGTTGTTTTGTGTTTTATTGTTGTTTGTTAAATATGTACAGTTGCAGTATCTGCAGCAACTGCGGTGTCATGTTCGTGCTCATGTTCTTCTGCGGCCATTCCAATAAAAACTCCTGACAGGAGAGTAAATATATAGGCCTGTAAAAGGGCAATAAATGCTTTAAGAATATAAAGTAATGCTGTAAGACCTACAGCAAAAACACTGGTAGTAAGTCCAAGCGCAGTGCCAAACAGGTCCGTGAAAATAAAAATAAGACCAAGAATACTGATAATCATAATTTTACCGGAAAGCATGTTTGCAAAAAGACGTATAGCGAGTGCAAACGGCTTTGTAAATAATCCAAGAATCTCAACCGGTGTTAAAATTATTCTGACAAGCGGATGAACGCCCGGAAAAGCAAAAACGTGCCTCCAGTGATCTTTCGATCCGCTAAACTGGGTGATTAAAAAGGTGATTGTGGCGAGTGTGGCAGTTACTGTTAAATCTGCGGTAGCCGAAACTCCCCAGGGGAGCAATCCAAATAAGTTCATAAATGAGATAGATACAAATACTGCAAAAAGGTAAGCAACATATTTTTTGTATTTATCAGCGGGGATATACTCTTTTGCAATGTCATCTCTGACAAAAATAAAAACGATCTCAAATATATTTTGACCGGCCCCCTTTGGTTCTGTAACAGCGCCTGTTCCCTTTTTGTACCTGGCAGCAGCCCATAATGTTACGAGTAAAGTGAGAATGAGACCAAACCATACATACATAAGATGAGAAGTTATAGAAAGATCAAGTGAGACCGGCATTCCGTCAGCTCTTACAAGAGAGCCTTCTTCCATGACAAATTCCCCTGATTCGACAGCACTGTCAGTTGTTGAGTAAGCGTACAGCTGTCCGTCAACAAGCAGTATTCTGGGTAAATAGATTTTTGTTCCAAGCACCTCAAGATAATCGTGATCGGAAACCTTTCCCATTACATCAATGATCTTTTCTTCCTCGTCACCGCTGGTTGAGTTTGAGGCCATCAAAAATGAAGGTGATAAAATCAAAAAAGCTGATACAGCGAACACGGCACTGCGGAAAGAATACATCATTATATCTGTTTACCGTTCCTCGTTTTGGCTTGTCAGTTGTTTGTTTAGCAGTATAATTTCTATTACAGAATGGAAAATATACGAAATTATAAAACTAACAGTAAACCCCAATTCGTCAATTTTTGTGAAAATTATAAGTGCAACAAAGATCAGGCATATAAGCAAAAACCGTATTAATATGCTGATGAAATAGAGCCTCTGAAAATCAGAAACATCCAGGTGTTTTGTCTGTTTTATGAATAAGAGATGTGCTAAAACAGCAGACAATCCCAGGAAGTACCCGATTAAAATTGCAGCTGCTTTTTGGTATTCCGTAAAAAGCAAACTGAACAATAAAACAGTAAAACCTGCTAGTACAGTTCTGTATATATTTTTTTTTAACAGGCTTATCTTTTTAAAAGTCAATTTGAACTGCCGGTATTTTTTACCACTCTGAAAATGATTCCGAAAAGCGTACTTACACCGACCAAAACTCCTCCAATTAAAAACCATGGTTCTGTATCCCAGGTTCTGTCAATCCATAATCCAAGTAAGATCGGCACGCAAAGACCTGCTGCTATCTCCACACCCAGGGAAAGGTATTTTAAGTATTTTTTTACATCCGGATCACTGATCAAATGCTCAGGCCTTCACTTTTTCGTTCAGCTTTTTCGATTCAACTGCCTGACCGTTGTTTGAGGGTGATTCAGATCCCATTTTACAATCTCCATTAATTTCAGCACCCTCTTCCACAATCAACGTTTTGGTGTAAATATTACCGTTAATTTTAGCAGTTTTTCTGAGTGTCAACCGATTAGTTATATGTATTTCACCAATCAGGTTGCCTGAAATATCTGCATCGGCGGCTTTCACATTTCCATCAATAACTCCAGATGATGTAATGATAAGTTTGCCTTTTGAAGATGCTTCACCCTCAATTTTTCCCGATATCCTTATATCATTTTGGGATTGGATATTGCCTTTCAATTTTGATCCTTCACTGATCATGTTGAGTGAAGGAGATTGACCATTTGTAGAATTCACCAATTTATCCTCTTTTTTATTATTGTTGAACATAATATTTAATTGATTAAGTACATTAAGGGGTTTTGAGGAACACCATCTTTCCAGATTTCGAGGTGAAGATGCGATCCGGAGCTCAGAACTCCTTTATCACCTATAGAGCCTATAAGATCACCCTTCAAAACGATGTCTCCTTCTTTTTTTGATACTTTTTCTCCATGTTTGTAAACACTGACTATTCCATTTGGATGCTGTATATAAAGTACATAACCAAAATTTATAGTCCATTCTGCATTGATAACCGTACCGTCTGCAACAGACGTAAACGGTGTACCCGGTTTAGCTGCAATATCAATTCCATAATGACCGTTTTCTGCAGAATATTTTTGAGTGAGGGATCCTGATAAAGGATAATGCGATGGAAATTGGGGGGACCCAGTCAATATATTCGACATGATTATTTCACTTGTTGAAATCATACTGAAAGATGGTGCATCTATAAAGTCTGAATTATTTGAATTCAGTTTACGATCGGTGGTAAGTAAATTTGAATCAGGTGTAAAGGTAGTGTCTGATGCCGATTTCAAAACATCTTTTAAATCCTGCAGCTGCCGGTCCCGGGCAGAGAGTGAATCCTGCAGTACGCTCACCCTTTCTGCTATCGAAAGTATTTCATTGCGTATACTTTCATCCTGCTGATGCTGATAAAGAGATCCCAGCGGCGTAACAAAGAAGAGCAGTGTGGTAACCAAAACTGAAATTAAAACAACGACAACAACTATGCTCACCATATCGGCTGATTTGATTGAAAATGAGCTGGATGAATCCGGATCGTTTTCATCAAGTACAACCACTGTAACAGCCCTGTCGCGATTCGAAAATATTTTTTTTAAAAAATCCCACATACCGGGCCAGTTACTATTTCTTATAGTTATTTTATCACTGAATTTAAAATACCAGCAAGTTTTCCGCTCTGCTTTTTGCGGTTAAAACTTTCTGAAAAAATTTGATCACCTTTCGGTAATTTATTTTTTTTCCAAAGTTCATAAAATTTCAGAAGTTCGTGTGAAATCATTGAGATATCGTTGGGATGAGAAATCATTGCTGCTTTGTATCTTTTCAGCAAATGACGTGATATTCCTTTGGGAACCAATGCAAGTACCGGTTTTCGTGTACCGAAATATTCATACATTTTTCCCGGTGTAACATTTCTCATTGTTGTTTTATCAGAAAGTATTAAAAGCAATAAATCACTATTCTGCAATATTTGGACAGTTTCCTCATGGCTTTTGTATCCTTTAAAAGAAACTGCACCATTCAATCCGGATTTCTTAATAAGTTTCTCATATGCCTTCCCTTCAGATCCGACAAACTGAATTTCAATATCCTTTGCAAGATCAGGATTTCTTTTAAGGGCAAATGTTACAGCTTTTAAAAATTGATCTGGCTGACTTTGAAAATGGAAAAGGCCTGAATAGGTGATTACAAATTTATTATTTGCACCTCTAATGGTGTTATTTGTCGTAAATTCAGGGTCATAGCCATTTGGAAGTATGATCGGCCTTCTGATAAACGGATATCTTTTGAAGAGAATATTTTCATAGGCGCTGTTAACAACAGTAATTGCATTAGAAGACTGAATTGAGTTGTATTCGAGTTCAGCTATTTTATCCCTGTGCCAGCTTGTCGGGTAGGCAGCATACTGATTATCAAGCCAGTCATCCCTGTAATCCAGGATTAAGGGTAACCCTGTCTCCTCTTTTATTTTTGAAGCAATAATGTGATTGCTGAATGGCGGGCCTGTTGAAAACAGAGCATCGAACCTATCTTTTTTATGGAGTTGAATCGCTTTTTCAACTGCGGGTTCAATCCATCCTTTCTTATTATCCGGAAACATGAACCAGGATGTAAAGAGTCTCAGCAGTTTTCCTTTAGCTTCACTGTATCTGATTTTCTTTTTGCCTCCCGCACTCTGGAAAAAAGATCCGTTTTGAACCCTGACTACCTCGATATTATGGGTTTCAACTTCATATATCAAAGATGAATCAAAAGTGTGGTAAATACCGGGTTCAGGGGTTATGACAACCGGTTTCCATCCAAAATCAGCCAGATACTTAGCCAGGCCCAAAGGCCTTTGCACACCGCTTCCTCCCATTGGCGGAAAATAGTACGCAATAATCAGAACTCTTTTCATAAAGGATCAGTTGACGGAATAATTGGGAGCTTCTTTTGTGATCTGAACAGAGTGAGGATGACTCTCCCTGTAACTTGCCGCCGATATTTGCACAAATTCGGATTTTTGCAGATCACGGATTGTAGCTGCCCCTACATACCCCATGGCCGCCCTGAGTCCTCCTGTCATTTGATGCACAACCTCTCCCAGGTAACCTTTATAGGGAACGCGTCCTTCTATACCTTCGGGAACGAGCTTTCGCAGATCATCTTCAACATCCTGGAAATAGCGATCTTTGGATCCTTTGGACATAGCCGTAATACTTCCCATTCCCCTGTAGGACTTATATTTACGTGATTCATATATAATTGTTTCACCCGGGCTTTCGTCAACACCTGCAAACATAGAACCCATCATAACCGCTTCAGCGCCACCGGCAATTGCTTTTGGAATATCACCCGTTTGTTTTATGCCTCCGTCAGCAATCAGCCCGATTCTGTTTTTTTGTGTGTATTCAGCTATTTCCATGACAGCCGATAGCTGGGGGACCCCAACACCGGTAACTACACGTGTTGTACAAATGGAGCCGGGTCCGACACCTACTTTTACGACATCAGCACCGGCCCTGTGTAACGCTTCCGCTGCATCCCTTGTGGCGATATTACCTCCAATAAGAGTCAGGTCTTTATACTTTTTCTTAATCATACCAACTGTGTTCAATACACCTTTGGAATGTCCGTGTGCGGTATCTACCGTTATTGCATCCACTCCGGAATCAATAAGTGCGCTTACCCTGTCCATTGTGTCCGGAGTAACACCAACTGCGGCGCCCACCCGAAGCCTTCCCATTTCATCTTTACATGCATTGGGAAAGTTCATTTTCTTTTCAATATCCTTGAACGTTATCAGCCCTACAAGTTTATTATTTTTATCCACGATGGGCAGTTTTTCAACTTTATATTGTTGCAGTATCTCCTCCGCCTCTTCCAGGTTCGTGCCCTCCTCCGCAGTAATCAGATTCTCTTTCGTCATAATACTGCTTAAAAGCTTGTCTACGTAATGTTCAAAACGCAGGTCACGATTCGTGACAATCCCGATAAGTTTATCATTCTGCTCTACAATCGGTATCCCGCCGATTTTGTGCTTTTTCATTAATGCCCTGGCATCTTTTACAGTTGCAGTAGGCGGAAGTGTAACGGGGTCTACAATCATCCCGCTTTCACTCCTCTTTACGAGCCTTACCTGTTCGGCTTGCTCCTCAATCGTCATGTTTTTATGCAATATGGCGATACCGCCTTCACGGGCCAGCGCAATTGCGAGACGGTATTCGGATACGGTATCCATCGCAGCGCTGATCACGGGAATGTTGAGCTTTAAAGCGGGGGTTAAGTCAACAGTAAGATCTACATTCCTGGGAAGAACCTGTGAATAGTTGGGAACGAGCAGAACATCATCATAGGTAAGGCCCTGCCTTGTAATTTTACCGAACGGGGAATTATTTTGCATGGGGAGAAAATCGTTTCGTTTACATTTTGATTAAGATAAAAAAAATGTTCCCGAACTTCTCCCTCTTCCCTATTTAAATTTTACAGATTCCCAATAACGTCAAAGCGGATTAATCTTAAGTGTATTTATAGCGGTTTGAATCGAGCAAATTCCATTGAGGTAAGATTGAACCCAGAAAAAAACACTTTTCCGTCGATTTACGACAAAAGGATCGCAGGTTGAATAGTTACCCTGTAATTCATTTACATATGCCAGGATATCATCTTTAATTGCCATTTTCAGGTCATCAGGTAGTTTGCTCCATCCGAGTAATTCAAAAGCCTCTGTCAGGTTTCTGTGTTCTTCTGATGCCTCACGTAATACTTTTCTGAGTACCGGTTCTGCAAATGATCGATTTCTTTTCTTTAAAACTGCATTTGTCATAATTTTATTCCTTTAATTAATGTTCAAATGCAGTATAAGACCCGGAAGTGACACCAGTGTGTCACCCCCAATTCTGCGAATTAAAAAAAAGATCAAAGACCTGCTCGCTTAAAAATTTCATCCACCCGCCTTGTGTGATGATCGAGGTCAAATGCATCCTCAATTTCATCTGGATCCAGATACTTTTTAACCACATCATTACTGGTTACAATATCACGAAATGAGGTTTTCTCTTCCCACGCTTTCATCGCCATAGGCTGTACAGTGTCGTACGCCTCCTCTCTTGAAAGTCCTTTATCAATGAGCATTAAAAGAAGCCGCTGCGAGAAAACCAATCCATGCGTTTTGTCCATATTTTCCCTCATATTTTCAGGATAGACAACCAGTTTTTCTATAACGCCTGCAAATCTGCTGAGCATATAGTCCAGTAAAATAGTTGCATCAGGCAAAATAATCCGTTCAACGGATGAGTGCGAAATGTCTCTTTCATGCCAGAGAGGAATATTTTCATAGGCCGACATCATATACCCCCGCAGTACCCTGGAACATCCGCTTATATTCTCTGAACTCACCGGGTTTCGTTTATGCGGCATAGCCGATGATCCCTTTTGTCCCTTTCTGAAAAATTCTTCAGCCTCACGAAGCTCCGTTCGCTGAAGGTGACGAACTTCTACAGCCATCTTTTCCAGGGACGAACCGATCAAAGCAAGTACGGCCATATAATTTGCATGGCGGTCTCTTTGAAGAGTTTGTGTGGAAATAGGTGCCGGATTCAGCCCAAGTTCTTCACAAGTCAACTCTTCCACCTCAATAGGTATATTTGCAAAGGTGCCAACTGCCCCTGAGAGTTTTCCGAATTCAACACCTGAGGCTGCAGACTCGAAGCGGGTTTGATTTCTCTTCATCTCTGTGTACCAAAGAGCACACTTCAGCCCGAACGTAGTTGGTTCAGCGTGAACACCGTGAGTTCGGCCCATCATCACAGTATTTTTATGCTCTTTCGCTTTTTCCGCGAGAACCGTGATCATCCTCTCAATTCCTCTGCTTAGAATCTGGTTTGCCTGCCTGAGCCTGTACCCGTTTGCCGTATCAACCACGTCCGTAGATGTAAGACCATAATGAACCCATTTTTTTTCCGGTCCGAGGCTTTCAGAAACCGACCGTGTAAAAGCTACAACATCATGGCGTGTTTCTTTTTCGATCTCTTTGATTCTCTTGACATCAAAAGAGGCATTTTTATACAGCAGTTCCACATCTTCAGGTGGAATTTTTCCAAGCTTACTCCAGGCTTTGCAGGCAGCAAGTTCCACCTCAAGCCAGGCTTTAAATTGATTTTCTTCAGTCCAGATATCTGCCATTTCAGGCCGGGAGTACCGTTCGATCATAATTATTCCAAAACTTTTTGTTTTAAGTGTACCAGGAAGAAAGATATCGGATTAATTTGAAGATATCCCAGACATTTCAAAAAAGTACTTACCAGTGGATCTGTCTCATAACTCTGTCTTGCAGAAGCAAACCTGGATGCGATCCAGAACGAAGAGTGACGTAATTATTTTTTAATTGATAAGCGTTCAGAAATGAAAAATTGTACCCGGAGGGGGACTCGAACCCCCACGATGTCGCCACCACCGGATTTTGAATCCGGCGCGTCTACCAATTCCGCCATCCGGGCATCAGTAACTCAAACAGTAAATATAGGAAGCAGGCAGGTCAAAGAAAATATCTTTTTTGAGAGAGCGATCAGTCTCAGGCGAACGAATCTTTTTCGAATTTAATTTATCATCTGATCATAATTCCTATATTTAAATAAATTTTGATCTGATAAACTTGTGAATAAATGCCCGAAATAATAATCAGCTGGTTATTGCTATTTGCACTTTTATATTTACTTATTACGTCAGTAATTCTTGTTCACAACCGTTTTCATCTCACAGAGTTGCCTGCAGAAGATAATATGGAAGATGGTCAGCATCTCAAGATCTCCGTATGCATCCCGGCCAGGAATGAAGAGGACACAATCCATAAACTTTTACATAGTGTTGTGACTCAAAACTATCCATCTTTTGAAGTGCTGATACTGGATGACCAATCTGAAGACAGTACACCGTTGATTCTCAAATCCTTTAGACAACAATACCCGGATTTGATTATTCCGCTGAAAGGAACCCGGCGTCCGCAGGGATGGCTGGGTAAGTCGTGGGCATGCCAGCAGCTTGGTGAAAAAGCTGACGGTCACATTTTGCTGTTCCTGGACGCAGATACCGTTTTACAACCGGGCATGCTGCCTTCTGTTTCAGCTGCCTTTTCAAAATACAACACAGATATGATCACCGTCTGGCCGCACCAGGTTTTCAGGACATGGTGGGAAAAGACAGTGATGCCGATAGTATACTATACGCTCTTAACACTTTTACCCACCTTTTATGCATTCAGGAAACCAAAGTTTATGCCTGAATACATCTATTCGCGTGTATCATCACTCTTTTCTGCAGCAAATGGGCAGTGTATTGCTTTTAAACGGGAAGTGTATGATAAGATAGGTGGTCATGCCGCGGTAAAATCAGAGATCGTTGAAGATGTGAAACTTGCCCAAAATACTGTTAAAGCCGGTTTTACTATGCGCATGTTTACCGGTCAGTCTTCAATCAAATGCAGAATGTACAACAGTCAATTTGAGATGTTCCAGGGATTCAGGAAAAACTTTTTTGCAGGATTCAATTACAACCTCACACTTTTTAGCTTTTCAGCGGTCTTGCATTTTGCAGTTTTTGTCCTCCCTTTTATAACACTTCCAGTTTCATTGATCACAGAAAACCGGCTTTTGTTTGAACTCTCCGCTGCCGTAATTTCAGTTATTCTGCTTCAAAGACTTGTGATAGCATTTTGGCAAAAATGGAATCCGTTATACGCATTTACTCATCCTGTCGGAGTTTTATGGTTTCAAATACTTGCACTAACAACAATACTTGATTTTTTGACAAAGCGAAAAGTAAAGTGGAAAGAACGAGAGATATAAATCCGTGAAAATTTTGTATGTTAAACCGACCAATTTTGCACCAAAGACGGCTACTGTAATTTTTAATAGAATTAAACCTTTCTTTTAGGCTACAAATTATTATTATTAAAATATATGTACGATATCATTCTTAAATACATAAAATATTTAGAGATTGAAAAAAATGCATCCCCGCATACAATTGTATCATATAAAACAGATTTACATCAGTTTGAAGAGTTTTGCAAAGAAGAGCATGAAATGACGACCGGCTCAGTTAATTTGAACAGAATTGACAGGTTATTAATCCGGCTCTGGCTGGGTAAGCTCACAGACAAAGGATTATCAAAAAGTTCGATTGCAAGAAAAGTTGCCTCTGTTCGTTCTTTTTTCAAATACTGTTTTAAACGTGGTCACATTTTAAAAAATCCTGCGCATTTACTTATTGTGCCCAAAAAAGACAAGAAATTACCTGAAACCGTCAATTCTGAGGATATCCGAAGGATGATTGACAACATTGAATGCTCCACTCCCCGCCAAACTCAAATAAAAGCAATTCTGGAGCTTTTCTATTGTACAGGAATGCGGCTAAGTGAACTGGTGAACCTGAATGCTGGTGACATCGATTTTGAGTCAAAGCAAGTAAAGGTAACCGGAAAAGGAAATAAACAGAGAATTATACCACTCGGCAAAAAAGCGTTGTACTCTCTGAAAGAACACCTGCAAACAAGGCACAAACTGTACGCAACAAGAACAGATCAGGATGCCAAAAATGCACTCTTTCTTGCTGCAAGCGGGCACAGAATATACCCCAGGGCCGTCCAGAAGCTTGTAAAAAAACAACTTCAGCTTGAAAGTGAAGTAATCCAGCAAAGTCCTCACGTGCTGCGGCACAGTTTTGCCACACACATGCTCGATGCAGGGGCAGACATCCGTATTATAAAGGAATTTCTGGGTCATACGAATCTTTCTGCAACCCAGATCTACACTCACACAAGTGTAGAGAGATTAAAAAATGTATATGAACAGGCTCATCCAAGAGCTAAATAATAAAATTTAATGGAGGAAACATGAAGACAACATTCACAGCCAGACATTTTGACGCCAGTACTGATTTGAAAAATCATGCACTCGACTCAATTGATAAATTTCAACAATTCTACGATAAAATAATCGCCTGTGATATTGTGTTGGAACCTACAGATGATGATGAAAATCCTGCGAAAGCTGATTTTAATGTGAAAGTTCCCCAGGTATTATTGAGAGCTTCAGAAAGTGCCCCTACATATGAGCAAGCTATAAATATTGCGGTTGACAATATTGTGAGGCAAATAAGGAAGTATAAAGAAAAAAGATTCAAACACATGTAATTCGGTCTGTAAATCATTAACTATGCCAATACAGGATCATCAGCCTATACCCCGGAAAGAAAAGATAGATGTTGAGTTTTTAGTTCAAAAGCTAAGGGAAAATGTCAACATAGAACTCACATCTTGTGCTGCTGAATCTGCTTGCAAAAACAGGTACATAACGGAAGTAGATCTTCACAGACCCGGCCTTGCCCTGGCCGGATATGTAAAATTGTTTACCTATCAGCGCGTACAAATTCTTGGCAATACAGAATGTCAGTATCTGGAAAATATGAGTGAGGACCAGCAAGCTGAATCATTTCAAAACGTAGTAGATTTTAATATCCCTGTTATCTTTCTGACTGATAATAACGATCTGCCTGCTCATTTAATTAAAATGGCACAAAAAGCGGGTATTCCGCTTTTTAAAACTTCGCTTGAAACAACAAAGTTTATGTCTCTTCTTCAGGAGTTTCTTGAAGACCAGTTTGCACTGCAGACGATGGTACACGGTTCTATGGTGGATGTTTATGGCATTGGAATTCTGATTGCCGGCAAATCAGGAATCGGTAAAAGTGAAGTCGCACTCGATCTTGTGGAACGAGGACATCGTCTTGTTGCCGATGATGTTGTGATGCTTACCAAGAAAAGTAATATTCTTATGGCTTCTGCTAATGAGATGAATAAACATTTCATGGAAATCCGTGGCCTGGGTATTGTTGATGTGATGTCAATGTTTGGCATTCGTTCTATAAGATATCAGAAAAGGCTTGAGGTTGTACTTGAACTTACTCTCTGGCAGGATACCTCCGACATAGAGCGTACCGGGCTTGATAACGATTCAGTTTACGTTCTCAATACTGAAATTCCTCTTATTCATCTGCCAATTACGCCCGGGAAAAACATCACTGTTATTGCCGAGGTAATCGCCATGAATTATCTGCTTAAGCACTACGGTTATAACGCCGCAAAAGCATTCCAGGAAAAAATTAAGGCACACATAGCCGGAAAAAAATCCCGGGGTGATATACCCAGAAGGGCGATTGACTACTTTGAAGGGGATTTTGAGTAACAAAATACCTCTTCGTCTCTCTTTTATATATAAGAAAAGATTAATAGTTTAGTCTGCGACTCAAGTATTCTCTACAAAATTTATTATGTCTTTTAAAAACCACTTTTATTACGACGAACAAACTTGTGAATTTGTTCCCGTATCAAATAGCAGGAAAGATCAGATTCTGTATACAGCCTGTATCTGGATTATTAACGGCGTTATTGTTTCAACGATTGGACTTTCTCTTCTTTCCAATTATGTTGGCACGCCCTCTGAACTGGCTCTTGCTTCTGAAAATAAAATACTTATAGAACAGTTGGCAGAAACAAAATCAACCATAATTGATATGGAAGAGCAGGTTCAGGAGATAGCTGGTCTTGACAACGAGATGTATCGATCTGTACTTGGTCTTGATCCTATTCCGTACGAAGAACGGCAAAAAGGAACCGGGGGGGCTGACCCTTATGAAGAATTTGATGTTTACAGCAGTGAAGCTTCTGAAATTCTGCGCTGGACCTCAAGTCAGCTTGATAACCTGGAACGCAAGATCAATATTCAAAAATTGTCATTCGAAGAGATCAAATATTACTACAATCAGAACCAGGAAAAACTCCGCCATTTACCTGCCATAAAACCTGTATCAGGGATACTTCTTAGCGGGTATGGTATGAGAATGCATCCTGTTTTAAAATATCGCAGATTTCATGAGGGACTGGATTTCAGAGCAGACATCGGAACTGATGTTTTCAGCACCGGTGAGGGAACGGTTAAATTTGCGGGACGCAACGGAACGTATGGCTTGCTTTTGGTGATTGATCACGGTTACGGTTACGAAACGAGATATGCGCACCTTTCCGGGTTTGCTGAGGGTGTTAAAAAGGGATCAAAGGTACAGCGTGGTGATCTTGTTGCATTTACCGGTAATACAGGCATGACCCAGGGTCCGCATCTTCACTACGAAGTAATATTAAACAATAAACCTATCGACCCTTTAAATTTCCTTTTTGCTGATACTACACCTGAGGAGTATTTGATGTACCAGGATATTTCGAAAAACAATCCGATGTCTATGGATTAGCGATTAGCGATTAGCGATTAGCACAAATCTCTTATTAAGAAATGTAAAAAGCGATAGTCAACTATCGCTTTTTTTGTTTATTCTCTATTTAAATCTAAATCCGTCTTAATCAGTGCCCGAATGCGTAACCTGACCAAAATTTTTCTGTTGCTATTACTCTTTTTTGCAAGCACAATTAACAGTACTCTCAATGCTCAAGCTTTTGAAGCTTCGGAATATAAATCTGTCTCGAGAACTATTATTGATTCCGCACTCGCTGAAAAAACGGGGTTTGACAGATTAATGTATTTTGCTGACTATTTCCCAACCCGGCTTTCAGGTTCAGACATGCTTGAAAATTCAATTGATTGGGTGATTGATAGGATGGAAACCGATGGTTTCGACAGGGTTACCACACAATCTGTGATGGTGCCTCACTGGGTACGCGGAGACGAACATGCTAAATTAATTCTGCCGTATGAAAGAAAGCTTCCCATTATTGGACTTGGAAACAGTATTGCAACTCCCGATACCGGGTTAACTGCGAAATTAGTGGTTGTAGGAAGTTTTGAGGAATTATCACAAAAACAGGAATTAATAGAGGGAAATATTGTTCTTTTCAACGTGCCATTTACAACTTACGGAGAAACAGTGCAGTATCGGATGCAAGGCGCAATATATGCGTCCCGTTTCGGAGCAGTTGCGTCGCTTGTAAGATCTGTGACTCCTTTTTCGATGCAAACCCTGCACACTGGCAATTCCAGTTACCAGGACGGAATAGAATCTATACCTCATGCAGCTATTACTATTGAGGATGCAAATTTTTTACAACGAATGTACGACCGGGGTGAAGAGATTCGGATTCATCTCTATATGGAGGCTGAATCGCTCCCTGAAAAAGAGTCGCGTAATGTCATTGCAGAAATTAAAGGCAGTGAATTTCCAAATGAAATTATCACAATTGGGGGGCATATCGATTCATGGGATGTTGGCCAGGGAGTGATGGATGACGCCGGTGGTTGTTTCGTTGCATGGGAAGCAGCAAGATTGATAAAAAATCTTGGATTAAGGCCAAAAAGAACAATCCGTGTGGTATTATGGACAAATGAAGAAAATGGATTAAGAGGTGCACGAAAATATCATGAACTTGCCAAAGAAGAAGGTCTTGAGAACCATGTTCTTGCAATCGAATCAGACAGCGGTGTTTTTAAACCGATTGGATTTGGATTTACAGGATCTGCTGAAGCACTTAAGATTTTGAGAAGTATCGCTGATCTGCTTGAACCAATTGAAGCTAGTGAAGTATTTCGCGGTGGCGGAGGAGCTGATATCAGCCCCCTTATACGTGACCGCGTGCCGGGAATGGGACTTGTTGTGGACAGGGAAAAGTATTTCTGGTATCATCACACGAATGCCGATGTTATAGATATTATTAACAAAGATGAATTCAACCTGAATGTGGCAGCTATGGCAGTTCATGCTTTTATAGTTGCAGATATGAATCAGAAACTACCGCGTTAAATTGCTGAGTTGTACTTTTTCCTGAAATTTATTTGGGAAAGTTATTGCATATTGTAGAAAATTGTTTTTATTAAAGATAGGGTTTTAATAAAAACAAGGAGAATTATGCTGGTACAAGATATTTTAAATCAAAAAGGAAGGGAAATTTATTCAGTTGAGCCGGATAATACTGTTTATAATGCAATAGCTAAAATGGCAGATCTGAATATCGGAGCACTACTTGTTATGCAGGATGATAAACTTGAGGGTATTATTTCTGAGAGAGATTACAGAAACAAAGTGATTCTGAAAGGAAGAAAATCCAAAACAACATATGTCCGTGAAATCATGGTCAGCCACTTATTCTGTGTAAAGCCAAAAGATACGGTGAATCACTGCATGGTAATGATGACTGACAAAAAAATACGGCATCTTCCGGTTTTGGATAACGATAAAGTTATAGGTGTTATCTCAATAGGTGATGTGGTGAAATCAATCATCTACAAACAGGAAAAAGAGATCGATTCACTACGCGGGTATATATCAGGCGGATATCCCGGATGATAATCATCTTGAAAGTGAAAGAATTTTTTTCAGTTTTGATCTAAAACTCCTTATTCTTGATCTGTTTAATTAATCTTCACACTGAAAAATAAATCCTTTTTTCCGAACTGTCTCGATGTAATCTTCTTCAGAATTTTCTCTGATTTTCTTTCGTAGGTAACTGATGTAGACATTGATATAATTTGTTTGGGTATCAAAATGGATATTCCAAACTTTCTGAGCCAACTCTTCCTGGGAGATAATCCTGTTTTTATTCTTCATCAAATAGACTAGCAGGTTAAACTCGTTATTCGTGAGAGGAATACGGTTTTCATTGATTATCATTTCACGGGATATGAGATCTACCGTTAGTTCGTTGCAACTAATCTCTTTTTCTGCCCCTTTTGCAGAGCTTCGGCGGGATATTGCCTCAATTCTTGCAATCAGCTCTTCACTGTTAAATGGCTTCGTCAGATAATCATCAGCTCCAACTTTAAGGCATTTAATTTTAACATCTGTTTCGTGTTCGGCAGACAGGAATAAAATCGGGGTCTTTATCTCCTTATCCCGGATGTTTGAGCATACATCGTAACCGGACCCATCAGGGAGGCGTAAATCCAGAATAATCATGTCGTACTCATTTCCTAACGCCAGACTTTCACCGTCTGTTGCGGTTTCAGCTATTGATACATTATTTCCGTTGTGTTCAAGTATAGCTTTCACCAGCGTTCTTACAGTAGGATCATCTTCGATAACCAGTATTTCCATTGGATTGCTACTAATAGCAGTTTCAGTCATAATATGAATTTTTTTAGTTGCCGTCGAATTTAACAAGTTGGAAAATTAGAAAAAATTTATATAAATCCTACTTTTAATCTATTTTTTTATAACCTTTTTGATTTAGCCATACTATAACCTCTTCAATATACGAATCAGACAATCTGTGGCCTTCATCCAGCATCTTTAATTCTGCATCAATATCGTGATTTTTAAGATAATCAATCTCTTTTAGCTGATTTTCAGCACTTACCGATGTATCGCCTTTCCCGTGAATTGCCAATATGTGCATATGCTTCAGATGATCCCATTTCTCATTCAGAATTTCAGTTTTTAACCTGCATCCTATTGCAATAAGATCATTTACATGTTTCCAGCGTGTGAAAGCGAAATAACCTGCAAGATACCCTCCCATTGAATAGCCGGTGACACCCATTCGGGTAACTTGAATATGAGGAAGCAGCTGATCTACAATATCCTGTAAAAACTGTGAGGTGATTTCAAGTGATTTAATAAACTGGCTGCGATTACCATCATACAAGTACCATGCTCTCCCCCACTCAGATACATTTTTACTTCTTGACCTATCATAAATCGGGTAAGGACCCTGAATAAAAAGATGGTAAGCCGCCACACTTTTTGTTAGCCTGCTGCAATCATTTTCAAATCGTCCAATATTCTGATTAAACCCGTGCAGATAAAGAATAAGAGGTTTTGGCTCTTTTCGGCCCGTTTCAATAATCTTATAAGGCACTTCCGTTTTAAAAGAGTGCTTACCTGAAATAAGTACTTCTGACATAAATTAATTATTTAGATGACCTGAGGATTCAATATAATCCGGAGATTAGTTAAGATTCTTTGGTTGAATTCTGCTATTTTTTACCGGATACTATAAAATTTAAATGTATTAAATATTCAAACCTGAATCTTCCTTTAGTAATTTACTGAGTTCAAAGATTCTTTTATTCATTCTAAAATAGCACCTGATTTTTTAATCACATTTTTCAAATTTTATAGTTTACCAGAAAATATCTTAACTGATAAAACCCACGAATCAAAACAAAAAATGACCGAGATAAGAAATAACTGGACTCTGCGAGAAATTAAAGAAATTTATAACACTTCACTGCTTGACCTCATTTACAGGGCAGCAACAACTCATCGAAAACATCATGCAACGGGTGAAGTTCAGGTTTGCACTCTTCTATCCATTAAAACCGGCGGCTGTTCCGAAGACTGTTCATATTGCCCACAGTCTGCACATTACACAACCGAGGTAGATTCTGAAAAAATGCTTGATAAAGAGATTATTTTATCAACTGCACAAAAAGCAAAAAACGCCGGAAGCACCCGGTTCTGTATGGGTGCCGCATGGAAAAATGCGCGCAATAACAAAGATTTTGAGAAAGTTGTCGAAATGGTCAGTGAAATCACATCAATGGATATGGAGGTCTGCTGCACGCTGGGCATGCTGAATGATGAACAGGCTCAGAAACTGAAAGAAGCAGGGCTGTATGCATATAATCACAACCTGGACAGCAGTGAAGATTTTTATAACCGCATTATAACTACAAGAACGTATCAGGACCGGCTTGATACACTCAATAAAGTACGGAATAATGATATATCAGTCTGTTGTGGCGGTATTATTGGCATGGGCGAGACTGATCAGGATCGGATAGAACTGATACATAATTTATCTACCATGCCTGAGCATCCAGAATCAGTACCAATAAATGCATTAATTGCCGTAGAGGGAACACCAATGGAAAATCAGCCTCAAGTGCCCTGGTACGATATGGCCCGCATGATTGCTACTGCAAGAATTACAATGCCAAAATCAATGGTTCGTCTTTCTGCCGGCCGAGTTAATATGAATATGGAACAACAGGCACACTGTTTTATGGCAGGTGCAAATTCGATATTTACAGGTGAAAAACTTTTAACGACCTGCAATAACGATTTAGGCGAAGATATGCAGATGTTTGAAATTTTAGGTTTGACGCCACGAGAAGCTTTTAAGAATGCTAAAAATGAACATATCCCGGTTACTGCGGATTAATAAACGGGAAATAATGAATTTGAAGTTTCACCAGGCAGATGACATAAATTTTTTCTAAATAAAATTAAACGCTGAGCATCTTGAATCTGTTAACAGGTTATTTGCCAAAGTATTAAACATTAAATACAGTTACGAATTCCAAGCCGGTATCGCTATGCTGCGACTTTTAATAATGCCAGTTTTATATCTGCTATTGATCTCAGGATGCGGAACAGATACAGACAATACGTTTACTCAGCGACTTACATTTGATTTTGTTGAAAGTTCACAAGGCTGGAGAGGCGAGTTTGCAGACTTGCCTCCCGGTGACAACGAAAATTTTGAATTGGGAGTAGATTTCCTTCCTCTTCCTGAATCACTTGATACAACTCAAAATGCCCTTTTTATTTCAGGTGTAAATTTAAGTGATGATCTTTTTATGTATTTTAAACAACAGTTTAGAGGTTTGTCACCCGGACAAGAGGTAAAAATTCGCTACCAGATAAGAATCGCAACAAATGTTCCTCAAAATTGCATAGGTGCAGGAGGCGCTCCCGGCGAATCTGTGTTTCTGAAAGCCGGAACCTCCGTAATTGAACCAAAACCGGTGTTAGAAATGGAGGGAGATCGAGAGATACTCCGCTTACCTGTGGATAAAGGAAACCAGTCGATGGGCGGAGAAGATGCGATAGTGCTTGGAAACATAGCAAACTCCAATGACTGTTCAGACGAAAATGCTGAAGAGTGGGAGCTAAAGGATCTGGAATTGGCTGAAGAAGATGCGATTCAGATTACCGCAGATGAAAATGGCCGTATTTGGTTTTTTTTCGGAACAGATTCAGGATTTGAAGGAAGAACGTCACTATATTATTCAAGAGTTAATGTGTTCGTAGAGTCCATTTAGTTTCACCTTTCCTTCATTCTATGCTTTCAAATAATTTTAATATTACGGATATCAGGCAAGCTCTTTGAATTGTGTTTCCAGCAGTTTCCCAAGTTTTTCATAAACCATTTTTAGTTCTTCGTCTGTAATACAATACGGGGGCATTAGATATACAACATCTCCGAGCGGACGGACCAGGATTCCATATTTAATACACTCTTTCTTAACGGCATTTCCGATTTTGTTAAAATACCCGCTTTCAGATTTATTCTTGATCGTAAAAGCTGCTATAGTGCCTGTTACTCTGATTTTATCTATCCGGTCCATTGTAGCCAGTGACAACATCAATGATTCATGTTTTTGCTGCATTGTCTCGAACCTCTCACGGTTCTGAATCAAAAGTTCCATCGACGCCAGAGCAGCTGCACAACCGATTGGATTAGCCGTATAACTGTGGCCGTGCCAGAATGTTTTCAAAGGATCTTCGGAATAGAAGGTTTCATAAACTCTGTCGCTGCATACAGTTGCTGCAAAGGGTAGAAATCCACCGGTAATTCCCTTTGAGAGGCATATGATATCGGGTTCTGTGTTTGACCTTGTTGATGCAAATAAATCACCTGTTCTGCCAAAACCTGTCATAACTTCGTCATAAATCAAAAGGGCAGGAAACTTTCTGCTTACTTTCTTTAGTTTTTGCAGAAATTCAGGACGGCACATTCGCATGCCACCTGCACCCTGAACAAGAGGTTCTATAATTATACCTGCATAATCCCCGGGATTTCTCAACATTTTGGTTTCCAGAAGCTCAATAACATAATTTTCCCTGTCGTTTGCAGTTTTACTTCCCATCCATGTTTCAGGATATGGTACATACTCCACATCAAACAGAAGATTACTGAACACGTGTGAAAACACAGATCGTGATCCCACAGACATCGCACCAAATGTGTCTCCGTGATAGGATCCTTCAAATGCAATAAACTTTTTCCTTTTCTGCCCCCTGTTTTCCCAGTATTGCCATGCAATTTTCAGAGCCACCTCTACTGCCGTTGAGCCATTATCGGAGTAAAATACTTTATTGAGTGAACCGGGCAATTTTTGAGTTAATTTTTCTGCGAGCTGTTCAGCCGGCTCATGTGTAAAATTAGCAAAGATAACATGCTCAAGTGTTTCTGCCTGTTTTTTTATTGCTTCAACAATAACAGGATGAGAATGGCCATGCAGATTTACCCACCAGCTCGAAATGCAGTCAACAACTCTCTGCCCGTCTTCAAGTTCAAGCCATATGCCTTTGCCCGAC